>TARA_R110002153_G_scaffold1274_5_pt1 | contig 204649 bp, 170 predicted proteins | sample TARA_R110002153 | Tara Oceans TARA_R110002153 (sample SAMEA4398193) | marine metagenome | biome: Polar Biome; feature: [SRF] surface water layer (ENVO:00010504); material: water (ENVO:00002006), including particulate matter (ENVO:01000060) such as... | depth 5 m | reverse complement strand
TTTGGGTTTCAATCCGGTACAGCTTTTGAATATGGTTGAGTGCCCAGCCTACTTTGCTGCTTTTATGTTACTCATGGTTTTTTTGTGCATCGGTAAACTTGCGTCTGACGTGTTCCATACATCCCACCAACGTTGCTTGCGTTTTATGATAGCCCTGCGTAACCATCTATGTACATATAGCCGCTATAACCGTCGAGGTAATCAACGCCCACTTGTCCTGTGCCGCTGGCGTTATAGTCATACAGCACGATGTTAGGGATATCGGTACCAGTAACTTTCCTTCAGGCGAGTCTGCGCCTGAGGCATATAACCACATATACGATTTTGACATATTATCACCCACGACCTTTAGGATGGTTTCGTCTGCATAAATCACCGGTTGTTCAAGTAATAGTCGCCTGAGCTTGTCGGACAGACTTTGCAAGATATCAGCACACCTCATCATCCATTGCGCCGTGGTTTTGCGGCTCAGCTCAATGCCGTACTGCTTGAACATGACCTCTTATCGATAAAGCGGCAATCCAAACTGGTATTTACTGGTCACGATTTGACTAAGTAAACTCGGCGTTGCATAGCCTTTGAGGATAACTCTCGCTGGCACGGGGGCTTGTTTGATTTTGTTTGATGTACCGTTTTTCTCGCAGGCCTGAGAGGCATACTTGGGACGCACATTCACGATGACTTTCACTTGGCAGGAATAAACTCGGGCTTTTCGTTAGTGTCTTCGCCAATCTTATGCAAGGCATGTTGGCAGCAATCACAGAACTTATCTTCATCCGCAATATCGTGCACCACGCGCTCACGAGGAATATCGGCAGATATCTTTTCGCGCTTTGGCTTCTTGCGGGGGGACATTTTAGCTTCTTCTTCATCGTTCCAAACGGTTTGTTCAACCATCTCTTTAGCTTCATTAAACAACTCGCCTTATCCTGGATACGATTCACTGCTGGTGCCAAAGCACTTTTGCTGTGCCAGCCTGAACATCTCATTTAAACGCTGATACTTGGTTGTTAAATCATCGTTCTGTACACGCAACGCCACCACTATTTATTGCAAGGCGGTCACGTCTGTAGGGAGGGTTTCAGGGACTTTTTTCACATCGCATATTTTACTTCGAAATGCGGCTAAATGACTTATTTATTGTAGATTAAAACGTGATCGTTAACCCGTTATTATGATCTGAAGTTATAAGCCCGTGGACGTGTAATCCAGCGTACGATATCCAATGACATCAAAGCCACCTAGCAACCAATGCAACTGTTGTTCGCTTAATTTGATGTGTTTCAGATCGTCTAATTTAGGCCGCTTGAACCGTAGCTTTTGCAGAACTTTGTACCAAAGTACTAAACCCGTTTTATCCCAGTAAACGATTTTAAGTCTGTCATATTTTTTGTTGCAGAAGATAAAAATAGCATCATTAGACTGAGATAATTCCAACTCATGTTCAATGATAACGAGAAGTCCGTTGATATTTTCCCTAAAATCAACGAAGCCACTGTGTAGATATATATAGTTAGGCTCGACAAACATCTTTATGATACTAAGGCCTTCATCACATCCACTATCCACTTAGAATCAACGGCGTGAGCCACATTCAGTATGACGTCACAATAAACTACTGTCAGCGGTGGTGGTGCAGATACCAGTGCTGATTTGGGTTTAACTACTTTAACCAACTACCGGTTGGATGTGCAGTCCTTTTATCTATATCGTTTTTACGAGCGGAAAAGGTTTTAAGATGAATATTGTGCTTGGCACAATATTCACGAGCTGAAACGCCACTTGATTGTTGGGCGACGATTATCGCTTCCATTCTTCTGTGGTTCGACGTTCTCTACGCATAATGCCCTCGACTGATTATTAAAGAAGACATTGTGCGGTATCAAACACGAATTGAGGAGACGGCCTTTGCTAAAAGCTTCCAGTAAAAGGCTGTACATCATCCAATGAAACATATCGAATTTGTATACCATTTAATTCATATTTTCATGCAGTTTTAAATATTTAGGACTTATGAGCTCTGATAACAAAGTGTACCAGAAGACGATTATGATGAATTTAAAATGGGATACTTAGAATTAATAGGAAAGAAGCATTCTATCTACACTTTATTGAAGTGTACCGTTTGAATTTTCATATTACGTTCACGGGTAGTTCACGCTCAGCTTTTACGCCTGACACCTGTTCCGCATTTAAGGCAAGATCGTCTCCCAATACACCCGCGGTTTTCTTGGCCGCAACTTTCGATAAGATCGCCACGTCGTCGAGAATAGTGGCAATGTCATCAATTAAAGCAAGTAAGTTTGCAGCAGCCATTGGCAAGTTCCTAAAAAATTGATTAATACAAAATGAATTATTCGGTTATCACGCTTTTCTGTGCGTTATCACCCTGTAGCAATAACATAGCACTGAGGGAGATAAGCTGTACATTGTCGTCTGCTAATTTCGGCAGCCGTTGCTGCAAATATGCAATGGTCTGACGATGAGGATGACCAATGGCCAATGAACGCCCATATTTACGCGCTTTTCTCAGTAAAAGATTAAATTGACGATCAATTTTTTCGACTGCTAAGTCATTATCTAAAAATACGTGCCGACGCATGGTAGGCACCTGCCACTGTTTGGCAATAGTTTCAGCTTGTGTAAGAACAGTTGTACGACTGTCAATAAACACCAAACCATGTTTGTACAGATAGTTCATGGTCGTCCGCATAGGATGTTCAAGTTGCGTCAACCGGCTGCCCATATGATTATTCATACCTAAGGCGTTAGGCACGCTGGCAAACGCCGCATTAAGGGTTTGCACTATGGTCTTGTCGTTCATACTCGCCAATAATACATTCGGCTCTTGTTTTATCCCAGCCATAGATTCCATTGGCATATGCAATAAAAATTCTCGTTGTTGCTCTTGGGCCAAAACGGCATATTTTTGGCTCATACTTTTATGCGGCAAAATTGACACAGCAACATTTTTAGGCAGCGCGAAAGTCGCGGCATCACGAAGGCGATTATTACCCACGTCGTCAATTATAATGGCTATTTGTGCACTCTTCACTGGCATTGCAGGTGCCCATAATAGCGCCACCGCCAGACTAAAAATGCCTAACGAAAAACGCACCATCAATTGTGATTAGCCATTATAATTTTAGCCACTGTGTAGGATTGATCGGATCGCCCTTATAGCGGATTTCAAAATATAAATTAGGTGATGATTGACCACCACTTTGTCCTACCAGAGCAATAGGTTCTCCTGCCGATACCGTATCGCCCGTTTGGTGTAGTAAGGCCTGATTATGCCCGTATAGACTCATATAGCCCTTTCCGTGGTCGACAACGATAACTAATCCAAACCCACGCAACCAATCTGCGTACAAGACTTTACCGTGATGAATCGCCACCACATTGTTGCCCGCATTAGCATCAACAATTATCCCTTTCCAGAGCACTTGTCCTTGACGCTTGGTACCAAACAATTTGCGTACTTGTCCCTGTGCCGGCTTAAGTAACTTACCTTTTAATTTAGCCAACCCGTCGAAGGTAGTAGGTTTTTGGGCCGCCAAACGTTCGGCTTCGGTAATTGCTTTACGTAAATTCTGTTCGTTTGCTTGCAGCTCTTCAATTTTAGCGGCATCGGTTTCGATAGCTGATTGCAGTTTAGTCAAGGTTTGCTCTCGACTGCGCAAGCCTTGGGTTAATGTCGCTTGTTGAGCTTGCTGACGATCAAGTAAATTTTGTAGGCTATCCTGTTTTTCAACCAAGGTTAAATTAACCTGAACTAACTCGTCACCTAATTGGCGAAATTCATCGATAATTTCACGTCTGGCTTTATTGAGATATTCGTAATAGGTGATAGTACGCTCAAACTTTGCTGCGTTTTCTTGATTTAACAGCATTTTGGCATAATCGTAATTACCGGTCATAAACGCACTACGAATCTGTTTGGCTAAAGTATCTTGCTGCTGGGCTAATTTGCGCTGAATTTCACCCTGACGTTTTTTGAGCGTCTGCTGGTCTTGTTGATTTGCTTTTAATGCTTGCTCAGTTTTATTAAGTGCTTTTGCTGCCGAGGCGATTTTAAGTTCGCTTTGTTTTAATTCGTTTTGCAGTTGCTTGGCTTTAACTAACTGCCTGGCAACCTGCTGTTGTTTTTGCTTGATCTGTTTTTGCAGTGCCTGTAACTCATCTTTTGATTGTCCAAGGGCATGAAATGGTAAAAAACAGGCAAACAAAAAGCACCATAGCAATGGTGCTTTTTTGTTCTTAAACCATAACAAAAATGGAAGCAAAAGAGCTACTTAACTAAAGTTACAATGGGCGTTCCAGTCATTTCTGGTGGCTGCTCCATACCCATCAAATGTAGCATGGTTGGTGCTACGTCACTTAAGGTACCACCTGAACGGGCAGTGGTTTTTTGACCCACATGCCAAAATGGCACTAACTCACTCGTATGTGCCGTGTGGGCTTGACCCGTGCTTTCATCAGCCATTTTTTCAGCGTTACCATGATCAGCCGTAATCAAGCAATCTCCACCGACTTTTTTAATAGCTTCAACGACACGACCAATGCAGGTATCAACAGCTTCACACGCTTTGACTGCTGCATCGAAATTGCCTGTGTGACCTACCATGTCACCATTTGGGTAATTACAGATAATCGCATCAAATTTACCCGATTCAATTGCCGCGACTAATTTGTCGGTCAATTCCGTCGAATTCATTTCAGGCTGTAGATCATAGGTGGCAACTTTTGGCGAGGGTATCAAAATACGCTCTTCGCCTTCATACAAATCTTCTTTACCACCGCTATAGAAAAACGTCACGTGCGCAAATTTTTCAGTTTCTGAGATACGTAACTGCGTTTTACCGTGACTCGCCAACCACTCACCCATAACATTAACCAAGGGTACAGGCGGATAAGCGGCGGGGGCATCAATGCTTTCAGCGTATCGAGTGAGCATAACAAATGCCCCTAAATCGATATGTTGACCTTTGTCGAAATCACTAAAATCGGCTTCCACGAAAGGACGACTGATTTCCCGAGCGCGATCAGCTCTAAAATTCATAAAGAGCAAGGTATCGCCAGCTTCAATTGGCACAGCTTCGCCAATCACGGTAGGTTGCATAAATTCATCGTTTTCTTCACGGGCATAAGAATTATCTAACCCTTCAACCGCACTCGCTACATTATATGCGCCTTCACCTTTGGCAATCACCTTGTATGCTTTTTCGACGCGGTCCCAACGAGAGTCACGATCCATGGCATTGTATCGGCCGATCAATGTGGCGGTTTTCCCCACTCCCAGCTCTGCAAATACATTGTCTGCGGCTTCTAACGATGCTTTAGCACTGCGGGGAGGCGTGTCGCGGCCATCTAAAAATGCGTGTAAGTAGACCTTTTTCGCACCGCGCTTAACGGCTAGTTTAATCATTGCGAAAATGTGGTCTTGGTGGCTATGCACGCCACCTGGTGACAACAAGCCCATGATATGAACAGCTTTACCCTGTTCAACCGCTTTATCAACATTGCTAACCAATACTTCATTCTCAAAGAAATCACCATCTTCAATGGCTTTAGTCACGCGAGTAAAATCTTGATATACCACTCGACCAGCACCCAAATTTACATGGCCCACTTCGGAGTTACCCATTTGCCCACCTGGAAGACCTACGTCCATACCAGATGCAGAAATCAGCGTATTGGTGGTTTCTTTAGTCAAGCGGTCAAGTACAGGTGTGTTTGCGTGGGCAATGGCGTTATTAGCAGTATCTTCTCGATGTCCCCACCCATCCATAATAATTAGGGCTAACGTTTTTTTGCCTTGGCTCATGATTGTCTGTCTCCGCTGGAAATTAGTTTAAAAAAGTAACGTGGGGTTAAAACGGTTAAATACAAAGTAAACGTAAACAGTTTACCATCACATCGGTCATATTATCCTGTGTATCTTTGCTCGTCACGGGCAATTAGAGGAAAAAACCCTCCGTTTACAAAAGCTTATTTTATTAGTTAGGCCAAGACACGGCTATGCCACTGGTTTTAGGCCGTAACTTCTATATACTTTGCACTCATTTTTTTACCTTGAATGTATCAAAGAGGCGCAATATTTATGGATCAAGTGATTGAATTTGCTACAAATCACTACATTTTAGCGGGTTTATTCGTCGCTTTATTATTATCACTACTATACACCACGGTTGCGAGTTCATTTTCGAAACTAAAAGAGCTTAGTACCCACGAAGCAACACTTTTAATGAATAAAAATGATGCCATGGTGCTAGATATCCGCCCTGTGGCCGAATTTAAGAAGGGTCATATTTTAGGTGCTAAACAAATAAAGCCCGAATACGTGACGAAGGGCGATTTTACTAGCCTTGAAAATCAAAAAGACAAACCCATTATTGTTGTGTGTGCAATGGGAATGACATGTAAACGTACTGCCAACCAAATGCTTAAGGAAGGTTTTGAGCAGGTAACCGTTCTTAAAGGTGGAATGAACGCTTGGCAAGGCGCCAGTCTTCCTATTAGCAAATAAACAAAAAGGTATATTTATCATGAGTAAAGTCGAGATTTACACTAAAGGACATTGTCCATATTGTCACCGCGCCAAAGCATTATTAGAGCAAAAAGGCGTGCAATACACAGAATTTAAAGTGGATGTTCAACCCGAATTACGCGCAGAAATGATTAAACGCGCAAATGGCGGTTCAACCGTGCCACAAATATTTATTGGTGCACAGCATGTCGGCGGTTGTGACGATATGTTCGCATTAGAATCACAAAATAAACTAGATACATTACTTTCTGCTTAAGCAGAAAACTTAAGGAAGCAAAATGGCTGAAGAAAACCAAACAAATCCAGCTGACGCAGCGCAAGCCGCTCAGGGACCTCAATTCGCAATTCAACGTATCTACACCAAAGATATTTCATTTGAAACGCCAAATTCACCGGCTGTTTTTCAAAAAGAATGGAAACCTGAAGTTCAATTAGATTTGGACACTCGTAGTACGCTGATTGAAGAAAACGTCTACGAGATCGTCTTGGCAGTGACCGTGACGGCTATGTTAGGTGAAGAAACAGCCTTTTTATGTGAAGTACAGCAAGCGGGCATTTTTGCTATAGGCGAAATGCCAGAGCAAAATAAAGCGCATATGTTGGGTTCTTTTTGCCCGAACACGCTTTTCCCTTATGCGCGTGAAACGATTTCTAACTTAGTTAATCGTGGTACTTTCCCACCGCTTAATCTTGCGCCTGTTAACTTTGATGCTATTTTTGCGGCTTACATGCAAAAACGTGCGGCTCAACAAGCTCAAGAGCAAGCACCTACGCAGTTAGACGCGTAAGTACTAACGTAATGAAACAAACAGTTTCAGTATTAGGGGCGGGGTCGTATGGCACCGCCCTTGCTTTTTGTCTCGCCAGAAATGGCGTTGCCACCACATTATGGGGCCGAGATCCAAAGCAAATGCACGACATGGCCGCTGCCAGAAGTAATCAAAAATACTTACCTGGAGCAATCTTCCCTGAGCCGTTAAGTATTGAAGCCGATTTATCCACAGCAGTCAGTCTCAACAATGATTTGCTGATTGTAACCCCCAGCCACGGTTTTTCGGCGCTGTTACGTCAAATTAAACCTATGCTCACATCGAAGCACAGAATTATTTGGGCTACCAAAGGTCTTGACCCCGAAAACGGCAGGTTATTGCAAGATGTGGCGCGCGAAATACTCGGTGACACTATTCCTCTTGCAGTGGTGTCAGGCCCTACCTTTGCCAAAGAAATGGTTGCAGGGTTACCCACCGCTATTTCCGTGTCATCAACCGACGACCAATTAGCCACTGATTTTGCCAATATGCTGCACTGCTCTCGTTCATTTCGCGTCTACAAAAATAATGATTTTGTTGGTGTGCAATTAGGCGGCGCAGTAAAGAACGTAATTGCCATAGGCGCAGGCTTAGCTGACGGCTTAGGTTTTGGTTCAAACGCCAGAACAGCTTTGATCACCCGCGGCCTAGCAGAGTTAACTCGCTTGGGTATAACGTTAGGCGCACAGCCTGAAACCTTTATGGGAATGGCAGGCCTAGGTGACTTAGTATTAACCTGCACTGACAATCAATCCCGCAATCGGCGCTTCGGTTTAGCCTTAGGCGCCGGTAAAAGCATTGACGATGCGATTGAAGAAATTGGTCAAGTGGTTGAAGGCTATCGCAATACCAAAGAAGTACATCAATTGGCTGCTCGTCACAACGTAGAAATGCCAATCTGCGAGCAAATATACAAAGTTCTATACGAAGCCAAACCCGCAAAAGAAGCGGCGTTGGCCTTGTTAGGTAGAGAGCAAACATCAGAATAATATTCTGAGTTGTGACTGCGTTTAGCTATTGCCCGAAAAATCTTATATACGATGAATGCCCTCCTACTCAGAGGGCATTTTTGTTTGTGATATAGCAGCGTAAGCGTAGAGCCAACTCAATGCGTATTGCGACAGGCAGTAATTAACCATAATGACTATTGAGGATCGACAAAAAAGTGAGTAAAACACCGCTAATTGCGCAAATATCAAGCAAACGAATTGCGCCTATTTGCTTAGATTTTATTAAAATCTAAGCGGCGCTATTTGTTTGTTGTTTACAAATGAAAAATGTTAATGGGTGACGTAATATTCCACTGCGCTTTGCCTGAATCGAATTTTACTGATACACCCAAGCCATTGTTTTCATCATCAAAGTGACGGTAAGTCTTGGTCGCTTTTGAGCGTGAGCGCTGATACACATATGAAAACGCCACTAACTCCAACGAGTGCACTAATGCTAAGTAATTGGGTAAGAGCCAAGCGAAAGCATCTATAAGCCAGCAGTCTTGATTGAGTTTTTTTAAAAGCGCTTTAGGGTACTGGCCATCAAGTTCGCACTTACTGTTAATAAATTTTAAGGTAAATGAAGGTATTTCGCTACCCGCCGTATCTGCGCTCATTGCCTCCAGAACCATTTCACAGTGAGTTTCAATTCGCGCTAACACGTGTTCGGTTTCTTGGCGCATATAGTGATCTAGCCCAGTAATAGGCTGATATCGAGTTTTAAATTCATCTACACATAGTTTAGGCAGCAATTGCTGCAATACCTGGGCCGAGCCAATTGTGGCTCTAGCTGAGCGCGCAACATTTTGACGTGACGTATTAGTCAGTTGAATATGGGCAGAACCTATCATATGAGTACCTTGTGCTGCCTTTGGTGTGCAGCTGATGTTTAGCGAAGATGTCTTATCTTCAGCAGAGATTGTGCCAAGGTTAGTATTAGCTTTTTAATCAATAACTTATAAAAAAATTTAGGGCTAATAGAAAGAGATAAATTGAAGTGTCATTTTTCTGACTGGCGCATCTAATGAAAATGCTCTTGGAAGAAAGATTAGATTTTCGCTGTATTGATGGGGCAAAAAACGAAAAGTCGAGTTAGAAATAATCCAACTCGACTTTTAGGCTTATTTATTTTTTATTGAATATTTTTTGTGTCTTTTTTGCATTAGGGCCGTTCAATCACAAGCCTGAAATACACCAGATCATCTACATCATTATCATCCGACCAAATCCATTGGGCGCCATTGGAGCCATTCAGTCCGCTCACTCGTGAGCGCCACGGCTGAGCCCCGTAAGATCCGTATGTAGCGGCATTAGCCCAACTGCTATCGTCAAAACTTTGAGTATTCCAATTATCAAACGTTTGGGTAGAAACTTTCCAGTTAGTGTCGCTGACAATAACACCTAGCTCAGTTTCTACCTTAGCAATAAGTGCAGCGATTCCATCTACGTCCTGCGCCTTAATCGCTAACACGTTTCGACCAGAGACCAGTTCCACGGTATAACTTTTAGCGTACATCCAATTGGTTGATGAGCCTAAGAATACGCCATTAAAGAAAGTGTCTTCAAAATTATCAACCGAAATGGTGATTGTTGCCATTTCTGATGTCACTGGCGCGCTAGTGATAGACAGCGTAAAGGTTTGCTGGTCTTGCGTGCCCGCAGTATCACTGACCTGAACAGTGAAAGTAAAATCACCTGCCTCGTTAGGCGTTCCAGCCAGCTCGCCACTTTGGGTGTCAAGGCTAATTCCACTAGGTAAAGTACCACTGCTTAATGACCATACAAAAGACTCGCTTCCACCACTGACACCCAACACAATTGAATAAGCTTCACTCACCTGCCCCTCAGCTAGAGCAATGGTCTCAATAACTACTGGGTCAAGGGTTGGCTCACTGCTTGCCGTTATATGATAACGAAAGTACACGGTATCATCGTCATAACGCTCATCTGACCACAGCCACTGAGCTTCACTCGTACTGGGCCACCATTTTACTTTCTTGTACCAAGGCCACACGCCGTAATAGCCATAAGTTGTGGCTGCCTGCCATTGGCTATCATCAAAATCCGTTTGCTGCCAACCTTCTGTGTATTCAGTAGACACTTTCCAGTTTTCATCACTGTATAGGGGCTGACCTGCTAACTCTAATTGAGCGAGCAATGCCGCTAAGCCATCGACGTCCATGGCTTTAACCGCCAGGACGTTATTCACTTGTGTAACGTTAACGTTATACAACTTACTGTTTTGCCAGTTATCCGATTCACCTAATAACACGCCGTTAAAATATAACGCTTCTGAATTATCTACGGTTAAGCGGATACTCAGTTGTTGATCGATTTCCGGCTCAGGCATAAGATTTTGTGCAGCAGCCCCCAGCGCTATACGCCCAAATGTTAACGCGCCTGAGTCAACCGCTTTAGCCGTATTTAATAACGCCCCAAGCATTTGCTGTTTATCTGGTTTGTTTTCCAAAGACGCTAATGCAGCAAACGCCCCTGCAACATGGGGAGCTGCCATAGATGTGCCTTGCAAGGTAGAATATTTTGCACCCGGCACAGAAGAATTGATGCTCGTACCTGGTGCCAGTAGTGTTAAATAACTCGCTCGATTACTAAATGACGCCACGCTATCGCTATCTGTGGTCGCCCCAACACTGATAGCGTTAGTAACACAACCCGGTGCGCTTACCTTGTTGCTGTAACCATTGTTACCTGCGGCAATCACCACCGCGATACCCGCATCGTTCAATTTACTGACCGCTGTAGCGTAACTACGGTTATCTAAATCACACGCACTTTGACTAAGATAGCCACCTGCCCCTAAACTAATGTTTACAGAAGGAATTGAGTAGGTGTTTCGCAAGGTATATACCCGCTCTAACCCTTGAATAACGTCAGAATCATAAGCACCTAAACAAGGCGGACTCCCGTCACAATAGCTACTATCAAGGACCTTTGAGAAGACTTGAATAGCGATGATGTCAGCATTTTTAGCAACACCATGTAGGCTGTCGCTGTTACCTGCAACAATCCCTGCTACATGAGTACCGTGATAACAACCACTGAAATTACAAGCTTGCGCTGCACCATCTGCAATTTCATCATTGTTACCGCTGGGACAAACTGATTCTGAAAATCCATTACTACGATTGGTCGAAAAACACGCTTCTGATTTGACTTTGCCATTTAAGAAAGGGTGACTCGACTCAATACCGGAGTCGAGTATAGCTACCGTCTGACCTGCGCCATTTGCACCTATCTCATAAGCGGCTTCGCTACCTATTATATTATTACTCTGGGTCAGGGTTGGTTGACGAATTTGATCGACTTGAATACTTTTAACCAGCTTGCTCTGCTCAAGAAGTAACAATGCACGCATATCTATTTCATACACGGCCATGGGTAGGTGTGTAAAACTATGGGTCAGTTGCGCGCCTGATTGATCAAGCGTTGCTTGTAAATTTGCTTGCGCACTAATGATTTGTTGAACGTTAGTATCACTTTGCTCAGTATCAGAGTGCGTGGTAGATACGGCAACACTTGATTCAATGTTAAGTTCAATAATGACACGCACCGAGTCGCTTTGCTGAAGCTTTTCAACCAACAATTCTCGTTGCTTGGAATCAAGTATATGACTTGTTCTGTCTACGGCAGTTAGCTCAATCGCTGCGCTGTTGGCACCGATGAGCAAATATAAAAAACTTACTGTATAAAGTGCGAATTTATAGAAAACGCTATTTTTCATGATATTTCTCATTAAGTGGTAGCCGCTTATTTTAATCTAATAGGTCAAGATGTAATGTATCGAAAATCAGACCTTCGAATGACATCCTATGAACAATCAGGCTATCCTTAGCACGCTTCATGTATACATTCAGTAATACACAGCGCTAAAAATTAACAACTAGCCTTTAGTTTTAAACATAATGTTAATTTTGAATGGGCTATGTTTTTTAGTTCTATATGTGTAGCCCACACGTTTGTTGCCGCAAGGTATGATTCTGCCATAACAAGGGACAAAGCAATAGAACTGCCTATTTTCAGTCCATTAAAACAACATTATCAACACCATGAAAATAGAAAGCTGAAATAACAAAGTTTACCTTGTTGTAACATTTAACCTGTCACACAGAGATATATCAACATGCAAGATGTCACTAGCGCCACCGAGTTATTGGTGCAAAGTTCTAATACCTATTTTTTACTGATCGGTGCGATTATGGTTTTCGCCATGCATGCAGGTTTCGCATTTTTAGAAGTCGGCACCGTTCGCCATAAAAATCAGGTCAACGCCTTAGTTAAGATTATCACCGATTTTGGTGTATCTTGTGTCGCTTATTTTTTTATCGGTTATTGGATAGCTTACGACACCTCATTTTATAGTAGCGCCCGGGAACTAACAGCCAACAATGGCTATGACCTAGTGAAGTTTTTCTTCTTGATGACGTTCGCTGCTGCCATTCCAGCTATTATTTCAGGCGGTATAGCAGAGCGCGCTAAATTCAATCCATTTTTATTGGCTTCTGCGATTATCGTCGCGCTGATTTATCCCTTCTTTGAGGGCATAGTATGGAATGGGAACTATGGCGTGCAGGACTGGATTACGCGAACCACAGGCTCACCCTTTCACGATTTTGCGGGCTCGGTTGTAGTACATGCAATCGGCGGTTGGTTAGCATTCGTGGCAGTGTTCTTCTTAGGGCTACGAAACGGCCGAGTGAAGGACAACAAATTGATTGCTTTCGCGCCTTCAAATATTCCCTTTCTAGCCTTGGGCACTTGGATTTTATGCATAGGTTGGTTCGGCTTTAACGTTATGTCGGCACAAACTCTGGACGGTATCAGTGGTTTAGTCGCTATGAACTCACTTATGGCGATGGCGGGTGGCATTATTGCGGCCTTGTTGTTCGGTAAGAATGACCCAGGTTTTGTGCATAATGGTCCTTTAGCGGGCTTAGTCGCTATATGTGCAGGCTCAGATATCGTGCATCCTATTGGCGCATTAGTTGTCGGTGTGGTCGCCGGTTGGTTATTTGTGACCTTATTTACTTTTATTCAGCGCAGTAAAAAACTGGATGATGTATTGGGTGTCTGGCCATTGCATGGATTATGTGGCGCGTGGGGAGGCATAGCTGCAGGTATTTTTGGCAGCGAGAGTCTAGGCGGTTTAGGTGGTGTCAGCATAACAGCGCAAGTCATTGGCACAGTCGGTGGGATCCTAGTGGCGTTGATTGGCGGTGTTATAGTTTACGGTGCAATCAATATGACATTGGGACTACGCTTAACTGATGAAGAAGAATACATAGGTGCCGATTTAACGATTCACCGTATCGGCTCCACCAACCACGATTAATCCTATCTCACAAAACTGGCTCGCTATTTCGCAATGGCGAGCCACATAACCATTTAGTCTTCGAAAATGCCTTTGAACAACGACCTCAGCCAATCAAGCGCTGAGTCTTGCTCGGTATTTTTATGCCAATAAAGATGCGTCGAAATTGGCACGATTTTTATCGGTAAGTCAATTATTTCAACATCATCTTGACTGAGATGTTCAGCCAGGCGGCGAGGTAGGGTTAGTAAGTTGTCTGAATTAGCGACCATGCTTTTAGCTGAATAATAATTCTGGCATCGGATCACAACTTTGCGCGACATCCCCTGCTGCTGAAACGATAAATCTTCTACGGATGCACCGCTTGAACGATTAGACACGCCGATATGCTTGGCATCGAAATACGTTTTAGTGTTCATCGACTCGGTCAAAGGGTGCTGTTTACGCATCAACACACAGAATTCATCATCAATCAGCTTTTGATGCTGTACAGGTGATTTAATCGGCAAGGCCACATCTAAGGCTAAATCCATATGCCCTGCACTCAAATCGCGGGTTAACGTTACTCGGTCAACTTTCACACTCGAAAACGTTACCTTTGGGGCCAATAGCGTCAATCGAGTGGTTAAGGCAGGTAAAATACTCGGCTCCAACGCATAATGCATACCGATTCTAAAGTGATGCTCGCTGGTCAGTGGCAGAAATTCTCCCCAATGCTGCATAATTTGGCGTAATCGCGTGAGATTATCGATGATCAGCGGCGCCATTCTCTGGCATGCAGGTGTGGGCAGCATGCGGTTATTACTGCGCTGAAATAATGGATCGCCCAGACATTCTCGCAAACGCTTAATCGCATGACTGACCGCAGATGGCGTGATATGTAGCACGCCAGCAGTACGCGTCATATTCTGCTCTACGTATAAGCTTTCGAATACCTTGAGTAAATTTAAATCGAGCTTTTTAAGGGCATGCATGTCTGCCATCACTACCACCTCAAATAATGAATGTAGTTCATAGTATACGCGTACTATTTTTCATTTCATTCAATTTAAAAATCCGGCTATGCTAGTCAAACATTCACCATCAGTGATTAAATAACGTTAGGGAAAGATCATGGATTTTGCTCATAGCCAAAAAACTCAAGATTACATTGCACGCGTCAAAGCCTTTATGGATGAACATATTTACCCAGTGGAAGAACAAATCTATCGTGAGACCGAGGAACTGAATCCTACCGGCGATTGGACCAAATGGCAGATACATCCCTTTATTAAACCGTTAAAAAAGAAAGCGCAAGAAGCGGGTTTATGGAACTTATTCTTACCTGACGATAAGTTAGGTAAAGGCTTAACAACATTAGAGTACGCACCACTCGCCGAAGAAATGGGTCGCGTGTTATTCGCCTCTGAAATATTTAACTGTAATGCCCCTGACACAGGCAATATGGAAGTGCTTTATCATTTCGGTAACGAGTACCAACAAAACAAATGGCTTAAACCTTTATTGGCCGGCGAAATCCGCTCAGTATTCGGTATGACCGAGCCTGATGTTGCCTCATCTGATGCCACTAATATGGAGGCGACTGTAGAAGTAGACGGTGACGAGCTGGTATTAAATGGTAAAAAATGGTGGTCAACTGGACTAGGCCATCCTAATGCAAAAATCACAATTTTTATGGCATTATCAAATCCTGAAAATGATAAACATAGCCAGCACAGTATGGTGATCGTGCCTCTTGATACTCCGGGCGTTGAAATCAAACGTATGCTGAGCGCCTATGGTGACTTCGATGCACCATCTGGTCATGGTGAAATGCACTTTACCAATGTGCGCGTGCCAAAAGAAAACTTGCTAGTGGGGTTGGGGAAAGGTTTCGCCATTGCACAAGGACGCTTAGGACCGGGACGAATTCATCATTGCATGCGTGCTATTGGTGGTGCTGAAAAAGCCTTAGAATTGGCAATGAAACGCAGCTTAAGTCGTACCGCATTTGGCAGACCGTTAATTAAACTAGGCGGCAATGGCGAACGCATTGCGCAGGCACGTATTGCTATTCATCAAGCGCGCCTAATGACACTGCACGCGGCATGGAAAATAGACGAAGTTGGGGTGAAAAATGCCATGACTGAAATCTCCGCGATAAAAGTCGCGGTCCCTAAAATGTTGCAAGATGTGGTGGATATGTCAGTCCAATTGCATGGTGGTGCAGGAATGAGCAGTGACTTCCCACTGGCTCGATTCGCTGCTGGCGCCCGCGCTTTACGCATAGCTGATGGCCCCGACGAAGTACATATGGGCATGGTTACCCGTCTAGAATTGAAGAAATATCAATAATATAGGAGAACATGTAAATGCTGGGACTGCCATCGGCCAAGGTGGCAGCGTTCGTCAAGGAGAAGAACTCAATCTTGAGTCTCTTCTCCCTTGGCTTACTTATCAAGCTCGTATTCAACATGCCTTACAAACCACAGTTGAACAAGCTGGTGATGCAAAAAACATTGCGGTTTTTAGTTCAGGTGGTCCGATAGCGCTATTGTGTCAGGTGCTATTAAACGTGCCAGCCAAAAACTTAATGGATGTAAACTGGACCTTAGTGAATTGCGGGATCAGTAAAATCATTATCAGTAGTAAAGGACAAATATTGTCGACTTTGAATGAACACACTGCCTTCGAGGGGCATCATCGCCACCTTATTACTTACAAATAACACAGAGACATTGCCATCATGACAAGAAAAAATATAGTAATCACTGGCGCCAGCTCAGGATTGGGCAAAGGGATGGCAATTGAGTTTGCTAAAATGGGACGAAATTTAGGCCTGTGCGCCAGACGCGTAGAACGGCTAGAAGAACTAAAAGCTGAATTACTGGCTATTAATCCAGACATTCAAGTGTTTATTCGCGCATTGGATGTGGATGATCATCCGCAAGTGTTCGAGGTAATTAAAGGTTTCGCCCAAGATATGGGCAGTTTAGATAGAGTCATAGTCAATGCAGGCATGGGAAAAGGCGCTTCAATCGGTACGGGATATTTCCACGCGAATAAACAGACCGCTATTACTAACTTCGTTTCCGCTCTCGCGCAATGCGAAGTCAGTATGGAAATTTTCCGTGAGCAAAATGCCGGTCACTTGGTCACCATATCTTCTGTGAGTGCGGTGCGCGGTGCTCGCCGAGCGATGACAGTATATGCTGCAACCAAAGCTGCTCTAACATCTATGTCAGAAGGTATTCGAATCGATGTTATGCATACACCGATAAAGGTGACAACTATTCATCCTGGATTTATTCAAAGTGAAATCAACGAAAAAGTGAAAGCAGTGCCATTTATTGTTGATACCGAAACGGGTTGTAAAGCCATGGTCCGAGCCATTGAAAAAGAAGTTGATAGCAGCTTTGTACCCACTTGGCCTTGGGCGTTATTTCGCTATATTGCCCGTATTGCCCCGCTTAGCCTGTTAGCTAAAATGAGTTAAACTCGTCGACTTTGTATCCCCTGACAACAAAGGCTGACGTTGATATAACAAACAACATGGCCCAATGTTAATTGGACTCGCACTCGCTAAAGAAAATAATCCGGCAAAAAAATCTAGCTTGTTGTCCGCTCATGGTTCATCAAGCCATGATAGTACCGCGTGACATAATTACTCAGCTGAAAGAATTTCTGCTCATTAACATTGTTAGCAAAATTTCAGCGCGTTTATTGGCGACTTGCACTCCAAAAATTAATGAAGTCGCCGGGACGTATCGTCTTAGGCGCCTTTTAAAAATAGCGACTTAGTTTGATGCTTATTAATCCTTACGGCATACCGCGCTAATCCAATAAAGTGAATATAAAACATCATGACCGAATCTTTCTTAACGCAATACATTGCCCCTCTCGTGCTGGCTTTTATCATGTTTGGTATGGGCCTGAGCTTAACCAGATATGACTTTCAACAGCTATGGCGAGCACCATTACCCATTGTGCTGGGCTTATTTGGCCAGCTTATGTTACTTCCCGTTTTGGCATACCTGCTTGCTTTATGGTTCGATTTAACACCGCATTTAGCCATAGGCATCATGATACTCGCAGCCTGTCCAGGAGGTACTAGTTCAAATATTATCAGCCAGTTAGCGCGGGCTAATCTAGCACTCTCAGTCAGCCTCACAGCGATTAGCTCGTTAATATGCGTCATCACCACCCCACTCATTATTCAATTTGCCATTAGCCAGTTTGGCCAGCAAGAGGAACAATCATTTTCCTTAGTGACGACCACCATTGGTTTGATTTTTATCACCTTAGTCCCCGTATTGATCGGCATCGTTATACGTCACTATTTTTCAGAAAAAGCGCTGCGTTGTGAGCCGTTTTTTCGGCATTTAACAAGTGCATTTTTGGTGCTTATGATCGTGGCTATTGTGATTCAAGAGAGAGCTACATTGGCTTCGTCATTCGCAGCGGTATTCACCAGTGCGCTAGCGCTAAACATTCTTGCAATTTGTAGCGGGATCATACTGGGACTTCTGTTTAAGCTAGGTGCAAAAGACTGCATAACGTTGGGCATAGAGGTTGGTGTACAAAACTCTGCCATGGCTATTTTAATCGCAATTACATTCTTGCAACGCGCCGACTACGCTGTTGCGCCTGGCGTATATGGTGTAACCATGTATATCGGTGCGTTCTTGTTAGTTTTTTTAGCGAAGAAGTTTCGTTAACCTTTATTCTCTCACTCACAGCTGGCTGTACTCAACGCTATATCTATTAGCACCTACGCGATGACAGATTGATCTAACGCTGTCATCGCTAAACCAGCCTACCGCCTATCTTCAACAAAAAATTTCACTTCATTTTAGCCTTGTGTTATTTTTGTATACAAATTATATATGGTATACAAAAATGAAAGCGCTGCTAAATGACCTGAACTTCTCCGCTATCAGTGCTGGGTTTATTGCTGTGCTTGTGGGTTTCGCCAGCGCCGTCGCGATTGTATTTCAAGCCGCCCAAGCAGCAGGCGCAACCCATGAAATGATAGTAAGTTGGGTTTGGGCCTTGGGAATAGGCATGGGAGTGGGTTGTTTTGGGTTGTCTTGGTATTACAAGCGACCCATTATAATTGTTTGGTCGACCCCGGGAGCGGCATTACTCGCCACCAGTCTAGTAGGCGTTAGTATCGAGCATGCCATTGGTATTTTCCTTTTTGTTGCTGTTTTAACGTTAATTACCGGCCTAACAGGTTGGTTTGACAAACTAACACGGCGTATTCCTCTACCGTTAGCCAATGCAAAGCTTGCCGGCATATTGCTGCAATTTGGTTTGTCTATTTTCAGTTCATTTGCTGCACAGCCCATGCTCGTGGGCATTATGCTAATAAGTTACTTCGTTGCTAAAAGACTGGCGCCACGATTTAGCATTCTTCTGGTGTTAATAATAGGAACCCTGTATGCGCTATATGCAGAAATGTTCAATGCCAGCGTATTAGATATGACAATGGCAGAACCTATTTGGATCATGCCAGCTTTTGATTTTTCACTATTATTAGGTGTGGGAATACCGCTTTTTATTGTCACTATGACTTCGCAAAATCTGCCAGGTATGGCGGTGCTTAAATCCAGTGGCTACGGTCAGCAGCCAATCTCACCGATTATCACCACCAGTGGTGCATTAAATTTAATTTTAGCCCCATTTGGTGGGTTCAGTTTCAACTTAGCAGCCATTACTGCAGCGATATGTACCAGTGAAGAATCACATCCAGATCCGGCCAAGCGATATGTAGCTGGCTTATCTGCTGGCATTTTTAATATTATTGCCGGTCTGGGGGCCACAGCTGTGGTCAGTTTATTTGCGGCGTTTCCTGTCGCGTTAATTGCCACACTTGCGGGGCTAGCATTATTGGGCACCATTGGCGCTAGTTTATATGGGTCGGTATATGACCAACAATACCGAGATGCGGCCGTGTTAACCTTTATTATCACTGCGTCGGGTGTGTCAGTATTTGATATTTCGTCGGCTTTTTGGGGTTTGGTAGTCGGCATGCTAACGCTACTGTTCAGTGCAAGACCCAATCAAACAGCTAAAATTTAAAACGGATGCGCGAGGATAATATGCAGCAAAACAAAATCGATAGCCTGTATATCCAGCTGAAGCGAGATATTGTTCAGGGTGAACTACCCCAAGGCCAAGCGCTTAAACAGACTCAGCTAGCTATGCGCTATGGTGTTAGCCGAATTCCTATACGAGATACCCTTCAACGACTAAAAAATGAAGGGTGGCTAAGTAGCCACGGAAAGTCCAGTGTGATGATCAGCCCGTTAAACACCAATGACGCAGAAGACTTGTACCTTATGCGACTACATATAGAGCCTATGCTGCTTGCCCATGCGATCCCCAATACCAACTTTGAAACACTCGGCAAAGCTAAAGATATATTGCTGCAACTTCAAACTAGTGAGCAGCGTGACATATTCCAGCAAGGCGAATTAAATTGGCAGTTTCATCGCTGTTTGTATTTGCCAGCTCAGCGCCTTGCTTTATTTGAAACAGTGGCTCAATTACATCGATTGTGTGGGCGTTATATCGGCTTTCAGGAAATGGAACTTGATTATTTGTCCCACAGTCAGGACGAACATAAGGCGCTGTTGACTGCAATTTCAGCGCAGGATATCCAAGAAGCCAGCAGAGTGCTCAGCGAGCACATTCGCACAGCGGGCGAACAATTAGTCAACTATCTTCGCCTTTCTGTGTAAAGCCGATTTACTATTTTCAGCAATTTGCGGTAGATTGTGCGTTCAATAGTAGAAGTTACGTTAATTTTGTTTAGCGGATATCCTCAACAAAATATATAACTAAAAATCGGCAACATACTTAGGATAATAGTGAGCAATACATCAGCTGAGTTACGTGCGGTAAATAGCCAAGATGCAGCCAAATTACTTTATAGTAATACCACGGCTGGGTGCTTGATAACGCTCGCGTCAAGCAGCGCTTTGGCATTCGGCTTTAGCGATTCGCTCGTCAGCTCAACCAAAATTATCTGGTGGGGTTGTATGTTGCTCGTATTAATTCCTCGTCAGCTTGACGGTATTTTTTGGCAACGGAAAATACAACCCCGTAGCGATTTTGACGGAGACGCCGCTCAACGTCGCTTCGGAATAGGCTGCTTAACGACGGCGATAGTCTGGGCGAGCCTACCGCTACTCACATTCGATAAACTTAATTTAATCGAATTTTCCACCATGGTTATTGTGTTGTCATCTATGGCTGCGGGGGGGCAATCTATATTGGCGGCTAATTCCCGTATAGCGATTTCTTATGCCCTTATTTTACTTATACCCATCTCTTTACTTGGTATAACCTCTCAGGATGATTTTCGTATACTCTTAGGCGGATTAGGCCTAGTGTTCGGTATTGCCTTAGTTTTTACCTACAGCAAAGCCGTTAAATTCACGCTCGAGTCAATCAATACGCGCAACATGTACCTTGCCATGGGTGAGCAGTTGCGCGAAGAGAAACAGCAGTTAGGATTGGTGAACCAAGAATTAAGTCAAGCTTACGATAGGCTAAATGTCGTTAACAACACGCTTGAAGAACAGGTAATCAAGCGTACTGAGAGAATAGCTAAGTTATCTTATCTTGACCCCTTAACTAAGTTAATGAACCGCAAAGCGTTTACGCAAACCTTAAGCAAATTAACCACTAGAGCAGCCCAAAGTCATAGCGATTTAGCGCTGTTGTTTATTGATTTAGATGGTTTTAAGAAAATTAACGACACTATGGGTCATCAGGTAGGTGACAGTGTGCTGCAAGAAATTACCCGGCGTATTAGCGCATTTGCTGACAGCAATAAAATCGGTCGTTGGAACGGTGATGAGTTTTTAGTCGCCCTACCTTATAGCGACAGCCAAACCGACCAAGCAATTGCCAGCGCGATGATCAGTAGTATTTCCCAAGCTATCGTTATAAATAATAACAGCATGCACGTAGGGGCAACTGTCGGTATTGCCATGTGCCCAGAACACAGCACGCAAGCAGCTGAGCTAATTCAATTTGCCGATCTAGTCATGTGCGAGCAAAAAGCAACTTCAAATCGCGTTCCTACGGTATTTAGCAGTGAACTGCAGCAAAGAATAGTCGCATCACAAACCATACTTGAAGGTTTGCAACACGCTATTGAACGTCACCAATTATATTTATGCTACCAACCTATTATTTGTGCTAAAGACAACACGTTCGGCTCGTTTGAAGCCTTGCTACGCTGGGACTTCGCTGATCGCTTTATTGGACCAGACCAATTTATTCCTTTAGCCGAAAAGTCGGGCTTAATCATAAGCATCGGTGCTTGGGTGCTTAATCGCGCGTGTATGGACGCCAGCCATTGGCAACATGCCCATAACGCTGCGGTATCGGTAAATGTGTCGGTAATTCAGCTGATGGACGACAGCTTTATTCGCGCCCTTGATAATGCGTTACGTAGCAGTGGACTGCCGCCAGATCGCTTACATTTAGAAATAACGGAATCGATATTTGTTGATAATAAAACAAAGATAAAACAGCAACTTAAAGAAATACAGGCGCGCAATATTCAGGTATCAATCGATGATTTCGGCACCGGCTATTCCTCTTTATCCCAGTTGCAGACGTTATCGGTCAACCAAGTAAAGATCGATAAATCCTTTATCGATAACATGGATAACAATGGCGAGGCTATTATCCGTGCGACACTGTTTATTGCCAGTGAACTTAACTGTCAAACTGTGGCGGAAGGCGTAGAAACTATCGAGCAAGTAGAGGCATTAACTGCAATGGGCGTCGATTATTTACAGGGCTTTTATTTCGCCAAGCCCATGCGTAATGAACAATTAATTGAATGGCTGAACCCAATCAGCGATATTACCAACGTCTCTTTAGGCACAAAATAACGCCACATTAGCGGATTTTATTTAACAGATCCGCTACCATAGCACGCAAAATAATAACGCAAACCAAACGCTCTTGGTACACCTCAGGATCTCGTGTTAAATGGCCCAGCTCTACTTTTATTATTCTGCAATGAACGCAGGTAAATCAACGTCTTTACTCCAATCCGCATATAACTATAAAGAGCGCGGTATGCGTGCTGAGATTTTCACCGCCGCACTGGACGATCGCTTTGGTGTTGGAAAGGTTGCTTCGCGTATTGGTCTTGAGGCCAGCGCCCACCTTTTTAATGGTACGAGTGACTTGTATCAACAGTTAGCAGATATGAACCGTGAACGAAAACTCGATTGTGTTTTTATTGATGAAGCACAGTTTCTAAATAAGCAACAAGTGCAGCAACTTGTGTCTGCGGTTGACGATTTAGATATTCCTGTTTTAGCCTATGGCTTGCGCACTGATTTTGTCGGCGAAACTTTCGAAGGTAGCCGCTACCTGATGGCGTGGGCTGATAAATTGGTCGAGCTTAAAACGATTTGTCATTGCGGTCGCAAAGCAACATTTGTGGTGCGCCTTGATCAGCAGGGAAATGCCGCCAAAGAAGGTGCACAAGTAGAGGTCGGCGGCAATGACAGATACGAGTCAATGTGTCGCAGACACTTTAAAGAATTGGTCTGGGACACACCCTAATTCCCTTAATTACACTAAACTCTTCATAAAAAAAGGCTCATATTTGAGCCTTTTTTGTACATTTATATTTTTAAATGTTTAGGGGCGCAAGGCTTTGTCACCGCGAGCAAGGCCACATACACCAGTGCGTGACGCTTCGATAATTTCAGTGGTTTGGGCTAACACATTAGCAAAGGCATCTAACTTATCACTGGTACCTGTGACCTGAATAGTATAATTATTCAAATCTACATCGATGATTTGCGCGCGGAAAATATCCACATTGCGATTCACCTCAGCACGCACTAATTCACTGCGTGTGGCGACTTTAATCAACATCAATTCGCGTTCAACATGATTACCGTCAGTAAGATCAGTTACCTTGAGCACATCAATTAGCTTATTAACTTGCTTAGTAATTTGCTCAATAACCTTGTCGTCTGCTTGGGTAGTAATGGTTAGTCTAGACAGGCTTTTATCGTCTGTTGCTGCTACGCATAAAGAGTCAACGTTATAACCACGCTGGGAAAAAACACCTACAATACGTGATAGAGCACCGGGGGCGTTTTCCATTAAAACTGAAATAATACGTTTCATTATGTGCGCTCCGTTTTGCTTAATCTCATATCATCCATCGCCCCGAATTTAATTTGCATGGGGTAAACATGTTCATTTTGGTCTATTTGAATATCCATAAATACCAAGCGCTCTTTCTCAGCGAAACAACGCTCCATTGCCGCGTCCAACTCATCAGGATGGTCAACACGAATACCAATATGGCCGTAAGCTTCTGCAAGCTTAACGAAATCAGGCATGGAATCCATATAAGAGCTCGAGTAACGACTCTTATAATTCATATCCTGCCACTGGCGTACCATGCCCAAAGCGCGGTTATTCAATGAGATGATCTTAATGGGCAATTTATATTGCAAACAGGTTGATAGCTCTTGAATATTCATTTGAATACTACCGTCACCCGTAATCACGACTGAGGTGGCTTCAGGATGCGCCATTTGCACACCCATTGCAGCAGGTAAACCAAATCCCATGGTGCCAAGACCACCAGAGTTGATCCAGCGACGGGGCTTAGCAAAAGGATAATACAAGGCTGCAAACATCTGATGCTGACCAACGTCTGAACTGACATAAGCATCACCTTTGGTGTGCTTATAAACCGACTGTATTACCTCTTGAGGCTTAATAACGTTGTCAGCTTTCTTGTAGTTCAAACAATCACGACCACGCCATTGTTTAATCTGATCCCACCAATCGAGTAATTTAGCTTTCTGCTTCTCGCTGTCAATTTTTCCAATATGATCAAGCAACTGCTTGGTCACTTGCTCAACACTACCAACCACTGGTACATGTACCGCAATCGTCTTAGAAATGGATGCAGGGTCTATGTCTACGTGGATAATCGTCGCATGTGGGCAAAACTTCTCAACATTGTTCGTTACTCGGTCATCAAAACGAGCGCCTAAGGCCAAAATACAATCTGCATTATGCATGGCTTTGTTTGATTCAAGCGTACCGTGCATGCCTAACATGCCTAAACTTTGGGCATGCACACCAGAAAATGCACCTAACCCCATAAGCGTTGACGTAACCGGTAAATTTAATTTTTCAGCAAGCTCTGTAACCAGGTCACTGGCTTCGGCTGCGATAGCACCACCACCAACGTATAAAATAGGACGTTTGGCTTCAAGCAGCACTTTAGCCGCTTTCTTGATTTGTTTACTGTGTCCTTTGAGCGTCGGATTATACGAACGCATAGTGACATCTTCAGGAAACTGATAAGGATGCTCTTCAAGCACATTGACGATGTCTTTTGGTAAATCAACCACCACAGGACCAGGACGCCCAGTGTTAGCAATATAATAGGCTTTGGCAATGGCCTCGGGAATATCAACTGCGCGCTTGACGAGAAAACTGTGCTTAACCACAGGGCGCGAACAACCGACCATATCGGTTTCTTGAAAAGCATCTTCACCTATGTGCATAGACGGTACTTGACCAGACAATACGACCATAGGGATTGAATCCATATAGGCAGTGGCAATACCAGTAAGAGTATTGGTCGCTCCAGGCCCTGATGTTACAAGTACAGTACCTGTTGTACCTGTTGAACGAGCGTAACCATCAGCCATGTGCGCTGCGCCTTGCTCGTGACGCACTAGAATATGCTCAACGTCTTCTTGAGCGTATAATGCGTCATAAATATCTAAAACGGCTCCACCGGGATAACCGAATACGTGCTTAACCCCAAGATCTTTTAGAGTTCGCACAACCATCGCGGCGCCTGACATCATTTCCACCGGTACTCTCCTAAAAAGTTGTTAAAAAAAGGTTTCGGCACAAAATTGCTACCAAACGAACGAAAACTATACTTGACCAAGGAGTAAGATTAAACAGGAATTTACATAAAAGTGAGATATATATCCCAATATAGCAATATATTAGGATATATCTTTCGATCTGGCGTATTTAAAGCCAATTTATAGGATAGAATTAAGTCTTTTCGGATTAATTAAGGTTAATCATCCAGCTCAATTACTACTTCACTATCTTCAGACATGTCATCATCATCACTCTGAGGTGACGGCCTACTACCATAAATATTACCAAGTTTAGGTCGATGTATACGCTTGTCGTACTTATACCATGCTTTTTCAGCAACCGTACTCGGGTCTTTCTCGCCCTTAGCTGAAGCTAATAATGAGTTATCTTCATCACATTCAGGTTCAATTTGACCATCAATTAAGGCTGCAATTAGGCAACCGTATTGGCTCAGTGCCCTGCTTTCAGAAATTGAAAAGTCACCTGAACGTGAAAAACCATAAGGATAGTTTTTAGGATCGCTAAAAACACGTTGAAACAATGATTCTCTTGAAAGTTTTGCCATGCTGGCATCCCCGATTTAAATTAATTTAAAAACAACACGATTTGGCGTTTGCCAACTTGCTTTATAATTTAAATCCGAAATCTGTCAATATTTTTCCCACGATTTTATATACGATTTTTGATCGATAAATAGCGTTTATAACATTAATGTTTCTATATGATTTTTATGACCGTCTGTTCGCCGCTAATATCGGAACATTTAGCCTAACGCTTTGGCACCCAAGCCCAAATCATTTCGCACTCAACCGGCTCGATTCCATTGGCATCGGTTACCTTAATGTGCACATTAATTTCACCCTTATCTTGCTGACTAAGTAGCGCGACTTGCTCGTGCGTTAAGGTTGCAACGGCAGTCATATCTCCCGTCGCACGTTTTACATAATTCAGATTCATACATTTGATCAGAGGAAGTTTGTCGCCTGGTAAATTAATACCCACGATAAACCCCGTTGCAGACTCAGCCAATAAGGCCATAGCCGCTGCATGGACACTGCCAATATGATTCTGTACTTTTTTACGGTTTTTCAAGCGAAATTTTACGTGAAGACCATCGGTAGCAAGTACCTCAATACTCGTGGTGCCCGCCAACTTTACTTTGTGACGGAATACTTTTGTCATTAAAAAAGCGCTGATTGGTGCAGGATAGTGATTTATTTTATCAACAAATTTTCGTAATGGATTGGATACGGGCACGTTGCCACCTTCATCTGGTTAGACCAGAAGGTAGTTTGCCCTCAAGACGCCTGAGTTACAAATATAAAATCACCTATAGTTTACATGCTCGTTAAAGATATCAAGAGGGATTGGGCCACGCTGCAAGCTCGGCGACCCAAACATAATACTAACCGCAGGGATTTTGGCGTTTATCAAACGCAGCGAGTTGCTCTGGGGTCGCTGGTTTCTGATATTTAGCTTTCCATTCAGCGAATGGTATACCATATATGGCTTCACGCGCTTGGTCGTAATCGATTTCTACGCCCTGCTCTTTGGCTCCTGCCATATACCATTTAGACAAACAGTTACGACAGAAGTCCGCCAAAATCATTAAATCTATATTTTGGACGTCTTTATTTTCATCTAAATGTTTGATGAGCTGGCGAAAGGCAGCGGCCTGAGCTTCGGTTTCTTGAGCTGGAGTCATACGTTTTACCTGTGGTTTGAAAACAAAAATCTTAACCTACATTCTGGGGTCAGTTGCAGTAACTTCAATACGCTGTGCGTTTTCTTGATGAAAATCCAGCAACGCAGACAACCCTTTAAGGTTATGCAGGCTCCTAAACTCTATCCAATCAATCAAGCTGAATAAGCAAATAGCGGGGTAATTCCAACTGTTAAATTTCCCTCTTTCAACTTGTTCGTTCAATTCTGCCAGAACGTTATTAACACGTTCTTTTTGTAGCTTAAAAAACAGCTTGTCGGTATCGGCAACCACATCAGATTTAGACAGCAAAAACATTTGCACTAAGCTATCGTTCACTGAATCCACCAGCGTAAGTTGGTTCTCTTGGTCCCAACTGAGTGATGCGTATTCTAGCTGTTCACTTAGGTAACGATAAATCACGCGCGAATCATAAATAAGCGTACTTTCATCCCCTACAACATGTTCCAAAGCAGGCACTTTTAAGGCCGGGTTTTTGGTAATCAAAATCGTCCGATCTTCGGATTCAAAAATTTGCATATTAATGAATTCATGTTGGGTATTAGCCAACCAGATACGTAAACGTCTAACGTAGGGTGAAGTGGTGGAGCCATATAATTTATACATATGTAGTCCTTACTGGTACAAGGTGATGGTGTAACTGTTAATTATGAGAAAAGCAGTTACCCATCAATATTAATAAACACCCAATGAGAATGCATCCCGAAAATTAGTCTAACAGCTTGTAGAAAAGTTCCTAGCTCAGCATCCGAGCGTTGGTTGTACATAACATCAGATGCTTTACTCAACCTCGTTAGTGCTACTCAGATGATGCAGTAGCGGCAACCACCATGCGAGACGCTTTACGCTGTTCACCGCGTGCTTTTAATGCCAGTAAGCTAGGGGTTAACACCAATGTTAATAAGGTCGCAAATGCTAGGCCGCCAGCCACCGCGGTGGCTAATTGTGACCACCACTGTGTAGAGGGTCCACCAATATCTACATTACGGCCGATGAAGTCGATATTGATTTCCGCCACCATAGGCAGCAGCCCAAGTATTGTGGTTACAGTGGTCATCATAACCGGTCGTAATCGTTGTGCACCGGTGCGCAAGATAGCGTCAGTTGCACTGTAACCTTCTTTTCGCAATATGTTGTAGGTATCAATCAACACGATATTGTTGTTCACGACTATACCCGCCAGCGCTATCACCCCAATACCTGACATCACTATGCCAAACGGTTTTTGGAAAATAGCTAAACCCAAGAACACACCCACGGTTGAGAACAACACCGCACTTAAGATTAAAAAGGCTTGGTAGAAACTATTAAACTGTGTGACCAAAATAATCGCCATCACAAATAAGGCAATTAAAAACGCATTCACCAGAAAGGTTTCAGATTCTGCTTGCTGTTCATTTTGTCCTTTGACGATTAACGACACTCTAGGGTCGAGGTTTAAATCAGGTAGTTGTGCCTGCAGTTTGGGTAACTCAATACTAAGTAACTCACCCGGCGCCATATTGGCCTCAACGGTTATCACTCGCTCACTATCAATGTGGCGAATAAGATCCGTTTTTGGCTGAGCCTGACGCTGCACAAAATTGCTGATAGGTACCATACCAGTGGATGTTTGCATGCGTAGTTCGTCTAGCTTGCCGATAAAGCGCGACTCAATTGGGTAGCGAACTCGAATATCCAATTCATCGTCTACATCATCAGGACGATACTCTCCTATTTTCAAACCATTCGTCACAAATTGTACAGTACTGCCCACTAAGGTCGCGTCTGCACCAAAGCGTGCAGCATCACTTCGATTAACTTTTAGTTGCCACTCAATACCCGGCTGAGATGCCGTATCACTAATCGAGGTGAATTTATCGTTATCATCCAGTGCGTGACGCACTTTTAACGCGGCTTCATTTAATAATTCAGGATAACGGGACGACAATTGAATTTGCAGATCCTTGCCTGATTGTGGGCCATTCTGGTCGAGGGTAATTTCAATATCTAACCCAGCAATATTAGACAGACGTTCTTGGGTTTCTTTCAGTACTTCGTCTGAATGCGGCCGTAAGTGCCAGTCGACTAAATTTAAGCGTAAATAACCGATTTGGTCTCGTCCGCCCGTACGTGCATACAAGGTTTCAATCGCGTCCATATCAATCAACCGCTCCTCTACTTCTTGCACAATGACGTCTTTTTCGTAAATAGACATATCACCAGAAGAGCGCACGGTGACGTTAATACCACTGCTATCCACTTTGGGGAAAAATTCTAAGCCAAGGCCTGATGCAAAATAAGCAAAGAATGATAATCCGGCCACAAAAAACGCAATCATTAGCACTTTCCACGGATGGCTAATCGCTTTAGATAACAAACGTACATAGCGTCCAGTAAAGCCTGTGAGCTGGGTTAAATCTCCACTTTCGGCAAGTAACATTTGCTGCTTAGCGTGATCAGAGATCGTTTGTGGTTTACCAAATACCGACCCTAAGGTAGGCACAAATACTAATGCCATCAGTAAAGAGGCTGAAAGCACGGCGATAAGCGTAAACGGTAAATACTTCATAAACTCGCCCATCATGCCGGGCCAAAACATAAGCGGCGCAAAAGCAGCAAGTGTCGTAGCGGTTGAAGCAATAATGGGCCACGCCATCCGCTGAGCCGCTTTAAGATAAGCTTGCTGTTTGTTCATCCCCTCGCCCATACACCTATCGGCGTATTCTGTGACCACAATCGCACCGTCCACCAGCATACCTACCGCCATAATCAGCGAAAATAGCACCACAGTATTCAAGGTGTAACCAAACATGGCGATGATTAAAATGCCGGTCAAGAACGAACCGGGGATCGACACACCGACTAAAATAGCGGTTCGGATCCCTAAGATAGCAACGATGACAATGGCCACTAATATGACCGCACTAGACACGTTATTTTGTAGGTCGCCTAGCATCATGTTCACGTCAACACTTTGGTCTCCCGTGTAGCTCACATAGACACTACTTGGCCAAATAGCCGTTTGCTGGGCACCTTCTATCAGTTCTTTAACATGCGCAACGGTCTCAAGCATGTTCTCACCCGGGCGTTTCTTCACCTCTAGGGATACCGAATTATCGCCGTTTAAACGAGCAAAGCTGGTAGGGTCTTTGTATGAACGCCTGACCTGCGCCACATCTTGAAAGGTAATTACCCGCTCGCCAACCACCTTAACTGGCTGCTCCATCACATCTTTTACTGACTCAAACACCGAGGGTACTTTAACCGCAAAGCTGCCTTTACCATTATCCATGGTACCGGCCGGTACTAAACGGTTATTACGTGACAGCAAATTTAAAATGTCATTTTGGTCTAACCCGTAAGATTCCATCAGTAACGGGTCAACTACGATTTCAACGATGTCTTCTCGGTCACCACCTATGTCGACTTCAAGCACTTCACTTAGGCTTTCTAAGCGATTTTGCAGCTCTCTGGCCACAGTAACTAATGCGCGTTCCGCTACCGGTCCAGACAACACCACTGTGATGGCCGCTTGCTGACCGGCCATAGTCACTTCATGAATAGTAGGTTCTTCGGTTTCTGAGGGTAATTTAGCCCGAGCCACGGTCACCTTGTCTCGCACATCGGCCAAGGCATCTTTTGAATCCAAGCCTGCAATAAACTCAAGGGTGATATTGGCGAAACCTTCCCCTGCGGTGGCCTTCATTTCTTTTACCCCATCGATAGAGCGTAACTCTCGTTCCATGGGCTTGACCAGCATACGCTCAGCATCTTCCGGAGAAATACCATCATGCACAATGGAAACATAAATAAAGGGAATAGGTACGTCTGGGTTAGCTTCCTTAGGTATGTTGGCATACGTGACCGCACCAGCCACAATTAACAGCACAAACATCATCAATACGGTGCGGCTATGGGTTAGCGCCGCTGCAATTAAATTATTCATTACTGTGGCTGCTCGGTTTTCGCTTGAACGTTATCTTTTGGCTGCGGGTTTGGGCTGTGGTTATTATCAACGTAGACTACATTCACCTTATCCCCGTCACGCACAAATCCATGCCCTAATGTAATGACATCCGTGATGTCACCCATACCGCCAAGCCATACCCCCTGGCTATCACTTTTTACAATATCAATGGGAATGAACTTAACATGTTCGTCGACCACGGTTTTCACGCCGATATTTCCAGCTTCATCAAGTGCCATAACAGAAGGGGTAATGCGCACGGCCATTGTCGTTTTTAAGGGTACGGATAACTCGGTGCTCATACCGGCAAGATGTTGATTGTTAGGATTATTGATAGCAACTTCTACTCTAAACGTATTAGTGCCCATGTCTGACACGCTTGATACATAACGAATTTTGCCATTGAGGGTTTGACCTGAAACCATGCGACCTGAGGCTTGTTGGCCTAACGTAAGCGCTTGTACATCAGTCTCTGTGACATCCGCAGCAATAATAAGCGGATTCAAATCGACTAACGTGGCGACTTTATCACCGTCTTTGAGTAAATCACCCAGCTCAACATTACGCTCGTTCACGATACCGTCGAAAGGCGCACTCAATGTCGATTTTGATAAGGCCAGCTCTATGGTGCTGACTTCTGATACAGCTAATTCAAGATTCGCTTGGGCTTGGGCTAAATTTGATTTTGATTGGTAGCCCTTTTGCCCTAAAGATTTCGCTCCTTCAAGTTCAATCTTTCGCTGGGCTAAGGTAGATTTCGCGGATGTAAGGCGATTAACAAGATCACTTGTTTCAATATCAATTAGTGGCTCGCCTTGTTTGACACTTTGCCCTTCTGTCACGTAGATTTTTTCCACTAGGCCGCTAACTTCACTGCGTAGCGTAACCGAGCGATTTGGCTCGGTGCGCCCGTACAAATTAATCTCTCGGGTAATGGGCTGAGCATTGACACGCTCTACCCTGACACTGACTAAACCTACGTCACGGTGCTTCGCATCTTTTCGCGTCTGTGCATCACTGTCGGGTTCCGCAAATAACATACCTGATGCCACCCATATTGTTAGTATTACTAAAATGACCAACGCTATCCAGTAAGGTTTTAAACGAAGAGTGTGCATCAACTTTGACATGAAATTTCCTATACGACGAACGCTTGATATATGTGATTAACTAAAAGCATACTCTAGGGCAGCATTAGTCGTGAAGAGTAAATGTTAGCAACATGTAAGTAGATAGTTTTTATTGTAAATACAGTAACAAGTTATGTACTTTGTAATATTTTTTACCCGTATACATGACCTTTATACAAATGATTAATCGAATAAAAAAACACGCTAACCCGCCACTGATACCTGCACAATTAGCCTGTCGAATTGTGGGCCATAAATGTATGACTAAACGCGGGCTAAAATTTGCGATACGGCGTCTTTTACCGTTGCATATCTGATTTTTTCACATAGGCCGAACCCTGCTAATTGACGCAGTTTTAGGCGCGTAAAGAGCGGCATGCTCATCCCCGTTAAAAATCGGCAGTACGTATCAGCGGTAAGAACATAGTTAACCTTCCCTTCGATATGCTTAGCCAGTCCCTGCATTCCCTCTGCCACCGCTAGGGGATCAATTTCAGGCACAATGTTTGTCACATGGAAGTGAGCGATATGCCCCCGACAGACACTACAATGGCCACATTTTTCTGGGGCCTTTTGGTCATCAAAGTAGCGCGACAAATTATGACTAAGACATTTATCTAATTGAAAAAAGCGCACTAACATAGCGATGCGCTGCAGCTCTTTTTGTTCTTTGTTAACAAAGTACGCATGCAGGTTTTCAGCAAGTTGAGGCTGATTGAGTTTATCAACATCAACTTGAAACACGTCAGTCATTTGCTTGGTTTGTAGTTCAATTAACTGGTTTTGTTGCAGATACTCTAGCGCCGCAACCACCCTAGCGCGTTCGTTGCCAGTTTCTTGAAACAACGTATCAAATTTTAGGCTTCCCCAGATTTTTTTAAAATCTGTATGCTGAAATACACTTTCTAAAAACACTTGACGAGAGGCATCAAATCGCTTCAATACCTCAGCTTTATCCTTAAGAAACTTGTAGCGCACATCAGCAAAGTAAGCATATTGAGGACGCACCACACCAAGCAACTCTAACTGCACCAATAAAGTTTTTAACGGTAGTTGACGAATATTACTTTGAGTCGATAAGCCATGGATCTGTACTTCCCACTGGCTACCTTGGCTAAACTCAGTTGCAATGCCGCTTTCAGCTGATTGTGTTCCCTTGCGGATATCGTCCACCACATGTTGTATTCCTTGCAACTCAGGCGTATCACCATAAACAAAGTTTTCCACCGTGTTTAGACCATCCAGATTACCCAAGGTAATACAATATGAAAGTTGACCATCACGGCCGGCCCGGCCAATTTCCTGGCTATAGTTTTCAATAGATTTAGGTAAATCGTAATGCACCACAAAACGAATATCTGATTTATCAATTCCCATGCCAAATGCAATAGTAGCCACCACTACTTGGGTTTTCCCCGCCATAAAATCTTGCTGTACCTGCTGGCGTATCTCATCCCCAAGACCAGCATGATAAGCCTTAGCAGATACGCCATTTGCCGCTAACCTATGAGCCACTTGCTCGGCGGTATGTTGCAGCGTGACATACACAATACCGCAACCTCGTTGGTCGCTAACGATTTGCAAAAGCATTTGATCTTTTTCTTGCTCTGGCGTCGCTAATACCTGTAAATCTAGATTTTCACGGTAGAACCCCGTTTGCACTATATGCTCAGGTAAAATGGCAAAACGCTTAGCCATATCTAATTTAACTTTTTTTGTGGCCGTAGCAGTAAGCAGCAATACCAAAGGAATATTCAGTTGTTGGCGATAATCAGGCAACTTAAGATAGTCAGGTCGAAAGTTATGACCCCACTCTGAAATACAGTGGGCCTCGTCAATCACCAACATAGAGACAGCGACACTGTCGATAAACTGGCGAAAACGCTCATTCTTGAAGCGCTCTACAGACACCATCAGTATTTTAATTTCACCGCTGCGCCCCCGTTCCATCGTTGTGCGCTGCTCGTCAGCACTAAGGGTTGAATCAATACTGCCTGATGCAATACCTTTGGCCTCTAAAAAGGCCAATTGATCTTTCATTAACGCTAATAGGGGGGACACGACTAAGGTTAAATGGGGTAAATGCAGCGCACAAAATTGATAACACAGAGATTTTCCAGAGCCAGTGGGGAAAATAGCCAAAGAAGAATCACCAGTAAGCAGTTGATTAACCACTTGCTGTTGCCCACCGCGAAATGCATTAAAGCCAAAGGTACTTGCAAGACTCGCGCACTGAGCTTGTAGATTATTGGCGATATCATTAGGCGAGAATTGCATGGCGTTATCCTTGGGCCTTCGAGCACTTCCGTCCATGAGGCATTAAATATTTACGCCAGCAAAAATGAAAGAAGCGTAACGCCGACAAAACTACGAAAAGAAAACGAGCGACAATGTTTATGAGTTAATAACAAGAGTCGCTCAGTATAGATAAAGCCAGCGGGGATTTCAGCCCTATTTACGACCCTAGCATGCACTGGCGTTGCAATGGCCTTTGGCTAGCCAATCCATTCTTGCATCTTACCCAGCGATGCTTGCTGCTGTTGCATAACTCGAGTGGCAACGTCAGCGTATAAAGTGTCGACCTGTTCAGCTGACATAAAGCGCTCACTAAAGCCCGGATAAACTGGGTCTATGTGTAAGCGCGCCGTGTTAATCAAATGACCTATTAAGGCTTTTACATTATCGGTGCCCATTGCCACGCGCATAGTGGTGAGGTAAATACCACTTTTCTGCTGATTTTTAGGGTCTAATTCAGAGTGTGATGTCAGCGCAGGACATAAAATAATGGTGTTGCTTTGACCAATACTCACCTGATGACTAAACGCTGGTTCTAGACCATCAAAAAAACGTACAAAGGTATCTCGGTCGATATCTGCCCCTTGCATGTCCATGGTAAACAATGGGCAAGGCCAACCATGGCGCATTTGGCTGGATCGCAGCTCGCTATTCGGGTGACCCTCAATGGCGTGGCTGTTTACGTTCAACGCCGGATGCGATGCCATAAAGTGGCTGAATACCTGCGTGTTAATGACCTTTTGTAACATACGCATTTCTAACGTTTTCATGCCATTAAGTACATCAAAGGCTTTCTCTGAATCTAAGAACGCACCTTTAATGTAATACACATCCCAGAACATCGTTTTTGACCAGTCGTAGCCATTAACGCTATCGCCCTTGGCCTGAAACATGCGATATCCTTGGCCAATCACAACACCAGCGGTGGTGGCACCGCTGCCACATATGTCTTTGGTATAACTGTGTACCACATAGTCGGGGCGTTCTTGCTCGTCTACTCGGCGTAATGGTTGGTGCAATATAGGCGTTGCTAAGGTCGAATCAAGCATCACCAAATGCCCTGCCTTATGACTAACTTTACAGATGCCAGCAATATCCAGCACATAACCATGTGGGTTACACGGGGATTCAAGATACACGTGCAGGACTTTGTCTTTCAGGCGATTGTCATGTTTAGCTTTTGTCTTTTCTAAAAACGCGTTAAAGGCTTCTGTGGAGTAACCATCGAACCATTCTAACTGAATATTAAGGCGATTTTCACGGGCAAAAAAGTCGTGCAATAATTGATATACTCCACCATAAACATTACGCGAAACAATCAATACATCTCCATGGCTTAGCACGTTTGCCAATAAAGCATCGATGGCAGCCATTCCTGAATTAAAATTCCATGCTAAATAATCTTGCGCATAAGACCCAGCTTCTAAATCGACAATGGCATTAGCCAAAGAAATATTAGTCGGGTTTAACAAACGTGAATAAATCTGATGAGTGGACTCCTTCCCCTGAAACGCATCGTCTACCCATTCGGTACAGGCATAAACATAGGTCGCCGTACGCACCACCACTGGGGTTGCAGAAAATAAAGCAGTGACATTGTCGAACAAGGGATAATGATGTTTCGACAAGCCTGCTCCACCTTGGTTGGTTATGCTTTGGTAAGTAGCCCTGAACGGATTTTGTAAGGTGTCTAGCACTTTAGCAATTTGAAACGACAAGAACTTTTTAGCGTTAAAATAAGCAACCTTATCCTGATGGGCGAGTTGGCCAAGTGTCTCGTTAGTGACTTTCCATAATTGATTTACATCGGCCTGAGCATGGTAAAAATGACTGGCCGCTTGAAACAAAGCTTGGCCATATTCACTATTGCTGTCTATACCAAAATGTTGCAACTGCTCTTTTGTCAGCTCACTTATGCTGGTTGCCTCAGTAGAATTACGTTTTGGTGAAAGTAATTTTGCATGTTCAATATACTCGTCGCTGTGCATAAATTTGGCAATCCATTTATAATTACGTAAAATAACCATAAACCAAATTAAAGAAGGAAATAATACCCTTTTAAGGAATTTAATTTCAAATAAAAGCAAGAAATGGAATGAAAACGTTACTAAATTGTTAATTACTCCAAATCACTGTGTTTCTTAAACGCAGATAATAATCAGATTAACAACGGTTATGCTGGCAATAAAGGTGAAGCCCATTAGTATGTGATTATAGCTTTTGGTCACTTGATTCGTGTTAGAAGGATGTGCAGGGCGCAATGAAATACCAAAAACGCTCCTCTGAAGAACAGATTGTTTTGTCAATTAGTGCGGCCGCATCTCTGTGCATTCTGCCCTTTTTAGTTATTCGAATTTATAACGAAGATTGGTCCATCGCATTATTGGATTTTGTGGCAGTGGCGACCACCGCAGGTTTATTTGGTTATGTCTATTTTACTAAACGCACACTATTCGCACGTTGGGTACTGTCGATAATCTGTATCGCTATTGCCGCGGGCACTATTTGGCTAAAGGGACCAGATCAAATTGTCTGGGTGTACCCTGCCATCATTTGCCTATTCTTTATTCTTCCACCTAATTTGGCCGCATTACTTTGTGCAATAAATATTGCGTTGATTGGCTATTTACTGCCAGCGGAAATGAGCGTGATAGAAAACGCACGCTTTTACTTTTCAACGTTAGTGACCTTTATTTTTAGCTATGCCTTTGCAGATCGCATGCTTTATCAACAAGCCCAACTGCAGATATTGTCATTTAAAGACCCCTTAACCAACGCCGGTAACCGCAGGGCTATGGAAGAGAAATTAATCGACCTGCTTAAAGAGCAACGTCAACAACCAGCGGAGAAAAAAGCCTGTTTGTTATTAATCGATTTAGATGAATTTAAGAAAATAAATGACAAACAAGGCCATGCATGTGGCGACGATGTACTGAAACAGACCGCTGCACTTATTGAGCATATACTGACCCCTGAACAGTGCTTATTTCGCTTTGGTGGCGAAGAATTCGTGGTACTGGCCAGCAACAATATTGAACAGTCCATTGCGCTTGCCGAAAATATTCGCCAGACAATAAATGACTTTCCTTTTGAGCAAAATGTGCGCTTAACGGTATCTATAGGCTTGGCCGAATACCAATACGATGAAACGGGTTTAGAATGGCTAGCCCGTGCCGACGTAGCCATGTACCAAGCTAAATCTGCTGGGCGAGATTTGTGCTGCCTAGCCGGCTCATAACTCGTTAACAATATTTGTTGTCTGGTTTAACTAATCCTAGCGCGAAAGCCATTGGTATCGGGTTGCCCATCAGTTAAAATCAGATTTTATGTCAATAATAGGTACTCCATATGACTCACGCTCTCGATCAAGACAGCATCGCCAAGATTGAACGCTACACCCCAGAGGAACGTTTGCGCTATTTAGTAAAAGAAGTGGTGAGCCAACAACAAATCTGGATCCTTACCGATCAAGATGGCTGCGTAATGCTAAACACCGAAGACGAAGACTGTGCGCCAGTTTGGCCCAATAAAGAATTTGCCCAATCATGGGCCACTGGCGAGTGGCAAGACTGTGAGCCAAAAGCGATTAGTTTAGACAAATGGTACGCCAGTTGGACATCAGGCTTAGAAGAAGACGACGTATTTATTGCGGTATTTCCTAACCAAGACGAAGAAGGCTTGATCATTTCCCCTCAAGAACTTGATTACGAGCTAAAGCAGAAAGCTAAAAAAACAAACTAAAAAAAGAGCCCACAGGCTCTTTTCTTCAGGGTTTAACATTGCCGACGGACTGACTAAAGCTTTCAAACTGATTAGGTAAGTACTCGACTAATTGTCCTGATAAGCCAACATAGGTTTTCAGTGCTGGCTCGAGTGATAAAAAGACCGTGGGCAGCAAGTTAACAAATTGCTCTTCATTACTGCGCTGTTGTGCTTGCTGATAAGCCAAAGGTAAATCAGCGAAGGTACTGAACATAGTCAAACAGTGAGTTAAGTTTTTGGCCGCTAATATCATATGTTGCGGACTGTTATTTTGCATTTTTTGCCATGCATTATTCCATACCTCTTCAAGCTGGCTATGGCCGGCCAGCACCCCACTACACCATCTGGATAAAGGCAACTCGTTGCTCTCAATAAAGTGTGCATCTTGGGGCGCAGAGTAGGTTTTATTTAGTGTAATCCGTTCGTCACGCATCAAACGTAACTGATGCTGCAACATGGCCATCAATAAATCTGTTAACTTATCTGCGGTTGCGGTGTCAGGCAATTGACCGTGCTGGCGGAAAATCCATGGCAACCACGTCTCAGGCATAGGGATTTCAGGGGCACTGGCGACGGCAAATACTAAACCTTTCAAGTAGTCCACACTAAACAATACATGAGTTAGCGCTTCGCTTTGGCAAAGAGTGTTGAGCTCTTGCTCTCGGGAGAATTCGTTTGATGTCATAAGGCCGTTAATATCATGCTGTTTGTTAATCATTATCCGTAATATAATTGTTAGGCGCAATCTAGCAAAATATGTGTGAGCCTATTTAACTAACATCAGTCATGAAAATGCACATTCACCTAGATGACGCCATATCACCTAACTAACGTTAACCCTCGGTGCTCAGGATCACGTAAATCAATATAAATTCAAAGTGTCGGTTAATGTAAAATATATCGCTGTATTTAGGTCAGTCTATTCATTGGCCCATAAAGGTAAGACCTTTAGCTTTAACGCTGTATCTGAACCATTATAACTTGGCAATTTGTCTAGTTTTACACAATATAAGGCTAAGATGAATCCATTAATTGAGCATGCTTTATCTGTTTTTATGGCATTTTTCGCGATTATGAATCCTGTTGCTAACACGGCTGTCTTTTTTGGCTTGGCGGGTGATAAAAGTAAAACTGAACAGAGGATGATTGCCACAAAGTCTCTGCTTATTACGTTTTTTATTATTGTGATATTTGCGGTATTAGGGAAATCTATTTTTCATTTATTTGGCATAACACTGCCCGCGTTAAGGATCACCGGTGGGATTTTGGTCTTTCTTATCGGGTACCACATGCTACAAGGTTCAAACTCGAAATTGCATACTGCACAAGAGAATTCAGATACTGATGTAACCGTATCGCCTCTTGCTGTTCCTTTGCTCGCAGGGCCTGGTACCATAGCAACAGCCATGAATTATTCGGCAGCAGGTGGTTGGATGGAAATTGCCATTACGTTGGTTGCATTTTCAGTACTGTGTTTTATCACCTTCTTCTGTTTTATTTATAGCTCGAAAATACTTACCATAGTCGGCGAAAGTGGGGTTGGTATAATTACCCGCTTGATGGGGCTTATTCTGGCGGTAATAGGCGTTCAAATGTTAGTGGAGGGCCTGAATGCTGCCATTACTATTTAGTCCAGTGTAAATTGAAAAGATGGTTCAGTGATGTTTGACTGAATGATCACTGGAAGCCTATCAGCTTGCATTTTTATTGGGTTTATTAGCAAATGACGCAGAGGGTGAGCTTAAATTGCTGGAAGTTCTATGGATAAAGTCCCTATTAATAAAAAGGCGCGGCCCCTCATAATAACATAAGGGATTAGCGCCTTTTTAATGCTTGTAGCCAAACGGCTAGATAAAGCCTATTTACTTTTTAAGACACGCGATGGCTTGCTCTAATTGAGAACGCGGGCAACCAAAGTTAATACGTACAAACTGTTTGTCACCAAAATCTATACCTGCCGAGGGGCCAATACCCTTCTCTTCGAAATAGGCTTGCGGGTTAGCCACACCTAAACCGCTGGCATCTATCCATGCCAAAAACGTAGCCTGAGGGGCAAGAACGCGAAGTCCGTCGATTTGATTAATTTGTGCTACGAGATAATCCCGATTGCCGCGCAAATAATTTAATTGTGCAGATAACCAGTCATCACATTGCGTAAACGCAGCTTGCGTTGCAGCCAACCCCATCACATTAACCCATGGGACTAATCCTTGTGCGGCCTGATTAAAACGCTGACGCACCTTAGCATCAGGAATAATCGCAAATGATGTGCCAAGGCCGGCCACATTAAAGGTTTTACTGGCCGCCATTAAGGTCACAGAGTTGTCTTTTGCTGCCGCTAATTTACCAGCAGGAATGTGCTTAGCCTCAGTATCTAAAATCAGATCACAGTGAATTTCGTCGGAACACAACATAACGTTATTCTGGGCACAAATATCGGCGATACGCGTTAACTGTGCTTCGTCTAGCATGCTACCAACAGGGTTCATGGGGTTGCATAGAATGAATAAGGTACACTTCGGATCTTTTGCGTGCTTTTCAAGTACATCAAAATCGAGCATCCACCGACCATCTATCTCAACGGTAGGCACATCAGCCCGCGTTAGCCCATGTAATTTAGGCGCAGCCAGCATTGGCGGATAATTCGGAGTTTGCACGATGACTTTGTCGCCTGGCTGGCAATATGCTTTACAGGCCACGTTGAAAGCGGGCACTACGCCTGGGGTCCACACTAACCATTCTGGTTCAATTTGCCAACCGTACTGCTTACTCATCCAATCAATAACGGCCTGATTAGCACCTTCAGCATGGGCGGGTAATGTGTAGCCAAGTAAGCCATGCTCAGCACGAGACTTAAGCGCATCAATAATCGGTTCAGCGCAGCGAAATTCAGTATCGGCAATCCACATAGGTAGAATATCTCGACCTTTATAGCGTTCCCATTTATAGGCATTTGAGGGGGTTCTATCAATAATGTTGTCAAACTGCATAATTAAAAAAATCTCTTTGTTTAAGCTTGGCTAATTTTATCTAGTAGCACAGAAAGTTTCTGGGTCAGGTCATCTGAACTGAAGGGCTTAGCAATAAAGTCGGTCACGCCCAAACGCTTAGCACTAATCACTAAGTCTTTGGTTGGAATAGCGGTAATCATTAGGAAAGGACAATGTAGCGATTTAGAGCGCAATGTCTCTAATATTTTGATACCACTGACACTGGGCATTTGCCAATCACAAATGACTAGGTCTATGCGCTGGGCATCCTCAGTTAATAAAAAGGCATTGGCTTTTATACTACTTGAAAAAACCAATATTTCACCGCTTACTAGCTCGTCGACTATATGCTCGAGCAAGGTAAGCGTAATATCGTCATCATCAATTATCAATACATTTACAGCGTGCACGCTTACTTCCTTACTTCCTAAACCGTTGAAAAGACTCACTCTTACCAACAGTGAACTAGCTTACTCAAATAATCCGAGTTGAGCACTGGTTATGTCGCTAAATGATAGCCCGATAAAGGGTAAAATACTCTCAGCAATAGGTCTTATCTGCTTATCGATATAGTGTTCATAGTCTAACGCACTGCTTTGATATTCAATAGGTTGTGCGCCATTTAAAGTAATAACATATGCTATTTGCCCTTTGTGCTGATAGCGAAGTGGTTTATTGCGTTGTGCATTATGTTCATCCGCCAACCGCGCAGCCTTAACATGAGGTGGAATATTTTTGACGTACTGCGATAGAGGGCGTCTTATACGTTTGTGATATACCAATTGCTCATCAAGCTCTCCATTGCGTGTTTGCGCGACGACTTCTCTAATGTAAGATTTTACATCTTTATCGGCAAACACCCTTTGATACAGGACCAATTGAAATGCCTTGGCCATATCGGTCCAGTCGGACCGTACCGACTCTAAACCTTTAAATATAAGCTCATCTTCATTGTTCTCAATCAGTTTTAGTCCCGCATAGCGTTTTTTGCTACCCAGTTCAGAGCCTCTAATTGTGGGCATTAAAAAGCGACTAAATTGCGTCTCAAACTCGATTTCAAGGTAACTTTCTAGCTGATGATGCTCAGTGATATTTCGCGTCCAACGTCGATTAATTTCACACTGCAATTCTGTGCCCACGGTATGCCCTTGCGCGGCTTGCATATCGTCACCTAACCACACGAATATAGAATCGGTATCACCATAAATAACGCGATAGCCGAGATCTTCAACCCAACGAGCTGTGGTTTGCATGATTTCATGACCGCGCAGTGTGATAGAGCTAGCCAGCCGAGTATCGTAAAATGGGCAACCACCTGAACCTAACACGCCATAAAATGAATTCATTAAAATCTTAATAGCTTGGGAACGAGCCCCATCGAGATGACGCTTTGCAGTATCGCGTTGTTGCCACAACGAGGTAATAATATCAGGTAGGAAATGCTGCTCGCGGCTAAAAAGTGCATCTTTGAAGCCTTGAATTGCCTCTTCTGGCTGGCGTAACCCTTCTACTAACCCCAATGGGTCAATCTTGAAGGTGCGGATAATTGATGGGTATAGGCTTTTAAAGTCCAGCACCAGTACATTGCGATATAAGCCGGGCTGCGAGGTCATAACGTAACCGCCAGGGCTGGCTAGACCACCGTCGACTGGTCGGTTAGGTGATATATACCCCGCGCGGTGTAATTTAGGTAGGTACAAGTTTATAAACGCAGCTACGGAGCCTCCAACTCGATTTAATTCTAACCCCGTCAATTGGCTGCGTAGCGTGAGAAAGTCCAATACTTTGGTTTTAGCAAAAATATCTAAAACTAACTGACAGTCTTGTAAGTTGTATTCCGCTAATTTGACTTTGTTATGTAAAAAGTCATGTTTAATTTGCGCTAAACGGTCATCCACATCTTCACTCAACTTACCTTTACCCAGCAAGGTTTGAGCAACGAACTCTAAGCTGAAGCTGCTAAATTGATAGGTAGCGGTTTTAAGCGCATCAATACCATCGATTACCACACGACCCGGCATACTGATATACCCTTGATTCACTTCATTAGGGGCGTCACGCCAATAAACTGCTTCGTTACCGCGCCCTAATGTTAGCTTTAAACCGTAACGCTGGGCTCGCTCTATCAGCAAGCGAAAGTCAAAATTGACCACGTTCCAGCCAATCAAAATGTCAGGGTCTAGGTGTTGCACCTCATGAATAAATTGTTGAATAAGCATTTTTTCGTCATCAATCCACTCAATCCACGCGGGTCCTTCTTGAGCTTCGCCGATCATCAATACTTTTTGGTAATCAGCGCTGACTAACCCAATGGAGTAAAGCTCCCCGTGTTCGCTACATTCGATATCAATCGACAATACAGAAAAAGTAGGTGTGTACTGTGCAGGTTTTAGCTGGCTTTCGGCATAGCTAGGGTAATTGCCTCCCTCTTGCTTATGCCCAATGATATCTGCACTGGCATATATAAAACGCTCCATAAGGTAGCGATCAGCTAAGCGAATATCTGCTTCGTAGCATTCTACGCCCTGTACCCGCAAGCGTTCTTTTGCCGCGTAGGCTTGTTGAGTCCGCGAGAAATAGACAGCGCAAACGTTTTGTTGGTCGAAGCGCTTTAGCGACAAAGCTTTAAATGTGCTTGGTATATTGCTTTGCGCCAAGATGTCTTGCACTTGGGCGACGTCTTGCTGACTAATAAAAAACAGCGCTTGTTGTGCAGCGGTACTGACTTTGATTGGCCCATCAGCACTCACTAACCAAAATTCTAGACAGCTCTTACCCGCGATATCCCGTTGATCCGAGGTGAGAATAAACCCTCGATTTGTATTTCCCATAATATGCTGGCAAACCTGATTAAGAACTCATTGATGAGCTCGTTGGATGTACAACGACTTGGTCTCGACCTTGGCTCTTGGCTAGATACAAAGCGGTATCTGCATTTGCCATAAGTTGCATGCCATCAAGGTCTTTTGCATTAATGGTTAAACCAATTGAAGCACTGATTGTGAACTCGTTTATACCAACGATTTCACTTACTTTTGCCATTTTTCTGCGTAAAGCATCCAGCGTGCTATAGCCATCCTGCAATGACGTGTGGGGTAACACCACTAAAAACTCTTCACCACCAATGCGCCCAATTAAATCAGTATTTCGCAGGTTGTCGCTGCATACCTGGCTGAACGCAACCAATACTTTATCCCCCACTGCATGGCCGTAGCTATCGTTTATTTTCTTAAAGAAATCTAGATCAATAATCGCAACGCACAAATCATAGTGGTAACGCTGAGCAGCGCTCACCTGTATATTTAATTGTTCGATAATATGACGACGATTATATAGCCCAGTCAAATGGTCAGTGATCGCCAGGGTTGATAACGCCCGACTTTGGGCTTTAACCCGAAAAATCATCACGCCTAATAAACAACACACTAAAAGCGCAATACCACTGAAAGACCACAGATACACATTTCGCTGCTCTTGTGCTTCTAAGGCAAATCGTTGGCTTCGATTTTGATGCTCGAGCAATCGATTCGCTTGCTCCGATTCGCGTACTTCATATATCGCGCGTATGCGATGTATCTGCTCCGAACTCCGATTTTCATTATACAGCTCGCTGAGTTTTAGTGCCCGGGACACATGGCCATAGGCTTGGGCGAAATCTCCTTGCCCTGCCGCCAGACGCCCCTCCAAGGTAGCCAATTGAATTGCATCAGATGGCATTGTTTGTGGATCTACCAAGCGCATTGCGTGATCCCGATACTCCTGAGCTTTTTCATAGTCACCGGAGGCCAGTGCGACAACGAATAAACTGCGCGCAACCTGAAAATCCATAGGCACATTTTCGGTTCGGGCAAATATATCCGCTGCTTTTTGCAACTGCTTTTCTGCAAGCCCATAGTCCTGTTGTGCAATACTAATTTGAGCCAACTTCATTAACGCATAGCCCACACCTTGCTCGTCCCCTAAAGAGTGAGCAATAACCGCAGATTCGTTAAGCTGTGCTTCGCCTATCGTTATGTTACCAGCATAGAAATTAGCAGAACCTAACCCATATAAGACAATACTGAGATTCAGTGGCTCATTATTTTTGCGTGCGTGGGCAACGGCTTCGGCAAAATAAGGAATCGCTAACTGATAGTCGCCACGATTTTCGTACATAACGCCTAACATGGCGGCAATATTAGCTTTAGATATTTTGCCATACTCATGCGTGGTGCGGTTATAAGCTTCGAGGAAATTCTCGGCAGCGGCACTATATTCATTTAAGGTAATAAAAAGCGAGCCACGCACGTATAACCCGAGTAAATAAGTGTCTTCGTCCCCGTTATTCTTAGCCCACTGAATAGCATCATTTACAGCCTTCAGTACATCAAGGGGCATACCCGCCATTTCTAGGGCCGTTGCTTCAATCAACTTAAGATTGTGATACAGCCAGGGTTCGCTGTCCTTTTTAATATAGGACAGGCCTTTTTGTGCACTATCTATAGCATCTTTCGGATGCGTTAAGGCGTAGTGGGTGTCACTCAAAATGGCATAATATTCTGCTTTTTCGGTATGACTCATTCCATCTGATGGCGGTTTATTAAGTAAATCTGAAAGGACTTGTTTGGGCTCTAAAGTCAGTTTTGATGTAAATGCTTGGTACTGCTCGGAAAATTTTGAAACCACAGGCTCGGCGGCAATTACGCTATGAATTGTTCCAACAATCAATAAAAAACAAAACCATGCAATCTTGGCCAATAGTTATCCCTTACTACCCGATGCTTAACAATATTGAATAACCCAAAATACCACACCCCGCGCATTATTGACTAGCACACTATTAACTGACGAACATTGCATTGCCACCATAGTTATAATATGGCGGATTTTGACAGATTAACAGTAAATAGAAACAACAACTTGATGCGTTATTCAATGCTTTAACGTGCATTACTCACTGCTAGGTTGTTGGCTTTTCCAACGGCTCACGACAAAAACTAATGGGATTTTACCGCTATTAAAAATACCGTGGGAATCATTCGGCGCAACATAGATCATATCACCTGTATTAGCAGGGAAAGTTTCTCCGTTAACGCTCCATTGACCATTACCTGAAACCACAGTCAAATACTCTTCATCAACATGTACGTGAGGTGGATGAATTTCGTACCCCGGCTCAATCACTGCCATTCCGGCTATCGCACTTGTACTCCCTGCCGTATCACCCACAAAATAACTATAAAAAACCGCACCGTCGTAAAGACTAACATGAGCTTGCTGACGAGTTACTACGTGAGTTTGCAAAATATCAGGTTCTTTTTCTCCCCCCTGCGAATCAGTTTCTGCCAATGCCTGAGTTGATAGGCTGCTTAGCACGCCCATTGCCCCTGCAAAAAGAAATGATAGTGTCTTTGTTGTCATAACGTTTGGTCTCACCTCAAATGGTTAATGTCGCCGAATTAATGCTGTTATTTCCAATATGTCGCGTGAAACGTTAACAATATTTTTAGCTAAGTAGAAGATAAGATGCCAGCTTATTGTATTTATTACTATAAGGAAGCGTGTATTTGCTGTGCATCGCTAGGTGGTAACGGCTTACGGTGCACATTAGAGGAATATAGATGATGAGAGAATAGGTTGCGCGGCGAGCAGACAAAAAAATAGCCCCTAATGGGGCTACTTTTAAAGGAGCAGGTAGCGCTACCTGCTTACCATGTTGAAACTATTGTCGTCCAAACGCTGCAAAGGCGTAATGGCGAGAGTGTATTGACTAAATACGGTCGTTCAGTGCACTCATAATAGGAGAAGCATTTAGACCGTTTTCAGCAGCCCAAGCGATAACGGTTTTGCCGTCTTGCTCAGGTGAAGATAAATCACTCTTTGGCATTTTTTTCACTAATAGTGTTCCTGCTTCCACAGCATCGCTAAGCATAGCCGTGCGGATTAAGCTGTTGCCACCACAAGAAATTCCTGCATAATAATCTTGTAGTTTCAGGCGATAGTCAGACTGAACACGCTTCATTTTTTTGCGTAATTCACCTTTATCATCTGCTTTTACTATCGTACAAATATTTTGTAGTGCTTCCGCCACGTCTGCTTGTGCAGCGCCTGTCATCATCAATGATGTGGCAATGATAGCGATAGAAGTTTTAACTATTTTCAACATGGTCAATTCCTCGGGTTCTTATAAATGATTATCTCGTTTCGTTGAGGCAATTAAACGCTATTCACGCCGAAAGAAAAATCTGTAAGGCGATACTTAGGTATTTTCCTGCATACCCGTTAGCTTGACTGAATTGGGTAAATAACCTGAAACTATCATTCCATTTGAAAAAAACGCAAATGCCAAACGTCATATCAAAAGGTACCATTGAGAGTGAATCTACATTTGGAGGGTTGAAAAGTGGACGTTCATAAAAAAGTGCGGTGGGGAGTGTTGGGTGCGGGGCGCATTGCTCATACGTTTTGCCAAGATATTAGTCATGCCAAATACGCTGAACTAATCGCGGTTGCCGCGCGTAAAATTGATTCCGCAACGTCTTTTGCTAATGCTTATCAAATTCCTATCGCTTTAGAGGGGTATCAAGCCTTATATACCCATGCGGAGGTCGACGCAGTTTATATTGCTACGCCGCATACTCTTCATTTTGAACAAGCTAAAGCCGCCTTATCCGCAGGAAAACACGTATTATGTGAAAAGCCAATCACGGTTAATCCTGAGCAATGTCAGCAGCTAATAAAGATCGCAGCAGAAAATAACTGTTTTTTAATGGAAGGCATGTGGACCTATTTTCTGCCTACCATTATACAAGCCAAAAAGTGGGTGGATAGCGGCAGAATTGGTGCGATTGTCCATGTAAAAGCGGATTTCGGCTATCCGGTAAAATTGGTAGAAGGCGACCGCATGTATAACCCAGCGCTCGCCGGTGGTTGCTTATTAGATATGGGGATATATACCTTAGCTATCGCCCAGCATTTTATTGGCCAACAACCTGTACATAGCCAATATCGTCATCGCCGAGCAAAAACAGGGGTGGAAGATGACCTGACTATTTTGGCTCAGTATCGCGATGCAACCGCCACATTGGCGTGTTCTTTCAGAGCTAAGCTACAGAATTCCGCGTATATCATTGGTGAAAAAGGTTACATAGACATAGCGAATTTCTGGCGGGCGGATCATTGCGCACTTTACGTAATTGACGATAAAGTCGATGAATTTAATGAACAGCGCAGTGGTTCAGGTTTCGAATTTCAAATCGATGCTGCGAGTAAAAGCATTCTCGCGGATCAACAAGAAGCTGCATTGATGCCATTGTCCACCAGCTTAATATTGCAATATCAAATGCAAGATATACTGCAGGCAATTGCCAACACCTAAGCTGATATAGCTGCAAAAAACGGCTTAAATTACCTCATTCGCGCCGTTACAATTCTCTATATTTTTGATGTTACAGGGGGGAGTTTGCGGCTTTTCGACTTTAGCTTTTACTCGACCTTTTTGCACTGTCACTATTTGACAGCTGCAACAAATACTAATGGCGCAAAACAATATCAGTTTTCTGCTATACATACTCTATTCGCCTTGCGCAATTCAACGTGAACCATTCCACACTCTATAGATGTTACTTATTGCGAGCCTGTTTTTCTTTACTACGACGTTGCACACGCTCTATCCGATGCTCTTTTTGGGCTTTTTTATCGCGGGTCAATGAACCCGTTTTAAAGCGCTCTTTACGTAATGCTTTTTCTGCGGATTTTTTCAATTCAGCGGCCGCCATATCAGCTTCTTCTTTCTCTACCATATCAGGTGTTTCAAGACTAATACGCCCAAGTTTGCCTGAACGAAACTCGTTGACTAAAACTTCGCAAATTTTGTGTAAATTGACTCTACCTCCTGCGCGTAACGCACCACGTTTCGCTGCAGCTAATTCTAAAAATTCAATTTCAGTATCAGGTATATGCTCGAGTTTGAAACGCTCTTTAAGCAATTCTGGATAGGCTTTTATTAAGTAATCTGCTGCGAAAAAACCAACATCATCATATTCCATTGCGGTATCTTTAATGGCGCCTGTAGTAGCAAGGCGGTAACTGCTTTGTGGATTCTCCACTTTAGGCCACAGAATGCCAGGGGTGTCGAAAAGTATAATCCCACTGCCCAGATTAATGCGCTGCTGGGCTTTAGTAACTGCTGGCTCGTTACCCGTTTTGGCTACTATTCGATCGGCCAAAATATTAATCAGTGTTGACTTACCGACATTGGGAATACCACAAATCATAGTATTAATCGTTTTTATGCTAGCGTCTTTCTCCGGCAACATTTTTCGGCATAAATCGATAATCTGCTTCATCTTTTGCGGCTGTTCGGTGGTTGTGGTGAATGTTTTCACCCCCCGCTCTTGCTCAAGGTACTCCTGCCACATAGCCGTCACATCAGGATCGGCTAAATCTGATTTACTCAACACTTTTATGCACGGCTTATCGCCACGAAGCGTCGCAATCGCCGGATTTTCACTGGAATAAGGAATTCGCGCATCAAGCACTTCTATCAATAAATCAACTTGTGGCAATAACTCTTTAATCTCTTTCTGGGCTTTGTGCATGTGCCCAGGATACCAATGAATTGACATATAACCCTGCTCTGACTTGTTCAAATGTCGCCATTGTACGTTACCCGGGCACGCAAAGGTAATACAAAGCACATTGCAGAAATTATCTGTGGCAAAAATCATAATTCTCGCTGAATTTACGCAAATTATGCGTGAATAAAAAAGGGCAGCAAAAAGGTTAATAAAGTGTAATGAGTTGTAAATGTAAAACATAATTTGGTTTATACTAATTGGCTGAGAGATCCTTCTCGACAAACTTCTTATCCGCATTATTTGTGTTTTGTAGATGCAAAGCGCGGTAATGAAAATCATAATTATAATGACGTAGCTATCCATGCAGGCTAATTAAATTAGCTGCAAATAATGCTGCGCGTCAAACGACTTGGAGAGCACACTTGCACCCGATATCGAATACACACACATTTACTTTGAAAAAATTAACGCTACTGACTGCAGCTGTATCAATCGCCCTATCGGCTAACGTGCATGCACAAGCTACCGAAAAAAATGAGCAAGCCAATAGTGATGACTTTGAGAACATCACCGTTACTGCCCGTAAACGTACAGAAAGCTTATTTGAATCGCCAACGGCTATCACATCATTAAGTGCTAGTTTTATGGAAGATGCCAACATCAGTAACCTAGATGATGTGGGCAAGTATGTGCCAAATCTAAACATCAGTCGTTACGGTGCGGGTAACTCGGCCCATGCCTCTATTTTCATCCGTGGCATTGGTTTACAAGACCACATTATTACCACTGATCCAGGCGTAGGCGTGTATGTGGATGGCGTATATTTAGGTCGCCAAATGGGCTCAAATTTAAGTCTACCAAATATTGCTAGTGTCGAAGTTTTACGTGGGCCACAAGGCACCTTATATGGCCGTAATACCTTAGGCGGTGCAGTGAATATCATTACTAAAAAACCCGGTGATGAATCTGTGGCCAGTGTAGCAGTTAAGGTAGGTACGTTGGGCCGCGTGGCAACAGACTTATACCTTAATGGTGACATCAACGATGACGTCAGCATTGCAGCAAGTGGCTCGTTTAAAAAACGCGACGGTGTAGGCAAAGCAGTTAATTTACCTAATCCTGAAAAGGAAATAGGCGAAGAACAGGAATTCAGTGGCCGCTTAGCTGCAAACTGGAAAGTCAGCAACAACTTCTCTTTATTGTTTGCCGTTGATGGTTACGATAATGAAGGCGGGCAATCGCCTTATACCATTGAGTTCACTGATCCGAGTCCTGATCCTACGGATATTTTTAACGGCGATTTTCCATTGCTGACAGCAGATTTACTGCCTTCTGATCCAGATGATCTCGGTACCACAGTACCGGGCCTTGAATCGACCGCAGTGTCTGGTTGGGGCGCATCTATTACGGCAAACTGGGATATTAACCAGAATTATTCGAGCAAGTTAATTACTAGTTTCCGAGGTTCAGATTACGAAGGAGGCTTAGATGATGATGCTTCCCCACTAAACTTATCTGAATTCCCTGAAACAGGCGAAGCTGACCAGTATTCAGTCGAATTACAAGTTAACGGTACGTTCGATAACTACGATTTTGTGTCTGGCATCTACTTCTTCAATGAAGACGGCTCAACCGAGTCAGGTCCTTTCGTATTCAGTCCCTTCAACACACCTGACAGTCTTAATACCGATGGCTCGCCTTCTTTCGGAGGGTACGGCTTCTTCGACTTACACCAAGAAACCGACTCCTTCGCTGTTTATGCGAATGCTTCTTATGATGTTTCAGAAAAGCTAACTATTGGTGGTGGTTTACGTTATTCAAAAGATAAAAAAGACGCCGAGGCCTTATTCCCCTCTTTTGGTGGTGAAAGGGCCTTTAGAACGGCAGAGTTCAGTGAAGTCAGTTGGGATGTTAACGCTGCTTATCAGCTCGATAATGGCTTAAACGTATACGCCCAAGTACAAAAAGGTTATCAAACAGGCGGATTTCCTCCACGTCCATTTGGTGGGCCTGCCCAGTTCGTGCAATTTGATGAAACGACTTCTATCAACTACGAAACAGGCCTTAAAGGTAAAGTTGCTGAAAACGTCTCTTTGTTAGCCGCAGTATTCTTTACTCAGTACGACGATTTGGCACTACCTTTTTCTGACCCAACTGCAGGCGGCGGCTTTGTCACCATTACAGAAAATGCCGGTACATCTGAAGCAAAAGGTGTAGAACTTGAAGCAACAGTAGACGTAAATGATAACTTCGCTCTGCGTGCGGCTGTGGGTTACTTAGATGCTGAAATTACTCAGGTAGACGAAAACGTCACTGGTGTGGGCGTAGGTGACTCCCCTGCATTAACCCCTAAATGGACCTTGATGTTCGCTCCGTCTTATTACGTAGACTTAGACAGTGGAGCAACATTGGCATTTAAGGCGGATTACTCATTCCGCGATAAAATGCAGGGCCAATCAGTCTTTAATCCTAATGAAACCATTGATTCGCGCAGTATTGTTGGATTTGATGTGAAGTACACTTCGATTAACGGTGATTGGTCTTTGAGTCTATACGGTGAAAATGTCACAGATGAAGTATATGACCAAGGCCGCTTACAACAAAACGGCTTTGTCGGTATCGTTCGCAGTAACGACAGACGAGAATTTGGTTTACGTTTCAAAAAAGATTTTGAAATGTAATCTTATGCGTAAAGTTTAACGACAAGTAGATAAGGGGCTTTATAGCCCCTTTATTGTAGGCAAAGAATTGACGACAGCAGGTAGTTATAAAATCATTGGGCAATGTCATTGGAGGAATGTTGTTAAATACTAAATGCTTACACTGCGCAATTGATTTCACCCAAATACACCTGATACCAACCGTTTGATTAATTGCAGTCAAATAAGATGAACCTGCAATGCTTGTTATCAAGCGTGATATTGGAAGACCGATCGCCAACCGATAGTTTAGCCAATCCGAAAGCTATGCTTCACTCACAAAGTCAAATGTAAGGCCAATTCACAAAGAACATATTACCAATAAATATGAACAATACATAAAGTTGTAGTTTGTGCGGTTTGCTCTACTGTTGTTTAAAGTTGTTACCAATAATAGACAGTAACTCATTGTAATATTCGTTGCTTAAACTTTATAAATAATGAACACCGGTAGTGCTAATAAAATCTAGAAAATACTTATGAAACAATAGCTCTCCCTCAATATCTTAGTTTTAACACTCCGCTTACGCAGGCATTATAACTAAAAAAAGCCTCCTATGCGTCAATCTCGCTCAAAGAAACCTCTCCATAACAAGACTATTACCTCACAAAACCTCCCGTTAAAAATAACAACAACCTCACATTGGTCTTACAAAAATTAGACTAATTGGTAATTGATGTATTGTAAATGAAGTGTTGCAAGAGTATAAAGTGTCTCGACTTTGTGAGGATTAGACAACCTTTACATAACGATATTGCAACAATATTGGTAATACCAATATGAATGAGGACACATGAAATGCGGGACACAACCATGAAATTAAATAAAGTAAGTGCGATATTTAACACGACTAGAGCTAAGGCCAACAACTTAGCTATATTCGGCGCTACACTGACGGCAATATTGGCCGCACCCGCTGTAATAGCCCAAACTGCAGCTGAGGCCGCTGCAGATACGCAAGACGTAGAAGTGATCAGAGTTCAAGGTATTGCGGGTGGTTTAGCTGAATCAGCTCGTCAAAAGCGCTTCGATTCACGTATCGTAGACGCCATTGTTGCCGAAGATATAGGTAAGTTACCTGATAACAACATAGCTGAAGCATTGCAGCGTATTACAGGCGTTTCTATTAGTACTGACTTTGGTGTAGGTGAATCCGTTACTATTCGTGGTATTTCTCAAAACCGTGTTGAATTAAACGGTCGCTCTACCTCAGGTAGTGGCCGTGGTGGGATTAGCCTAGACGACTTTCCATCAAGCTTCTTAAAAACGGTTGAAGTTATTAAGTCACCTACTCCTGAAATGATTGAAGGTGCACTAGGTGGCACTATCAATATGACAACCGTTCGTCCATTAGAGCTAGAAGAACCGCTAGTTGCAATAACGTTAGATGGCGAATATGCAGACAAAACTGAAAACTGGGCCCCCATGGTCAATGCGGCGGCTGGTACAAACTGGGATTTAGGTGATGCCGGTACGTTTGGCGCGTCAGTAGTTGTCTCTTATCAAGACCGTGAGTTACGTCGCGATGAATTTATTAATCTTGTTACGCCTACTGAACTCGACTTAGATGGCGACGGTACCAGCGATCAAGCAAACACCCCAAGTGGCAACTACCTTGTTCGTAGCCAAAATACCGTAGAGCAAAAAACTGAGAAGCGCGAACGTACCGCATTCGGTTTGTCATTACAGTGGGCGCCTAAAGATGCTGATGGCTTTATTTATTTAGATGTTAACACCACTGAACTTGATGGTGGCCAAGAAGCGTACTCGGTACTTAATGACAGTAAAGACTATAGCGATTTAGTGCTTGATAACGCTTATGGCGATGGTCAAGGCCAGCTGCATAATTTTGGTTCAGGTAGTGTGTTTGTTCAGCCTAAAACATGGTCTGACTTCACGACTAATGAGTCAACTTCTAACGCGCTTGGTGGTGAATTCCAGTTAACGGATCAGTTGAAATTATCTGGCGAGATTTCATACGCTAAATCAGAAGCTAAGCGTAAAAATTCTGAATTTAATCTGCGTCCTATTTCCCGTGCACAATATGATGAAGATGGAACAATTACCGAGCATTTATTCACCATTACCATGACGCAAGATGGCGACAAAGTACCGGGTCTTGCATTCTCTGATCAAGATGCCCTTCTCGACCCAGATAATTTGGCTATTCGTCAATTTACCCATCAAAGATATAATGAAGATAACGAAGAAACAGCCATTCGTTTTGACGTGGAATACGTTGAACCGTTTTCTGGTTTAGATTTTATTCGTTCAATTAAAGCCGGTGTACGTACGACTGATAGCGAATATGAGTTAGACAGATATGACCTTAGAAACAACGGAAGTGAGCTTAAAGACTTACAAACCAGTGTGTCTTACGATGGTGTAGTCACCCCAACGTGGATAGGTGATTTTAATGACCAGTTTGGTGGCTTTAAGCAAATTAACCACTCGAACTCGTTTGACCAAAGCGGCATTTCAGGCAATAACGCATTAACAAATTATTTTGTTTATGACGGTGCTGCGCTAGCTTATGACATCAACGGTACCTACGACAGAGTAAAGCAAATGCTTGCTGGCAGCAGTCATGAGTTAACCGGCACACTTGATGAGAACATGGTTCGTAATACCGGTTCATACGCGAAAATCGAAGAAGAAACTAAAGCCATATATACCCAGTTTAATTTAGATTTTGACCGATTGACGGCAATTATCGGGGCACGTTATGTGACGACCGACTTAACCTCCAGTACGTTCAATGAAACTGCTGATCATGATTACGCTGACTTCTTACCTAGCTTAAATGCGACCTATAATCTTACGGATTCAACAATTTTACGCTTTGCCGCGGCAAAAGTGATGCGCCGTGCAGAATTCGGTGAATTAAGCCCAGCATTAAACGTAGATAACTCTCTGGTAACAGGTTCACAAGGCTCTTACCAATTAGACCCTTATCGCGTAACACAATACGACTTATCAGCGGAGCATTACTTTGGCCAAGGCGGATTGCTATCTGCAGCCTTGTTCTACAAAGACGTCCAGTCATTTACAGTAAGCAGTAGTTCTTGTGCCGCTAATTCGAACACAGTTGATGGTCAAAACGTTACAGAATACGTAAATGTTTGTCTGCTTGATGCTGCTGGTGTTAGCCAAGTTAACGTTAACTACGCTTCTGGCGACCAAGACCTTGCATACGTTGAAGCACAAAGGGATGCAGGCCTAACAGGTATTGTAATTAATACTGATGTAAATGGTGGCAGCGGTAAAATTGTTGGTATTGAATTAGCGTATCAACAACAGTTTAGCTCTTTACCTGGCGCATGGTCTGGTCTGGGTGTTAGCACAAACTATACCTATGCTGACAGTGAACAACCGGATGGCAACCCTTTGCTAGACATCTCGAACAATACGTTCAACGGTCAAGTTTATTGGGAATACGAAGGTTGGCAGGTTCGCCTAGCATACAACTGGCGTGACAAGTACTTAGATACCCAAGACGAAAAACGTGTACGCCCTGTTGGCGCATTAGCAACCGGTATTTATAATCGTACCGACCCAACTGCAGAATATTTTGACCCAACTTTAGGGAATAACTACCGTGATGCCCGTGGCCAATTTGACTTCTCTGCAAGCTACGACGTTAACGAAAACCTTACCCTTGTGGCGAACGCGGTGAACTTAACTGGCGAGCCAATTCGTCAAATAACAGAGCTTGGCAGCATTTGGCAATATAGCGAAGCTGACCGTCGAATGACAGTTGGTGTGCGCGCTAAGTTTTAAATCTTAGGTTAGTAAGCTTGATTACTAAGCACGCTAAAAAGAGCCTATTAATTCAATAGGCTCTTCTTTTTCACACTAGCATTATCAATCACAAGAATAGTCACAGTCTTATAAGCGAATAGTAAAGTGGAGACTTTTGATGAAAATATGCCGATGAAAAAAAAGTGCTCGTCGTTGCTGAAAATGATCACAACGTCAATTCGACTTGTTGCTTTCCTAGGCTAACTCAAGAAATACCAAAACGATGGCCATGTGCACTTATTTCCTAGCAATTTAAGCAAGCCACACAGAACCATCAAAAAGTTTAATCATTAACATAATACGGGATGAAATATGACCAATATAAACGCTAAAATGTCAGCTTCAATTATATGCCTCTTTTTAGCTGGCTGTGGTAGTGAAACCGCTTCTGTCCCGCCTCAAAAAGATAAATCAAATGCTGCAGAACTGCTGCCAGCAAGCAAATTTGACTTAACCCATTGGTATCTGACTGTTCCGCTAGATGAAAACAATGACCAAGTGTCAGACATATATGATGTGCCAGATATACAAACCTTTTCCGATCCCAACTTTTTCTATCTCGATGAAGATAACCATATGGTGTTTGCCAGCCCAAATCGGGCAGCAACAGAGCGCACGTCTACCAACACCCGCAGCGAACTACGCTATATGATCCGTGGTAATAACCTATCTATTCCCGAAGGCGCACCAGGCAACAACTTTGCGTTAGCGTCTAACAAATCTGCTGAGCAGTACGCAGCGGTAGGGGGGAAATTAGAAGCCTCTTTACACGTTGATCACGTGGCGCAAAACGCTGGATATCCTAATAAGCCACCCGCGTATTCTGTTGTAGTCGGTCAAGTTCACTCTTTTCAACTTGATGACGCCCTGCAAGTTCCAGGACTGGGATGGGGTAATGAACCGTTAAAAATATCTTATAAAAAATGGCCAAACCATGAAAAAGGTTCTGTTTTTTGGACTTATGAGAGAAACCTCGCCACAGACGATCCAGATAGAACCGATATCGCCTATAAAGTGTGGGGCAGTAATTGGGATGATGCAACTGATCCTGGTGACGATGGGATTGCACTTGGGGAAGAGTTTAGCTACACGGTGAATATATACCAAAATGTTATGCATTTGGTCTTTACCAGTGCGAAACATGGCACGGTTCATCATCAGATCAACCTAGCCGACAATACCGATGCCAATGGCGAGGTAGATATAGCTGATTACCCTTATGCATACAAAGACGAGACACTGTACTTCAAAGCAGGTGCTTACAACCAATGCAGCACCAAGGCTAATGATCCGAGCTTTCGCTACCCTGCTTGCCCTGGCTCTGGCGACTGGGAAACAGATGTAGAAAATGGCGACTACACAAAAGTGACATTTTCAAAGTTAGCGGTTAGCCCAGCAACACCAATGTAAATTGGTATAAGGCTTGGCACTAAGCGATAGAGATCAAGACTCAATTGTCCGCTTTGTATTGATAATGCGGATAATTGGGAGTCTTTAGTCAGATCATCAGTGTTTATTAAAACGAAAAAAGAGCCATTGCCAGCGAGCAAATTAATTCGTTTTTAGTACCAAAAAATTAAAATCAGGAGTACATCATACATGTCAAAAGTATCTAAAAGACCCTTCTTTCCCTTCGTATTGCTACTTACGCTCGCATCTTTTTCGCAAGTGAGTAACGCGGTGCTTGTCAAAAATATCAAGCAGTTCAATGAAGCCGTAGCATCAGTGAAACCTGGGGATGAAGTTGTTCTGGCAAACGGAACGTGGAAAGACGTAGAGTTAGTTTTTCAAGCGAAAGGCTTACCAAAGAAACTCATCGAACTAAAAGCACAAACGCCGGGTAAGGTCATTATCACTGGGAAGTCCAATTTGGCATTTTCTGGCGAATACCTGGTTATTTCAGGCCTAGTGTTTAAAGATGGATATACGCCAACTGGCGAAGTGATTTCTTTTAGAACATCCGACGAAGACTTGGCTAACCACTCTCGAGTGACGAATGTTGTTATCGATAACTTCAGTACCACAGATCGCCAAATGTCTGACCTGTGGGTTGCTATGTACGGTAAAAACAACCGCTTTGACCATAACTCCCTAGTCAACAAAAGAAATCGTGGCGTAACCTTAGCGGTACGAATGAATTCTGAAGGTAGTCGTAAGAATAATCACCTTATTGAATATAATTACTTTGGGCCTAGACAAGTACTTGGCGCGAATGGCGGCGAGACGCTTCGCATCGGCACCAGTCATTTTTCTCGTGAGTATTCGAACACCACCGCCCAGTTTAACTATTTTGACCGCACCAACGGCGAACATGAAATCATTTCAAACAAGTCGAGCGGCAACTCTCTAATTAACAATGTGTTTTTCGAAACTCAGGGCACACTGACGATGCGCCATGGTCACTTTACCACAGTAGAAGGAAATTACTTTCTGGGTAATCGCAAGCCTAATACTGGCGGTATTCGGATCATTAACGAAAGTCAGTCGGTCAGTAATAACTATATGTACGGGCTGACAGGCCAAAGATTACGGGGTGCTCTGGTTATTATGAACGGAGTTCCTAACTCTACCCCCAATCGCTACGATCCTGTTATCGACTCAGCCATGAACAACAACATTGTAATTGACAGCGATCACATCGAACTTGGCGCTGGCGCAGATGAAGAACGCTCCGCGCCACCAACTACGTCAGAATTCACTGGGAACATCATCTTAGGCAAGACCAATTTAACGCCATTTACACTGTATGACGATATGTCTGGTATCAAATTCGAAGGAAACTATTTAAACGAAGAAGCCAGCACACCGATTAAATCGGGCTTCGCCAGTACACCCTACTCTGTGACCACAAATAAGTATGGCTTAAAGGCGCCTGATAAAGCGTTGTTGGAAAAAATTGGTTTTGGTGAAGTTAAATTACCGGTTACCAAAACAGAGGTAGGCGCAAGCTTCTACCCCAAGAATGAAATTGATGTTGTCTTTAAAAGCGGCGAAAAAATTGCTGTAAAACCTGGCACTAACACCCTACTGACCGCTTTGGAAGCCAGTAAATCTGGTGACATTTTAGTACTTAAAAATGGTGGCGAATATCTACTGACCAAGTTCGCAGAAGTGCACCACCCCATCACAATCATGGCGCAAAAGGGTAAAAAGCCAGTCATCCGCTCGCAAAAGCCTAACTTTATCAACATAGAAAATGGTGGTGCATTAGAAGTAGAAAACCTTTGGTTCGACGGTGCACAATCACCCGACTATAAAGGCAACACCATCATTAGTACGAGCAGCAACTCGATGAACATCAACTACACCTTATCGGTACGCAACGTTAAAGTGACAGACCTTGATGTGAATGGTTACTTTTATTTCTTTAAGGCTAATGCAGGTACTTTTGCCGATAACATTGAAATTCTAGATTCAGAATTTAGCAATATTACTGGCGCTATTCTGCAATTAAACAGAGAAGTAGATGACCTAGGTGTATATAGCGTTGAAAACCTCGTTATTTCTGGCAATACCTTTACTGACATTAAAGAAGAAGTCGCAACGGTATATAGAGGTGGAACAGATGAAAGCACCTTTGGTCCGGTAGTCACCGTAACAGATAATACCTTGACTAACGTTGGCAAAGGGCCAACCCATAGATCTGGCGCATCCATGTATTTTCATGGAGTTCAAAAGTTGAATATTTCAAATACGACTTGGAATAAGAGTGCCCCACTTGAGCTTTTCTTAACCAATGGCGAACCTATCACTGTGATTGAGAATGTTGAGATGCAAGACACTGGCAAGATCCGCGCAAACAATGACGAATATAAAACCTCAAATGTGACTTACGACTAGCCTGTCATTTAGTACTTGATAGATTTTCCCATGCTTCCCGGTTTCTTAACAAAAAGAGTCACCGGGAAGAATCGATTCAAGTACACGAACCCATTATCAATCAAGGGCCCCAGCGGTAAAACTTCTACCATGAGCACCCCATTATGATTATCGACTTATAAGATTTAGGAACAACGAGAATGACAAAGTTAACCGGCAAAAACGTGCTTATCACCGCAGGCGCCCAAGGCATTGGCGAAGCAATTACCAAACATTTAATTGATAGCGGTGCGAACGTTGCTATCCACTATTTCTCAAGTGCCGACACCGCGAACGAATTGGTCGAATACGCTATCAGCAGAGGCCAAAAAGCGGTTGCGATAAGTGCTGACTTAACCAACGAGACTGAAGCAAATGCGATGATCGAACAAACCGTAAATGTCCTTGGGAGTTTGCACATACTGATCAACAACGCTGGCTCTCTTGTCGCAAGACGATTACTTAACGAAATGGATGCCCAATTCTGGCACAAGGTTATGGACATTAACCTTACCTCTATGATGTTTGTGACACGTGCCGCAGCACCTTATTTAGGCAAACATGAAAGCAGCAGTATTGTGAATCTGGCATCTCTCGCTGGTCGTAAAGGCGGTCACCCTGGGTCATTAGCCTATTCCACTAGCAAAGGCGCCATTCTCACGCTAACGCGCGCGCTATCTGCTGAACTAGGACCACAAGGTACTCGGGTCAACGCTGTCGCACCAGGGCTTATTCTAGGCACCTCGTTTCATAATACTCACACAACTAAAGCCTCTGCGGACCAAACAATTGCAGGTATTCCTATTGCGCGGGCAGGCAACGCAGATGATGTAGCAAGAGCGGTGGTTTATCTGGCATCTGAATTTGACGGCTTTATCAGCGGTGCTACGCTCGATATCAATGGCGGCGTATACAACATGTAGTTGTTTGTTAATTCATAAACAATCTTGCGCGCGTTAGCGCTACTTTCTATTCAGCCATTTAAAAAAGATAATTTTATGCTTAAAACAGCGGTAATTCACCCGACCATTATGGAAGCCCTCGCCCGCTCTGGGCATTTTGCCCAAGTTGTCATTGCAGATGGCAACTTGCCGGTAGGTGCTATGACAGGTCCGAACTCAACGACGGTGCACCTTAACTTTCGTCCCGGTTTGTTAGATGCCTTAACAGTGCTCGAGGGCATACTTGAAGTTTGTCCGGTTCAAGGCGCGATTGTGATGGAGAAGCCCGTTGAAGCGAATGCGGAAATTCACGACGCCTACAAAGCTTTACTCGGGGATGTGACGTGGGAAGCGATGGAGCGCTGGGCTTTCTACGACAAAATTCGAGAGCCTGCTACGACTTTGATTATACAAACGGGTGAACAGCGCCGCTTTGCCAATATTATCCTCACTGTCGGGGTGGTAAAAATGGCAGAAGAAAGTGGCTTTTAATCGCTAGGCTTAATTGACTGCCAAGCACGATGGAAACACGTATAACAGGCTATAAAAGCCTGCAACTAATAATATATCAGTTCATTTTTGGGGAATAATAGTGTCAGCATTAATTAGAGCTATTTTGAGTTTTGGTCCAGCATTTTTAGCCATTGGCTACACCATAGGCACTGGCAGTGTGACCGCCATGATTGTCGCAGGTAGCACCTTTGGCATGCAGTTGTTGTGGGTTTTGCTATTAAGCTGCTTGTTTTCGGGGGTCCTTATTTACGCCTATGGTAATTTTGCGTTAGTTACGGGAGAAACGGCCCTTTATAGTTTTAAAAAACACCTTAAATTCGGTAAGGTGATTGCCATCCTTATCATTATAGGTGTGTCCTTCGGCCAATGGAATTCACTGACTGGCATACTAGGGATTTCCTCCAATATTTTATTTGAAATGATCGCCATGTACTTCCCTGCGGTGATCCCACATAAATATGGCGTGGTAGTAACAATAGCCGTGCTAGTTATCAGCATAATGTACGCAATATTGCTAATCGGAAAGTACTCATTATTTGAAAAAATTCTCGTGATCTTTGTGTCCTGCATGGGGCTATCCTTCATAATGTCGCTGTTTGTTGTGCACCCAATGCCCGTTGAAGTCATGCGCGGACTTATACCCGTTATACCCGATGTAGTGGGTGGTAAAATGATGGTAGCAGCTTTTGTTGGCACAACCATGGCCTCAGCTACTTTTCTGTCTAGACCTTTGTTTATTCAAGGCAAGGGCTGGGGCATTGCTGACAGAGCGCAACAAAAGAAAGATGCGATTGTTGCCGCTGTGCTGGTGTTTGTTATTAGTGGTTCTGTTATGGCTGTAGCCGCAGGTGCTTTGTTTCATGAAGGAAAACCAGTTACTGACGTATTAGATATGGTCAATGCCCTTGAACCCATAGCCGGTAAAGGTGCACTCACGGTATTCTTTTTCGGTACGCTTGCCGCTGGTTTGTCTTCCGTGTTCCCGTGTATGTTAATAGCCCCGCTGTTAATAGAGGATTACCGCTCGGGCAAATTGGATACCCAATCTAAGCAGTTTCGTATCATCACAGGTATAGCAGCGCTATTTGCTTTAACTATTCCGGTATTTGGTTTTAATCCCGTTAAAGGACAGTTATTAACCCAAGTCTTTAATGTATTTGTTTTGCCGTTGGTTATTTTGGGGATAATTCTAATGGTCAATAAAAAGAAACTGATGGCCGAATATGCCGCAGGTTATCTACTCAATATTGTATTAGGTTTAGCGTTTATGTTTTCTATTTTGATTTCGTTTAACGGTATTCTTGGTCTACTAGAGTAATAAGGATACAAAATGATAGTAGTTGTATGCGGAGTATCAGGAACAGGAAAGTCAACAATTGGTACGTTGCTGGCAGAAAAACTGGCATTGCCTTTTTATGATGCCGATGATTTTCATCCCCAATCCAATGTTCAAAAAATGACAAGCGGCGTGCCATTGAATGACGAGGATCGCCAGCCGTGGCTCGAGACGCTTGCAACTGAGCTAGCGTCATGGGAAAGCCAAGGCGGGGCAATACTGGCCTGTTCGGCTTTGAAAGAGGCATATCGCACTACGTTAGCGTCAAAATGTGCAAACAATATCGAATGGATAATTCTTAACGGTTCAAAAGTGTTACTTAGCGAGCGATTAGCATCTCGTAAAGGACACTTTTTCGAGCCGCGATTATTGGAGTCACAACTTAGCACCTTGCAGCTACGTGAGGATGACTGGGTGGTTGATATAAAACCGCCACCAGAGGAAATAGTTGGCGCAATCGTTAAGCGCTTGCGACCACCTAACAAAGCCTAAGGTATGAATGACTATTACGCCCAATTTTATTGAACAGGTTTTATCTTCTAGCCACTACATATTCGACACCTTTTATCATCATTAATGGAGTATAAATAATGAATGTAAAAAAAATACTATTCCCTTGCAGTGCCATTGCAATATGCGTTTTTGCCTTATCAGGATGTAATGCAACTGATAATACCAATGAAAAACAACCTATAGTGCCAGCAGATAAATTTGATTTAACCCATTGGAAAATGACCATCCCTACCGACAGCAACAATGATGGTAAAGTCGATGGTATAAGTGTTAAGCAAATACAAACTTATCAACACCCTGATTATTTCTATTTAGATGCAGAGGGTAATATGGTGTTTGCTACGCCTAATAAAGCGTTCACTACCCCCAACTCATCTAATACCCGTAGTGAATTACACCAAGTCGTAGGTGGCATAAATAGTAGAAGTGATGGTTTTGCGAATAACTTCTCATTAGCAGCCAATAAACGTGCTGACCAATACGGGCAGACAGGTGGCAATCTACAAGCCACTCTGCACGTTAACCACGTGGCTAAACGTGCTACTTATCCCAATAAACCCCCTGCTTATTCAGTGGTAGTCGGTCAAATTCATGCCACAAAAGATAAAACCTTGGTTGCCGAAGGCGAAGGTTACGGTTATGGCAATGAGCCCTTAAAAATCTATTTCAAAAAATGGCCAGACCATGAATACGGTTCAGTATTTTGGAACTACGAACGAAATCTCGCGAAAGAGAATCCGGATAGACAAGACATCAGCTACTCAGTTTGGGGAACCCCATGGGATGAATCAGCTGATCCTGGTGAGCAAGGTATTGCCCTTGACGAAACTTTTAGCTATGAAGTGAATGTTTACCAAAATACTATGTATTTAACTTTCACCAGTGCTCGTCACGGCACAAAAAATTATGCCATCAATCTCGCTAATAACGTCGATGCAAATGGAAAAGTTGATAAACTTGATCACCCGAATGGATATGCTGGTGATGCTAATTTCTTTAAAGCTGGTGCCTATGATCAATGCAGTATTAAAGATGATCCGGGTATGTGGTATCCCGCATGTTTGGGTATTGGCGATTGGGAAACAGATAAGAAAAATGGCGACTATACACAAGTATCCTTCTCACGTTTAGTCACAGGACCCGCCAAGAAACCTAGCAACTAGTTTTTGACTGTTATTATATTTATTTGTCAGTAAGGCTAGATTTAACCCAGCCCTGCTGACATACACTTATACAAGAACAACCTATAAGCGAGGAGTATCGCTCGCTTATTGCGCTTTCACACAGCACATATTTTAGGTTATTAAGTATTACCGGGATAACATTCTAAGATAGACATGCCCGATTGTGATTCATACTGAAAATTGCTAACCCCAGCAGGACAGAAAAAACGCTCCCAACGGTTCAGTTGTGTCACTTTATCGCCAATTCGAAGCGTACCAGAACCCTCTGTCACGACACCATAGAAAAAAGCCTCTTCATTGCGCACAAAGCTGCCATTGACCGAAGCTCGCTTGACCGTAAAACAGCTTGTTTTGTCCGCACCGATAAGCTCTTCAAGGCAGTTACCTTGCTCATCGGTAGTAAGAACTTTAGGGGGGCAACGAAATTCAGCATCTACTTTATCTGCAGGAATCGGCTCAAAATTAAATACATCTAACGCCGTTTCAATCCCTCTGTCCATGAATCTTGCCTGCTCGGGGATCACATATCCACAGCGCTCAAATTCAAACCTTACAGCCAAATCCGACGGCTCCATAATTTCCAGCATGAGTATGCCTTCACCTAGCGCATGTGGACGACCTCCTGGCAGCAGAAACACGTCGCCAGGTTTAACAGGTATGCGGTCAAAACAACTTTCTATCGATTCGATATCCTGCGTTTCAATCCATTCTTTTAATTGCTCACGACTAGGCGGACGCTGAAAACCAGCGTAAATGTAAGGGTCGCTCACGTCGTCTCGCGTTTCCAAAATAACATAGGCTTCGGTTTTACCCCGGGGTAACCCAAGTCGCTCTTGAGCAAAAGCCCGAGTAGGATGGGCTTGAAAGTGTAAACGTGTAGCGCTATCTAAATATTTAACCAGCGGAATATCGTCCAACGAGCGCGGCGAGCCACTAGCACTTCCCAAGAAATACTGCTGATCACTTTTAAGTAAATCACGAAACGGCACTGACTGTCCGTCGTCGTCTTTAACCATCGCTAAACCTTCCGTCACATGCTCGCGACCAACATTACGCGCTTGAACTGTTGAGCCAATCCAATCTTCAGGGAAGCTCGAATCTTCAGGTGTCTCTTTACCTTCAATCGTATCGAGCAGCTTACCGCCTTGATACGTTCGCCATACACGATTAGCAGTAAACTTAATAATTTGATTCATAATTCTATTTCCATTACTTCATGCTCAAGTGCACAGTAAAGCCACCGGCTCATGAGATTTAAAATATTGCCAAGGCGCAATTGGGTTTTGTCGAAAGTGGCTGAAAAACGATGCCACCCCACCTTATTTCCACGTTACAGCGCCTGCAAAGTAGAGAGGATGCCATGGTAGCTCATATAACTCATTACCAAAGCGAAGACAAAAATCATCGATAATATAACGTTAGTTATCGTTGAAAACTTGTGCTCTCCCATTAGGCTCTTTTTATTGCCTATGTAGACGATACACCCAACCGTCGCAGGTAACACTAATGCCCCAAATGCCTGCGAGCTGACCATGACTGCAATAGGCTTAGCGTTAAATATAGGTACGATTAATCCTAACAAGGAGATGACTAACGCCATAATTCGATAGCTTGGTCTCTTAAGGTTTGGCTTACGTTCATGAAAGTCGTCCAGTAACCAAGGTAGCAATGCCACATTAGGGAACTGCGACGACACACCAGCAGCTATCAGTCCGATAGTAAAAATAGTCACGGCAGCAGAGCCCGCTAGCGGTTCCAGCAGGTTGATCATTTGGGTTACGTTTACCAATGTAATCCCCTTAATATATAAGGAGCCAGCTGCAGCGGCCATTATTGAGGTACTAACAATGAACATCAAAAATGCCGAAAACAGCGCATCTCTATTTTGGGTTTTCAAGTCGGCCATAGTCCAACCGGCTTCTTTAACAAGAATGGTGCGTAATATAAACAACCCAGAAAAAACTGTGGTTCCCACCATAGACGCTATCACTAGAAATGAGTTTTTATCTGCCCCAGTATCGGGCACATTGGGAACCATGCCTTTTAAGATGTCCATAGCGGGGGGCATTAAAATAATAAAATTAATTAAAAAGCATAGGGCCATAATGCCAACAAAAATGGCTAATACTTTTTCAAATACTTCCGTTCTTCCAACTAAAAAAATCATATAGACAAAGGCGATGAAAAAGAGGGCGAAATAGATCGGGGATATGCCACCATCAATAAAATTCTTCGACCACTCGAAACAGACATCCGCTAAAATGCCCATCACGCCAATAACACTTCCACATATCTGGGTGGTAAGCGCGACAATAAAAAATATGCTCACCGCTGGGTGAATATGCCGTTTAAATGATTGCAGCGCCGTCAAACCCGTGACCAAGGTAAACTTGCCAAATAAATGAATTAAAAAATAGGTAATAGCACAGGAGATAAAAATGGTCCAAAGCAAGGACATGCCGTAATCTGCGCCAGCTTTTGCCATCGCAGTGACACTGCCCGTGCCGACGGTAAATCCAAACAAGAATATTCCGGGTAGTAACGATTTAAAAAACGTTTTTATATTATTCATTTTAGTGTGTACCGGCAGTTAACATAACCAGAGAATGACGAATTTAATCTTTACTTAAGCGATACAATTCGTAAGAATTTGCAGGTACACATTCAAAATAAGACGGTACCTGCTACATAATGATTTTGCTATTTTTGAGCGGATAGCGCCCGAATCACACCCCGTACTTCAGCAAGACCTTTTAGTCGCCCAATGCCCGAGTAACCAGGATTTACGGCTTTACCAATATCTCCCATCATTTGGTGACCATGATCAGGCCTGATAAAGATGTCCTGATATTCAGCATTTTGCTCTATCAGTTTTTCGTTTGAACGCCTTGTTTCTTCGTTTAACAATTCCTTTATCACTTGCACCATGTCGATATCGCTATCAAGATGACTGGCCTCAAAAAAAGAACGTTGTTCGTCAGGATCACGACTTACACCGCGCAAATGTGAAAAGTGAATGCGGGGCCCGAATTGCTTCGCCATAGCAGGCAAATCATTGTCGGGGCGGCTGCTATAGGTACCCACACACAAAGTAATACCGTTTGACGAACTAGGCAGAGCCTTAAACAGCAATTCTAAATCATCAGCAGTACATATGATGCGCGGCAGACCTAACATATCTCGGGGAGGATCGTCTGGGTGAATAGCTAGCTTAACGCCCATTTTTTCAGCCCGCGGTAGCACTTTAGAAAGGAAAGCGAATAGATTTTTGCGCAACACATCACTGCTAACATCTTTATAATTAGCAAGCATCGCGCGAAAATCATCGATACCATAGCTATCAGTCATTCTGCCCGGTAAACCAGCAATAATATTATTCGTTAAATTCGACCGTTCTTTTTCAGACATGTCATCAAAAACTTGCTTGGCTTCTGCGATTTCTTCAGCACTATATTCAACCTCAGCATTTTCGCGCTTAAGAATATAGAGGTCGAAAGCCGCGAATTTTTTCTGGTCAAAACGCAGTGCATAAGCACCACTGGGAAGCTTAAAGTTAAGATCGGTGCGGGTCCAATCGATAACAGGCATAAAATTATAGCAAATGGTTTTAATGCCACACTGGGCCAAATTCTCCATGGATATTATCCAGTTCTCCACATATTTCTCATAACCAGAACGCGCTAATTTAATGTCCTCATGAACAGGTATGCTTTCAACCACACTCCACTTAAGCGGCGCAAGATCAGCTTCGCAGTCTTCTATTAATGACTGATGCTGACGAATTGCTTCCTTAGTCCAAATCTCACCGGTTGGTATTGTATGCAGAGCGCTGACCACGTCAGTGGCTCCCGTTTGTCTTATTTCTTCTATGGTCACAGGATCGCTTGGTCCAAACCATCTCCAAGATTCGCGCATAATCGTTTCTCTATTTTAAGTATTAAAAAAAGTATCTATCGCTTGTTCTATGCCAACTTCATTAATATTGCGATGAAATTGTTGCACCGACGCCATAAAATAGGCATCGCTGAAAAAGCTAAACTTGTCCGCACCTGCTAATTTAAGAAAGCGCTCTACATCGTCAGAATCGTTCTTGGATATGACCTCGGCGAATGCATCAAGCATAGGGTCATTCAGATCATCGCTTAGCAGCGCTTTACGTATAAAGCAGACCCAAGCCGAAAGAACAAAAGCCAGATAAGATGAATCTTCCCCATGGTTAAGCGCATCATCAATGGTAGGCAACAATCGTTGCTGAATCTTCTGTGAACTGTCGGTACCAACCTGCAATACAGCGTAAGGCAGGTTGCCATTGCGGAAGCGCGTGAGTACCTGATCGATATAAGTTTCGCCACTGACATCTTCTGGAACAGGTGTCACAGGCATCACGTTTAGCTTGAGTGCCTGTTCGGCAAATCGCGCAAGCCTTGGGCGTCGCAATGCTTCATGAATAAACTGATCACCGGCCAGATAACCTAGCGCTGCCAGTATGGAATGCCCAGCGTTTAAGAAGCGCAGTTTAATTCGCTCGTAAGGTGCAATATCATCAACGAAAAGCGCACCTGCGCGATCAAAGGGAGGACGCACACCAGCAAAACGGTTTTCAATAATCCACTGAATGAATGGTTCTGCAGCAACTGGCGCGGCGTCGAATACCCCAAGTTGCTCTGCCACTTGGTCTTTTAATTGTTGATTGGTTGCAGGAGTCACTCGGTCGACCATTGATGAGCTAAAAACCACGTTTGCTTTAACCCAGCTTAGTGTCTCTGGGCTGTGACGTTCCAATAAAATCTGCACGCCACTCAGAAGATGTTCGCCGCCCGCATGCATATTATCGCAACATAGAATAGTTAATGGACTGCTTTGGTTTGTACACCGCTTGATCAATGCAGCGGCCAGATAACCATAAGTCGTTTGCGGCACATTAAGTGATTTGAGATCTTGGGCAATATCGATATTACTCAGATCAATCTGTCCACTCGTTAGGTAGTAGCCTTTTTCAGTTATCGTGGTAGTGACCAGTTGAGTTTGGTTGTCTGCTACTACATCAATCACTGATTGGGGCGATTCTGCAGCCACCAATATATTTTGAATTGCACCAATAATACGGTAACTCGTAGCCTCACCTAGTGAAGCTAATGTATATAAATAATTCTGCGGGGTGAGATTGTCTCGCATGCCGGGCGAACGCATTGAAATTCCTGTGATGCCCCATTTTGTTTCCCCCTGATTCAGCAATGTGTCGCAATACACCGCCTGATGGGCGCGATGAAAATTACCGACACCAAAATGAACAATACCCGAGGTTATAGAAGCAGGTTCGTAACTCGGTCTTTTTATAGCGGCCGAAAGTTCACGTAAGGTGTCTATACTTAATCGTTCTATTTTCATCAAAATCTACTTTTTATGTGTGAGCTATTTACAGGCTATTGAAAGGCTCAATATATGACAGGTTAACGAAACGTTTATCGCTTAAGATAAATACCAATTTTGAATCTATCCCTGATTAACTCAACGTGCTCAATGGTAGAAAAGCTATATACACAACTGGGATACGTCCGCCTGCCAGTTATTTTCCATGATTGGATAAATCGTCATGTCTATTACCAATAGGTCTTAATAGTTGCTTATTTGTTAACGAAATCATTATGACCATTTTTATATTGATGTCCAGCCCATCGAATAAAAGTAAAAAATAAATAAGCCCATTCGCGCTAAATATAGCGCTTTTTCAAGTCTGTAAATTTAGAATAAAAAACAAATAAGACAATGATTTTTATATATTTTCTCTTATCGCAATAATCCCAATTAAATATTGGTAAACCAATGCGCCTCCAACTGGTATAACCAAAATGTTTTCAAAAGACCTGATTAGAATAGACTAAGGGTTGACCAATTTGTTTTTTTAGAATACTTTTGTAACAACCTTGTTAGCGTTTTGCAGACCATATGTAATATTGATGTTGCGAGGTGCAAAAACTATAAATTAACGAAGTGGTGTTAGGGGGATTCATTGAGGCTCTTTAATCGCTGCCCACGGAGACACAAAATGACGCACAAACTATCTAGAATATCCTTAGCGGTTTTAGCAGCTACTTCGCTGAATTTCGCATCCTCGGCTCTGGCTCAACAAAATCAACTGGAAACTGAGGTCGATGAAACCGAAGTAATACAAGTTTCCGGCATACGTAGCTCACTCACAAACGCGCTTGCTGAAAAACGCGATGCGAGCAACTTGGTTGAAATTATTCAATCAGAAGATATAGGTAAACTACCTGATCAAAACTTAGCTGAGGTTCTAGAGAACGTTACTGGCGTCCAAATTACAAGAACAGCAGGTGTTGGTACGGGTGTACAAATCCGTGGTACTAACGCAAACCGTACCGAAATTAATGGTGTGTCTACGGTAGGATCTGGCTCTGGCCGTAGCGGTATCAATTTTGAAGATGTTTCAGCCGCTATTATATCTGCAGTTGAAGTCACCAAAGCGCCTTCAGCGAAGACCATTGAAGGGTCTGTTGGTGGTACGGTAAATTTAAGAACTATTCGTCCATTACAGTTGGACGAAACACTGGCTTCAATAAGAGTACAAGGTGAGAACAGTAGCCTTTCAACCGATAGCACATTTACGCCAAGATTATCAGGCACCTTTGGTGACAACTGGGAGCTAGACGCGGGTAGATTCGGTGCAGTATTTAGTGTTAGTTACGCTGAACAGGACGTGACAGCATTTCGTCCTCGTGCAGACCGCGATAACTCAGTCGCTTCAGCAAGTGGCGTTGATAGTGCGCAATCTTTCGATTATTTACCTATTCAATTCTTCGTGCAAGATTACGATAACTATGAATATGAAACCAAAAACTTTGCAGGTACGTTAGAATTCGCACCCAATGACAATACCAAGTTTTTCTTTGATGTCGTTATTAACGATCAAGAACGCAGACAAGAAAGCTCAAGAATTCAAGCATCAGGTATCAGCGGCCTTAAAGATATTGCCACTCCAACTGGATTTGAAACCGTTAACTTCGGGTCTTTAGATGGCGTGAATCTAGGCAGTATACAAGCGGCTACGCAAGGCGTAATCCCTATTGATGATGACGGCTCAGACGGTAACTTGCGCTTTTCTGGCGACACCAATTCTCGTATTACTAAAAGTGAAATATACAGATTAGGCGGTGAATGGACAGGTGAAAACCTTAAATTCAGTGTAGAACTAGCATCATCGAGTTCTGATACTACGACGCCTAGCTTTAACACGACACTTAACTTTATCAACCCTAATTCTCCTCTTGATTCAGCTACCTTATTAGCAAATGCTGAGTTAAATGCAGCCAATGCGGATAATCCTGATTGGGTTGAGCTTTATGATTCAAATGAGAATGGCACACCTGTCATATATGACCTTACCGGCGGTGCATTAACCTTTGGCATTCCAACAGGTGATGCAACGGCACCCACTTCAGAGCAACTACTTGACCCTGCTAACGTTGTATTACGTGACGTTAATATCGGCCGAAATAAGTCTGAAAATGGCGAAGATGCTTTTCGTACTGATTTTACTTACTATATAGATAGCATAATCACATCAGTGGATGTGGGTTATCGTTACAGCAAAGTAACTAGTCTGCTTGATGAAATTAGCTCAAACGTGGGTTTGCGAGATATCGCTGATAGCCCCTCAGGCGATCTCTTCTCTGAGCTTCTTGTAGCAGGACCTAACAACTTTAATGATGCTGATGGTAGAGAGTTATATGTGCGTGACTTCTTACTTCTTGATGCAGAACGTGTTGCCTCTGACCCAGATGGTGCATTAGCTATTTTGCAAAATGCTATCGATGAGCATGGGGGTTCAGTTTCAATTGATGCGCCTACATCAAGCTCAGCTGGTTTCTTTGATATCGAAGAAAAAACCCACGCTTTATATGCGCAAGCTAATTTTGAACATGGCATGTTCCGCGGTAACTTTGGCTTACGTTATTTACAAACTGACGTTACATCAACTGGTAACTCTATTACCCAAGATGGCGCCGGCAACGAATTAGTGTCGCAAGTAACAACAAAGGGTGATTATAACTTTGTGTTACCTCGAATTAACTTAGTGGCTGATGTACATGATGATGTAGTGGTTCGCGCTGGTTGGGGTAAAGATATTCGTCGACCTGATTTTAATGAGTTATCTACCTCTGTTACCTTCTCAACAAGCCCTAACCCGGCAGTTTCAATCGGTAACCCTGGCTTACAGCCTGAAGAAGTAACATCATTTGATTTGTCAGCTGAATGGTATTTCGCTGAAGCCAGTGTACTGAGTGTTGGGTTTTTCCATAAGAAACGTACCGATCTGTTCGTACAACAACAATCGAACCCGTTTGAAGATTCTGTCACGGGCTATCGTGACTTGACCGACCCGTGTGAAGGCGGCGGTATTTTCAACCCTATCGCTGATGTAAACGTTTTTGGCCCTGAAGTAGGCGTGGGTGTTTGTGTACCGACCACGACTCAAATCAATGACTCTGGGGAAACCACGCAAAAAGGCATTGAGTTTGCACTTCAATATGATTTAGCAAGCTTTGAAGATGAGTTAGGTTGGGCATCTGGTTTTGGTATTATTGCTAACTATACCATTCAAGAATTCTCAGGTGGCGAAGCGGTTAATGGCGCAACAAGTCGTGCAAACACAGTATTTGCATTGTCTACAGGTGTTGATGATATAGACGTAACAGCCGTGCAAGGCTTACTTGACCTATCTGAAAATGCTTATAACTTTACGCTTTATTACGAAAAATATGGTGTTTCAGCTCGTATGCGTTACACATGGCGTGAAGCGTACCGTTCAACTGACTTCGGCAGTACTTCAAGCCTTCCTTGGGGTTTCCCAGTGGTTCAAGAAGACCGAGGGCAGCTTAATGCCAGCATCAATTACGATGTGAACGACCAATTGAATATTGGTATTGAAGCGGTCAACATCACTGAGTCTGAAGTTGAGCAGTCTTGTATTAATGAAGGTGCGCTATTGTGTTATCAAGGCCTAACAGACCGTCGTATTACTGCAGGTGCTACTTACCGCTTCTAATGTCTTAGACTGAAAGTTTAAGCACATTAGCGTGCTAAAGCAGGAACCCATTAACCCCAGCCCAGTGCTGGGGTTAATTATTTTTGCTTCATAAGAATAGGCATAGACGAATATGGCTAATAAGCACCCACCCGTTTACTTTTCTCTCTAGCTATATTAGCGATGTAACAGACACAACCTATAACGTATTCTTTACCTTTAAATACTATCTTTAATGAGCATCAGCTTTTAGTTGATAACATTTCACCTAAAGAGCGTTTTCCAATAAACAGCAACGCCTTAGAGAAATGCCATTGTAATTCCTAGGCTCGCGAGGTGACGTGTCCTGATAGAGTGGGTATCGTTGATAGTTTAATCGGTGGTTCGGCTTGATTAAGCGTTATTAAATCAAACGTTCGCAGGCGATTATTCTGGATTTAACCGACTAATATAGCGCTGTTTAAAATGGTAAAAGGGTAACGTTTTAAGGAGTTCTTCAATGGGGATCATGGCGAATCCCCAGAAAATAGAGACATCAAAATAGAGGATAAGAAGCGCGCAAATCGGTAGCGAAATAAGCCATTGCGTCACAAAGTGAATTTTCAGTACAAGATTACTATTGCCAAGCGCACGCAAAATATTACCGGCAACGGTGTTGTAAGCCCGAATAACAGGTAAAGCGATGTACAGCGGAGCGATAACCATTAATGCAGTTTGCGTGTCAGGATCAATATCGGGGTATATAAGCAATATAAATTGACTCAGTAGCAACAAAAGCCCTGCAATAACGACAGATACTGTCATGCCTATTTTAGTACAACGCTTGATAAATAATTTTAGCTCTGTGGTATCGTTTTGACCCAGCGCTTGACTGATAGTAATGCCTGACGCTTGTGCCCAAGCATTAGGGAACTGCGTTGCTGCTCGTAGCCAAGGGAAAATTAAGGTAATAGCAACAAAGGAGTACAGTTCCAGTTGTGCAAACAACAACTGATAGACAGTCGCCCCAATGGAAAGAACTAAAAAGTTAGCTGCTATAGGGTATATCTGTGCATATTGAGGCCGTAACTCCCGCCAAAAATAACGACTCTGGGGATATATTAAATCCACTTCACTATCTATTTTTAGGGCTACATAAAGAAATATCGTTCTTAAAAGTACCGCGACTAAGCTCCCCCAAGCAGCCCCTTCTAAACCCAATCCTTGATATTCGCCAAGCCCGTTTATCAACACATAGCTGAGCAATGCATTTACGGGCAATTCAATCATAAAGCCTTTTAAAGGTACTTGCGTCTTACCATTTCCATTGCAAAAAGCAGTACACACTTGAGTGTATGCAGTTAGCAAAACAATATATTTGGTAATCGAAAGATAGGATTCAGTCAGCTTAGTCAGTTCTGCATCATCAGTAATGAACGACACTATTTCAGTGCCAAAAAAGTGTAGAACAAAAAGGAAAACTAGCGAGGTGACGCTGTTGATGAATAGCCCAGACCAATAAGCAACTGCAAGGTCAGCGCGACTATTCGAGCCAACAGCCCTGCCAACGAGCAGTTGAATGCCATTGCCAATAGCGATCTCTATCCCTAGTACAAACGCCACTATTGTGGCTGCAATGCCCATTGCAGCCACCGGTAATTCCCCCAGAGGCGCAACCAAATAGGTGTCAATAAGCAGCATAGATTGTACAAGCAAGGCATTAAAAGCTAACGGCCACGCTAACGCCCAGTTTTTTTGAATATACGTTGCGGATTTAATCAAAAACATGCCTCTATCAATCTTAGACCCACAATGCGCCTATAGAGTGGCCTAGCCCTTACCGACCCATCCAACCACCATCAACCAATAAGATAGCGCCATTAACGTAAGCGGCGGCTTCAGAAGCTAAAAACACAGCGGGGCCTTTAAAGTCATCTGGGTTTCCCCATCGTCCCTGAGGTATACGCGCCAAAATAGAGGCGGCTCGTTTAGGATCACTGCGCAACCCTTCGGTATTGTCCGTGTCAATATAGCCCGGGGCAATCGCATTTACATTCACGCCCTTTCCAGCCCATTCATTTGATAATGCCATCACAAGTTGCCCTATCGCCCCTTTGCTTGCTGCATATCCAGGAACGGTAATACCACCTTGAAACGTTAATAACGACGCAGTGAAAATAATTTTACCCGCTTTGCGAGCCACCATGTCTTTACCAATTTCACGGCTTAGAATGAACTGAGAATTTAAATTAACATCAATAACTTTATCCCAAAGCTCATCACCATGGGCTACAGCAGGTGCGCGTAATATGGTCCCAGCATTGTTAACTAATATATCAATTTTTGGGAAATCAGCTTTAACCGTTTTAATAAATGCGTACAGCGCTTTTCGGTCGGCAAAATCACATTGATATCCTTTGAAGCTGCGCCCGAGTGCATTCACTTCTTTTTCAATTTCTGAGCCGTAGGACTGTAAACTAGCGGACACACCAATTATATCCGCCCCGGCTTCCGCTAACCCAAGCGCAATGCCTTTTCCAATTCCGCGCTTACAACCCGTTACCAATGCGACTTTACCTACTAAACTAAATTTATCTAACATGTTATTTCTTTCCAAATAATTGTTCACGACGACTGGTCAATATAACCAACCACTTCAATGAGCATGGTCTATCGTTCACTGTCACAGCTGGGCGCCAGCTTAAAAGCTTATTCTGAACAGTTAAGCAACCCCATCATAATGGGTTGTTTTCACTGTTTTACCCGCCTTGTCGGTTACAATAGAAATCCATTTTGCATCTGATTGAATCTCACCGTAAGCAATCTTGTTTTCACTGGAGAACAAGAAAGTTTCAATATATTTTTTGGAGGTTATTTTTACACCGATACAATTATCAGCTTCGATTCGCTGAACTGAAATATCCTGAGAGACACCACTTTGCAGCGCATCTTTAGGTTGAAAAACATTGAGAAAATAAGCGTTTTTACTTTTCTCAGGGTTCTCAATCAATAACGTTTTCAAACTGATACGGCGAATATCATCAGGGCGCTGTGGCGTCATAACCTCCTCTACTAAGGTTTCATCGACTTTTGTATCACGCGCCTCAGGGAACACGGTAAACACATTTAAAGCCCCTCTAGCATTGACAATTTCAAACTGATTTTGGGTCACTTCGTTTGCATATCGTTCAGAGTGCATACGCCAAGTGTATGTATGTTCCAGTTTACTCTCGAGTTCATCTAAAAATATAAAGTACCCACATTCGCTATTAATAATGTGCCGTGCATTACGTGTTAGCGCCATCTCGGGATAATACATCTTACTTGATTCACCAATGACGTAGGTATAGCCATTATCACTTGAAAAAGCCTCTACTTGTGCAATCGCATCCTCTGGCACATCTCGCCAAACGTTATGAATACCTTTGCAATTTAAATCAAATCGTTGTGGGTCGCTTAAATCACCTTCTAGCCATATTTTCTCGCCTACGCAACCCGTACCATCGACCGTAATCAAGTTATGTACTTCGGCTTTAGAGGTTCGGTTATAACCCTCATCAATCGCTAACGACGCACCATTATGTATCAATATAAAGTGATTAAAATCTACGTGGTAGTGAGTCAAACTACGTGTTTTCCAATCATTTTTTTTGTCTAACTCCCAGCTGAGTTTCCATTGTTTGTGGCCACCAGCTGGGCTTGATTTAAATGAAAGATGAGTCGCATCGGTTTCCCAACTTGACCGCATGACGACAAGCCCTAAATCAGGAAAATACTTCGTTAGCGGCAAGCTTGCAGGAGACTGCGGTTCTATTTCCGGTTTATACCAAATCAATTCCAGAAAAGCTTCAGGCAAGATCCCAGGAAATATTTTACTTTCATAGGCCTCTCTAAACAGAAATTTGTTACGTACTAGCTCACCCAACCATTGCGCTTGACCGTTTGAATATTCAGCTGCAATTTTATAATACGCAGAAATTGAATGAGAACTTCGTCTGTCATGCACATCGGCGAAATTAATGTTTTCTTCCCAATTCGGTGCACATTGATAAATACGGTAATCGAACGAGTTCTTTAAGAATCCCGCATTAAAATAGTTTGGTCCCCCGTCTTGGCGAATATAATCAGCAGCAGAAAGAAAGAAATTGATGGCATAACGCCAATATCCTGTCCCCTCGTAATTTGATCCATCTTCAGGCAGATACTCAAATACCTTCTCAAAGTTATCTTTAATCTCATCAACCCAAACTTGTGCGCCTTTATGTTCGTCGCGGATTGCGTAGGCAGTTGTCAACAAGCCTGAGTAGTTAATCCAGTTATGGTTTTGCCAATAATTAGTCGACCAACAATGTCCCAAATTTTCTTGGCCATAGTCGAATATTTTATTGCCTTGAAGAATCAACTTATTCAGAAATTTTTCACGCTCTTCTTGTGATAAGTGATCTTTAAGCCAGTCATAGGATAATCCCAAGCCATATAATAACCACGATGCACTAAGATCCACGTCAACTAAGAATCCAAAACCCCAAACATCATAGTCAACCGCGGTAAAAATCCAACGTTTTGCTTCTTCGAGGTAATGCTCTTGCTCAGTTAATAGGTAAGCTAAGCTTAAATTAGCCGCCGCCATTCCCATATAGGTGATACTGGTATGTGGGTGCTCTTTTGATAGCACTTCCCCTTCATATAAGCGGCATTGCTCTATAAGGCGAGTAAGGTGCTCCTTTCGAGTGGTATTAAGCTGTGCTTTTAATACGTCAAGCTGATCATTTATAAGTAAGTAAGGCATGGTAAATCCCTGTTTTGTAATGTGAAAATTTGCTAATGAGGCAGGCGTCATTAACGAGCCGCTATCAGTCAGCTCGTTGCGCTTCAGTATTAATTGATGATGCAGGCGCTTTCCCTGCCCTGAGCATCAATAAACTGATTGCCCCTATGATCAGTGCCAGCACTAAAATGGTTAGCCTCCCTTCAATAGGATTCGGTATCACCAGCATTAACGCGATGAAACCTGTGACTGCAGTGCCGAAACGCCCGATCAGTGTCAATTGCGTTAAGTCATTGCCCTCACCCACTTCTTTTGCAAAGTCGATGGGCGTTTTCATATTCGTAATGAACTTATCGACCATTTGGCGATGAGGAGAATCTTTAGCTGGCGCAAAAAGCGTTGATATAAGAAAACCAAATGTCCCCGTGCCTAACACACCGAAGAATTGCTGCTGAAAACTCCATTCGAAGTTATCACTGTAGTTTTGAGAAAAGCCAAGATAGCTCAACGGCATCTCAAAATAAGCCAAGCTTGAAAATACAAGCGCGCAAGCAATCGACAGTAAGGCCGCCCACCAAGGAGTTTGTCGAATAAACATACCTAGTAGCAAAGGAATGGTTATAGGCATGGAGAGCAGCGTGCCTACCTGCAACATAATATCGAATATTCCCGATCCATCTTGTTGCGCAAAATACAGTGCTAAGCAAACAATCAGCACGCCCATAATCCAAGTCAAAATACGTCCATAATGCAATAACGCTAATTCCGCTTTAGGCTTCCAGCGCAACAAGCGAGCCATTTTCGGATATATGTCTTTTATCAGAATTGCGACATTTGTATTAAGACCCGTGTCCATCGAACTCATTGTCGCAGAAAGGATAGCGACCACTATTAAGCCAACAAGTCCGATAGGCAACAGACTAATACTGGCGACGGCGTAGGCAGCTTCAGCTGGCTTAGCGATATCGAAAGCCATCACCAATTCAGGGTATAAAAGACGAGCAGTAATAGGTGGCAAGAACCAGATAAAACTGCCGAGCAACATTAATATGGTACAAAGCAACGCTGCCTTTCGCGCTTCGCGTCCATCTTTGACAGAAAAATAACGTGGGGCAGCATTCATCGAGTTAAAGACAATAAACTGTTTTGCCATCATGGCGCTCGCCCAACCCCAAGTGTAAGCACCACCAAAGAGAGTAGTCGAGTTGACCATGCTGTATTGCTCAGTAAGACCTTGCGCTTCAATTTCTGCAAATAAATTATCAATTCCGCCAAGAGCATCTAGACAAAGCCAAGCAACAATTAGGGTTAGAGGTACAAGAATTAAGCCCTGCAGAAAGTCAGTCGCCATAACAGCCCAACGACCGCCTGTAGCAGAATAGAGCAGTACAACAATACCGCAGACCACGATGACATAATTAATATCGTAGCCAAACACTGCCGAGCAAAAAATGCCGAGACCATAAAGTGCCATGGCTGAATAAAGGATACGTACGGGCACTTCATAGTATGCGTAGAAATCGCGTGTTGTTTCACCAAAACGACCGGCGATAGCCTCAGGGAATGTGGTTACTCGCATTTGACGTAACCAAGGTCCCATAAAAAGAAAGTTAACGAAAAAACCAAGGGCGTTACCAATAAAGATAAACATAGCGGAAAAGCCGGACTCATAGGCTATTCCAGCGGCACCAGTAAATGTCCATGCACTGAAAGCACTCATGAAAGCACTACTTCCTACTAACCACCAAGTGCCTTTGCTGCCTCCTTTAAAATAATCGTCCGTGTTAGCCGAGAATCGTTTAAAAACAAAGCCAACGACAATAATCAGCATGAGATATGCAACGATGACTAGGTATTCAATATTCGAAATTTCCACTTTCTTACCTCATATGTAGTTACCAATGCTAAACATACAAACGGTAACCTTGAAAACATAAATCGATTTAGTAAATCGATTTAGTTGATAAAATTATCATACTCTTGCAGAATGTCAATCTGCGTTTAGCTAGAGCTTGTTACAGAAAAATACATGTCAAAAATAAAGTTAATTGATGTCGCTAACTTAGCGGGAGTGTCGAAAAGTACCGTGTCTCAGTACTTAAATGGACGCTTTGACTACATGTCTGAAAAAACTAAAGAGCGGATAAAACGGGCGGTTAGTGAGCTAAATTATGTTCCAAATCCTATTGCCCGTAGCCTTAAACTGGATAAAACCAAAACGATAGGTGTCATTGTTAGAGACATAACGGGGTTCGATACCAGCCGCACGATAAGAGGCATCGACGACTACTGCAAAACAAGTGATTACAATGTATTAATATACAACACAGACGTTGATCCCGAAGTAGAGGCTAGATCGTTAGAGGCATTGTATCAACTGCGAGTTGACGGCATTATCATTGCTCCAACAGGTAAAAATACAGATCTAATCAATAAGTACATCGCTAACGGCCTACCTATCGTGAACTTTCAACTTGAGCATGATGGAAATGAAAAAAGCATCATTATTTCTGATTATCGAAAGGCCGCATATGATGCAACCGAATATTTAATTACATTAGGCCATCAGCGTATTTGCTTTATGACTCAAGATTTTACTAATGTAAAATCCAGAATGGACCGTTACCTAGGCTACGCAGATGCCTTAAATCATTATGGCATTCCGGTCGATGAGCAATTAGTACAATATTGGCATCGTAATTCAGGGTTTCAATCATCACCAAAGAACCTCCTTAATGAAATAAATCCGCCCACGGCATTTTTTACTCAACATCTCCCCATTACTACTGAGTTGTTAGCGATGCTAAACGCTGCCAACATTTCAATTCCTGATGATGTTTCTCTATTGGGCTTTGATGATATTCCTATGGCGGCGTTTTTTAAGGTCCCCATTACTGTCGTGACACAGAACCCTTACGAAATAGGCCGAGAAGCCACTAAATTGTTGCTTAATAATATTAATAACAAAGAACGGGGCCGCCAAAAAGTGATGCTGCCCTGCTCTTTGACCGAAAGATTATCGTGTAAAAAGTTATAGCGAAGTATTTAACCAATAAAAACGCACAACCTACCTAAATTACCGTCCGGTGTTCGTTGGCCACTGCAACGATAATGTAAAAACTAATAACCTGATAAGCTAAATATCATCATCCAATGACTTATACAGGCAGCGTCAAGCAACCCTGATAATTGGCAAGTACAAAACCACAAATTGGTTGATCATTTGGTATAACAAAAGATTGACATTCAACCTACCAATCAGTTAAGTTTGCAACAGTAAAAATCATTATATTAACATTTATACAATAAATTTTTTTGCCAATATAAATAGCTATAACTTTGATTATATTCAATTAATTGATGATAAAAGCTGAGTATTTGAGGTTATTTAACACGTAAAACAAATCTTAACTTGGCGAGTAAACCACAGTGGGTAATTAGCGTGATTTTGTAAAGAGTGACTAGTTAGCTATGTCTGTACGACCTCAGATGAAAGGTTTCTCCATTATTATTAGGGGAATAAAGCTAACTGGGTTTCACCTATTTGCGGCTGGCTATGGGTGGTATCGACCAATAGGTACTCTTCTATCCCCCTTAGGACCTAAAACAACCTCTTGTAAACATGATAAATCGGAGCTAATAGCGATGAGAAAAATGAAAATCACTGCTCTTTTATTGGTGGCAGCGACATTGAACATACCTTTGGCAGTAAACGCCCAGGAACATCCAAACCTGATTATGACGAAAGCTGGTGTACAAAAGGTTAGAAGTAACTTGGGCAGCGTGCCTTTATTTGATGCATCGGTACAAAGCGTAAAAAAAGAAGTCGATGCTGAAATTGCGCTTGGCATTGATACCCCTATCCCCAAGGATTTTTCAGGTGGTTATACCCACCAAAGACACAAACTAAACTTTCTGACTGCACAAAAAGCCGGTGCGCTTTATCAAATATTACAAGACGACAAATACGCTAAATATATTAAAGACATGTTGTTTCAATATGAAGCTATGTACAAAGACTTACCTGTTCACCCGCAAGAACGTTCTTATGCCCGCGGCAAGTTGTTTTGGCAATGCCTGAATGACAGTAACTGGCTGGTTTACATGAGCCAAGCCTATGATGCCATTTATGATACGCTTTCAGTGCAAGAGCGAGACAAGCTAGAAAACAACCTATTTCGCCCCTTTGCTGATTTCATTTCTATCGAGAATCCACAATTTTATAACCGAGTGCATAACCACAGCACATGGGGTAATGCTGCGGTTGGTATGATTGCGCTAGTAATGGATGATAAGGAGTTACTAGACCGTGCTTTGTACGGGATCGAAGACGATGGCCTTGAAATCGGTGGACGTGACAACGATGGCGGTTTTATAAAAGTAGCCGGTCAAAAAGCAGGATTCCTAGCCAATTTAGAAGACCCCTTTTCACCTGATGGTTATTATACTGAAGGTCCTTATTATCAACGCTACGCTATGTATCCCTTCTTAATATTCGGCTTAGCCATGAACAATGTAAAACCAGAAATGAAGGTTTTTTCACACAAAAACAATGTGCTACTAAAAGGGGTCGATGCATTACTTAATTTGACTGATGCCGATGGCGAGTTTTTCCCGTTAAATGATGGCCAAAAAGGTATGTCATATTACACGCCTGCATTGGTGACAGCGGTCGATATTGCTTATCAGTATGGCGATCAAAATCCACAATTATTGAGCATTGCTGAAAAGCAAAATGAAGTATTATTAGACCAGTCAGGCTTGGCAGTTGCTATAGGCATTCGCGACGGCAAGGCTAAACCATTTGTTAAAAAATCCATTAACCTCTCCGATGGCCAAGATGGCGATCAAGGTGGTGTTGCTGTGCTTCGCTATGGTAACGAAGACCTAACCCTAGTATTTAAGTATGCTGCTCAGGGGTTGAGTCATGGTCACTACGACAAACTGTCCTTTTCTCTATATGAACAAGGTGATGAAGTTGTGCAAGATTATGGCCTCGCGCGCTTCGTTAATATTGGTCAAAAAGGTGGTGGCAATTATCTAAAAGAGAATAAAACTTGGGCCAAAACCACTATTGCTCACAATACGTTATCTATCAATGAAGAGATGCACTTTGGTGGTAAGTATGAAATAGCCAGCGAACATCACTCAGATTTGTATTTCTATGATGCATCTAAAGATGATGTGCAGGTAGTAAGCGCAATTGAAACCAATGCTTATCCTGGTACTCAGATGCACCGCACCATGGCCATGATTAAAAGTGAAGGTTTCGAAAAACCCTTCCTACTGGATATTATGAAGGTTAATTCCAATAGTAAAAACCAATATGATTTCCCTTTCTATTTTATGGGTCAAGTCCTTAGTGACAACTTTGAATATAACTCTCCAACATCTTTAGCTCCGCTAGGTAAAGACAATGGGTATCAACATCTATATCTAGAAGGTAAAGGCAGACCGTCTAGCGACACTACTCAATTTTCATGGTTGGGCGATGGCAAGTACTACACCTTAACGTCAGCAACACAAAAATCAGACGAGCTGCTACTTACCCGATTAGGTGCCAACGATCCAGAGTTTAATTTACGCAGAGATGCAGCTTTGATGATCCGCAGAAAAGGCAGCGCCAACACCACGTTTGCGTCTGTCATTGAACCCCATGGTAGTTATAGCCCTGTTTCTGAGTTATCGGTGAATTCCGACAGTAGCATTGCCCAGCTAACAGTGGTGCATGATGATGATAAATATACTGCCGTTTCAATTAAGGATGTAAAAGGGCAAACCAGTCTATTCATTGTAGCCAATGAAGGTGCGTCGATGAGCAAAAAACATACGTTGAAAATTGACGGCAAATCATATAACTGGACGGGCCCTTATCACTATACCGGTGGTTGATTAGCGACTTAAAAACATAAGTGATTGTCGCTGCGCGGCAGTCACTTATTTCAAAAGGAACCGATAAGCGCTTCTCACAAACCATATTTAGTCAGCTATTTAGCCCTGCCTACCAAGCTAAACTCAAGCGTCCCTGCAGGCTTCCTGTGGATATTCAAACTCTATTGTTGTGTGCGATAACTTATATTCGTCTAAGCAATCGGCCACCTCACATTTTATCGCCACTAATTGCTCAGGCATCAGCATTTCATTTAAAACCAAATGTGCGGTCAGTACATGTTGCTCGCCATCCAATGACCAAAAGTGTAAATGATGTATATCCTCAACATGCGCAATTCGTTGCAGCTTTTGTTTAATTTGATCCTGCACTTGCTCATCCGGTACACCTTGTAGAAATAACCCAAGGGTCATCTGAATATTGCGTACCACGTTGTATAAAATGAACAACGTGAATGCGATAGAGAGTAGCGGATCAAGTATAGGTAAGTTAACGAACATAAGTACCACTGACACTATAAGCACAGCGACCCAACCCAATACATCTTCAATTAAGTGCCAGTTAAGTACCCGCTCGTTTAGCGTATTACCAGCACTGAGCTTATACGCAGCGAAACCATTCACCGACACCCCTAATAGCGCAAGTAGAAACATACCTTCGGTATGGGGCATCTCAGGCGCAAATAAACGAGGTACACTTTCTATTAGCACCCATATCGAACCGCATACCAACACAATGCCGTTTAACATCGCGGCTAGCAGTGATAGACGTTTAAAACCGTAGGTAAAGCGATCAGTGGCCTTCTTATTTCCAGCACGATTTAAAAACCACGCGGTACCAATTGATAAGCTATCGCCTAAATCATGTACAGCATCCGCCATAATGGCCGTACTGTTGGTTAACCAGCCTCCGATAAATTCAATAATGGTAAAGGTGACATTGAGAAAAAAAGCCCAGCCTATACGAGACGAAGATGGATCAATATGATGATGGTGCCCATGATGTGAATGGTTATGCTCGGAATGGGAATGGGCGGCCTTAGTTTCTTTTGCTTGTGTCATGATCTTAAATATAACTTCACTTTCTGCTGTTGAGTTATTATTACCACACAATGACGTGCCTTTCATTGCTTGAATAATTGTCTCACAGCACGTGGGTAGGGTAATACTGAACTTTATTACGCCAGAATGCTTGCATTGATTGAACTTGAACAGGCAAAATCTGTCTTCCAAACAGCCACTTTCCTATAGATTAAATTTCACGTTATGAAACACTATTTTTTGTTACTGCTTACCCCTTTAGCGCTATTTGGTTGCGCCACGTTAATGCCACTAGATGACGGTTTAACTCCGTTTAAAGGAAAACCTGTGAATCAATTGTTCAGCGTTATTGGCTTCCCAAATAATATTGAGTTGGTCAACAATAAAATTGTTCATACCTACCTAATCGAACGCAATCACGTTGGTTTGGTTACCGAAACAGAACATGCGACAGGTTTAGAGGGCCAAGACCCACTTATCGCCAAGACTATGATGCAACCAACACAAGTCAACGTAGAATGTGCATTAACAGTGATCACCAATAAGCAGAAAATAATCGAGCAATGGAAATACGAAGAAACTTACGAAGGTTGTACGCCATACCGCACAAAGCTCACAGATTTTGTACACTGATAAACAGACTGAGTAATATCAGGCAGACAAAAAAAACCCTCATCGCTTGTTTGCACATTGAGGGCTTTTTAAAATATATCAACGTAAAACTATGTGCTGAAGATGCAGTTAGTCGTTAAATTGTCTAACAATGTGACCCAGTGTTTCTTTAGCATCACCAAATATCATGCGTGTATTAGGTTTGAAGAACAACGGGTTATCAATTCCAGCAAAGCCTGATGCCATGCCACGTTTAAGTACAAATACATTTTTTGCTAAATCTGCATTGATAACTGGCATACCGTAAATAGGGCTGCCTTTCATTTCACGTGCCGCTGGGTTGACCACGTCATTTGCACCGATCACCATAGCCACATCGAAATTTTCAATACGCTTATTGATCTCGTCCATTTCGAACAACTGCTCATAAGATACGTCAGCTTCTGCAAGTAGCACATTCATATGCCCTGGCATACGACCCGCTACTGGGTGGATGGCGTACGCAACTTCACAGCCATTTTCTTCAAGCTGAAGCTGTAATTCTTTCATTACGTGTTGGGCTTGCGCTACCGCCATACCGTAACCTGGAATAACCACAACAGATTGGGCAGCTTCTAGCACATAATAAGCATCATCAGCTGATAGCGGCTTAACTTCACCTTCAATCACCATGTCCGTTTTGTGTACCGCCATAAAGCCTGAGAACAAAACATTGCTTAATGAGCGGTTCATGGCTTTACACATGATGTTGGTCAGAATAATACCGCTTGCGCCAACTAACGAACCAGCGACAATCAAAATATTATTATGCAAGGCGAAACCAGCAGCACAGGCAGCTAAACCCGAGTAACTGTTAAGTAACGATATAACCACAGGCATATCCGCGCCACCAATAGGTAGCACTAACATGATGCCAAATAGTAAAGACAAACCTAGGGCAACGTACAGCACCTCACTTGATGACAACGCAAAATCAGGCTGAGCGACAAATGCGTACCCCGTAGCAACAATGGCCAACACGATGATGCCATTCACAATAGCTTGTCCGCTAAAGGTCACTGCGCGTCCTGTAATACGCTCACTTAATTTGGCCCAAGCCACAATACTGCCTGAAAAGGTTACGCCACCGATAAGCAACGCTAAAAACGTCACCACCAGAATAAATACCGATATACCGGCACCACTTTGGATCGTCGCCCAAGCAACGAATACGCTAGCCAAACCACCTACGCCATTCAACAAAGACACCATTTCTGGCATATCGGTCATAGCGATTAAACGTGCTGCGAAAAAACCCACCACGGCGCCTGCTAGCATAGCGATGGCAATCCATTGAAAATTCACAATATTATTATCGAGTAAGGTCACAACTATGGCTAACAGCATAGCGATGCCTGAGATAAGGTTACCTTTGCGCGCACTAGATGGGTGACCAAGAAGCTTTAAGCCAAAAATGAATAGTGCGGCAGATATTACGTAGGTGAAATTAATCACTAAATCTATATTTGATGTCATATTTATTCTCGCCTACTGCTTTTTCTTGAACATGGCTAACATTCTATCAGTGACCAAATAGCCACCAACTACGTTGATTGTCGCCAAAAAAACGGCAAAAGCACCCAAGTACATGGCGTATTCACCCAAAGTTTCATCACCAGCTAAAGCCAAAGCGCCTACTACCGTAATACCCGAAATAGCGTTGGCACCTGACATTAATGGTGTATGTAATGTCGCGGGGACTTTTTGAATTAATTCGAAGCCGATAAAAATCGACAACAATAAAATAAATAGCAAATATATGGCTTCCATTACGCTACTCCGTCTTGGGTTGTTTGCTTCTGTGCTGCATAGAAATCACTGATCATGGCGTTCACCACTTTACCTTGATAGGTAATAATGCATCCAGACTGCACCTCATCGTTAATGTCGAGGGCAAAGCGATTATCATCTTTTGACCAAAACTCGCTTATCAAGTTATACAGGTTACTTGCGTACATTTGAGTCGCATGTTTTGCTACGCCATTTGCCCATGCCCCTGTTCCAATAACATTCACACCGTGAATGCTTACCGTTTCCCCTGATACGCTACCTTGCACATTTCCACCAGTTTCTGCAGCCATATCAACGATGACACTACCTGGGCGCATCGAGGCAATGGTCTCTTGATTAATCAATACCGGAGGCTTGCGGCCAAACAATTGTGCTGTGGTAATAACGATGTCTGAATCCGCGATACATTTTGCTTGCTCTCGCTGCTGAATTTGCATTTGTTCAGGTGTAAGTGCCTGAGCATAGCCTTGGCCGGTTTCACCGGTTTTGCCTAAGTCTATGTCCAAAAACTTGGCCCCTAAAGATCGCACTTGCTCTGCTACCACAGTACGAGTATCGAATGCGGTTACGCTTGCGCCTAAGCGTTTAGCCGTTGCGATAGCTTGTAACCCCGCCACACCTGCTCCGATAATAAATACTTTTGCGGGTTTCAATGTACCTGCCGGTGTCATCATCATTGGTAGTACATTAGGAAGGGTATTAACGGCTTGCATCACCATCACATAACCCGCCAAACTTGCTTGCGAACTGAGGGCATCCATCTTCTGACAACGACTAATACGTGGGATCATTTCCATACTGATACTGGTTACACCTTTACTACACAGGGTGTCCACGAAGCTAGGTTCATTGAAGGGATCAAGATAGCTCACTACCAATGCGTCTGATTTAACATAAGCAACATCGTCAACGCTAAGCTTATGTAAACTAAGTATAATGTCACCTTTTTGCAGTAACGTATTGCGGTTCGCTTCGACGGTTGCCCCCGCCTCTACGTATTCTTCATCTGGTACATGAATATGCGTACCCAATCCTGATTCAATAAGCACATCTGCGCCCAATAATTTGTATGCCTTTACGTTAACGGGCAAAAGCGCGCAGCGCTTTTCGCCAGCTTTCATTTCAGCTGGAAATGCAATAGTAGGCATAGGCCCTCCAAGTTTTGTTACAATTTGACTTACAACAGTGCACAGACTATGCACTGCTAGAGTGCAATTTAGTAATTCAAATTAGTTATATAGAATATGTAAAAAACGTTATAAAAAAGTTATAACGCATTAGTTTCAGTGATATAGGTCTATTCTACTGAGTGAGAAGGCGGACAAAATCATCCTTGGGCGTGATCGCCCCCGGATACTGAATAACAATCGCTGCAGCCTTAGAGGCAAGACTCACTGCGTGTTCAATTTCTTTGCCTGCTAACCGAGCGCCAAGGTATACGCCATTAAATGAGTCGCCTGCTGAAGTGGTGTCGACCACATGGTCCACAGGCGCAATAGGAAGATGAATAAGATTGCTGCCTAATTGGCAATAAACGCTATTAGAACCATTCTTAATGACTAATTCGTGAATACCATAAGGTTGACAGAATTCTAAAATGTCACTGAGCTCAGTCAACCCATAAAGCTGAGAGAAATCATCGATACCCGGTAACAAAATATCTGTTAACTCATAAGCAAGATGGAATTGCTCTTGTGCTTCTTTTGGCGAACGCCATAATCTCGGACGATAATTAGGATCAAAAGCGAGCGTGACTCCTTGCTCCTTCAAGCGTTTAAGCATAGCCCAAAAAGCAGGACGTTCCTTAGGGTGAATAACAGCCAACGATATACCTGAAAAGAACACCAAATCACTGTTGTACAATGACTCGATAGTATCTTCGTCTACGTAGCGCATCAATTCACGTGCAGCTGAATTTTCGCGCCAATACAAAAATGAGCGCTCACCATACTCGTCAGTTTGTACTAAATAAACGCCTGGGTTTTGTTTACTTTTCTGAGATAAATATTGGTTATTCAACGACGCCTGCTCACAATGCTGACGCAATTTTTCGCTGACAACATCCTGACCAATGGCACTCATAAAATGCACTTCCTGTTCAGGAAATGCACGTTTTTGATAGACAGCGGTGTTGTAGGCATCCCCTGCAAAAGACTGATGCATTACCCCATCGTTGCCTTCACGCAACTCCAACATACATTCGCCAATCAACACTACTTTTCGCATGATACATCCTGCATATAATTCAATTATAAAGCCCTGCGGGCTTCAATTAACGTTGTTGTGACAACAACCCTATTTAAGGCTTTTTAACGGCTCTACTTTTGGAATAAGGATCCAAATAGCCAGCATGGCAATGACCGCTAAAGATGCACCGATAACAAAAGCCGGCGTATAGTTACCATCAGCGGTTAAATAAGGGACTAGCGCTGTTAGCCCTAAAGCACCTAATTTTGCCGCCATGCCTGAGAAGCCAGAAAGTGTGCCAACGGCTTTTTTACCAAACAAATCACTGGGCAGTGTTTGTACATTACCGATTGCGGTTTGAAAACCAAATAAAATAACCGCCATAATCATCACTGCAGCGGTGGGGCCGCCAGGATTTGCCATGGCTAACAAAGCCGGCAACATAATCAAACAACCTAGAGTAATGGTTAATTTACGTGTTTTATCAACATTCCAACCTGCCTTAATGCGATTTTGTGCAAGCAAACCACCAAACCAAGCGCCAAACATGGCTCCAACATAAGGTACCCAACCGTAGATACCAATCTCCGTAACATTCATGTTATAAACTTCGTTGAGGTAAATAGGGATCCAGAAAACAAACAACCACCAAATAGGATCAATGGCTGCAGAGGCTATAATCACTCCCCAGCTTTGCTTGCGAGATAGCAACTCGCCAGTAGAAGGATTGTATTCATCTTCATCATTTCCCGTTTCTACATCTAACGTTCTTTGCCCGGTTAAAATATACTCTTTTTCTTCATCAGTAATCCACGGGTGTGTTTTAGGAGGGGCCTTAACCAAAATAATCCACGGAATAAGCCACAACAATCCCATCAAACCTATTACCACAAAGACCATTTGCCAGTTGAAAAACACGGTTAAATAGGCGATTAAGGGAATAGCAATAATACCACCGATGGCTGCGCCGGAGTTGAAGATACCTTGGGCTAAAGCACGCTCTTTGCTTGGGAACCAATCCGCGTTGCTCTTAGCAGCACCAGGCCAGTTACCGGCTTCAGCCATGCCCAATACAGCACGAAAAATACTAAAGCTAAGTACACCTTGAGCAAATGCGTGTGCCGCAGTCGCGAGTGACCAAACACCGATAGAAAGAACAAAGCCTAAGCGTGTACCAACCCAGTCAAATATTTTGCCAAAGATAGCTTGTCCAAAGGCATAAGATAAAATGAAAACAATCGATATATTGGCATAAATCTGTTTACGTTCTAAGTCCGATTCATTTGGAAAAAGGTCTTCAACAATATCGGGCCATAGCACGCTCAAAGCAGAGCGATCTATATAGTTAATCACAGTCGCAAGGGCAACTAGAGAGACCACCCACCAACGCAAATTCTTCATTTTCATATTTTTATACTCTTGTTGGGTTAACGTAATTGTTAGACCAAAAAATAAACTACCCGCTTTTAACAATACTAAGCTTTAAACTCTTAGAACTTTCTAAACAACAACCATGCTCAGTTTAAACATACAACGATAACGGACTTTAAGAACCATTGCCGATTGTGATCATTTTATTATCTGCAACAGTGGCGGTTACTGGGCCTTTAGCATAACGTTCAGTAATGACTGGCGCTGAAGTATCGGTAAACGTGTTGCCCTTAACCACTGTCACTGGCTCACCTACCGTATGATCAATAATTATCGGTGCGCTTTGCACAAACTCATTGTTTGAAATAGTGGTAACTTGCACACCTAATAGCGTCAAAGCTGCATCTGACTTATTGCGCTTGCCCTTGCCAATATCACTGAATTGATTGTTGCTTAGCACGACATGAGGGCCAAAGGTACTTTCGTCCGTTCCGCCTCGGTAAACCTTAGCAATAGCCCCTTCAACATGTTCTACCATTGAATCTGATATCGTCAGATACTCGACGTTATATATGCCCAAATCATCAATTTCTTTGTTTAAGCGAAATAGATCACCTGTAATATGACTAAACTGACTATTGGTCACGCGAATATAGTCGGCAAAACTACGATTACCGGCGTCAAAAAAGTGATACGAATGGTTAATGTCGAGGTGTACAAAGGCACTGTTTTCAATGACTAAACGATAATTTTGCTGCATGGGTAAACGGGTAGTACGAATAAGGGTATTGCCTGCTGCGTCAGGTGCGCTCGAAGCATCAATATGCACCCCATCTAACGTCAGGTTACCAAAATTGTTGATCTCGAATAACGTGGAACGTTGAGGATAAATAACCGCTTCGCCCTTCGTTTTGGCGCGAATAGTTAAGGTTTTATTTAAGCTTAGGATCTTAGCTTCACGATACTTACCGGCTTGAAGTTCAAGTACATCTCCAGTAGTTGCTTGGGCTATTGCATCAAATAAGGTGTTATCACCAGGCGCAACAGAAATTATTTTTCCTGAATCAAAGGCTATATCTGGCTCTGTTTTTGCGTACCAGCTTACCCCTACTTCATTTTTGCTAATAGGATTTAAGTCTTGGCTTGCACCGAATTTCTGCTGCGCTTTATCGCTGGGATAAAGTAGCCCGTTAGCGGCGCGCTTTAAGGTGATTTCCTGTTGATTAAAGCCCTTATCGATACTGGCTGTAGCATCTTTATTCAATAAGTTATTTTCAAACTTTATACCGCTAATATCATCAAAAATATCGATTCCGTCGGTACCCTTATCATTAACAATAATATTGTCTTTAACCACAGAGTTTATAGGCGTGGCAGTGCGTTCTTTATCGCTACCCGCTGCAAACTGAATATGCTCTACGTTCACTAAAGTATTATTTTCAATCAATGCATTATCCACTTGGTGATAACGATTGATCTTCGAATTAGGCACACCGTTCATGATTGTTAAACCACTGCCAAATCGGTATCCAGTTAACCCTTCAAGATAGTTATTGCGAATAATTTGATCACGGTTGATTATGCGTATACCACCAGTGTGATCCACACCATTGCCAAAAAAGACATTATTTTCGACAATATTGCCGTTTCCGTGACGTAGAGTTAGCGTGCCGCGGGATTCAAAAAATACGTTATTGCGAATAGTATTTTTACCTGATTTATTCGAAATTATCTCTACTTCGCCATTACAGCGATCAAAGTAATTATTTTCAATCAATGTAAAAGAGTCAGTTAACGAATGATGACTCGTGCCAATCCGTAATGTTTCACCGCCATTTGAACCTAGAATAGGGCGTGGACCAAAGTAGTTATGATCAATACGATGGTGATTTTGCTGACTTGCTTCAGTCGTTAACCGCACCGCCATGGTTACACCAGCGTTTCGCTTACCCACCACATGATTGTGGTCAAACCGGTTATGTTGGCCATACATCATCACCCAACTGTCTTGTTCGAATTTCTCAGGATTACTGAAGTTATCAATAACGACTTCAGTAATACGACTGTGATTAGCCACGTCTTCTTTATTGCGACGAAATGCGATGACTTCGCCAGTAGGCGTAAAACCATCTTTAAATACTAGACCTGTCACCACCAAGTGTTCACCCGCAAGACGAAGGTTAGATTGTCCGCTAAGAAAGACTTTGCCTGGTGTTTGCCCGCGCAGCGTTATAGGTTCTTCTTCGGTACCATTGGCTTTAAATAGAATCTCAAAATTCTGCCATGTCCCGTCAGCTAAAATAATGTTGTCGCCAGGCTGCACGTTCTTCAGCGCATTATCGTAGGCTTGAGGATCTTTGACTAGGATATCTGCCGCAAATGCATTGCTACACGCAACAAACAATAGCGATAACAGAGCGGGGCGTGTCAGAGAATGGAAATGAAAATTAGCGCGCATAATAATTGCTCAATCCTGTTCAAAATCGTTGATAGCCCTTACCGGTATTGGCAGTTCAGCTAAATAAGTGCGCTTTGCACGTGCGGGTACAAAGCGCCCTTTGAAATTATATTAAGCCCGAAGGCATCGCCAACATACACATAAGTGTAGTGGTACAGAGGGTTTGTGTAAGTTGACGATTAAAAGCTGTGATCATGAAGAGCGCGACTTATTTTTATTTAGTTTCAGCATTACTAACACGTATTTTCTCGCTTTGCTTTCCAAGTACAGACACGCCAATGTAACCAATAGTCGAATTAAATGTCAAACTAATATTAACCAATTTAACAAATATATTATTACCAATGAATTAAATATTGGTAATAACCAAAGTTAACGCTATGCTATATACTTGTTAAATAGTTTCGCGCTAGATTCGAAAGAGCTTGCATAGGCTGTACTTGTGGTAGAATAACCACAAGTAATAGGTATGACATTTAAAAGTAGGAAGTAAAAATGAAGAGTCGTCGATTATTCTGGAATATAGTCGAAAAAATAGAACTGCTTATTGAGTCTGGGTTATATCAACCTGGGAGCCGCTTGCCTCCAGAGCGAGAACTCGCTGAAACCTTCGATGTTAGCCGTCCTACTATTCGCGAAGCGATTATTGCCCTTGAGGTACGCGAACAAGTTGAAGTAAAAACGGGCTCAGGCGTGTATGTTTTAGAAAACAAACTTGCCCCGCAGCCGTTGCATAAAATCAGTGCTTTTGAGTTAACTCAAGCCCGCGCCCTTATAGAAGGTGAAGCCGCTGCACTAGCTGCTGCCACTATTACTGATGAAGAATTGCTCGATTTGAAAAGCACTTTGGACGCCATGGAAAAAGATGAAAATTCTGAACATGCTGACCGAGATTTTCATATGATTATTTCTCGCGCCACTCGTAATAATGCCGTATTAATGGCAGTAGAAAATTTATGGCAAGTGCGCGACACCAATGCTGAAGTGAAAACCGCTTATAAAGGTGTGTGTAGCCAAAGTAGCACGAAACGTTTAAATGAGCACACGGCTATTTATCAGGCGCTTAAAAAGCACGATAGCCAAAACGCTCGTGCAGCTATGCATCAGCACTTCAATCGTTTGATTAATGCCTTGTTTGAGGCAAAAGAAGCGCAGGCTTTAGAAGAAGTTCGTCGACAAACAATTGAGACTCGAGGGTTATATTCCTTGTCTCACGTAATGAAGTAAGCACGTAGCCTACTATTATCGGCAGGTAACGAATTTAGGATTTCCAGACAATAAAAAAGCCAACATATGTTGGCTTTTTTTTAAGTTACCTTAATAGTAACTTAAGAGAACAACATACCACCGTTGATATCAACGTTAGTACCTGTCATATAAGATGCTTCATCAGAGGCTAGGAAAGCCACTAGTTTTGCCACTTCTTCAGAACTTCCTTCGCGCTGTAGGGCAGTTGAACCAGCAACTTTTTCACGTACAGCATCAGGGGTAAAGGTATCATGGAAGCCTGTGCTTATCATGCCAGGGCAAACGCCATTAACACGAATATCAGGACCAAGCTCTTTTGCTAATCCACGAGCAAATGTCATTACCGCGCCTTTAGATGTAGCGTAAATTGCTGCACCACCGCCGCCGCCATCGCGACCAGCCTGTGAGGCAAGCGTAACTATGCTGCTACCTTTTGGCATGTGTGGGATGCACGCATGAGTCATCATGAATAATGATGTTAGGTTCAAATCCATCACTTTATGGAAATGAGCCAAGCTCATATCAGCAACCTTAATGCGCTCTACTAAGCCACCTGCTACATGTACTAAACAATCAACTTTACCAAACTGTTCAACCGTAGTTTGTACACATGCATCTACATCTTCTTGCTTAGTTAAATCAGCTTTAACTGCAACGGCACGCACACCAAGTTTCTGAATCTCATCTACTGCACTTTGTGCGGTAGCTTCACTAGCCAGATAGGTAATTACCACATCTGCTCCGCGGCCTGCCAATTCTAACGCACAAGCGCGGCCAATATCACGTCCGCCGCCTGCCACTATGGCTACTTTGCCTTTCATTGTCATAACTTTCTCCACTGGATTTCTAAATTAGCAAATTAATAAACTTTCAACTAGTTGCTCCAGGGAGCACCGCACAGCCCGCCGAAGTGTTTTACCAATCCAAGTCTACTGCGCTAAACTAACTAATCAACCACCATATTGTCAACCAATTATTTGTATTTGGTTTTACCAATTGTCTTTTTTGGTGACTTTTGTTAAAAGCGTGTTACGCGATTTACCCCCATTGAGGGTTAGCGAATATTTTTTCGAAATATCTGCGAGTACTTTTTATACCCCTTTCGACTGGTCAAGGGTACCTAAATCAATCTAGGCTGTTGAGCCACATAATAGCCATAACCAATTCTGTCGATTGCAGTATTAATCAAGTGTTACATTGTGGGCATAAATAAACGCGATAGGTAGCGACGCCAAACTTGGGGATAACGCATTCAAAATGTTTAAAGCTTTGAGCTTTATTTTCGCACTCATGCCATTTAAATGATACAGATCAGCGTTACTTTTTGCCATTTTCTGTACTCTGGTGGCTCGCTCAAAACGTTCAGCTTGGTATAACGCCAACCCTTGATGTATGTCTATTTCAGTTGATACCCATTTAGCCAAACAAAAACCATCTTCAATCGCCATTGCTGCCCCCTGAGCCACAAATGGCAACATAGGGTGGCAAGCATCACCGATCAGCGCCACGTGGTTATCTACCCATTTATCTAAAGGGTCACTGCCAAATAATCCCCACAGAAAACACTTTTCCAGGTGGCCTAGTAATTCCGTCACCTGTGGATGCCATTTTTCAAACGCCCTACGCAATTCAGTAACATCTCCTGGTACATTCCAGCGCTCGTCATTCCACTCTTTTCGCTCTTGAACAGCAATAATATTAATCTCGTCACCACCACGTACGTAATAACTCACCAAATGAGCGCTGGGACCTATCCATAAATTTGCATCAGGTTGAACAAGATCAACTGGAACGTTTTTTGATTTTAGGGTGCCCCGCCACGCAACATGACCGGTAAAATTTAGAGATGAGTGAGGCAGCAAGCATTTTTTGACCGCAGAGCGAATACCGTCTGCGCCAACTAACATATCACAGGTAAATTGCCGCCCATCATGCAACTCAACTTGTACCTTAGTTGTCGAGCCATATTGTGTATGGCGATAGCGCTTCACCTGCGCCTTGAGGGTAATGGTTATCCCCTGTTTCAGAGCAGCTCGGTATAACACTCTGTGCAGGTCTGCTCGATGAATATGTAAATAAGGTGCGTTATATTTCTGTTCAATGCGCTTTCCCAAAGGCATGCGAAGATACTCGTGGCCGCTAAGATAATGACGCATGGTTGCGTACTCAGGGAAAAAAGCCATGGAAACAAGCGCGTCACTTACACCCAGTTTTATCAGTACATGCATAGCATTAGGGCTTAATTGGATCCCTGCACCGACTTCACTAAGCGCGTCACTTTGCTCTAAAACAAGTACTTCAAAGCCTTTTTGTCTTAACGCTAAGGCCGTACTCAATCCTCCAATACCGCCACCAGCAACAATTACGCTTTTCGCCATTAATCCGCACTCACTTCGTTATTTTTCAGCATGCATTACTCGCAAAATATATCCTTGAAGTGTATCAGTACAAACATAAAAAAACGCCTTTTAATCAGGCGCCTTTCAACCTATTCATGAGGTGCATCAATTGCTTATCGTTTTTTCCAAACCGTCAGATGATTACGTGTTCTTGCACTAGAGCGGTTGTCTAACAGATAGTCGCTGACCAATTCACCTTCTTGAACTAAATCGCAATTGTTTCCAAGGATTAATTTGAGCTGTGCTTCGCTTGTCTGGTTTTCGCCATTTGCTTTAAACCCACCTAACCATTTGTGCTTTGGCGTTATTTCTTCATTCCAAGCATAAGCACAAGTTAATAACAGAACACCCTGAGGATTTAGACGCGATAACATGGTGTCCAAGAACGCCTGAGGGTCGTATAACGAGTCGAGTACGCGATGGGCAATAATAAAATCATATCCAGCAAATTGCGGCTTCAAATTATGTCCATCACCCTGAGCAAAATTAAGATTTTCTGGGGTGTGATTGAAACCAAGTTGCTGGCGGCTAATTTCACAGAATTGTTGTAGTTCACCTTCACTTGGCAGGGCATAACGAAGTTGACCGTTTTCTTTTAGCTGTAAGCAATGTTGAATATGACGAGCGGTGAAATCAATCCCGTCGACAGCAGCAAATATACGACTCAGTTCAAACGAAACACGCCCTACTCCGCAACCGATATCTAATGCTTTATCCATGCTACATTGTCCACTTTGAACGAGCGAACGAGTTAGTTGTACAACCTGCTGTAAATCATGATCTGCTGCTGCGCTATGAGAACCATAATGGTGGTGCAACATACGACTGATGTCCGATTGGCTTTCGTAAGGATTAACCGGCGTTATAGGTACCACTTCATTGCTTGACTGAACATATCTAAAACCGGCATGTTGATGAAAATGGCGACGAAATGCATAACGCGAGTCTCGTGTGGCTTCGTTGCCAGTAGATATCCACGATCCACCTTTAATTAAATTATGCTGACCGTCGAAAGTCGGCGTCGAAAAATCATCGTACAAGGGGTGGACTTTGAATCCATCAAAGCCATCAATTAGACTTTCTGACCACTGCCACACATTGCCAATGATGTCATAAAACTCGCCCTGTTCAAACGTATCAACTGGGCATGATGAAGCGTAGTGTTCGAGATTTATATTTCCTGGAGCTTGCTCCCACGTTGGTAAGTCGCTTCTCAAGGTATCTCGCATCACCTGCCATTCGGCTTCACTTGGTAAACGAACAAATCCTTTTAACTGGGCACTTTTCCAGTTACAAAATGCTTTAGCTTCTAAATAATTAACTTCAACAGGCCAGCTAAGTGGCAGAGGCACATCATGCAGTAAATTACGCTGCATATAATGGCCATTGGTAAATGACCAAAAGCGCGGCATGCTAGCTTTAGTATAAGCTAACCACTCTTTGCCTTCATCTGTCCAATAGGTGGGCGCCTGATAGCCACCAGCGTCTACAAATTGCATAAATTCCTGATTAGAGACTAAGGTTTTGCTTGCTTTAAAATCTGCAACAAATACATCTGAAATTCCATATTCGTTATCCCAACCATATGTGTCATTATTAGTTGGTTTACCCAAGCGAATTTCTTTTGCTGACACAGGAACAAGCTCATTGCGTAATGCCTTTGAGGGCGCGCTATGCGTGACAGGAAAACTAGGCCATTGACCATTGTCTGTTAAATATTGGCTATCGAGCATCCGTATAATCACAGATGAGGTTTCGATATGGATCCCCTCATGCTCACAACCCATTAAAATAATCCAGGCGGGCGAGTCTTGGGTAATAGGCAGGCTGAATTCCATGTTATCAATGAAATCACCGACCATGGTTTTCACTTTATTACGGTAAGTTCGGACTTCATTGACCGCCGGCCACTGATAATTACCTGGGGATAAATCATCCCAAGACATTTCGTCTACGCCAACTGCGCAAGTAGATTCAATACGGTTGTCCACGCGCTGGTGAATGTACTTACCAAGTAGTAGCTTGTTGACATAAAATACCGCCGTATGACCATAGTAAAAAATCAACGGATGACGCAGGGCTTCAGGTTGCAAATAGAACGCTTGGTCGTCATTAATCAGATCAAATAATGATTCATACAATGCCCAATTTTGTAAAAAATAGCGCTTTAATTCCCGGCGCTTAAGAGACACACTATCACCACTCAATAAAGGCGGTTTGTGTAACTCGGGTAATTGTCCTGACGCAGGCTCAATGCCTACTTGTAAATTCTGTGCATACATAATTAATTGCTTCTTTATTTATGTCGTCAAAGCCGGTAAATATCGGGCTAAAAATTCAGCGTGTAGTTTCTGTCCAACGGAATTAAACTGATCCCGAAAAGCCTCCTGACAATGACGGTCGACTTGATGTGCAAACCAATGTTGCTGGTTAAATAAGGTTAATGCCCCCTGATTGACAGAGCCATTAACTAAATGTGCATCGTGTAAGGAAGAAGGGAATGCACAGCTTGCGAAGGTTGGCGGCAGTCCATCGGTGCTTTGCCAGCTCTCGATCCCTTGTAGAACGTTAAGTAAAATAAAGATCATATTCAAAAAAGGATCATAAGCATCACTCGTCGCACCAATTCTATGCTCTACTCGGGCGGTTTTATGCCAATCGTGGCTATAACTTAACACCTGATTATTTGCCCCATATAACAAAGGCTCCTGCCCCATTAGCTGATTATGCTTACCCACCTCTTTATAAAGTGCGATGCTACCTTGGTGTCCGCCAGATAATAAAAATGGCGAACTAAGCTCTGCATCTAAACCATATTCGGTGCGCAGTGCCAAACGTTTGAACGCATCCTCTTCTGGCAAAAACAATGCACAGCATGCCAAGCTCGTTGTCAGTAGATGATGCTGTATCCATTCCCCTAATGTAGAGCTAGGGATAAGATTATTACCTTTATCATCTGCCACGCTTACGTTCATTTGAATAGCATTTGGTATATGCACCGACCGTCTATCAGTAGAGAATATAGCGCCTGAACCGGGTACATATCGCCCTTTATCTGCCGCCCAAGCAACCGGTTTTAGCAACACTTTTTCGGCACCAAAACGCCGCATGATAATAGGTAATAAGCGCATCGCACTGGCTAAATCTTGCGCTTCCTTTAATGGTGACTGACCGTTAAACAATGAGACATATTCCCATTGTTGGTGCCAGAATTCAGTTTTCAACTCGCCATTAATACCCAATTTCAAAAGCGTTTTATTCACCCCTTCAAAGTCTAAGCTATGCTTCGCATTGGCGGTCTCGTAAACGCCTTCAAGTTCTACATGGACTATGGCCTTGTAACCAAAGGTGGCAATTCGCTTTAAAAGCAGGGTGATAACCTGCTGAGCGACGGTTTGATTATGTGATGAGGCCGCAAACTGCTGCACAACGTCCCTTATTTTTCAATTTATGACTGCGCAAATGCACATTTCCCCTACTATGAACTGTCAATACGTACTGTGACCAAAAAAGGTTGTAAATAATTGCATCATTTTAGTTGGAAATAGATGAAAGTTTTCATGATTCATTGTGTTGTGGGGTTAAAGCTGGCCTTTAAAACCACCTCTTCCAGATCATAAAGCCACCGAGCACTGCGACTAACGCAATCATAGAAAATGTCAAAACGTTAAATGCTTCTGGGTTATCAATTCCTGGTAAACCACCCACGTTCATCCCAAATACACCCGTTAAAAATGACAATGGCAAGAAGATAGCTGTCACCAGAGACAATACGTACAACACCATGCCTTGCTTCTCAGCTATGCGATTGCGCAGTTCGTCTTGTAACACTAATGCCCGTTCACGGGCTAAATCTAAATCTTCAACATAGCGCGTGGTCCTGTCGCTCAACTCCCGTAAAGTAAACGCTTGATCACTGGTTAAAAATTGATTACTGCGATAAAGCGCATCTAGGGCATCACGTTGCGGGGCGAGATAACGACGTATCGCAGCGGCTTGTCTGCGCACAGCAGACAATCGTTGGCGCGCCTGAATATCCATCGATTCAGATGTTTCAAACGCCACCAATTCTTCATCTAAAATATCGACCATTTCACTGATCCGTACTACCACTCGCTCAATAATCTCCAATAATAAGTCACCGACGCTGTTTATCTTTGCGCCCTGCTCAATATCATTTTTAACGTCTTGCACAGAAAGCAGCTTTCGCCCCTTACGGCGGCTAGAGACAATACCCTTTTCAGTCAACCATAAACGCAATGACACCATATCTTCTGGATCGGCATCGGGGTTAGTGTTGATACCACGTAAATATATCAACAACCCCCCTTTAATTTGTAATGTCTTAGGACGGGTTTCTAAGGCAAGTAATGAATCGGACACTGACTTAGACAGGCCCAAATCGGCCATAGTTTGCTCAGCATCGATGGCGTCAGATTGTATATGGATCCAACTGAAACCTTCGCTTTGCGAAGGGTTTTGTAATTCTTTGGGATCGATATGCCGTGCAGAACCCTGTTCAAAATAGTAAGCCCATAGAAAACTGTCGCGCTGATGTAGAGATGACTTTTGATGATCCTGCATGGTGATACTCCCACCGAACGAATAGTGGGGCGAATATAAATCACCTCATAATAGATGCCTACCTGTTTTTCATGGACAGAGGATTCAAACTTTCATAAAAGGTGTAGACTAATGGCATATAATCGAAGCAATATTACCACCTTAACCTTTTTGCTTATTACACCTGAGAATAAGCTAGCGTTGACGCTCTTTATTCGGCCTAGTCCTTACACGGTTTGACCCAATTTACATTTATTCGTTTTTCAGAGATCCATATGAAGATAGCTATTTTATCGCGTAACAAAAATATTTACTCCACAAAACGCCTCAAAGAAGCAGGCGAAAATCTAGGCCACGAAGTCGATGTCATCGATACGCTTCATTGCTATATGGACATTAGCAGTAATCGCCCCACAGTTAGATTTAAAGGCGAGGCGTTACCTCATTATGACGCCGTCATACCGCGTATCGGCGCATCAGTGACGTTTTATGGCACGGCTGTAGTACGCCAATTTGAGATGATGGGAACATTTAGCATCAATGAATCTGTGGCGATCAGTCGTTCGCGAGACAAATTGCGCTCAATGCAACTACTGTCGCGTAAAGGTATTGGTATGCCTCGCACCGGTTTTGCCCATCACCCAGATCGTATTGATGACTTAATTAAAAACGTCGGAGGTGCGCCGGTCGTTATTAAGTTGCTTGAAGGAACGCAAGGGATAGGCGTAGTGCTGGCCGATACGCAAAAAGCAGCGGAGTCTATAATCGAAGCATTTATGGGTCTGAACGCTAATATTTTAGTGCAAGAATATATCAAGGAAGCTGGCGGCGCCGATATTCGTTGTTTAGTCGTCGGCGGAAAAGTCGTCGCGGCCATGAAGCGCCAAGCCGCAGCTGGTGAGTTTCGTTCTAACTTGCACCGGGGAGGCTCTGCCAGTTTAGTACGTTTGTCACCTGATGAACGTAAAACCGCCATTGATGCGGCAAAAACCATGGGCCTTAATATGTGTGGGGTAGATATTCTGCGCTCAAATAATGGTCCCGTTGTTATGGAAGTCAACTCTTCACCAGGTCTTGAAGGGATCGAAAGTGCAACGGGTAAAGATGTTGCAGGCATGATAATTGAATTTATTGCTAAAAATGCCAAACCCAACAATACTAAAACGCGCGGTAAAGGCTAAATGACTCCACTTATTATCGGCGGCATTGAGATAGCCCCTGGCGAGACCAAAAAAATACAATTAGAAATGCCCCCGCTTTACACCGCGACTAGAATGTCGATTCCCGTTCACGTGCAAAGAGGAAAACGTGATGGTCCTGTAATGTTCGTTAGTGCCGCCATACATGGCGATGAGCTAAACGGAATCGAGATCATTAGCCGTTTGTTAAAAAGTAAATCGCTAGCTAATTTACGGGGCACGTTAATTGCGGTTCCTATGGTCAATGTTTATGGTGTACTCAATCAAAGTCGCTATATGCCTGACCGACGCGATTTAAATCGTAGTTTCCCCGGCAGTAAAAAAGGCTCATTGGCAGGTATTATTGCTGACTTATTCTTACAAGAAATCGTCAGTAAATGTGATGTGGGCATCGACTTACACACAGGTGCAATTCATCGCAGCAACTTACCGCAAATTCGCGCCAACTTAGATGATAAACAAACCATGGAAATGGCCAGAGCGTTCGGCGTTCCTGTGTTGCTGAACAGCAATTTACGGGACGGTTCTTTACGCCAAGCCGCATCTGATCTAGGAGTGAATATTCTGCTTTATGAGGCGGGACAAGCGTTAAGATACGATGAGTTTTCGATCCGCGCTGGAGTAAAAGGCATTATCAATGTCATGCGTTCTCTAAACATGCTAAGTGCAAGACGCACGAAAAATGACTCTGTCCAACGCTTTGTTGCTCGTCAAAGCGGTTGGATCCGAGCTCAAGAAAGCGGCTTTGTTAATCATATTGCACAGCTTGGGGACCACGTACTCAAAGGCGCGCCGCTCGCTACCATTGCAGACCCTTATGGCACGCCACTAACCACAGTGCTTAGCCCCGCTGAAGGCGTCGTCATTGGCAAACAAAATATACCCTTAGCGCAAGAGGGTGAAGCGATGTATCACATCGCCTATTTTCACGCCCCAGACTCTGTGGCTGAGCATGTTGAATTACTACAAGACAATTTATCGCCCGTACCACCTACATTTGATGAGACTTAATCATGCATAGATATTTGAATAAACCCATAATTGGCACTCTTGAATTGTGCGATTTACCTGAGCTGACCATTCAATCTTTAAATGTACGGGTCGATACTGGCGCCACTACATCCTCATTACATGTTGATAATATTGAGGAATTCAAGCGTGATGGCAAGTTATGGGTGAGTTTTGATATTCACCCGAATATCCACAACGTAGCAGAAATTGTCCGCCGTGAAGCAAAAGTAGAGGTTATTAAGCGGGTGAAAAGCTCCACCGCCACTTTAGAGAAACGTTATACGATTAAGACTGAAATTAAGATGGCGGATTTGAATTGGGATATTCAACTTACATTAACTGACCGCTCTGAAATGACTTACCTGATGCTACTTGGCCGAGAAGCCATGGCGGGAAAATTTTTAGTCGACCCTTCGCTTGAATATGAGCTAAGTGCAGATTTAGTCAATTAATTAAAGGCCAGAAAAGAAACGTAATTACTGAGAAACAAACATATTTCGACCAGAAGTCTTTGCTTGATAAAGTCGTTTATCCGCAATCTCTATCAGTTCGTTTTGTTCTGCCGATGCTGGGTCGCAAACGGCAATGCCTATGCTGCCTGTGATCATTTCAAATGGTGAGCCTTTATGCTCAATTTGTAAGGCGTGTATTTCTTGCTGAACTTTTTTAGCAACTGATATTGCGCCAGTAAGGTCAGTTTCTGGCAATACAATCGCAAATTCTTCTCCACCAAAGCGCGCCACAAAATCTCCGGGGCGAACGACCGCATCTTTCAATGCCTTAGCAACGAGTTTCAAACTATCGTCACCGGCTAGATGCCCGTAGAGATCATTGAATGATTTAAAGAAATCAATATCAAACATCAGTAAACCAAGCGAGTTACCTGAGCGCTGATTAAGCTTTTGCTGGCGGGCCAAATACTCATCGAAATACCGCCTGTTGCTGACTTGCGTTAGACCATCTTGATAAGCCATTCGACGTAACTCGTCGGTTAAAAATTTAAACGCTACATGGGATTTAATACGATGCTTTAACGTGTTGACGTTTACCGGCTTGGTCAAAAAGTCAACACCGCCAGCGTTCCAGCAGCGATCCTCTGCGTTCGCGTCTCCGTGGCCGGTGATGAATACAATTGGGATGTCTTGGGTTTCAGTATATTTCTTTAACATATTGCACGCTGCGACGCCGTCAATGACGGGCATATCCATATCCATCAAGATCAGGTCGGGCGGTGCTCCCAAGCAAAAATCAATCGCCGTAGAACCAGAAGTAACCGCGAATATGTCATAGGTTTCAGTCAACGCATTAGACAAAATATGAATATTGATCGGTTCATCATCGACAATGAGTATTTTGGCCCGATTAACGAGCTTGTGATTTCTGCCTACTTCGGGCATGACCTGAGGAATAACGTCGAACTCCTGTTTTAATCTCTAACTAAAACCCAGTGTTTTAGATTGTGAAAGTCTTACTCACTGATTTACATGCTAATTTTCCGCAAACTATATACTAAAGTCTGGTTGACATTAAGCGCTTTCGTTAAAGGGCAATAGATAAACATCGATTACAGTGAATAATTTTATAAAAATGACGTTTACCAGTTATTCCACATAATGTAATAAGATAATAACGCACAACATCCTTTCTAAAAATATGAAGTACCCACATCATGTTCACAACTTTAGTCATTCAAAAATATCTATATTCGTGCAAATTTGCTACTCGATAACAAAATTGCTTCGATATATATCGAAACGATTTGGAATAGGCAACGATTGACATAATATCATGGGAACGGTAATCTTTAATTGAACACTCGTTCAAAAACTGTATTTTGATCAACAACAATAAAGCGCATTTAAGTGGTATGTCAATATCGGCATAATAACGTAAATAACCAGAATTTAATTTATCAGCATACTGTGTTGTATACGGCAATTTCAGCGAATAAACATTTTATAGAGAGGTGAGTATGGCGAATATATCGAAATTCGATAGGGAAGAAGTACTCGAAAAAGCTAAAAACTTATTCTGGGAAAAAGGCTACCTAGGTACATCTACTCGCGAATTACAAAATTCAATAAATATGCGTCCTGGCAGTATTTATGCTGCTTTTGGCAATAAATCGGCGTTATTCATCACTGTGCTAAACCATTATGCTCAAGCTCTTGGCGAGCAAATGCAAGTCCAAGTTTTTGGCCAGATTGATGTGTTACAAGCTTTTAAAACGCTATTACGTGAATTGGTGCTAAGCCCTAACGCGAACAGACCAAGTGAAATGTGCATGCTGGTAAAAACGTTATCTGAACTTGATGAAAGTCATGTTGAAATTTTAACACAGGTCCGCTGCCTTCTTGTAAATGTCGAAGCTATGTTCGCTCAAGTATTAAACGAGGCAAAAGAACAAGGTACACTGCCCGCTCAATTAGATGTAATTGCAGCCGCTAAAACGTTGCAAGTGAATATCATAGGTTGGCGTACTTATTTAAAAGCCACTGGTGATACAGAAACGATAGAGCGTCAATTGGAGCAATTATTTGCACAATTGGCTCTGCCTTGTCACTAATATCAAGTTGTTCTCTCGAAGTATGTTCATCTGGAAAAATCACTTCTAGTAAGCATCAGCCGTCCGTTTCACTTGGTTAATTATTCCGTTCTTAGCGCTTTTAACTCCTTTAAATACGCGTATATTCAATAAACTATTGTCTAATACCCTTTTGAGCCCTTCCAACATAGAATTTATTGTATGTCACATTGCTAAGAGCGATAAGTGACTGATGGCGGTAATCCTTTTCGTTTGCCGCATCACAATCACTTTGCGAACATCAGTAGTCGTTTGCGGAATAAATACTTAAAAGGGACGTTTAATGGAATCATTCGAAACACAATTGCAAACATTCTATGACAAAGCTATCACGTTAGGCACTGAGTACGGTGGTCAGCTTATTCTAGCCATCATTGTACTGGTTGTTGGCCTGTGGATTATCGGCAAAGTCAGCAACGCCGTAAGACGCCACGCTGTTAAAGGGCTGCCTGATGAAACCTTAGCGCAATTTTTAACCAATATATTTGAGGTTGTCCTCAAGGTGCTGCTTGTTATTAGCGTGGCATCGATGGTGGGAATTGAAACTACCTCTTTCGTGGCTATTTTAGGCGCCGCAGGTTTAGCGGTAGGCTTCGCTTTGCAGGGAAGTTTATCTAACTTCGCTGGCGGCGTTATGATCCTAATCTTTCGCCCATTCAAAGTATCGGACTATGTTGGCGCACAAGGACTAGAAGGTGCGGTTATCGATATCGGCATTTTCGTAACGACCTTCGAAACCTTTGATAAGCGTATTATCATTGTGCCTAATGGCCCATTAGCTAACGGTAATATCACCAATTACACGGCAAGCAGTGTAAGAGCGGTAGAGATATCTATCGGCATTTCTTATTCAGATGATATTGCTAAAGGTAAAGCGGCTATGGAAGAAGCCATTCAGAATGATCCACGAGTTTTGCAGGAGGAAGGCAATGTGGTTGCTGTGGTTGATTTAGGTGCAAGCTCAGTCGATTTCTTAGTGCGAGCCTTCGTTAAAACAGAGGATTATTGGTCATTGTTCTTCGATATTCGCCCAATGCTCAAAGGTGCCATTGAAGAGGCTGGCCTCACAATACCTTTCCCTCAGCGCGATGTGCATATCATCCAAGAGAACAACTAGTAGTATTATGGGTTACACCGTTTGCGTGTAACCCACTTTTCATAAGTAAACATCATAAAAACTGCTAACGCCTCAAGAATAAGACTCAGCGGCAACACGCAAATGCTTATCTAAAAAACATTCATTACGCGACAGCTTGGTTAAGAATTTCACGACTCTGGATTAATGTAATCGCTTGATTTTCACCAATAGCGTTCATTCCATGAGCTTCAAGTTGTGTCATAACCGCATCTATTGCGTGCGCTTTATCGCCTTTATGTTCAGTCAAGTTCGTCGCTACGTCCAAGCTATGATAGAAATCTTCTATGGCATCAATAGTGCGCTCAGCTAAATCATCAGAATCAGCTAGACCAAAAACATTTTTGCCCATCTGTTCTAGTTTGGCTTTTTTAGCCGCAAGTTGATTGCGCAACAATGATGGCTGAACGATAGCTAATGAACGGGCGTGATCCACGCCATACAAGGCCGTTAATTCATGTCCAATCATATGAGTCGCCCAATCTTGCGCTACACCAGAGCCAATTAAGCCATTCAAGGCCTGATTAGCCGCCCACATCAAATTAGCACGCCATGCATCATCCTGCTCAGCAAAATTATCGCCTAAGGTTTTTAATGCCTTAAGTAATGCTTCCGCATAACCGTCTTGCACCAAAGCGCCCGCTGGAAATGTTAAATATTGCTCGCAAGTATGCACCCATGCATCGACTAAACCATTGACCAATTGACGTTGAGGCAACGTTTTCATGACGTCTGGATCCATCACTGCGAATTTAGGTTGAACCGCCGGAGCCATAAAAGCTAGTTTTTCGCGAGTCGCCGCTTTACTTACCACTGAGCCTGAATTCGACTCGGAACCAGTCGCAGGAAGCGTTAATACTGCACCCAAAGGCAGTGCATTCGTAACCTTATGCTTACCCGTCAGAATATCCCAGCCTTCACCTTCATAGGTTGCCGCAGCAGCGATATATTTTACACCATCAATTACAGAGCCACCGCCGACACCTAACACAAAGTCAACCTTCTGCTCTTTAGCAATGGCAACCGCTTTATCAAGCACTTCAATTGTTGGGTTAGCGCCTACACCTGAGAATTCAAGCCAGTTATGATCAGCTAACGCCGCGACCACTTGATCATATACACCGTTCTTTTTAATCGAACCACCCCCATACACAACCAGTACTTTTTGCTTGGGAGAGATAAGTTTGCTCAGTGATGCTATTTGTCCTTGGCCAAACTGGATCTGGGTTGAGTTTACGTAACTGAATTTCATATTAATGTCCCCTATAGGAAATGTAAGTTTGTTGTCAAGTTCGTGGTACACAACGAACCTTTAAATCAGTAGATGTATATTAGTGGCGAAAAAGATACTTTAAAAGAGCAATAAGCCGCAAAAGCTTGCCTAAAACTATCAAATTAAGTATTTTAGTTCTTAATAAGATTGTAAGAGAAGCTCATGGATAACATCGCAACTGCATTGAATACATTCGCTCAGCATGCGGACTTACTCGACCTTGAAGGCAATGTTCGAACATCTATACCTGGTGTGCACTTTTTCCGCGCCAGCAAAGGTAGCTCTCGACAACCGCTGGTTTATCAATCAGGCATTATCATCGTTGCTCAAGGTCGAAAAGTGATTCATTTTCCTGAACATCAAATTCAGTACGGAGCAGGAAACTATTTGGTTCTGGGGATCCCTATGCCTCTAGAATGTGAAGCGTTCACTGAAGTGGGTTTACCCATCATGGGTTTAGCTGTAGATGTCGATCCGACGCTGTTGCACAAATTGGTCAATCAAATGCGCCAACACCAAGGTTATATAGATAATGAACAATGTCGCCAAGTTAGCTGCGTTCAGTCAGCAAAAATAGATGGACCATTAATGCAAACCATACAGCGCTTGATTGAGGTACTGCCGAACACCATCGAAAGTGATATTTTTGGCGCCGATATCGTCAAAGAGCTAGTTTATCGCGTGTTATGTGGGCCTCAGGGAAAAACCTTAATTGGCTTGGCTCAACACGACGGACACTACGCTCGCATAGCACGATCGCTCAATACCTTGCACGCCAATTATGCTAGCCCTATTTCAGTAGAGACGTTAGCAGAAGACGTAAATATGAGCGTGTCAGCCTTCCATAGAGCGTTTAGACAAGTCACGTTTGAATCACCCTTGCAATATCTAAAGAAAATCCGTTTAGTCAAAGCCAAGGACTTAATTACCGCTAACGGCACAAGAGCGAATGAAGCCGCCTTTCAAGTGGGTTACTCAAGTGCATCACAATTTAGTCGTGAGTTTAAGCGCCACTTCAATCAATCCCCGAGTGATATATCACTTAATGCTTGATGAAAGCTTAGAAAACTCATTAACCTTCATGGGAGGCTCAGCACAAGTTGAGCGTCTGGCATTATACTTTAACACGACCCAGTTTACTCTGTGTGCAAGCCCTACAGGCAATGCTTTTTGCATATCAAAACAGTCTGTTACTGATGTGGCGTCGAGTAAGATAACGCCGTTGGGTTTATCTTTTTGCCAGCGCCACGCCGCTTTAATTTGCGGGGCTACAGGCGTGTGATAACCAAAATGTGTCACTGGGTAAGGTGAGAATAGAATAAATTGCTCAGAAAAGTTAATTAACGCCAGCGGTGCATCATTGGGAATGACATCGGCCATCGACGTAAATACATTTTTAGGTGTTTTGACCTTATTCAATAACTGATAGCCCCAGCTAGAATAACCAATCCATAACAAGGGTATAAATACTACCCAGCTGGTAAAAGGTTTTATCCCACGTTTTTTCGCCGCCACAACAAAGACTGAAATAAGTAACCCTATCACTCCAAGCGTCATAAAAAATGCCCAGGGCTCAATATCGTATTTAATACTGAGTTTATTAGCAAAGGCCATGTCAATTTGACCACCTAGGCCAAATAGAAACAACCCTAACGACAATGCAAATACAAATACAAATAACAGCCAGTTCAATAACTTGCTCTGTAATATTTGCTGCAAATAAGGCGCGATTATCAAGGCTAACATTGGCAATGCCGGTAAAATGTAGACGCCGCGTTTTCCCGGACTAATACTAAAAAAAATTAATAACAACACTATCCAACCAAGAACAAGCGTAACACGCCAGTCACTACTTCTGATCGCTTTGGCCCAAGGCTTAATGACCCAAGGTATACAAAGACTTAACGGTAACCAAAATACGGGAATAACGCTCGTCAGATAATACCAAAAGGGTTTAACGTGATGCCAAGAATCAGCATAGCGAGTTACTGTTTGTTTAAACAAAATATTATCGCGGTACGCATCAAAAAATGGATTTTGCTGGATATCAACCCAATACAACATAGGTAAGAACCATAAACAGATCGCCCCCAACATAACGATGGGTCCGAGCAACCAATGCCAAGACCACCCAGGGGTTGAATTGATGACGTACTCCTGCTTACTCAACCTAAGGACGACATAAGGAATAAGCATTAATACAGGAAGAAAACCGACCCCCTTGGTAATAATGCCGAGCCCCATAAAGAACCAAGCAAGAAAATACCAAAACCAACTGCCTTTAAGGAGCAAGAAGCGCACCAGACTGTAACATCCGATCGTGATCCAGCAGCACACCATGGCATCAATTTGAGCGGTTTTTGCTTGTAAGGTAAATTGCAATGTAGCTAATAACAACAAGCCTGCATACCAGCCAATTTGCTCAGACCATAACCTGCGGCCCATATCATAAACAAGTAAAACGGTAACAATGCCTGCCAATGCACTGGGGACAAGAAATGCCAGTTTGAGGGAGCCAAATAATGCATAGAAAATAGCAATCGACCACATAAATATTGGTGGCTTATCAGGATATAACTCGCCGCCCCGCATGGGGAAAAACCACTGACCAGAATCCACCATATCTTTAGCAATTAAAGCAAAACGAGGCTCATCCGCTGGCCAAGGATCACGTAATCCTAACCCCAATAGAATCATTGAACAGGCAAGTAACAACAGCCAAATCACGTTAGCATTGTGATTATGCCCACTGAGGAAGTGCGGCCTGTTTAACAATGTTGCTGATGAGACTGTCATTAATACCACTCCGCGCTAAATTGCCTATTCACACATTAACGCATTTTTTTGCGGCTTAGCGGTTGCTTCCACGATTTTCGAATTCTTATATTGCTTATACAAACCAACACTCAATGCGCTGGAGACGCAAAACAGCGCCACACTTAACACTATTTTCCAAATTGATAGCACAACAATGCCCTTTCCCATCAAAGCAAAAACCGCCATTTGAGGAATGTAACCAATGCCTGAGCCAATCAAAAAGTAGCGCGCTTTTACATCCGTTACACCAGCGAGTAGGTTAGTCAGTAAATTATTACCTACTGGTAGCAAACGAATTACAACAGTTTTTGTGATGGGTTTGTCTTTTAGAAAATCATTAATACGGTGAATACGCTGAGCATAACGACGCTTGATTAATGGCCTAAGTAACATGCGAGAAACAAAAAAGCTTAACAGACATCCAATAACAGCGGCGACCACCGACAGTGCTACGCCTTGCACAAAGCCAAAGGCATACCCCCCCAGAAACGCCATAACCTGTCGTGGGCAACCTAGAGCCATTGTGCCAGCACTGAATAATAGAAAATATCCTATCCCTTCAATACCATTATTACGAATGGTTGAATCAATCCAATGACGATTAAAAGCATCAAATAACGGTAGCGTGCTAATGAGTCCGCCTAATACAGCGCACACAAATAAAAACAACAAACCTTTTTGCAGTGCCTTGGAGGAAAATAATACACGCAGTTTTTGTAGCATCAACTAATCCAAATACTCAGGTATTTTAACCCGACGCGTTAGCCATAACACCCCGAAAATATCAACCACACCCACCCTAAGCCTACCTAACATATTGTATTTGGACTCCCCTGCTTGGCGATCCCGGTGGTTAACCTCAAGCACAATGACTTGGCCATTAATACGCTTGACCAGGGCTGGAATAAATCGATGCATATGATCAAAATAGGGTAGTTTCATAAAGGTATGTTTAGGAATGATTTTTAAACCACAGCCAGTGTCTGGGGTTCCATCGTTTAATAGCCAAGCACGTACACCATTAGCCACTTTCGACTGGAAACGTTTCCAGGCAGTATCTTTGCGTTTGCGGCGGTAGCCCGCTACACAAAAATCGGTTCCTGGCGCTAGCTCGCGGGCGGCTTGTAGTAAATTGGGTATATCCGCTGGATCGTTTTGACCATCTGCGTCCATAGTAACAATCAATTCACCGCTAGCAGCCTTAACCCCACTCATTATGGCGGTGCTTTGTCCCACGCTTGTCTTATGCCGAACAGGTTGAATACAATCAAAACCAGCATCGATTATTTTGTACAGTTCGTTAATAGTGCGATCATCACTGCCATCATCTACATATACGATTTCAAACTCGACAGTACCGTTGAGTATTTTGATAATCTCATGGATCAATGGCGCGACGTTCTGCGCTTCGTTTTTGGCCGGGATCACGACAGACAATTCCATTTTACAACACCAAATTTATGTTTTGCTGACGGTAACGTGTCGGGTCGACAATTCAGTATCGTCAGCAAACAGAGCAATCAAAATTAATTAATGCAAAAGTATATTGCCTAATTCTTAAGGAATTATTAACAATCAAATCGAGCCACAATTGCATCGCTTACTATTTATGCGACCTTCAGGTAGCGCGCCATTATTTCAGTCCCATTGTTTGCATGAATAGGTTTGAATATAAAGCCGGATATGCCTTGTTCCTGACAGGATTTAACTAATAATTGATCTGTGACAGAGGAAAGCATAACAATGGGTACATCTGAACCCAAGCGACGAATTTCAGCTAACGCTTTATCACCGTTGAGTTTATCCATCACAACGTCCATGAAAATAAAATCAGGCGGGTTACTTTTGACTATTTCTAGCGCACCACTTCCATCATTCGCTTCAATGACATTAGAGTAGCCCAATTCGTACAGGAATCTGGTTAACGCTTTACGGATCATTGCACTATCGTCGACCAATAAAATTTGGCTGTCTTTTGTAAGTGCGTTTGCGTGAGGGTTTTCGATACCAACACTTTCTTCTCGCTTAATTCCCCCTTCGCGATAATCTACGTTGCGTATCAATAGATTAAAATAATATCGCCCGACACCTTCAATATTAATCGGTACGGTAACGACGTCTTGAACGCCGTTTAGGTACTTGTCCATCTCACTCAAATCTTCGACAAAATACGGACTAGAAAAACCGTATTCTAGGCTATATCGACTATGTAAATCAGTTGAACGGCCAACGATGGTATTACCCCACTCCGCCAAGGCATTACGCAAATCATCCGTCATCTCTTGATGCATATAGGTCTCATTAAACATACTTTGACAGACTGCATTGCCAATGGAAATCGCTGTTTCAGGGTAATGATGCATCATGATCACGCCATTTAAATTCCCTGTCACTTCGGAGCATACTGCGTATCCTTTAAACCGGAAATCAGCGACGTTGTCCATAAAGGGTTCGCCTGCGGTACCCGACAGATTGGTCATGGCTTTTAAACTAGCAAGGGACTCGTTGATAAAAGGGTAAAGGATAACCTTGTAGAGGGTTTCTACTGCCATATTGCATTCTCTTATTTTTATTATTTTATTGCGTGAGCAGCAAACTACTAAATGTAAGGAAGCATTGCAAGAACGGTAAATAGGCAGAGTGCCCTTGTTAAGCCTTTAATTTTTGGGGAATTTGAGGCTGGTCAGAATAGTGTGATTATTCATTTATAATGATTACGTGGCGCGTACTGTAATAAGTAACGCGCCACAAAACAGCTAGCTTGGCATAGCTGCCAATATTGCTTCAGGGCGAATAGGCAAATCTCTGACTCTGGCACCCACTGCATTAAAGATTGCGTTAGCAATAGCAGGCGCGACAGCAATCAGACCCGGCTCCCCTAACCCAGTAGGAAATTCTGTGTTTTGCACAAAACTGATATCCAACTCGGGTAGGTTGTTCATGCGTAGTGGTGAATACGTGTTGAGATTAGTATCTTTTACTTGACCTTTTTCAAACGCAGTTCCCTCGAACAAGGCTAAACTCAAACCCCATAGCATCGAGCCTTGAGTTTGCGCTAAGGCACCATCAGGGTGAACAACCGTTCCGCAGTCTAATAATCCCGTTAACTTATGTACCTTTACCGCACCCGTTGTAGGATCCACTTCTACATGGGCAACACACGCCCCCCAAGTTGGCATATCACGCTCTTGCCCAGACGAAATAGCTATGCCTACGCCTTGATTTTTAGGCAGAGTTTGCCCCCAATTCGTTTGTTGGCGAATATCAGTTAGCACCTTAGCGAGTCGCTTAGCGCCACCAACAGAAACGGGGGCTTCACCAGCATTTTTACCACTGGCGTCTAGTAACGATAGGCGAAAATCAATTGGATCAAGGTTTTGCTTATGGGCAATTTCATCCATAAACGACTCAACTGCCCATCCGGTCCAACCCGGCCCTACTGCTCGCAACCATCCAGGAACAAAGGTTTTCTGGGCCAGTGGATTATTAATCGCCCGCACTCGGTGGTTTTCTAGCGTATACCAGTGGTCAGCACCTGCAATCGAAAATGGGTCAAACTTACCTTTTTTGTCTACGCCTTCAGGCATAAAAGCGGGCGCCATCGCTAGTGTAGGCCAACCAGCGGCCGCACCATGTTCAATGCCAAGTAGTTTATCGTCTGCATCCCAATAAGCATTCATTTGCTGTACGGAAGGAGAGCGAACACAGTCGAAACGTGCATCATCTTCGCGCGTAAAAACCAGTTTAACGGGTTTACCAATTGCCTTCGCTGTCAGTGCCGCAGGCACCATATAATCGCCAGCAAGGCGGCGACCGAATCCCCCACCTAAGTAATACTGATGAATAATCACCTTGTCTTCACTCAGGCCCACGGCTTTGGCTACCACTGGCAAGAATAATGACTGCCACTGATTGCCACAATGTACGTGGCAAATGCCATCTTTAAACTCGACAGCGGCGTTAACGGGCTCCAAAGTAAAGTGCAATACCGAGGACGTTCGATATACTGATTCTAGCGACGATTTTGCTGATTCAGCAGTTTGAGCAATGTCTCCTTTATCAACCACCAAAGTGCCAGTAGTTTTATCTTTAGCCAGTGCTACACCTTGCTCGAGAATATCCTGCTCGCTGACATTGGCTGTCTCTCCCAAGCTGTATTCAACGTGCAGTGCATTACCCGCTTTTATCGCACCGTAATAACTATCAGCCAATACCGTTACCCAGCCCTGTACAGTATCTGTCGGGTCTTTAAGGATTTCATAACCCTGATACCCTTTTACTTTCTTAGCGGCACTGTCATCCACGCTTTTAACAACACTGCCGTGGCGTGTAGGAGGAACGACAGGTCTGGCATAGACCATATTGTCTAGTTCAACGTCGATACCGTAGGTAGCACTACCGTTAGTTTTTGCTGGAATATCTAGCGCTTGACTCGGTTTTGCAATGAGCTGTCGGCTCCCAGGGCTCTTTGGCTTGAATTGAGCCAACTCATCTGCACTAAATTCGCGGTCGATTTTGCCATTTTTTACAATATCGGCAAAACTAACGGATTGATCACCCGCCACTACCATGCTGTTTTGTGTTTTACAGTCTTGTGGTTTAACACCTAGTATCTTTGCGCCAGCTTCAATCAGTACGGTACGGCCAGCGGCACCCGCTTGTGACATAGGCACGTACGTTTGAAACACTGACCATGAGCCACCTGTGACCATGTATCCCCATTTAGGATCGGTATCTACATGTTTGATTTGAACGTTTTGCCAATCTGCACCCAGCTCATCAGCTACGATACGCGCAATAGCAGTGCCAACATGTTGTCCCATTTCCGCCCGCGCAACATTGACTAGAATATTTCCATTGGTATCAATTTCAAACCATACAGTCGGACTAAATAGTTTATCCGATAATTTTTTTGATGCTCCACCGGTAACCACTTCAAGGGCATTAATGCTCGGCGCAAAAGCCATCAATAAACCACCGCCAACTGAGCCAATCAAAAAGCTGCGACGACTTTGCTCAACACTATCTTTACGTAAACGAGTCATATTAACTTACTCCCTGTGTTTGCTTTGCTTCTAGCTTAGGGTTGTAAATCTGAACGACTGAATCCGATTGCCCCGCCACATCTTTAATAGCTTCTTTAATGCGCGCATAGGTCATGCATCGGCATAAGTTACCACTCATGTAGGCTTCAATTTCCTCTTCGCTTGGGTTAGCGTTGGTCGCTAATAACCCGGCCGCTTGCATAATTTGTCCTGACTGGCAGTAACCACACTGTGGAACTTGGTGCTCTACCCATGCTTTTTGCAAAGGATGCTGATCCTCTAAGCCCTCTATCGTGCGAATTTCAGCATTGGCGATGGCGCCAATCGGCAACGAACACGAACGCACGGGCGAACCATTAAAGTGCACAGTACACGCACCGCACATTGCGATACCACACCCAAATTTTGTTCCTTTAAGGCCGAATTCGTCGCGTATTACCCATAACAAGGGTGTATCGGCCTCTGCATCGGAGGTGATTTTTTTACCGTTCAATGAAAATTCAATCATAGAAATTACCTGTTTGATTGTGCTAAATAAAATGGGTTCCCAGTACTACGGATCAAGAACGAGCTAGATCACAGCGACCTTAGCTTGCTATTAATAATAGTCGCTTAATCACAATACTTTGGAAAACTAATCTGCCACGAACTTTGTAAATATCTACACGTTGTGAGTGGAGAACAGTAGAGCAGCCATAGGGTCTATATAATAAGCAAAAAGCCACCTTATGGTGGCTTAAAAAAATAAATTATTGCCCGTTATTTTTGTGCGTCAAAATCAGATGACGCGTGGCGCTCAGGTAATTGCTCTTCTGGTTCACCCCACGTACGATTAACCATCATCCCGCGCTTAACAGCAGGTCGTTCAGCAATTTCGTTCGCCCACCGAACCACATGGGTATATTCATGGGTCTGTAAAAACTCAGCAGCGTTATATACGGTGTTGCGTACAAGCGCCCCATACCAAGGCCAAATCGCCATATCTGCGATGGTATATTCGTCACCTGCGATGTACTTATTGTTTGCAAGTTGTTGATTTAACACATCAAGCTGACGCTTAACTTCCATTGCGTAACGGTCGATAGGGTATTGATACTTTTCAGGTGCGTATGCATAAAAATGACCAAAACCCCCACCAAGAAACGGTGCGCTACCCATCTGCCAAAATAGCCAATTCAAGCACTCTGTTCGCCCGGCATGATCTTTGGGCAGAAATGCGCCAAATTTTTCAGCAAGATATAGCAAAATAGATCCAGACTCAAAGACCCTTGTTTCAGGGGTCGTTGTGGTATCAATTAGTGCGGGAATTTTTGAGTTGGGATTGATTTCCACGAAACCACTACCGAACTGATCACCTTCACCAATATTAACAGGATAGGCGTCGTATTCTGCGCCGCTGAAACCGGCAGAAAGTAGCTCCTCAAGCATAACCGTTACTTTGACTCCGTTGGGAGTAGCCATTGAATGCAATTGAAAAGGATGTGCGCCTCGAGAAAGCGTTTTATCAAAACGAGCCCCCGCTGTAGGGCGATTAATATTAGCAAACTTTCCGCCATTTTCGGCATCGAAAGACCAAATGGCAGGGGGAGTATAGGTCGGATCAGGCATAATTAAGATTTCCTCGGCTGTTTTGATACGTCGTAGTGAATAGTTGGGGGCTGACAAAATAAAACCAAGGGATAAGCTAATCGATTTATGTACCAAGTAGAACAAAAAATATGTAAACAGCTATTAATACTATCGTCATCACGTCTTTACGTTAACGACAGATTAGATTACCCATAAAAAAGCCCGCTATAAAGCGGGCTTAAACCGTCAACTTATTCTAGGACGGGACATTTATATCACTAGGCGTTGGCAGCAGGCTGTTCTGCTGTTTGATCTTTAGTGATCGCATCACCAACACGTAATTGCAAGTTCTGAATCGGCTTGTCTGTGTTATTCGACAATTGAACCAAACGATTCAGTTGTCCTAGTGACATAAGTATTGCATAAGCAGCACCTAAGAAACCGCTTTTGTGTAGTTCAACAACTTGCGCTTCGTCTAAATCTTGTAAGCGCTTTTCACTGACACTAAACATGCCCGTAATATTGCGTTTTTCGCCGTTGGTGTAATTAACCAATAATTCAATTGGATCAAGCAAATCTAGCTCAACTAATTTTTTAATGAAACGCTGAGTCGCCATTTCACTATTAGCTAATTCTGAAAGCAACTGCTGACGGTTCTCTAAAAAGGGGCTAGGTTGGCCTTCCGCAGTGAAAACTGGTTCACCATCGTCTGTTACCAATGAGCTGTTCTCGTCAAAGAATACGCCTAGCTTTTCACCATCAGGACGCACATCGAAAGGATAGCGCTGAATGTTCATTGGCAAACAATGTACTTGCCACTTGCCTTCGTGAACAAATAAGTTCGCGCCTTTTTCAGTGCCTAGCACGGCAACAGAGTGGAAGTTTTCTGAATTCGGATCTTTAACAAAAACAACTGGCATCACGCTAGCAAGCTGAGCGTATTCACGGATAGATGCCGCAGCAATATGGGCTTCTTTGGCATAGCCGAAATCGTGCTGAAGATTGATTTTAAGGTCTTTGTGTTTCTCTTTATCAAGAGGGATGTAGCTGATTGTCATAGAGGATATCTCTTACTTTAATGTTCAAAACTGGTTGCTTTTGATGGCCGATTAGCAGACCGTCGATACGGTACACTTGGGTATTCAGGTATAAAAAAATGGCCTCTAGGCCATTAAATATGCGATCCCTAATGCTAATTTCACAACAGCAAGTATCTTTTATTTATTGAGTGATGTCACGAATGTAAATGAATTATATCTAATTTGTTCATTTAATCCTAAACGCGGCATAAAATGCAGCTTACAACTCTTTATTTTTGCTGAAACGAGGCTGTACACACTGTGCACTGCCTCGAATAAAGCTAAGCTATCACATCTGTGGCGGGACTAACATCTTTACGTACACTGGTAATATATTCCTGCAATTTGGCTTCAGCCTCATCGCCAAATAATATTTCACAGGCTTCTCGCAACCCTGGGGCCGCAAGTATGTCTTCTTGACGCACAACTAAAGAAATTTTAGAACGGCGGCGCAAAAAATCCTCTAACTTCGTGACCATTTCGCGCTGGGCAGCGTGCTCTATTTCTACTCGTAAATATTCCGAATTTTCAATAAGTAACTCTGCTTTTTCGGGATTTTCACGAATGTCTTCCAGCATATTTATGGCGTTACGCCCATAACGACGCCAAAAACGTAACGTGAGTGGCTCCGACGATGTTTCAGGTGTTAGCGCGTCAAAATTCATCAACTTAGCCCGGTGAAAAAATTCATCACGTACCGTATCGTCAGGTTCGCCATACCATTTAAAATCGGCAAAGGGTAAGTCGATACCGTAACTTTTCACTATACCTGCCACCTCATCCCCGACATTAATACAGTCTGTCAGTTTTCCACCAAAGATAGACATATACTTGTGCTCAGGATTCTGGTCAATTGCATGTTTGCGAGACAATTGAACCCAATCAGCCTTCCCACCTGAGCCTTTTATAGCAAGTGGGCGCACGCCACAGCGCTCCGCAATAACATCGTCTTTGGTCAGTGGTTTATCAAGAGCCAATAACTTGTTCACGTTATCCAAAACAAACTGACGGTCTGCCTCTGTGACATGGGCATAAGGATTTTCTACCTGAGTGTCAGTTGTACCGATACAGGTTTTTGGCCCCATAGGGATAACAAAAAACAAACGCCCATCGTCTGCGAAAAAGGTTAGCACTTTATTACTATCGGTTACGCGATCAACAATAAGGTGAATCCCTTTCGAAAACACGTGATGGTGTTCAGTTTTTTCTTGGTTTAAATCATTCAGGGGATCAACAAATGGACCCGCGGCATTAATCAATACCTTAGAGGTAATCTCAAATTCTTCCCCCGTTATGGCATCTTTCGCTTTTGTGGTCCAAATATCTCCGTTTTTTGTGGAACCAAGCGACTCTACATAGTTCGCGGCAATACAACCGTAACTCATACTCGAACGGATAAAGTTAAAAACAAAACGCGCATCATTGTCTTGTAAGTAAGCATCTGAGTATTCAAATCCACCGACGACGTTTTGCGTATTGATAACGTCTTCCAAAGACTTAATTTTACCACCGCTAAGGTAGTGAGGCATTTTAGTAAATAACCGCCCCATCACCCAATATAATAAAGTCCCCATATACACAAACAAGGGCGGAAAGCGGAAGCCTTTTTGAATACTGGTTAAAAAACGAATCTCTTTTACCGTAGACGGATAACTGCGCATCAAATGATTACGACTTTTACACAGCTTGTTGACCAGAGCATATTCATAACTCTCTAAATACTTAATGCCTCCCCAGGCCAAATTTGAAGAATTAGAACTGGTAAAGCCCGCAAAATCGCCTTTATCGATCAACGCGACTTTTACCCCTTTAGCCGCTAGTGCTGCTGCGGCAACAGCACCATTAATGCCGCCGCCAATAATTAGGGTATCAAATGTCCCTTTGGGCAATTTACGGATGTTACTCTTTCTCAGGTTGTTCATGTCTCTTCCGATAATTAAATATGTTTAAACTTTACTTACAGCTTCAACGCCATCATCACTGCCCCACGCAAATTTAGCGCTTTGTCCTAAAACAAATCTGTTAACAAACAAGGCAAAACTGATGCACGAAACCAATGTGATAGGCATTAGATGGATATAGTGCCAAGTGGAATAAATTGGCGAGAAATCAAACGTCAGAGAGCCATACAATAACACCCCAAAAATGACCGCCGCGATGCCCGCTCGAGCATCAACATCTTTGAACACCAACCCTACGACGAATATTGACAATATTGGCATACTTAATAAACCATTTAACTGTTGCAACAAGTTAATGATACTGTCGGCCTGTTGATAAATGGGTACTAAGACCAACGATAATACAGTCAGCAACGCTGTTACCCAGCCACTTAAGCGCACTACATTTGGGTTGTCGTTGATATAGGCTTCATGAATATCACATACGTACAAAGCCGTAGCTGAGTTCAATAAGCTGTTATAGGTAGATAAAACCGCAGCAGCCATTGCGGCTGCAAATACACCAGTAAGCCACAATGGCATTACATCTCCTACAATGCGTCCGTAAGCAGCATCACCAATATCGCCATAAAGCTTAAATGACACAATACCAGGTAAGACAATGATAGCGGGAACGATTAGAATTCGAATACCCGCAGCAGCGAAGACACCTTTTTGGGCTTCTTTAACATTTGGAGCTGCCATAGCACGCTGGGTAATCGTTTGATTGGTTCCCCAATAATATATTTGAATAAAGATCATACCAGTAAGCAGCGTCTGCCAAGGCAAGGGAGAGTCAGGTGCTCCGATAAGCGTTAGCCGTTCAGCAGGAATACCACTGAAGTCAAAATCAATCGCTGCAAGCGATAAGAAAACCACTAACACAGCCATACTTAGCAACAGTACCCCAGAGTATGTATCGGATACGGCAACAGCCCGTAAACCACCGAAAATGGCATAGACCGCCCCCAAAGCAGCAAAGGCGATGGCGATATACATAAGCGGAATATCCACATTGAACATGGTTTGCATAAAGAGTGAGCCTGAATAAATAACAGCTGGCATATAAATCAAGGCGTTACCTAAGAAAAACAACATACCAATAACCGCACGAATGTGCTTGTTTTTGTAGCGTTTTTCTAACAGCTCTGTGGTTGTCGTACAATTATATTTGTAATAGATCGGGATAAAGACTTTAGCAAGAATGATCAAACCAATCACCGCCGAAAATTCCCACCAAGCCAACAACGCCATTTGGTTGCCATTCATACCCACCAGTTGGTCAGTACTCAAGTTTGTTAACGTGATTGAACCTGCAACAAACATCCAGGTTAAACCGCCACCAGCAAGAAAGTACTCTTTGTTTTGACTCTGCTGGTTATGTCCATGACCGCGGCATTTCAAATACGTTAGCAAGCCTATAATGCCTGTAACTAAAGCGAATACCGCCGTTTGAACCATATTTTCTGACATCTGATATTTCCTCTGCAATCATGCTGTGTATACATTGATTACTATTTATGTGCTTAATAATCCGGTCTGTTACCACCCAGAAATGTGGCAAAGACGGAACCGGTTTAAAGGGTTAAGACGCCACTCTGTCTTTCGCGACTTCGATTTTAAGTTGAGTGATCTTGTTTTCGGTATTGCGTTCATTGTGCTTTCTAAGCAACAGGTTTAACTGATAGATGGATAACAACATGGCGTGAATAGCAATTAAATAACCACTATCATTTAACCTTGTCATTTTTTCAGGCGTTAAGCTTTGTAATTTATCTTCGTCAATTGTGCACAGACCTGCGATATTTTGTGTGTTGTTATCTTCGAAAACCAATTGTAAATCGATGGCCTTAATAAGACCCAACGCTTCGGCTTCTTGCATAAAACGATAGGTTTCTATGTCTTGCTTAATACTTGCTTCCAGTAAACTTTTCGCTTTACTTAGGTATTGAGAAGCTCGGCCTGCACTATCAAATATCTCTTCACCGGATTCTTTAGAAAATGCTTCACTGCTTTCTAAGATTCCAATGGTGTAGCTATTTTCAACTTTAGGAGACTGCATTAGATAAAACGGAAAGGTTTGTAGACTTGTCGGTTGATAAATGGCATTCCAACGTCCTTCATCGACAAACAAATTTTGCATTGACTCAAAACTGCTAAGCGCCGATAGCACCCAACTGCCGTCTTGCTGATTACGTGAGAAAAATAACGGAAAATTAGTTGCAGCCTTCCCTACCTCTGACACCCGAAGACGCATAATCTGCTGACTCTGGGCAAATTGAGCCAGGCTATTTTCTCGAAGTTTTAAATCTTTGTGTACGGTATTACTTAATTCGACAAGTGTGCTCATGGTTATCTCATACTCTGGGTGCTTAACCACCGCTCTATATATTCTCTGTGAGGAGGAAGTGTTTGCAGCAACTGCTGAGTAAGCTGCTGATTACGTTGTATTATTTTATGGGCATTTACGTGATCATTGTATAGATGAGGCTGACGGCTGAAATCTGGTGTGAAGCCCATTCCGTATAAAACGTATTGGTAGCTCGCCGCCGGGAACAACTCAATAGCAGCATCAAAATCGGCGGTAATAGGCCCTCTAAACTTCCATAGGGCCAAGTCTTCTTTCAGTGACGCTGGAATAGAGTCGGCTTGCGTATGCGCCTGCCAATAAGGTTCTGGGCGCTTGGTCAGCATGTAATGTAGTTTTAGAAAGTCGATAATGCGTGACCAACGATAGGCCATTTGTTGATTAAAGCGTTTCTCAATAATCGCCGTCAAGCTGGTATCAGGCGGAATGTTATCGGCAATAAAACGTGCTGAAATTTCCACCAGCATGATTGCCGTAGCCTCTAAAGGCTCAACAAACCCTGCAGCCATACCAACTGCCACACAGTTCTTTTTCCAAACTTGTGCTCTGTGGCCAGACTTAAAGCTTATTTTACGCACGGGGATATCATCTGACATCGGGCCCAAATAACGGCGCAAATTCGCTTCTGCTTCATCGTCAGACAAATACTGACTGGAATACACATGTCCAACGCCGCGTCGGTGCGTTAATCCAATATCCCAAATCCAGCCTGCACTCTGCCCTGTTGCTATCGTATGACTGGCAATCGGACTAGTGGCCTTTTCATAAGGCATATGCAAAGCCAGAGCTGAATCATTAAACAATACTTTATCGGCGGAAATGAAGGGAACGTCTAACGCTTGGCCTAATAGTAACGAAGCAAAACCGGTGCAATCCACAAACAAGTCAGCATCAATCTGCTCATTACTCTTGAGCGTAATGGAGGTAATAGCGCCATCATCGGTCAAATTGACTTTATCAACCGTGCCGATGACTTGCGTCACGTTGAGGTTGTTTTTACAGTGTTCTTTGAGTACTTCGGCAAATTCACCAGCATCGAGGTGATAAGCGTAATTACATTGACCTTTGTATTCTGCTTCGGCCATAGAGCGCGGCGCTAAACCTGCTTCACAGACACGGTGCTGAAAGTTGGACTCCACAGCATAGTTTTCAATCTTGTCTACATAAGGAGCCAAGTCAATACGCCCGTACCCTAAAGGCACCGTAAATGGGTGATAATAGAAATCGCCGTTGCCGTGCACCCAATCCACAAACTTGCCGCCTTGCTTGAAACCGGCATGACAGCGAGCAAAAACCTCGCTTTCTTTTAAGCCAATTTGCTGCAAGGTGTTCTTCATGGTTGGCCAAGTGCCTTCACCTACGCCGACAGTGGGAATATCAGAAGATTCAACTAGCACAATCTGTAAACCGTTGTTGTCGTCCGTTTTATGCTGCGCAGCAACAATAGCAGCCGTTAACCAACCTGCAGTGCCGCCACCAACGATGACAATTTTCTTTACCGCTTTTGACATGAATGGATTAGTCCGCGTAATAACTAGTGTGGAGCATACTATGTTGCGCTCCCTCATTATTTTCAATTTAGGTGAGATTTACACACTTAAATCGCCTTTAACTACCTTACCCAATAAAGCCTGACATCCTTTATGGGGTAATCTATTTAACGTGTTATTTTATAGGAAAAATGGCCCGCTTAATACTTGCGAGCCATGATGTTGTAATTAGATAAGCGCACCATGTAATCACATGCTGCGCCTATTTATTACTAGGTTAGAACTTGGCGCGAACACCCACTGCATAGCGAGCACCATTATCTTCAACCGAGTAAACTTGGTTGTCGAAACGGCCAGTTTGCACTAGCTCTTCTTCTGTTACGTTGATACCTTCAACGAAGACAGTGACGTTTTCATTTATGTCGTAACTTGCGCTGACATCCCATTGACCAAAGGTTTGAGTATTAATAGGCTCGCCGTTAAAACCATTGTCAACGTTACGCAAGAATGCTTCACGGTTATTGAATGCAATACGTGCTTGCCATGCGTCATGCTCATAGAAAACAACTAAGTTTTGCGAATCGCCTAAGCCTTCCAAGAAGTCAGTATCAGCGTTAACCACGGTGGCATTAGCCATTACACCAAAGCCATTTTCGAATACGTGAGTCACTGCGACTTCATAGCCTGTTACTTTGGTCGTTTCCGTATTTTGCGGACGACTAACGGTATACACTTCACTTGCACCGTTCAATTCTTCAGTGTTTGCCACTACATCATAATCAGGACGAGTAGAGTCTAACGCTAGACCTACTGTACATAAATTATCGCCAGTGTCGTTATTACATCTGAATCCATCGGCCGCAGCACGGTCTGAGAAAATATATGTCTCTTCTCCAGTTAAGCTTACGATAAAGTCTTGCACTTCTTTACTGAATACAGCAAAGGTGAAATAACTAGCATCAGCGTAATACCATTCGAATGATAGATCCCAGTTTTCAGAGGTGAACGGCTTAAGCGAAGGGTTACCACCACTTGCAGTTAAGTTCTGACGACGAGGCTCGTTGAACGTTGTCGCAGGAGATAGCTGAGACATAGTTGGGCGTGTCATTGAGTCATACACAGAGAAACGTAAAACCATTTCATCAGATAAGTCTAACTTAACGTTAACGCTAGGTAATAAATTAGAGTAGCTATCACCTTGTTGGATATCGGTGGCGGGGCCAAATTCGTTAGCAAATAATGTCAAATCCGAGGTCGGAACAACATCCTTAATAAAGCTTTGTACTGCAGCTACTTTAATGTCTGTCTCAGCGTAACGTGCGCCTACATTAACCGCCAACGGCATATCACCAATGTCATACACAAACGTAAAGTCTAGATACAAACTAGTCACATCTTCGTTGATGGTATAACGGTTATTTTGCAGCGATGTTACAATTGGGTTGCCCGAATCAGCAAGGAAATCTATATACGCATCACCGTCATAGGTATAGAAGGTTTCAGGGTAACCAGAGAAGAAGTTCTTTGCTGTGAAAGGTTCAAATCCAATGGTATCAATTGGTGCTTCAGTGCCGTATCCACAAAATGCGCATTGATTACCATAAATCTGAAATGCCGATTTTTCACGTTCTTGGCGGTAAACACCAAATTGTGCTTTTTGGAATACGTCCGAATCAGCTAAGTAAACAAAATCAGCTTTAAATTCGTTGATTTCGTCTTCATCAGTAAATGTCTGACCTTTTTCATTATAATGCAAACGAGCGCGGCTGGCATCAGGTAAACTGTCGCCGCCAAAACCATCGTGAGTAACAATTGGCACACTGCTTGTACCGTCAAATGCGTAATTGTTTATGATACCCACTACGTTGAAACGATCTTTACCAGCGCGATCATTTTCCGCAGAAGACGTTGATACATCGAATGTACCCTTAAGTTGAGGGGTAATATCCCATTCGACATTTACGCCAAATCCATCGCTTTGTGAATCACGCGAATTACGAGTATAAGATACGAAATCTGATGCTGGGTCACCACTACCACCGTGCAGACCAATTTGTTGATCAAATGTCAGCAAAGTGCCCGTTGCTTGATCGATGGTTGCATTGCCTACACGGTCAGGTTCAAACCATGCTGCTAAATCAGTCACTTGTGAATCGACTTCAAATTTAGAAATAAAGCCATCAAGGGTAATATTGACTTCATCCGACGGAGCAAATTGGAAAACTAAGCTTGCGTTAGTACGAGTACGCTCTTGTTGGTCAATGGCCTGATCCCAGTTACGTGGAATATAGGCATTGGTAAACAACACGCCGTCATCACGATTAGAAATCGTTTGGTCGGCACGCCAGCCGGCAGTGCCCACAGTGTTAATTTGTATATCACGTTCTTGACGAGAAACGGCTAACAACACGCCCATTTTATCGTCGTTAAATGTGTTACTAACAAGGAATGAAGCGGAAGGCGAAGTCTCTTCCGAAAGTGTTTCGTACATGCCCTTCACTGAACCAATAAGCTGGAAGCCTTCGTAATCGAACGGACGGGCAGTTGAAACATTAATAGTCGCACCAATGCCGCCTTCTTGAAGATCTGCACGCGTACTTTTATAAACATCAGCACCTGTGATTTGGTCAGCAGCTAACACGTCGAAGTTAAACTCACGGCCACCGCTATCAGTCGCTAACTGGCGTCCATTAACTAAAACAGTATTGAATTGTGGTCCGAAACCACGCACTGTTACCGCTTGTCCTTCACCACCACTACGGTCAATTGATACACCCGTAATACGTTGTAATGACTCAGCTACGTTTAAATCAGGAAATTTACCCAAATCTTCAGCAGCAATACCGTCGGATACAATCAATGCTTCTTTTTTATCCGACATGGCACGCTTAAGGCTGCTTACAATGCCTCGAACTTGAATCACTTCTAGATTACTTTCGTCAGATGCTTCTTGTGCTATTGCTTGCATGGATAAACCAGCAACAGTAGGTACTAATAAGGCGGTTTTTACGGCCGACCAAATGTATGATTTTTTCATGGGATGTGCCCCGTTGTGTCCTGTTAATATGATGTGTTCTTCGTTTTTGGCGCCGTGCAAGTATACAGTTCCACTCAAACCACTCGCATAACTATAGGATCATGCCATTTGGCTACCTAGTGATATGTATGTTAAATAGTATTAATACAACTTGTCAACATCTGCGCAACATATACTGAATAGCTAATTAGTCTTAAGTTGAACAAAAAAATTAAGAAGAATTCAAAATAAAGCATTCAAAAACATATACTTATATTTTTAAAAATAATTTAACCCTCCAATTTAAACGCTTTACACAGGGCTCAACGGACAAGATAATTATTTCGTCATCTATGTATAATTTCGTTAATCCAAGGTAAAAATGCCTAAAGCTCGATGCTCAGCTATTTTTACAATATAAAGAATAGGATGAAAACCTAGCAAAAATTAAGAAATTATTGATAAAGTTAAATAATACTATTTATATGTTTATAAAAACGATTAAAATGACTAATTAATCATTATTGTATAAAACTGATCCCAGCAAGGACCCTTTATGACGCAACATGCCGCACAACTTATTGCACTACATGGGCAAAAGAGCAGCCTAATTTTAGATGTCGGGCACGACACACCGCAGATTATTTATTGGCGCGCTAAGCTGTCTGAGCAATCGACCGGCGACATGATGCGAGCTTTACGATTGCGTCAAGAGGCGCCGGTTTCGCCCATCGAAGAGCTTAGTTTGTGCGTGACCCCAACCTCCGGACAAGGGTTTACTGGCTTGCCAGGTCTAAGCCTGCACGGCGAACAAGATCAGTGGGCAACAAATCCATTATTAAAAACGGTTACCCAAGAAAATACCCATACCGCAACCCTTACCAGCCTAGATAGTGCTCGCGGTATTGAAGTCGTTGTAGTGATTGAATTAGATGTTAAAACCGATGTGTTGACCTTTAACACGACAATTAATAATGTCGGTGGTCAGCCAGTTACTATTGACTGGTGCGCAGCAGCAACCATTCCGACACCAAGCGATTTCGAGCAAATAGTTGGCTTTGAGGGACATTGGGCTGGTGAGTTTCAGCAGCATTCGTTAGATAAATTTTTTGGTTCTTACGTACGGGAAAACCGGCGTGGCAAAACCTCCCACGATAGCTACCCCGCGTTGCTATTGCATCCTAAAACCACCAATCAAGCCCAAGGTGAAGCATATGGTTTTCATCTAGGCTGGAGCGGCAATCATAAAATTGTTGCTGAAAAAATGGCGGATGGACGTTCATATGTGCAAATGGGCGAACTACTTTTCCCCGGTGAGATTGTGCTAGATAAAGGCCAGTATTATCAAACACCGACTCTTTTTGCTAGTTATACTGATCAGGGCTTATCGGTTTTATCTCAGCAATTTCATGAATATGTACGCAGTCATATCATTCGCCAAAGTGTACATGACAAGCCACGTCCCGTGCATTACAACACGTGGGAAGGGATTTACTTCAATCACGACATTGCGACCCTAAAAGATCTTGCTGAACGTGCTGCAGAAATGGGAGCCGAGCGTTTCGTATTAGACGATGGTTGGTTTAATGGCCGCAATGATGACACGGCAGGTTTAGGTGACTGGTATGTGGACAAAGAATTCTATCCACAAGGCTTAACGCCGCTAATCGACCACGTCAAAGCCCAGGGGCTAGAATTCGGATTATGGTTTGAACCAGAAATGGTTAATCCAGATAGTGATCTGTATCGCCAGCACCCTGAGTGGGTATTGGGTAACGAAATAAAGAAGCAGATTGACTGTCGTAACCAACTTGTCTTGGACTTATCTCGTCCTGAAGTATTCGATTACCTGTTCGAGCGCTTAGATGCATTGTTGACTGAATACGATATTAGCTATGTAAAGTGGGATATGAACCGCGATCTAAACCACCAAGGTAATCATAGTGGCAAGCCTGGTGGTCATAACCAAATACATGCAGTTTACCGTTTACTCGACAAAATTCGGGAAACGCATCCACAAGTAGAAGTTGAAAGCTGCGCATCTGGTGGTGGCCGCGCAGATTACGGTGTACTCGCTCGTACCGATCGCGTATGGACTTCGGATTCAAATGATGCCCTTGAACGCCTAAAAATTCAGAATGGTTTCTCGTACTTCTTGCCATCAGAACTTATGGGGTCACACGTTGGCCCTAGAGAATGCCACATTACCCACCGGACCGTATCAATGGAAATGCGTGCATCTGTGACCCTGTTTGGTCATATGGGTATGGAGATGGATTTACGTGAGCTAACGGATGCAGAAAAAGTCGAGCTCAAGGCGATGACCGACTTATACAAAAAACATCGGGCGCTGGTTCATGGCGGCGATTTGTTCCGCTTAGAACTTCCAGCCTATATGAATGGGTTAGGTATTGTGGCAAAAGATAAGTCACAAGCGCTATTCTCTTACAGTTTAATAGCGTGTAGCTCAGCAACCTTGCCGGATCAATATAAGTTTGCTGGATTAGATAAGAGCAGCCAATATAAACTCGATATCATTTGGCCAATCAAGAATACCGAAAAGTGGCCAAAATCAGGTTTATTTGGCTTCGCTAATCATTTAAGCGCGGTTGATGGGCACGTCTTTACCGGTGAACTGCTGATGCAGTTAGGTATGCAAATGCCGTTGTTAACCCCACAAAGCAGCTTATTGTTTCATCTGACGAAAGTTTAATTCTCTAAAATGTCGCTGCGCGGGCTATTTTTAGCTCACGCGGAGACACTTTTCACGCTTTACATTACCCCTCCTTCCTTTATACCATCGTTAGGTACGTGGCAGTATTTCCTCCTGTGTGCGTAAATATTGATAAGCAATGAATAACCACGATAAAAAATATAATCCAAGGAACGACATGAAAAACATCCATAAAACGACTCTATTTGTTGCCTGTACACTGGCGTTTTCCAGCTACGTCAGCGCGCAATATTCCGCATCTGAAAAAGCAATAGCCTTAACGCAAGAAACCATACTTATTGATTCACATATTGATGTACCTTATCGCATCAGTAAAAAGTGGGTCGACGTAACCAAAGCCACCGATGGCGGCGATTTTGACTATCCTCGAGCAAAAGCGGGCGGCTTAAATGCACCTTTTATGTCAGTTTATGTGCCTGCAAACCTTGATGATTCAGACGAGTCTACTGCCCTAGCCCATAAACTTATCGATTATGTGGAAGCAATCGTTGGTCGCGCACCGGATAAATTTGCCATTGCAAAAAGTGTGGCTGACGTTAAAAAACAGTTTGCACAAGGCTTGATTTCACTGCCCATGGGAATGGAGAATGGTTCACCTATTCAAGGCGATCTGAATAACCTTAAAACGTTTCATGAGCGCGGCATCCGCTATATCACCCTCGCCCACTCGCAAAGTAACCATATTTCTGACTCATCCTACGATATTCGCCGCAAATGGAAAGGCCTCAGCCCATTTGGTAAAACATTGGTAGAAGAGATGAATAACATCGGCATTATGGTTGATATTTCCCATGTATCAGACCAAGCCTTTTATCAAGCTATCGAAATTAGCAAAGTGCCCGTTATTGCATCTCACTCATCCTTACGTAAATTCACGCCGGGCTTTGAGCGTAATATGGACGACGATATGATCAAAGCCCTAGGTGAAAATGGCGGAGTCATTCAAATTAACTTTGGCTCAACGTTTGTTAGCAAGTTATCGCAAAACTGGCGCAACAAGATGACGGCTAAACGTAAAGCACTTGTGGAAAAAGAAGGAAAAGAAAGCCCGCTAGTGACCGCGTTTGATGAAGAGTATATTGCTAACAACCCTTTTCCTTTTGCTAACGTAGACACAGTACTTGATCACATTGACCATGTAGTCGAACTTATTGGTATTGACCATGTAGGTATTGGGTCTGATTACGACGGCGTAGGTGATTCGCTGCCTGAAGGTCTCAAGGATGTATCGACCTATCCAAATTTGGTCCAGGGCTTAATGGATCGTGAGTATTCAGAAGCAGACATTAAGAAGATTTTAAGCGGCAACTTCTTACGCGTTTGGCAAGCAGTAGAAACATACGCCGAACAACATTAGCACTTAGGTCAAGAAAATAAAAAGGCCCGTTTGCCTATAGGCAAATGGGCCTTCTTATAGATTAGACATACTATTTCGCGTTTGTACCTCGATAAAAATCGATACCGGTAGCCCAGCGATCTGCAAAACCAGGCCACGCCTCAGTTAGCTTGCCATCACTACCTTTAACTTGCGTAGCGCTCTCACGCTTAGGTAAGTAAGCACACTTGTTGGCGTCACTTTTCACGAAACAATCTAGAAACGCCAAGCTCATATGTTCGTTAATACGATTGAGTTGTTCGTTATTCCAGCTAGGTTCAATATAATGGCCGAGATCAGCATCCGTTTCATAGGCAACTTTCGGGGCTGGATGAGGCGCGATATTATGCCGCGCATTCTCAAACACCATCATGTATTTATCTTGACTGCCAGTCTGTTCAAATAATTTTTTAACACCGTTTTCATAGCCAGAAACGTCATCTTGATCACCTGACACATACAAACTCGGCACTGTGATTTTCGCCATAGACTCTGCATCATGTACCGATGTCTCGCCACCCCATGGAGCATAAGCAATCATGGCTTTCCAACGAGGATCGACCGTGTCACGACCTGCATTACAACTATTAAATATGGGCATAAGCTGTTTCGCGGTTTCTTCTGGGAACCCTAAACGTTGTAAACCGGCTTGATTAAAGTCATAACATGCACCAATGGTGTTTACCGCACCAAATCCGCCCATCGAATAACCAATAACCGCTGCATCATCGGTGTCAGTAATGCTCGTGATTGCAGAGTCATCTTGACTAAAATAATCCAGTACAAATTGTTGGTCTCGCGCGCGATTAATTAACGTACTAGGGAAACCAGAAAAACCTGAATTTACGAAATCTACATCCGCGGTAGTAGAATCTGTATGATCAATACCTACCACTACGTATCCATGGCTTGCTAGATGCTCGCCAAGATAATACATAATCGTCCGATACCCAGTATAACCATGTGACAAAACCACCAATGGAAATTGTCCCGACGCTTTTGGCGCAACGTCTCTATGACTGGTGCCTATAAGGCTAAATGGTTTGTGCAACCGCGTGACGTTCTCATAGATGGCAAGCTTTTCAGCTGCCGCTTTATCATCAGCGGGATACCACACCTCTAGCGTTAAAGGGCGATCTGCCTGTGAGGTAAAGGTCTGCGTATTAAGCTGCTTTTTATGTACCACGTTTAAGGTTTGAACCCCAACAGCGTATTGGCCAGGGTTCGCCAATTCGGGAGTAATAGAAGATTGTTGAGTATATAGATGCTCAGGGGACGGTGCAGAAATTGCGCTACCGGTAACGGTTAGCAGCGTCAACAAACACCAGCTTTTGGTTTTCACTTTCATAGAATCTCTCTTGTTCAAATTGATACTAGGTATCTTTAATATTGAATAATTTATATTATTTGTAATATTTAAAGCAAGAGACTTTGTAAAAACAAGATTATTAACGGGGCGGATCGATTTGTCCGCCAATACTGTTATTGGTGCGAAACCAACCGGCAATACTATAGCGATCCCTTTTAGCGGCACGGACTTCGTGGGGGAATTGCTCACTAAGAAAAATCACGCACTGGTTAAAAATAGGCTCAACTATTAAGAAGGGTGATAATTGCTCATCATGAAACATAAGTAACTCACCTTCATCAGTTTTAAGCCAATCGGCGTTTAAATAAACAACGCTGCTAAGTAATCGGTTACTACCCCCCTTAAACGCATCCACGTGACGTTTGTAAAAATCCCCAAGTCCATAATGAGCAAAATGGCTTTCGTAATCGAATAACCCTAGAAACAGACGCCGATTGATTTCTATTCGTAAGTTTTCCATGAGTTTTAGATACAGACTTTGAGTTTCACTCTGATTGTTGATCCAAGCGATGCTATCGCTACGCACATCAGTATTTACTTGTTGTAACTGCTCTCTGCCGATAGACGCTTTCTTAAAGTGCAAACGATGATCACTGCTTGCTTCTATATATAACGCCTTGGCCACGGCTTCAGGTAAAAAATCAGCGACAACACAATAACCGTAAACAGTTAGTTGCTCACAGATATACGCGATCACCTGCTCATCTAAACAGCCTGCTTCATGGGTTTGCATTTGGGGATAATCCTAGTGTCTGGTATCTAAAGAGGTTAACTTGAAGAAGGTTATTTAACAGCAATAGCCAAGAAATTGGGCGACGTTATCCCTCACGTCACTGAATAGATGAGCTACGTGTTTCTAAGTAAGTCTGTAGAATAATAGCCGCATCATTACTTGCTCGATGCCGCTGTACTTGGGTTTCAGACAAAATGCGCGACTTAGTCACACTCCAACTATCCATTTGTTTCTCGCTTAAAATCAGCTCGAGCTGGCTAAGTTCAAATGCCATTGCTATTCCTGCACTCTCGAACAAGCGCGACAACCATGGACTATCAACCACCCATCCATCTGAATATGCGGTTTTACGCTCCAGCAATTGATTGAGTTCAAGGCAGACTTGTTGCACCGGCACGCCTTTTTTCATCAACATAGAGCGACTGATACCGTGCAGCGCCTGAGCTTCGTCACTCCAGTGCAGCCAATCATGTTGTGGGCGAATAAGGCGGCAAAAACGGTGATCGCGATCTAGTGCCACGCCCACTTCAATGGGATAACTGCCAGAACCGAACCCGCTGGCTTCAACGTCGAGGATAATAGGTGAAATCACATTGCTGCGCACTAACATTCAACTCCCTTTTCGAAGGTGGTTTACACCACCCCGTAACTTAACATCAATCTGCTTTAGCTTCGCTAAACCCAAGCCCCATCTGATATAAAGTATTTTTCTTCAATCCATATTGTTGGGCGACAATACCGGCAGCTTTTTTAGGCGGCAGTTCCCCCATCAATAATTTAAGCAACTTCAATGCTTCTTCAGGAATTTCATTAGCATCGGTTTTGTGGCCCGCAATCATCAACACAAACTCTCCTCGCTGGTGATTCGAATCAGCATGTAACCATTCAAGCGCCTCATCTGCTGTACCCGAGTAAAACGTTTCAAAGGTTTTGCTCAGTTCTTTGGCCACTACCACTTTACGCTCACCGCCTAGCACATTAACTACCGCTTGCACTGTATCGGCTATTCTGCGCGGAGATTCATAGAATACACTGGTCGCTGTTTCGCGCGCTAAGCTCTCTAACGCTTGGGTTTTGGCGAGCTGCTTCGCAGGCAAAAAACCTTCAAAGCGAAAACGGTCAGTCGCCAACCCCGCTCCACTTAAAGCCGTTATCGCGGCGCACGCCCCCGGTAAAGGTATCACCTCTACCGCATTGGCGCGGCATTGATTCACCAACCCATAACCAGGGTCACTAATCAGAGGAGTACCGGCGTCTGAGATCAATGCGATATTCATGCCTTGATGCAACTTTTCGATTAATTGCACGGCTCGCTGAGTTTCATTATGATCATGTAACGAGATAAGACGGGTCTTAATATCAAAGTGTTGCAGCAGTTTTTGGCTGTGACGGGTATCTTCAGCGGCAATTAAGTCCACCTCATTTAATACTCTAATTCCCCGCAGAGTAATATCTTCTAAATTTCCAATTGGGGTAGGAACGATGAACAATTTTCCAGAATTTGCCACTATGAAACGCCTTTTAACAATTATATCGCTATTTTACCTTGTAACTTCCCATTACAGCATCCCGCCAGCAGGTAGATATTTGTCAGCGTTGGTATAAACTAACGGGCGAATTATCAAGATGTTAAGTGAGTGCACCTTTAATGAAATTAATCAGGTCGGTAGTGGTTGTTAGCCTAGTCGTTTTTATGGCTTCATGTGCAGATGCACCGAACAAAAAAAACACGGTAAAACGTCCAGATATCAAGGTAGTGCAGCCAGACCGAGAGCTTAGCAGTCAATATTACCTAAACCAAGCTCAACGTAAGTTTGCACAAGATGGTGATACCACTGAGCGCAACGATTTGTTGTTGTTAGCGGCAAGTAAACTGCAACAAGAACAAAACTGCAATGCCAGTATTAAACTGCTTAATATTCTAACGCCTGAATTGATCCACCCAGAGAATCAGGCCCAGGCTCAATTATTACTCGCTGAATGTTATGTGCAACTGCCAAGCCCAGCCTTATTACACGCCCAAAAATTACTTGAAAAATTACCAAATGATTTCACTGAACAAGCACGTATTCGTGCGGTTCAAGCCCATATCGATGAGCATCAACAAGCATGGCTAGAAGCAAGTAAAAACTTATTAGCAGCGGGTAATTTGAACAATGAGAATAGCCTTCGTTTATGGCGTGCCTTAGGCAATCTAAACGCAAAGCAAGCTCAACAAGCAATTATCGATGAACCTAGGCTTCGATCTTGGCTTGATCTTAAGGATATAGTACAACAACAAGGTTTAGAGCCTGATATGTTGCAGCGTAGTGTAAGCCAATGGCAAAGCAAGCATGTTTATCACCCACTATCTCAAGCATTACCAGAAACACTTATTACTGCCATGAGTAAAGCGCCAATCATTGCAAAACGCGTGGCGGTGTTACTTCCTTTAACGGGACGTCTCGGCAGTCAAGGTAATGCCATTAAAGACGGAATCGTCGCAGCATACTTGGCCCAGCTCAATAACTCATCGCTCAAAACTAATGGCACATCTATACCAAACATTGAATTGCGATTTTTTGATTCAGCACTAAAAACACCGCAAGAGTTAAATGACTTGGTCGCAGATTATGATGTGATTGTAGGCCCGTTATTAAAAGAAAAAATTGCCGAACTGATTACTTTGTTGCCCGCGAATAAATCCATACTGGCATTGAACAGAATCGATTTAGTTATTGCTAGTGACACAACCGCAACTTCAACATTAGCTGACGCTAATCATTTGATAACAGAAAAAGCAAACGTAGTTCAGTCTGAAATAGCGCCAGATGCTTTAATTTCTGATGATAAAACCCAAAACTCTCGCCCCGAAATATTTTACTTTTCTTTAGCGCCTGAAGATGAAGCAATCCAATTAGCCAAACATATTTATGACTCTGGACTTCGTCATCCAGTCGTTTTGTCAGCCGATACCAGTACAACCCAACGCATGGCTGAAGCTTTCATAGAACAATGGCGGGTCCACCAACGGCAAAAAGATTATGTAGCTCCCGCAACTGGTACCTTTACTGATAGCAAAAGCATGCGTAAATTGGTCTCTGAGTTGTTGGATGTTGCCCAAAGTCGCCAGCGTGTTAAGCAAATAGAATTACTTACAACTAGCGAAGTGTATGCTGTTGAGCGCAACCGTCGTGATGTAGATGCCATTATACTTTTCGCCAATCCAGAGCAAACTGAGTTGCTTAGCCCCATAATAGAATCAAGCTTAAGTCCCTTTGCCGCCCGTGAAATATCGGTTTTCGCGTCTTCAAGGAGTTATACCTTGGATTTAAACAAAAATAGTATTCGAGATTTACGTAACTTAACGTTTATCGACATGCCGTGGATGATGCCCAATAACCCTTGGCTAGAGCTGGCAAATGAAGTCGGAACATTATGGCCTCAAAGTCAGGATAGTTTGTTACGTCTGTTCGCGCTTGGCTATGACGCTTACAACTTAATACCGAAATTAAGACACTTGAAGCTGTTACCAATAACGTCTGTACCAGGCTTAAGTGGTGAGCTAAGCATTAGCAGTGACGGTGAAGTCCATCGCGTTTTACAATGGGCCAAGGTACAACAAGACCGAGTAACTCCTTTTGCCATGGACTAACCCATTACGCTCTTTAACCAAAGGGGCGCTAGGTGAGGCCCGTGCCCTAGCGTATCTGAAACAGCAGGGTCTAACGTTAATTACGCAGAATTACCGATGTCGTAGTGGTGAAATTGATATCATAATGCGAGATGGTCAAGAATTAGTGTTTGTAGAAGTTAAATATCGCAGCGGACAGCAATTTGGTAACGCTGTGGAATTCTTTCATTCGCACAAGCGACGCAAATTTGAATCCGCAATTCAACACTATATGTTAGACAATCAGCTTAATCCTTCGTTAATTGCCCATAGAATTGATATAGTCGGTATAGATGTATTAAGTAACAACAGTGACAGAATTAGTTGGTTAAAGTATGTATAAAAACAACGACTACCGTGTATTGGAGCATGAATGTTAGATAGCATTAAAGCCAATTTTACCGAGAGCATTCAAACTATGATTGCTTCTCTTGAAGAATTACCGGAGCCTATCGCCCATGCTACGCAAATGATGGTTAATGCGCTTATTAATGGCAATAAAATACTGTCTTGTGGTAACGGTGGCTCAGCGGCACATGCCCAAAGTTTTTCTTCGCAAATGCTTAACCGTTATGAACGGGAAAGACCTAGCTTACCCGCAATCGCGTTAACGACAGACACATCGACTATCACCTCGATTGCCAACGACTTTAACTATGAAGAAGTTTTTTCCAAACAAGTTCGAGCACTAGGTCAAGCTGGGGACATATTGCTTGCCATATCTCCTAATGGGGCTTCCCGTAGCGTAATTGCCGCCATGGAAGCTGCCCTAAATAGGGATATGACCATAGTCGCACTCACGGGGCAAGACGGTGGTGAAATGGCCGGTTTGTTGGGCCCCAACGATGTGGAAATTAGAGTGCCATCAAGCCGCGCAGTGCGTATACATGAGGTTCATTTACTCGTTGTTCATAATCTTTGTGAGGGAATAGATGATTGTTTATTCCCCGAAACTTCACAGGAGTAATTCAGTGTTAAATTTCAAACCCAAATTACTCGTAGGGGCGCTACTAACGTTGAGCTTATTACAGGGCTGTGCTGCTTTGGTGGTTGGTGCTGGTGTAGGGGCTGCGTCGGCCGCTCACGATCGCAGATCGTTAGGCACTCAACTTGATGATAAAACCGTTTCTAGCCGCATCTCTATCGCTTTATCAGAAAATGCAGGCATTGACAAACAAGCTAACATTCATGTGCACGTTTTTAATGGCTCGGTACTATTAGTTGGGCAAGCCCCGACTGAAACGTTGATTCGCCAAGCCCAAGAAGCAGCGACATCTGTTAGAAATATTGAGAAATTACATAACCAAGTACGTTTAGGACCTCCGGTTTCAGCCAGTACAACAACACATGATGTATGGCTAACCTCGAAAATCAAAGCAAATTTAATTTCGGACAAACGCATTGATGGCTTTCACATCCATGTTGCGGTTGAAAACTCGGAAGTCTTTTTGATGGGTCTTGTCAGTACGAAAGAAGCCGAAATTGCAGCAACCGTGGCGCGCAATATTGACGGCGTAAAACAAGTTATTAAGGCGTTTGAGTATTTGTAATATTCTAGGTAATCAACACGCCGCTTGATTCGTCAGGCGGCGCGATATTGAAGTAGTGAACGCGATACTATTATTCCCCACGATCCGCAGTACCGGTTTATCGAACAGTTATTCGATAGAGCTTTAAACGTTATCAAAAACCTCCCTAAACGAGCCCTCTCAATACACTTATCGGCACATCTCCAATAACGCTGCGTATGTCACGCACGAGCTATAATTTCTGGCTATACCATTAGATGTAAGAGTCTTTTTTATGGCTTAGCGAACTATGCAGACGCGCCTAGCAGATATTTAGTATGTCTATCTTATGATTTGTTGTTCAGTGTGATAATAGCGCCCCACGCATTCTTATCCGCCAATGGCGGCTTATTAGTAAACGAGCGAGTATTTTTAAAGAGTCTATTACGTAGAGATGCAACACGTTAGGATTTTACCGTTAACCAATTTAGCGCGGCATATAAAGGGACAAGATAAATAGCAGACATAAAAAAGGTGCCATTAGGCACCTATTTTTAATTCAAGTGACTGCCTATTTAACGATAGTCAAATTAGGCTTACCTTTTTTACTTGGAACGGAAGCACTGTCAGGTTTATCAGATGACTGCACCGGGCTCGGGGTTAAATCACTGCCATCACCTTCAAAATCATCTTCAGGAGTGAACACTGTACCTGCGCCATTTTCTTTGGCGTAGATAGCTAATACCGCTTTACACGGCACAACAATGTTGCGGGGCACACCGCCAAAACGCGCATCAAAGGTAATTTCATCATTGCCAAGCAATAGTTTGCCACATGACGAAGGAGAAACATTAAGCACTATCTGTCCGTCACGTACATGCTCTTGAGGCACTAATGTGCCTTGAGCATGAGCATCAACCACTAAATAAGGCGTTAGATTGTTATCTACAATCCATTCGTAGAATGCGCGAAGTAAATAAGGTTGATTTGATGTCATATTGTCATTTCCCACTATAGAGGGTTATGAATTTCACGTTCTTGGTCAGTCAATGATGCCTTGAACGAACTTCTTTCGAAAATTCGATTCATATAACCACGTACGTCTTTTGCACCATTACCTGTTAGCTCGATACCAAGTGACGGTAAACGCCATAATAGTGGAGCTAAGTAACAGTCAACCAAGCTAAATTCTTCACTCATAAAGAAAGGTGTTTCAGCGAACAACGGGGCTAAGCTAAGCAGTGCTTCACGTAATTCATTACGCGCAGTGGCCACATCGCCTTTACCTTCCAAGACTTGCTCAGCTAGCTTGTACCAATCATTTTGAATGCGATGCATCGTCAGGCGGCTTTGACCACGAGACACAGGATAAACTGGCATCAAGGGAGGATGAGGAAAACGTTCGTCCAAATATTCCATGATTATATGAGAATTATAGAGCACTAATTCTCTGTCAACCAAGGTTGGCACAGTGCCATAAGGATTCAAGTCGATAAGATCTTCCGACAGGTTGTTTTTCTCGATATAGCTGATTTCTACTCCAACACCTTTTTCAGCCAGTACGATACGCACCTGATGACTATAAATATCGATTGTGTCTGAGAACAACGTCATAATAGAACGTTTATTTGTGGCTACAGCCATTAAGCTTCCTCCTAAATTCAAATTTTCATTCGCTGTTAACGAGTAAAAATTCAATTATTACTGTCTTTACTACGCAAACAAGGCGGCATTAACAGCAAAACGGTAAATAAAACTACCAATGATGAGAAAGGGGCGCAGGGCCCCTTAAAATTTTGCGGATTATACATTAACTTTTGTTGAATTAATGCACATCTCTCCAATATTCTTTCTTGAGTAAATAAATAAGCACAAAGAATACCAATAAGAAGATGATCACCCAGCGGCCGATACTTTCAGACTCTAAACGTGATGGCTCGCCGGTATAAACTAAATAGTTCACTAGGTCTAATACCGCTGAATCATATTCTTCAGGACTGAGTACGCCTGAACCGTCAGACTTTATACCGACGTAGCGCTCAACCATTTCACCGTCAACCATATGTTCTTCAGTTGTTTTGGTAGGGATACCTTGTAACTCTTGCAACACATGGGGCATACCCACTTCTGGAAAAACTAAATTGTTCACACCAAATGGACGACTTTCGTCAACATAAAATGTGCGCAAATAGGTATATAGCCAGTCAGCACCACGAACGCGGGCAACCAAAGTTAAATCTGGTGGCGGCGCACCAAACCACTTTGCAGCGGAATCAACAGGCATACCATTTTTAATATAATCGCCGACTTTTTCGCCGGTAAACTGCAAGTTTTCCTGACCTATCTCAGCCGGAATACCTAAGTCTTCGAACGCACGCTGATAACGTTGGTACTGCATTTGGTGACAACCTAAGCAGTAATTCTGAAATAACTTAGCACCGTTTTGCAACGAAGCTTTATCCGTTAAATCATAATTGGCAGTGTCTAGATGTACACCGCCACCTGCAGCAAATACTGCATTGGGTAGTAAAAAGGCTAAAACGAGTATTAACTTCTTCATCCTGTAATCCTCGCTGGGACTGGCTTAGTTTTTTCGTTCTTGCTGTAAATCCACAGTAAGAAGAAGAAACCAAAATACATTATGGTCAAAATTTGCGAAGCAATGATCTTCCAAGCTTCTTGTGGGGTACCGCCTAAATAACCTAGGAAGATAAATACACCAGCAAAAATAATGAGATTCCAAGTGTGTAAACCACAACGATAACGCCATGATTTTACGCGTCCTCTGTCAATCCAAGGCAGAAGTGCTAGCGCTACAATTGCGGCGAACATACAAATAACACCGCCTAATTTGTGTGGTACGGCTTTCAAAATTGCATAGAAAGGCGTGAAGTACCAAACAGGGAAGATATGTTCAGGCGTTTTAAGACCGTTCGCAATTTCAAAGTTAGGATGCTCTAGGAAGTACCCACCCATGCCTGGGTTAAAGAACATGACATAACAAAATGCAATCAAGAAGAGACTAAAGGCAACCAAATCTTTCAGTACTATGTGCGGGAAGAACGGCACGATGTCATCAATAATGTCGTACTTGTCCGTGTAATACTCGTGTATTTTAAACTTGGTTTTTTCGTCTTCCCTAAGTGAGCCTTTCTTACGCTTAACGTCAGTACCGTCGGGGTTATTAGAACCCACTTCGTGAAGTGCAACGATATGCAGGAACACAAGAATAACGATAACAAGTGGTAACGCGATAACGTGTAACGCGAAAAATCTGTTGAGGGTCGCACCTGAGATGACATAGTCACCCTGGATCCATACCACTAAATCAGGACCAATAACGGGAATTGCGCTAAATAAGGAAACAATAACCTGTGCTCCCCAGTAGGACATTTGTCCCCAAGGTAGAACGTAACCCATAAAGGCTTCGGCCATCAGAGCCAGGTAGATGAACATACCGAATAACCACAATAATTCACGTGGTTTCTGATACGAGCCGTAAATCATTCCGCGGAACATATGTAAGTAGACAACAATAAAGAACGCTGATGCGCCAGTACTGTGCATGTAACGTAATATCCAGCCATATTCAACATCACGCATGATGAACTCAACTGATGCAAACGCACGCTCAGCCGATGGTTCGAAGCTCATAGTCAACCAGATACCAGTAACAATTTGATTAACTAAAACGATGGTGGCTAGAAAACCAAACACATACCAGAAGTTCATGTTTCGGGGAGCGGGGTATTGAACAGCATGCATGTTAGCAACACGCATGATAGGCAAGCGGTATTCAATCCAATCCATTAAATTTTTGAACATATTATGCCGCCCCTTCTTCGGAACCAATTAATATGGTGTTGTCGTCTAAATACATATACGGAGGCACGACCAAGTTAAGTGGTGCAGGTACATTATTGAATACACGACCAGCCATATCAAACTTAGAACCATGACATGGACAATGAAAGCCTTCAGGCACGCCTTCAACGTATTCTTCGAATGCGCCATCTTTAAGATGTTGAGGAGAGCAGCCTAGGTGAGTACAAATACCAACCAAGACGGAGTATTCTGCTTTAAGCGAGCGATATTCATTACGTGCAAACTCAGGTTGCTGATCCTCTTCAGAGTTAGGATCCTTCAACAAATCATCAATTTTTGTCAATGATTCAAGCAACTCTGGTGTACGTCTGGTGATCCAAACTGGCTTACTGCGCCAAACAACGCGAATAAGTTGTCCAGGTTCAATTTTACTAATATCTGCTTCTACATCAGCACCTGCAGCTCTCGCTTTCACACTAGGGTTCCATGAACCAATGAAAGGAATAGCGACACCTACTACACCGACACCACCCACAACAGATGTCGCGACAGTCAAAAATCGACGCCGGTTATTATCTTGTGGTTGGCCTTCGGCAACAGACGAATCATTCGCATCTAATGATACATTGCTCATCCAATAATCTCCGAGGGTTGAATTTGCTCAAGCTTCTTTTAACAGCGCATATTTAGCATACGCACCAAAAGAAGTTATAGTTTTATCTTTAACCGAAAATGATAAAAGAAAACCCACAATAAATACAAGGAATTCGTCAATAAAACGAAGAAATACCGAGACTTAAGCTGGAAATCCAAACAAGACGGCTTTTTGACCAAATAACAGCCAAAAAAAACCCGGCAAATAGCCGGGTTTCGAATTCGTAAAAACGATTAACGTTTTGAGAATTGTGGACGCTTACGCGCTTTGTGTAGACCCACTTTCTTACGCTCAACTTTACGTGCATCACGGGTTACGAAACCAGCTTTACGTAGAGAAGGACGAAGAGTCTCATCAAATTCCATCAATGCACGCGTAATACCGTGACGAATCGCGCCAGCTTGGCCGCTAATTCCGCCGCCAGCAACTGTGACGTATAGATCGAATTTTTCAGTCATCTCAACCAATTCAAGTGGTTGACGAACAATCATTCGTGCTGTTTCACGGCCAAAGAATTCATCTAGAGGACGTTTATTAACAACGATGTTACCGCTACCAGCGCGAAGAAAAACACGAGCGGTAGAGCTTTTGCGGCGACCTGTGCCGTAGTATTGAGTATCTGCCATTTTCTATGTTCCTTAAATGTCTAAGACTTGAGGCTGTTGAGCAGCGTGCTTGTGCTCAGGACCAGCGAAGACCTTCATTTTGCGGAACATATCGCGCCCAAGAGGACCTTTTGGCAACATACCTTTAACCGCTTTTTCAATGATCATCTCTGGTTTGTGGGCTTGTAACTTCTCGAAGTTAGTCTCTTTAAGACCGCCTGGGTAACCTGAGTGAGAGTAGTACATTTTACCTTTAGCTTTGTTGCCGGTAACTGTTACTTTCTCTGCGTTGATCACAACAATGTAATCCCCTGTGTCCACGTGAGGTGTGTACTCAGGCTTATGCTTTCCGCGTAAACGGCTAGCAATTTCAGTCGCTAAACGACCAAGTGTTTTGTCTGCGGCGTCTACCACATACCATTCACGTTTTACCGTTTCTGGCTTTGCAACAAAAGTTTTCATCTAATATTACCCAAAAAATTTATGTCTAAATGTTACGTTGTTTCTGTTATTTCAAACCTAAGTTTAAAACCCCAAAAACCGCTTAAAACCAATACACTGACCCCTTCGAGTCGTATGATTCTTCTACTTTCCCAAAGTAGGTGTAACTGGGCAGGGCGCGAATTATACAGATGTTTTCGCTAAACGCGAGTAGAAATTGTGCGATCTGGTGTCTAATTTCGATCAGGGAGGGGTGTTAAGACTAGGTTGTTGTGCAGGTATGAGGGAAATTTGCAAAAACAAATCTCCCTCACCTATTAACGGCCGTCGAAATTAAGTTGCCTTAACCATAAGCCTTAAAAAGAGGAGCTTCGCTGTAGACTTCATTGAAAATATCAAAGAAGGTTGGGCTAACACTTAAATTCATAGCAATGCCTAAGCCTTTGGCTAAGTCACTTGCGGATACAATCCCGCGAATTTGATGAACCTCACTGTCTACGACCAAGCAATGTTGCAGACCATTGGCTCTTAGCATTTCTACCACATCGCCGATTTTAGAACGCTTAAGCTCTCTAAACAGGATAACTTTCAGTTCCTCTTTTGTGCGCATAAAATGACGAACACACAAATCTGTTCTTTCAATGCCAGAGGCAATGCGCTTTATTTTTTCTTGGTCGTTTAGATCATCTAAACTAATAACGCCGATGAATTTTTGGCTGCTGTCGAGTACGATTTTTAGACGTACTTTTTCCTCGATCATCCGCTGCTCAACTTCATTAATTGGTGTATCTGCTTGAATAACAATAGGTTTTGATTTTTTGAAATCAGTAAATACAGATATTGCTGGCGAATCTAGCGTAATCCCTTGATAGGTTTCAGGCCAAGCTAATTCATCTAATTGGTTTAGTTCGTAAAGGGCTATATTTCTCATAATTTTTCTTCCTAAATCTCCACTTTGGTCAACCAAAGTGGAAACTTTTATCTAATTAATTTTTTTTCACCATTGCGTAAATGCTATGTGTGATCCAATTGCTTGATAAATTAACTAATAGAAGGTGGGGCGCGAATGGTCCCTAAATCATAAATCTTGCGGAAAGAAGGTTGAACACTCGTAAAGTAATAATTTTTACTACCCGGTATCAATAACGTTGGAAATTTAAAGCCAACATAAAAGTCTTCATCACGGTTATCAGCTTCTTCGGATACCTGCAATGATTGAGAATCTAATACATCTGATAAAACTGCATTTCGTTCAATATTTACTTTACCATTGGTCGCAGTTCGTCCCTCAAAACTGAGTAACGAAAACAACAATGGAAATATTAGAACCAGTAATTTATTCATAACGTATCGCGAGTAATAAAACGCTGTACCTCTTTAGTATGTAAATTGAATTAACAGCTGTTTTCAATCTACACCTGATCCTAAGAAAGTGAAATCAAACTTTGTAACAAGCAACGACAAATTTATCGTTCTTATTGTTGAGGCAACAGATTAACTAGAAAGTTCTTTTGCCTGTTGCCAAAATTCTTCGAGTTCGGTTAATGGGGTCTCATTTATTGCTCGCCCTTGTTGGTCAGCAATTAATTCTACCTGTCTAAAGCGCTTCTCAAACTTATTAGACGCTTTGCGTAATGCCGTTTGTGCATCAACATTGACATGACGAGCCAAATTGACCACCGAAAACAACACATCGCCAATTTCGTCTTCAATTGCACATTGATCGGGAATAGGCGCGTTCACTTCGTCAAGCACTTCAACTATTTCTTCCTGCAGTTTATCTAGCACGGGAGCGAGTTCCGGCCAATCAAACCCAACCTTGGCACATTTTTGCTGCAATTTTTGTGCTCTGAGCAATGGTGACATCCCAGTAGGTACGTTTGCTAATACACTGTTATCTTCCGCTTGACCCGCATCAATACGCTCTTGGTTTTTTATCTTCTCCCATTGCCCTTTTTGAACAGGTATTTTTTTGCCATCAGGTCCGGCAAAGATGTGTGGGTGACGTCGGCGCATTTTATCTGCAATGCCTTTAGCAACATCGTCAAACGTAAACTCACCTTGCTCTTGTGCAATTTGTGCATAAAACACCACTTGAAACAGCAGGTCTCCCAGTTCATCGCGGATATGTTCCATATCCCCTTTATCGATAGCATCAGCGACTTCGTATGCTTCCTCAATGGTATAGGGTGCGATACTAGCGAATGTTTGTTGTTTGTCCCATTCGCACCCAGAGACCGGATCTCTTAACTGGCGCATAATATTGAGTAACTCGTCTAGCGCAGTTTCTTGTGTGCTGCCGCTAGTATCCTGCTGTGCCAATCGATTTTCCAAAATTGAATCTGCCATTATTAATTGTCTGTTCTTTGGACCATCTCAACACCTTTGATCCCTTCAATACGTGTCATAACCCGGGACAAACCGATTAAATCTTTAACCTCTAAACGCAATGATATACGCGCAAGACCTGATTTGACGTCGCTCGCACTGTTAACCCCAAGTAAACCGATTTTTTCATTTGCTAAAACAGTGGTGATATCGCGCAGCAAGCCGTCTCTATCACTGCAAAAAACTTGCACGTAAGTTTGAAATGAAGCGCTAATATTACTGGCCCAATCCACGTCAATTTCACGCTCAGGGTGCTGATCCAATAAATTACTTAACTGATCGCAATCTTCTCGATGTACGCTGACCCCACGACCTTGAGTGATATACCCCTGAATAGGTTCTCCAGGTAACGGCTGGCAACAACCTGCAATTTGAGTCATAAGATTGCCCACCCCTTCGACCACCACAGTATCTTTCTTAAACTTATCGGATTGCGGTTTTTTAGGCTTTATTCTTGGGTCAATTTCTGATGGTGGTTCGCGAAGCTGCAACAAATAGTTCACGACCTGCATAAGTCGAATATCACCACCGCCGATGGCGGCGTATAAATCATCTGCTGTATTCATGTTGTAACGAGAACAGGCTTCAGAAATATCTTTATTTTCGATACCCGCTTTTTGCAACTCGCGTTCAAAAATCTCTTTACCCGCGGCTAAGTTTTTATCTCGGTCTTGCTTTTTAAAGTAGGTGTGAATTTTGGCCCGCGCTCGAGATGAATGCACATAGCCTAATCCAGGATGCATCCAGTCACGGCTCGGATTAAGCTCTTTGCCCGTTAACACGTCGACTTGTTCGCCAGTTCGTAGTTCATAGGTAAAAGGCACTATGCGTCCGCCGACTTTTGCGCCAATACAGCGATGCCCTACATTGCTATGAATGTAGTATGCAAAATCCAGTGGCGTCGAGCCCAGCGGCAGATCTACCACATCCCCTTTGGGGGTGAATACATAAACCCTATCATCGAATACCTGACTACGAAGTTCTTCAACCAAATCGCCCGACTCAGCGACTTCTTCTTGCCATAACAAGATTTTGCGCAGCCAATTGATGCGCTCCTCGTAACCTGAACGACTACTGCTTGTTCCTTCTTTGTAACGCCAATGAGCCGCAACACCAAGCTCCGCGTCTTGATGCATTTGAGCAGTTCGAATCTGAATTTCTATTGTTTTATTTTCTTTACCTAAGGCCACCGTATGTATTGACTGATAACCATTAGGTTTGGGAGTCGCAATATAATCGTCGAATTCCCGCGGAATATGTTGCCAATTCGAATGCACTACGCCAAGTGCACCGTAACAGTCTTGCAAACGGTCGGCGATAATACGTACAGCCCGAATATCAAACAATTGCTCGAAGCTTAAATGCTTCTTCTGCATTTTTTTCCAGATACTGTAAATATGCTTAGGTCGCCCGTAAACCTTAGCTTTGATATTCTGCGCGTCTAAAGCGGCTTGTAATTCTTGTACGAAATCTTCGATATATTGCTGGCGAACAGTGCGTTTTTCATCTAATAAATTAGCGATTTGCATGTAGGTCTCTGGGCGTAAATACCGAAAGGAGAGATCTTCTAACTCCCATTTAAGCTGCCCAATCCCCAAGCGATTAGCCAAGGGCGCATATATATTTGCACATTCGCGCGCAACCAAGACTCGCGTTTCTTCATCTTGGTATTTGACCTGCTGCAAAGCGCAAATGCGCTCAGCTAACTTTATAACCACCGCACGCACATCTTCAACCATGGCCAGTAACATACGACGAACATTATCTATCTGTTCTTCGTCATTCTTACGGGCACTGTTTGCTCGGGTGTGCAAAGACTTAATTGCGTCCATACGTCTAACGCCCGTGATAAGCTTTTGAATGCCGCCCCCAAACTGTTCTTCAATTTGTTCTTCGGTTAATTCATGCGTCTGGCAATACGGATAGACCATTGAGGCTTGAAGGGTTTCGTCATCCATGTGAAGTTCATGCAGAATTTCTACCATTTCCTGACCGACTAAGAGTATTTCAGGCGTATCAGACACCACTCGTAGCTTATGTTTACATTCATCAGAGAGCGACAAAGAATCTAGCCACTCATCGAAGGGAGGCCGTTTTGATTCGTGAACTTTGCGGATAGCAACCATAACGTATCCTTGTACTAAATAGCGTTAACACCCACGCACGTGCCTAGGCTGAAAAATGGTAAATATATACAGTATACGCGCCAACTTGATCCAAAAGACCAAGTCTTTGGTTATTTATGGCTAGCGAGAGACATTCGCTAGAGTCGTTAAGATACGCAATTGAAATTTACCCATGATAAGCGCTTATACTAGCAAAAATATCCATCTATTAATGTAAATACTGCACATATGGTGCACCTTATAAGTGAGATGCACCAAAGCCTTACGCCATAATTTAAGGAGACTCTAAAATTACCGTGGCCACAGCGTAGCTTTGTTCGTCAGAAATAGAGATATAACTAGAGGTAATATTACGTTGTTCACACAACAGGGCAAATTTAGCGTAAAAGCGTAAAAATGGCTGGCCAGACGGTAAATTATGCACTTCAACATCTTGAAAACTAATGCCATTACCAATACCAATTCCCAGCGCTTTGACCGCAGCTTCCTTGGCAGCAAAACGCTTTGCCAAATAGCGAGCAGGAAATGTATGCTCATCAAATATTGCCAGCTCGCTGGCGGTCAATACTCGCTGAGCTAATCGACTGGAGCGCGTTAATAGTTTTTCTATACGCGCTATTTCAACTATGTCTGTGCCTAACCCCATCACTGCCATAACGACTCTCCGATTTACTGCGTAACTCGAGCTTCTAAAATCAGGCGGCGCATATCTACTACCGCCTTTTCTAAACCTTCGAAAGCGGCGCGGGCAATAATCGCATGGCCGATATTTAACTCTATAATCTGTGGAATTGCCGCGACGGCTTTTACATTATGATAATGTAATCCGTGTCCTGCATTCACTTTAAGTCCTTTTGAATCAGCATATTCAATACCAATTTTTAGTTTAGCTAATTCAGCTTCCTGCTCTGCTTCAGTTTTCGCATCAGCATATTGTCCAGTATGAATTTCAATATAAGGCGCTTTGCAAGCGACGGCTGCATCGATCTGAACAAAATCAGCATCGATAAACAGCGACACTTGAATCCCCTTAGCTGCTAGGCGTTCACAAGCATGCGCAATTTTTTGTTGATTACCGACCACATCCAAGCCCCCTTCCGTGGTGAGCTCTTCACGTTTTTCTGGTACCAAACAGCAAAATTCAGGTTGCGTTTGCAGTGCGATCTCTACCATTTCGTCGGTAACGGCCATTTCCAGATTGAGACGTGTATTTATAGTCTGACGTAACAAAGCCACATCGCGGTCTTTTATATGCCGTCTATCTTCACGCAAATGCACTGTGATGCCATCGGCACCAGCACGCTCGGCAATATCAGCTGCATGAACCGGATCAGGGTAACGTGTTCCACGGGCGTTGCGTAATGTAGCAATATGGTCAATATTGACCCCTAACAGAATATCTTTCAATGTCCTCTCCCTTTAGAGACAAAATGGGTTTGTTTAAATAATTCTCTGCTCATTAGTGGCTTGCTACCGAGTAGCTCAGACAGCGCCACTCTGGTGATCATTTTGGCAACCAATAAACTGTCCTTATTCCACTGTTCGCTGGCGACACGTAATAAGTTTTGCCCAGAATAGCTGCCAGATTGGCGAATATTCCCAACATATACACACCCCAGCTCAGGTACGATACGATAATAAGCTTGGGATAACAGAGCGTCCCCCGAATTAGCATCATGTGCTAAGTCGATGGCGTAGCCTAATGCGTCAAGCAGACCTAATTCAAAACTTCGCAAAATGGGTTCAAATTGCGTCTCAACAACCAAGGCGTGCAAACTTTGCTGATATAAAATGAATATTTCAGGATGGGGAATATCATCTGCTAACACGCGATTTAATACTTCATTTAAATACAATGCACAGTACAAAGCCTGACCCGTTAATCGCAGCATGGCACCTGTTGATTCAACTTGCTGTAGGTTTTTTAGTTCGTAACGTCCTGAAACACCAATCAACAGCGGCTGAAAAGGCTGTAGTAAACTTTTTTTGTCGCTTTTGCTGCCACGTACCCCTTTTACGATCGCAGAAACTTTGCCATTTTCCACCGTAAACAGGTTGACTAAAAAACTGGTTTCCCGATAAGCACGCCTGTGCAATAAAAAACCATTTAACTGTTCTGCTGCCACGGTACGCTCTTCAATTACATGGGGAAACGAGGAGTACTTAAGAGACTTTAATTCGGACCACTTTCATGGCTTCGAATGGGAATCCAGCTATTTCTTCAGTAATGGCGTAGTAGGTCAGATTAACCCGGGCACCTTCGAGGTTTTTGTACTGCTTTTTACGGCGAAAACGAAACGGCACGTCATAGCCTTTAATTACCAGAGTGTTTACAAACCATTGATCTTCCTTTCGTTGTACATGAGACTCTACGTCCATGTCTTCAGAATGGGTCAACTCTTCATGTTTACTAAGCAACTTATCGATTTCCGATTTTTTTGCCATCATTGCGCCCTATTTACCTAAGAACAAACATAATAGCACCACAGCGAACACAAAACGATATGTAGCCCACTTGACGTTACTATGCACCTATATACACGATATTAGAGAGGGTTTATCCCTTCTATCAAAAACTGTAAACTCGTGCGGCCACGAAATTCATTTATATCAAGTTTATACGCTAGCTCAACTCGCTTACAATGCGTGTTAGGCCATATATTCGTATCTACATTAAATGCAATGCCGTCGATGAGTTTTCCTGTTGCTAGCCGAAGCATCATTTTGAGGTGTTTTTGCCCCACTATACGCTGCTCCACCAACTCAAACTCGCCATCAAATAAAGGCTCTGGAAAGCCTTGCCCCCATGGGCCCGCATCTTTGAGTATTTGGCAAAAATTAAGGGTCATGGAACTGGCTGGAATTTCACCGTCCGATATCAACTCACCCGCTAAAGGTTGACCTGCTAAATGTTCTTCTGCAAGTTGAGTAAAGCGCTGGGTAAATTCAGTAAGTTTTGCTAACTCAATACTCAATCCTGCTGCCATTGCATGGCCGCCAAACTTAATAATGATCCCAGGGTAACGACTGCTTAATTCTTCAAGTAAATCACGAATATGCACACCTGGAATCGAGCGAGCAGAACCCTTGAGTATCGCATCATCTTGATGAGCGAAAGCAATCGTTGGTCTGAAATATTTTTCTTTAATACGACCAGCAAGAATACCAATAACACCTTGATGAAAATCGGCCTGATACAAAATAAGCCCATGGGGCATATCTTCTTCACTCAATTGCAGGTTCTCTAATGCCGTTACTGCCTCTTGCTGCATGGACTGTTCAATTTCTCGACGTTCTCGATTCAAACTATCCAACTCAACAGCGATTTGCTTAGCTTTGTAGTCAGAATCTGTCAGCAAACATTCGATCCCCATAGACATATCGTCCAACCGACCCGCTGCATTTAATCTAGGTCCTATAACAAACCCTAAATCAGAAGCGACCATTTTCCGCTTGTCGCGTCCAGCCACATCTATCAACGCTTGAATACCAGGGCGACATTTATCACTGCGAATCCGCAATAACCCTTGATGTACCAAAATTCGATTGTTTTCGTCCAAAGGTACGACGTCGGCCACGGTACCTAGCGCAACGATATCGAGTAGTTCAGCTAAATTGGGCACGGTAATATTGTGCTCTGAAAACCAGTTTATTTGGCGCAAATGAGCCCTAAGCGCTAACATCAGATAAAATGCGACGCCCACACCAGCCAAGTTTTTGGACATAAACGCGCAACTCGGTTGATTGGGGTTAACAATAGCATCTGCAATAGGTAACGATTCCGCGGCTAAGTGATGATCGGTTACCAGCACGGTAATCCCCAGCTCTTTAGCTCGTTCTACGCCAGCAAAGCAGGCAATGCCGTTATCTACCGTCATGATCACCTGAGCACCTTGCTCAAAGGCAACATTAACAATTTCTGGGCTTAGTCCGTAACCAAAATCAAACCGATTTGGTACCAGATAATCGTGATTTTTACTGCCCATCATACCCAATGCTAACATGCTCAATGCTGTACTGGTTGCACCATCCGCATCAAAATCACCCACAATAATAATGCGTTTACCTTCAGCTAATGCGGTGGCTAGAATAGACACAGCCTGATCAATCCCCGACATATCTTTGTAATGTAAAAGGGCTTTGGCGCTGCGTTCTAGTTGTTGCTCGGTTGTTATGCCCCGAACGGCATAAACTTGCTTTAAGGTTGGATCGATTGACGCAGGAAGATGATCATCAGAAACAGGGGAACGACGGCGTATTTGCACAGACATACTCTACATTAAAAAGGTGAAAACGTGCGCTTATAAGAAGCGCAGGAGTGAAAACTCCTGCGTAAAACCTTAAGATGCGTCCTGTATGGCTTGAAGTAATTGGCTAGGAGGTTGGTAGCCAGGTACGACACTACCATTGGGTAATATAATATTTGGTGTGCCATTAACCCCGACACTCTGACCGAAATTGTATTGATCAGCGACATGATTTGAGCAACTTAGCTTGGCCACGTTTTCGCCACCTTTGGCTTCATTAAGCGCTTTTTGCGGATTATCTGAACACCATACTGATACCATATCCTGGTAAGGCTGACTGTTTAGTCCTGCACGGGGAAATGCTAAATAACGGACAGTGATCCCTAGATCGTTATACTCATCCATTTGATTGTGCAACTTGCGGCAGTATCCACAAGTGATGTCAGTAAATACATTAACTACGTATTTTTCATTATCGGCTTTGTATTCGATAGCAGAGTCTTTAAACTTTTCAATACCGTCTAAACGCATTTGCGTAAGAGTATTTTCCGTTTCATTACGCATACCTTCGTCTAAATTAAAGATCCGCGCTTGCAACAGGTATTTGCCGTCTTCGCTGGTGTAAAACAAACCTTTATCAGTTTGCACTTGCAGTAAACCAGGTACAGGTGAATCACCTATCGAGGAAACTTGCATACCCAACGACATTTGAATTTTTTGTTTAACACCATCAAGGTTCTGATCACTTTTTGCTGTATCAGCAGCATTTGCGCCATAATTCATTGATAAAAAGGCACACATGGCCAGAAAAAAAACACGATATTTCATATAAATTCCACTTTAAACTGATAAAGATAAGACCACGAGAGTACATAATAATTTCATTCTATCTAAAATGCATACTAACTGCTTATCCGCGGGATACCAAGCAGGTGACACAAATACTCACACTCTTAATACCTTAACTTAACTGGTAGCCTTAGCCTCTCGGGTGATGGGTTGCGACGAGCTCTTGTAAACGAGCGGTCGCCACATGGGTATATATTTGTGTAGTGGATAAATCACTATGCCCTAATAACATCTGTACCACGCGTAGATCAGCCCCATGATTTAATAAGTGGGTAGCAAAAGCATGACGCAGCGTATGTGGCGACAAATCACTTTTAATATTTGCTTGAGCAGCATGGAATTTAATTCTATGCCAGAAGGTTTGCCGAGTCATGATAGTGCCACGATTACTGGGGAACAACACATCACTTTCATTACGCAGCAATAATCCCCTGGCTTCTTTCATATAAACGGTCAGCCAATCTAATGCCTCTTCGCCTAAAGGCACCAGACGTTCTTTGTTTCCCTTACCCGTGACTCTGACCACCCCTTGGGAAATACTGAGTTGTCCAACCCTCAAGGTAACCAACTCAGTCACGCGCAAGCCAGTCGCATACAAAACCTCAAGCATGGCTTTATCTCGCAATTGAATTGGATCGTCAGTTTGCGGTGCACTTAGCAGATCATCAACTTGTTGCTCAGATAGCGTTTTAGGTAACGGCTGACTGAGTTTAGGATTTTGTATACGACTTATAGGATCATCTTCTCGTATGCCATGGGCTAGCATATAACCAGAAAATCGCCTTAGGCTACTTAAGCAGCGCGCGCTGCTGCGTTCAGATAAACCACTATCATAGCGATGTGCCATATAGTGATTAATATCTTCAGTTTGAATATCAAGTAAACTAACTGGCGGCACTTGAGTCAGCAAAAAATCATTAAACTTGGTCAAATCACTTCGATAGGCATCCAGTGTGTTTTCACTCAGTCCCTTTTCCAACCATATGGTGTCCAAGAATTGTTCAATAACGTCAACGTTGAGTGTTTTATTGGTCAACTTGCCCTTCCTGTCCGCACTGCCAACAGACCTCAAAATTTCCGCCATTCGTTTCAGCGCAATTCGGGCACACCCATTCCTCCTTCGTGACTGTATTCATTTGGGCAATGAGTTTTTCGGCTCTAGGTTGCCAACTAGCATCATTCAACCAGACTTCTGGCTGGCAATCTAAAGGCGATAGTTCTCCCATAGCACCACTGGCAAATTCATTTTTGATAAAGCAGGGAATATTATGTTGATCAAGCAGTTGCTTAACTTGCCACACCATAAATCGGTCGTTGTTAGTATATAATTTCATTGTTTCTCAGAACTGCTTGAGCAAAATAGCTTAATCCATGTCGATAGACACGTTTGACAACGAGCCCAGTGTATTGCCGTTGTCAGAATCAAGCTTAATCATTAAACGTAAATCATTGGGGGAATCTGCGTGATGTATCGCTTGCTCCAAGCTGATTATTTCCTGCTGATACAAACTATACAGTGCCATATCAAAGCTCTGCATTCCCATTTCTTTACCTTTACGCATAGCGTCCTTTAAGCCACCAATTTCATTGCGCTGAATCAAATCAGTTACCAAAGGTGAATTAAGTAAGACCTCAATTGCCGCAACACGGCCTTTTCCATCAATGGTTGGCACGAGTTGCTGAGCAATAACAGCGCGCATATTCAAGCTTAGATCAAAACGTAGCTTTTCATGTTGCGCTGGGGGCGCCAAATGCATAATCCGTTCAATAGCTTGATTAGCATTATTGGCGTGCAAAGTTGCCACACATAAATGCCCCGTATCAGCGAATGACATGGCGTACTCCATGGTTTCCATGGAGCGAATTTCGCCAATTAAAATCACATCTGGCGCTTGGCGCAATGAGCTTTTCAAAGCGTCATCGAATGACATTGTATCAATGCCGACTTCTCTTTGTGTTATCACACAGTTTTGATGCTCATGGACAAATTCGATAGGATCTTCAATGGTTAAAATATGCCCTTTTGAGTGTTTATTTCTATGCCCAATAAGCGCCGCCAACGATGTCGACTTACCGGTACCAGTAGCACCAACAAATAGCACCAAACCGCGTTTACTCATAATGATATCTTTGAGCACTTCTGGGAGACCAAGAGCATCCGCTTGGGGGATTTCGGTCACGATACGTCGTATCACCATTCCAGGCATGTCTCGCTGCCAAAAAGCACTGCAGCGAAAACGCCCAATACCTTCACGAGCAATGGCGAAATTACACTCTTTGCTCTGTATAAATTGGGCTTTCTGAGCATCAGTCATGGCGTCTTGTACCAAGCCCCAAGCTCCATCTTCATCAAGTTTTCTGCCCCCGATAGGGGTGAGTTGCCCATTTATTTTGGCGCTAATAGGCATACCAACAGTAATAAATAAATCAGACGCGCCTACGTCAGTCATCTCTTGCAAATACGGGGTTAAGTCCATAAACATCTCAACTTATTTAGCGCTAATAATTAATCGTTGGTTTTTTATCGATAGATAAAGCAGCAGCATCTTCATTGGTAATAACGCCTTGCGCTACTAATTTTTTTAAACACTGCTCCATCGTTTGCATACCGTGAGCCTGACTTGTCTGCATAACCGAATACATCTGCGGTACCTTATCTTCGCGAATAAGATTTCGAATAGCCGGAATGCCCAGCATAATTTCATGCGCTGCGACCCGTCCTCCCCCGACTTTTTTAAGTAAAGTTTGCGAAATGACTGCTCGTAATGATTCTGACAACATGGAGCGCACCATGGATTTTTCCTCTGCAGGGAAAACATCAATCAAACGGTCAATCGTTTTAGGTGCAGAATTGGTATGTAACGTTCCAAACACTAAGTGCCCTGTTTCAGCAGCGGATATTGCTAAGCGAATGGTTTCTAAATCGCGCAGTTCGCCGACTAAAATAACGTCAGGATCTTCGCGCAAGGCCGAACGTAAGGCATTACTAAAGCTATGCGTGTCACGATGAACTTCTCGCTGATTCACTACGCAAAGTTTGTTCTCATGGACAAATTCGATAGGGTCTTCAATCGTTAATATATGCTCACGTTTATGACGATTAATATGATCGACCATCGCCGCCAACGTAGTACTTTTCCCCGAACCGGTTGCACCAGTAACCAATACAATGCCCGTGGGCTGATTAATAATATCTTTGAAAATTTGTGGCGCGCCTAAATCATCTAGACTCAGAATATTACTGGGAATGGTTCTTAACACTGCCGCTGCGCCACGATTCTGCATAAAAGCGTTCACCCTGAAACGTGATAAATCTTTTACTTCAAAAGAAAAGTCAGTTTCTAAGTTTTCTTCATATTCTTTGCGCTGATTATCATTCATGATTTCATAAATGAGAGCGTGAACTTGTTTGTGATCTAAGGCCGGAACATTTAGCCGACGCATTTCTCCATCAACCCGAATAATCGGCGGCAAACCTGCGGAAAGATGTAAATCTGATGCGTTATTTTTGACACTAAAGGCTAAAAGTTCGGTAATATCCAAAGTCTATTCTCCGTTAACAAGTTGCAATATGGGAACAATAGCAGAACGACTTAAAATCGCACTGAAAACAATCGAGCAGAGTGCTTGTGAGGCTAATCGTCCAGCAAATTCAGTTAAATTACTAGCAGTAACTAAGACCAAACCCGTATCCGATATCGTGCAAGCGTATGAAGTTGGACAACGTCTATTTGCTGAGAATTATGTACAGGAAGGCCTTGATAAGATTCAGCAACTCAGTGAATTAGATGATATCGAATGGCATTTTATAGGTCCGTTACAGTCAAATAAGACGCGCCCCGTTGCTGAAAATTTTGACTGGGTGCACAGTATTGATCGCTTCAAAATAGCACAGCGGTTAAATGACCAACGTAGCGCCCATAAAAAACTAAACGTTTGTATACAAGTCAACGTTGATAACGAAAGCAGTAAAGCTGGCGTGTCGATAACTGAAGTTAATGCACTCGCTGAGCAGATAAATACGCTACCAAATTTAACCTTACGTGGACTAATGACGATACCAAAAGCTCACAACGATGCAGATTTGCAACGTAAAAGTTTATTAACCATGCAGCGGATTTTTGCACAACTACAGACAAAATACCCGCAAATTGATACCCTGAGCATGGGGATGTCTGGCGATATTAAGCTCGCAATCGAATGCGGCTCAACGATGGTTAGGATAGGCAGAGCTATTTTTGGATCTCGCCAATAGCGTTAGTACATCCCAGTGATTTTTGATTCATGTGAATCCACAACATAGGATAATTATGCAACATAGAAATATCGCCTTTATTGGCGCAGGAAACATGAGCAGAAGCATCATAAGTGGCATGTGTAATAGTGGTTACCCCGTAGATAAAATCATTGCTAGCAACCCGTCTATGCCGAAGCTAGATGCCCTAAAAAAAGATTTTTCTATTCAAATAACCCAACAAAACAAGCAAGCAGTCGAACAGGCTCAAGTTATTGTATTGGCCGTTAAGCCTCAGTTAATGGAAACCATGTGCGCCGATTTGAAAGATAACGTGGCACTGAAAGACAAATTATTTATTTCTATTGCCGCGGGTATTGAAACCGCACGTTTAAGTGAAATGCTCGGCGGGCAAGATAATATTATTCGCACCATGCCAAATACACCAAGCTCTTTAGGCAAAGGCATGACAGGTTTGTATGCGCCAACGAATGTCAGTCAACAAAACCGACAATACGCTGGAGATTTAATGTCTCAAGTCGGTGAAGTAGCCTGGGTAGAGTCAGAAAACATGATCAACGGCGTCATTGCCGCAGCTGGCAGCAGTCCAGCTTATTTTTATGCTTTTCTTGAAGCGATGCAAAAAGAAGCAGAGAATCAGGGATTTGATCATCATACGGCACGCTTGCTTGTTCAACAGGCAATGTTAGGTGCAGCAGAAATGGTTTGTCACAATCCGCAACTTGAAATTGGCGAGTTGCGAGCCCAAGTTACCTCTAAAGGTGGCACGACAGCTAAGGCCGTTGAGCACTTTCAAAATAACGGTATAGACGAATTAGTAGCGGGTGCAATGCGCGCCGCAATTACCAGAGCCGAAGAAATGGCCAAATTGTTTTAATTAGCTTTAGGAAGAGACCCCTCGATGAGCGCGATGCAGTTTTTAATTAGTACCCTGTTTGAATTGTACTTGATGGTAGTACTGTTGCGTTTTTGGCTGCAACTGGCACGAGCCGATTTTTACAATCCTTTTAGCCAATTTGTGGTGAAGGCAACTCACCCCATTGTTGCCCCTTTACGCAGAATATTGCCTTCAATCGGTAGAATAGATACGGCAACTCTCGTGCTCGCGCTTTTAGTGGCGGGTCTAAAAATTGTGGCTCTTAATCTACTTGTCGGTAATAGCAATATTAATCCATTTGGCGTATTGATTGGGTCATTCTATTTAGTGTTAAAAGAAGCGCTTTCCTTGGTGATGTGGGTGTTGATTATCCGCGCTATTATGAGCTGGGTTAGCCAAGGCTACAACCCAATGGATATGGTGTTAGGGCAGTTAACAGAGCCGTTACTTGCCCCAATAAGACGCCGTTTGCCTAATTTAGGCGGGTTAGATTTATCCGTTATGGTGGTGATTTTGGTTATTATCTTCGTACAGAAATTATTAGGTGATGTATTTGGCTTCTTTTAAACAGTTAAATTTGGCGAGTGGCATGCTGCTGCTCGTTAGTTTATTATTTTCAGTCGCTACCTTGGCAGAACAAAAAGAAACCTTAGGCGACTGGGATGTGCACTATATCGCGTTCGATAGTACATTTATCACCCCTGACATTGCTAAGCATTACGGTATTGTGCGCAGTAAATACAATGGCGTAATTAATATTTCGGTATTGAATACAGAATCTCAAGTTGCTCAATCAGCCGTCCTGACAGGGACCGCACGTAATTTACTCGGCGTCAGCAAAAAATTGTTATTCAAAGAAATAACGGAAGGACAGGCGATTTATTATCTCGCCGTCATTCCTTTTAGCGATCAAGAAACCTTTCGTATTGCTGTCGACATAAATGACGGTAAAGATAAACAAGTACTTAAATTTCAACATAAATTTTACGTCGAATAGGCATAATTTAGACCAAAGTTAATGCTGGATAACATTGCGTCCTTGACGGTTCTAACTTAATGTTTAGTGTCTCATTAAGAGGTAAATATGAAGAAGCAGTGTGAACCGGACTCGTCAATATGCACTTCATCAGTGGATAGGACTAAACGCACAACCCTTAAAACCCTAGGTACTGGGGCTGTTCTCGCTACGTCTATTATTAATGCCCCCTATGTTTTCGCTAGAAAAACCCACACTCTGCGTGTCTTAGGCACGCACGTCACGTTACAAGAGCAACTCAGGCAACGGGCGATGAGCGATCTGGGTATCAATATCAAATTTGAGCCGAAAGGTAGTCCAAGTGTATTGCAGCGAGGTCTGTTATCACCTGAAAGCTTTGATATTTATGAGCAATGGTCTAATAGCATCCGTCCTTTATGGCGTAATGGCTCAATTCAGGCAATCGACAAAAGGCGCATTACCCATTGGGACGAAATCAATTCATTGTGCAAAACAGGAAAAGTCACCCCTAGCGCCAAAATTGGTGCCGGCGATGCCCCATATAAAATAATCAATGTCCAAGACGACGGTTCCCTTGGTCCTAAACATACTAACAAGATCAGTTTTTTACCCTATGTGCATAATGTCGATTCCTTTGGTTACAACACCAATGAAATTGAACAGGGTATCGCCTATAAGACAGAAAGCTGGGGATGGTTACTCGACAGCAAGCATAGCGGTAAAGTTGGTATTATTAATGACCCCACCATAGGTTTATTCGATCTCGTACTTGCCGCCGACGCTAGTGGAATGATGAAGTTTGCCGATATAGGAAATATCTCAGTAGACGAATTAAATAGGTTGTTCGATATTTTAATCGACTTAAAGCATCAGCAGCACTTCGGTGGCTTTTGGAACTCGGTACCTGAATCGGTAGAATTTATGCAAAGCGGACGCGTTAATATAGAAAGTATGTTTTCACCTGCCGTATCTGCGCTAAATGGCCGTAACGTCCCTGTTGCATTTGCAGCACCAAAAGAAGGCTACCGAGGCTGGCACGGCGTAATGTGTTTATCATCTCATGCAGCAGGGCGAACTAAAGACATCGCGTACGAATACATGAACTGGTGGTTATCTGGCTGGCCTGGCGCATTTATCGCCCGCCAAGGTTATTATATATCTAATCCTCAACGCTCGACTAAATACCTTGAGCAAAGTGAATGGGACTATTGGTATAATGGTAAGCCAGCAAGCAACTCGTTAAAAGGCCCTGATGGCACACTATCAGTTAATCGAGGTCAAGTTCGTTCCGGTGGCAGCTATGCTGACCGCTTTAGTAATGTGGCTGTTTGGAATACGGCCATGCCAACCTACGATTATACCTTGCAAAAGTGGTATGAATTTATAAGTTCTTGATTATGGGTGAGATGATTAAACGTGTTTAAAACCCTTAAATCCCAGATTTTACTAGTCTCAGTAATTTTAATTCTTTTGCTTGTTTCTCAAGTGTTCGTCACCCGCAGCAATCAAAGTACCTTTGTTAATAGCTTAGATTTAACACAACAAGCCGTTTTCAAGGTTAGTTTAGTACGTGAATTAGAGCGCGACGTATTAGATTTACAACGGAATGTTCTGATTTACAAAGACTCAGCTAGCCAGTCGGCTATTGCGCGCTTCAATTCATTGATTCAAACATCGATAGATAACTTAGACGCACTAGAAGAGCTAACCCGTAGCGAAGAGCAGGTCGAAATTTACCACGGTTTTATTTCTAGAATGCGCGGCCATGTTAGTGAATATAAAGATAACTTTTCCAATGTTATTGCGGGGCGCAGTAAGCGCGATATGTTATTTGAAAAACTTTTTTTGCTTGATATAAATGAACTATTAGGCAGTCTGTCCAGCAAAGATCCGAGCACTGCTCTAAGGATAGCGCGAGCTAAATATCACATAACACGGGCAGAAAATGTTACCTATCAATATTTATTGCGACCTGATTATCAACTAGTTGATAAATTTCGCGCTGAACTAGAGATGGCTAAATCTGAATTATTGCTTAATGTCGGTCAAACCGAAAAACACGCAGAAATTATCACCAGATTAGACAAAATAAATGCCGAATTCTTACAGCTAACCAATGTTACCAGTGGTTACCTTTTCCTCGTGAATGTGGTTATGGCAGGTTCAGCCAATGAATTTTTATTTATGGCGCGGGAATTAAATCGTTTAGTAACTTCAAAGCTGGGCGATACTAACCAGCAAGTTAAAAAGAATATTGAAAAAAATCAGTTAAGCAGCAACTTATTTTCAATCATTGGTATTTTGCTAGCCTGCATCACAGCCTACTTCCTCGCATCAAGGATTATGCTACCAATCAATACGATCACTGAAGTCTTTAAAAAACTGGCTAAAGGCGAAGATGTAGATGCGATACCTGGCATTACACGTCAGAATGAAATCGGACAGTTAGCCAATGCTGCAGATGTTTTCCACGAAAAAAATAAACAAACCTCGGCTTTACTGGCAGAAGCACAGCGCTTAAATGCCAAGCAAGAAATGTTAAATGCCGAGTTAATTGAATCAAAACATAAAGCGGAACAAGCAACGCAATCCAAAAGTATGTTTCTTGCCAATATGAGTCACGAAATTCGCACGCCCATGAATGGCATCATAGGCTTGCTTGATGTGGTAATGAAAAGTGATTTAACGCCCAAGCAACGCCAACATTTAAATAAAGTAGAGTATTCAAGTCAAATTTTGCTCAGCTTGATTAATGACATTTTGGATTTTTCAAAAGTAGAGGCAGGAAAGCTCGATATCGAACAAGTCGCCTTTTCGCTCAATTCAGTATTTGCCAACTTATTAACTAATATTTCTGCTAGGGCACAAGAAAAGAACCTCAATGTGCGCTTTATCTGTGATCCGAACATTCCACCAACATTGATTGGCGATCCTTTACGTATTAGCCAAGTGCTGTTGAATTTATGCAGTAATGCCGTCAAGTTTACCCGCAATGGCTCAGTAACCATTAACATTACCTACGATTTACTGCCCAATACTAATCGAGTCATATTGCGCGCAAGCGTCAAAGATACCGGTATTGGTATGTCAAAAGAACAATTAGAAAAGGTATTTGATTCGTTTACCCAAGCTGATGGCACCACCAGTCGTGACTTCGGTGGGTCGGGTTTGGGGCTTACCATAGTCAAGCAGCTAGTATCGTTAATGGATGGAGACGTAACAGCCGAGTCGCAGCTCAATGTAGGTAGCGTGTTCAATGTAAGTTTTACCCTTATTTCTCAATCTAACGAACAGCAAATTTTCACTATCCCTGCGCAGTCTAATCGTCAGTTGTATTATTTTAGTAAAAGACCAAAAGGCTTTATAGAGCAAACATACTTCGACAATATTTCCCTCGAATTTCATCATTTCCCGCATATGCAACTCGATAAGATGATTGAAGAAATAACTGATAATGACATTGTTATTATTGATGTAGCCGATCAAGGCGAGCACCAGAGCATCACGGCATCATTACAAAAATTAAAAGACCGCAGCAAAAATGTTGGTTTTATTACTGACACTCAGCCTAGTAACTTACCTCAACAGCTGATCAGTGCTTGGAGCTTCCCATGTTTAACCCATCCGTTTACGCCTGGGCAGTTAACGTCGTTTATTTATTCTTTACTGGACGACGAAAAATTCATCTCTGATATACCCAGTCCGCAATTTAATAAGCAATTGGAGTATGAGGGCCATATATTGCTGGTAGAAGATAACAGTATTAATCAAGTGGTAACCGGTGAGATGCTCAGAGTATTAGGGATCACCTTTGATATAGCTGAAAACGGCCAACAAGCGGTAACAAAGGTTATTAATTCAGCTCACTACGATGTGGTATTGATGGATATACAGATGCCTGTCATGGATGGCTATCAGGCCACAAAGGAAATTCGTCAGTTAGGCTTGCTTGATTTGGTTATTTGCGGGCTATCAGCCAATGCTATGAAAGAGGATTTTGCACAAGCCAAGGAGGTAGGTATGAACGAATATCTCACCAAGCCTTTGAAGTTAGTAGCCTTGGAGAATATTTTAGCTAAATACTTACCCCCTAAAATAATACGAGAAAACACCGTAGGCGATAACAAATAGTCGCGAATTATCGCGACTCTTGTTATCACAAATACCTGCGGCCTACATCATCTGCAGTCAAACAGCTTTTTGTTGCTCACGGTATTCTCGTGGCGTTTGACCAAAGTGTTTCTTAAACACTGCGTACATATACTGCAGAGAAGGGTATCCACATACGTTTGCCACCTCAGTGGTCGACATATTTCCGATAACTAACATATTGCACGCTTTTTCAAGTTTTTCATTGTGGATCTCAGTGTGGATACTATGCCCTCTCTCATCCTTAAAGCGTTGCTCTAAATTAGAGCGAGATATACCGACATAATCTAATACTTGCTCCACTTTAATTCCCCTAGCGGCATTTTGACGGATAAAATGCATAGCCTGGATCACATACGGGTCTTTTAGGGCTTTGAAATCTGTGGATTGTCGTTCCGATACGCCTGCAGGTGGAACTAGCACACGCTTGTTTTTCAAATTACTGTTATCTAACCGCCTATGCAGTAATTTAGCTGCTTGGTAACCCATCTCGAAACAGCCTTGTGTGACAGAGCTCAAGCTGATGCGGCTGAGATAACGGGCAATATCGTCATCGTCTATTCCAACGATTGAGATGTTGTCTGGTACCAACTTACCCGTATGCTCACATGCTTGCAGTAAATGGCGCGCACGGGCATCTGTGACACTAATGATCCCAACAGGGTTGGGTAAGCTTTGTATCCAGTCAGTTAATCGGTTCATGGTGTATTGCCATGTTTCTGGCCTTGTAGGGTGTCCACGATAAATCGAGCATTCATAACCGTCTGTGTGACATAGCTTAATAATCGCCTTCTCGCGCTCAACCGCCCAGCGGTGATCTTTGTCGCTGGGCAGACCATAAAATGCAAAACGCTCTAAGCCCTTTTTCTTCAAATGCTCATATGCCGCTTGTACAACGGCAAAGTTATCAGTCGCTACATAGGGTACATCTGGATAATCTTCTTCTGCGGAGTAGGAACCACCGACCCCCACAACTGGAATGCTGCTGTTGACGAGCATTTTTTGAATAGCTGGGTCGTCAAAATCTGCAATTATGCCGTCTCCCCCCCACTCATCCAGTTGTTCTAAACGGATTAGAAAATCTTCTTCTAAGTAAACGTCCCAGTCCACTTTCGACGATTGTAAATAGTGGCCAATCCCTTCTATAACTTGACGGTCATAAACTTTATTGGCATTAAACAATAAACTAATACTGTGCTTCGCTTGAAACATACATCACCTAAAAATCAAACTTCTTCCATTATATAGTGCATTAGCGAGTATCACCGCACTACTACATTACTCGTTAAGGGCGTTACGTTATTTCGTTATTAAATTTCGTTATTACCTGCTTTGCAGTTTAATTTAGTCGTTCTGCTAGTATTTGCCAAACTCATTATTTGGCAGGTATTCCCATGTTTTTAGGTATTGATTTAGGAACTTCTGGTATCAAGTTAGTGTTAACTGACGACAACGGCGCGATTGTAGATAGTGCATCTAGTGCATTTGAGGTATCCAGAGTAAAACCTTTATGGTCAGAGCAAGACCCACAAGACTGGTGGGATGGATTCTGCGTAGCCATGGATAAGCTAAATGCACAATACGACCTTTCAAAGATAAAAGGCATTGGTTTCGCTGGTCAAATGCACGGGGCAACGTTGTTAGACAAGGAACAAAATGTCATTCGGCCCGCAATATTATGGAACGACGGTCGCTGCGAAGCTCAGTGCGGTGAAATTGAGCAGCTTGTCCCTAATGCCCGAGCAATTACTGGCAATATCATTATGCCTGGATTTACTGCCCCAAAATTACTATGGGTTAAGCAACACGAGCCTGAGCTATTCGCAAAAATTGATAAGGTACTGTTACCCAAGGACTATTTACGTTTATTACTCAGCGGTGATTTTGCTACAGACATGTCGGATGCCGCCGGTACTATGTGGCTAGACGTCGCAGGACGTTGCTGGCATACAGATATGCTCAAAGCCTGTGGTTTAAGTGAATCAAACATGCCGACATTATATGAAGGCAGTGAAATCACCGGCTTATTATCAGAGTCGATTGCCAAACGATGGAACATGAAAAGTGTGCCTTTGGTCGCTGGCGCAGGTGACAATGCCGCAGGTGCAATTGGTGTAGGAATCGTCAAACCCGGTCAAGCCATGTTATCCCTTGGTACATCTGGGGTATATTTTGCCGTCAGTGAAGGCTTTCGCAGCAACCCTGAATCAGCGGTGCATAGCTTCTGTCACGCATTGCCTGATACTTGGCATTTGATGTCGGTGATGCTTAGTGCTGCCAGCTGCTTGCAGTGGTACAGCGAAAAAGTGGCCAAACGTGATGTGGTCGACTTACTCACAATTCTTGAACAGGCAAAAATCAAAAATAGTATTGATTATCAACATTGCCCACTGTTTTTACCTTATTTAAGCGGTGAGCGTACTCCCCACAATAATCCTAATGCCAGTGGAGCATTTTTTGGATTAACCCATTCAACAGACCAAACCGCCTTGACCCATAGCGTACTTGAAGGTGTCACCTTTGGTTTAGCTGATGGGGTTGATGCATTACACGCCTCAGGTGTGACTGTCGATGAAATAACGCTGATTGGTGGCGGTGCTAAGAGCGCCTATTGGCGTCAATTGATTGCGGATGTATTACAGCGTCCCGTCACTTATCGTCAAGGCGGCGATGTGGGCCCAGGATTAGGTGCCGCGCGTCTGGCACAATTGGCACTCACCCCTAATGCAACGCTTGAAACTATATGCCCACAACCGCCCCTCGATTCGGTATACCAGCCCAACACTGAACTAGCAGAAGTGTATGCCAAGCGGCGGGAAAAATTCGCAGCGCTCTATCAAGCAACACGTGACATTTTTTAGCCCGTTGGGCATTAAATAGTTCGATGCCCAAGGACTTTATTGAAAAACCCACAAAACACAAAAGTTAACCTAAAAAACATAATTGTGACGCTCATCATCTGTTGTGATGATGAACGTAACCGAAGATGAGTCGTTAACATAATACATTAGGAGAGCCCCATGGCTGAATATTTTAAAGACATCCCAAAAGTACAATTTGAAGGTACAAGTTCACACAATCCGCTGGCCTTTCGCCATTACAACCCAGACGAAATAGTGTTGGGTAAAAGTATGAAAGACCACTTACGCCTTGCCGCATGTTACTGGCACAACTTCTGCTGGGACGGCGCCGACGTCTTCGGTGCAGGTACATTCGATCGTCCTTGGTTGAAGCCAGGGGATGCTATGCAACGGGCAAAAGAAAAAGCCGATGTGGCATTTGAATTTTTCTCAAAACTCAATATTCCTTACTACTGTTTCCATGATGTTGATGTGTCCCCTGAAGGGAACTCTATCAAAGAATACATCAACAACTTTGCACAAATGACCGACGTACTTGAAGCCAAGCAAGAAGAAACAGGGCTTAAGCTATTATGGGGTACAGCAAACTTATTCAGCAATCCTCGTTACGCTAGTGGTGCTGCGTCTAGCCCTAATCCCGAAGTGTTCACTTATGGGGCGACTCAGGTCATGCACGCAATGAACGCCACTAAGCGTTTAGGTGGTGAAAACTACGTATTATGGGGTGGCCGTGAAGGTTACGAAACGCTGCTTAACACCGATTTACGTCAAGAGCGCGAACAACTTGGCCGCTTCATGAATATGGTGGTTGAGCACAAGCATAAGATTGGTTTCAAAGGATTACTGTTGATTGAGCCTAAACCTCAAGAGCCGACTAAGCACCAGTATGATTACGACACTGCGACCGTTTATGGTTTCTTAAAGCAGTACGGTTTAGAAAACGAATTCAAAGTCAATATTGAAGCGAACCATGCCACATTGGCTGGTCACTCGTTTCAACATGAAGTGGCGACAGCCATTTCCCTTGGTTTATTTGGCAGCATAGATGCTAACCGTGGTGATGCTCAACTTGGCTGGGATACCGATCAATTCCCTAACAGCGTTGAAGAGTTAACGTTGGTTATCTATGAAATGCTTAAAGCGGGTGGCTTCACTTCTGGAGGCTTTAACTTCGACACAAAATTACGTCGTCAAAGTTCAGATCCACAAGATATGTTTATTGCCCACATTGGCGGTATGGATCATCTTGCAATGGCTTTGAAAAAGGCCGCACAAATGATTGAAAGTGATTTCTTGGGTCAAGCTGTGAGTAAACGTTATGCCGGTTGGAATGGTGATTTAGGAAAAGGCATTCAAGGGGGCGATTTCACCTTAGAGTCTTTATCAAAATTGTGCATCGATAAAAATCTACAACCTAAGCATGTCAGTGGTCAGCAAGAATTGCTTGAGAACAAAGTAAACAACGTTTTATACGGTTAATAACCACTCTTATTTACCGTATATATCATCGAGCTGTGTCCTGTGGCTCTCTACATACTTGGCCTAACACCTGTTAGGCCATTTTTTTGCACCCTCTCCCGCCTCCGCTAGCCCATTAAAATCATTGCTTTAGAATTCAGACATCTATCCCCTTCTATACGTGCCTATGTACGACAATCCCTAGCCAACTACTTTTTATATCGCCGCATTCGCGTTTTGTCGTATCTACGGCGCAGTAAAATGTAAGATAGGCTGCACCATCACACCGATAAACATCCTTGAGACGTCTATATAAGTGCGTGTGTATGTATATGCGTTTACTTGTGTTTGCTTGTGTTTGCTTGTTTGCAACGCAACAAACAAAAGTCCGTTAAATACGCAGCATAAGCTAGTTTTAGTAGGCATGTATTTTATATCGGAAGATGAAATACCAGATACAAAAAAGCCGCTATTGAAGTGACCCCCAATAGCGGCTTTTAATCGAGTATGCTTAGGGTTTAACCTTGCATTTCTTCCAGCTCTTTACCCTTGGTTTCTTGCACCAATTTGAATACAAATACAATTGAAATCAATGCTCCAATCGCGTAAATACTATACGCCCCAGCTAAGCCTATTGAGGCTAAGAATATTGGGAAAGTAAAGGTAACTATGAAGTTAGCCCCCCACTGTGCAAACCCAGCGACGGCCAATCCAGAGCAACGAATTTGATTCGGGAACATTTCCCCGAGCATCACCCACATAACAGGTCCCCAAGACAAGTTAAAGAAAAAGACATAGGCGTTCGCGGCAACAAGTGCGACTACGCCTTGGTCGCCTAAACTCAAGTTACCATTTGCATCAAGACCAGAGTTAGCAAAGACATACACCATGGTACCTAAGGTGATTGTCATGCCAATAGAGCCAATCAACAGAAAGGGTTTACGCCCCACTTTATCAATAAGAAACATAGTAACGAATACCGCTGCGATGCTAACCGCGCCACTTATTACGTTGATCATTAGGGCATCAGATTCTGAAAACCCAGCCGCTTGCCATAATATAGCGCCGTAATAGAAAACGACATTTATACCTACTAGCTGCTGAAAGACCGCTAAACCAATGCCCACCCACATGATAGGGCGTATTTTACCACTGACTTTATCAATTAGGTCTGTCAACTTAGGGGCAGATGTTTGTGTCTCGAGAGACGCATCAATTTCCTGAAACTTACTTTGCCCTTGGGTATCTCCGTACAACGCATTTAATACCCGCTTCGCTTTTTCCGTATTTTTGCTGATTACCAGATAACGCGGACTCTCAGGAATAAACATCAGTGCGATTAAAAACAAAGATGCGGGAATTAATTCAATCCAAAACATCCAGCGCCAAGCTTGAAATCCCATCCAAAATTCAGCGGTAGATGCACCAGCAATATCCGCTAAAAAGTAATTACTTACAAAGGCTGAAAATAGACCGAAAATAATGGCGACTTGTTGAACTGAAGAAAGCATGCCACGAAAACGTGCAGGCGCAATTTCGCTGATGTAAGCAGGCGCCATAACAGATGCCGCCCCTACCGCTAAACCACCCAATATACGATAAACCACAAACTCCATGGATGATGTCGACACACCAGAACCCCATGCACTTATTATAAAGAATACCGCAGCGGTAATAAGCAGAGGTCGACGCCCAAACCTATCTGCTAAGCGTCCAGCGCTGAATGCGCCAACTGCGCAACCCAACAACATACTGGAGACATTAAAACCGGTGCCCGCGTTATCGGAATTAAAAGCACTTTGTAGTCCGTCTACAGTGCCGTTTATCACACCACTATCAAAACCAAATAAGAAGCCACCAATGGTCGCGACGCAACTGACAAGAATGATCATCAGCGTATTTTCGTTATTTTGAGACAAAACGTATTCCTCTTTATTATCCCAGATGGAAAACGCCTGATTGAATTATTATTTATGGATTCAATTTTGACGTTAATTCGCAAAAAGCCTAAACATAAGGTTCAAGCTAAAATCTTATGTTTAGTAATAAGCTTGATACGGAACTATCGTCCCGTCTTGGTTATATTTCAGCTCTGCCATTTTCACACTGCGCAGATGGGTCTGCCCTTTTGACAAAGTGCTATCGTGGTAAAACAAGTACCACTTACCTTGGAACTGTGCGATTGAGTGATGATTGGTCCAACCAACAACAGGGTCAAGTACCACACCTTTGTAAATGTAAGGACCCATCAAGTTTTCACTCATGGCATAAACGATTTTATGGGTATCCCCAGTGGAATAAGATAAATAGTAATGATCTTGGTACTTATGCACCCACGCGGCTTCAAAGAAACGCCTATCTAAATCACCCTGCTTAATAGGCTGGCCACTCTCATCTAAAATCATAATGTCCTGCGGCTCGCCGTCCATCGATACCATATCAGCAGCTAACTTCACTGCTTTGGGCATCAGTGCAGGCGCATCATCTGCAGGGTAGTCATCTTGTGAGCTATATTCGCCTTTTGTCCAGTGCTGTAACTGCCCGCCCCAGATACCGCCAAAGAACAAATAATGTTGCTGATCATCATCCTCAAATACGGCTGGGTCCATACTAAAACTGCCCGCCATAGGCTCTGGTTGCGGTTTGAATGGCCCCACAGGCGAATCGCTAATCGCGACACCTATGCGAAAAATATCTTGTTTGTCTTTAAGAGGAAAGTAGAGGTAATACTGACCATCTTTCGACGCCGCATCAGGCGCCCACATTTGTCGTCCTGCCCAAGGCACATCATCAACCGATAATGCAACACCATGCTCGGCTACTTCTGCACCAACTTCATCCATTGAAAGAATGTGGTAGTCACGCATCGCGAAATGATCACCATTGTCATTTTGTGGTATGCCGGCTTCATAATCATGGGATGGGTAAATGTATAGCTTGCCGTCGAACACATGGGCTGACGGATCCGCTGTATAAATATTTGTCACTAGAGGCAAAGATTTAGACTTATATTCGTCTAATCCTATGTGCTTTTCTTGCTGTCCTGAAGCCTGAATAGTCGAAACTTCTGAAACCGACGGAGTATCAGTAGTCGTTTCGTTCTTGTGGGCTTGTTCTGTACAGCCAGAGAGCATCACAGCACCAAAAGCCAAAATAGATAAATAACGTGTATGCACTATGAAATCCTACTCATTAAATTAGTTATAGTCATGTTAACCATATGTAACGAGTCGTGTCCAGTGCACCTCAGTTAAATTTCTATTTATGGCAAAAATAGTAAAGCCCGAATGAAAAAGCACAAATACTAGAAGTTTAAAATTCAAAGTTGAAGCCATGTTCACAAAGCTTTTGATACACCACCATATCGAATCGATACAGGCTTGCTGCACGATGCATCACGCCTTTTTGTTTTTCATCACAATCAATTAATAGATTCATTTTTAGAATTTTTCGTCTGAAATTAGGCTTATCTAATTTCACATCTAAGATAGCTTCATACACTTCTTGTAGTTGTAATAACGTGAACTTTTCTGGCAGTAAGTTGAAACCAATAGGTTCGTGGCGAACTTTATTTTTTAGATGCAGCAAAACGGCTTTTACGATATCGCTATGATCATAAATTAAATCAGGTAAATGCCGCACATCGCACCATTCAACATGAGACGCCGTGCCTCCTGGCATCATCTTGTATAGATCTGGGCGCACTAGAGCATAATAAGCAATCGTCACTACGCGCTCAGCTGGGTAACGCCCAACGTTACCAAAAGCTCGAAACTGCTCAAGGTACATATCGTCCACGCCAGTGATCATTTTCAAGATCCGTTTTGCTGCACTATCAATAGGTTCATCATATGCAACCCAGCCCCCTAACAAACCCCATTGTCCCTGAGCTAACCCCGTGTTGTATTTGGCGACCAATACCATTAATCGACCATTTTCTATACCCAACACAACGTTATCTACAGACAAGGCTTCGATCACGTGTGGCTTGGATAATTCATTGTTAGTTTTGTCCAATCGGTTTCCTCCAAGCGCTAAATTATTTCCAAAAAAATCTTTATTATGCATCTTAAACAAAATCCTTTTATTAACAATCGGTAAACAAGTCGTGATTGGTATAAATAACGAACAAAAAAGTAATTTTACTAAAATATAATAATTGATTTACAAATTGTCACAATGACCATTATGATTTCATCTCGTTACACTAGTCAATAGTGTGGGATCTTGCAGAATGAAAAACTAGCAATCTGGGTATTCCACTCCTCTAGCACCGAATAGGAATTTGAGATGAGAATGTTTTCCGTTAAAAAAGTCTGCGCGTTGGGGTTTGTCGCTCTAGCATTCAACAGCTTCGCAGCCAGCGATTACCGCAATTCAAGTTTACCCATTGAGCAAAGAGTCAGTGACTTGCTTGGGCAAATGACACTTCAGGAGAAGGTCGCTCAGTTAGAAACGGTCTGGTACGAAGGACGAGAATTAAAGGGTCCTAACGGGGTATTGAAGGCCGACATGGCAAAGAAAATTTTGCCTTTAGGTATTGGCCACGTGGCCCGTCCCAGTGAGGACCTTTCACCTATCGATACCGTTAAATATACAAATGCAATCCAAAAATGGCTCGTCGAAAATACCCGCCTTGGCATTCCCGCTATTTTCCACGAAGAAGCACTTCATGGTCATGCAGCCAGTGAAGCCACCAGCTTTCCCCAAGCAATTGCGATGGCCAGTACATGGGATCCAACATTAATTCACGATATTTACCAAGCCAGTGCCGAAGAAGTCAGAGCGCGTGGGGGAAATCAAGCACTCACGCCTATTCTAGATGTCGCGCGGGATCCTCGTTGGGGTCGTATCGAAGAGACCATGGGCGAAGATCCTTATCTTATCGCTGAGTTGGGTGTATCCGCCGTCAAAGGATTTCAAGGTGATGACCAACAAATCCCCGGCAACCGTGTTATGGCAACGCTCAAGCATCTAGCGGGTCATGGTCAACCCACAGGTGGAATTAATATCGCTCCCGCGCCAATTGGTGAGCGCGCACTACGTGAAGTATTTTTATTCCCATTCGAAGCGGCAGTAACACTCGCTCATGTGGGCAGTGTAATGGCGTCGTATAATGAAATTGACGGTATACCGTCACATGCTAACAAAATGTTGCTCACTGATATCTTGCGCGATGAGTGGGGCTTTGATGGTTTATTAGTAAGTGATTATTACGCTATAAAAGAGCTTATCACGCGCCATGGCCTAGCCGGTAGTAAAGAAAATGCGGCGATCATGGCACTCAATGCTGGTGTTGATGTTGAAATGCCTGACCGCGACGTTTTCCCGCTTTTAGAGAAATTGGTCACCGAGAAAAAAGTCCCACTGCACAAAATCGATACGGCAGTCGCGCGGATTTTGCGTGAAAAATTTAAACTGGGTTTATTTGATAACCCTTATACCGACGAAACTAAAGTCCACGCTATCGTCGGCAGTAAAGCCCATCGCGAATTAGCGCAAACCAGTGCAGAGAAAGCAATGGTGCTATTGAAGAACGACGGTGTTTTACCGTTTAACAAAGCGGACATTAAGCAAGTAGCTGTGATTGGCCCCCACGCAGATGAAACGCTTCTTGGTGGCTACAGTGACATTCCTCGTCAAACGATTACGATCCTTGACGGTATTCGCAATAAACTCGGCCAATCTGCCAAGGTTGAGTTCTCCCGTGGTGCTGTTATTACTGAAGATATTGAAGATCCTTCACCTGCATCAGTCAAAGCGCAAAGTTATTCAAAAGAACGCTGGAATAAAGAAAATATGAAACTTGCGGATCAAAGCAATGCACAGCAATTAATTGATAATGCCGTTGCTCTGGCTAAAAGCAGTGACATTGCCGTCGTCGTCGTTGGATCAAACGAAGGTACATCACGAGAAGCTTGGGCGGAAAATCATCTGGGAGATAGAGACTCATTAGACCTACTCGGTAGCCAGCATGCACTTGTAGAGGCTGTGTTAGCGACTGGTACCCCTACGGTCGTTATCTTATCTAATGGTCGCCCTTTAACACTTGGCAATTTATATCAGGACGCCCCGGCTATAATTGAAGCTTGGTATCTAGGCCAAGAAACGGGTACCGCGATAGCAAACGTACTATTTGGTGATGTAAACCCAAGCGGAAAACTGCCTTTAAGTCTACCCAAAACGGTTGGTCAATTACCGGTATTTTATAATCACAAACCATCAGCAAAACGTGGTTATATTTTTGCTGATACAGCCCCCGCTTTTGCATTTGGTCACGGTTTAAGTTACACCACGTTTGCCTACGGTGACTTAACAATAGACGCCAGCGATGCAAAAGCAAACGGCACCGTAATCGCCAGCTTTACACTGACTAATGATGGCAAAGTCGACGGAGAAGAAGTCGCGCAATTGTATATTCGCGATGTATTTTCCAGTGTGACGCGTCCAGTTAAAGAGCTAAAAGGCTTTAAACGTGTGGCGTTAAAAGCAGGTCAAAGTAAACGCGTTACTTTTGAGTTACCGGTTAACTTGCTTGCGTTTTATAATGTGGACATGCAATTTATAGTTGAGCCTGGCGCAATAAACTTGATGATTGGTAGTGCATCAGATGATATTCGATTAGAAGAGTCATTTGACATAGTCGGCCAAGTAAGCGAGATCACTCAACAGTATAAAGCCTACCTAACGAAGGTAAGCGCCCTGTGATTCTCAGCGTCCTCGCTCGTCTATAACGATTCAGACGGCCCATTTGTGGCCGTCTTATTTATTTTCACAGCAAAGCTGTGGCCTACCCTATCGACTCAATGCCATCAGTAAAGTTATCTCGCTAATACGAAAATTAATCGACGATTTCGCTGACTACAAACTATTGACCGAATCGCGCCATACTAATTCAGGCTCAAATACGTGTGTGATCTCAGGCTGAGAGGCTTGATATATATTCTTTAAAATCCAGCTGGCAGCCATTTTGCCCATATCTTTTACCGGGTAATTTACGGTAGAAAGCTTAGGGTACATATATTGCGCGAGTAAAATATTATCAAATCCCATTACCGAGATATCATTCGGTACAGCTAAGCCTTTATCGCGAGCGGCTTGCATCGCACCTGCAGCCATTTCATCATTCGCGCACACCACTGCGCTAAAGGGGAGATGTGTGTCCAATAAAGTCGAGATACCTTCATTGCCCCCCTCTTCTTGGAAGTTACTTTCGAACAATAATGTATCGTTGCAGGTAATGCCGTATTCAGACAACGCGTCTTGATGACCTAGATAACGATCACTGGCGTCCATTTTCCACAACGGCCCTGATATATACGCGATGTCACGATGGCCATGTTCCAATAATGCTTTAGTGGCTAAATATCCCCCTCGGCGATTATTTAAACTGATGCAGTTGTCGCTGATTTGAGGAATATAACGGTTGATTAGAATAAAGGGGTGTTTACTTTTCGCAAGCTCGATTAAGTACTCATCGCTGATCGCTTCGACGTGTAAAATAAGTGCATCACAATTACGGTCTATCAAGAACTCAATGCCGTCTTTTTCGCTAACGGCATCACTGTGACCTGCGGCTATAATAACGTGCTTACCTGCTGTGCGAAGTTGCTTTTCAATGCCGCTCATCATCTCACCATAAATAGGGCCATGTAATTCAGAAACAAGAATCCCCACACTGTTAGAGCAATTTGATGCCAATGAGCGGGCAATGGAACTGGGCCGATAGTTTAGGTCCTCCATTGCTTTATTGACTTTATCCCGGGTTTTTTCACTAACCCGGGTTCCGCCATTCATCACTCTAGAAACAGTAGCTAGGGAGACTCCCGCGAGCGCAGACACTTCATAAATTGTCGCCATAACGTTTGTTATTTACCTTAATTAGATTCCGGTCGAAGGATTTCAATGTGTCTCCTTGACGATAACACTTTGAATTTCCATCACCTTATAGTCGTTTAGTTTATAACGGCTCATGAGCCAAGATACAATGATAAACGCCACAGCCGGGAAAATAGTAAAGGAAACCAAAATACCATTGACGGCTTCTGGGCTTTGGGCGGTGTCGGGCTGATAGCCATAGTAAGCCAGAAGCCAGCCAACGATTGCCCCTCCTAGCGCAAGGCCAAGTTTAATGAAAAAGACCACTGATGAATACGTCATGCCAGTAATACGCACACCGGTTTTAAACTGACCATAATCAACGGTGTCGGCGATTTTAGCCCATAACAAAGGGGTACCCATTTGCAAAAAAACATTACCGATGAAGTAAATAACAAATGCTAAAACCAACTGGTCAGGCTTAATCCAATAGCTTCCTACACACATCACCGCAGCAATAATTAACACACCACTGTAGACTTTAATTTTACATATACGTTTCACTACGCTTGGCGCCACCGCGCAGCCTAATATATTACCGATCATACCTAGGGTAATAAACGCCGTGATGAGGTCTTCTCGAAGCAGAAAATACTTCACGTAATAAATTGCCAACGTGTTGCGCATCACCATACCAATCAACACAAAAAATGCCACCGCACATAAAATACGCCACTGATCGTTTTGCCACAATGAAGCCATATCCTGTTTAAAGGTAGAATTTTGCTTCGGCGCAATCACCCGCTCTTTCGTACCGGCAAAACACACAAAAAACATAATCACGCCCACAGCACTCATCGCAGCGATCGTAAGTTGATAGCCCTTCGCTTTGTCACCGGCACCAAACCAATCGACCAACGGTAAAGTACATGCAGTGACAATTAAGCCACCCAGCATGCCAAATACAAATCGATAAGATTGCACGGAAACCCGCTCTTTAGGGTCAGCTGTTATCACGCCACCTAATGCAGAATACGGAATATTAATTGCGGTGTAAGCAATCATCAGCAAAGCATAAGTGGCGAAGGCGTATATCACCTTCCCCTGTTCGGTAAAGTCAGGCGTGGTAAATGCCAACACACTTATCACCCCAAAAGGTACAGCTAACCACAATAAATAAGGCCGAAACTTACCGTATTTAGTTTGTGTACGGTCGGTCATAGCTCCCATTAACGGATCAGTGACCGCGTCAAAAATACGCACGACTAAAAATAGCGTGCCCACCACCGCTGGTGATATGCCAAATATGTCAGTGTAGAAAAAGGATAAAAATAGCATCACCGACTGGAAAACAATGTTACTGGCGGTGTCACCTAACCCATAAGCGATTTTTTCTTTTATGCTTATCATGATGATCCCTCTGCGACTACGCGCTTTTGGCGAAGTGGCGACGACTAATGAAATCTCTATAAGCTAACCCACTCGCCTTAATAGTGCGCTGCTGAGTGGCATAATCTACGTAAACAATACCGAAACGCTTTTCGTAGCCTTCAGCCCATTCAAAATTGTCCATCAAGCTCCACGCGAAATAGCCGCGAATATCCACTCCTTTTTCAGCGGCGTCGCTCACTGCTTGTAAGTGCCCCTGGAAGTACTCAATACGATTGGTGTCTTGTACCTGGCCATTAGCATAGGTATCCGGCATCGCGGCACCATTTTCAGTGATATAGAGCGGCGGTAAAGTATATTGCTTGTTAAGTTGAAGTAAAATGTCAGTTAAGCCCTGAGGGTATACTTCCCAGCCCATGTCGGTAAAAGACAGAGATTCGTCTACCCACTTTTCGCGTTCATTTTCTCCCGTTGCCTGATAGACCTCACGGGTATAATAATTCAAGCCCAAATAATCCATCGGCTGGCATATAATATCCATATCGCCCTCTTCAATTGGCGGCATTTCAGCTTCCGGCAAAGTGTCTATTGATGAGGGGTATTTCCCTTCTAGCACAGGCATAACATACCAATGGTTAAGATTTTGATCAGCAGCCCACGCTGCTTTGATATCTTCTTCGTTGTCTGTTTTGGGATAACAAGGGCTTACGTTTAGTACGATACCATTTAAGGTATTTGGGCTGTTTTTGGCCAGTACTTGCATACCCAAACCGTGGGCCAATAACAGGTGATGTGCGGCTTGTTTACCAAATGCTTTGCCCACTAAACCCGGAGCATGAATGCCTAATTCATAGCCTAAATAGGCGCTACAGAAGGGTTCGTTCAAGGTCGAGTAGGAATACACTCTGTCACCAAATGCTTGAGTGATAAGTTCGACATAATCACGAAAGTGATAAGCCGTTTCACGATTCAGCCAGCCGCCATTATCCTCTAAATGCTGAGGCAAATCCCAATGATATAAGGTGACATAGGGTTTGATATTTTTTTTGTTTAGGGCATCCAGTAACTTGATGTAAAAACTCACCCCTTGTGGGTCTAACTCACCACTTCGCGTGATAACTCGAGGCCAAGAAATAGAAAAACGATAGGCATCGACTTCAAGTGACTCGATCAAATCTAAGTCTTGTTCCCATCGATGATAATGGTCGCAGGCGACTAAGCCATCAGATTTATCTTTAATCTTGTCGGGCGTAGCACAAAAGGTATCCCAAATACATGCTCTGCGCGAGTCAGCCGCCCCTTCAATCTGAAAGGCGGCGGTGGCTACGCCATAAGTAAAATTAGCTTGGCTAAGTGGAGATGATTTTGCGAGAGATATTTTCATAATCAATTAATAGTTGCCTGCGGTAAGTAAAAGCATAGAAGAATTCAAAGAGCGCATCTTGCAAGTCAAAACGTTTGCTGATTTTACTGAATTACAAAAAACCAAATGAAAGCGCTTACATTAATGTTATTACTTTGTTACGCTTAGGTCAACAAATCAAGTTTATATCGCGACATCGATCGTAAAACAGACAGGTAAAATACCATGATCAATCCATCAACTATCGTTTCACCTGAGCCAGTTCAAAGCGCTGCGCCGCAAAGCTATCGTTTCGCTTTGACCTCGCTGACCTCATTATTTTTCATGTGGGGTTTCATTACAGCAATGAACGATGTACTTATCCCACACCTAAAAGGCGTATTCTCGCTGAGTTACACACAAGCCATGTTAATCCAATTTTGTTTCTTCGGGGCGTACTTTTTAGTATCAGTTCCAGCAGGTTGGTTAGTTAAACGTATTGGCTTTCAGCGAGGTATCAGTGTTGGTTTACTCGTGGCTTGCATTGGCTGTTTACTGTTTGTACCCGCAGCGACAAGTCACGCTTACTGGATTTTTCTAAGTGCGTTATTTGTATTGGCATCGGGGATCACTATTTTACAAGTAGCTGCGAATCCGCTAGTTACTTTACTGGGTAAACCAGCAACAGCATCAAGCCGCCTAACGTTAACGCAGGCATTTAACTCGCTTGGTACAACGCTTGCGCCGATCATAGGTGGCGCACTTATTTTTTCGGTTCTCGCTGAGAAAGACCTTACCGCTGACAGCGTTATTTTACCTTACGTGGTGCTAGCTTCGGTGCTCTTTTTATTGGCAATTATCTTTTTAAAAATATCATTACCTGATACCTCCTCGCCAAAAACGCATAATTCACACCCGCAGGCAAAAGGCAGTCCATTACAGCATCGTCACCTCGCGTTAGGTGCAGTGTGTCTATTTATCTATGTGGGTGCTGAAGTATCAATTGGTAGCTTCATCGTTAACTTTCTTGGGGAAGACCATATAGCCGGTTTAGCCGAGGCAACTGCTGCCACGTACCTTAGTTACTATTGGGGCGGAGCCATGGTTGGCCGATTCATCGGTGCCGCTGTAATGCAAAAAATCTCTGCGGGCAAACTGCTGGCTTTTAACAGCGTATGTGCCATGGCCTTAATCGCATTTGCGATTTCAGCGCAAGGCGAAGTTGCCATGTGGGCTATTTTAATGGTTGGTTTATTTAACTCAATCATGTTCCCTACCATTTTCAGCCTTGCACTTACAGGTCTAGGGGACTTAACAAGCCGCGGCTCGGGGATATTATGTTTAGCCATAGTAGGCGGTGCCATTATTCCGGTATTACAAGGCGCACTTGCGGATAACATCGGCGTACAACTGTCGTTTATATTACCTCTCGTTTGTTACTTATTCATCGCATTTTATGGCCTGAAAGGTTCTAAACCTACGCAATATTCAGCTGCCTAACTTATCACTACGGACTTTCAATTATGAATACAAAACGCAATCAATCATTGCTCCTTGGCGCAACGTCTATCAGTCTTATGTTGCTGGCTGGCTGTTCTCAACCTGGACCAAAAGAAAACACAACAAGTGTAGAAAATGTGTCAGCGAGTGCGCAAGCACTCGAGTCAGACACGTTGAGTATTTGGCCGGAACTAGACATAGCCGTCAAACGAGACCCTGCCATCGAGCAGCGAATCTCCGATATACTCGGTAGCATGACCTTAGCGCAAAAAGTAGCGCAAACCATACAGCCTGAAATTCGCGATATTACGTTTGAAGATATGCGCACCTATGGCTTTGGCTCATATTTAAATGGCGGAGGCGCATTCCCCAATGGTGATAAACATGCATTGCCAAGTGACTGGGTAGCCTTGGCCCAAAAGATGTATCAAGCATCCGTTGATGACAGCATTGACGGTTCTACTATTCCCACCATGTGGGGAACAGATGCTGTCCATGGTCACAATAACGTAATTGGTGCAACCTTGTTCCCGCACAACATAGGCCTAGGCGCTACGCACAATCCTGCACTGATTAAAGAAATAGCAAAAGCCACAGCCGAGGAAGTGTTGGCCACCGGCATAGATTGGATTTTTGCCCCCACTGTCGCCACGGTACGTGATGACCGCTGGGGTAGAACTTACGAAGGTTATTCAGAAGATCCTGAAATAGTAAAAGCCTACTCAGCCGCGATTGTTGAAGGGTTACAAGGTAAAGCCGATGAGAACTTTTTTGGCGACCATCAGGTTATTTCGACCGTTAAACATTTTATTGGTGATGGTGGTACTGAGGGCGGAGATGATCAGGGCAATAATATTGTCCAAGAACAGGCATTATTCGATATTCATGCCCAAGGTTATGTTGGTGGCTTAAGTGCTGGTGCGCAAACCGTTATGGCGTCATTTAATAGCTGGAAAGGAGACAAGGTTCACGGCAATCACTATTTACTCACCTCAGTATTGAAAGAACGAATGGGCTTTGATGGTTTAGTGGTTGGTGATTGGAACGGACATGGACAAGTTGCTGGTTGTAGCAATGAAAGTTGCCCGCAAGCCATGAACGCAGGACTGGATATTTTTATGGTTCCCACCGCGGCGTGGAAACCCCTGCTTGAAAACACCATTGCCCAAGTACAATCTGGTGAAATTAGTCCAGCACGCTTAGACGATGCAGTTTCCAGAATTTTGAGAGTGAAGCTCAGAGCGGGCCTTTTCGACAAGCCAGCCCCAGCCGAAAGAGCCTTATCAGGTAACCAAGATATTATTGGCTCACCAGAACACAGAAATGTTGCACGCCAAGCCGTGCGTGAATCATTGGTACTATTAAAAAACCATCAACAAATATTACCTTTATCGCCTAGTGCAACAATATTAGTCGCCGGTGGCGGTGCTGATAATATTGGTCAACAGTCAGGTGGCTGGAGTATCACTTGGCAAGGAACCGGTAATACCAACCAGGACTTTCCTGGTGGCACATCAATCTATCAAGGCATAAAGCAAGCTGTGGGAAAAGCAAATGGCAAGGTTGAGCTAGCTGTAGATGGCAAATTTGAGCAAAAACCAGATGTGGCGATAGTCGTGTTTGGTGAGCAACCCTATGCTGAAGGTAACGGCGATTTAGATAATCTCGAATATCAGCGTGGCAACAAAACTGATCTTGCATTGCTGCAATCATTTAAAGACCAAGGCATACCTGTCGTATCGGTATTTCTAACTGGGCGTCCTTTATGGCTTAACCCCGAGCTGAATGCCTCAGATGCTTTTGTTGTTGCGTGGTTACCCGGCACGGAAGGCGGTGGCGTAGCAGATGTTTTATTTACCAATGCGCAAGGTGATGTGCAACATGACTTTATAGGTCAGCTGTCTTTTTCTTGGCCAAAAAGTCCTGAACAAAGTCATATTAATCGCTTTGACAAAGATGACACACCATTATTACCCTACGGTTTTGGTTTGCATTATGGTCAAAAGAGCACACTAGACAACGCATTATCTGAAGACTCAGGAGCAAACCAATCTCAAGCACTCGCCACGCTATCTATTTATGACAGAAGCATTCAGGCCCCGTGGAAAATGGCTCTAGTCAATTCTGAAAAAAGCGGCACCATTAGCAGCAGCATGTTAGAAAATGGCGCAATGAAATTTAGAACTATCGACAGACGCGTACAAGAAGATGCATTCAAAGTAGATTGGCTACAACCAAATGCGGGTCAACTGCGTATTTACCACGATTTTGTGCAAGATATGCGTAGCTACCCAGAAGCACAAAGCGCATTAAGCTTTGACTACAAACTAGATGCAACATTAGATGCACCTTTATGGCTGCAGGTTAACTGTACAGACACATGCCAAAGCGATATCGATTTAAGTCCGCACATGTCATTTAGCCAACCCGCTAAATGGCAAACGATAAGCATCGACTTAGCCTGTTTCGAACAAGGCGCCGAGGATTTCTCGAAGGTAGGTATTCCATTCGCATTACGTTCTGCCGGTATATTAAGCTTATCACTATCAAATATTAGCATCATACCCGACGCTGCTGATAAAGCAGATGTGCAGTGTGCTGCGCAATAAAACGCGCTAACGACCAATAAATAGCCATCGTCCATCTACTGGCGATGGCTACATACACTCACCGATGAACACTCGCGAACGATAGTTGTCTGCGAGTGTTTCACGTTATCCTTATGTTATTAATAATTACCCAACCAATCCCTTCCATATACAAACAATAACACTTAAAATCAATACTTTAGCTGTAAATAAGCAAAGCTAATACGATTAACAACATGCAAAATCTTTACATCCAACTGAATGAATTTCAGTCAGATTGTTAATTTTTTGTTGATCTAGTTTAACAAATATCATAATCTTAATGAAAGCGCTTACATAAGTGCATTTTTTTAATCAAGAAATGAAAGCGCTTACAATTAACTCGTTGATCGACAACCGGGAACACACATGAAAGCTAAAACATTTTATAGAACACAACTCGCGACCAGTATCTCATTGCTGTTAGGCGCCTCGATGTTGGCCCCTGCAGTGGCTCAAGAAGTGAATGGGAACGACCTAGAAGTCATTCAGGTTAAAGGTATTCGCGGCAGCATGATTAAATCGATGGACGTTAAACGCTCCTCGTCAGGTATCGTAGATGCAATAAATGCGGAAGACATTGGTAAGTTCCCTGATACCAACCTAGCAGAATCGTTGCAACGCATTACTGGTGTATCAATTGACCGAAATAATGGCGAAGGCAGTAAAGTAAGCGTCCGTGGTTTTGGCCCTGAACGTAACCTAGTGACCCTTAACGGTCGCCAATTACCCACCACCACTGGTGATCGTTCATTTGATTTTGCCAATATTGCCGCTGAAGGTGTAAGTGGCGTCGAGGTTTACAAAACGTCTAATGCAACGGTACCTACCGGTGGCATTGGTGCGACGATTAATATCCTGACCAACAAACCTTTAAACAACCCTGGTATGCATTCAGTGATCAGCGCACAAGTACTGGATGATTCATCTGCTCAATCGGGTGGTACCACCCCAGAATTTTCTGGTATTTACTCAAATACATCTGATGATGGTAAATTTGGTGTGTCTATTTCCGGTAATTATTCAGAGCGTGAAAGTGGTAACCAACAAGCGAATGTTAGCACGGGCTGGCGTTCATTTGACGGCACCGCAGACCAAGACTGGAGTGGCGCGGCAGGCTCAAATCCCCAATGGGGCGGCGTACCTAAAGATGAATTTCAAACTAATCGCCCTGGTGACGGTGACATCTATTCAGTCCCACAAACCACCGCCTATAAGTTTGAAGAGCAACAACGCAAACGCACAAACGCTCAATTAGTACTGCAATATAGTCCTATAGAAGCGTTAACAGCGACCTTAGATTATACCTATGTCAAAAAAGAAACAGACACCCAATTCAATGATGTGTCTGCTTGGTACGGATTTTCACCGTCGAAAAACGTGTGGACAGACGGCCCCATCTCATCTCCGTTGCTTTATTCAGAAGATTACGAGGAAAATGGCCTAGGCTTGCAAGATATCGCCATGGGTGGCGGTGATTACGGTACACGTGATGAAACCAAGTCGTTAGGTCTAAACTTGGATTGGCAAGTGAACGATAACCTAAACTTAGAATTGGATTATCATAATTCTTCCGCTGAAAATACGCCTAACAATGAGTTTGGTTCCAGTAACAACCTCGCAATGGCTGGTTTTATTCGCGCATCATCAGCAACAGATTTTTCTGGTGATTTGCCAATCTTGGCAATCCGCGGCGGTAATGCTATTCAGCCATCGGATATGTTGGTAACAGGAAGCGTATTTACCAATAATCAAAATCATGCCGACACCGAACAAACACAGTTCCGTGGTAAATATGTATTTGATGAAGCTGGCAGTATCGATTTCGGCTTATCACTAACTACCTCGGAAAACCGCGGACAAACTAAAAATGTCCAGCGTAATAACTGGGGCGGTGAAGGTACAGCTGGTGCATATGATTCAAGCTTATTCCCACGTAAATCGATCCATGATCAATTTACGGATGTAAGCGGCGGTAACTTCCAAGACTTCAACGGGATATACGGTGAAGACTATGAAATTATGGATAGCTATTTTGCCTTTGATTTTGCTGGAGTAAGAGAGCAAGCAGCACAATTGTTAAGTGTGCAAGCGGTTGGCGATTGCGGCAACTCTTTCTGCCCATCAACCGACTATGCGTCAGATACCGACAGATATAATAAAGAAGAAATGACCGCTGTTTATGCCCAATATAATTATGACGGCGAAATAGGTGACATGCTGTATGACGTGCATGTAGGTTTACGTTATGAAGAAACCGATGTTACCTCTACCTCTGCGGTACCCGGTTATAATGGAGCCGTATGGAATGGTACAACTGAAGTATTTTTACTTTCGTCAGGCCAGCAGGAATTCCAAACGCAAGAAGGCAGCTATAACCATACCTTGCCAAATATCAATTTTAATATTGAAGTGGTTGAAGACGTTATGTTGCGAGCAGCGTACAGTGAAACGATTGGTCGTCCAAATTATGGTCAAATGATAGGCGGCACTTCACTCAACGAAGGTGCAAGATTTGATGGCGGAAGCGGGTCTTCTGGCAGTGCAGCATTGTTACCTCTAGAATCAGAAAACATTGACCTTTCTGCAGAATGGTATTACTCACCAGGAAGCTATGTGTCATTGGGATATTTTAGAAAAACAACCACCAATAACGTTGTCATTGATAGCATTGTAACTACCACAGGTATCGCAAACCCTGCAGATGGACCTTACCAACAAGAAGCTTTAGCTGCTGTGGGTGCCGATGGTGCCTTACAACGCCAATATATATACGATACTTATGGTGCCACTGACCCCTTAGTTAGCTTGGTCAATGGGAACATAGAAATTCAAGGTAACCCTGCCACAGATAACTTGATGACGTTCGATATTAATACCCCTGTAAATGAAACCGGTGAATCAACATTTGACGGTATAGAGTTTGCGGTCCAACACCTATTTGGTGAAAGCGGCTTTGGTGGCATTATTAACTACACTAAAGTAGACACAGGTGCTGAATTTGACAACTTTGAAATAGGGACTAGCACCCAAGACGTTGAATTAGGCATCAGTGATACAGCAAACTTAGTAGCCTTCTATGAAGACTATGGCTGGTCAGTGCGTTTGGCTTACAACTGGCGTGACGAATTCCTTGAATCTCAGTACCAAGGCGATGTGGGTGTATCTCCAGTATATGTCGAAGCTTATAGCCAATTGGATATGACCATTAGCTATGATGTACCTCAGGTCGAAGGCTTAAATATATTCTTTAATGCTATAAACTTGACTGATGAATACATTCGCAAACATGGACGTTCTGAATACCAAGTACTGAATGTTACTCAACAAGGTGCTCGCTACAATTTAGGCGCTCGCTATACGTTCTAGGCATAGCGTCAGCCATTCCTAAAATGTTGCATAAGGCCGCTGAATTAATCCATAATTCATGCGGCCTTTTTCTTATTAATGCTAACGTACACATTAATATGCGGATCTGTTAACTCAGATGAAGCACTATGGCTTAACCAGAATATTGCAATAAACATATATTTATCTGCTTACCCTTATCTAATTAACGTAGTGGGATCCAAAATGGCCAACAACGTATTACTTAACAGTATCGATCATCAAAATATAAAAGTGATTACCGAGCACTCATCAGAATATGGTGACAACTTATGGTACAGCCCCACCTTCCCAAGTGAGTTCAGAAGTGTTCAAGCCTACTATCCGATCTTTTTTAATAAAGATCCCAGTAGCGGAAAATTCTTTGCCATTGCATTGTTCGGTTTTAAGGATCAAGAAAACTTGTTCTTGCAAGATAATAAATGGCAAGCTGGCTATATTCCCTTGACGGTTGCCAGACAGCCTTTCTTGATAGGCATACAAAAGGTCAAAGAAGACGGAATTGAAAAAGAACAAAGAGTATTACATATCGATCTTGATAACCCTCGAGTGAACCAAGAACACGGGGAGCCATTATTTTTAACGCATGGCGGCAATAGTCCCTACGTAGACCGCGCAGCCGATATGTTAGAAGCGATACATCACGGCTTTGTGGATAGCGCCGCATTTATTGACTGCCTAGTTGAATATCAGTTGTTAGAGACATTTACCTTAGACATCACACTCAATGATGAAACTAAATATCAAATGATCGGATTTTATGCCATTAACGAAGATAAGCTCAATGCACTCGACGGTGAAGTATTAGGCAAGTTACATGAAAAAGGCTATTTACAGGCCATTTATATGGCTATCGCTTCACAAGCCAATATCAGAACGTTGATGAATAAGAAAAATGAACTATTAGGACTATAACAGTCTTTTGCGTCAAACTTAGCTGAGTACAATGCAATGTTGGTAGTCGAGAAAAACGTGAAGCAAATAACCGACTGTCGCCCCGGCGATATTCCACCGTTTGTTTTGTCGTCCACTGAGCCCCTTATTTTGAAGGGGTTTGCGGATGCATGGCCAATTGTTGAGGCTGGGCTGAAATCAACGAAGTTGGCCGCGGACTATTTACGTGGTCTGTATAACGGCAAGCCCGTCTTTAGTGCCTATGGCGAACCGCATACTCAAGGACGTGTTTTTTATAACGACGATATGACAGGCTTTAATTGTCAGGGTGTTAAGGCCGATCTCAACTTGGTGTTGGATAAACTATTAGATCATGATGACGATCCTTCCCCTCCTACCATCTATGTCGCATCTGCTGAGGTAAATAATTGGCTACCCGGTTTTAATCAACAAAATAATGCAGGTCTTGATGACTTCAATCCACTAACCAGTATCTGGATTGGTAATCAAAGTAAGATTGCCGCCCATTATGACGTACCCAATAATTTAGCTTGCTGCGTAGTGGGCAAAAGACGCTATACGGTTTTCCCTCCAGAGCAAATAGCTAACCTGTATGTAGGGCCGATGGAGTTATCTCCTGGGGGACAAGATATTAGTTTGGTCGATTTTAGCCATCCAGATTATGCCAAGTTTCCGAAATTTAAACAGGCTTTAGCAGCGGCTCAAGTCGCTGAATTGGACCCCGGAGATGCCTTATTTCTGCCCAGTATGTGGTGGCACCATGTTGAGGGTTTAACGCCTTTTAACGTATTGGTAACCCATTGGTGGCGAGATACGCCAGCCTTTATGGGTAGACCTGAAAATGCATTAAAGCTCGCAATATTGAGTTTGCGTAATTTACCCCCGGCACAGCGCGATGCGTGGAAAGCCATTTTTGAGCATTATATCTTCGACCATCAGCCTGGGGATTTAGACCACATTCCTGATGCAGTAAAAGGGATGTTATCTCAACCTCTGGATCTACTATCAGCTAAAAAAATCAGAGCGGAATTGCTCAATAAATTAAAAGTCTAAGCACTCGTTGCTCGCATTATTTATAGGACGAAAACACAGATGAAAAAACAACCGATTAAACGCGTCGTAATTGCCGGTGGTGGCACAGCAGGTTGGATGGCCGCAGCAGCGCTATCTAAACTGTTAGGCAAAAATTTATCTGTTTCATTGATAGAGTCCGACGACATCCCCACGGTAGGCGTGGGTGAAGCGACAATACCCACCTTACATATTTTCCATCGTTTGCTCGGCATAAATGAACAAGAATTCATGGCTGCTACCAATGCAACATTCAAGTTGGGTATTAAGTTTGAAAACTGGGCTGAAGTGGGTCAAGACTATATCCACTCTTTTGGCTTTCTTGGTCAAGGTTGCTGGGCCGCGGGCTTTCAGCACTTTTGGCTCAAAGGTCAACAAAAAGGCATAACGAGTCAAATTGGCGATTACATACCCGAGCACTTAGCTTGCCGCGAAGGTCGGTTTGCAGTGCTTGCCAATCAGGATCAAAACCATGCCTACCACTTGGATGCAGGCTTATACGCCAAGTTTTTACGTAAAATTGCACAGCAACACGGTTGCAAACGTATCGAAGGCAAAATTCAAACGGTGACCTTAAATGATGATTCTGGCCATATTGATACCCTAACTTTAGCATCGGGTGAGATTATTGAAGGTGATTTATTTATTGATTGCACGGGTTTTAGGGGCTTATTAATAGAGCAAGCCTTGCACACCGGTTTTGAAGATTGGAGTCACTGGTTACCGTGCGACAGTGCAGTAGCGGTACAGACAACCGCAACAGAAAACCCAGTGCCATATACTCGCTCGATAGCCCGAGACGCTGGCTGGCAATGGCGTATACCACTGCAAAACCGTACTGGGAACGGCCTAGTCTTTTGCAGTAAATACATGACTGACGATCAAGCAAAAGAAGCGCTTCTGGCAAACATTGAAGGGGAAACCCTCAACGAACCACGTGTTATTAAATACAAAACAGGTACGCGTCGTAAACATTGGAATAAAAACTGTGTAGCAATTGGCCTATCATCTGGGTTTATAGAGCCTTTAGAATCGACTGGTATACATCTTTTTCAACGAGCGATAGTACGGCTTATGCTTATGTTCCCAAGCGATGGTATAGAACAAGCCGAAGTGGACGAATTCAACACCCAGAGCCGCGCCGACGTAGATGATATAAAAGACTTTATTATTTTGCACTATCACCAAACTCAGCGTACCGACACCCCATTTTGGCGATATTGTAAAAATATGGCCGTTCCCGACACGCTTACCCATCGTATGGCTTTGTTTGAAACCACAGGGAAGGTTTATAAAAAAGCGGAAGAGCTATTCGGTGAAACGTCGTGGATCCAAGTTATGTTAGGTCAAGGCATAACGCCTAAGCAATATCACCCTATCGTCGATATGATGGGCGATGAAGAATTACAGCGCTTCCTTGATAACATTAAAAACAACGTCAAGAAAAAAGTAACTAACTGGCCTGATGTAAACGACTTTATTCGCCATTACTGCCAAACGAATATCGTGCGCTAATGTTGTCACCCTTTGCTAAAAATCCTAACAGCACAGTAAATATCATGTTAGTAGGGAATGAAAAAACACCGGTAATCGTTATCGACGATATGCTGTTAACCCCACAAGCGGTCGAGACTGACGCTTGTGCAAACACGGATTTTAGCCCAGCAGAAAATGGGTTTTACCCCGGAACACGCTCCGCACTTCCAAGGGAATACATCATAGAAGTGGTCCGAGCGTGTTATCAAAAAATAGCTGAGGTTTATGCGATCCCCCTAGCGTTACAACTCAAACCCCAAGCGGGTTATTACTCTTTGGTTAACACCCCAGGCGCCAGTTTGTCAGTTTTACAACGGATACCCCACTACGACGCCGTCGACCCCTATTATTTTGCACTCTTACATTATATCAATACTGACCAGCACGGTGGCACGGGCTTTTTTAGGGACAACGCGTCAGGATTTGAACGTATCGGGCAGGACACAGAAGAGATATATTTACAATCCGCAGAGCATTTTATCAATCATATTCAAGCCCCTGCTGCAGAATATATCACCCGCTCAACTAAGCAATTCACCCTATATTCTACGGTCGAATATAAGCCTAACCGCCTTGTGATTTATCCGGGTAATTTACTGCACTCAGGGTTGATTGACGAACGCCGTGATGTAAACATTCATCCTAAAAATGGGCGCCTCACAGCCAATATTTTTATTAATTTTAGCTAGCTCGTATAGCAAACAACAAATTGTTGTTCAGACACAACCTGTCTGAGCGTCAAATATTGACCTCTAGCAATATAGGATAATGATCAGAGTACCAACGGGTTTCGGGTGTTTTAAGTACGCTTGTTTTTACATTAGCAGGAGAAAATGTTGTCCACATTCTATCTAAACGAAATAATGGAAATGCGGTCGGGAAAGTCGCGCTAACTGTTTGCTGCGTTAGTACCTCGTTAATCCGCTTAAATGCTTGGGTAAAGAATTGCCATTCATTGAAATCTCCGCCGACAATTATCGGTATAGTTGATACTTGCAACTTTTCACGTAAATACTCATCTAGAAGGGCAAATTGCTTTCGCCGTTCGTTCTTCTTTAAACCTTTGTGAGTATTAATTATTCTCAAAGGTCCAATATCAGTATCTAGCACCACTTCTTGTATATTGCGTGGCTGAACGTCTTTTTGGCTCACATCTAAGGTTTTTTTTGACAACACAGGAAAGCGACTCAAAATAGCGTTGCCATACCAACCATTAGATTCCTGTATGGCGGCTGACTCAGCAAGATCAGTAAAATGTCCTGCGCACAAATCATCGATGTCCCGCTCAGTCCTTCGCTCAGTTGGTCGGGTATCCATTTCCTGAATCAGCGCAATATCAATACCCTGTGATGCTAAAAATAAACCAATACGACGATAATTTTGCACCTTATCAACCCCGACGCCACTATGAATGTTATATGTAACTATCCGCATGTTGTCTTACCCATTCTGTGCTTTCTTAAGTTGATACATACGTGCTAGTTTCTGCGAAACAAAGATCATCAAGATCCAGCAAGCAATCCCGCCGACCAAATAACCAATAGCTTGTGGCGTAGGATCGTTAAAAATTTGACCTAAAGAGTCTCCGACTAAACCCTTTGCAATCATAGGGGGAAACATTCCCAAAAAGGTACCTGCTAAGAACTGCATTAATCCTATAGACGAAATCCCAGCAACCAAGTTAACTAGGCTAAAAGGTGCCACTGGCAGCAGACGTATGACTGCCACCCCGACAACGCCACTATTTTTAAATTTTTCATCAACCGCTTGTACCTTTGCGCCGCCCAATTTACGCAACCCGTTGCTACCCATTACGTGCCCTAAACCAAACATCATTGCCGAGCTGATTAATGCCCCCATCATTCCATAAATAGGGCCCCAAATTGGTCCGTATACAGCCGCAACCGCCAGTGACAACACAGTGACAGGAAAAAACAACAAACCTGCCACCACGTAAACAAGGCAGATAGTCGGTATCACCCACATGGTTCCGCGCGTATCCTGTAGAAACTGCTCCAGTTTATCCGCCGATAACCAAGGTATCGAATGCGCAGCCCAAAAGATCAAGCCTCCGAGCACCAGTACCAACAATGCGGCCATTAGAAAGACGATGGTTTTTTGCTTAGGGTTACCCACGCCTACCACTTTGCCATTCGCCATTTGTATGGGGGCGATAAGAGGTTTTTCAGGGTCGGATAAAGAATTGAAAACGGGCTGCCATGCCTTACTGGTAAATTGCGTATCCTCGACTTCTGCCAATTGATAACTGTTTGGCTGTTGTTCACTTAGCAGATTTCCTAATGGGTCTTGTGTGCTAAAGATCGCTTCTACCTGCTCAATAGAGCGCCCAGTGTGTTCAGCCAGTAGATCGTCTCGCACCCTAACGATGTCCTGTTTATTTTGCTCTGTATCCGCAGCGAAAATTAAATCAACTTCCGTATCTAAACTCATTGAACGGTTACTGATATTTGACGACCCAATGACCAGGTAACGATCGTCAATACTCATTACTTTTGAGTGCACCCGCTTTTGTGTGCTATCACCCTGTTCATTGGTAAGGGTCGAATAGGTCATCTTTACTCGACTTTCATCAATACCTGCCGCTAAGATGCGCTTAAAATCTATTCTGCTTGCCCAAAACGCCTCGCTCTCGAATTTTCCCTTAGGTTCATAGGAACTAACAATCACAACTTGTAAACGCGAATGTGCCTTTAATTGTTTATTCAACGCCTCTGCTATTTCTTGCCGGGTAGTAAATTGGTTTTCGATAAAGATAAAACGCTCCGCCTGAGCGATAAGATCAAGCAGCATACGACGTACTTCTTGCACAGGCTCAACGCCATCCATAAAAGGGATGGTACGCGCCAGCGCACAGGGTAAATGTTCCATCGTAGGGGGAAAGTGTTCAGGCCAAGACTGCGGTACTTGCTTTAAAGAGAGGTTAGATGAATCAAATGGAATTGCTTTATGCTCGCTGATCCTGTCCCAACGCCATCGCACTAGCTTACCGAACGATTCAACAATCGGACCACTGGTCAGTACTTGTACATCATGTAAGGGTCCATGTGGGCCATCGGGGCCCACACGTTGTGGATGCTCAACAAGGTGTTCTCGAGTGTCCCATCGATTAGTCGATACATCCATACCACCAGAAAAGACGATTTCATCATCAATCACGACGACTTTCTGGTGTTGACTACCGCCCATGGGTATAGTGCTGTCTAAGGTAGTTTGCACATTGTCAGGGGTTTTGTCATCCCACACTTCTTTTGCCCACATTTCACGTTGGCTAAAAAACGCCAGTGACGAATCCCATCTAAGTAGATAAATTTTTATATTCTCGTTCTGTTCAGCCTTCCATTTTAGTAGCTCACTTATAACGGATGGTGCAGTTGCATTCTTTTCTTCATCGCCGCGCAGCAATCGAATACGGCTATCTATGTCCCAACCGACAATAAAAATACTCCGCTGGGCTTTACAAATTGCGCTGTGTAACGCGCGGTAATAATTAGCGCCATCAATCAAAGGCGTGGCATAGCTCGCTATGCTTGTTTGCCAACAATTTTCATTTTGTTGAAATAACGATGAGGCATTATCTTTCATGCTTAGTCCGCCTTTTTTTTGCTGTTTGACCAATGATGTTTAGCAGCATTAAAAAACCACTAACTACTAATATTTATAAAATTTACATACCAAGTGAGTATAAATTTTCGACTTATAAAAAATTACTAACATAGAAAAAACCCAAGTAACATGCGGGATAGCCATTAATTGACTAATAAAAAGTAAATTGATTTATACGTTTTTTTTGGTACATATAGGATTGCCGAGCAAAATATACGCCAGCCAGCTGTGGAGCCTTTGGTACGAAAATAAGTAGAAAAAATATTCAAGTTAACGCGGAATAGAGCGGATTTACTTAAAAATAACCTATACAATGGTCGTCGCAGGTTTCTGCAAACAATTTTATTAAACAAAGTAGAGTAGATTATGAGTAAAGGTACAGTTAAGTGGTTTAATGCAGATAAAGGTTTCGGCTTCATTACTCCAGAAGACGGCGGAAAAGATTTATTTGTTCATCACTCAGAAATTAAAAGCGGTGGTGGATATGCAACTTTGAACGACGGCCAAGAGGTTGAGTTTGAAATTGGACAGAGCCCTAAAGGCCCATGCGCGAACAACGTAGTACCTGTTTAATTACAGATTTACGTTAGTAATCGCCTAAAACGAGCCGCTTTGCGGCTCGTTGCTTTTAAGCTACTAATAAAGTTTACCCTTTAATTTTATTAAAATTAAAGTACCGCAATAGCAGCAGCATAATCAGGCTCATCAGCCGTTTCAGATACTTGCTCTGTATAAATCACCTTACCACTCTCATCCAATACAACAACGCAGCGTGACAATAAACCAGTTAACGGTCCATCAATAAACTCAACTCCGTAGTCTGTACCAAATGAACTTCTAAAGCTCGATCCAGTTTCAACATTTTCAATTCCTTCAGCACCACAAAAACGTGCTGCAGCAAAAGGTAAATCAGCTGATACACATAGAACCTTAGTATTTTCTAGTTTACTCGCTTGCTCGTTAAATTTGCGAACTGACATAGCACATGTGCCTGTATCCACAGACGGAAAAATATTCAGAACTAATCGCGCCCCTTTATAATCGGCCAATGTAGTTTCAGATAGGTCTGTTTTGACTAACCGAAAATCTACTGCGGTTTCACCCACACTCGGTAACACGCCAACGGTATTAAAAGGATTGCCCTGCAAAGTAACTGTACTCATATGTTCTCCAACTTAGTTAATTTATGCTGATTATTAAGATAACAAAATGGGGGACGAAAGATAGAAAACAATAGCCAGGTCTTATAATTACTTTCACATCAGGTAGGCATTATGTCTTCGAAAATTAGATTGGTCTTGTCAGCATTCGTGGCTTTTGTATTTTACTTTAGCTGGACGTACTGGGCGAATAGCTTAGTCACAAACGATTTAGCGGTGATTTTACGTTCGGCGTTAGTGCAAGGTACGCTTAGTGGTAGTGTCACAATACTGTTTACATTTGCATTGGAAAGAGCAGTTAATCGTTTCGGTCAACACAGTGTATCATTGGTATTTGTGGTACCCATATTGTGTTCAGTTTACGCAAAGACAAGACAAAATATCGCCATATTTAAAACCTTTAGTCATGCACTGAATCAGTCTGCGGCGGTGATGCATTCAACAAGAATACCAGGAACCCTGCTAGCGCCACTTATTCCTATTGCCATGCAAGGCAGCTTAGCGCTAGGTGCAAACCTGATAAATCAAACACCGAATTTATGGTTAACCATTTTGCCCAGTATTATATTTAGCGCAATATATGGCTATGTATATACGTTTACTTTGTTGAATAAGCGAGAGATTCTTGACTCTGTTAGATAAAGTATTATCTAGCTAAAGTAACAAAACGATAAGGATGTGGATTTTTTTCGTCTGGCGTGTTCAATTCACTGTCTAATTCTTGCCATGAACCGTCGGAATAATCAGGAAAGTAAGTATCCCCGGGGGTTTCGAGGTCAATAAGGGTCAAATACAGACGATTGGCATGGCCCAAAAAATGCTGATAAACGGTTCCACCGCCAATCACCATTATCTCTTGCTCGTCATCACTTATTCCTTGTTGGCTCAAATGTAATTTGGCAATCGAAATAGCATCTTCACAACTGTTTACTACCGTTGCCTCCGCTAGTGCATAAGATTTGTCGTTAGTAATAACAATATTCAGGCGACCAGGTAGCACCCTACCAATAGACTCGTATGTTTTACGACCCATGATAATGGGCTTACCTAAGGTAACGCGCTTGAAGTGTTTTAAGTCAGCTGGCATATGCCAAGGCATTTGGTTGTTTAAACCTATGACCCGGTTATTTGCCATTGCAGCAATCAATGCAACTTTTGCCATTTACCTACTCCCTTGCGCATACCTTGATATTGCTATTACTACCAACTGTACTTAATTACTTCGGTTAGCTAGGGCATGCCTAACTAACCGATTTATCTATTTATTTTTGGTACACTATTTTTGGTATACAACTTCGAAGTCGTCATCACCATCGAAATCATCATCATCGTCGTCGAAGTCATCATCATCATCTGCATAGTTTTCAACTGTCTCTTTATGATAAGTATCCCACTTGAAGCCGACTTCTTCTTCGTCCGATTCATCAACAACGTTAGCAGGTAACGTATCGATATAATCCATGACTTTAATACACAATTCTTTAGTATTTTTACCCTGAACGGCAGAAATACTATAATACTCAGCTTCCCAACCCATGGCTTGAGCAATTTCTTTACACAAGTCTTCTGCTTCATCTTCGAACATCAGGTCAGTCTTATTAAACACTAACCAACGCGGTTTAGCGGCTAATTTAGGGCTGTATTTTTCAAGTTCACCCACAATTGCTCTAGCATTATCTACTGGATCAGAGCCGTCTGCAGGCATCAGGTCAATCAAATGCAGCAATACACGACAACGTTCAAGATGTTTTAGGAATTGAATCCCCAAACCAGCCCCATCTGACGCGCCTTCGATCAAACCAGGAATATCCGCAATAACGAAACTGCGCATAGCATCTAGGCGAACGACACCCAAATTAGGAACAAGCGTAGTGAAAGGATAATCCGCTACTTTCGGCTTAGCCGCTGACACACTGCGTATAAAGGTAGATTTACCCGCATTTGGCATACCGAGTAGACCCACATCTGCAAGTAGCATCAACTCAAGCTTAAGCATTCGTACGTCACCAGGGGTGCCTAAGGTCTTCTGCCTAGGTGCACGGTTTGTACTGGTTTTAAAGCGCGCATTACCTAAACCGTGAAAACCGCCTTGTGCAGCTTTAAGACGCTGACCATGCTTGGTTAAATCACCCAATAATTCGCCCGTTTCAGTATCGGTAGCGCGTGTGCCAACTGGCACCATCACGTCAAGATCAACACCTCTGCGGCCGGTACAATCAGCACTTCGACCATTTTTACCACGCTCAGCACGATGAAATCTTTCAAAGCGATAATCGATAAGCGTGTTTAAGTTTTCATCCGCAACTAGATATACACTGCCACCATCACCACCATCACCGCCGTCCGGGCCGCCATCTGGAACATATTTTTCTCGGCGAAAACTAACCGTACCGGCTCCGCCATCACCCGCTTCTACGCGGATCTCAGCTTCATCTACAAATTTCATCGTTAACTCAACTTTAAGGTAAAGAGTATAAAGAGTTTATACTACTTCGCTGTTGTTGCGGTGTCATACCACAAATCAGCGTGTTTGCCAGTCCATTCATACATATGAAGGTAGGCTCTTCAAACAAAAAACCCCGCACAAGCGGGGTCTTTTAAACTATGTAAAGTAGCTAATTACTCAGCAACGATACTTACAAACTTACGGTTTTTAGGACCTTTCACTTCGAATTGAACTTTACCATCAGATAAAGCAAACAAAGTATGATCTTTACCGATACCCATATTGTTACCAGCATGGAAACGAGTTCCACGTTGACGAACAATGATGTTACCAGCTAAAACTGACTCACCGCCGTAACGCTTAACACCTAAACGTTTACTTTCTGAGTCACGACCGTTATTAGTACTACCACCAGCCTTTTTATGTGCCATTAGTTGAAACTCCTATTAAGCGCTTATACCAGTGATTTTCACTTCCGTGAACCACTGACGGTGACCCATTTGGGTACGTGAATGCTTGCGTCGACGAAACTTAACGATCTTAACTTTATCGCCACGACCATGCGTTACGACTTCAGCTGTAATTTTTCCGCCACTAACAAAAGGCGTACCGATCTTAACGTCTTCACCATTGCTCACCATTAAGATTTCACCGAATTCAATTGACTCACCTAGAGCCACTTCGATTTTCTCAAGACGAACGGTTTGGCCTTCAGCCACACGGTGTTGTTTGCCACCACTTTGGAAAACCGCGTACATAATTAACTCCGCTCTGCGCTTATATCATTGCGCTATATATTCAAAAACAGGGCGCGAATTGTACGTGAAGCATCCAGTGGTCGCAAGTACCAAATTCAATTTATTTGCTCAAATATGCAGCAACACTTAATCTACGCGTCTTTGCGAGCAATTGTTACGTAATGTCTACTGGATACCCTGCGCAATTTCTGTAAAATCGCACGCTAATTAACACCTTATTACGTCAGAGCTGAAATTTAAGTATGGATTTAGACAACATCCTTTCACTCGCTGAGCCAGATATGCTCGCGGTCAATCAACTGATCCAGAAGCAGGTGAATTCAGATGTCTCTTTGATTAATCAACTAGGCTTTTATATCGTCAATAGTGGCGGTAAACGTTTGCGTCCCCTGTTAACCGTTTTGGCTGCCAGAGCGCTTACTATTGAAAACGAGCAACATCATACGCTGGCCGCTATTATTGAATTTATTCATACCGCCACCTTGTTGCATGACGACGTGGTTGACGAATCCACTATGCGCCGGGGCCGCGAAACAGCCAATGAAGTATTCGGCAACCAAGCTAGCGTATTGGTAGGTGACTTTCTTTATACCCGCTCGTTTCAAATGATGGTTACCTTAGATAGCATGCGCGTTATGCAGATACTGTCCGATGCCACGAATGTTATTGCAGAAGGTGAAGTATTACAGTTAATGAACTGCAATGACCCAAATACGACCGAAGAAAGCTACATGCAAGTTATCTACAGCAAAACCGCACGCTTGTTTGAAGCGGCGACGTTATTGTCTGCAGTGCTCACCAAGCAAAGTGTTAGCATCGAAAATGCCATGCAAGACTATGGTAAATACTTAGGTACAGCCTTTCAGCTGGTCGACGACATCATGGATTATGCGTCCGACAGCGAAGACATGGGCAAAAATATGGGTGATGATTTAGCTGAAGGCAAACCGACATTGCCACTTTTATATGCCATGTGGAACGGCAATGCCAAGCAAGCGGCGTTGATCAAAGAAGCCATCGAGCTAAGTAATGGTATGGACAACCTCGGCGCCATTTTACATGCCATCGAAGAAACAGGTGCGTTGACTTATACCAAACAACAAGCCTTAAATGCATCTCAGCAAGCTATCGATGCATTAGCGCCTATACAAGATTCTGAGTATAAACGCGCGTTAATTGGTCTAGCGCATATATCAGTAGAACGTGTGGCTTAAGCACCATAACAGGGCACCTGATGACGAAAAATACCCCGCGACGTAAAGCAGCGAGGTATTTTTCACACCAGTCGATTAATCTTTCGAAATACTCACGCGACCATTGACGGTTGATATTGAGACCTTGCCTTGCCCTTCTCCCATGCTCGTCGCCAACCAACTGCTGGGGCCGTATTTATCTTTCTTAACCTGATCTGAGGTTAGTCGATTGATTATTGTGCCACCCGCATGGGACCGTATATCAAATAGAGCAGATACCTGTTGGGTGAAATTTAAGTTTATTTCACCGCCCACTGTAGTGGCTTTTATCTCTCCACCTTTTGCTAAACTTAAATCAACACTTAATTCGCCATTTACAGTTTCCAAATTGGCGTACTTCACGGTCTGCATTGCCAATGTAACGTCGCCGTTGACGGTGGTGACTCGTACCTCTTGACTACTGGACTGCACATTTACGTCACCGTTAACCGTTTCGTATTTATCTTCGCGCCCTTGTGTGCTGCGTGAGCGAATGTCTCCATTAACGGTTTCAATGGCCACATCACCTTGTAAATCATCTGCGTTTATATCGCCATTTACTGATTCTAGCCGTAATCGCCCGGCAAGTTTCTGCGCATCAATATCGCCATTAACCGTTTCAACACTGACCCCTCCGGTAATATTATTTAACGACACATCAGCGTTAACAGCGGTGTAGTTTAAGCGGCTTTGCCGTGGCACAAAGATAGTAAGTGCATCTTCATCATCTCGCCCCCAGCCTCCTCGCATGCCACTTTTGACTTTTACCTTGATGGTAACCTCGTTACCCTGACGCTCAAAAATAAAGCGTTCGGTGCGTTCTCCAAGGGCACCTTTTACTTGCACTTGCGGCTTATCCCAGCCTTTTATCTCAGCTTTGCCATTTACATGTTCAATCTCAACATATCCTTCAGGGTTAGCATCTAAGGTGCGATCCACTTTCTCACCCGCCAAGACATTTACGCTTGCGAACATGCTCGCACCCGCTAATAGTGCACTAAGCATTAATACTTTCATCTTCATACCCCCATACACTCCTGCTAGGCCTGCGACCATTTAGGTGAATGCACTCGTTCAATTAAATTAATTTGTTGCTGATGTACGCTTTGTAGCATTTTCAACAAAGCCATATTATTGGGTTCATTTTCCAGTGCCTTTTTGATAGCAACAGCCGCACTGTCAAGCTCAGCCAACTGCTGTTGCCAATTTTGAGTTAACGCAGTTTGCCCTTGATATTGAATCAACAAGGCACTTTTTTGCTCTTCGTGTTGCGCACTTAGGGCCGCAACCAACTCATCACCGGTGATCATGTGCTTACTGGGCATGAGGTTTTTCCAGCTCACCAAGGCTACTAGCGCAATCGCAGCTGCGAGCATAACGAACTTACCCACCTCACGAGCAAGGGGGTTTTGACTGTGCTGGGCAGAGTCATTTAAGTGATGCACATTACGGACTTCATCTTGTTGCTTAATCAGCGCTAACTCAATACCCGGCCATAAATCTCGCTCCGGTTGCTTGTGCTTATCTAAGGTGGCCAGCTTTTCTTGCAGCAGCTGCTCAAAATCTTGTTTATGCATACCCCATCCACTCCTCTAACAGCTTCTTTGCCCGATGGAACTGAGCCTTGCTTGACCCCACTGCCATATTTGTCATTTGGGCAATGTCTTCATGGCGATATCCTTCAATCGCGTGCAATACAAAGACAATCCGTGCTCTTTCTGGTAAACGTGTGACGTACTTTTCGATATCGACTTCACCCGCCGAAGGTTCTGCAATATGGTTTGCAGCGCTTGAGTCCTCAATATTAAACATGCGTTGCACCCAGCCACGTTGTTTACGAATATAAGAAATCGTAATATTCGAGGTCACCGTGTGCAGCCAAGTCGAAAACTTACTCTGTTCAGAGTAATCACCAATTTTACGCCATAGCTGTATAAACACTTCTTGGGCAGCATCCTCGGCCAAAGAACGGTCAGCCGTAAGCCGATAGCACAGCGCATACACCTGCCCAATATATTGATGATACAGTTGATGATAGGCCTGTCGATTTCCATTTTTTACCGCTAGCAGTAGCTGCCGTTCTTCATCAGTGGCAAACTTATGCTTAGCGGCAACGACATTTGAATACTCAGTCAATCTTCTTTCTTCGTTGGCTAGGTTATTAAGTGAGTCGCAGACTAACCCACAAAGGTTTAAAGCAGCAAAAAAAACGTTATCTATTGGAATCAGCATGAAAGTTTTAGGTTTATTCGCAGGTACTATTCGGCCGATTGGCCCACAGAATGCCCCTTCAGGCATAGACAAACGTCCCGTTACAACGGTAACGGTTAATCATTTAGGGATAACCGACGATGTACAAGTAGATAAACGCTACCACGGTGGTCCAGAGCGGGCTTTACACCAATATGCTTTGCGTGGGTATGAAACCATAATTAAACGGCACCCACTAATGCACAAGCGAGCAATACCAGGCAGCATAGGAGAGAATCTAACGAGTACACTGATGCACGATGAAAACGTCAACATTGGTGATATTTATGCCATTGGGCCAATTGAAGTCCAAGTTAGCTCACCCCGTATACCTTGCTGGAAAATTGAAGAAAAATTAAATCAGAACGGGTTAGTTAAGTTTATCGCTAAACATCAAATTACTGGCTGGTATTACCGTATTTTAAAAGAAGGCGTAATTTCAATTGGCGACGACATCACATTGCTCAGCCGTGAGAACCCAGATATTTCCGTGGCGTCGTTTGTGCAGCAACACTTCGATAAAAACACCTCAGTTGACGCACTGTATATGTTAAGTCAGGCTAAAGGTTTAGACCCAGAATGGAAAACGCGTTTTACTCGCCGTATTGAAAAGGGATAATAAAAGTCAGCGAATTTTAGACATAAAAAAACACCGCACAAAGGCGGTGTTTTTAGTATTCAACAAGGCTTAAATTAAGCTTCTTGAATAACAATCAATTTGATTGTAGCTGTTACTTCAGAATGCAACTGTAGATCGATTTCGAACTCACCAGTTTCACGTAAAGTACCAGTAGGCAATTTAACTTCAGATTTAACGATCTCAACACCAGCAGCAGTAATTGCTAACGCGATGTCACGAGTACCGATAGAACCGAATAATTTGCCTTCGTCGCCAGCAGGAGCTGCGATAGTGACTTCTGCAAGTTCAGCAACTTTTGCTGCACGAGCTTCAGACGCTGCAAGCTGGTCAGCAATTTTTGCTTCTAGCTCAGCACGACGTGCTTCAAATTTTTCTACGTTTGCTTTAGTAGCAGGTACCGCTTGTCCTTTAGGGAACAAAAAGTTACGTGCATAGCCTGATTTTACAGTGACATTGTCACCCAAGCCGCCCAGGTTGGCGACTTTGTTTAGTAGTATGATTTCCATCTTGCTACCTCTTATTCCGCCAGGGATTACTTGTGAGAATCAGTATATGGAAGCAATGCTAGGAAGCGCGCGCGCTTGATAGCAGTTGACAACTGGCGCTGATATTTAGCGCTAGTTCCAGTGATACGGCTAGGTACGATTTTACCACTTTCAGTGACATAGTTTTTCAACATAGCGATGTCTTTATAATCTATCTGGACAACACCTTCAGCTGAAAAACGGCAGAATTTACGACGTCTAAAAAAACGAGCCATTTTTTGTCTCCTTATTCTTGTTCGTCAGAAACAGCAACTGCTGCTTCAGGTTCTACAGACTTGTCTTCAGAAGACGGTCTTTCATCACGCTTTTCACGACGTTCTTCTTTAGCCATAGGAGATTGCTCAGATTCAACACCTTTGGTTCGCATAACTAGGTTACGCAAAACAACGTCGTTGAAACGGAAAGCAGTCTCTAGCTCTTCAACCGCTTCAGCAGATGCTTCAGCATTGATAAGAACGTAGTGTGCTTTGTGTAGTTTTTCGATTGGGTAAGCCAATTGACGACGGCCCCAATCTTCCATACGGTGGATTGTGCCACCATTCTGGGTAAGAATTCCG
>TARA_R110002153_G_scaffold274364_2_pt1 | contig 350348 bp, 346 predicted proteins | sample TARA_R110002153 | Tara Oceans TARA_R110002153 (sample SAMEA4398193) | marine metagenome | biome: Polar Biome; feature: [SRF] surface water layer (ENVO:00010504); material: water (ENVO:00002006), including particulate matter (ENVO:01000060) such as... | depth 5 m | reverse complement strand
AGAACAATGAAGACAGGTGGACTAAGCTTATATGGATAGACATGAGCTGAAGTGCCATGAAAAACTGCATGACCGTTATAGTTAAGAGTGATAAACGACAAGGAAGTGCGTCTATAATAAAACAAGTATGAGTAGCATAAGTCAATACGTTCACTCGATTTAGTAATAGATTAATCCCGTTAAGATTGATTGAATCATCATTTACGAAGCTAGAAAAACTAAAGCAACCGTAGCCGTTTCATTTAGTTGACGGTGGTCATGTACAAAATACATATTAAAATGTTTTTCTGATTTTTCACTATCTATATGTTTAAGTGCACCCGATAGTTGAAACGCAATAACCTGCTCATTTTTCATCTGCCCAATTTGATCACTTATTGAGACAGTTGTAGTATCGTCAAACAAATTTTCAATCGACATACCTGTAAGGTTAGTTGGTGTTTTCTGAAGATATCCTGCTAGTTTTTCATTTATCTTAAGAATGATATTATCTTGGCTAAAATATACAATGCCAAACAGTGATTGGTCGAAAATTGCATCCCACTGGTTAAGGCTTTGTTGAAGTGATTTTTCTGTTTTCTTTAGATCCGTTATATCTTGATTAACTTCGATAGCACCAATAATTCGATTATCGTTATCAAATAGCGGGGTAGCGTGCATAAGTATTGTGCGTTTTTCACCATCGAATGCTTCAATATTAACAACTTCCGGGGCGCTTGTTTCACCATGAGTTACAGCACGAGCTAATGTCCAATCCTCTGCACCAAGTTTCTGACCAGTTTTGTCCCACCTTCCTTTATATTGACCATAATCTTTTACTTTCACGAATTTAGCACCGCCCCAAATACGTTGAACTTCAGGATTCGCAATGCATATTTGACTTGTTTCATCTGCTGCCCATAAGCCTACAGGAATAGTTTCAATGATCTTACGCATCATATATTCACTACGTTCTAAAGCATGTTCAGCTAGTTTTCTATTTGTGATCTCTGCCGAAATTGCGATGATTTTGATTGGACGATGTAATAAATCAAATATCAACTTTCCACGGGATGTAAACCAACGTGTTGTCTTGGTTTCGTTAGCTACATATTCAAAATCCCATTGATAAGGTTCATGTTTAGAAAATAGCTCTACAAGTGCTTCTATTTTGAGGTCACTAAACGGAAGTAAAGTTGAACGAAAGTTATCAGGTGCAAGATCAAATACAGACAGAGCATTATCAGAATAATCTAATTTACCGGTCAATACATTCCATTCCCAATGGACAATTTCAGCCATTTCTAAAGCCGCTCTCATTCGAGTCTCACTTTCCATTATTTGGCTGAGATACTCGCGTCGTGTATCGCTGATGGCACTATTGTCTGACATCGATGCTTGTAAACTCGAAATAGCTTCATTCCCATAGCGTAACCATACCCAATTTACCTCTAAATAATCGGCCAGAGTCCTTAGGTTATCGTATTCAATTTCGCCACCACGAGTCCATCTATTCACAGAAGGTACTGATGTACCAGCAGCTGACGCAACTTGAGATTGTGTAAGACCTTTTTGTTTTAACAAGTCTTTTAAACGATCACCGAAGCCATTTTTGGGCATAAATTTGACCTTTAAGGTGCGCAAAGCACACTTATCAATATGTTTTAGTTAAATATTCTTGATTATATTTTATATGACTATATTAGCACGGAAGCTAGTTATTCCGGTGAAATAACGCTCTAAAAATAGATGTAAAGTAATAAATTACTTGACGAGTAATATTATCGGGAATATAACTGTAATCGTACACAGTGTGAACTTTTGTTTCCTGCAGGTTAACATTGAGCAGGATTTATACATTAGTAAATTATCTGAATACACAGCAATTATTTATTTTATTTATGGAGTATTTATTATGAAAAAAACTCATTTGATCAGTGTTTTATTAACAGCAGCTACCATTGCCTTTACCTCTTCAGTTATTGCACATGGTGTTGAAGTACCAGTCGGAAGTAAAAATTTACAAATATTCAAACATGCACAAGAAATGCCCATTGCTTCTATGAACGAGCCTGGCGTTAATGCTTATTTTGAAGACATTGTTGGCTCAGCAGACCCTAAAGCCCCGATTTCTTGTGGTTTGTTCAGAATCGAAAAAGGTGACCCTCTTGTTTATACATATGATTACGACGATACAAAAATTATTTTAGAGGGTCATATTTATTTTTCTGATGGAACTCAGAAAGTAAAAGGTGAAAAAGGTGATGTTATGTTTTTCCCTAAAGGCGCAACTATTACATTTTCGACAGATGATTCAGGCCTTGCTTATGCCTGTGGTCAACGCAAATTATTCTGAGAAAGAAACTGAAAGAGACGTCAGGACAGGTATTGGCGTCTTTTCATAAATAAAAGAGAGAGAGAAATGAAAAAAAAATCATTAGCTCGCATAATTTCGTTAAGTTTTCCGATTGCTTTTTCAGCCGCTATTCAAGCAGGTGAAAGTATAGGGTTGACTGATTTGACAAATAACGACCCATTTTTTTACACCAGCGATCAATATATTAAAGCAGATAATAAACAGAAAGAGTTACTTGGTATAGGTCGACCGAATAAAACACATTCACAAATCCCACACTTACCAGTGTATTACGGATATATGAATACGAATTCAACTTATCGATTCGTAAACGTTGTAGAGCAAGTCTTTACGATGATTGGTGAAGGAAAGCACGGCTTATGGCGAGTACAAGAAAACGGTACTGTACGTGAGTATTTAAAAGCTGGTGCTGAAGGCCTAGCTCCTGGTGCGGATTTAACGGCGAAAGCCACGCAGACTATCATTTCAGATAATTATAGTTCATATCTTCCAAGTGAGAGTTGGTCAGGTTATAAATATCCAGATCAAAAGTTGAATGAAACAGGAAAACTTAATTTTATCGACTTGCCGATCACTCATCAGAAATATAAAGGTAAATACTTAAAACACCAGCCTGTTGATTTACCTAATTGGTACTGCACTATGTCAGGTAACGATTATGCTTATGCCAAACAAGCAATGGATTTTGCTTTTAAACAAACAGGAGCAAATCAAGTTGGTCCATTAGGTAAACGTGCGGGACTTGATATTAATGAAAACTACACTAACGTTTTACGTTTAAATCAAATGGAAGACGGCCGTTCATGGGTCAATATTGCTGAAAAAAATGGTGATAAAATTAATGTCAAATGGGAGGCGATTGATGAGAATAAAACAAATGCTGAGTTTTATTTAGTCGAGCGTCCATTTTTTAACAAACCTTATCTATTCCTGACAGCTGTTTATGATAACAATGACAATCGCGATCAAAGTTATGTTCGTCCACAAGGACCCTATTACGATTCAATTAAAGATAAAGGCTTCAATTTAAAAACAGAGGTGACAACTCAGCCTCGCTTCCATTTAGAATCTGGCAAAGAAGCTAAGGCAGTTGGATTACCGATTTATGGAGTTCACCACCCTGACCGTGCTGTATATGGTGCCGGTGGCGCTTGTCCTTTAAAAGGTGGTGATTGGGGACGCTACCCTGATACTTCTGGTGGTTCAGGTTGGCCAACGAACTACGAAGAAGTTACACCACTATGTGATTCGGTGTTACTAGATATCAAATTCTACGCAAATTTAGATGGCCGTGATTGGAATGATGCTAGCAAGTATTTAGCTAACGCAGGTGTTGGCACTAAAGAAGTTACCTATAAAATACAACCTGGTACTTATGGCGAATTCATTGATCCGTACAACATCGAACGTGGTGTTAAAAACGAACAAAGTCAGTATGTTCCAAATGAACTTACCTTAATTTACGATGAGGTCGCTGAACCGGTATCTTACATTGAAAACCCAAATCTTGATTTATCAGCAATCATGGTACCTTCTGAAACCACCACATGCCGTCCTGTTATACATGCATCATTAGATAAGGAGTTCACAAAATGAACCCGACAAAATTTTTATTGAAATCTCTTCCCGTTGTCTTAGCTGCAACAATGATGACACCTGTATGGGCAGATGGAGAAGCAGAAACTGGCCCAGCTAAAGCAGCAAAACAGTCTAATCAATTTGTTGATTACTTGGATCGTGAAGAAGTATTGGGTGGCAAATTTAGTACTTGGGTTGAATTTGCTTCTGATTACGTATTTCGTGGTGAATCTGAAACTAATGATGGTAAGATTCCTTCGCTAAAAGGCGCTGTGACATGGACGCATTCGAGCGGGATCTATCTAGGTTATTATCTTGCTAATAACCTATTTCCTGGTGGGAGTGCAGACGGTGACAATGATAATATTAACGCTATTTATGGACCTTATGTAGGTTATGCAACAAAGGATATTGGAGGAACAGGCATTAACTTCAATAGCATGCTTTTCCAATATATTTATCCTAGTGATACTGATTCAAACTACTTGGAAATGTTTAACTACGTTGACAAACAATTTGGTTCTGTAAATATCAAATTAGAATACTCTCCGACCATCACGGATTGGTTTGGCGTTGAAGGCGTTCAGTCACATAATGTTGCAATTCATCCTAGTATTGCTTTGCCTTATGACTTTACTTTATCTGGTGGTATAGGCCGTCAAATGTTCGAGAGTCAGTATGATGCTGATTGGACACATTGGAACGTAGGTATCAGTCGTAACGTGTTTGGTTTCAATGTTGACGTGCGTTACCACGACACGGATATTAAAGTTGGTGACAATGATTTTTACGGTTTCGAGTCTAACAATCAAATTGTTGATAGCCGAGTGGTGTTTGGCGTTTCTAAATCTTTTTAAATGTAATACCTTCAGTCGCCTTTATTCCAGGTGACTGAGGTTTGTTTTCAGCGTGGAATTCCTCTTTTTCTCACCTTGAGTGCTCGGTTTCGTGCGCTAAGGTGAGTTTTTTTTAACCGAGTAATAAATTGGCTTTTTTGATATAACGTGCGGAACATGCACTATTCAACATAATGAACATTAACTGTTTTTTATGTAATCTTGGACGAGTTAATAATTTAGTGTCATCTTGCTCGCACAACATGTGTAATGTTGAAATCCCGCCTAAACTCATCGCACGTATTTCCCAGCCCAACCGACCTTTAACAGAAGCTCCCAGTAAATAACCGGTTTTCAAAAGCTCTTTAGTGCGTTTATATAAGTTCTTAAGCAAGGAGGCGAGGTGTTGAGTATCTGCTTGCAGTAAATCGACATCTTGTATTTTTTCGGCAGCCATTTCTTCTTGCGGAAGATAAACTCTATCTTGTTCGTTATAGTCCTGAATGATGTCCTGATAGAAGTTAATCAACTGTAACGCACTGCATATCGCATCGGATTGTTCTAATTGCTCATCGGTTGGATTGCCGTTTAAATGGAGGAGCAAGCGACCAATAGGATTAGCAGATCGCGTGCAGTAATCTAACACCTCTTCAAAATTGGCATAGCGGTTTTTAACGACATCTTGTTTAAATGCCGACAATAAATCGTTAAATAAAGAAATCGGTAAGTTATGTTTTTTAATAACATCCATTAAAGCGATAAAAATCGGATCTTTACCCGAATAACCCTGGTTTTTAATTTCAGATAAAGCCTTACTGTAAACGTCTAATTGTTCAAGTCTCGTTTCTTGCGATACCTTACCTTCATCGGCAAAATCATCTGCAGTACGAGCGAATGCATATATCACACTGATTGGAAGCCGTAAATTTTGGGGCAGAAATACGGAGGCTACTGGGAAGTTTTCATAATGACTTTGTGCCATATTCTGACAAAATTTATATGCATTCTCTAATTTAGTTTGCTTCATCATCGTTATTGTCTTTTAACTTACGTGTTTGAGTATGAATGGCTGAAACTGGCGTTATCTCTTCCTTGGTACGGATCCCCATATCGAGGAATCGTTTTCCACTTGGTAAAACTTGACGTTCTAAAGAGCCAACGGTTTTATTAAAATTATCTACACTACTATTAAGGCTTGCACCCAATTTACTAAGATGACCGGTAAAGACGCTTAAACGTTTGTATAGCGTTTCACCCAACTCACGAATTTCGATTGCATTTTCAGCTAATGATTGTTGTTTCCAGCCATAAGATACGGCTCTCAGTAGAGCAATAAAATTGGTTGGGCTCGCTAATATAATATTGTTTTTAATTGTATCTTCTAGCAATGAAGGGTCAATTTCTAATGCCGCAGACAAAAAGTGTTCGCCCGGAATGAATAAAATGACAAATTCAGGTGATTGTGAATACTCAACCCAATAGTTTTTGGCGGCTAATTCTTTTGCGCGTTGGCGAATGATCTGAGCGTGACGCTTTAGTTCTTTTTTACGTACATCTACATCCGTGGTTTGAATGGCTGATAAATAAGCATCTAAAGGCGTTTTTGCATCAACAATAATTTCTCGGTTTTCAGGTAATCGGACAATCATATCTGGCCGAATACTACCTGTTTCGGTGACAGTATGTGTTTGTTCAAAAAAGTCACAATGTGCCACCATGCCACTTAATTCGGCAAGACGACGCAAGGTCATTTCGCCCCATTGTCCTCGCACTTCAGGTCGGCGTAAGGCTTGTACTAAATTTTGTGTTTCCGATTGCAATGCTTGTTGACCTAATGCCATCTGTGAAATGGTACTACTTAAATTACCGTAAGACTCTTTACGTTCTTTTTCAATGTCATGGATTTGTTTAGCGGTTTGTAATAAGGCATCGTTGATGGGTTTTACAAGCTGTTCTATCGCTTGTTCTTTGCTGTGTAATTCGGCTTTGGCTTCACTTTGATAACGTTTAAGATTTTCCTCGGCTAATTTGAGGAAATGTTCATTATTTCTAGTTAAGGCTTCATTCGATAATTGATTAAATGTGTTGGCAAGTTGGACATGCGTTTGATCTAAAATAGCATCGAACTGCTCATTTGCCTGTTTTTCTAGGCTGAGCTTCATGATTAATTCAGCATTTTCAGTGGTTAATTTTTTTATTTTACGAGCACGAAAACTGTATGCAGTGACGGCACCTGCAACGATACTGGCAATCAATAATATTGCTAGGCCATTTTCCTGCTGGGAAAAATGTTGAATTAAGCTAAAATCTACAGCCATTGCAAAATTTCACACGGATGATTAATACTGCCATCTGCTTGCCAGTTTTGTGGATCAGAGTCGTTAGCTATATAACCATAAAGCGCGGCAATTGTTTGCATATGGGCATTTTTCCCCGCCTCGATATCACGTGCGGCATCACCAATATAAATACACTGTTCAGGCTGCTGTTGAATTATTTCGCAGGCATGAAACATCGGAGCAGGATGAGGCTTACTGAACGGGGTGGTATCAGCACTTACGATACAGCCTGCACGGTGAGTTAAGTTTAATTGAGCTAATAAAGGCTCGGTTAAAAATGCAGGTTTATTAGTCACTATCCCCCACGGTATCTTTGCTTTTTCTAATGTCGAAAGCACTTCTTCCATACCATCAAACAGAGCCGTTCCATGAATAATATTATCTTGATATAGTTTTATGAAACGCTGTTGAAGCGAGGAAAAATCTTTATGGTCAGGTGAAACTCCAAATCCTAAAAATAATAGGGCGGGGCTGCCGTTACTGACAACAGGCCGAATAACATCATATGCAAGTGTAGCTAAACCTTCTTGTTCTAATAATGAGTTGAGTACAAAAGCCAGAGCCGGCGCGGTATCGACTAAGGTGCCATCAAGGTCAAACAACACAGCAGAAAAAGGTCGAAGTGAAACTGAAGTCGGATTAACTATCAATCGTTCAGTCTCCGACAATGCATTAGATAATTTACTTTAACGTCATTACCCAACGAGTGATTTTTAGTTACAGGGTTGTAACTCAAACCAAGAATATTGGATACTTCTAATCCCGCTTGACGACACCAACTGGCCATTTCTGATGGACGAATAAAACGTTTATAGTCATGAGTGCCTTTCGGAAGCATCTTCAACAAATACTCTGCACCGACAACGGCAAACAAATAGGCTTTTGGATGACGATTTAGGGTGGAAAAAAACACATCACCACCGGGTTTAACGAGTTGCGCACAAGCGCGAATGACGGATACTGGATCAGGGACATGTTCTAACATTTCCATGCAGGTGACAATATCAAACTCATTCGATGATTGTTGTGCTTTTTGTTCTGCAGTGATTTGTTGATAATCGATACTCAAGCCTGCCTCCAGTGCATGCAGTCGAGCGATATTAAGTGGCATTTCGCCCATATCGATACCGGTCACTATGGCATTATTTTTGGCGAGCGCTTCAGATAGAATGCCGCCGCCGCAGCCGACGTCAATAACCTGTTTATTATTAAGGTTGCATTTAGTCTTTATATAATCTAAACGTAAGGGATTAATTTCATGTAAGGGTTTTGATTCACCTTCGGTATCCCACCAACCATTTGCTAAAGCTTCGAACTTAGCCACTTCATTTGGATCAACATTGGTATGTGTCGTCGTTGTCATTTATCTGATTGCCTAATTTTGTTTGCCCATTCGTGCGTATTTTGGATGATTTTTGTTTGATTTAAGGTAGTGAGTTGGCGGTCTTTTAATAATTGCACGCCATCAACCCAAACGTCACTTACCTTATCACGCCCAGTGGCGTATACAAGTTGAGAGACAACGTCATAACAAGGTTGTGATTCTATGCTACTCAAGTCAACTGCGATGATGTCCGCCGCTTTGCCGACTTCAAGTGAACCTGTAACGGCATCGATCCCCAATGCTTTAGCTGCATTGATAGTCGCCATTTCTAAAGCCGTGTGAGCAGGAATCGCACCAGCATCTTGTGCCACTGCTTTGGCAAGTAAGGCGGCTTGACGCATTTCAGCAAACATATCCAAATCATTATTAGAGGCCGCTCCGTCGGTGCCAATAGTCAGATTAATGCCTTGTTGAGATAATTCGCCAATAGGGCAAAAACCACTCGCCAATTTAAGGTTAGATTCTGGACAATGAGCAATATGAACGCCTGTTTCTACACACCAGCTTATTTCTTGTTCAGTTAATTGTGTCATATGAACAGCAATTAAGCGTGGTGATAATAAACCTAAAGATTTCAATCTTTCTAGCGGACGAACGCCATACTGTTCGACACTTTGCGCAACTTCACCGGCTGTTTCGTGAATATGCATATGAATTGGTAAATCCAATTCTTCTGCATTCATCATAATAGATTCTAAGCTGCTGTCAGATATCGTATAAGGTGCATGGGGTGCATAAGCTGTCGATATACGTGGGTGATGACGATAATGATCGTGAAGTTGCTGACCTTTGTAGAGATATTCTTCAACGGTATTCGCCCATGCGGATGGGAATGCAATGACGATCATCCCTAATGTTGCGCGAATGCCGCTTTGGTCAACCACGCGTGCGGTTGCATCAGGAAAGAAATACATATCATTAAAGCAAGTGGTGCCACCGCGAATCATTTCGGCAATGGCAATTTCTGATCCCGCTTCAACAAAGGCATCACTTACCCAGCGTTTTTCGGCAGGCCAGATGTGATCATTTAACCACGTCATTAGGGGTAAATCATCAGCCAAACCACGTAATAAAGACATGGCCGAATGGGTATGATTGTTAATCAAGCCCGGCATTATGCAATGATCATCCATTTGGTGAGTCGTCGTGGCAGTATATTTCTGCTTTGCCAGTTGCTGTGGAATTAGCGCTACAATACGACCATCATTAATGACCACCGCATGATGTTCTAAAACTTGTTGTGAATTATCGACGGGCACAAGCCAGCGAGCATTTATAATAAGATCAACATTTTTCATAGCGAAGATTATACCGTCATAAACAGGAGATGACATTGGATAAAAATAAGACATCAATTCAGCCTATTCTTTGGCGAGATGATGCACTCTTTTTGTTAGATCAACGGCGATTACCTATAGAGCAAGTCTGGTTAGAATATGATCACCCAAATGATGTGGCAAAAGCGATTAAAGACATGGTTGTTCGTGGCGCACCAGCGATTGGTATTACCGCGGCTTTTGGTGTCGTGCTTGCTGCACGTCAGGCATGGGAGCTTGCGGCAGTCAATTGGAAACAAGCCATGACAGCGCCGCTAGCAAAATTGACTGAATCGCGCCCAACCGCTGTTAATTTGCATTGGGCAATTCATCGAATGACCCAGTTATATAAAATCTTGCCAGAAAATGAATCTGCCGAACAGGTTTTATTGAAAGAAGCATGCGCTATACATGCAGAAGATATTGCCGCCAATCATTTGATGGGACAACTTGGCGCAGATCTTCTTGAGCCAAATAGTACCGTTTTAACCCATTGTAATGCGGGTGCATTAGCAACTGGCGGTTTTGGCACCGCTTTGGGAGTGATTCGCCAAGGCTATGCTGATGGTAAAATCGTACAGGTTTATGCCGATGAAACACGACCTTGGTTACAAGGATCACGATTAACGGCGTGGGAGTTGCAACAAGACAATATTCCCGTTACCTTGCAAGCCGATGGGGCCGCCGCGGTATTAATGGCATCGGGCAAGCTTGATTGGGTGATTGTGGGCGCCGATCGTATTACTGCTAACGGTGATGTTGCAAATAAAATTGGCACGTATATGTTGGCTATATTAGCGAAATATCATGGGGTGAAAATGATGGTCGTTGCACCTACATCAACCATTGATTGGCAATTGAATACGGGCGATGAAATCCCAATCGAACAACGACCGGAACACGAAGTAACAATGATGAACGGGCAACAACTTGCACCAGAGGGCGTGCCGGCATTGAACCCCGTATTTGATGTCACACCAGCGAGTTTGATTGATGCCATTGTGACTGAAGCAGGCGTTATTCTCTCGCCATCTACAGACAAAATGTTAAAAATAAAGGAGTAAATAATGACAAAAACAGCACTAGTAACAGGTAGTAATCGCGGCATTGGACTTGAGTTATCAACGCAATTAAAACAACGCGGTTTTGATGTAATTGCAACCTGCCGTAAAACAACACCAGAACTTGATGCTCTGGGCGTAGACGTTATCGAAAATGTAGAGGTGAGTGATCTCAAAAGTCTCAACGCCTTAGCGACTAAATTAAAAGGTCGGCACATTGACTGGCTGATTAATAATGCCGGTATTGCTGATGGCATTGCGATGGATGACCTTGATGATGACTCCATTGCAAGTTGTAAACGCATGTTTGAAGTAAATAGCCTTGGCCCATTATTAACAACACAAGCCTTAGTTAAGAATTTAGGAAAGGGCAGTAAGGTTGGCATTATTACCAGCCGTATGGGCTCGGTTGCTGATAATGATTCTGGTGGTAGTTATGGTTATCGCATGTCTAAGGCGGCGGTTAATACGGCAGGTAAATCACTTTCAATTGATTTAAAACCACAAGGCGTCGCGGTCGCTATTTTACACCCAGGTTATGTTCGCACCGATATGACGTCACATAATGGTTTAATCGATACCGATGAATCTGCATCAGGTTTATTGGCTCGAATGGATGAATTGAATCTCGATAATACAGGGTCATTCTGGCATACCAATGGTGATTTATTACCTTGGTAAATTACCCCCGTTTAACGTTATCGCAACAACAGGACTTGCCAGCACTTATTCAGCCGGCAAGTCTGATTGTTGCCAAGTTTGAAGATAGCACGCATCAACTTTGGCATTGTGAAACCGTCGACGGATCAATGGTGCTCAAACTGTGCAATCATCAGACCGTTCAAACATCGACGTTTTGGCAGGCTATGAATCAGTTATTTGATATTGATTTTCCTGCTTCATTAGCTCACATCGATAAAACACATAATTTTCTGAGTGAGCAGGGCGAGCTTCAGATCCCTGACTTTATCGCTGCCGAAGCATCAAGCTTTGTATTGGTGAGATATCTTGAAGGCGAGGATGTTGATTTTGAACATGTATCTGATGGTATCGTCACTCAATTAGCCCGACATTTAGCCAAGATTCATCAGAGTAAATACTCACATTGGGGCGCATTACACCGCGCTGAATTTTCCAGTGCGCAATGGTCTACACGGTTACAGAACACCTTAAGTTCATTGGCGAAAGTACATCCGATTACTATTCCTGAGGATGTGCTCGAACAGGCTTTGCAACAAGCTACGGAGTTAAATATAGAGACCTTTGTACCGATCATGCTCGATTTACGTTGGGATCAAATGCTACATCAACAAGACCAGCTGTCAGCCATCGTCGATATGGATGCCTTTGTTATTGGTCCGAGAGAATTAGAATTAGTTTTGCTGGAATATCAGCTGAATGAACATCAGGCAGCGCTTTTTGCTCAAGCGTATCAAATAACGACTGACTGGCCTGACTTAACTGAACAACGATTATGTTATCGCTTGCTGTTATTCCTGATGAATAGTTTGGGGGAAACCGATGTTAAAAAGTGGATGAATACTGCAATTAGATGGCGCTAAATGTTGAATATTTTTACCTTTTTAGTTTTGTTTTGCATCGGCTAAAAACAACGAGAAGGTGATGATAAACCGTGTTGGAATTTATTTTGCAAAGGATAGCAATGTGATGCATTCGAATTTTAGTTAGAATAACAACTTTACCTTTTCAGATACGGACACAGCATGCTTTTAAATATTACTGATCCAGCCATTATGTTTTCAGGTATTTCTTTATTGTTTTTGGCCTATACCAATCGATATTTAGCCTTGTCCAGCGTTGTTCGAACGTTAAATAATAATCTCAAACAAGATGATGGCAAAAACCGCGTTCAGCAGATCCGAAATCTTCATTTACGAATAATCCTTATCAAATACATGCAAGCACTTGGGGTGTTATCTTTTATGTTCTGTGTATTCGCAATGCTAATGTTGTTTTGGGAAGAGCAGGCAATAGGGGAAGAGTTTTTTATCGTGAGCTTAGTGACAATGGTGCTCTCGCTAGTTTTCTCCTTAATAGAAATTATGATGTCTGGGCAGTCATTAAAAATGGAATTAGAAAGAACAAACGTACCCGATTTATGGGATAAATGATCGACGCAGACTAGACGCTGTCTTAATTTAAGTCAGCGGCATATTGTTTTAGCAATGCCAACGGGACAATCTCTAAGGCTTTGATATGCGTCTTTTTAAGATACACGCGCGGCGCCATTTTGCTTTCTACCGCCTCTAGCCAGCGAGCCGCACATAAACACCACATATCGCCCGGGCGTAATCCCGGAAAATCAAAGTCGGATATCGGCGTAGATAAATCATTACCTCGAAACCGAGAGTATTCCAAAAATTCCTTCGATGTTTCGATGCAGACAGTATGTGAACCCACATCGTCTTTACTTGTATTGCAGCAATTATCTCGAAAAAATCCAGTGATGGGATTACCATCAGATTCTTCTAGTTTTTCACCGAATACATTTAGTGATTCATCCATTTCCATGACATAGTTACCTTTGAGTTAATGCCGCTTTTTACGAGTCGTTGGAGTGTAGCTGAAAACAAGTCCGACAAGTACGCTGTGTTCAAATTTTACTTGAAGATATTTTTAAATGTGGATTTAAGTTCTTTTTCAATCTTATCTTTCACGAGCTTGATATATTTTTCTTTCGCGACATCTAAAACTGAATCATAATCATTTAACTCTCCACACTCAGGACATTTAAACATATCTCCAGAAGCTTATTCCTTTTCTTTCAAAACTTGCAAGGAAGCATCGTAAAAGAGGCAAGTTACCTCGATAGGATAATTATCATCGATTTTCAACTGCCTTTGTAATAATGCTAAAAAATTAGCCCGATTAATGCTATGTCGGCGTGTTCTAGGCATTCTCTTGCATAACAATGGTTAACTATCTCTTTTAATTCTTAGTTAAGGGGGCGTAAATATACTGAAATGATTACACTGATTAAGGATATACATAGAGTTTTAGTGTCAGGGTAGATTTAACTGCCTCAAGTTGGAATAAGCTAAAGGCTTACTAAACCATTATTCAGCAAATGACTTCCCATTTTCACGATGAATCATCATGATTGATGAACGAGGTTTACTGTCGCCGCCTGCGGGGAAGTGGGATGGGGTTAAGTTTTCTCCGGGATGTTGAATGCCAACAAATAAGGTTTTGTTATCTTCACTAAAACATAATCCGGTAATTTCACAGCCGATCGGTCCCGTCATAAAACGTCGGATCTCGCCAGTGTTAGGGTCACTGCATAACATTTGATTGTTACCCATGCCCGCGTATTTTCCTTCATTACTGTATTTGCCATCGGTCAAGATCCATAAGCGACCGGCGGCATCAAAACCAATGCCATCGGGGCTATTGAACATATTGTCTGGTGTAATATTGGCGGTGCCTGCGCGGGCATCATCATAAACATTCGGATTACCGGCTAATAGATAGAAATCCCATTCAAACTCATTGCTGGTATGGTCATTTAAAAGTGGACGCCATCGTACTATTTGACCGTAATTATTATCTGCTCGTGGATTTGGACCATTCACGGGTTGAGCTTCTGAGCCACGTTTACTGTTATTAGTTAAGGTGCAATATACGGTAGATTGATCGGGATGAACGGCAAGCCATTCTGGACGATCCATCTTCGTTGCGCCGACAATGCTGGCGGCTTTACGTGCATAAATCAGTACTTCTGCTTGATCAGCAAAACCGGCTTCTTCGGTAAGCCCATTTTTACCGTGTGTTAATTCTAACCATTCACCACGTCCACGAAGATCATCATACTCACCATTAAAACGTGCGACATAAAGTGTGCCTTTCGTGAGTAAATCACGGTTTTGTTGTGGTTTGTTGGCATCAAACGTCTGTTTAGAAACAAAGCGATAGATATGTTCACCTTTTGCATCATCGCCCATATACACCACGACATGACCATCCTTGTTAACGGTTATCGCGGCATTTTCGTGTTTAAAACGGCCTAAAGCCGAACGTTTTAGCGGTGTGGAATCGGGATCCATTGGATCGATTTCGACGATCCAACCAAAGCGGTTAGCTTCATTGGGGGTTTTGACGATATCAAATCGGGGATCGTGTTGTTCCCATTGGTAATAGGACTCGCCACCTTTAATGTCATAACGTTCCTGTTCAGGACTAGGCTTATGAGGCGCGATACTACCAAAATTGTAATTGACGTTTTCTTCACACGTTAGATACGTTCCCCATGGCGTTTTGCCATTGGAACAATTATTAAACGTACCTAGAATTTTAGTACCACTGGGATCTACTTCTGTTTTTAATAATTCATGGCCTGCAGCTGGCCCTGTCATCCGCATCAGTGTATTGGCGGTAATGCGGCGATTGAGTGTGCCTTGTTGGTCAACAGCCCATACATAATCTTTACGAACAATTTCAAAGATTGAAACCCCGTGAGCCGCCTGACTTTTGGCAACATCATCAGCTGTCAGTGAGCTCCCGTCATGATCGAATAAATATTCTTGGTTGGTGTATTCGTTGTTCACCACCATTAAAGCACGATCGGCGCTGAGTGGAAAACATGACATACCATCATTATTATCGCCAAATTGTAACATTTGTGATGCGGCATTGCCTTTGCCTGAAGGATCAAATTGCGGTGAATCTGGAAAAAGGGAATCACCCCAAGAAATTAGCACGTCAGCCCGATAGCCTTTAGGTACTAATACCGTATCGCTGCTACTGGCAGGGATAGATTGAAAATCAAATAATGTAGAGGATGTTGCAGAAAATACTTGTTTAATGGGCATACCTGCTAAAAATGTGCCGGCGCCAACAAGTCCCATCGACTGCAAGAAAGTACGTCGATTCAGGGCATTCGAAATCAATGATGTAAGTTCAGATGATTTAGGTGAGTGGTCATTCATAAGGTCTCTCATTAAAATTAAGCTAATAACGGCGTGCAGTTTTAACTGTCACTAAGCTGACTGACACGTAAAAAAGTGTCAATCAGCAACAGTTTAATGTCCTTATGTGACATTTAATGAAGTGTGTTATTTGTTTCTTAGAAGCTAAACTAAGATTTGTATGGCATTGCGCCTAAGTAATCTTTTTTACCGACTTCTACACCGTTATGACGCAAAATTGCGTAAGCGGTTGTAACGTGAAAGTAGAGATTAGGAATCGCGTGTTGAATGGCAAACTCTTGCCCACTTAGATACTTGCCTTCCCACCGTGCTTGAGACACTTTTTGTGTGGCAGCATCATTAAAATCAGCTGGCGTAAAGTTAGCTAAATACGCTATCACCGATTGAATACGTACTTGTAGTTCTGCGAGTGTCGTTTCTGTATCTTCATGTTTGGGTGCTGAATCTACCGTTCCTGCTAAACGAGCCACGCCCAACTTCGCGGTATCACATGCAATTTGTACTTGGCGGATTAATGTAAATTGATCGGCTGCTAAACGTGAATTAAGCAGAACTTCGACACTGATTTTTTTTGATTCAGCAAACTGTTCGCCTTTTTCAAGAATAGCACTTAAGTTAGTAAGCATCTTGCTGAACTGGACGACGGTTAATTCATAAAACATGGCATGTACCTATAGTAAGGAGTGTTGGTGGAATACATTGACGTGGGGGCTGAGATGATAAATTTCAATGAACGCATTAAGCTGTTGCTGATATTTTATGAGTGCCGATTATCATGTGTCGATTGTCATTAATGTTACCCCTGTGATGATGGGTAAGGATTTTAGCGGTTAGACAATGGCATATTATGACATCTGATTTATTTCTAGCTGATACCGTTTCTGCCAACTGATAAAACCAAGTATGGCAAGTACGGTGTAAACGGAAAATAGTACCACCGTGGCATAGAAGCCCGATTGGGCATAGAGCACGATAGCGGCACTATCAATTACCACCCAATACAGCCAATTTTGTAAGACTTTTTTCGCCATTAACCATGTATTCATAACGGAGAAGATCATTATGCTGGCATCAAGGTAAGGATGCTCTGAAGTATCGGTTATTTCTAGGTAATAAGCGGTGATCACGCTAAGCACCGTGGCGGCTAAGAGAAATGTAAGTTGCTTAGTCCACGGCCAATTGGTGATAGTTAGATTATCTTCGGTAGTGCCATGTTTGCGCCATAAGGTATAACCATAAATCGCCATGCCCATGTAGTAAAAATTGAGTAAGGCCTGCATGGGAAGTTGGCCTTCCCAAAACAATACGGTGTAAATGAGTGTGCTGATAAAGGCTATTGGCCAACACCATTGTGATTCTCTAGATGCAAAGATGATGTAAGCCATGCCGAGTAGGGCTGCAAAAATTTCCCAGCCCGACATCACGGCAAAGGCATCAACAATGAACGTTAGCCATTCAGACATATTTATTTATCAACCACATCAGCGCGGTCTGTTCCGACCATTTTTAATACAAATGCACTGTGTGGCATAACTTTAAACACTTGTTCAATTTCAGCATCCATCATATCCATTACATCACGATATTCACCAAACACTTGAGTGCTTAAGCTATTACGTTTAACGATGAGTTTTGGGTTGGTTTCCAGCTTGTCGATGAATGCTAAAATCGGTTCAACAAAACCTTCCATTAGAGGATAGAGGCTGATATCTATTGAAATACGCATATGTGTTCCTTAAGTTTGAAATAAAAAGGGCTCAGAAGAGCCCTTTGAGAAACGATTAATAAATTAGTAGTCCCAAGTTAGGTTTACGCCTACAACGCGAGGCTCAGCATATTGTGTGTAAGTTTGAGGATTATCATAAGCTGGTGGATTGTTCGCAAAATAGAAGCCGCGAGTATAATAATCTTTATCAAACAAATTACGGCCCCAGAGTGATACTTTCCAATTACCATTACGATAATCTAAGTTCGAGTTTACGATAGCGTATGAGGCTGATTTTGAGCTATGGCTATTTGAGTAGTAGAACTCATCTTTACCTTCAATGTTAGCTTTAAATGTCCAGTTTGAAGTTAGATATATCTCACTTCCCAAACTGAATTGATAAGCTGGTGCATGTGCTTGACGTCGACCATTCGCATTGTAGCTTGCAGGGTCTGGATTATCATATTCATCAAAACTTGCGTGTAATAGACCTAGTGAAGCAAAAATACGTAATTTATCTGATGCTAACCAATCTAATTCCGCTTCGATACCATAATTGGTACCTTTAGCTGCATTTGTTAAATAGTCTTTAAATTCACCGCCACCGATATCAATCGAGGTTTTTACCTGAGCATCACGACGTAGGGAATAGAAGGCACTTACGTTTGTCATTAAATCGCCATCAAGCCAAAGAGATTTAAGCCCCGTTTCTAAACTCCACATATATTCTGTATCAAATTTAAGTTGAGAAGGGAGCAATGAGGTATTGTTATTTACACCACCCGACTTATAGCCTCGAGATAGTGATGTGTAGAGCAGTTGGTTTTCTTCTAATTGATAATTTAAACCCAGTTTCCCACCGAATAGAACTTCATCTGTTTCAACATTAATGGCATTAGAGTCAGTATAGTCAGCCGTAAAATATTCGACTCGTAGGCCTGAAATGACCGTTAACTTATCATTAAGGTGGGTATCAAGTTGGCCGAAAATAGAGGTGTTTTCAGTTTGGTACTTGTTATCTAGATTACCGTAGTCAGAGTTTAAGTCTAATTTCTCATCTTGGGCTAAGTGATAGAAACCAACAGCCCATTCGGTGCTGTTATTGAAGATCCAACCATCTTTATTTGACAGTGCTTTGACTTCAAATGATTGGTTGTTTCTCTTGCGGTTAAATTCTTCAAAGCCGTTATATATAGGATTGTTATCCCAGTCCGCATCATAACTATAAACACTGTTTGAGTTTAAGTAGGTTAATGCCGTTTGAAGTTGTACGGCACTGCTGGCACGCCAATCTGTTTTCAGGGCGATAGCATCTGTTTTCTGACTATCCTCACCTGGCTGATCGGATTGGCTGTGACGTGAGTTATCCAATGTAAATGCATCGTAACCGTTGTTAATATTCAGGTGTATCAGATTTAAATCGATGGTTAAATCTTCATTTGCTAACCATTTCAAGTGCCCTTTTGCTGTTATTTCATCTTGGTCTTGAGTGTCATCGCGATTTAAAAAGTCATTGTCCATATAGCCATCAGATTGATGACTATAAATAGACATACGGCCTAACAAGCTATCCTCAACTAATGCGCCACCAACAGCCACACCAACGTTACGTGTATTGTATTCAGCAATGCCTGTTTCCATATGAATATCAAAGTCATTGGTTGGTTGCTTACTTTGCATATTGATAACACCTGCAAGTGCGTTCGTTCCAAAAAGAGTACCTTGAGGACCGCGTAATACTTCAACTTGTTCGACATCAAATAAAGTTGCTGCACCACCAATACGGCTAAAGTCGATACCATCAATCATTAAACCAACAGATGGATTAATAGGTGATGAAAATTGACTACGTTCACCAATGCCGCGTATCTGGAAGTATTGGCCTCGTGATGCACCGCTTGAAACATTAACATTAGGAGCAAGGTTTAAAATATCTTCAATATGCTGAGCACCACGAGATTCAATTACTTCGCTATCGATAGTCGTTAAACTAATCGGTGTTTCTTGTGCAGTATTTGGCCTAAAATCAGCATTGATAACCATTGCAGGTAGATCGACTGCAGCGATTTCAGCAAATGCTTGAGTGGGAAGTAGGACTGCGATGGCGGCAGGTAAAAACTTAAACTTCATTGTTGGCCTTTTTAAGAAATAAAAAGGACAGGGGATAATTCATTGAATTCACTTCATTACAAAGTGTGAATGCAGTATCTCGGCCTGTCCCTACGCCAGTATTAACTGGATCAGGTTCATAGGGTTCTTTCTATAAAGAAGAAAGTCTCAGGCTTAATGGCCGCCCCTAGGCTTAAATTTGATGGTGACTTAAATAACTATCAAATATCCGGCAAAATTATACGCCAAGCTACTGTTTTTAGCCATGATTGTTTGCACATTTACCCACGAGAAAAGTAAGCGATTGTTCTTGATGCTGATGAGTTGCAGTGATTTTGACTCTAGACTACTGAACAATAAAAATGGGAATAAGGAAGTAATCGATTATTTCTATATATAGCGTTATTTGATACTGGCTCTGCATGCAGGGCAAATTCTTTGTCTGCTATTGAGACGTGTGGTGGCTACTTTATTGCCGTGATTGTCATAACATCGCGGGCAGAAAAAGCCTTTTTCTCCAGAAAAGATATAACAGCCTGATTTTAATTCTGGTTTGGCTATGATGATGGTTGCTTGTTTCATTGCGGTTGTTTGGTTTTTACTAAGCTGTCTTACTTGCTGCTCTAACGTAGAGGTATTAGTTTTTATTTGTTCTAAATGACTAGCAAGCGAGTTTATTACTGTTTTTATTTCTGACTCATTGTTGCTACTAATTGCATTTGAAAGTTCTATTAATAGTGATTGTGAGTCAGTGATGGGGGCAAAAATATCCACGTGAACGTCCTTATGCATTAGTGTTAAGCAATGGCTTTTTCGACAACTTTTCGAGTGAGGTGCGGTGCAAGGTATTCAATAAATGCATAACTAAAGCCTCGAAGGTAACTGCCACGACGGATCCCCATCTGGGTCGTGCTCGGTTTAAATAGATGACTTACATCGAGTGCTTGCAACGGCGCATCTTTAATGGAATCAAACGCCATGCTAGCGATAATGCCTATACCCAAACCTAGTTCGACATACGTTTTTATTACATCGGCATCTGTTGCTGTGAAGACGACGTTAGGCGTTAAGCCTTGCTCAATAAAAGCTTGATCTTGTTGTGCTCGACCAGTAACGCCCATTGCGTAGGTTAAAAGGGAATAGTCTGCAATGGCTTTCAGCGTAAGTTTATTATCTGATAATAATGGGTGCTCGGGTGGCACGACAAGTGAGCGATTCCAGTCATAGCAAGGCAAAATAGCGAGCGTATCAAATTGCGTTAAACCTTCTGTTGCAATGGCAATATCAACTTTTCCTGTAGCAGCCATTTCGGCAACTTCAGTAGGAGTGCCTTGCACCATATTTAAATGTACATGGGGATAATGTTGCGAAAAAGCTTTAATCGCTTTGGGGAGGGCATAGCGTGCTTGGGTATGGGTTGTACCTATAGATAAAGTGCCTAGTTGATCATTTTTACTATCGGCTGCGAGCTGGCGGATATTTTCCACATCAAGTAACACGCGATCTGCCATCTTAATTACCGATTGTCCAAAGGAAGTTAACCCCGTTAACCGTTTCCCATGGCGCTTAAAAATTTGTAGGTCGAGTTCTTCCTCAAGTAATTGCACTTGATTGCTGACGCCTGGTTGAGAAGTATGCATGGCATTAGACGCCGCGGAGATACTGAAACCACGACGGGCAATTTCACGCACATACTTTAATTGTTGTAATTTCATTATTATGGCTTACTTATGTCATGTTTTAGGATGTTTTCAACGAGCTTGCTGCGGTGTGTATGTTATCAGCCATGTATGAAACATGGTCAGTAAGTTCAGCCGCCTCTAATGCCCGTTGTTGAATATTCATATTTGCTGCACTTATCCGTTCTAAGTTTACTCGAATATTTTCAGATGTTGCATGTTGTTCTTCCATGGCGCTGGCAACCTGAAAATTAAGATCTGATATTTTATTGGTAGATTCGTTTGTACTTGTTAATAGTAGTTGGGTATCTGAAACTATTTTGATAGTGAGTTCACTTTTCTCCTGACTTTCCTTCATCAATTCGACTACTTTGCCCGATGCCGCTCTAAGACTTTCTACTACGGAACTGATTTCTGTGGTGGCATCACGACTACGTTGTGCTAATGCGCGAACTTCATCTGCAACGACGGCAAAACCACGACCTTGCTCGCCAGCACGAGCGGCTTCAATAGCTGCGTTGAGTGCAAGTAAATTGGTTTGCTCTGCAATGCTTCGAATTGTTTCCATAGTGTTGCCAATTAAAAGGGTGCCATTATCTAGCTGGTCAACTTCAAGTTTGACGTTGTTTATCTGCGTGATTAATTCACTAACTTGAAATACTGCTTCCCCCACTTTTTTATTACTGTCATTGGTGAGTGATTTAGCTGTTTGTGAACTGTCGGCCGCGATTGTCGTCGACTTAGATACTTCTGCGATGCTGTAGGTCATCTCTTTAATCGCGGTGACGATTGAATGTATGCTGTCATTTTGCGCGATGAGTTGCGATTGATTTTCTTTTGATATACCAGATGATTTATGTGCGATATCAGTTAGCTCTGATGAGGATGTTTGAAACGCTATCATATTGCTACGAATCATTTCATAGAAGCCTTTGAGCGTTGCAATAAATAACTTATCAGCTTCATTGTTAGCCGGAATAGCGCTTACATCGCCCGTTACATCTTTGTTATCAGCAGCGCTACGAATATTGGCAATCACGTGATTGGCCAGAGTGAATTGGCTTTGCATGCGGAAGCAGAAAAAAATTAACACAGCAGATTCCATGATGACAAATGTCGCGTGTAGGAAAAAAGTGGGCCAATCACACGTTTGTGCATAGGCTATAAAGGGAACACCACCCAATGAGATACCTGATAGCTGTAAGGGAACGCTTATGGCATGGTGAACAGCAATTGCTCCGGCAGCAGCGACAACTACCCGCCAGTCTCTCCAGATGATTAGAAAGGCTAACGTGGCAAAGATATGGAAGTGCATTTCAAGCCTGCCAAATTGTTGCATGATGATAATCATCGACATCACCATAAAGCTGATGCTAATAACGATTCGAGAAAAAAGGCTACCCTTTGCAGCATTATAAGCAGCAAAACTGGCGATGACGGCAAGTGTTGCTGGTATAGCACCTTGGAGATGCGTGCCGTACCCCATTGGTATTAAAAAATAGATAAATGGTAAATGGGCGGCCAGTATGATTAACATTATTTTATCTGATGCTTGGGCATCTTCTAATAAGCGTTGGGTAAGGTACTGAGAGACTTGTGATTGGGTGCCCATTGTTAGCCTTCCTTCATTTCGATGATTTTTAGATCATTTATCATTAGATTGATGTCTGGTTTGGTATAGATGATTAGACCAGAAAGGTTGGGATGAATAAGATAGATATAGCTTTTATGCTCGATATTGTCTTGTTCACCAGTAACATAAATCACTTGTTGGAGCTCTGAAATTATTTTATTAAATAGCACCGAGTTATTGACACGTAAACCGATGAAATTTGGGTCTAAGGCTCTGAGATACAATGCAATCTGTTGAGGAGTGTCATTTTTAGAATCTATAGTCAGCAATGCATATCTCGCTTTATCACCAGTAATACTCACCATTTGTTGATAAAACTTCATGGTAATTGGGCAAGTCAATCGACAAGCAGTAAAACCAGTGGTGACATAAAGTGGTTTATCAGCAAAATCTACCCACGTTCGTGTGGATCCCTGCTGATCTTCCATTACATAGGGAGAAAGAGTTAACTCCGTTTGAAAGCCATAAAGTCCTAATCCGCCACTTAATGAATTAAAAAACTGGTTGGGTGGAATATAAAATAAATAAATAGCTAAGCCTAAAGCACTAAGGCTAATTGTTAACCAGAATATCGTTTTTTTCATATTATTTCCTAACCATATACTACGAATAATAAGAGCAATATATATACCAAAAAAAGTAATATAATATTTAGTTATAAGGATAGCCAATAATATTCATTGATAGGATATTGTAGGCTGTTAAAATTATGCACTTTATAAATGGTCGCAGGCATAATCATACGATGGAATGGGGATATATATTAGCTGGATTAGCGGTGGGTATCATGATCGGTATGACAGGGGTAGGAGGTGGTTCATTAATGACACCGATTCTTATTTTTGGCTTTGCGATTCAACCTGCTGTTGCTGTGGGTACTGATTTGTTGTTTGCTGCGTTAACCAAGGCTGGCGGTGTATGGGCTTATTGGCGTCATGGTGTTGTTCATTGGCAGGTGGTAAAACGCTTAGCAATGGGAAGTGTTACAACGACTCTTCTAACCTTATGGTTTTTGAATGCCGGTGGGATTGGCAAGGGTGAGCATAATGAACTGATCACCACTGCATTAGGTATTGCATTAATTTTGACATCCAGCGCTTTATTATTAAAATCTCGGATAGGCAGTATTATGAGATCACAAGCGGAGCATCCTGTGGTGAATGCTTTATATAGAATGCGACAGGATGAAAAGCATAAGGCTGTAGCAACCGTATTAACGGGCGGCTTTCTAGGTGTGATGGTCACGCTATCATCGGTAGGTGCAGGTGCATTAGGCGCAGTCATTCTATTGTTTTTATATCCGAAAATGAAAGGTGTAGAAATTGTCGCCACAGATATTGCTCATGCCGTTCCACTCACTGCCATTGCAGGCTTAGGCCATTCGGCAGTGGGTACGGTAGATTGGTCGTTATTATCGTTTTTAGTCATGGGCTCATTGCCGGGTATTTATATTGGTAGTCATATAGGGGTTAAAATTCCTGACCATGTATTGAGACCTTTTTTAGCGGTAATATTGTTAGGAGTAGGAATTAAATGTCTAGTGTAATTGAAAGCGTCGATCTCACCTTATATGGTTGCCCTATGCATTATATTAAAGCGCGAGAAATAGTCGGCAGAATGGAACAAGACCAAGCCATTTTATTGGTGATTAATAACGGTGATGCTGTTGATGACGTTATAAAAAGTTTACGTCAGGATGGACAAGTTTGTGAGGTAGAATCAGCACTATCGTTAACAACAACGGTTAAGGTAATAAAAAGAATATGATGAACATGAATGAAAAATTAGTAGCGAAGGTCGAAGCGGTCAAACAAGTATTGACTGAAATTGCAGCGGACTATAATCCTGCCACTTTAGCTTCAAGTTATGGTGCGGAAGATATGGTGTTAATGGACCTTATTTGCAAATTTTCACCAGAAATTGAGATTTTCACACTGGATACTGGTCGTTTGCCAAAAGAAACCTATGAGGTGATGCAACAGGCTAAAGCACGTTATGATCGCGAGGTGAAAGTCTATTTTCCTGATGCATCAGATGTCGAAGATTTTATAACGCACCAAGGCCCCAACGCTTTTTACGACAGTGTTGAATTACGCAAACAATGTTGTGGAATTCGTAAAGTTAAACCATTACAACGTGCCTTAGCAGGTAAAAGAGCATGGTTAACCGGAATGCGTCGTTCACAAGCGGTGACACGAAGTGAGTTGCCGGTATCAGAGAGAGATGAAGATCATGGTCTGCAAAAGTTCAGCCCATTAACTGATTGGTCGAATGGAGATGTATGGGCTTATCTTCGAGCATTCGAGGTGCCTTATAACGCATTACATGATCAAGGATACGCCAGCATTGGTTGCGCTCCTTGTACTCGAGCAATTTCAGCTGGTGAAGATATTCGTGCTGGCCGTTGGTGGTGGGAAAATCCGGAATCCAAAGAGTGCGGTCTACACGTTAAAGCGAAATAATTAGAGAATTTTATGACTAAAAAACAGTTAACACATTTACAACAGCTGGAAGCGGAAAGCATTCACATTATGCGAGAAGTGGCGGCGGAGTTTGATAATCCGGTAATGCTTTATTCGGTGGGTAAAGATTCAGCAGTCATGCTGCATTTAGCAATGAAAGCATTTGCGCCTGGCAAACCGCCTTTCCCATTGCTTCATGTTGATACGAAATGGAAATTTAAGGAGATGATTGCATTTCGTGATCAGCGAGTGAAAGACCTTGGGTTGGAATTATTAGTTCATAGCAATCAACAGGGTATCGATGATGGCATCAACCCATTTGATCATGCTCGATATACCGACATAATGAAAACCGATGCTTTGAAGCAAGCTTTGGATAAATATGGCTTTGATGCTGCCTTTGGTGGCGCGCGTCGTGATGAAGAGAAATCACGGGCGAAAGAACGCGTATATTCATTCCGTGATAAAAATCATCGTTGGGATCCTAAACAGCAACGTCCAGAATTATGGAATACCTACAACAGTAAAGTAAATAAAGGCGAAAGCATTCGTGTATTCCCATTATCAAACTGGACTGAGCTTGATATCTGGCAATATATCCATTTAGAAGGAATTCCTATCGTACCTTTATATTATGCTCAAGAACGTCCAGTCGTTGAACGTAATGGCATGAAGATTATGGTTGATGATGAACGTATGCGATTAGAAGAGGGTGAAGTCCCAACAATGGAGAAAGTACGTTTTAGAACTCTGGGCTGTTACCCATTAACGGGTGCAGTGGAATCTAATGCATCAACATTACCTGAGATTATTCAAGAAATGTTATTGGCCACAACATCAGAGCGTCAAGGCCGTGCAATTGATCATGATGAGTCAGGGTCAATGGAGAAGAAAAAACAAGAGGGCTACTTCTAATGAGCAGTACAGATAATAATTACCAATCGGATAGTTTGATCGCAACCGATATCGATGCTTATTTAAAGCAACATGAAAATAAAGAAATGTTACGCTTTCTGACATGCGGAAACGTAGATGATGGCAAAAGCACGCTCATTGGTCGTTTGTTATACGATTCAAAAATGATCTATGAAGATCAGTTAGAAGCGGTAACGCGTGACAGTGTTAAATCGGGTACAACCGGTGAAGCCGTTGATTTGGCCTTGCTGGTGGATGGACTGCAAGCTGAGCGTGAGCAAGGTATCACCATTGATGTGGCTTATCGTTATTTTTCTACCACTAAGCGTAAATTTATTATTGCTGATACACCGGGTCATGAGCAATACACACGCAATATGGCAACAGGGGCGTCAAATTGCCAGCTTGCTGTCATCTTGATTGATGCGCGATACGGCGTACAAACGCAAACGCGTCGTCATAGTTACATTGCTAACTTATTAGGTATTAAACATATCGTTGTTGCCATTAATAAAATGGATATTAAAGACTACAGCGAGCAGGTATATAACGATATTCGCAAAGACTACAGCGAGTTTGCCCGTGAACTAGAAATGGAAGATGTGCATTACGTGCCGCTTTCAGCATTAGTCGGCGATAACGTGGTGAATAAGAGTGAAAACATGCCTTGGTATCAAGGAGAAACACTAATGAAGTTGTTGGAAAATGTCGAAATTGCAGGCGATGCCAATGTACAAGATGTACGTTTCCCAGTGCAATATGTGAACCGTCCTAATCTTGATTTCCGAGGCTATTGTGGGACTTTAGCTTCTGGTATTCTGAAACCAGGTGATGAAATTACTGTCTTGCCATCAGGCAAGGAAAGTACGGTTAAAGCCTTGGTCACTTATGATGGTGATTTAGATGAAGCTATTCCTGGTCAAGCGATTACTGTGACCCTAGAAGATGAGATTGATGTTAGCCGTGGTGATATGATCGTGCATCGTGATCACCAACCGCATGTTACGAGCAATTTTAAAGCAACCGTAGTTTGGATGACCGAAAAGCCCTTAGTTGGTGGTAAACAATATAATTTCAAAGTGGGTGTGAGTGATAGTGCTGGCGTTTTGACAGCAATTGATAGTCAAATTGATGTTAATTCCTTGGCTGAAAACACGGCCAGTGAACTACGAATTAATGAAATTGGTGTATGCGAATTTTCATTAAATAAACCCGTTGTATTCGATGCTTATAAACGTAATCGAAGTACGGGCTCATTTATCATCATTGATCGTCTAACTAATGTCACCATCGGTGCCGGTATGATTACTGAAGCCGTTACTTCTTCAAAACTAGAGGCTTTGTCGACGGAGCAGTTTTCGGCATTTGAGCTTGAATTTAATGCCTTGGTCAGAAAGCATTTTCCACATTGGGATGCCAAAGATTTAGGCGAATTATTTTAATTCAAAAATAAAAAAGCCGGACTTATATCCGGCTTTTTTATATCAAAATGGAAGATGAGATGAATACAGATATGAATCTGGACAAAACCCTTATTTATATACAACAGCATATTCCAATCACCGCACATTTGGGTGTGAAAATTTTATCATTTGATGGTCAAAAAGTGATTATTTCAGCACCCTTAGAATCCAATAAAAACCTTCATGGCACGGCCTTTGGTGGTAGCCAAGCAGCCATTGGTATTTTGACTGGCTGGAGTTTGATTTATCTCAAGCTTAAACAGCTTGGTATTAAGAATGATTTAGTCATTCAAAAAAGTAGTTACGATTTTACAAAGCCAGTGACATCTGATTTCACTGCAACATGCCAATTGCCAAATGCATCTGAAGTCGAGTTGTTTGTTAAAACCTTAAAAGAAAAAGGTAAAGCGCGATTGACCTTAACGGCAGAAATTGAAACAGAAAAAGGGGTATGTGGGATACATCAAGGTTTGTATGTGGTATTTCTGAAACCTTAGCGTGTAAGTGCTTGTTGCCAAATAATTAACTTATCATCACGTGAGCAGCTCGCATGGGCTGGGCTGGTTGAGGGAAGGCGTAATCGAACAATAGCCGTTTGTTGTTCCGTTAATGTTGGCAATACAAGTCGTTTAAATACTTGTTCAGCTTTTGCACCATTAAACATTATCTTTTTTATATTAAGATGTTGTTGTAAGAATAAATTAAAGTCGTTGGCAACCATGCTGGCGGCATGAATATGCTGATCTAAACTACCTTGGCGTTGACATGCTTTGAGCACATCCCAAACAGCAATGTGATTTTCTACTAAGAATTTGCAACGCTTGTCGTAATCTAACCCACTTTCCATTTCCAATAATGCAGACATGATTGGCCAAAAGGAGTTACGTGGATGCGCGTAATATTGTTGTTGTTCAAGTGATTTTACACTGGGCATTGAGCCAAGAATTAAAATCCTCGCATGGTTATCAGCAATCGGAGGAAAACTCCGATTTAACGGCAGAGTATTTACCATTTATTGATATGTATTACCTTGGTGTTTAATCCAACCATCTGCATGGCGATTAGCAGGATCATGGTGAGTCCAGTGCAGTACACCACCTTTGTTATTCCATTCATATTCCCCATAAATGATGACATTATCTCCCGTTTTTAATGAATCAATTCTAGACGCTAAATCGATATTATGCGCAACCAAGATGGTTTGGCCTCCCGCAATTTTGACAATGAATTTTTGGTGGCGACTGCCATCTAAATCATCGGGTAACAATCTAATAACTTTGCCGGTGATTTCTAGTTGGACATTACTTTGATGTTGCTCGACAAGCTGTTCAATATTACTAGGTGATTTTGAACTTACAATGCTTTGTTCTGGTGAATATTTACTGGCAGCGTAACCAATGATAATAAAGGCAATGATGAGCCAAATTCGATGTTTTTGACGGGTTGCTTTAGACATAAGATAGTCAGTTTTTATTTAAAAATATGCTACCAGCTTACCTTGAATTTTTGGTGTTTTCAAAATAATTAGAAGCCTAATATTTAAGTTAACTAAATATTAGGCTGAGTATTCAATGGTGGAAATATAAATAAGATTGCCTTGAGTAGTCGCAATCATTATCATTTGTGAATGAAGATGATGGCGCAGAGATGTAAGGCTAATCAGAAATTAACACCAGAACTGAAAACCTTTCAAAATCCTTATTACTAGAATTATCTTAGTGCTAGCCGCTAATTTAGTTAATTATTAACTATTAATGTAGTAGTTTATACTTCGGTTAATACGTATAGACAGTTATAATGAACGACTTATTTATATAGTTTAGAGAGCTTAGATGTATCAGTACGATAACTACGATCAAGCGATGGTTGATCAACGGGTAGAACAATACCGCGACCAAACACGTCGTTTTTTAGCGGGTGAATTAACAGAAGAACAATTCCGTCCATTGCGTTTAATGAATGGCTTGTATATTCAAATTCATGCGCCGATGTATCGAGTCGCCGTTCCCTATGGACTTATGTCGTCAAAGCAAATACGTAAAATTGCCGAAGTGTCCCGCCGTTATGACAAAGGTTATGTGCACTTTACCACGCGTACGAATTTTCAGATGAACTGGCCAAAGCTAGAAGATGTGCCGGACATTATGGCTGAATTGGCTACAGTACAAATGCACTCTATTCAAACTAGCGGTAACGATATTCGGAACACAAGCACGGATGAATTGGCAGGCGTATGTGCCAATGAAATTGAAGATCCTCGTCCTTGGTGTGAACTCATACGACAATGGTCTACATTTCATCCTGAGTTTGCGTATTTACCACGTAAATTTAAGATTGCCGTAATTGGTAATGCGGAAGACCGTGCTGCCACCAAACTACATGATATCGGCTTACATTTAGTGAAAAATCATGAAGGCGAAGTTGGATTTGAAGTATTTGTTGGAGGGGGCTTAGGACGTACGCCTATTTTAGGTTTGCAGATTCGTCCCTTCTTAGAGAAAAAAGACTTACTATCATATTTAGAAGCTATTTTACGGGTTTATAACCGCCTAGGTCGTCGGGATAATAAATATAAAGCACGTATTAAAATTACCGTACGAGAGCATGGTATTAATCATATTCGAGAATTAGTTGATGCTGAATGGGTTAGTATTCGTGAACAGTTAGTCTTAGATGACAAAGAAGTTGCTCGGGTCAAACAATATTTCACTGAACCTGATTATGATGTTACTGCAGCGGATGATACTCGTTTTAGCAGTATGCAATCTGCACATCCTGCATTTGCTCGCTGGGTTAAACAAAATGTGGTTGAGCATAAAATTCCAGGCTATAAAATTGCTTATATTTCATTGAAAGCACCACAAACTCCACCTGGTGATATATCAGCAGAGCAGTTAGATGTGATAGCTGATTTAGCTGATAATTTCAGTCTGTCTGAAGTTCGTTCAACGCATACTCAAAATTTGGTGTTGAGTGATGTCAAACAAAGCGATTTGTATGACCTGTGGTTGCGTCTTGATGCCGAAAAATTAGCGACAGCCAATATAGGCACGATGTCGGACATGATTTGTTGTCCGGGTTTAGATTTCTGCGGCTTGGCCAACGCAACATCTCTACCATTAGCTAAAGCGATTAACGAACGTTTTGATGATATGGATTATCTCTATGACTTAGGCGAAATAAAGATCAATATATCAGGATGCATGAATGGGTGTGCACATCAAAGTGTCGGTCATATTGGCATTCTGGGTGTCGATAAAAAAGGCGAGGAGTGGTATCAATTTACGCTAGGAGGTAGTTCAAAAGCTGATGCCTCATTAGGTGAGCGATTAGGTCGAGCAATACCTAAAAACGAAGTGGTCGATACGGTTGCGAAGCTGTTAGACGTTTATAAAGAACTTCGTTATGAAGATGAATTATTTTTAGGCACGGTACGTCGTGTGGGTATAGAACCATTCAAGGAGCGTGTTTATGCAGCTAATTAAAGATGGCAAGATTGTCGAAGACAATTGGTTGCATATAGATGATGACACCGCTTTGGTTAAGGGCAATATCACTGTGTCATTAGCGCGGTGGCAGGAACAACACACAACTTTGTCACAACATGAAGGTGGCTTAGGTTTAAGGTTGAGCGGTGATGATCCTTTAGAAGAAGTTGTGCCTGATCTGGCCAAGTTTTTACTAATTGTATTAATATTCCCAGCGTTTACCGATGGGCGTTGTTATTCTTTTGCGCGATTATTGCGTGACCGTTATCACTACACCGGTGAAATACGTGCTCAAGGCGATGTGTTACGGGATCAATTGTTTTACATGTCGCAATCAGGCATTAATAGTTTTGAACTCGCTAATCCAGAACACATGGAAAGTGCACTCGTTGCATTTAATGATTTTAGTGAAAGTTACCAAACGACTGCGTTAAAACCAGATCCGCTATACCGTCGCCGATAATAAGATGGCTGTTTACGCGATTGGTGATGTCCAAGGTTGCTTTGACGAGTTACTTAAATTACTGGATCACGTTAACTTCGATCCTGTCGTCGATCAAATTTGGCTCGCTGGCGACTTGGTTAACCGTGGCCCTAAATCAGCTGAAGTCATACGGTTTGCGATGGATTTAGGCCATGAAACGGTGAAAGTAGTATTAGGTAATCATGATCTTCATTTGTTGGCGAATGCCGCAGGCGTCATTGAACATCAACATCGTATGGATACGATGGACTCAGTATTACTTGCTGATGATAGAGAGCAACTCGTGACTTGGCTTCGTCATCAGCCTTTATTTTACCATGATAGTACGTTGGGATTCAGTATGTTACATGCTGGGCTGCCGGTTGAATGGTCAATTGCCGATGCCTGTGAACGAGCCAAAGAAGTCGAAGCTGTTTTAACTAGCGATAATTGGCGTGATTTTTTCAGCAATATGTATGGCAATAAACCCAAAGTCTGGTCCAATAAATTAACGGGCTGGGATAGATTGCGCTTTATTACTAATTGTTTTACCCGTTTACGTTATTGCTATGATGATGGGCGTTTAGCACTTAAATTTAAGGGTGCACCTAAAGATAAACCTGCAGATCAAAAGCCATGGTTTGAGATGCCTAATCGAGCTTCTAAAAATGACCGTATTGTGTTTGGTCATTGGTCTACATTAGGCACTGGTCAATACGATAATGTTTTCTCTCTAGATAGTGGAGCAGTGTGGGGGGAAAAGCTTACTGCAGTTCGTATTGATATCGAACCTTATCAATGGTTTACCATTGATGCAGATCCAGCAGGTTTACCTCATGCAAAAAATAAAGCAACAGGTTTACCTGAGCCTTAAAAATCGCGTTGTTCTGTTAGGTATAATTTATTAAACAAAGTACAATATCTTTTTTACGTATATCGGATCTTTAAATAATCATGACAAATATCACAACATTTTCAGGTGATTTCTCAGCCAAAGGGCTAAAAGTGGGCATCGTAGCGGGTCGTTTTAACGACTTTATAGTTGATAATTTGATTTCAGGTGCGATTGATTGTTTAGTACGTCATGGCGCTAACGAAAGCGATATTCACTTAGCACGTGTTCCTGGCGCTGTTGAAATTCCATTAGCAGTTCAACGCATGGGACGTACTGGAAACTATGATGCCATTATTGCGCTTGGCGCAGTGATTCGTGGTGGCACACCTCATTTTGAATTTGTGGCTGGTGAATGTTCAAAAGGTCTTGGTCAACTGACATTACAACTTGATATTCCTGTTGCTTTTGGCGTGTTGACTGTCGATAGCATCGAGCAAGCTATAGAACGTGCAGGCACTAAAGCCGGTAATAAAGGCGCTGAAGCGGCAATGGGAACTATTGAAATGGTTAACGTGCTTCGTCAAATTGAGGCTGGGAAGTAAGGTGGCAGGTGGACTACCTCGTTCTCATGCTCGCCGTGCCGCTGTGCAGGCTTTGTATCAAGCTTTAGTTAATGGACAAGCGCCTACCACTAAAGATGCTCTAGATTTTGTCAGTGCCGAAAACTCAGACAAGATGGACCAGAAGTATTTCACTACATTAGTAGAAGGGGTATCGAAGGAACTTGTGACTCTGGATAGTGAGCTAGCCTTTGCGGTCGATCGCAGCCTTTCAGAAATCGATCCTGTTGAAAGCTCAGTATTAAGACTAGCGGTTTATGAGTTTATTCACCGTCCAGAAGTCCCATATCGTGTTGTATTAAATGAAGCTGTTGAGTTAGCTAAAGCTTTTGGTGGTGAAAAAGGCCATCGATACGTCAACGGTGTTTTAGATAAGATGGGCTCAAAATTACGGGCGGATGAATATAAAGCATCTAAAGCACGTCGTAATAATAAATAACGATCAATAAAGTAGGTCGGGTTTCAACTCGTCATGTTGGACTAAAGTCCGACCTGCATAATATTTGAGATTACGTTCATGGCAGTATTATCTGAGTTTTCTTTAATCCAGCGCTACTTTGAACAACTCACTACGCAGCGTGAAGATGTGTTATTAGGCATTGGTGATGATTGCGCTTTATTACAATGCCCTGCTGATCATGTTATTGCGGTATCAATTGATACCTTAGTTGAAAATATTCATTTTTTTGCCGATGTCGATCCAGAACATTTAGGTTATAAAAGTCTGGCGGTAGGGCTTAGTGATTTAGCAGCGATGGGTGCTAAACCCGCTTGGTTTACCTTAGCTTTAACACTTCCAGAAGTGAATGAAGATTGGCTAAATGGCTTTTCTCAAGGCTTAGCTAAATTAGCAAACAAGCATAATATTCAATTGGTGGGAGGCGATACAACACGAGGACCACTCACGATCAGTATTCAAGTACATGGTTTCGTTCAACCTGAAAAGGCGTTACGACGTAGTGGGGCTCAAATAGGCGATATGGTCTACGTAACTGGAACACTGGGTGATGCTGGTGCCGCCTTACAATTGCAATTACGAGAGTGGGACCATGCTGCGCTGAATGTTGAAGATAAGACATATCTTAGTCAAAGATTAGATCAACCGACACCCAGAGTTGAAAGTGGTCAATACCTAACAGATTTTGCTTCTTCTGCAATTGATATCTCTGATGGTCTGTTGGCCGATTTAGGTCATATCCTCGATAAAAGCAGTGTTGGTGCCAGACTTGATCTAACAAAATTGCCACTCTCATTTAGTATGTCGAAAGTGGATAGAAAAACCGCAGAACGTTTTGCCTTACAATCTGGTGATGATTACGAATTGTGTTTTACCGTGCCGCCGCAATATTTTGCAGAAATTGAACAAGGCTTTGAAGGGCAATGTACTCGTATTGGTGTGATTACTAGTGACGAAGGCATTTATTTTATTGACGATAATGATGCATTGATTGCATTAAAAGGTACTGGTTATGAGCACTTCCCCAGCTAAGCTTACATTTCGCGAGTTACTCAAACGACCTGCTTGTTTTCTCGGGCTAGGTTTTGGTTCGGGTTTAGCACCTAAAGCCCCAGGTACCTTTGGTACATTGGCTGCGGTGCCGATTTATTGGGTGATGCAAGATTTATCATTAACACTATATCTAGCGATTGTCGTTGTCGCTTTTATTGCCGGTATTTGGATTTGTCAGAAATCAGCAGATTGGTTACGGCAAAATGATCCTTCAGCTGTCGTCTGGGATGAAATTGTCGGTTATTTAATTACCATGATCGCAGCACCTGCTGGCTGGCAGTGGATGGTACTGGGCTTTGTGTTATTTCGTTTTTTTGACATCTTAAAACCTTGGCCCATTAATCTTGCAGATAAAGCTATTCATGGTGGATTGGGCATTATGGTTGATGATGTGATTGCTGGCCTATTTGCATTAGTCTGCGTGCAATGGTTATATCGTGTGTTGCCAACGATTAATTTCTAATTCTTACGACTTTTACTTAATAGTCATAAAGTACCCTAGCGATTGATCTTTATTACCAACACCCAGTTGTATCCGCTCCTTTAACGCCTGTTTGAGATAAGGTTAGAGTGCCACAGCTATCATTTGCTTGGCCTCCTTGAGGAACGGCAGTTAATGTATATGATGTTGCCGTTAAGTTTGGGATTGGGGTTGTAAACGTGTAATAATCACTTGTGACACCTGTTGCCGCAATAGTAACACCAGCATAAGAGTTAGTTTCAGTAAACTCACGCTCCATAAAGTTAGACATTTCTAACATCGCTCCTTGAACGTCGCCTCTTCTAGCTTTACGTACACTATCTTGATAGCTAGGTAAGGCAATAGCAGTCAGAATAGCAATAATAGCAATAACAATCATAAGCTCAATGAGCGTAAAGCCTTGCTGTGATTTAAGTTTCATTTTTGTATCCCTGCTATTCAATGGTTGCTTCATCCTTGATATCATTAAATTCCTTCTCGGAAATAATTTTTAAGTCAATCAATAAAAAATCTGAAGCCATCGTCGGGCTAATATGATATTTAACATATAAACCTAGTTTCATTAATTTATCAATGTTCAATATAGTATCGCCACGATTGTCTAGAAAGAGACTTCTATTACTGTAATTAATACTTATGTCGTTTATTATTAGTCGTGACTCATCTGTATAGATATCGTCTATTTGTCCGTAATAATCATCATCAGCAGTGCTTCTGTGAGAAGGAAAATTTTCAGCCTGAGTTATTGAGCTTAACAACATCGAGAACAGAAATATTATGGTAGCAATTACTTTATAGTTCATTATATTAAGCCTTGGTTTAAATCAATTATTGATTAATTGAATCCATGATTGACGAGCCCCCGTTGCTGGAAGTGCTGAGCCAGGCATGATCTCCTTTTTTACGGAAGCGCCTTTACCTGAATTATCTGTGCCTGATGTATAACCATAATTAATGTCAGTGGTCGTCCGTAGAACAGATGTTTTTGAAGCAATACCATATTCAAATTGAATTCCAGCGGCGTATGTATCATCAACAGTAAGAAATCCGTCACGATTGAAATCAAATGAAACAATACTCGGTGTTCCCCCAGTTTTTTTATCAACTGACATTAACCAACTTGATCCACCTGATGAGCAAGCCTCTTCTGATGGTGTCATAGTGTTAAAAAAGATTAAACCCTCAAGTTCAATAGCATTGACGACGACCCTTTCTCCTGACTCTGGAAGATTGATAAACCAGCCAGAATTTAGAGGTGCAACCTTGCCATACGCTACGCTATTTTGAGATAGTAACCTTGTTTTTGCCACATTTGCTGATAAAAATGTCTGCTGAACTAGTGTATTAGTTTGTACTGCCACACCGGAATCCCAAATGCCAAAGAATGACTGTTGATCTATGCTAGCAGGATCGCCTGAAGCTATATATTGCCCAGTACCAAAATATACCATAATGTTAGGCGAGCTTATTGGGCTGTCAGGTATCCAAGTTGCTTCTGGTCTAGATAATAGTGGTTTCATTGTTATCGGTTTGGTGTTGCCAGCAGAAAATAATGGTGCACCTGCATGAGCAATTTTCCAATTGGAAGTACTCGCATCAGATACGTCAAAAGCCCACATATTACCTAGTATGTCACCTGCGTAGATCCGATCTGTTGTACCATTATTGTCTAAATCTATTGTGGTTGGTGTTGAAAGGCCATTTTTGTTTACAACATCGCCTGTAGCGGTATCAATTTTAATATAATCTCCAGCACTCCATTGTCCATCGATGCCTTTATCAATGAATATAATCATTAATTGTGCGGTGTTGGTACCACTCGCATTGTAGCCATTACCCGTTATAACAGCCCATTCATTATTATTCATTAAAACAATTTCTGGGGTGCTATAAGTAAAACCTAATACGGGATCATCTTGATCTGTAAACTCCCATAAAACGGTACTTTTAGCGGATGCTTGAGTATTTGAATATTGGCTTGTTTGTGTTACATCTAAAGCAAATATACCTTGTCCTCCACCACGTAGTGAGCCAACCAGTGCCGTACGCCAAGAGGCTGTGGCTGTACCTTTAGTTATGTTCACGTCTGCAGATACAACTTCACCATCTACGTAGTATCTATGTTGATAATCTGACTCAGTTAAATAATGTATGCCACTATTGTCTAGTGATGAGGCTATTGCACTAGGTGCATATGCCATTAATTCTTGTCCTGATGTCGCTGAGAAACCATGGAGGAAGCCATCATTTGCACCAACGTAGACCATAGCCTCTCGAGCTAAAGCTGCTGAACTTGTTTCTGGGATATACAGTGGTGCCGAATTAACAATGTCTCCTAGTCGGATAAGCCGGTCGCGAATAAGTCCTACCCCATTATTAGTTTTATCACCTCGAATAAATTTTAATCGATCGAGGGTCTTTGCAAAGGGAGAGACATCTGTAGATAAGTCAGCATTAGTCTTAAGGTCTGCGCGTGTATTAGATGCTGGTTGTGGATTTGTCGTATTCGAATTAAGTAATACGCCACTTCTAATGCCTGCTGCATCCGTGCCCATAGTATAGATAACGCGGTTGTTGACCATATCAGTATTTGTCCGAGCATCTAAAAGCGTTGCAGCTGACCACGCTGGAGAGCTAGATAAGTCACCCGTACTAGGATCTAATGAGTAGGCATCAAGATTTCCTGTCCAATTTGTAGGATTAAAACCAGCAAAGAACAGCAATGTATCCGTAGATAAGGTACTCATATTAAATGCAACAGCAGATGAGCTTCCTGCACGAGATTCAATATTGGTGATTACATTCTGCAACGCACTGATGAGTTCTTCGGGTTTACTCGCAGAAAGAAACATGCCGCGACCATTATAAGCTGCGTGGCGTAGATCATCGACTGTTTCGATTTTGTCACTCTTAGGGTTGGGCCATGTGAAATTTTGAGTACGATCCGTTGGATCGTTTGTTAACGTGCCTGTGGCACCAAATGCTACCCCGAAAGTGACAAGATGTTGTTGATTATTTTCATCTAAGTTTTGCGTGTTACTACCTTTTTGCACCGGAACGTCATTCGATAAAGATGGTGCAAGGTCTGTTTTAAACCATTTCATCGCGACATCGGCGAGGGTCTTTTGATTGGTATCCCTATGGGCTGGCCAAACATATACGTTATCTATGTCTTTGTCCTGATGACCGATATTTGAGGGGTCGCTCCCATTCCATTGGCCATCAGTCATAAGCATAGCGAAGTTCTGCTGACACGAGCCGCCGTCGACATCAGATAAAATGGGTTTTGGGGTTCCATTGCCTAAATTTAACGATGAGGGTGTGCTGCTGCTATTATCAAAATATTGACCAACCCAGTTCAAACCATTACGTAATGGTGTTCCACCGCTTGAAGTAATATTAACAATATCACTAAGCAATGTTTGTTTATTGGCAGGGATCGCCATATTTGTTATTGCTTTGCCGACACCATTATTATGATGTAGCGTTGCCATGCCCATGCGAGCGCTGCTGGTAGAAATAACTTGTGTTACCGCTGATTTAGCGGTTCGTTCTCTAGAGCGGTAATAACTAAACCAATTTGCAAAATTTGTTCGTTCTGCTTGAGATAACGAGCTTGCTTTTTTTGCATGAGTGCCAAAACTAGTGGGACATTCACCATTGTCATAGGTACCGTTGCTATTAGAATCTGTCCATTGGACAACAGGCGCTTCAGACAAATTGTATCTATAATTGTAGTCATTATTAATGGTGACTGAGGTATCAGAATTATAGCCACTACCAGTGTACAGAGGATTAGACTGTACTCTGGTTATGTCGGTTTGATCTGGGAAAGGGGTGTTGGTACCGGGAATATTAGCAGCCCATGGTATATAAGTCACACTAGAATTATAGGCTAATAAGTTTGCTCCAGCGCACCACGTACGCCATTCATCATTATTATTTGGTGTCGTATCATACTGAGTCATTGAAATGAGGTTTGAACCGCTCAACCCATCGGCAGGCATATTCCAATCCATGCTGCCAGAATCATCTAACATGAAAAATATATTAGGTTGTGTTGGGCTCGCGATAAATAAAGGAACTTGGCTTAAGCTACCGGGGGCGGCATGAAGAGGTGCTGAAAAAATAGCGACGAGTGCAAAAATATAGAATTGACGTTGCATGGTAAACCTCTTAATTTTAATTGTTGCGAACAAAATATTCTTGCAAAATAATTTGAGTTCCAGCGCTACGCCCAACAGCGCGTGCGGTGATTCTAAAATAGGTCTTTGTTCCATTCTGTGACACTTGTTTAATAACATAACGCGGATTACTGGCTAAAACGAAAGTATTATTTGGATTAGTGCCCTGTTGTGAATTATTAGCAGCCCAAGAATAGGTGAAAAAGTTAGAGGGTTCGACATTAATGGGATTAGTAGAGTCCTTACCGAGTAGGCCATTAGCACCTAGGTATATATCAGTCGGATTGTTTAAAATGAATGTTTCTGCTTCACGAAGCGTTGATTCGGCAGCTTGGAAGGCAATATTTTGATCACGAGAATTACCGGCCATTTTTTCTTCTAGACCATTCACTTGCATGGCTGTGGTACCCAGAATAGTCAATAGCAACAATAAGATTAAGCTGATCACCAGAACTACGCCAGATTGTTGTTTATTTGAATAACTATTCACAGATATTTCCTTAGTTAAAGGAGTCGATTGCGTACGGCAATAGTCGAGGTAAATACACGTCGTATTTTTCGATCAGCAGGTGTAGTTATAACCCCAAAAATACTGTAAGGCATGGCTGCTGTGGCTAAATTATCCTCTAAGGTCGTTGCAACTAAAGTGATTCTAATACTATTGACTTGGTCCATTTGAACAAGGGTTAAAGCATCCCTTGGTTTATAATAGTTAGCTGTATCGTCGACATCATTAGTATCAACGCCATAAAGAATCTGCATGTTTTCGATACCCTCGACAAGTTCTTCATTTGCTGCACCATTTACGCTTCTAAAAAGTGCGGGCTGTCCATTCTGACCTGCCAAAATTGAGTAAGTTACGGTGCGTAATTTGTATATTTGTGCATCCGTCTGATATATTTTTTGCAAAGGTTTATCTTGGTTACCTGGGCCAGAACTAACAGCCCCCGTGTTATGAATAACCTCATCTTTGCCTGCGGCGCCTCCAGTACTAGGATTATTTGTAATTTGAAATATATCTCCATCAGAACAATCGCTAACTATCACCACGTCATTTTCAAGGAGACCGCTATTATCCGTTACTTTTAAGTCTGCAGATGTTGATGCTGGTGTATCGACAACAAATACTCCTGAAGAGGCTGCACCACTAATTGTGATTGAGTCAGAGTTATTTAGTCCATCATTATTCGTTGCTGAGATAGCACGATCAAAATTATCAAAGACTGAGCCTGCATTGAGATTGGACTCGATGTATGCAACGCCATGTAAGCAACCCCAAAAGTCAGCAACACGAACGTCTTTACTTATAAAATCCAGAGCAAAACGACCATTTTCTTGAAGGCGAGAGATGTTTTCTTGCACGCGATAAGATTGATTGCTGTTGACAAATAATTGGATCATGCCACCGGTGATAAATATACCCAGTACGACCGCTACCATCAGCTCGATTAAGGATAGGCCGTGTTGATGTCTCATAGAGTTATGTTTCATAATTCAAAACTCACTTGAAAATCGGGATCATCACTATCTACAAGGCCATCTCGATTATCATCCCAGTTGATGGTTATCGTGTAGACTCCTGTTGCTACGGAAATGGTCGCTTCAGCCAATGGCAAGGTGCTGGTCAGTGCTGAATTCCACTCGAATAGATCGTTTCCAGCCATTTGCGCTGGAGTGCATCCTGCAGCCATGCAACTGGCTTGCGCTGATGCTGTAGAAGGGTCTGAGGTTATATAACTTGCAATCGCTATTGTATTAGCTCTCATTCTGTCGGCTATGTCATAAGCAAATTGAGTGGCTTGGCTGCGCATATAAGCGCTATGATTATTTTTTAAGCCGGTCGCTTGCATTCCTGCAAGACCTAGTAGTCCAATAGCCAGAATAACAAGAGTGATGAGCACTTCTAATAGTGTAAATCCAGATTGCTTGGTCTTATTATTAGTCATTATGAACAACTCACGTTATTGCCATCTCCACCTTCAACTATACCGTTGTTATTACTATCAATACCAACCCTCAGCCGTCCAGTGCTGTTAATAATAAGCGCCTTTGCATACTTATTTGCAGGCACTCTATCATCACAAAGAGTGAATGTACCCGCTTTATTTCCTAGTCCACTTGGCTTGTAGCTTATTTTAGCCGTATTATTAAAACTTAATTTGTTGTTTCCAGATAGTGCAGCTTGGACTCTAATAATTTCTTCTCCGGTATCTTGAGCATCATTATCATCGTTGGTATCGACGAATACGATCCATCCGTTGTTGGATTTATCCCATGTAGCACTACAACTTGTTTGATTAGCGCTGTTACAAATAGTCACTATTGCACCTCGTTTAATAGCTTCGCTTCGTGCAAGACTTACGGAAGAATTAAGTTCATTAAGTTGTGATACCATCCGGTTATTTTTAATTAGATCATTAAAGCTAGGAGCCGCAATAGACGCAAGAATACCTGCAATAGCTAATGTAATCATTAGTTCAATCAGTGTAAAACCTTGAGTTTTTTGATAAAAGTTGGACATTTATTGACATCCTTGCGTTACATGCGAATCCAGCATAGTACTTTATGAGGCTTTGTGTAAAGGTGCTTAAATAGAAATAATGACTATTCTGTCACACTATAATGAACTATATTGCTGGTTTTCAATTAAGCCTTACGCTTCATGATATTGGAAGAATAAGGCTTAATGTTTTAGTCGTTTAGTTTCTGGCTAAAGGCTTGCTCATAACGCGTTGTAAATTCAGCCATAGTGAATTGATGATTTTGAGTACCATGCTGTTCGATTTTAATTGCACCAAGTAGCGAAGCAATTCTTCCTGTAGTTTCCCAATCTTTACCATGCATGATGCCGTGAATTAATCCGGCACGATAAGCATCACCACAACCCGTAGGATCGGCAAGCTTTGATGTCTTGGCACATGGAATGTCTAGTCGTTTACCAGCTGTATAAATATGTGAACCCTGACCACCTTGAGTAATGATTAAGGCTTCAACGTGTTCTGCAATTTCATGAGGTGATAAGCCGGTACGATCTTGGAATAGTTGAGCTTCATAATCATTTAAGGTGATATAGGTCGCTTGTTTGGTAAAGTTCATTAAATCTTCACCATTAAACATCGGTAAACCTTGGCCGGGATCAAAAATGAATGGAATACCTGCTTCATGTAATTGTTGAGCGTGTTGAATCATCCCATCACGACCATCTGGAGACACAATGGCTAAAGTAATATCTTTTGCTTCACTAATCTTTGTTTCATGGGCTAAGTTCATCGCACCAGGATGGAATGCGGTGATTTGATTATCGTCGAGATCGGTGGTGATGAAGGCTTGGGCGGTATAATTGCCTTTTTTAACGTGGACATGGCGGCGGCTTATTTGGTGTTGATCCATCCATGTTGCATAACTTGTGAAATCACTGCCCACGGTGCCCATTGGTACGGGTTCATCATCTAAAAGCTTTAAGTTATAAGCAATATTGCCTGCACAGCCACCAAATTCACGGCGTAATTCAGGCACTAGAAATGCTACGTTCAACATATGGACTTTGTCTGGAAGAATATGATTTTTGAATTGGTCTGGAAACACCATGATGGTGTCATAGGCAAATGAGCCACAAATTAACGCTGACATAAGCTTATCCTTTGGTTTAAGTTTGATAATATTGGATTATGTTGTCTCTAGGTCGATGTATTAACTTAGCATTTTGGAGTTAAGTCCAAGCTACGAAAGATAGGTTTGACATAAGGTTATCCTTTTTCTTGGGTATTCAGTTGGTTTTGGTCGGTGCTAATCGTCACTTCACCATTTAAAAAAGCTTTTAAGTGGTGGCCAACAATTTCATTACGCCATCCATGTAATAACGGTATATCTGTTTCACCTGCCACCATGCGTTCTACATCTTTGCGAGAGGCGAGGGCTACGGGGGCAATCTCTTGTTCAATGCAATATTTTCTGAGCAAAGACATTAGGGCATCAACAATTGAATCCTGTTGAGGTGTAAGCGGTTCTGTCTTTTTGACGGTAGGCCATTGTGCTTTTGGTAAGGCTTTCGCTAATGCTATTTCTGCAAGCAACTCTTTACCATGACGATTAACAGTATTGGCTTCTAAACCACGAATTAAACTAAACTTTTCTAAGGTCTCGGGCGCCAACTTAGCTAAGTCTAGTAATACATCATCTTTTAATATCCACCGACGAGGACGGTTTGATGCTACTGCACGTAGTTCACGCCATGCGGCAAGACGTTGCAATATGGCTAGTTGAACGCCTTTTAAGCGACCAAACCCTTTTACTTTGCGCCACATTGTTTCAGGTTTAACTAAGTAAGTGTCGATGCTAGTTAAAATAGCGAAATCTTCATCAAGCCAGTGTGTACGTTTTTTATCAGCCAATTGTTGGTTAAGTAGTTTATAAACATCGCGTAAGTAACGGACATCATCTGCGGCATAGTCAATTTGATCAGGATCTAAGGGGCGTTTAGTCCAATCGGTACGAGAATGGGCTTTATCTAACTCGACGTTGGTACATTGTTTGACGAGGTTGCCATAACCTATTTGATCGCCATAACCTAATACTGTGGCAGCAAGTTGGGTATCAAATACATTGGTTGGCAGTTCATCTCGAATGAGATATAACAGTTCGAGATCTTGGCGAGCAGCATGAAAGACAACGGCTATATTAGGATTGTAGATAAGATCTAAAATCGGTGTTAGGTCAGTAAGTGCAATGGGATCAATGCATGCAATAGCATCTTCGGTGGCGACTTGAATTAGACATAATTGAGGTGAGTAAGTCTTTTCACGCAAAAATTCAGTATCAACAGTCATCCAAGTAGTATGGGCAATTTGCTGACAAAAGGTCGTGAGTTCGGCGGCGGTATCGATGTATTGAACAGTCATTGTTAAGAAAATCTTGCTGAAAATAAAAGACACAGTATAACGGCTTTAATAAATACTGACCTTCGCTAGAAAATATTATTCGTGTAACAAGTGAAATATTACTGTTGTTTAAGCTTTTTTTCGATATCGTGTTGGTCAAAAGGCCAGCTAATATCGGAGTTATCAGGAAACTGAACGACCGGAATACGAATACCATAACGTGCAACAAGTTCATCATTATCGCCAATTTCAGTAGGCGTTATGGTGAGTTGATGTTGTTGGGCTAACGTTTGTAATATAGCTTCAGCTAGCTCACAAAGATGGCAGCCTGCAGTGGTATATAGGATTAACGTGGTCATTTTTCTAATAAACGCGGTATGAGATCAATAAAGTTACAAGGCCGATGGCGCGCATCGAGTTGTTCTCTGAGAATATCATTCCAGCCTGTTTTACATGCACCGCTAGAACCCGGTAGACAGAAAATGAATGTGCCGTTGGCTACGCCACCGATTGCTCGAGATTGGATAGTCGATGTCTTAATAGTTTGAAAAGAAATCTGGCGAAACAATTCACCAAACCCGGCGATCTCTTTATCAAGCAAGACTTGCACGGCTTCAGGTGTACCGTCACGTCCGGTCAAACCTGTACCACCTGTGGTAATGACTGCATGAACATCTGGATCTGCAATCCACTGTGAAATAATTGCGCGGATTTGATAAGTATCATCTCGGACGATTTGTTGCGCCGCAAGTTGATGACCTGCGCTTAATATGCCTTCGCGAAGAACTTTTCCTGATGTGTCATTCTCTAAGGTACGAGAGTCAGATACGGTGAGTAAAGCAATGTTGATTGGGATGAAGCTACGTTCCATAAGATATAACTCAGCATTATAAGTAGGTGTAGCAGTATAATCTTGCTATGTCTTATGGTCTATTATTTAACAAAAGGATATGAGTATGAAGAAATTATTATTAGTTGCAGCAATAAGTGTCAGTTTGGCTGGCTGTGCTGCTAATGACCCAAATCAACGGGCTAAAACAGGTGCTGCTGTGGGTGCTGTTGCTGGTGCTATATTAGGACATTCAATTAAAAATGATAAGGGTGGTTTGCTTATAGGTACGGCTGTAGGTGCAATGGCTGGCGCTGGTGTCGGTCATTATATGGATAACCAACAACAAGAAATGGAAGCAGCATTAGCATCTGAACAAGCCGCACATAATATTGAAGTGCAGCGCTTACAAGATGAAAGTTTGAAGATTGATGTGTCGAGTGAAATATCTTTCGATTTTGGCAGTGCGGCATTAAAATCGACGTTTATGCCAACCTTAATGAAAGTGTCTGATATCTTAGTTCGATATCCAAATACGGTTGTTCACGTAGTTGGTCATACGGACAGTGTGGGTTCAGAAAGTTATAATATGCAACTTTCACAACAACGGGCTGCATCTGTGGTCAATTATTTTGCTTCTCGTGGTATTCCATCTGATCGTTTGGTAACAGTAGGTCGTGGTGAGCTAGAACCGAGAGCAACTAACGATACCGAAGCCGGTCGTCAATTAAATCGTCGAGTAGAAATATATGTCAAACCCATCATCGAAGGGCAGGAATCAAAAGCATTCCAAACACCGCAAAGTAGCCAGTACTAATAACGACCGTAGTAACAGCAATTCATCACGCAACGACCTAATCTTCGGTTTACATGCAATACAGGCTGCACTTGAGATGCCTGTAACGCGTGTGACCGAAGTCTGGTTGTCGGAAGAGCGTCATGATGATCGCATTGCTGCGATCGTAGAAGCCGCGAAGCCGCACGATATATCTATTCATAAAGTGGATAGCGATCAGTTAGATGAAATGGCGCCAGATGCTCGACACCAAGGTGGTGTCGCTCGTTGTACGCCATTACGTGATTTAGATGAAACAGATTTAGATAAAATACTAGATGATCTTAAAGGTACGCCATTTTTATTAGTATTGGATGGCGTGCAAGATCCACATAACTTAGGCGCCTGTATGAGATCAGCTGAGGCTGCTGGTGCTCATGCTGTTATTGCACCTAAAGATCGTGCTTCAAGTTTAACGAGCACGGCGTTAAAAGTATCAAGCGGTGCCGCTGAACGTTTACCTTTTATACAAGTGACCAATTTGGCGCGTGTTTTGCGCGATTTGCAGCAACGCGGCATTTGGGTTGTAGGAACATCGGGCGAAAGTGATGTGACACTTTATGAGGCTGACTTGAAAGGACCTTTAGCTATTGTACTTGGCGCTGAGGGCCGCGGTATTAGACGTTTGACTCGTGAGTGTTGCGATCATGTCATGTATATCCCTATGCAAGGTGGAGCGGAAAGCTTGAATGTTTCAGTGGCGGCGGGTGTTTGTTTATTTGAAGCATTTAGACAACGTAACTTGTGATTATGTAACAACATAACGTAAAATTATCGATTGCCTTTGGTTTAGTTGTATATCGGCAAAACTCCTTGCCTCGAATAAGTGGGGCTGTATAAACCGTGAGGAGCTCTTATGAGACATTACGAAATCGTGTTTCTGGTCCACCCTGATCAGAGTGAACAAGTACCTGCAATGGTTGAAAAATACCAGCAGATCCTAACAAGCAATGGTGGTGTTGTGCATCGCTTCGAAGACTGGGGTCGCCGTCAATTGGCTTACCCAATCAATAAAATTCATAAAGCACACTACATTCTTATGAATGTGGAATGTGGAATTGAACAATTGAATGAAGTTACTACTGCTTTCCGTTTCAATGACGCTGTTATTCGTAATCTTGTCGTATCTACAGATGGAGCGGTTACTGAACCTTCTCCAATGATGCGTAAAGATGAAGAAGAAAAACCGCGTAGACGCGATAACGCTTAAAACCCAAGGAGCATACAATGGCACGTTTTTTTAGACGTAGAAGATTTTGTCGCTTCACCGCAGAAGGTGTTAAGCAAATCGATTATAAAGATGTAACTTTATTGAAAAATTACATCACGGAAACAGGAAAAATTGTTCCTAGTCGTATTACAGGTACTAAAGCACGTTACCAACGTCAGCTTTCAACATGTGTGAAACGTGCGCGTTTCCTAGCGTTGATTCCTTACTGTGACATGCATAAGTAAAAACGTATTGTTATCCAAAACATCGAATCGAAATAAAGCGTAAAGGTATGTTGCAGAGTCTTGCACTATTTTCAATGCGAGGTCGCTGGCAATCTGCCGGTGTAATTGCATTACTTTCGGTTGCTGCATTGATGTTACCGCCCTTTAGCTATTTAGCGAGTGGGGTTATTGTCCTCAGTACTTTACGTATGGGGCCAAAAGAAGGAATGAAGATCGTTGTAGCAACCACAGCATTGTTTACATTAATCGCTGGGCTGTTACTAGATAAGCTCTTTATCTCTGGATTGTTTTTAATATCGAGTTGGTTGCCTATATTTGGCGCTAGTTGGGTATTGGGTTATACACGGTCGTTAGCTATGAGTTTATTAGCTGCGACAGGTTTAGGCATCGTGGTCGTATTAGGTACTTATTTAGTACTACCTGACCCCGTTTTATGGTGGCAACAGTTGATCGAGCCACTTGCAGAAGCCTTAGCACAGCAGCCGGGCTGGCAGTTTGATCAAGCTCAAACACAAGCGATAGTATTGAATTTATCAGGCATGATGACCGGTTTAATGGCCGCAGGCTTGAGTCTCAATCTAATGTTGGGTTTATTGATTGGACGGTCATGGCAAGCTAAATTGTATAATCCTGGTGGTTTTGCAAGTGAGTTTCAACAGCTTAAACTTGGTAAGTCTGTAGCGATATTGACTATCGTCATGATGGTGGTGACGGCATTACCTTTGGGTGATAGTGTGGCAATATTGCGAGCATGTTTGCCTGTGCTGTTGGTTGTATTTACTTTGCAAGGATTGTCGGTGGTACATGCCATTGTCAAACAACAACAAAGACAATCATTTTGGTTGGTAGCTGTATATGTGTTACTGCTTGTGATGATGCCGCAGATGGCGGTGTTACTCACAATAATAGGTGTTTTGGAACAGTGGTTTAATTTTCGTCGACTTTCAATAGGAAGCGACGAGTGACTTTAAAGAGCAGTGTTTCACTGCGAATGAGGGTAGAACGATGCAAGTAATTTTGCTAGAAAAAATGCAGAAGCTTGGAAACCTAGGTGATGAAGTATCAGTTAAATCTGGCTTTGGACGTAATTTCTTAGTACCTAAAGGTAAAGCTTTATCTGCAAACAAACGCAACAGAGAAATCTTTGAAGCGCGTCGGGCAGATCTAGAAGCCGCCGCAGCTAAATTGCAAGGTGAAGCTGAAGTACGTAAAACGAAACTAGTTAAGGCTGGTGATGTAAACATCATGGCTAATGCTGGTATCGAAGGCAAATTGTTTGGTTCAGTTGGCGCATCAGATATTACTGATGTATTGAATGCCGCTGGTGCTGATATCGACCGTAATGAAGTACGCCTTCCTGAAGGTCCATTACGTCATACAGGTGAATACGATATTACTATTCAACTGCATGCTGATGTCTTTGCTATTGTTAAAGTAAATGTTACATCTGAAGCTCAATTGCAAGCGCAAGCTGAAGCTGAAGAAAACAATAAAGCAAGAGCAAAAGCGTTGGAAGAAGCTGAAGCAATTGCAAAAGCTCAAGAAAACGAAGCATAAAAAGAAAGACCAATGGAGTCGAGTTCATCTCGGCTCCATTACCTAATTTTAGTTAGGCCATCAATAAATGTGGTCTAGCTGTCTAAAAATAATGTAGGTAAACACGACTGGGTGACTGCTGTGGATGATGATTTAAACTATCCTGAATCCTATACGGATATGGCGACACAAGCACTCAAGATCCCGCCACATTCCATTGAAGCCGAGCAATCTGTGCTGGGCGGCCTGATGCTCGACAATATGAGCTGGGAAAAAGTGGCTGACTTGTTAGTCGATCATGATTTCTATCGTCGTGATCATCAGCTAATCTTTCGTGGCATTGCTGCATTATTTGAAAAATCCCACCCTGTAGACGTCATCACTTTGGCTGAATGGCATGATACCCGTGGCGAGCTCGACCAAGTCGGTCAATTAGCTTATCTGGGCATGTTAGCTCGAAACACGCCAAGTGCCGCTAATATTGTGGCCTACGCTTCTATTGTCCGTGAGCGTTCAATCCTCCGCCAACTTATTGCCATTGGCACCACCATATCTAATGATGCGTTTAATCCTGAAGGTCGCAGCAGTGAAGAAATGCTGGACCAAGCAGAACGTCAAGTTTTTGAAATCGCTGAAAAGGGTGCAAAACGCAGTGGTGGTTTTATTCAGGTAAAAGAAGTACTGAGTAAAGTCGTAGATCGTATTGATACTTTGTTTGAAAATGATAGCCCGATTACCGGTCTTTCTACTGGATTTACCGATTTTGATATGCAAACTTCTGGCTTACAGCCTGCAGATTTAGTCATCGTTGCTGGTCGACCCTCTATGGGTAAAACGACCTTTGCGATGAATTTGGCCGAGAATGCTGCGATCAAAAGCAAACAACCTGTTGCGGTATTTAGTATGGAGATGCCCGCAGATGCACTAGCTATGCGGATGTTGTCGTCACTTGGTCAAATTGACCAACATCGTCTACGTACAGGACGTTTAAATGATGATGATTGGCCGCGTTTAACATCTGCTATCGCTTTATTGAATGAAGCACCTCTATTTATTGATGACACACCTGCCTTGACCGTAACCGAGTTACGAGCACGTGCCCGTCGTTTGAAACGCGAACATGGTCTAAGCTTAATTGTGATCGATTATATTCAGTTGATGCAAGGTAGTGGTAAGACAGGTGAAAATAGAACGACCGAGGTATCAGAGATCTCTCGGTCACTTAAAGCCTTAGCAAAAGAACTTGAAGTGCCTGTTATTGCTTTATCTCAGCTTAATCGAAGTTTAGAGCAACGCCCCAATAAACGGCCAATCATGTCAGATTTACGTGAGTCAGGAGCGATTGAGCAAGATGCGGATTTAATCGTATTTATCTATCGTGATGAAGTCTATAACGAAGATTCAACCGATAAAGGTAAGGCTGAGATTATTATTGGTAAACAACGTAATGGCCCTATTGGTACTGTGGCACTGACCTTTCAAGGCAAATACACCCGTTTTGAGAATTTTGCATACAATAACTATGATGACGATTATGTGGGTTATGATAACAATAAAAATGTTGGTTTTGATGGAACATAGTCGTGCAAGATTATCCTGTAGCTGAGATTAATTTAACATCCTTGCAGCATAATTTTGAGCGTGTAAAACAACTAGCTCCAAATAGTAAAATTATGTCGGTTATTAAAGCTGATGCCTATGGACATGGCGCAATTCAAGTTGCACAAGCACTTCACGACAGTGATGGTTTTGCGGTGGCGAGATTATCTGAAGGTTTACGATTGCGTGCTGCTGGGATTCAACAACCGATTGTTATTTTAGAAGGCGTCAATTCCATTGCCGATTTGCAGACCGCTGCTGACAATACTTTATCAATAGTCTTTCATCATGCTTCCCAACTGGAATTAATCTCGACAGTGCAACTGAATAAACCATTAACGTTTTGTTGGTTGATGGTTGAAACGGGCATGAATCGCTTAGGGTTAAACACCGATCAACTCGAGGAAGCTTTAAACGTTTTAAACAAAAGTCCCAATATCATTGGCGAAACGGGATTAATGAGTCACTTTGCCAATTCTGACTTAGTGGGTGATCCAAGAAATCAACAACAATTAGATATACTCATGAGCTCCGCTGAGCAGTATGGTCTAGAAACTAGTATGGCTAATTCGGCGGCGATAATGTCTATTGCGGCAAGTCATGGTAATTGGGTGCGTCCAGGGATTATGCTCTACGGCTCCTCACCTTTTGAAGATAAAGTCGCCCAAGATTTAGACTTAAAGCCTGTGATGCTGCTAAAGTCGAAATTGATCGCTATGCACCCATTACAAGTTGGCGATAGAGTGGGTTATGGCGGCAACTGGAGCGCTGAGAAGCTCGGACATGTTGGAGTTGTGAGCATAGGTTATGGCGATGGTTACAGCCGACATCTCTCAAACGTTGGGTCGGTAGTGATACATAACCAAAGAGTAGCAATATTAGGTAGGGTATCAATGGATATGATTACCATTGATTTATCAAATGTGGATGAAGCTAAGATTGGTGATGAAGTTATTTTGTGGGGCACTGAATTAGTGACGGTCGATGACATGGCTCAAAAAGCCAATACCATTTCTTACGAACTGTTGTGCCAATTAAATGAACGTGTAATAAGAGATTATCTGCATGGCTAAACCTAAGCGCGTTTATCGTTGTAAAGAATGTGGTGCCCAAACGCCCCAATGGGGTGGTCGTTGTGCTGAATGTGGCGCTTGGAATAGTTTAGAAGAAGAAATTCTAGCACCGACATCTGCAACTAGCCAATCAATGATAAGCCGTCATACCGGTTATGCTGGCGAGCAAAAAAACCAAGTTCAATCTTTAAGTGAAGTGACGTCAGAACAAGCCGTTCGTTGGACAACGGGCTTGGATGAGCTCGACCGTGTTTTAGGTGGTGGTTTAGTTACTGGCTCAGTGGTGCTCATTGGGGGGGATCCGGGTATCGGAAAATCAACCTTATTACTGCAAGCAATGGCAATAATGGCCAAAAAAAGTGGTATTAGCCCTTTATACATAAGTGGTGAAGAATCGTTACAGCAGATTAGATTACGTGCCGAACGTTTGCAATTGGAAAATGCGCCCGTAGATTTAATGGCTGAGACACATGCCGAACAAATGATCGCCACTGCACATGCTCGAAAACCGCAAGTGATGGTCATTGACTCTATTCAAACTGTGTTCACAGAGTTATTACAATCAGCCCCAGGAACGGTTGCTCAAGTACGAGAAAGTGCCGCGCAATTAGTGCGTTTTGCAAAGTCTAGTGGTACGACACTGATTTTAGTGGGTCACGTGACTAAACAAGGGGCATTAGCTGGACCACGAGTATTAGAACATATGGTCGACACCGTATTGTATTTTGAAGGTGATACCTCCAGCCGATTCAGAATATTACGGGCTGTGAAAAATCGTTTTGGTGCGATTAATGAACTGGGCGTATTTGCAATGACGGAACTCGGTTTAAAAGAGGTAAGTAATCCTTCTGCCATATTCTTATCGCGAGGCGAAGCGGCTCTTGCCGGCAGTGTCGTGACTGTGATTAGAGAAGGTAGTCGACCAATGTTGGTGGAAGTACAGGCATTGGTTGATGATAGTCCCTTGGGGAACCCACGACGGGTGTCGGTAGGCTTAGAACAGAATCGTTTAGCTATGTTGTTAGCTATTTTGCATCGACATGGCGGTATTACCTGCAATGATCAAGACGTGTTTATCAATGTGGTCGGCGGGGTGAAGCTGAGTGAAACGGGAGCCGACTTAGCAGTATTAGCGGCGGTGTTATCTAGTTTGAGAAATAAAGCCGTACCACAAGATTGGGTATTATTTGGTGAAGTAGGGTTGACGGGGGAAATCAGGCCAGTGCAAGCCGGTGAAGAGCGGATTCATGACGCCGCGAAACATGGCTTTAGTCATGCGATTGTGCCCGTTGCTAATGCACCGCGCAAACCTATTAAAGGCATTAAGGTGACGGCTGTGAAACATTTGTCCGATGCGATTACAGCGTTATTGGATCAATGATGCCAGTTCTCGATGTAACAACGCTTCATCGCCTAAATTAAGTTCGACGAGTCGTTTTAAATGGCTAATACTTTCTAATCCTATGTTTTTACATATAAAACCGATAGTTGTATTGTCTATATGGGCCACGGCAGCAGACATTTTAATAACGAGTTGTGCATTTTCAAGTATCAGGTCGATTTGGTATGTATCTTCAAGTTGTCCGAGCCAGCCATCAGGTTTGACGATTAAAATACCATTTAACGAAACATCCAACACTTCGCAGTTAAGATGTAATTCACCTTTATTAGCATGAATATGTGCTTGGGCGTGAAATGGAATGCGGCTAAAATTACGGCGCTCATCAATGGTAACATTTGCCATGTTGATCTCCATGATAGATTAAACTGATATTATTATTTTAGACTAAAAGGAATAAGCTATGTTGTGGGTTAAAGCGTTCCATATTATTTTTGTAATAACCTGGTTTGCAGCGCTTTTTTATCTGCCAAGATTATTTGTATATCATGCCATATGTAATGACAAAACAGGTAACGAACGTTTTAAAATTATGGAGCGAAAACTCTATCGGGGCATTATGACGCCAAGCGCGGTATTAACGGTGTTATTTGGCTTATGGTTGTTAAGTTATTATTCTTTTGAGCAATTTGCCACTATGTATTGGCTGCACGTTAAACTGGCATTAGTACTATTGCTACTTGGTTATCATGGTTATTGCGGTCGATTACTCCGTCAATTTAGCAATGATACCAACCAGCATAGCCATATATTTTATCGTTGGTTTAATGAATTGCCAGTATTAATATTGCTGGTGGTGGTCATTTTAGTGGTAGTAAAGCCGTTCTAATTCAGATGAAGTGCCTGACCTCTCTTAATGAGAGATCAGGCTTGATAATTATTAATCAGTATATTCAAATATTTTAATCACTCGTTGCACGCCTGCGGATTGAGTAACAATACCTACAACTCTATCTGCTTCAGCGCGACTCACTAGACCCATGAGATATACAATTCCGTGTTCAGTGACTACTTTAATAAAAAACGGGTCAATGTATTCATCGGCCGTTAGTTTTGCTTTTATTTTTGATGTGATCCAAGCATCACTGCTACGAGAAGGTAATGAACTCGGCGCCGCAATAAGTAATTCGTTGTGGATGCGGCGAACGTTAACGAGTGTCTGTACTTCTTTTGTCACTTGTTGTTTAAGAGCTTCATTGGGGGTTTCACCGGTGAGTAATACTATGCCGTTATAACTCGTGGCATTAATATGGCTTTGGTCGTAGATATTCTTGTTTTTGAACAATAGTCCCGACACTTTTATTTCAATGCCTTGGTCATCAAGAACAGTACCTGCGGAACGTCGATCGTGAACAACTGCCGCGCCAGTGGCTGCGCCAGTGACAACAGCAGCTGCACAGCCTTGCAGCAAGACGACGGGCATAATTAAAAATAAAAGGGCTTTCAGTTTAGGCATGGTTATATCCTGTTAAGTGTAAGAGATTATTATCACCTGTGTAAGACAGGCTTGCTAGTATTTAGTTGCTATGGAAGGCATCTTTAACCCATATTATTTCATAAGATTGTTGTGTCGGTGATATTGCGATGACATCAAAGCGATAACCTGAAAACGATTGTGTATTTTGTAATAAATAATGTTCAGCAGTGATTATTATTTTTGCCTGTTTTTTATAATTAACACTTTCTAATGCGCTGCCGAATCGATCATTTTTACGATAACGGACTTCAATAAAAACCAGTGTCTTCTTATCTTGCATAATTAAATCAATTTCACCGCGACGGCAGTGATAATTTTTTGTTATTAGCTTGAGTTTGTATTGTTGCAAATATTGACAGGCTAATAGCTCAGCTTGTTGGCCAGTAGTAAGTGTCGAATCCATTTATGGCGCAATAGCTAATGGCTCAGGCAGGGGTAAAAGCTCGAGAAGTCCATTATTGAATTTAGCCCATCTAGGTTTACGGATAATTTGACCTGATGCATTTATGGATAATACGCCTGTTGCCCCGTTAAAACTAGCTTCTGGTGAGCGACTTAATTGATTCAGCTGAGGAATCAAGTGATAAGCATCAGCCCCTAAAGCATATAAACGAACAGACTGTTGAAAATGATCGGGTGAGTCGTTTCGTAGTGCCATATAAGTCGGGTCTGATAGCGCTATATCATTAAATATCCACGGCATGTCGCTGATAATAAGCTTGTTAAGATCTATGTTTTGCTGGCTATTATCATAACCCTCATAAACATGAGAAGTGGCAATGATTGGCAATTGGCCTGAGCGATGGAATTTAAGTTGTGGCACTAATTGGCGTGCCTTTAAGGGCTTGGCAACAAGGAATATAAAATCAATATCTTGTCGACGGCGGGCTTCAAATTCTAATGAATTACCGAGCCGCTGTCTTAATGCGCGATAACGCTGATCGCTGGCTTCTAAGCCCAGTAAGGGTTTAATCGTTGTGGCAAAATCATTTAGATTAGGATTGTAATTAGCCTGATTGACTAATATTCCGCCATTTTGTCTCCACTGACTTTCAAATGCAGCTGCAATGCGAGCACCCCATTCATTATTTGGTGCTAAGACCAGTGCCCGTTTGTAATTTTGTTTGATAGCATAATCAGCGACCGCAACGGCTTCATCTTCAGGGGCTAAGCCAAATTGAAATAAATTTTGTCTGTTGGCATCATTTGCTAATCTATTAAGGGCAAGTACCGGAATAGGTAAGTCATCGGCATCCGCTAAAATCTGTACGGATTCTTTGTCTAGTGGCCCAATAACTAGACTTGCATGCTGTTCTGTTGCGTGTTGATATTCTTGCAATACATTACTTAAACCACTCTGTTTATCAGTATCTACGGCAAAAAAGTGTAATCGAGCAGTAGATTGACTATTAAAATGGGCGGCAAGAATTCCACGTTTAATTGCCTCTCCTGCAGATTTATATGGCCCCGTTTCAGGAAGTAAAATGGCAATATCAGTGACGTCAGTGATATCAGTTAGATTTGTCAGTTGTGTAGAGCCAGTGTCTAAGCCTTGCTGATAAAGTAGTGGATCGGCAGGGTGGTTAGGATAATTACGCTTCCAATCTTCTAAGGCTACCGTAAATATCTCCGGCTTAGCACTATACGTTTTGACTAAATAAGCAAGTGAAAACCAGCCACTATCAACGGCGGGCGGTATCCCAGGGTTAAATAAATCTAAGGCCTGAGCTGTCAGCGACATTAACGCTGACCAAAGCAATTGTTGATTGTGAGCACGTTCTGAATCAGCAAGTAATGAATCGAGCAGAATATGGTTATTGGCTTTTTCTAGCCAGTTTTCAGTTAAAGCATAAGCTTGTACCTTGAGTTCAAGCACCTGCTGTTTTTGTGCCGATGGTGTATACGTTAAATCAAAAGGAGAGAGCGCTGCCAAAGCTTGTTGAGGCTGAGAATTGATTAAAGCAATATTAGCATCAAGAATCGCAGCATCTAATTGCTGAGCAGGGCTCAGAACAGCACGGTTAATATTAGCTAAAGTAGTCGAAACTTGTTCTAATTGATTGAGCTGCCAGAATGCGGTTGCTGCACGTAAATTGAACTCTGATTTTTGTGGCTCACCCGCAGACTTTGCTAAATCAAGATATTGTTGTGATGCGGATAAATAGTCACCTGATTGCTCTGCTGTTTGTGCGGCAATTACAGCGGTATTATCTGGTCGAACCGTATTTGGTGACAATGTCGGTTGGCATGCACTCAGGCTGAGAGCGATGATTATAAATAAGCTTAAATAGAATCGTTGTGTCATGACGTCGCATCGAGAATGATAAATATAGAGAAACATAGTACCAACTCACGTATATTACGACCAGAACTGAGTAATAATATAAGGTGTTCTTTGTGTCAGAAAATGAAGTAGCGTGTTTGTATATCGTTGCCACTCCGATAGGTAACCTAGCAGATATGTCACAACGGGCAATTGAAATATTGCAATCTGTTGATGTAATAGCAGCAGAAGATACCCGCCATAGTGGTTTTTTACTGCAACATTTTGCGATAAAAACGCCAAGTGTTTCCTTGCATGACCATAATGAACAGCAACGCAGCGAAACCTTATTAACGCGATTACAGCAGGGTGAATCTATTGCGTTAATAAGTGATGCTGGTACACCGTTGATCAGTGACCCCGGCTACAAATTGGTATCACTGGTACGAGAGCATGGCATTCCCGTTATACCTATTCCGGGTAGTTGTGCCGTGATAGCGGCACTTTCTGCCTCTGGCTTACCATCAGATAGATTTAGCTTTGAAGGTTTTTTACCATCGAAACAAGGCGCGCGCCTGCAAACATTAGAAAAATTGGCTGCTGACACCCGCACATTGATTTTTTATGATAGCCCGCGCCGCTTGCAATCAACATTGACTGATATGGTTGTGATATTTGGTGGAGAGCGCCGCGCTTGTTTGGCACGAGAGCTGACTAAACTACATGAAACAATCAATACTAAACCTTTAGCCAAATTGCTAGAGTGGGTGAGTAATGATGCTAATCAACAACGTGGTGAATGTGTGGTGCTGGTGGAAGGTGCTAAACAACATCAAGACGCCAGCGAAGTAGAAGTCAATCGTGTCTTGGGTTTATTGCTCAAAGAGCTGCCCGTAAAAAAGGCCGCGGCCATTACGTCATCGCTATTAGGTATTAGTAAAAACAATGCCTACGATATGGCACTTAAACTTCAGCACAAAGACTAGTTGTCAGGTATGATCTCTTGCTGAGATGGTCAGGCAATCGCACTTTTAGCTAGACTAATTGTGAGGAAAGTCCGGGCTCCAATGGGCAGGGTGCCAGATAACTTCTGGGAGGCGTGAGCCTACGGCAAGTGCCACAGAAAATATACCGCCTAATTTCGGTTAGGTAAGGTTGAAATGGTGCGGTAAGAGCGCACCGCGCGGCTGGTAACAGGCGTGGCAGGGTAAACCCCACCTGGAGCAAGACCAAATAGAAGAGCAGTTTGCTTCGGCAGACAGGTACGGCCCGTACCGTTCTTGGGTAGGTTGCTTGAGGCAAGTAGTGATGCTTGTCCCAGATGAATGATTGTCCTCGACAGAACCCGGCTTATCGACCATCTCAATTTATTTATAAACTGGTTTTGTACCACTAAGTTACGGCCTTCGCTTGGGCGGTTCCAACTTAGTGGTATAAAAACGGCTTCAAGTTAGAAAATCTTGCGTCATTCTATGATGAGCTCTTTATTGTTTATTATCTTCTGAGCTCAATGACGTTGATAGGCTGAATATTTTCTTGGTTTAACATTCTGTATATAAATAATCTAACATCAGTTGGGAGCAGTGACTTTCACTTTTCGCTATAGATACATTCTCAAAGATACTTTAGGTGAACGGAGAGTTGATTAAAAGTCTACTTTGCAGATGATTTTAAGGTGAACGAACTTGAGTCACATATAATTTATGCATATTGTTAATAAAATTCTCAGATGATAATAATCTATCACTTGCTCTGATACTCCGAAATGTTACATCGTTTTGTATATTTTATTTTAGCTTATTAGTTAGCCGTTTTTGAACGCTCTTAACTAAATGTTAATTGATAGTACATAACATAAATGTCTTGTCTTAGTTAGGCCCTGACTTAACATGATCTTACTTGATCAAACTTCCTTTTATTATCATCCGCGAGTAATGATTAAGATCCCTAGGTTCTTTGCCTAACTATACATAATATTAGAAGTTTATTTAGGCACTACAAATAGCGGCAACATCTAGAATCTACATTAACTTACGATGCCAGTTTAATGATAAAAAAGTAGTCCTTAGTTCTCACCTGATTGTTATCTTCCCCACTATCACAAAACAACGCTAAGTCATTGTGTTAAAAAGAGGATTTAGGACATTATCCTGCTTGACACGCAGTATGTTCACTCATATAGTGTCTTTAAGTGGGTAATTGTGGATCAAAGTGGATCACATTAATTGAGGATGACAAGTGTTTCGAGGCGTAGCGACATTCAATCTAGATGCAAAAGGACGGATGGCCATTCCAGCCAAGTTCCGTAAGCATCTTGACGTCTGTTGTGAAGGACGCCTTGTCGTGACAATTGATCATTCTGACCATTGCTTACAGTTATATCCTCTTCCTGAATGGGAAGGGGTTGAACAGAAGTTATCCGAATTGCCGAGTTTAAATCCTCAAGTACGTCGTTTAAAACGAATGTTGTTAGGTTATGCCACGGAATGTGAAATGGATAATAACGGACGTATTTTATTACCAGCTAAGTTACGAGAATTTGCTGGTTTAGACAAAAACATGGTGATGATTGGCCAGGGTAATAAGTTTGAATTGTGGGATGAACAGACATGGAATGCATTAATGGATGAATGTCTAGAAGAAAATTTTGACGGTATTTTACCAGTTGAATTAGAAAACCTCTCAATTTAAGGCGCACTTATGACGGTTAGTCGTTCGGAACATCTACCGGTTTTACTCAATGAGGCAGTAGTTGCTTTAGCAATTAAAGCGGATGGTATTTATGTGGATGGTACCTTTGGCCGTGGGGGACATGCCCGTCAAATATTGACACAATTATCAGGTGATGGCCGTTTACTCGGTTTAGATAAAGATCCAGAAGCAATAGCAGTAGGACAAGATCTAGCACAGCACGACCCACGCTTTAGCATCGAGCAATGTTCATTTGCTGACTTAGCAACGGCAGCACAGGCTCGCGCGTGGCAAGGTAAAATTGATGGCATTTTGTTAGATATCGGCGTGTCGTCTCCTCAGCTTGATGAAGCTGGCCGTGGTTTTAGTTTTCAAAAAGATGGTCCACTAGATATGCGAATGAACCCTGATGCGGGCATGAGTGCTGCAGAGTGGTTGGCGACAGCTGAAATGGAAGATATTGCTCATGTGATTAAGACCTTGGGTGAAGAACGGTTTGGTACTCGTATTGCACGTGCAATTATTGAAACACGTGATACTTCACCGATCACTACGACAAAGCAGTTGGCTGATTTGGTCGACAAGGCCAGTCCTTTTCGTGAAAAACACAAACATCCCGCGACACGAACCTTTCAGGCCATACGTATTTATATCAATAATGAATTAGGAGATTTGACGACGGGTTTGGAACAAGCATTAGATGTACTTGCTGTGGGTGGGCGCTTAGCGGTTATTAGTTTCCATTCCTTGGAAGATCGCATTGTAAAACGTTATTTCCGTGAACAAGCAAAAGGTGATGACTTACCTTCATATTTCCCTATACGAGCTGAAGAACTTCATCCTCGCGTTAAGTTGATTGGCAAAGCCATCAAAGCAGGCAAAGATGAATTGGCTGTTAATCCACGAGCACGAAGTGCTGTTTTGCGTATCGTCGAGAAATTGATGTGATGTTGATGGATAAATTAGAGCCATTACACATTGAATTGCCATTAGTGGTCATCGTTATTGCGGTGATTATTTCTGCCGTAGGGGTCGTTTATAGCAAACATCTTGGTCGGATAGAATTTGTAGCATTACAAAAATCAGAACAAAGACGTGATCATCTCAATGAAGAATGGGGCCGTTTGCTGTTGGAACAAAGTACTTGGGCCAGCCCAGCAAGAATTGAGCAACAAGCAGAACTTCGTCTAGAAATGATTGCACCAACGGCTGATATGACGGTGGTCATTAAACCATGAGTCGTAAAGCTAACATAGTTAGCCAGGTTGGCTCTTGGCGATTAAATCTGGTTCGCCTAGTCTTTATCAGTTTAGTGCTGGGACTTGCCTGGCGTTTGGCCGATATTCAAGTATTAAATTCTGAATTTTTACGTGGCCAAGGCGATGCACGCCATCTGCGTGATGTTACTGTCCCTGCGCATCGCGGCATGATACTCGATAGACATGATGAACCTCTTGCGATTAGTACGCCAGTTGATTCGGTATGGGTTAATCCACAAGAAATATCGATTGATGATGCAAAGTTAGAAGAACTTGCTCAGTTGTTAGCGATCCATATAAGTGCGGTTAAGAAAAAAATCATCGCTAATAAAACGCGAGAGTTTGTCTATTTAAAAAGACGTATATCGCCAGAATTGTCGGAGAAGGTGAAGCAGCTCAATATTGCCGGTGTTGCATTGCAGCGAGAATATAAGCGGTACTATCCAGCTGGTGAAGTGACCGCTCATTTGATTGGATTTACTAATGTCGATGACAAAGGTCAGGAAGGACTAGAGTTAACGCATAACGAAACTTTAAAAGGTGTGCCAGGTTTGAAACGCATGATGCGTGATAGATATGGACGTTACGTAGGTGGTGGTGAGCAGCTAGAAGTCACTAAGGCTGGAGAAGATATTCGCTTGAGTATTGATTTGCGTCTGCAATATTTAAGCTATCAAGCACTTAAGTTAGCGGTCAACAAATATCATGCACATTCAGGTTCTGCTGTAATTCTAGATGTAGAAACGGGTGAAGTTTTAGCCATGGTGAACCAACCTGCCTTTAACCCGAACAATCGTCGTGGTTTAAGCGCTAGTGATTATCGTAATCGTGCCGTTATTGATTTATTTGAACCAGGTTCAACCGTAAAACCCTTTACCGTTGCAACAGGTTTGAGATCAGGGAAATTTACAGAAGCCTCAATAATTGATACCAATCCAGGTCACTTTAGAGCAGGTGGTCATACCATAAGAGATCACCGCAATCTGGGTGAAATAAACTTGGCAACATTGATTCAAAAATCAAGCAATGTGGGTTCAAGTAAAATCGCATTAGCTTTAGAGCCTGAAGAGTTATGGCAGGGCTTTTCTTCGTTTGGTTTAGGCCAGCCAACGGGTGCTTATTTCCCCGGTGAGGCAATGGGAAGCTTGCCTGATCTACAATCATGGGGTGCATTTGATCGAGCAACGTTAGCATTTGGATATGGTATGGCCACATCAACCTTACAATTGGCTCGCGCTTATATGGTACTTGCCAATGGTGGGGTTTTACGTCCAGTAAGCTTAATGAAAACGGATGATTTACCGGCTGGTCGTCGTGTATTTTCGAGTGATACTATGAAACGCATACTGGGTATGATGGAAAGTGTTGCTTTACCCGGTGGTACTGCTGAAAAAGCCGCAGTTGAAAATTATAAGGTAGCAGGTAAAACGGGCACCGCTAAAAAAGCATCGGTAGGTGGTTATTCAGATGCAAAATATGTATCAGTATTTGCAGGCGTGATACCAGCAAGCAAACCACGATTGGCAATGGTAGTAATGATTGATGAGCCTCAAGGTAGTGTTTATTATGGTGGATTAGTAGCTGCACCTGTATTTTCGGCTGTGATGACGGGTGCGATGCGATTGCTCAATATTGACCCAGATAATTTACCTGCATCACAGTTGTTGGTGGCAAAACAATGATTGTGGCCAATAAACAGTCTTTATCAACACTGCTAGCAGGTATGTTGGTTAATCCATCTGTACTTGCTGATCTTGTTGTAACAGGAATGACCTTAGATAGCCGCCGCATTCAAAGTGGTGATTTATTTATCTCATTGTCAGCAAATAAAGAACAACAAACATTATATATAGAGCAAGCACTTAAATTGGGCGCAGGTGTTGTGTTGTTTGATGCAACTCAAGCGCTGTCCGAACAAGAATCTGTCGCTTTAGCAAGTGCAAATGTTAATGCCTACCCCATTAAAAAATTGGCTGATAAAGTGGGAGAAATCGCTGCACGTTTTTATGGACATCCTTCATTAGCGATGACGGTGATCGCGGTGACGGGTACGAACGGAAAAACATCAGTCAGTCAGTTTATTGCCCAAAGTTTAGAGTTTTTAGAACTGCCCTGTGGCGTTATTGGCACCTTGGGCATTGGTCGCCTTAATAATTTACAGTCTAGTGGTATGACCACGCCAGATCCTGTGAGCTTGCAAGCTGCATTAGCTGATTTATTTCAGCAAGGTATTAAATACGCTGTAATAGAAGCGTCGTCACATGCGCTTGAGCAAGGTCGATTGAATAGTGTTGATGTAGATGTAGCAGTACTCACCAATTTAAGTCGTGACCATCTAGATTATCATCTTGATATGGAAAGTTATGCTGCTGCAAAACAGCGTTTATTTGAGATGGATAATCTTAAAACGGCAGTGATTAATAACGATGATGACTTTGGGAAATTATTAATTACGCGTTTGGCGGCAAAGAAGGCTCTAACTGTAATGAGTTATAGCAGCCTAGCTATAGAGACTGTAACGATACAAGCACAAAACGTTCATGCAACAAGTGATGGATTAAACTTTCAATTGGTCAGTGATAGCTCTTTTGCCAGTATTGATAGTCGTTTATTAGGTCGATTTAATGTTGATAATCTATTGGCTGCAGCAACAAGTTTATTAGCGATAAATGTGGCATTCGATGATGTAGTAAAAGTGTTGGCGCAGTGTCATTCAGTTGATGGACGTATGCAATGTTATGGCGGTAAACAACAGCCACAAATTGTTATTGATTTTGCACATACGCCTGATGCATTAGAACAAGCACTAAAATCATTACGAGTTCATTTAACAACTAATGGCCAATTATGGTGTGTATTTGGCTGTGGCGGTGATCGAGATATAGGTAAGCGGGCAGTGATGGGGCAGATAGCTGAACACTATGCCGATAAGATCGTATTAACAGACGATAACCCTCGAAGTGAAATGCCTGCTGCAATTGTGCAGGATATTTTATCGGGTATTAAAGAACAACAAAACGTATATGTCGAGCATGATCGTCAGTTAGCGATTACTTACGTAATAAGCAATGCTAAATCTGCTGATATCGTGTTGCTTGCAGGAAAAGGACATGAACAATATCAAGAAATCGCCGGCGTAAAACAACCGTTTAGCGATGCGGTCGTTGTTCAAAAAACGTTGCTAGCCGCCAATGATGCCACTCAATCGTTACTGAGGTCTAAATTGTGAGTCTTCCGCTATATTTATCCGAAATTTCAGCTGTTTTAGGCTGTGATAAACCCGTTGTTGATGTTGCTATAACGAGTGCTGCCATTGATAGCAGAAAAGTGTTACTAGGATCATTATTTGTGGCGATAGCAGGAGAGCGTGTAGATGGTCATGATTATATTGCTGCCGCAAGACAAGCCGGTGCCAGTGCTGCACTTGTATCAGTAAGACAACATGATCCTTTGCCACAAATAGTGGTAGCTGATGTGGTGCAAGCATTCGGTTCTTTAGCTAAATTTTGGCGACAACAAAGTAATGCGAAGATTGTGGCGGTAACCGGTAGTAATGGTAAAACGACCGTCAAAGAAATGATTGCCGCTATATTGCGTCAATGTGGTTCGGTTATCGCTACACAAGGTAACTTAAACAATGAATTAGGTGTGCCACTAACATTAACTCGTATCAGTGCATCAACTGACTTTGCGGTCATTGAAATGGGCGCGAATCACCGAGGTGAAATATCGCGTCTAGTTGATATGGCTCAGCCACAGTTTTCAATTATTAATAACGTTGCTGCTGCTCACTTGGAAGGCTTCGGCGATTTGTTGGGTGTAGCAAAAGCAAAAGCAGAGATTTTCTTGGGGCTAGCTGATGATGGTGTCGGTATATTCAATGCCGATATGGATTTTGTTAATGAGTGGAAGCAAGTACTTGCTAACAGAAAAAGTTTAAGTTTTGCTTTAGATAATGATGCGGATATCAAAGCAAAAGACTTACAGTTAGATACAAGTTCAAGTCATTTTATGGTTGAACTTGGAGGTGAATATCACTATATCAATGTGCCATTACCCGGTATGCATAATGTAGCTAATGCGCTGGCAGCAATCGCCATTACGGATGCGATGGATATTCCTGCTGAATCAATGATTAAAGGCTTAGCAACAATGGCGGCTGTGCCTCATAGATTGCAATTAAGAAAAGGTATTAATCAATCCCAATTAATTGATGATAGTTACAACGCGAACCCCGGTTCATACAAGCAAGCGCTAGCAACTTTATCGACGTTTTCTGGTGAACATTGGTTAGTGTTAGGTGACTTTGGTGAATTGGGTGCTGATAGTGAACGCTTACATACTCAAATGGGTAGCGATGCAAAAAATGCGGGTGTGAAGCGATTATGGACAGTTGGCGTGCAAAGTAAAAATGCTTGTCAGACCTTCGGAGACGGCGCGCAGCATTTCGACGATGTAGTGGGACTTGAAGCAATGCTAAAACAAGTTATCACGCAAGATGTCACTTGTTTAATCAAAGGCTCACGTTTTATGCAATTAGATAAGCTGGCTGATTCGTTAGCGGAAGAGGGTAAAGCCTGATGTTGTTATCTCTAAGTGAATATCTAACTCAGTACTACAGTGGGTTTAATGTATTTCAATATCTGACGTTACGGGCCATTTTGGGTGTCATAACCGCTTTAGGCATCGCCTTAATTGTTGGGCCTACCATGATCCGTCATTTAAGTTTTAAACAGATCGGCCAAGTTGTCCGAGATGATGGTCCTGAGACCCATCTGAGTAAAAGTGGTACACCAACAATGGGTGGTGCATTGATCCTAGTGGCAATCGCTGTCAGCACTTTACTTTGGGCTAATTTATCTAGTCGTTATGTTTGGGTTGCTCTGATCGTGACCTTAGCGTTTGGGGTGATTGGTTTTGTCGATGATTACATTAAATTAGTGCGTCAAGATACACGGGGTTTATTAAGTCGTTATAAATATTTTTGGCAATCAGTTGTTGGGGCTAGCGCAGCCGTTTTCCTCTATATGACAGCTATTGGACCTGTAGAAACACAATTGATCGTGCCATTCTTTAAAGACGTGATAATACCGCTAGGTGGTTGGTATATGTTGCTTACGTATTTAGTGATTGTCGGAAGCAGCAATGCAGTGAATCTGACTGATGGCTTAGATGGTTTAGCGATTATGCCAACGGTGATGGTGGCTGCAGCATTAGGTTTATTTAGCTATGTCACGGGTCATGCAGAATTTGCCCGTTACCTTTCAATACCATATATACCAGGCGTCGGAGAGTTAACTGTCTTTTGTGCAACTATGGTAGGTGCTGGTTTAGGTTTCCTTTGGTTTAATACTTACCCTGCACAAGTATTTATGGGTGATATCGGCGCTTTAGCATTAGGTGCTGCCTTAGGAACGGTTGCTGTATTGATCCATCAAGAATTGGTGTTATTGATTATGGGTGGTGTGTTTGTTGCCGAGACCTTATCTGTTATTTTACAAGTGGGTTCTTATAAATTGCGTGGTAAACGGGTATTTTTAATGGCCCCAATTCATCATCATTATGAATTAAAAGGCTGGCCTGAACCAAGAATTATCGTGCGTTTTTGGATTATAACCGTATTTCTGGTTTTGATCGGACTAGCGAGTTTGAAAATACGATGAATCATATGCCAAATCAAGCGATGCATAGTCCGTCATATCTGATCATTGGTCTTGGCCAAACGGGTTTGTCGTGCGTGCGGTTTTTGGTGAAGCAAGGTTACACCGTCGCAGTAATGGACACACGTGAACAACCACCAGAATTAGTCACCTTACAGACAGAATACCCAGAAGTTATCGTTCATGTCGGTGGCTTAGATAGTCATTGGTTGCAACAAGCAGATGTGATAGTTATCAGCCCAGGTGTTGACCCACGTCTTCCAGAAATTGCAGCAGCAAGAGAGGCTGGCATTGAGTTAGTAGGTGATATTGAATTATTTGCACGTTATGCTAATGCACCGATAGTGGCTATTACGGGGTCAAATGGTAAAAGTACCGTCACCACTTTATTAGCTGAAATGGTCGAACAAGCCGGTTTAACAATGCGCGTCGGCGGCAATTTGGGTACGCCAGCACTCGAACTGATTTGTGAGCCTGCCCCCCATTTTTATATTGTTGAATTATCTAGCTTTCAGTTAGAAACAGTGACTACATTAAATGCTTTTGCCGCTACAGTGCTTAATGTAAGTCCAGATCATCTGGATCGTTATGACAGCGTAGAAGACTACCAAATTGCCAAAGCACGTATATTTAACGGTGATGGTGTCATGGTTATTAATCGTGATGACGTGATTGTGAATAAATTAGTACGCTTAGGACGCAATCAAATTGGCTTTAGTTTAAAGGCAAGTGAAGGTGTCGATTTTGGAGTTATAAATCAAAATGGTCAGCAATGGCTAGCAGAAGGCAATCAAGCATTAATTGCTATAGATGATTTAAAAATCGTTGGCAAACATAATATGGCGAATGCCTTAGCAGCTTTAGCATTAGGTTCAGCAATGGACTTAGCAATGTCGGTAATGTTGACAGCGTTACAGCAGTATTCAGGATTACCACATCGTTGTCGCTTGGTAGCAGACCATCAGGAAATTCGTTGGTTTAATGACTCAAAAGCGACCAATGTCGGTGCAAGTATTGCGGCGATTGAAGGTTTAGATGCCAGCGGTAAAATTATACTTATTGCTGGTGGCGAGGGTAAAGATCAAGATTTTTCAACGTTGACCGCGACCTTAAAGCAGCATGTACACGCAGTAGTATTAATTGGTAGAGATAGCACGTTAATTGCAAATGTGGTGCCAGAAGGAGTCGACACTTATTATGCTATAACCATCGAAGATGCTGTTATTAAAGCTCGAGCATTAGCTCGAGCGGGTGATAGTGTTTTGTTGTCGCCTGCGTGTGCAAGTTTTGATATGTTCAGCGGTTATGAAGAACGCGGTAATGTATTTGAAGCAGCGGTTAAGGCAGTTGCATATGAATGATGATGCCATGATATTAGACCGCCAATTATTAGTTGCGACAATGGCCTTGTTAATCATCGGCTTGGTGATGGTCGGTTCTGCCTCGATAAGTATGGCTGCTGGTAAATTAGATCAGCCTTTTTATTATTTTACGCGTCAGTTTTTATTTGCAATAGTTGGACTAGGTATCGGTTGGTTAACTTATTCAGTGCAGCTGTCAACATGGCAGAGGTACGCACCTCATTTGTTAATCTTTGGCACTATTTTATTAGTACTTGTATTGATTCCGGGCGTCGGTCGTTTAGTAAATGGTAGTCGGCGTTGGTTACCGTTGGGTCCCGTCAATATTCAAGTTGCAGAAATTATTAAGCTATTAGCGATTATTTACATAGCGGATTATTTGCAACGACATTACGGTCAATTAAAAACGTCATTCTTTAAGATATTTGCCCCATTGTTCTTACTGGTGGTGGCTGCTGGATTGTTATTATCACAGCCCGATTTAGGATCTGTCGTGGTGATTTTATCGACAGTGTTAGCCATGTTGTTTTTAGGTGGAGCACGTTTAGATGTATTTGCTGCCTTAATAACGGCGCTTGGCGCTGGATTCTGGATGATGATTTGGATTGAACCATATCGAATGGAGCGCTTACAGAGTTTTATGAATCCTTGGGCCGATCCATTTGATAGCGGTTTTCAGTTAACGCAAGCGTTGATCGCTTTTGGACGTGGCGACTGGTTAGGGGTTGGACTTGGCAGTAGTATGCAAAAACTATTTTATTTACCTGAAGCTCATACTGACTTTTTATATTCGATCCTTGCTGAAGAATTAGGTCTAGTAGGTGCGATGAGTGTGATCGTGTTGTTCTTCATATTTGTTTGGCGAGCATTAGTTATAGGCCGTGCTGCTGAGATAGCAGGACAGGTGTTTGCAGCACAATTAGCTTATGGCATTGGCATATGGATCGGCTTACAAGCCTGTATCAATATGGGCGTAAATATGGGCGCATTACCTACCAAGGGTTTGACTTTGCCATTGATGAGTTATGGCGGTAGTAGTTTGGTGATTGCCTGCATTGCAATAGGATTATTATTCCGTGTTGATTTAGAAACTCGTTACCCAGAAAAAGCCGCTGCGAGGTTAAGATGATGAGCACGCGTGTATTAATTATGGCTGGCGGAACAGGTGGCCATGTGTTCCCTGCATTAGCAGTTGCTGATGAATTACGTTCGAAAAATTGTGATGTGTACTGGATGGGAACTGAGAATGGTATTGAGGAAAAATTGGTGCCTGCAGCGGGTTATCCATTGACGTTTATCCATGTAAAGGGGTTGCGAGGCAATGGTTTGATGGGCTGGTTACTTGCACCCTTCAAATTAGTGAAAGCGGTTTATGAAGCACTAAAAGCCATTAAACAAATTAAGCCAGATGTGGTGTTAGGAATGGGCGGATTTGCTTCTGGACCTGGAGGATTAGCGGCATGGTTATTGAGAACACCAGTAATAATCCATGAACAAAATGCGATTCCAGGATTAACCAATCGTTTACTAGCAAACTTTGCAAAGCAAGTATTAGAAGGCTTTACGCAAAGTTTCGACACATCTCAAGGCGCAGTGTGGGTAGGCAATCCAGTTCGAGCAAGCATTGAATCAATTGCTTCTCCTGATAGCAGATTTGAAAACAGAACAGGACCGATACGATTGTTAGTGCTAGGGGGAAGTTTAGGTGCCAAAGCCCTAAACAAAGTAGTGCCAGAGGCGATGGCATTGAGTAATCAATCCAACTTATTTGAAATAAAGCATCAGTCTGGTGAACGCCATTTAAAAGATTGCCAACAAAATTATCAAGGTGTAACTATCAAAGCTGAAGTAACTGCATTTATAGACGATATGACCAGCGCTTATGCATGGGCAGATTTAGTAATTTGTCGAGCTGGCGCATTAACCATTGCAGAATTAGCCGCGAGTGGTGTTGGCGCATTGTTGGTTCCTTACCCATATGCTGTGGATGATCATCAAACTCATAATGCAATGACATTAGTGAACTCGGGTGCAGCACAGTTAATTTCAGAAGAGACATTGACGGCGAATTTACTCTTAGAACAGCTCAGTGTTTTTATTGATAATCGTGAGCAACTATTAAAAATGGCCAATGCAGCACGTAGCCAAGCAAAATTAGGTACTGCAACAGTCGTTGCGGATATATGTTTGAAGGAGGTCGCCCATGCATAAATTAACGTCAGCAATGCAGAGTCGAGTTAAACATATTCACTTCATCGGTATCGGTGGTGTCGGCATGGGCGGGATCGCTGAAGTATTACTGAACCTGGGTTATGAAGTATCAGGATCAGATTTAGCTAATAATGCTCTCATTGATCATTTACGTGACTTAGGTGCAACCGTAATGATTGGTCATGATCCCGCTTATTTGGCTGACGCTGAAGTAGTGGTGGTTACAACTGCGGTTAGTGAAGATAATATTGAGTTACAAGCGGCTAGAGAGCGTCGAATTCCAATTGTGCCACGTGCAGAAATGTTGGCAGAATTGATGCGGTTTAGTTATGGCATTGCTATCGCGGGTACCCATGGTAAAACGACCACAACGAGTTTAGTTGCAGCAGTGTTAAGTGAAGGTGGTTTAGATCCTACTTTTGTCATCGGTGGTCGCTTGAACAGTGCAGGTACTAATGCAAAATTGGGCAGTGGTCGTTATTTAGTGGCGGAAGCCGATGAAAGTGATGCATCGTTTTTATTTTTACAACCGATGATCTCAGTAGTGACCAATATTGATGAAGATCATATGGCCACTTATGATGGTGATTTTGAAAAGCTAAAAGCCACTTTTATAGAATTCTTACACCATTTGCCATTTTATGGTTTGGCGGTGATGTGTATCGATGATCCTGTAGTGCAAGAATTATTGATAGATGTAATTCGTCCGGTAATGACCTACGGTACGGATGAACGCGCTGACTTTCAAATTATTGATTTACAGCAAGAAAAAGGGAGAAGCCACTTTAGTGTAATTGATAAGAAATCTGGCCATACATTCCCTATTACCTTGAATATGCCTGGTTTACACAATGCCTTGAATGCAACAGCAGCATTAGCTGTTGCTAGAAATTTGGGTGTACCGATTGAAGCATGTCAACGTGCATTACTTGAATTTACAGGTGTTAATCGACGTTTTAATATTTATGGCGAGATGAAAACACTTAATGGAGAAGTGCTATTAATCGATGATTATGGTCATCACCCCACTGAAATTGCGGCGACAGTTGCAGCACTTAGAGCGGGTTGGGCTGGCCGGCGTCTTGTTGTGGTATTTCAACCGCATAGATACACACGTACGCGGGATTTATTTGAGGATTTTGCACATATATTATCAACGGTCGATGTGTTAGTCGTTATGGAAGTTTATGCTGCGGGTGAGCATAAAATAGCCGGAGCAGATTCAAAAAGTTTATGTAGAGCGATTCGATTACGAGGCCAAGTTGAACCCGTTTTTGTTGAAAATAAACTGGACTTATTTGAAATATTACCTGGTTTATTGAGTGATGGTGATGTGCTGATAACCTTAGGTGCTGGTGATATTGGCAGCATCGTTCGAGAATTACCTGAACTGTTGGAGGCGGTCACCGCATGACGACAGTATTTCAAAATCTGCAAGGTGATTTAAGGCTAAATGAACCTTTGGCTAAGCACACTTCATGGCGTACAGGTGGCAATGCTAAACGGTTTTATCGTCCTGAAGGCATTAAGGACTTAGCTGTGTTTTTAGCACAATTACCTGGGGATGAGCCGTTGTTATGGCTGGGCTTAGGCAGTAACTTACTTATAAGAGACAGTGGTTTTTCAGGAACGGTTATTTCAACGGCAGGTACGATGCAGCAATTAGCGATTGATGGACAAACAATTGTTGCAGAAGTAGGTGTTTATTGTGCAAAACTGGCCAAACAAGCTGCACGTGCAGGGTTGGCAGGTACGGCATTTTTAGCGGGTATTCCAGGTACATTAGGTGGCGCGTTGGCAATGAATGCAGGTGCTCATAATAGCGAAACATGGTCGGTAGTCAGTGATGTCACCACTGTAGATCGTAATGGCGTTATCCGAGTACGTAAGCCCGAAGATTTTAAAATAAGTTATCGCCATGTTGAATTACCAGTAGGTGAGTGGTTTGTCTCTGCCACCTTAAATTTGGCGATTGGCAATGTTGAATATGAAGCGGAAGAAATTAAAGCCTTATTAAAACGACGTAATATCAGTCAACCGACTAACCAGCCTTGTGCAGGATCCGTGTTTAGGAATCCAGAAGGTGATTTTGCAGGTCGATTAATTGAAATTTGTGGATTAAAAGGTCTGAAAGTTGGTGGTGCCAGCGTATCGGAGAAGCACGCTAATTTTATCGTTAATGAAGGCACAGCAACAGCTGCAGATATTGAAGCATTGATATTGCTGGTACAGCAAAAAGTTGAAGATATGCAGGGTGTGAAATTAGTAACAGAAGTTCATATTTTAGGTGAGGTCGCATAATGCGTTTCATTAATTCAGCTGCTGAGTTTGGTCGGGTTGCCGTGTTAATGGGCGGACGTTCTGCTGAACGTGAGATTTCACTAAAAAGTGGCTATGCCGTTTTAGCAGCCTTAGTTGAGCAAGGTATTGATGCCCACAAGATTGATGTCGATCTTGATGTTTGCGAGCAATTACAAGCAGGCAAATTTGATCGCGCTTTTGTGATGTTGCATGGGCGTGGTGGCGAAGATGGAGAGATTCAGGGTTTATTGCAATCAATAGCGATGCCTTATACGGGCAGTGATATTACGGGTGCCGTATTGTCGATGAATAAAATGTTGAGCAAACAGGTATGGCTGCAACAAAATTTGCCAACTGCAGAATACGAACAAGTAACAATAGACAGTGATGTTGATGTAGTAATCGCGAAATTAGGCTTGCCACTGATAATTAAACCGGTAAATGAAGGTTCAAGTATCGGTATGAGTAAGGTGAAATCTGCTACAGAGTTAATGGCCGCGATTAAACTAGCGACGAAATTTGATGCCGAGGTTATTGCGGAGCGTTGGATTGTTGGGCAAGAATTTACAGTTGCCATAATAGGTGAAGAGAGCTTGCCGGTTATCGAGCTGAAAACACCGCATGAATTTTATGATTTTGATGCTAAATATCAGGCAAATACCACTCAGTATTTATGCCCGTGCAATTTGAGTGAACAAGATGAACAACAGTGCAGACAATTAGCCTTACACGCGTTTAAAGCTTTGCGAATGAAAGGCTGGGGAAGAATTGATTTTATGCGCGATCAATCAGGACAATTTTATTTACTCGAGGCCAATAGCATTCCAGGTATGACCGACCATAGCTTAGTCCCAATGGCAGCAAAACAAGCAGGGTTAAGCTTTGCAGATTTGGTGTGGAAAATTTTGGAAATCAGCATGCGGGGGGTACGTTAATGGCTAAGAAAACAAGTCGTGGAGCAACGCGAATCCCTGTTCGTAAAGCACGTCCAGCTATCGAGTGGAAACATTGGTTTCGTCACGGTGTGATGCTTACGCTGGTGTTAGGAGTGATAGGTTGTGGCGCATATTTACAGCAAGTCGAAACGGCTCCGATTTTGCCGATATTACATGTCACTGTAGATGGTGATTTTAGCCATATTGATAAAGATGCCTTAGTCAAAGCTGTAACGCCTTTCGCTATTGGTGGGTTTATGAGCGTGGATGTAGCTAGATTACGCGAAGCGGGTGAAGCCATACCATGGGTCAAAGTAATACAAGTGAAGCGGGTGTGGCCAGATAGTTTGCATTTGGTTGTAGAAGAACAAGAAGCTATTGCGTTATGGGGTAATCATGCCTTGGTCAATAATCAGGGAAATTTATTTTTTCCAGCAAAGGCCAGCTTTCCAGAGGGTTTAGTGCAGTTAAGTGGACCTAAAGGTAGTAGTCGTGTGGTCGCAGAACAATTTTATGAAGTCTCGCGGCGGGTCGCAGCACTCGGATTAAGCGTGCAGGAAGTTGAAATGAATGAACGAAGGGCGTGGACAATTAAATTGAGTAATGGGATGAATGTAATGTTAGGACGCACTGATAGTGAGCAACGCTTACAGCGCTTTGCCACTACTTTTAAAGCTGTATTACAGCCCTATCAAGAGGATATTACTGCGGTGGATATGAGGTATACCAATGGCCTATCGGTGGCATGGGTTGCAGGTCACAAACATGAGTTTAATGGAACAATATGATGTCAAAAAGAAATGAAAGAGAACTGATTGTTGGTCTAGATATTGGTACGTCAAAAGTCGTGGCAATAGTGGCGGCGCCTAATTTAGATGCGGGACCCAATGATAATGCTTTAGACATTATAGGTATTGGTTCGCACCCTGCTCGAGGCATGAAAAAAGGGGTTGTGGTCAATATTGAATCGACAGTGCAATCAATTCAGCGTGCTATTGAAGAAGCTGAGTTGATGGCGGGCTGTCAAATTCACTCCGTATACGCTGGAATTGCAGGGAGTCATATCCGCAGTTTAAATTCACATGGCACGGTTGCTATTCGCGATAAAGAGGTTACTCAAGGTGATATTGACCGTGTTTTAGATGCTGCTAAAGCGGTGCATTTTCCCGGTGACCAACAATTACTACATGTTTTACCTCAAGAATACATTATCGATAACCAAGAAGGTATACGTGAGCCAATTGGAATGTCGGGTGTACGTTTAGAGGCAAAAGTACATTTAATTACAGGCGCGGTGAGTGCAGCACAGAATATTACTAAATGTATCGAGCGCTGTGGCTTAAGTGTTGATGGCATTATCTTGGAACAAATGGCATCAAGTTATTCAGTACTTGAGCAAGATGAAAAAGAATTAGGCGTGTGTTTAGTCGATATTGGTGGTGGCACTACAGATATCGCTATCTTTTTAGATGGTGCGATTCGTCATACCGCCGTTATTCCGATTGCGGGTGATCAGGTAACAAATGATATTGCCGTGGCATTACGGACACCGACCCAATATGCCGAAGAGATAAAAATTAAATATGCCTGTGCTTTACGTCAGTTGGCACGTGAAGATGAAACGATTGAAGTACCGAGTGTTGGTGATCGTCCATCTCGTCAGTTGTCGAGACAAACATTAGCTGAAGTCGTGGAACCTCGTTACGAAGAATTATTGATGTTAGTACAAGCAGAATTGCGTCGCAGCGGTTTCGAACAATTGCTGGCCGCAGGTGTAGTGTTAACAGGTGGAAGTTCGAAGATGGAAGGTGTCGTTGAGTTAGCAGAAGAAGTGTTTCATCTGCCTGTGAGATTAGGCTTACCGCAGCATGTAGGCGGTTTAGTGGATGTCATTCGTAACCCAATCCATTCCACTGGTGTGGGGTTATTGTTGTTTGGACATCAGGATGGTGCTAAAGCACGAAATGAAATAAACACAGGTGATGGATTTAAGTCCATGTTAACGAAAATGAAAAGCTGGTTTCAGGGTAATTTCTAATATAACCGTATTAAACAAATAGATTAAACAAATAGATTAAACAAATAGATTAAATGAGTTAAAACTGGGGAGAAAGTAAAATGACATTTGAATTAATAGATACATACACACAAACGGCAGTGATTAAAGTTATTGGTGTCGGTGGTGGTGGTGGTAATGCACTTGAACATATGGTGGCAAATCAAATCGAAGGCGTTGATTTTATTTGTGCGAATACAGATGCGCAGGCATTACGTAAGAGCTCTGCGACAACTCAATTGCAATTAGGGACTGATATAACAAAAGGCTTGGGCGCAGGTGCTAATCCTGACGTAGGACGGCAAGCGGCGCTAGAAGATCGTGAACGTATCATGGAAGTAATTAAAGGCTCAGATATGGTTTTTATTACTGCAGGTATGGGTGGTGGTACAGGTACCGGTGCTGCACCAGTTGTGGCACAAGTTGCCAAAGAAATGGGTATTTTAACTGTAGCCGTTGTAACAAAGCCTTTCCCATTTGAAGGTAATAAACGTTTAAAAATTGCTGAAGCTGGTCTTGCTGAATTAACGCAACATGTAGATTCTTTAATTACCATTCCAAACGAAAAACTATTAGCCGTTCTAGGTCGCGAAATGACATTATTGGGTGCTTTTAAAGCAGCTAATGATGTGTTATTAGGCGCTGTACAAGGTATTGCAGAGTTAATTACTCGTGAAGGTATGATCAACGTGGATTTCGCTGACGTACGTACTGTAATGTCTGAAATGGGCATGGCGATGATGGGAACGGGTCAAGCATCGGGTGAAAATCGAGCTAAAGAAGCCGCTCGTTTAGCCGTATCTAGTCCATTGTTAGAAGATGTTGATTTATCAGGTGCTAGAGGCGTACTGGTTAATATAACAGGTGGTCTAGACATGAGCATTGGTGAATTTGATGATGTGGGTAATATCATTAAAGAGTTTGCTTCAGCAGATGCAACCGTAGTGGTGGGAACTGTTATTGACCCAGAAATGACGGATGAAATTCGAGTTACAGTTGTAGCGACAGGATTAGGTGGTGTCAAATTAGCTAAAAATGAAACGCCAGTAGTGGCTGCTACACCGCAAATTGAGATTGTTAAAAAATCAATGGATATCAATTACGATGAACCGACGGTTATTCGTAATAGCAAACCTGAGCAGAAAAAAGAGTTTGATAATGGCGATGTAAACATGGACTATTTAGATATTCCTGCTTTTTTACGTCGCCAAGCTGATTAGTTAGTGGCGGTGTAATTGGCGAGACTGGACGAGTCTATGGTAATATACCGAGATCTATAAAGATTTATGAGGATTAAATCGTGATCAAGCAACGAACATTGAAAAATGTGATTCGTGCGACTGGTGTTGGGTTGCATAGTGGCGAAACGGTCTACCTGACCTTACGCCCTGCTGCGCCAAATACGGGTATTATTTTCCGTCGGGTTGATCTTGATCCTGTCGTTGATATTGAAGCGAAAGCGGTTAATGTTGGCGAAACCGCGTTATCTACGACTTTAGTACAACATGGTCAGCGCGTATCTACTGTTGAACATCTGTTATCTGCATTTGCGGGGCTTGGTATTGATAACGCCTATATTGAGTTAAATACCTCTGAAGTGCCGATTATGGACGGTAGTGCGGGACCTTTTGTCTTTTTATTGCAGTCTGCAGGTATTGAAGAGCAAGATGTCGCAAAACAATTCATTAGGATCAAAAAAACGGTTCTATTAGAAGACGGTGATAAATGGGCCAAGTTTGAACCTTTCGAAGGGTTCAAAGTGTCATTTTCAATCGATTTCCAACATCCAGCGTTTAAGGGCCGACCACAACAAGTTGATGTTGATTTCTCCTCCACATCATTTGTTCGTGAAGTAAGTCGTGCGCGAACGTTTGGCTTTATGAAAGATATTGAAAAGTTACGTGAAAATAATCTCGCACTAGGCGGAAGTCTTGATAATGCGATAGTGGTTGATGATTATCGCGTGATGAATGAAGATGGTTTACGTTATGAAGATGAGTTTGTCCGTCATAAAGTATTGGATGCTATCGGTGACTTATATTTGCTTGGTCACAGCTTGATTGGTTCATTTAGTGGACACAAGTCAGGACATGAAGTTAATAATAAGCTTTTACGAAAGCTACTAGCAGATGAAGATTCTTGGGAATTGGTTAGCTTTGAAGAAGAAAAAGACGCGCCAATTATGTTCAGTCGACCAGCAGCATCGGTCGTAAACTGAAAACTTACGTTTTATTACTGCGTTGAGCTAATTTTTGTAGCGCTGTTTTTAAAGGTCCATCATCTAGGCTTTCTGCTGTTTGACTTAAAGAGTCAGCCGCATTACTAGGCAGTGTAATAGGGTGGGCATTAGTAGGTTGAATTTTTTGAAAAGAAGGTTTAACTTTTACTTCCAATTTAGTCACATTCTGCGAGGTGTGTTCAGAGATTGCTTTGCACAATGTAGTCGCTTGAAAGCGAAGTAAGCTCGCATAACTAGCATTATCAGTATGAACAATGATCGTCTGATTGTTGATATTGGCCAACAAGCAATGAGTAGTAAATTGAGGTGGCATAACTTGTTGCAGAATAAAGTTAAGATGGTTAAGCTCTTGGGCACGTTGGGCGATTTTATAGAGCTGACTATTTTGTTTGCAAACAAGACTCACTTTTTCAGGCTTATTGGTCATGAATACAGTAACTACTCAGGTTGAAGAATACTATGCAGATTATCATTATATCGCCTAATAATACTAGTCATCGACATTGGCATATATCACCTAAAAAATTATTTATGCTTGCGGGGTTTAGTGTACTGCTCCTGATAGCAAGTTCCTTTGTCATAAATCAACAGTTCAACTTTTCTTCTCACAATATCTCACCTGTAGTCACCGCGCATACGCCATCACCAGATAAATCAGTTATCAGTCAACAAGAAGAAACAGGCTTACAGGATTATTATGCGAAACGTTTAGGCCAGTTGCAGGCTGAGTCTATTAGGCTGACTGCCTTAACAGAAAAACTAGCAGAAATAGCGGGTGTAGATGTTAGTGAATTTCAACTAAATACCATACCTGCTCAGGGTGGGATTGATGAAAATGGTCAGTCATTAACGCCCGATTTATTCAATACAGAAATGACACAACTTACTGATCGATTTGACAAACAAAATCAGCAGTTAACGACGATTCAAGATTTATTTCTAACACGCGATAGTATTACATCAGCGATCCCACAAGGTCGGCCAATTGATGGGGGCTGGTTATCTTCATCATTTGGCTATCGAATTGATCCTTTTAACGGTAAAAAAACCTTTCATTCAGGGATCGACTTTGCAGCAAAGCAAGGTACCGAAGTTATAGCCGTGGCCGATGGAATAGTCAGTTTTATTGGAGAGCGTAATGGCTACGGTGAACTCATCGAACTTGATCATGGTAATGGTTATGTTACGCGATATGCCCACAATGAAAAAATAACCGTTAAAACCGGCGATAGAATAAAGAAAGGCGAGCCAATAGCATTGGTGGGTTCGACAGGGCGCTCAACCGGACCACACGTGCACTTTGAGGTGTTACGAGAAGGTACAAAAATAGACCCCTATAAATTTGTCAATCGCTAAAGCTTGAATTTTCATACTTACTCCCCATCTCCATAGATAGATCTTAGACCTTACGCGCTGTGCGCGTTATAATTACACGATTTCTTAATAATACATTTCGGACAGTAACCTCCGCTCAAATACAGGTAGTAACAAGCAATGGTAAGTAAGTTTTTCAGCAAAATCTTTGGCAGTCGTAATGAACGTTTTCTTAAAGGGTTAAGAAAGATTGTTGAGCAGGTTAATCAGCATGAAGCTGAGATAGAAAAACTGAATGATGAGGCGTTGCAAGCAAAGACGGTTGAATTTCGTCAACGTTTAGCGGACGGCCAGAGTATAGATGAGCTATTACCCGAAGCATTTTCTGTTGTGCGTGAAGCAGGCAAGCGTGTTTTGGGTATGCGCCACTTTGATGTGCAATTAATCGGTGGTATGGTTCTAAACGATGGAAAAATTGCTGAAATGCGTACCGGTGAAGGTAAAACGCTAGTCGCTACCTTAGCGGTATATTTAAACGCCTTAGAAGGCGAAGGCGTCCATGTTGTTACCGTGAATGATTACCTTGCCCAGCGTGATTCGGCATGGATGAGCCAATTGTATGGTTTCCTAGGCTTAACGACGGGCGTCATTATAGCAGGCTTAGCACCTAATGAACGCCGTGCTGCATATGCCAGTGATATCACTTACGGTACAAATAACGAATTTGGCTTTGACTACTTACGTGACAATATGGCGTTTAGTCTAGAAGAAAAAGTTCAACGTTCATTACATTTTGCTGTTATCGATGAGGTTGACTCAATTTTGATCGATGAGGCGAGGACACCATTAATTATTTCTGGTCCCGCTGAAAATAGCGCCGAACTATATCAACAGGTAGATACCTTAATTCCAAATTTGACTCAGCAAATTGGAGAAGATGAGGAAATTGAGGTCGAAGGCGATTACACCCTCGATGAAAAAGCAAAACAAGTTAATTTCACTGAAGCTGGCCATGAAAAAATTGAAAACTTGTTAACCGAAATAGGATTGTTAGATCCTATGGCCAGTCTATACGATGCGGCCAATATCGGCCTTATGCATCATGTTAGCGCTGCTTTACGCGCCCATGTCTTGTTTTCACGTGATGTTGATTACATTGTACAAAATAATGAAATAGTGATTGTTGATGAATTCACCGGTCGTACTATGCCTGGACGTCGGTGGTCAGAAGGTTTGCATCAAGCTGTTGAAGCAAAAGAAGGCGTGGCTATTCAAAATGAAAATCAAACATTAGCGTCAATTACCTTCCAAAACTATTTCCGTCTATACCATAAATTATCAGGTATGACGGGTACGGCTGATACAGAAGCCTTTGAATTACAGTCAATTTATGGCCTGGAAGTTATTGTTATTCCAACGCATAAACCGATGCAACGGAAAGATGCTGCAGATCAGATATTTTTGACTACTAAAGAAAAATACGAAGCCATTGTTGATGATGTCAAAAGTAGTATTGAGCGTCAACAACCGGTGTTAATTGGTACTTCATCAATTGAAAGTTCAGAGTATTTAGATGGTTTATTGAATAAGGCTAAAATTAAACATGCCGTATTGAATGCAAAATTTCATGAAAAAGAAGCCCAGATTATTGCGCAAGCAGGTAGTTTAGGTACGGTGACCATTGCCACCAATATGGCAGGTCGTGGTACTGATATCGTATTGGGTGGTAGCTTAGAAGCAGATTATGATGCCCTAGGTGAAAATGCGAGTAATGAAGAAAAAGCAAAGGCCAAAGAGGCATGGCAAATACGACATGATGCCGTCGTTGCCGCCGGTGGTTTACATATTATTGGTTCAGAACGCCATGAGTCACGCCGGATTGATCATCAGTTACGCGGTCGATCTGGTCGGCAAGGTGATGCGGGATCAAGTCGTTTTTACCTATCGCTAGAAGATAACTTAATGCGTATCTTCGCCTCAGAGCGTATGGCTGGCCTGATGCAGAAACTGGGAATGGAAGAGGGTGAAGCGATTGAACATCCTTGGGTCTCTCGTGCAATAGAAAATGCGCAGCGTAAAGTTGAAGGTCATAACTTCGATATCCGTAAACAACTACTTGAATTTGATGATGTGGCGAATGATCAACGTAAAGTTGTTTACGAGCAGCGTAATGAATTAATGGCAGCAGATGATGTTTCTGAAACTGTTATTTCGATGCGTGAAACTGTATTGAACGATGTGATTAGCCAATATGTTGCACCGAATAGTATTGATGAACAGTGGAATATTTCTGGGCTTGAAAAAACATTGCGTGAAGAATTCGCATTGGACTTAGATATCGCCAGTTGGTTAGAGCAGGATACTGATTTACATGAAGAAAGCTTGCATGAGCGCATTATTGATGCGGCTCAAGCTGCCTGTCAGGAAAAAGAACAAACAACGGGTGCCGAGTTGATGCGTCATTTTGAAAAAGCCATTATGTTGCAAACTTTGGATAACCAGTGGAAAGAACATTTGGCACAAATGGATTATTTACGTCAGGGTATTAATCTTCGCGGTTATGCTCAGAAGGATCCAAAACAAGAATTTAAACGTGAAGCCTTCCAATTATTCACCAGCATGTTAGATAGCATTAAACATGAAGTTATTGCACTGGTTTCACGAGTACAAGTTAGAGCACCAGAAGATGTTGAGGCCGTTGAAGAGCAGCGTCGCCAAGCTGTAGAAATGGAATATCAACATGAACAAGCTTCAAGCTTGACTGATGATGACGATAACCATCTTCCTGCTGCAGAAGCACCTTATCTGCGTGATGGTACAAAAGTTGGCCGAAATGATCCTTGCCCATGTGGTTCAGGCAAAAAATTCAAACAATGTCATGGTGCTATTAGCTAATGCCGGTCAACCTTATTGCGCCAGAAAAACAAAATATATTGCCAATAGCAGGGATTAAGTTAGGTGTAGCAAGTGCGGGGATCAAAACGATTGGTCGAGTTGATCTAGTCTTAATTGAGTTGAGTAGCGATACTACAACCTCAGCGATTTATACTCAAAATGCATTTTGTGCGGCACCTGTGACTTTGGCTAAGCGGCATCAAAATGAAGCTTCACCACGTTATTTGCTGATAAATTCAGGTAATGCCAATGCCGGTACCGGTGATAAAGGCATGCTTGCGGCACTAGCATGCTGTCAGGCTGTTGCTGAGTTATCAGGGTTAAATAGTAATACGGTATTGCCGTTTTCAACGGGTGTAATAGGTCAGCCATTACCCGTTCAAAAAATAACAACCGCCTTACCAAATGCCTACCAAAATTTAGCAAGTGATAATTGGTTTGCTGCTGCACAAGCGATTATGACGACAGATACTATCGCTAAGGCATTATCGAAACAAATTGAGATTGATGGTAAGACGATTACAGTTACTGGAATCGCCAAAGGCTCCGGTATGATTCGACCAGATATGGCAACAATGCTGTCTTATATTGCGACAGATGCCGCGATAGACAAAGTAGTACTTGATGCTATGCTGCTTAAAGCTGCCGATCAGTCATTTAATAGAATATCTGTCGATGGTGATACTTCCACTAATGATGCCTGCGTTTTAATGGCTACTGCTCAAGCTGACAATGTGGTCATTAGTGATTTTGACTCGGCTAATGCTCAGGCTTTATATCAAGTAATCGTAGAGGTGAGTCAGTATCTTGCTCACGCTATAGTGCGTGATGGTGAAGGGGCAACGAAATTTATCGAAATTGACGTCACGCACGGCAAAAATAGCGAAGAATGTCGACAAGTAGCTTATACAATAGCCCATTCGCCTTTAGTGAAAACCGCCTTATTTGCATCAGATCCAAATTGGGGACGTATCTTGGCTGCGGTAGGCCGTAGCGGCATACGCGACTTCGATTTATCAAAAGTAGCAATCTTTCTAGGCGATGTTTGCATCGTTGATGGCGGGGAACCAGCAGCAGATTACACTGAAGAAAAAGGCCAAAAAGTGACAAGCCAAGACGAAATATTGATACGAGTAGACTTAGGCCGAGGTGATGCGTCTGATAAGGTTTGGACTTGTGATTTTTCTTATGACTACGTGAAAATCAACGCCGAATATCGTAGTTAGTACTCAGTAATGACAGAAAATACAATAACGACTTTAGGTCAATTTCTTCACCGAAGTGGGGTGAAGTATCGCGTATTTGATATGGGGCGACGCGTTGTTAAAATATCTGCAGATGAGTTTGTCTCTTTTGAAAAAGCTAAAAACCCCTATCCCTATCCTTTAAATAAACAGGCATTATTCGGCATTGTATTTTGGAATCCTGAATGCACCGATAAGCAGTATGTTTGGTTTTTGAAATTGCCTTTGGACGAGCAGGGCTTGCTAATTCAAGCTGCAAGAGACCAATTTTTAGTTATGTTGTTAGAGCGTGTAGGCGAATGTATGCTTGCTACGGAAGATGGAACAAATATTGAAGGTGCATTAAAAGACAGCCCCTATACCTTTGTGCCTCAAGAGCAAAAAATGGCGGTCTTTAATGCTCAAGTTACAAAATGCCTTAATATGCCTGCTTCACCATTTTATGATGACGCCTTGGCTTATTTTACCGGTGTAACGGATAAGAATGATTGGCAAGCACTCGCTATGCAAGGCATCGCTGATATTGCTATTAGATTGGCCAATGATGGTGCTGAAACGATAGGTTTGATTGCGACGCTCCCTAACTTGCCCGAAGTGCCATGGAATGTATTTAGTCACTTTTTAGAACACGCAGAACCTGTTGCCGGCATTGTTGAAGTGTTAGCACAACGCTTAAGCATGGAATTACAGGAAAAAGAACCTGATATCAACCAAATATGTGCCTGCTTGCGGGCCGCTTCAAATAGCCCCGTTACAGGCTTAGTTGATTCCATGGTCAAGCGAGTATTAAAACATTCTTGTAGTCGAAATATTGAGATTCTAGCCACCATCACAGGCAGGATCTGGCGTGTTTTAGAACAAGACTATATTTGCCAGATATTTCTAGAACAATTAGCTCGTAATGATGCCGGTCAAGAAGGATTTAATCAGCTAATCGCGGATGTTTTGTATCTACCAGGGATGCGCTTGCACATCATGAAGGCCTTACGCTCACCACAACGATCAAAAGAGTTAAGTATCGCTGTCGGCAAATTATTCAGTTAATTCATGAATTAAGCACAGGAAACAAACCTTTCAAGCCGTTAGCGATAAACTCGATAGCAATGGCCGCTAAAATTAAACCCATAATTCTTGTAGAAATATTAATGCCAACGGCGCTAATATGTTTAGCAATTAAAGGCATTATTTTAAATATTAACCACAAAACTACGCCAAGCAAAATGATATCAGTAGCTAATAGACTGTAGTGAACCACCCCCGAGCCTTTAGAGGCATTAATTATTACTGTACCGATTGCCCCCGGGCCAGCTAATAAAGGCATCGCCAAGGGCACAACAGCAATTGATTCACTGTTATGCTGCTCTACTGTATTTCTGTTTTGTTTGATTGTGCCGTGCGAAGTATTAAGCATCGATATGGCCATCAGTAAAATAAGAATGCCCCCACCGACTCTGAATGAATCAATGCTAATACCAAAAACATTGAGTACAAATTCACCAAAAAATAATGTAATGAGTAAAATTAAGGTGGTGGCAATGACAACAAGCTGGCCAATTTTAACTCGCTGACTTACTGTCTCATCGGCGGTGAGTGTCAAAAAAACGGGAATTATGCCGATAGGATTGGATATAGCAAGTATCGCTATTAGGAATTTGGTATATTCGGTTAAGTCGAGCATCTCTCTCTCTTAGTGTTATAGGTAAATGAGTGTTAGTTGGTCACGAACTGTTTTAGCCATTCTTTTTCCATCATGATCTCGTGAGAGCTCTCAACGCGATCAATATAAACGATACCATCTAGATGATCTAATTCATGCTGGAAAACCCGTGCAATAAAGCCTGTGTAATCTACTTCAATGAGCTCATTAGACCGAGATGTATATTGAACCTTTATTGCTTGATGACGAGGAACTAAGCCTCTTATTCCGGGTAAACTTAAACAGCCTTCCCAGCCTTTTTCAATTTCAGCAGAACGCCAGATTATCTCTGGATTAATAACAAAAGTTGGCGTCATTTCAGGTGCATCTGGGTAACGTGAATTAGGTCGTGTACACATGATAAATAGGCGTTGGTTTATATCAACTTGTGGGGCGGCAATACCTGCACCATTTTGGTCAAGGACAAATGCTAAAAGTTCATCTAATAAATGTTGTGTTTCAGCAGTCAATATCTCAGTAACTGGTTCAGCTTGACGGCGAAGATGCGGATGACCCAATTGAATTAATTCAAACTCTGTATGATTCATTTGTATGTATTCTATAGTGGATTATGGATATGAAACCAGCCGGCAATACTGTAACGATCCCGATTGGCGCGCAGCACTTGATGCGGGAATTGCTCGCTGAGAAAAACAATGAATTTACCATATTCGGGACGAATTTCTTCGATAATCTCTTCAGTTTCAGGATGATAGATAAGTAATTCTCCACCATCAGCAGCTTGCCAGTCAGAGTTAAGATATAGCAATGTCGTTAGCACACGATTAGACTGGCCCTTAAATGCATCGACATGGCGCTGGTAGTATGCACCGGGTGCGTAATGTGCATAGTGCGCTTCGTATTTAAATAAGCCCATATACAAGCGTTGATTGAGCTCTGTACGCAAGTTGGACATCCACTCAAGATAATTTGCATCAATGGCATTTTCAGTCGTAAGCCATCGGCTCTCATCACTACGAATTTGTTGGTTGAGTTGAAATGCTTGTTTTCTACCTATTCCAGCAGCATGAAAGTCATCAGAATTAAGTTCTGTGACCCTTTGATAGAGAGAGGTTGTAATAGTTTCGGGCAATAGCTCAGGTGTAATGTAATAACCTTTGCCGGCAAGTGCATCAGCAATTTGGTCATATATATCAACAATTACAATGGGCGAAATAGTAACTAAGTTGTGTTCAATCGTGGTAACTACGCAATATGCTTTGTCGGTCAGTGCATCGTCGATCTGATTAGATATATCAGCAACAACTAGAGGTGAAATATTGACAGAATTTTCATCAATAGTTGCCATAACGCAATATGTCTTGTCGGCAAGTACGTCGTCAAGTTGGTCTGTTATATTTGAAACTGCGAGGGGAGAGCTATCGACCAAATTAGTATCGATATTTGCCATAATGCAATATGCCTTGTCGGCAACATCATCATCATTCTGGTTGTAAATATCAACCACCACGATGGGGGATATGTTTTCTAAGTTATTTTCATGAGTCTTCATAACAAATACCAATAGGCACTAAAAAGTTGATTGCAGTATTTTGTTCCTTTGTAGCTAAATTTTCTTGATTATTATCCGGTTTGCTGGTGATTGAGACACAGATTGTTGTTGTGAGAAAAAGGATTATACGACCAAGGATGTTTAAATAAGTAACATTAACAACACATTTATTTCATAGCAGCGATGTATTCAGCGATGGTTGCGAATTAGCCAAAAAACCAATAAGCGACAGCGATAGCGGCGAAGATACCCGCGATGTCAGCTGTAATGCCACACGCTGCAGCATGACGAATATTTTTAATACCTACAGATCCAAAATAGACCGCCAACACATAAAATGTGGTTTCAGTACTACCTTGAACAATGGAAGCGAGCCGACCCGCAAAGGAATCTGCACCATATACTTGCATGGTGTCGACCATCATTGCACGAGCACCACTACCACTAAAAGGTTTCATTAAGGCTGTAGGCATAGCATCAATAAAACGGTCATCCAAATTTAATGATAAAACGAGATGTCGTAACCCACTGGCTAATAAATCGAGTGCCCCACTGGCACGAAATACGCCAATAGCAACCAACATGGCAACAAGATAAGGGATGATCTTAATGGCCGTTTCAAACCCTTCTTTAGCGCCATCAATAAAGGCATCGTAAGCATTAACTCTTTTTATGACTGCACCAACGATAAATAACATTACTAAGGAGAATAGAATAATATTACTGATGAGTGCTGATTGAGCCAGCATGTCAGCTTGTGTCAAGCTGGAGAAATAAGACAATAAACCAGCGATTAGTAAGGTAAATCCGCCTAGATAACTGATAATAACTTTATCTAGCATATTAATTTTTTGTACCCAAGCCACCGTCAGTAAACCAATCATGGTCGATGCATACGTCGCGAGGAGGATCGGAATAAATACATCAGTTGGATTAGCGGCGCCCATTTGGGCACGATAGGTGAAAATGGTGACGGGGAATAAAGTAACCGCTGAAGTGTTAATTACCAAAAATAGGATTTGAGCGTTGCTTGCTGTGTCCTTGTTTGGGTTGATAGATTGCAGCTCTTTCATCGCTTTGATTCCTAGCGGTGTTGCAGCGTTGTCCAGTCCTAAGGCATTGGCAGAAATATTCATTACTATTGCTCCCAATGCCGGATGATTCTTTGGAACCTCGGGCATGAGTTTAGCAAATAGCGGGGATAAACCACGGGTGAGTAAATCAATAAAACCACTGCGTTCACCGATGCGCATGATGCCTAACCATAAAGCCAATACGCCAGTGAGTCCCAGTGAAATTTCAAAAGCATTTTTTGACAGACTGAACATAGCCGTCATCATTTGAGAAAATATCTCAGTATTACCAAATACAAATAATTTTATCAATGCAACGATAAAGGCAATAGTAAAAAAAGCGATCCAGATGATATTAAGCATTGTTCATTATTACATAGCCTGTAATAAAAAAGGACGCTAGATAGCGTCCTTTTTTGGGGATTACTAGTGAGCTGTTAATTAGCCCCTAGATGGTCGTTTTGAAGTGTCACGTGGACGCATACGAGGTTTCCCCGTTCTTCTTGGTTTACGATCGCGACTCGCGTGTTCGAAATCACCTTTTGCTGGGCTAATGTTAAGTTGTTTGTTGTTGACCCAAACTTTGCCTAACTGTTGGAACAAATCTTTTGGCATACCTTCTGGTAGATCAATAACGCTGTGATCATCGAGAATGGTGATGCGGCCAATATCTTTACTGTCAATTCCCGCTTCATTAGCTATGGCACCGACTAAGTTTTTAGCTTCAACGCCATCTGACTTACCGACTTCTACACGGTAGCTGTCCATACCTTGTTCTGCTCTATTGTCAGATGATTGGCCAGTTCTACGAGGAGAGCGTTCACTACGATCATTATTTCGAGGGCGATCATCTCTATCTCTAGATGGACGGTCTTCGCGAGCAGGGCGTTCTTGAACATGCTTAACGGGTTTTAGTGGACGGCTTTTTTGTACTAAATAAGCCAGTGCCGCTGCCACTTCTGTTGGATCAGCATCGTGTTCTTGTTGATAGCTGCTGATAACTTTTTCAAAAAAGCTTAAATCTTGCGCTTCAATCGTTTCACTAAGTTGTTGTTTGAATTCCATTACACGTTTATCAGCAACATCTTCAGTGCTAGGTAATTGCATTAATGTAATCGATTGGCGAGTTGCTTTTTCGATGGCAAATAACATACGTTTTTCGCGAGGTGCAACAAACAAAATTGCTTCACCTTTACGACCGGCACGACCTGTACGTCCAATACGATGCACATAAGATTCCGTGTCGTAAGGAATGTCGTAGTTCACAACATGACTCATGCGTTCGATATCTAAACCACGAGCAGCAACATCGGTAGCCACTAAGATATCTAACTTACCTTTTTTGACGCGTTCAATCGCTTTTTCGCGAGCCGCTTGATTCATATCACCGTTTAAAGGTGAGCATGAATATCCGCGTGCTTCTAATTTTTCTGCCAACTCGGTAGTTGAATTTTTTGTGCGAACAAAAATGATCATCGCATCAAATGTTTCAACTTCCAGAATGCGCGTTAAGGCATCGAGTTTATGCATACCTGTTACTTGCCAGTAACGTTGGTTGATGGTGTCAACCGTTGAAGTTAAAGATTTAATCTTAATTTCAACGGGATCTTTCAGATAGCGAGTGGCAACACGATGAATAGCGCTAGGCATAGTTGCTGAAAATAAAGCAACCTGACGTGTATCTGGCGTTTCTTTTAAGATCGTTTCAACATCGTCAATAAAGCCCATACGTAACATTTCATCGGCTTCATCTAAGACTAATACTTTTAGCTCACCCAGTTTTAACGTACCACGACGAATATGATCTAAAACACGACCAGGCGTGCCGACAATAACTTGCGGATGACGCTCTAATTGGCGTAATTGAATGCCCATGCTTTGGCCGCCATAGATTGGCAAAACATGTAGACCTTTCATATGACGAGCATAGCTCTGTATCGCTTCAGCTACTTGAATGGCTAATTCACGTGTTGGTGCTAATACCAACATTTGAGGCATTTTAGTTTTAGGATCAATACGACCTAATAATGGTAATGCAAAGGCAGCTGTTTTACCGGTACCCGTTTGCGCTTGACCTAATAGGTCGCGACCTGCAAGTAATGGTGGAATGCTTTGTGCCTGAATGGGTGATGGTGTTTCGTAGCCAGCTTCTTGTACGGCTTTGAGAATAGGACTTGCCAAGCCTAATTCTAAGAATGTAGGTGTAGTTGGTTGTTGTTCTGTGGACATGTATAAACCTGTGAAAGATCAGTTTTAAAAGTAAAACTAATAGGGGGGAGAAAGCAATCGTGCAATTATACGCTAGTTTAGATATAAAATACAGTTAAATCAGTCTGTTAAATATTTTTTCATCCAATCATCCACATCGGTTAAGAATTAAGGCAGAATGAAGCTCTGAAGCTTATAAATATTTAAGATCAATGCGAATATGGACCCTTTTTTAGTCGACGCCTATACACCGAAAGAAATCGCAGCAAGAATTGAAAATTCAGGGATAACTAAGAGTACAGGTAAGCCCATGAGCGTCTTTGCTTTAGCTATATTAGCGGGGGCTTTTATTGCTTTCGGTGCAGTCTTTTACACTATAGTTACTTATGACAGTATCGGCGTTGCGGCAGGATTAATGCGTCTCATTGGGGGCTGGCATTTTGTCTTGGACTTATATTAGTTGTGGTTGCTGGAGCAGAATTATTTACCGGTAATAATCTGATCGTGATGGCATATGTTGATGGTAAGGTTACAATGAAACAGCTAATGCAAAACTAGGTCATTGTTTATTTCGGCAACTTTGTCGGTGCAGTTGGCGTTATGGGTTTGATATATTTCAGTGGTCACTGGGATATTGGCAATAGTGCTGTGGGGGTTAAAGTGATTACCATTGCAAACGCCAAAGTTAATCTAACGTGGGTGGAAGCATTCACGCGTGGCATATTGTGTAATATTCTAGTATGTCTCGCGGTGTGGTTGTGTTTTGCTGGTCGAACGGTGGTTGATAAAGTATTGGCTATCTTATTTCCAATCACCTCCTTTGTGGCAATGGGCTTTGAACATTCTATGGCCAATATGTATTTTATTCCCGCGGGCTTGGTGGCTAAACAACAACCTGAAATGTTATCGTTATCGGGTACAATGAATGTTGAAAACCTGACAATAATGAATTTTCTATTTAATAATTTATTGCCCGTTACCTTAGGTAATATTGTAGGAGGTAGTATTTTTGTAGGACTTTTTTATTGGTTTATTTATTTAAGAGATTAGGAGAGAGAAATGACTGAACATACATACAAACATATTGAGTTAACCGGAAGTTCGGCTGAAAGTTCTGATCAAGCGATTCAAAATGCTATAGCAAAAGCAGCTCAGTCCGTTAAAAACATGCACTGGTTTCAGGTATTAGAAACTCGGGGTTATATTCAAGATGGTGGGGTGCATTATTGGCAGGTAACCATCAAGGTCGGCTTTAGAATTGAAGATTGAGTTTAATTAAACACCCGATCAGTCGATCGGGTGTTTGTTTTACATCGTGTTTATTTTAGTCGCGATTTAGGCTGACTTAGCAAATTTATGCACCCAAACTCGATGACTTCCATCCCATTCCATCCCGGCATGCATTCTTAAAATAAGGGCTTTGTACATTTCCATATTCGGATAACCCTCAGCCTGTGCATCAGCATCTGTCATGTCGCCCAAGGTTTTGCGATCAAGGCTGGTGACCGTAAATTCTACGCCCTCTAACTCGAAGGTTTCACCTGGATAAGCATATATGCCATTACGGCGTTGTTCAGTTTTAGTTCCTGCTAATGCCGATTCGACCAATTTAGTATGTGTGACCAAACGATCTATTTCACAGGTTTTTGCAGGGTAATCTGGATGAGTTGTCATATTATTTCGCTTTATTTTGTTATTTAGCTAATGTTTAGCGCCTACTAATGTCAAATTATACATTAGTACTTTATTACTGAATACAAAACTGAGGATAGGCACTTTAATATTTTAGGTATTATTGACGCTATTAAATCAAAGCTTATGAACCATCTGATCCCAGCTTTCCCTACCTTACTGGTTTGAACTTAGTTTAGTGCGACCATATTAAATTACGACCACGATGATTTAGACTTGTGCGCTTAACTGTAAACCGAAAGAGACCACTACAAATACTATAATTAAGATATTATTTTACCGTCAATGTGCCAAACATATTCAGCTTCTTCAAGACCGATAGTAAAATCATCTTGGAGAATGTGCAGGGCTATTAATACATTCGTAGGTTGAATCAATTTATAAACACTGGACATGCTTAATGGAAAAATTTTATTACCGCTTTGAAGCGCTAGTATTGGTTCCATTAGCGTAAGCAGTATTTAGATAACCTGATCTATATAGATATTGGGTGATTAGTGTGTAGAACCAGCTTTGATTTATATAGAGCTAGCAAAATCACTAGCCCTATATATTATAACTGTTCGTTTTATTTGAAACCTTGGCTTATCAAATACTCTTCATAACTACCACGGAAATCAACGATACCGTTTTCAGTCATATCTAAAACACGGGTTGCGAGTGAAGATACAAACTCACGGTCATGACTGACAAAGAATAAGGTACCTTCATACTGCACTAGCGCCATGTTGACTGATTCAATAGATTCCATATCCATGTGATTAGTCGGTTCATCCATAATCAAAATGTTTGGTTTTTGTAATAATAATTTACCAAACATCATTCGGCCTTTTTCACCACCGGATAACACTTTAGCTTTTTTATCAATTGAGGTGCCTGAGAATAATAAACGGCCTAGTGTGGCACGGATAACCTGTTCATCATCTGAGGGCTGACCCCATTGTTGCATCCATTGAAACAGAGTGAGATCGTTATCGAATAGCGCCTCATGATCTTGTGCGTAATAGCCTATGCTGGCATTTTCAGACCATTTCACAGTACCTGATTTAGGAGGTAATTCACCGGCTAGAGTCTTGACTAGGGTTGTTTTACCGATACCATTGGGCCCAATAATTGCAATCCGTTCACCCACTTCAACCATGAATTTCAGATCTTTAAATAATGGCTTTTCATCATTATAACTTTGAGTAATGCTTTGTAGTTCTAAGGCATTACGAAATAATTTTTTATCTTGGTCAAAACGAATAAATGGATTCACTCGGCTTGACGGCTTGATGTCATCAAGTTGAATTTTATCAATTTGTTTAGCACGTGAAGTAGCTTGTTTTGCTTTAGAAGCATTAGCTGAGAAGCGGCGGACAAAGTCTTGTAACTCAATAATTTGTGCTTTTTTCTTAGCGTTGTCAGACAATTGCTGTTCGCGGGCTTGTATAGAAGCCAACATGTATTCGTCATAGTTACCAGGATAAACACGCAGTTCACCAAAATCCATATCAGCCATATGTGTACAAACACTGTTTAAGAAATGGCGATCATGCGAGATGATAATCATCGTGCCGCTACGCTGATTGATCATGCTTTCTAACCAACGAATCGTATTGATGTCCAAATGGTTAGTAGGCTCATCGAGTAGCAAAATATCGGGATCAGCAAATAAAACCTGCGCCAGTAGAATTCGCAGTTTCCAACCAGGCGCTATTTCACTCATCGGGCCGTAATGTTGATCTGTACCAATACCCACACCCAACAATAATTCACCCGCACGTGATTCAGCAGTGTAACCATCTAGTTCGGCATATTCGCCTTCAAGATGTGCTACTTTTATGCCATCTTCTTCAGTCATTTCCGGCAGGCTATATATGCGGTCACGTTCATGATGAACGTCCCACAAAGCTTTATTACCCATAATAACGACGTCAATAACACGCTGATTTTCGTAAGCGAATTGATCTTGCTCAAGCACTGCATATGTTTCATGAGGATCGTAACTGACGTTGCCCGCTGTCGGCTCTAACTTTTTAGAGATGATTTTCATGAAGGTGGATTTACCACAGCCATTTGCCCCGATGAGACCGTAGCGATTGCCTTCGCCGAATTTAACCGAGACATTTTCAAATAATGGCTTTGCGCCGAATTGCATGGTGATGTTTGCAGTAGTAAGCAAGATGGTGTTCCTGTTGTATGGGAGCTTTGGAAAACTCACCATTATACATGACCTTACTGGTTTTCGATAAGAGTAATCTTTGATTTACGTGACATTTTTTTGATCGCTGCTTCACGTTTTGACGCGCTACTACGGTCAGGGTGCGGTTCTTGATAAACTATCTGCTTTGCAGGACTGGTGTGAAAAAAACGTGCACCACCTTGTTTCGTTTGATGTTCGGTCAATCGTCGCGCTAAATCAGTGGTAATGCCAGTATAAAAGTGGCCATTTTCTGCTTCAACAATATAAACAAACCAATCACTTAGCGTCATTCTTCTTTTTTAATAAAATTTAGGGCTACAGAATTAATACAATAACGTAAGCCGGTTGGTGCTGGGCCATCATCAAAAATATGTCCAAGATGAGCGCCACAGTGACGGCAGCGAACTTCAGTACGATCCATGCCTAGTGTGTGATCAGCGTGATGGCTGACGACCCCGTGTTCAATTTGAGACGAAAAACTTGGCCAGCCACAGCCAGAATCAAATTTATCGTTAGACGAAAATAGTGATTGTTGGCAGCACACACATAAGTAGTCACCATTATCATGATGCGTTACATATTCACCTATAAACGGTGGTTCAGTGCCTGCTTGACGTGTGACTCGATACTGTTCATCGCTGAGTAATTCGCGCCATTGCGAATCGGTTTTATCTACTTTTGAGGTCATAAATCATGCTCTAGCTAGAAGTAATTTGATTATGCCTTGTTGTGGACAGAGTCACAATAGTGAGATTTAAAGCTAATTTATGTTTATGTTGCAGCTGCACTGACTTTAGCATTGTAAAACAAATGAACCGTTTGGCTTCTCAAGGTTTATTCATTGGAATGGCTAAGCAAGTAGCAATACCACGATACATTTTATTTGGGCTGCTTAGCTGAGTATTCTGCGACGAACTCAAGGGATTAGCGACAACAAAATTACTTGAGTGCAAATGTTTTGGATGAACAATGTCTTATTTTAATCTTGCTGTTTGACCCTACGTCTCATATGTAAGAACTGTACACTTGCCGTCATCCAGCTAGCAATGGCGATAGACCACCACACACCATAAATGTCAGTACCTATGATAGTTAACGCAATGGTGATAAAGGTCAATGGAAGCAACAGTTGTCGTACGATATTGAAATACATCGGGATCTCAGGCTGCTTCATACCTTGTAAAACGGCGCCTGAAACAAAGGCAAGGACATAGGCGGGTAAAATAACGGCTTCAACACGTAGATAGCCTACGCCAACCTCAATCACTGCTGGATTATCAGCAAATAAAGCGATAAGCGGACGAGCAAAGATAAAAAGCAGTATGCCACCGAATATCATTAGCACCGAGCCGATGGTGATGGAATCTAATGCAACTTGCTCCATACGTTGATAGTGTTTAGCACCAAAATTAACACTGACTAACGACAATACAGCAATATTAATACCGATGGTGGGGAGCAATATGAGTTGTTCTATACGTAATGCAATCCCTAATCCTGCCACAGCATCTTCGCCAAATTGCGTAACTGCCGCTGTCACAATAATGGAGCCTAATGCGATCAAAAACATATTGCCACTGGCAGGTAATGATTGCCTAATTAAGGAGCCATAATGCGAAAGATTAGGCCATAAATTCGTGATGGTGAGGCAGTTTCCTAGTCTGCTCTGTCGTACTTTAATGGTTAAATAAATTGCGCTACCGAGTTGAGTTAAAGCAGTTGCAGTAGCCAAACCATAAACACCCCATCCAAAACTGAACATGAACAAGGGATCCAATACGATGTTAGCTAAAAAGGCGACGATTAAACTATTACGAAAACTAGTCGTATCGCCGAGTGTATTAAGTATTCCATTAGCTGCCATACCATGTGCTAAAAAAGCTAAGGTAGGCAAAATGATAGAAAGATAATTGAGGGCATCACTAGAATAATCACCTTCAGCACCCATTATCGAGAATAGCGAGGGTGCTGACAACAAGACTAATAAACCAATACTAAAAGCACAGATCCAAGCGAATGAGAGTGCGCTACCGGCTATTTGTTCAGCTTCCTGTTGCCTGCCAGATCCCAGTGAATTACCTACTAAAGCACTGGTACCTTGACCGACACCAATTGAGATCGCAAGGCCCATAAAATAAATGGGTGCAGCCAGTGAAATACCCGCTAGAGCTGTTGATGACAACATGCCCGCGTAGAAGTTATCCACCACGTAATACATCGTGTTGAAAAACATGCCGACACTTGCTGGAATGGCAATTTTTCTAAGCAACTGCGGGATTGGGTCATGGATGAGGTCCAAATTGATTTCTTCCTACTGGGATAGCGAGTGGGTTTTTACGATGATAGTTTTAGCTTTAACCTTAGGGCACTTGAGCAAAAAAAGTATGATAAATATACTACAATCAATATTACTTAGCGCAGTGTGAACAAGGATAAGTTTCTTATCACAAAACTGATAGTATTCTAAACCTTACAAGTCTTAATGAGATATTTTTATGGTTTTGCGAAAAGCGACCAGTTGGCAGAAAGCATTAAACGCAGAAGTTAAAGCACCTTATATGCAGAAATTATTACGTTTATTGCTAGCAGAAGAGCAGCAAGGAAAAGTAATTTATCCTCAAACTTCTGATTGGTTTCACGCACTAGAAGTAACGCCATTAAATGAAGTGAAAGTCGTTATTCTGGGGCAAGATCCGTATCATCAAGCGGGGCAGGCACATGGTCTTTGTTTTTCTGTGCAAGCGGGTGTCAAAGTGCCGCCTTCTTTGGTTAACATATATAAAGAATTGCAGACTGATTTGGGTATCGCACCAGCAAACCATGGTTGTTTAGAAAGTTGGGCTAAACAGGGTGTGTTGTTGTTGAACGCTGTATTAACGGTTGAGGATTCCCATGCCAATGCTCATCAAGGCAAAGGCTGGGAACAGTTTACCGACAAGATTATTAATATCGTTAATGAACAATGTGAGCATGTGGTGTTTATGTTGTGGGGTAGCTATGCCCAGAAAAAGGGTGCGATGATAAATGAAACGCGTCATTTAGTTTTAAGGGCTCCGCATCCTTCACCCTTATCGGCATATAGAGGTTTTTTGGGTTGTCGACACTTTAGTCAGGCAAATAGCTATCTAGTTGCGCATGGTCAGCAGGCTATTGATTGGCAATTGCCGAATGAGACCTATCGTCAAGGTTCATTACTTTAAAACGAGCAGCTAATAGTACGTGTAATTAAGCAATGATCGCTTGCTCCCTGCTACAATGCGCGCCATGATAAAACTAAACCAACTTTCTATTCGTCGTGGCACAAGGCTATTATTTGAGTCAGCTAACCTGACGATTCATCCAGGACAAAACGTCGGACTTACGGGTGCAAATGGCACAGGAAAATCGAGTTTATTTGCCTTGTTTCGTAATCAATTGCATGCCGACCATGGTAATGCATCAATTCCAGCGGCATGGGTGATTGCTCATGTTGCTCAAGAAACGCCGGCGGTCGATATTCCAGCCCTTGATTATGTGTTACATGGCGATGAAGAATATATGCGTCTGCAACAGCATTTAGCCGTGGCAGAAGCTGAACATGATGGTCATCATCAGAGTGAATTACACGATAATCTAGCCGCAATTGATGGCTACACAGCGCGCAGTCGTGCCGGGCGATTAATGCATGGTCTAGGTTTTACAGCGGAACAAGAACTACTGCCTGTTACCTCATTTTCAGGTGGTTGGCGTATGCGGTTAAATCTGGCGCAAGCGCTGATGTGTCGTTCTGATTTATTATTGCTCGATGAGCCTACTAACCATTTAGATTTAGAAGCCGTATATTGGTTGGAAGAATGGTTGCGTAGTTACCAAGGCACCTTAGTCTTGATTTCGCATGATCGTGATTTTCTGGATCGTGTTGTGACTCAAATTGTCCATATCGAACATCAGAAAATAAAAGTATACACGGGTAATTATTCTGCTTTTGAATTGGCTCGGGCAGAACATTTGGCTCATCAACAGTCGGCACATAATAAACAGCAACGTGAAATCGCTCATATCCGTAGTTTTGTTACCCGCTTTAAAGCACAAGCAACTAAAGCCAAACAAGCACAGAGTAGAATTAAAGCACTTGAACGCATGGAGTTGATTGCCCCAGCGCACGTTGATTCGCCATTTCACTTTCAATTTTACCCTCCAACACGCTTAGTCGCGCCTTTATTAAGTCTGGATAAAGTGGCAGTAGGGTATAATGATAAACCTTTGATCTCGGGGGTGAATTTGTCTCTTGCACCGGGTGATCGCATTGGTTTATTGGGACCTAATGGTGCGGGTAAATCAACGCTGATCAAACTTATCGCAGGTGTATTGCCTGCTTTGAAGGGGAAACGTAAAGAAGCGAAAGACATTAAGATCGCTTATTTTGCCCAGCATCAATTAGAACAGCTGACGATGGATGAAAGTCCATTACAGCATTTGCAGCGCTTAGATCCGCTGAGACCTGAATCAGAGTTACGAAACCATCTTGGAGGCTTTGGTTTTCAGGGTGATGATGCGCTTGCCGTTGTTGGCCCATTTTCAGGTGGTGAAAAAGCGCGTTTAGTTCTAGCCTTATTGGTCTACCAAAAACCAGCGCTATTACTCCTTGATGAACCGACAAATCATCTTGATTTAGATATGCGGTTGGCATTAACCATGGCTTTGCAGGATTTTGAAGGTGCTTTGGTTGTTGTTTCACATGATCGGCATTTATTACGCACGGTAGCAAATGATTTGTGGCTTGTGTCGGAAGGCCAAGCGAAGATCTTTGACGGTGATATTGATGATTATCGTCAGTGGTTAATGGACAAAGATAAACCTGCAAAAATGGCAGTAGAAAATAGTAATACGGCTAATAAAAAAGATGATCGACGTAATGCGGCGGAAGCCCGGAAAAAGCTGCAACCATTACAGAATAAGGTTAAAAAAGCCGAACATAAAATGGACGGCTTACAAACCAAGTTAAATGATATCGAGCTGCAATTAGCGGATAACAGTCTTTATGAAAGTAAGGCCAAAGATACATTAAAAGCGTTGTTAGTCGAACAAGGCAATTTGAAAACACAATTAGAAACAGTAGAAATGGACTGGTTAGCTGCCAGTGAAGAATTAGAATTAGCTGGGCAAGAATAACAACTTAGCTCAGGGTTATAGAGGTAAAAACTTTGGCGTTATTGTCATTAAAACAAGTTACTGTCAGTTATGGCGGACCAAATTTATTAGATAAAGTTGATTTTCAACTCGATCAAGGCGAACGAGTATGTCTTGTCGGCCGTAATGGTGCTGGCAAATCAACCTTAATGAAATTGATTGCAGGTGAAATCAAGCAAGATTCAGGTGAAATTAGAGGGCAGAATTTAAAAATTGCCCGTCTAGAACAAGAGGTCCCTGCAGGTACTTCAGGTAGTGTATTTGATGTAGTGGCACACGGTTTAGGGAATATTGCTCCTATTTTAATTGCCTATCATGATGTCATTCACCGTCTAGCGACCGATAGTTCAGATAAAATTTTGGCTGAACTTGAAAAAGTACAACATAACTTAGAAGCGGTCGACGGTTGGACGGTAGAGCAACGCGTTGAAAGCGTTATCTCTCGCTTATCATTAGATGGTGATGTTGATTTTTCTGGGTTATCTGGTGGGATGAAACGTCGTGTTTTACTCGCTCAGGCTTTAGTAAAACAACCGGATATCTTGTTACTTGATGAGCCAACTAATCATTTAGATATTTCATCAATAACGTGGTTGGAAGAATTCTTAAAAAGTTATGGTGGTACTTTATTATTTATCACCCATGATCGAACATTCTTACAAGCTTTAGCCACACGAATCGTGCAGTTAGATCGCGGTAATTTGGTGAGTTTCCCCGGTGATTATGCTAATTTCTTAGAGCGTCGAGAGGCTTTATTGTCAGATGAAGCGCAACAAAATGCGTTATTTGATAAAAAATTAGCACAAGAAGAAGTGTGGATCCGCCAAGGTGTAAAAGCGAGAAGAACACGAAATGAAGGACGTGTGCGTGCTTTAGAACAATTACGACGCGAACGAGGTCAACGTCGCGAAGTGTTGGGCAATGTCAAAATGAAATTGCAAGACTCGGATCGCAGTGGCAAGTTAGTATTTGAAGCAGAAAACTTAGGCCAAAGCTTCGATGGTCGGGTTTTATTCAAAGACTTTTCGACCGTTATTCAACGTGGTGATCGCATTGGTATTATTGGTGCGAATGGTTGCGGTAAAAGCACCATGCTAGCTATTTTACTTGGGCGAGCTCAACCTGAAACAGGTACGGTTATCCGCGGTACTAAAATCGACGTCGCGTATTTTGATCAACTCCGTAGTCAATTAGATGAAGAAAAAAGTGTAACGGAAAATGTCAGCCAAGGTAGTGACTTTGTCGAAATTGCCGGTGTTCCAAAACATATTATTGGCTATTTACAAGACTTTTTATTCACCCCAGAACGTGCCCGTACACCGGTTAAAGCGTTATCAGGTGGTGAACGTAATCGATTGTTATTAGCAAAATTATTCACTCAGCCTGCTAATTTATTGGTAATGGATGAACCGACCAATGATCTTGATGCTGAAACATTAGATTTATTAGAAGACTTATTGATGAACTACAAAGGTACTTTATTGCTGGTCAGTCATGATCGTAGTTTCTTGAATAATGTCGCTACAAGTACCATCGTGTTTGATGATGATGGTGTCGTTCGTGAATATGTTGGTGGTTATGATGATTGGCAGCAACAACGTCAACAAGATAAAGATTATGAAGCACAAAAGAATAAAACCGTCGCTAAATTAGCTAAACCGGTAGAAAAAAAGGTCAATAAGAAATCTAACCTTACTTATCAAGAGCAACTTGATCTTGCTGCCTTTCCTAAAAAGATCGAAGCGCTGGATAAAAAACAAACTGAGCTCCACGATGCGATTGGCCAACCGGCGTTTTATAAACAATCAGAAGATAAGATTGCCGCTACGCAAGCTGAATTAGCCAAAGTGACAGCAGAGTTAAATGCCATGTATGAGAAATGGGAAGTGATGGAGGCTAAACAAGACGCCTAACTGACTTAACTGATAACCAAGCAATAATCACATTAGCGTATTTTTGGAGCAAATTACGATGGATATACTGGCATTGATGACCGATCTGATTAAACAGCTTAATAGTATTGTTTGGGGTCCTTTGATGCTAGTGCTGATCTTGGGCACAGGCTTGATACTGATGATTGGGCTAAAAGGAATGCCTATTGCCAAATTAGCTTATGGTTTCAAAATGCTTTGGGCTGGACGTGAGACTAAAACTCAAAAAGGCGAGGGTGATATTGCACCGTTTAATGCCTTGATGACCTCGCTTTCAGCAACGATTGGGACAGGTAATATTGCCGGTGTTGCTACGGCAATATTCCTAGGTGGCCCTGGTGCTTTATTTTGGATGTGGATGACGGCATTGGTCGGTATGGCCACGAAATACGCCGAAGCTGTGCTGGCGGTGCATTTTCGCGAAACCGATGAAAATGGTAATAAGGTTGGCGGCCCAATGTATTACATCAAAAATGGTCTAAGCAAACGCTTTGCCTGGCTGGGTACAACCTTTGCTATCTTTGGTGCGCTAGCTGGTTTCGGTATTGGTAATACGATTCAAGCTAATTCAGTTGCGGATGTTTTATCTTCTAGCTTTGGTGTGCCACCATTGCTAACCGGATTAGTGATTGCTGTCTTAGTTGCGATGGTACTGATTGGGGGTATTAAACGTATCGCACATGTTGCCGGAAGATTAGTGCCTTTTATGGCGATAACCTATGTTGTGGCGGGTATTGTGATTTTAGGTTTACATGCCGACAAGATACCCGCAGCCTTTGAGTTGATTTTTATTCATGCGTTTACACCGATTGCCGCCACAGGTGGTTTTGCTGGTGCAGCTGTTTGGGCGGCGATTCGTTTCGGTGTGGCACGTGGCGTGTTTTCTAATGAAGCTGGATTAGGTAGTGCACCGATAGCACACGCTGCAGCGACAACCAATAGCCCTGTACGACAAGGTACTATTGCCATGATTGGCACTTTTATCGATACCCTCATCATTTGTTCTATTACTGGGTTGGTGATTATTGTGTCAGGTGTATGGACGAGTGGTGAAACAGGCGCAACCTTATCATCATTGGCTTTTGAATCTGCCTTGCCAGGATTAGGCGGCTATATAGTGACCTTTGGTCTTAGTCTGTTTGCCTTTACCACCATCTTGGGCTGGAGTATTTATGGCGAAAAATGTGTGGAATATTTATTCGGTGTGCGGTCAATTACGCCATTTCGGATTTTATGGGTAATAGCGGTGCCTATTGGCGCGGTGTCTAATTTATCATTTATTTGGCTGGTGGCTGATACGTTAAATGCTTTGATGGCCTTACCAAACCTAATTGCCTTATTATTGCTTAGCCCGGTAGTATTTAAACTGACTAAAGAATATTTCATTAAGCATTAACTGGGCTAACCTTTTGATTTATTTTCCTCCATACCTGTATATAGATAAGTAGTGTTTTATATGCCTATGTTCTTTATGTTTGTATTGAACAAATAATGAAAACTTCCTCGTTGTTTATTTTTATCTGTTTTTCGAAAAAAGATTGATCCTGCGCCCGATGAGTGGGAGCATCGATCATATAAAACCAATTAAGGCAACTGTATGAATAAAATTGCTCACACGTCTATTCGCCCTACTCGCGGCTTGAATTTGTTATCTCAGGAAGAGATTTATAAACTCAGTAATCCTAGCGCTGATCTTTACCAACTATTTAGGGACTGCGCACTTGCAGTACTTAATACGGATAGTGATGTCGATGACGCTGAGCTAATATTCAATCGGTATTCGGATTTTGAGATCAAACTTAAGCCTCAATCACGCGAAGTGATGCTTGAAATATTTAATGCACCCACTCAATCGTTTGTTGATGGCGTAATTATCAAGGGCATTCAGCAACATCTGTCTTCAGTTTTACGAGATATCGTCTACACTGATTTCAAAGTGTTAGCTGAAGGCGACAATGGAAGCGCTACAGATAAAGTATTCCGTATTTTACGTAATGCCAGCATAGTTCAACCCAGTGTCGCGCCTAACCTAGTGGTTTGTTGGGGAGGACACTCTATTCCTAGAGAAGAATATGACTATGCTAAACACATAGGCTATGAACTTGGTCTACGTGGTCTCGATATTATAACTGGCTGTGGCATTGGTGCCATGAAAGGACCGATGAAAGGGGCTGCGGTCGGTCATGCCAAACAACAAAATAAAAATGGTCGCTACATTGGTATTACTGAACCGGGCATTATTGCCTCTGAATCACCTAATGCGATCGTCAATGAACTAGTGATTATGCCGGATATCGAAAAGCGACTAGAGGCATTTGTTCGACTCGGCCACTGCATTATCGTCTTCCCTGGTGGCGTTGGTACCGTTGAGGAAATTTTGTATCTGTTAAGTATATTGTTACACCCAGATAATGATATAGGCATTCCACTGATTTTTGCAGGCCCCGAAAGTTGCCGCACGTATTTTGAAACGCTGGATACATTTCTACGATATTGTCTCGGCGATGACGTTGCCAATCTCTATCAAATCCTTATTGGTGAACCAGACAAAGTAGGTAGCCTAGCAAAAGAAAAAGTACACTTTGTACATGAACAGCGACGCGCTAACAACGATGCCTATTATTTTAATTGGCAACTCAAGATTGCTCCGGATTTACAATATCCGTTCATGCCAACCCATGAAAATATGGCGGCCTTAAGACTAGATACAACGTTACCTAAACATGAATTAGCTTCTCAATTGCGTTCGGCGTTTTCCGGTATTGTCGCGGGTAATGTTAAATCATTTGGGATACGTGAAGTTGCCAAACATGGTCCTTATAAGATTCATGGCGATCCCGGTTTAATGAACGCAATTGATGAACTATTACGTATCTTTGTGAAGGAACAACGGATGAAACTGGGTCAAGGAGAGCATGATTATAAACCTTGTTATCAGATTGCTTGATACTTAAGACGTGAAGGTTTTACTTACTTAAGGTTGATAACTACCGCGCTATAAAAACCCGCTTCGATAGCTCTTAGCGGGTTTTTATTTATCGTGATCCAATAATGTGGTCAGTAGTGCACTTACTCATCTAAAAGCGCATCACGTTTGTCACTGCCTTTGCGTGGGCGGATCCACATTTCATATATCGAGACTGTCCACATAAATGCAAAAGATAATGCCATAGCACCACCACCAACGATAACTAACCATGCAAAATTTGGGTTAAGTTTAGTTAACCACCATGATGAAATATCGAGAATTAAGAATATATAGGGAGTCACGATTACGGAGGCTTTCAAATACTTAGGAACACCGGCAGCTAAACTAAAGATAAGTCCTACAAACATAAAGATAAAGGCGATACCAAATAAGTGGATGTGGGATACTCGTGCCAATGATGAAAAACTGGCACCCGTATCCGTTTCAGCTCGTTTAGCAATATTTTCAAATTTGGTCCAATCAGGGATTGGCAAGCCTGAAGAGCCGTTGTGGCAGGCTATGCAATTGGTGTCTATAATTTTGCGAATCCCCATAGCGTTAAACGATTTTTCATCAGCACCTTTATGTACCCAGTTGATTATTTTCAAACGGTCAGCATCAGGGGCCATTAGTTTCATTGAGCCATTCAATTTTGCTTCGAGGACCGAGCCTGAGCGTTTGCCATAATAGCTGTAAACAATGTCATCAACCGATAAGCCTAGTTCGCCATCAGCCATGCCGTGCGTGAATTGAATTTGTACGATGGCCATTAAATAGCCAATAGCAACGACAACTAAATAACCCGTGAATAGGGCTTTAAGGGCGATACCTTGACTACAGAGGTTAATTTTATGTGATTCAGCCATTGTTAATTCCTAATGTTGTCTGTAAAAAAGTGTGGTCGTAGTAGTACAGAACAGGGTTGATGAATATATTTAATCAGTTGCAGGTTTGTTCTGAGCGTTGATCGCTTGTTCGTCTTTGAGCCCATAGAAACTACGTAGATGGATATCTCGTTGTGGAAATGGGATTTCCAAATTATGGCGAGCAAGGGCGGTATCGAGTTCCCATGTATAGGTGGCAATGACGCGTCCTGGCAATTTAACGGCTGCGGGTGTTAGCCAGACAATAAGTTCAAAATTAAGACTACTATCGCCAAAGCCTGTCATCCAAACTTGGGCCTTATGTTTCGTATCGGTACTTTTCAAGGTGTAATCAACGGCATCAGCGGCTTCTAATGCAGCTGCCTTTACTTCATCTTTATCTGAACCATAAGCCACACCGAAAGGGATGTGAACGCGGCGGAATGTTTCATACATAGTCCAGTTAGTGACTTGACCATTCACAAAGTCAGAATTGGGTATAAAAACATCGACGTTATCGTTGGTGACAATATGAGTACTACGCATATTAATTTGTTTTACTTCGCCAGCAAGCCCCGATCCAAATTCGATGAAATCACCCACTTTGAGACTTTTTTCAAACAGAATAATAAGGCCTGCTACAAAGTTGCTGACGACATTTTGTAAACCAAAACCAATACCGATAGAAAGGGCGGAAGCAAGGAGGGCGAGTTTGCTGAGATCAACACCTATACTGGAAATGGCAATCAGTAAACCAATGACCAAAATGATGTAGTGAAGTACTTTTTGTAAAGCATAGATAGTTGAATTATTACTATTTGTACGATGAGACATCAGTCTATTTAAACTAAAACGTACGGCGCGAGAAATTAACCAAGCTATGAAGATAATCATGCCTACACGTATTAATCCTAGTGTAGTGACTGGGGTTTCATTGATGTCAAATAGTGTGGTTTGAAGCGTATCCCTGCTAATGGTCGAAATATTCGTAATGAAAAATTTACTCTCAGCGAAAAATCCAGCTAATTTTCCTTGTTGTGTTAGTAAGCGTTTTTCAACCAAGGCGAGCAAGTATTGGGATTGTTCTACTTTCTCTAAGTCATCCAGTTGTTTTAATGTATCGAGCGTGGTTGAAAACCTTGCTTGATGAACTTCTTTATTATCATTGACCAGTAGGCTTTGACGAGCGCTATCACGTTCTTGTTGAGTTGATTTCCGCCAGAGTTTGTTTTTGTTAGCTAAATCATCCAGTTGTTGCTCATAGACATTCAGCTGAGCTAAAAATATATCCGTGCTGGGAATGACTTCCATCACAAGGGTACGTTTCAACTTACTTAATATGACGCTAACTTCTGCATTGGCAATGCGAACTTGTTCTGTCAGCTGCTTTTGTCGATTCAGTTTGCTTTGAGGGTTTTCATCGGCAATTGAAATAAAAGGCTCAAAATACTGGTTTTTAATTTGTGCAAAGCGTTGCTCTGCGGCTTGAACATTATTGTCATATTCAGACTGAGTTTTATGGTCAGTTTCAATCGTTTTTTCAGCACTTTCTAATGCGTTACCGAGAAAAATAATTTGCTTACCGAGCTCTTTAATACGTTGTTTGAGTAGTGAGAGCTGTTTATTTACTATTTCAAGATTCAAACGAGAAAGGATTATTTCTAAACCTGACTTTAGTTTTTCAGGGGTGTTATCTTCTAAATTAAGATAAAAGGCCTTTTTATTATCTAATTGTTTTTGTGCAGATTCTTTGCTGTAAGTAAGTTGTTGTTGCTCATCTTCATTTATTATTTTGTCTAATTGCTTATCTTTTAGCTGGTGATGTAGTTCAAGTAATTCATCTAAGCTGTAATGGGGTTTAATTACTTGGAGATTGCTGTCACTTTTGATCGTTTTGTTATGGATTGCCAAATAGTTATTCAGTGCAGTGTCAATATTGCTGAGTAAGGGAGAGAGGGTTGTTTTTTGTTCACCTTCAAGCTGCTGTTCAATATCCATCAATGTTTGGCGAAATAATTTTTCACGTTGATTAAATTCATCACCCGCAGTCGAAAAGTATTGCCACCAATCAATCTTAAGCGCCAGTGGTGTAGGTGCTTTTACAGTTGATATAGTGGCATTTTTCGATGATTCATCTGCTTGCGAAAACTCAGAAAAAAACAATGAAATGCATAATAAATATAGAACAATCCAGTTTTTGGATGGCATCAGAGCTTCCGTGTAAAGCGAGTAATATTATTTTGAAGCAAAAACCTGTTTTAATAATTCAGTCGTTCTTGCGGCAGGATTTTCGCGTATCTTTTTCTCTTCTGCCCCGATCATAGTGAATAAGCCATTTAAAGCTTGTTCAGTAACATAGCCTGGCAAATCAAGATTAATATTTTCACCCACTAACGGTAATGCAGCGACTTTTCCGGTGAGGTCATTGTAATACTTAGTGGTACCAACTTGATTTAAAGAGGCGTCAATACTCGGTCTAAATAAGCCAGTTAATTGCGTTGTTGTTTGCGCCTTAAAGTATTCAGTAGCTGCATTGTCAGGGCCTTGTAGAATGCTATTGGCATCTTCAATGCTCATGTTCTTGATAGCGTTGATGATGATATTCGTTGCTTCTGGCGCTGCTTTTTCTGCCGCATGATTCATACTTTGTTCAAATGCATCAGCCTGACCGCCTAAGCCGAACTTACGCATTAAACTACTGACTTGTTCTAATTCGGGAGGCATAGCGATATGAATGAGTTGATTAGTCAGATAACCATCAGGTTTACTTACATTATCAATCGCATTACGAGCGCCAACATCTAGCGCTTCTTTTAAGCCAGATACGATGGTGCTGTAATCTAAGGATGAAGATGGCGTCTTGCTATCGTTCGATAATAGTGCCTTTCCTTTGGTCGTTACATCGTTTAATAAACTCCCCCAGTCTGCGCTGACGGGACTAATGTAAAGGGCTGTAATCATGCAAGCTGCTATAGTATATTTATGTGTATTGGTCATAACTTGTTCCTTTGAATGAGGATTTAGCTTTAGCCTAGTCTTTCTATCGCTAAGGATAGCAAATTATTTACTACGTGGTTTGTCTGTTATTTTGTGAGACTTGCAAATAATGCAGGGAGTTTCTCTGGTAATTTATTGACGTTATCAATCACCATATGTTGATTGCCAAATATATCTCTTACATAATCATCAGCACGAGGATCTAGACTGATGCAATAACTGTAGATGCCTTTTTGGTCGAGTTCTTGAACGGCTTTATGCGTATCTTGTATTAATAGTGTCTCATCACTGACATCGATATCTGCGGGTTCGCCATCGGTTAGAATCAGTAATAATTTTTTATCTGTTTTTTGAGCTTCAAGATAGTGGGCAGCATGACGCATTGCCGCACCCATCCGTGTGGAATATCCTGCTTTCATGCCTGCGATGCGAGCTTTAACATCATCATTCCAGCTTTCGCTAAAGCCTTTAATATGATGATAACGGACATCATGGCGGGTATTAGAATGGAAACCTGCGATAGCAAATTTATCACCGAGTTGTTCTATAGACCAAGACAGCAGTGATACGGATTCTTGACATAATTCTAAGATGGTTTGCTCGCAACCTTGGGGGATGTCATTTGTTGATTCCGATAAATCAAGTAACAGCATAACTGCAATGTTACGACTATCATGTTTATGACTCATGTTGATTCTTGGATCTGGGGTGCTGCCACTTTTTAAATCAATCAGTGAGCGTATCGCCACATCAAGATCTAATTCGGAACCTTCTTCCTGATATCGTACACGAACATAATTCTGTGGCTTAAGCATTTCCAGAATACGTTTCATACGTTTCAGTACTGCGGCGTGCTTGAGTAGCAGTTGGTCAATATCTTGTGCATTTCCTGCTGGGTGTAAAGCTTCATATACGCTTACCCAGTCTGGTCGGTAACTTTGTGAATGATAGTCCCATTCTGGATAATGGCGTGGCGGTAGACCTTGAGGTTCTTCAGCTGTTTGGGTTTGTGGCGCATCACTCGCGGTATCTTCTTCATCGCCTTCTTCGATAAATGTCCACATATGACGATTATCATCACGATAATTTATTTCAGTATCATCAAAAAACACGTTAGCAAGTTGATCGCTTTGACGGCGTGTACGAGCTACATACGATAAAGCAATACTGGCAATTTTTTGGGTAGTTGATTCACCCTTTGCCATTGCCTGATGAAAATTCTCGGCAAATTCTAGCAAGTTGGGATCAGTATAAACATGTTCAGGATCAAGTAATGCGCGTGATAACATCGCTAAGCGATGACGTAAGCAAGATTGTGTTTCAGGATCACATGCGCCTTCAACTGGATTGGGATGAAGACTTAAAAAGAGTTTTTTCAGACCAGGATATTGACGAATAGCCAATGACTCTACGCGACAGTCTTCCATAAATTCAACTGCCATACGTTGAAAGGGACTGTAATTGTCAGCAATTAGAGGACGAGTCCAACGTTGATGTGCCGCCATATGAGCCAGTGTCGCCCGATAGCGATCAATCCCTGCGACATCAGATAGATCATCATAAACATCCGGAATACGCATGCCTAAATTATCAAAATAGGGTTGTGGTTTACGCAACTCATCAAAGCCCAGTGAGTAGGGTACCAGTTGAGGATCCGTTTCCCACAAGCCCTGCATATATAAATTGAGTTTACGTTCATGGTCATAAAACAACACGCCATGACGTTCTTTTTGCATGACAGCCATACTATCTGCTGATTGTAGACTGAAAAAATCGCGTTGGCGTTCAGGGTGAGTGCTGTAATAGCGTACGCCGTAATCAATCCAATTCTTCAGACCCGCTAACGATAATTGGCTGATAAGGTAGGGCATTTTTTCTAGTAGATCAGATAACGCGGGACTAGGAATAGTGGCATGATGGCCATGAATCGACACTGTGGTAGCGGTCATCATGTTGAAAAGCATATCGATGTATTTTTGCAGAGCTTCGATATCACCCAATCGGCGTGATACGGCACCTAGCGTGTCTAGAAAAACAGGAATGGATTGACCATTAGGCGTACGAGATATTTTCCATACGGTTTCAGATACCAGTTTAAGTACGGGTTCACCCAGTTGGCCTGCAATCGCTGGCATATCTTCCATATAGCTCAGTACTGGCTCAACACCACGGCCCATCATACAAACGAGTGACGCACCTTCGAAATAGTATTCAATGCCTTGTTTACTGAGATAAATGTGAGCTTCTTTCATGCACTCGTCAAAGACAGCATCAATTTGATCAAAACCGCATTTAAGTTTTGGTCGATCTGGGTGTTGCGAGACTTCACTCATGTCACTCATGGAAAGGTATAGTCCGCTTAGGCAAATACAGCACTGATTGCGTGATCTAAAGTATCACGAATATCGGCATCATCAGTAATAGGTCGTACTAAAGCCATGCGACATGCGGCTTTAGCTTCTACACCTTTATCCATTAAAGTAGCTGCATAGGTTAATAAACGAGTAGAGATACCTTCATCTAAGCCATGACCTTTTAAGTTACGTGCTGTAGTGGCAATCTTGACTAATTTGTCTGCTAAATCAGCAGATATTCCCGTTTCTTTTTGTAAAATTGATGATTCAACATCGGCAACCGGATAATCAAACTCGAATGCTGTGAAACGTTGTTTGGTTGATTGTTTTAGATCTTTCATTAGACTTTGGTAGCCAGGATTGTAAGAAATAACCATTTGGAAATCAGGATGCGCTTCAAGCAGCTCGCCTTTTTTATCCAACGGTAAAGTGCGACGGTGATCGGTTAAGGGATGGATAACGACCGTAGTATCTTGGCGGGCTTCTACGATTTCATCTAAATAACAGATAGCACCTATACGAGCGGCCACAGTTAATGGGCCATCTAACCAACGAGTGCCATTGGCATCTAATAAGTAACGACCTACTAAATCGGAAGCGGTCATATCTTCATTACACGCAACTGTAATTAATGGTCTATTTAACTTCCATGCCATATGTTCAATAAAGCGTGATTTACCACAGCCTGTAGGGCCTTTGATCATTACGGGTAAGCGAGCTTCGTATGCGGCAGTGTAAAGCTCAACTTCATCGCTTTGAGACTGATAAAAAGGTTCTTCTTTAATCAGGTATTGGCTAATGTCATTCATAATGTGAGCTTCTTTTTGAAAGTGATGCGTAGATTGGACTTCAGTTCAACTGAGCATGTTTGGGATGAGCTATCATCGGACTATAGTCCGAGCTACAAATTTTTATGTTAACAAGGAGATGGAGAATGGAATCTTCCCTCGCCGAAGCGAGGAAAGATATCACTGTTCTTTTGGCTAGAGTCTTAGGCCTACTTATGTACACCCAATTTTTCACGCCAGCCTGGGAAGATTTTGTCAGCATCGCCAGGGAACGATTCAAATGCACGAGCAAATTCACGATGTTCTTTAGCAAACTCAATAGGATCTGCACCCGCTTTCCAACATTCAAATGCTTGGCGAAGTGAAGTCGCGCCTGCCGCTGGGCTATCAATATGACCGTATGCACCACCACCAGATGTGTTGATTACATTACCGTGACCTAGATTTTCGAAGAAACCAGGTAAACGTAAGGCATTCATACCACCCGAGATAATCGGTGTAGTTGGTTTCATACCATACCATTCTTGGTGATAATAAGGACCATCAGCACTGTCGCGTTCAATCATGTAGGCAATGTTACGATCATCTGCGCCACCTTCCATTTTACCGTAACCCATTGTACCCACGTGGATACCTGAGGCACCTTGTAAACGAGAAAGTTTAGCTAGTACAAATGCAGTGTAACCACGAACCGATGATGGTGATGTGACCGCACCATGACCTGCACGATGATAATGTAAATATTGGCTAGGGTAGTTACGGCGAGCAGTGGTAATCATACCAGGGCCACCTACATAACCATCAACCAAAAAGGCAACTTTATCCGCATCTGGACCAAAAGTTTCTAAGATAAAATCAGCACGAGCAAGCATTTCATAATGATCATCTGCAGTGATATTTGCTGAGAATAATTTTGCTTCCCCAGTCTCATCTTGTGCACGTTTCATTGCATCAGCAACTAATGGGATTACTTTCTTCATTGGGCAGAATACTTGGTTACCTTGTGGTTCATCATTTTTGATGAAATCACCACCTAACCAGAACTGATACGCTGCTTCAGCAAAAGGTTCAGGACGTAGGCCTAATTTTGGCTTAATGATAGTACCTGCAATGTAACCACCGTCTACCAATGGACGACCAAGTAAACGCCACATGTCAGTGATGTCTTTAGCTGGGCCATCAAACAATTGCAGCATGCGAGGTGGAACATAGAAATCTTGTATTTGAGCACATTTAACATCACCCATACCTTGGTTGTTACCAATGGCTAATGTTAAGAATGATACTATCATGGCGCGGCCATCAATCATGTTGCGGTCAAATAAGTCGTTTGGATATGCAACCTTCATCACGCCTTTAGCTTCATCGATTTCATATACCATGGCATCAACGCCTTTGGTAAAGTCATCGGTTGTTGAAACTTCAACATTGGTACCCGTTGATGATTCTGCAGCAAGATGCGCTGCCGTTGCTAAATAACCATAACCAGCTGCTGGTGTCATGTGGTAAACAACGAGAATATGTCCGCCGTTGGCAATAAGATCTTCTTCTTTTAAACTAAGATCGGCGTAACGTGATGATTGATCCATTATTAGTACCTTCTATTTAATGAGTGGTGCGAGCCACGCTCGCATTTCACAGTCGGTTTATTTTTGATCGTCATTTAATGACGTCCGGTAAGTGTAGGACATTTTGAATATAAATAAAACTCAATTATTTTGATTTTAGACATAAGATATGCTTATGATGTGAACTATGAACATAACAATTAGACAATTACAGATCTTTGAATCTGTTGCCAAACACTTGAGTTATACCCGTGCAGCAGAAGTGCTTTATTTGAGCCAACCTGCGGTCTCTATGCAAATCAAGCAATTAGAATCAGAGCTTGAAATGCCCTTGTTTGAACGAATGGGTAAAACACTCTATTTGACCGATGCCGGAGTTGAGCTATTAAATTATGCACGTAATATCTCGCAGCAGTTAATCGAATTAGATGATGTGATGACCGAAATGCGAGGCAGTAAACGAGGTCGGCTAGCCATTGCTGTGGCCTCAACGGCTAATTATTTTGCATTGAAGTTATTGGGTGAATTTTATAAACGATTTGCTGGGACGACTATTAGTCTTGATGTAACTAATCGTGCCAGTTTGTTAAAACATCTAAATGATAATACGGTTGACATGGTTATTATGGGACAGCCTCCTGAGGGAATGGATGTCGATGCTACGCCATTTTTAGATAATCCCTTGGTAGTTATTGCTCCAAAGGGTCATGTTTTAGAAGGGAAAAAAGCCATTCCGCTATCGGTGTTACACCAAGAAACCTTTATTCTGCGAGAGCATGGTTCGGGAACACGAATAGCAATGGAACGATTTTTTGAGGAAAGTGGCTATAGCATCAGTTCAGTAATGGAAATGAGTAGTAATGAAGCTATTAACCAAGCGGTTGAAGCAGGATTAGGATTAGGTATTGTTTCTCGGCATACCTTGGAATGGGAGCTAGAACTGAACCGATTGGCGGTGTTGGATGTTGAATCATTTCCTATTATGCGACATTGGTATTTAGTGCACCGTAGTAGTAAACGTTTTACAGCACTGTCTTTGGCTTTCAAGCAGTTAGTAATTGATGATACCGCGAGTATTCTAAAGACATAATTGCTCTGGCGTCAGCCATTTCACCTGTCCAAAACCAGCGACTAAATGAATGCTAACTAGCTTTAGTAAATAAAAATGAAAGCCGGGTAGTGTTAAAATCATTTCTGTATCTGGAAATTTCTGCAGATAATCTGCTCGCAATAGTATGTCATCTTCAGCAATCCTAGCCATTGCCAAACATGTAATTCGTGGTCCTGCACTTGGATTAGCGGCATCCTTTGGATCAAAGATGGTTAGAGATACTTTATGGTTAGCTTGAATATTGTGCGTGTGCTCCGCTAGGTGACTAATAAAAATTGCTATGTCACCTTCAGCACTAATAATATAAGGGGTGATTGAGCCGAATGGATAGCCATACTTTGTTACTGAGAGTGTAGATAACACCCCGTAACATTGGTTTCTAATAAATTGGCTAGCGATGAATGTCGTCATAGTACTGATATCCAATTAATCTCTTTAGCTGTTGCTTTGCCGGCTAGAAAAAGCGTAAATCTTTTGGTATTTTCAATTGAGATGAAGCCATAAACTATAGGCAAAAAAAAGGCCGGTGGAATATTCCAGACCGGCCTTCTTTAACTTTGCTTTCGGACTAACTAGCCAGGAATAACATTCTCAGCTTGTGGACCTTTAGCGCCTTGAGTAACTTCCATCGTTACTGCTTGGCCTTCTTTCAATGATTTAAAACCATCTGATTGAATTGCGCTGTGATGTACGAATACATCTGGACCACTTGCTTGTTCAATAAAGCCAAAACCTTTAGCATCGTTGAACCACTTAACTGTACCTGTAACTTGATCTGCCATAACTACCTCAATATTTTCTTAATTTCTTGCTTACTAATTTCTTAGAAGCTAACTTGTGTAACTCCTAAAAGAAGCTATGAGCATTATACACATTAAAAATTAATTAGCCTTTGTATTTGTTTAAAAAACAACTTTTTTTGTGTTATTAGATAATATGGACTGAATGAATAACACGTATTAACGTTGTAAGTCCTCATAAATACAGGGTTTTTTCCTGTGAGCTAATTAAGTTTTTTATTAGCAATAATATTATTGACATTTTTGTCATTGATGCGTTATTAAGCGTTTCTGCGCAAATAAGCATTTTTTTAAATTATTTAGCTACAAATTCTTTAGGTAGGCTTGAGCCTTCACCAAAGAAAAATTTCTCAAGCTCTTCTTTTAAGAAAGATTGAGATTTTGGATCAGCTAGTGAAAGACGATATTCATTTATCAGTATCGTTTGTTGACCTAACCACATTTGCCATCCTTCTTTAGATACTGACTCATAGATTTTTTTACCTAATTCGCCAGGATAAGGAGGAAAGTCTAAACCTTCAGCTTCTTTATTAAGTTTTACGCAATGAACGGTATGTGCCATGAGAGTCCTCTTTTACTGTAATGATTCTATGAGTGATTTAACCGGAGCGGGCAAACCAAGTAGTAATGCTTCGCTTATTTTATACCAAGATAACTTTTTATTCTCGGCGATATGATTGTTATTGATCTCACACTCAATTAAGTGTGGATAGATTTCTAGTTTAAAATGACTAAAAACGTGCTTGATATTGTTCAATGATGTGACGCGAGTAACACTGACATTTAACTGATTAGAACAGGTATCGTTAATCTCCGTAGCGCTATCTAATTCTGGAAAACTCCATAAACCTCCCCAAATACCCATCGAAGGGCGTTGTTCTAATAATAATTCTCCTGTTGTAGCTTGAGCTACTATCCAGTGTGACTGGCGAGTTGGAATAAGTTTTTTCGGTTTAGCCGTTGGATACTCAGTAGGATTACCATTTATGTAAGCTTGGCAGTCAGTATTGAGCGGACAAATAGTACAGTTCGGCTTGCTACGAGTACATAACGTTGCCCCTAAATCCATTTGTGCTTGAATGTAGTTGGCTATACTATTTTGAGGTAACAGTTGTTCTGCAACTAGCCAAAGCTTATTTTCAATTTGTTTATTCCCTGGCCAACCCGCTATGGCCGAGTAACGTGTTAATACTCGTTTAACATTGCCGTCTAGAATCGGAAAGTGTTGATGATGTGCTAAAGCCATGATTGCACCAGCCGTTGAACGACCGATCCCTGGCAATGCGATCAATTCATCTAATGTTGATGGCATTTGCCCTTGATGCGATTCGACCATGATAGTGGCGGCTTTATGCAGATTTCTTGCTCTGGCGTAATATCCCAAACCTGTCCATAGGGCGAGTACATCATCAACAGGCGCCTGTGCGAGTGCTGAAATATTCGTAAAACATTCAGTAAATTTCTGATAATACGGAATAACGGTACTGACTTGAGTTTGTTGAAGCATTATTTCTGACAGCCAAACATGATAAGGCGAAGGCTGTTGTTGCCACGGTAGATCTTTACGACCATGTTGGTCAAACCAATTCAGTAATCGATCACTAAATAGTGGACTAGTCATAAGGATCCATCAGTTATTGAAGATTGAGAGGGTAATATTTGAAATTATCTGGGGTTAACAGAGACAAAGCACCCCCTTTAATTGAGTAAGTGCTTAGGAGTACTTTGTCTTTTATTAATGTTTAGAGAAAGCCTTTTAATTTATCTGAAAGCTTATCTTTTAATTGTTCTTCTGGTGTCTTTGTAGGTGCAGGTTCCGCCGCTGGGTCAGTAGGAGGCGTTTCTGTTGTAGGCTCAGTGGATTTTGGTGATAGTGCACCACCTAATAAGTCTCCTAAGTCACCACCTAGTTTATCTTTTAATTTTTCCGCTACCTTAGCTTTAACTTCTTCCGTGGCTTTTTCTTTTAACATGCTTGCTAGATCAACGCTTGGTTTAGGATTGCTAAATGTGCCTGTAATTTTAACGGGAACCGTTAAACCTTTTAAATCGGCTAATGCCTTACCGCCCTGACCAGATGATGTTTCAACGATTGATACTTTAAGCCCATAATCAATCCCTTCTTTAGGTAGATCAATTTTACCTGCACCGTTAATGCGTAATAGAGGAGACATCGCCAATAGATCTTGGTTATCAATAATGCCATTAAGAGCAGTGAATGAGCCACTTAAATTTGAAAAATCAGTTTGAAGAGGCTCGTCTGATGCTGGTAGCTTTTCACCTTTAAGTGCGGCTTTAGCTTTGCGAATACTTTCGGCAATGTTTATACCTTTGACTGCACCATCGCTAAATGAAAAATTACCGTTTCCAGATAAGGTTTGTTTGATTTGCATCATTGTTGCGCCGTTGCCTGTTAGCTTAGCTTGTGCATTGACTACTCCAGACAACTTGTCATCACCCGTTAGATCTTTTAGCAGGGGGCCGGCTTTAACGCCTTTTAAATTTTCATTAAGACTTAATTTAAGTGTTTTACCACGAGCATCTAGACCAACATTGCCTTGGTATTGGCCTTCATACATATTGGCACTCATTGGGCTTAAATTTATTAGTCCATTAGTCGCGTTAATTTCAACGTGGATTTTTTCACTATGAGTTCCACTTATTGTTAGCTTGCCAACATCCACGGTGCCTTTGGCATTTATTTGACGTAAGGTTTCTAATGGCAATTCGTTCGCAGTACTTGAAGTCTCTGCAGAGGTTGCCGCAGCCGCTTTAGGTGTTTCAGTTTTACTGGCAGGTGGCAAATAACGATCGGCATCAATTTCATCAAGGTTTAACTTGAAGTCGAACGCAGGTTTAGCGAAATTATTAATGGCTAAACGACCTGATAGTTTGCTTTGATCTAACGTGACATTAAGTTGTTTGGCATTAAAGTGTTTGGTTGAACCTTCAAACTCTGTAGTGAGTTGAACGAGTTCTAAAGTACTATCATCTGCCATCACAGGTAGTTCAACATTAAGATTATTGGCTAGTTTTCTTAAGTTGAAAGGTTTAACAATAATGTTACCAACGAAGTTTGGATTATCTGATAATAACTTGCTGGTCTTAATATCACCGCTAATTAACAAGTCATAGACATCGATAACTAGGGCTGACAATATCATCGTTTGTTGTTTCATATCTGTAGTTATATCAGCCTTTAAACTTAAATTGGCTTTACCACTTGGTAATGTAGGATCAAGTACCTCAGCAGATAAAACTAAGCCTTTTATCGATGATTGTTGATTAGCTAAATTTGATGAGACTTGGGCAGATAACTTAGCATCAATAGATTGTTTGTCATTGTTTGCTTCAGCAGACAGTGTCAAATCCTCAATAGTGACTAGTTGTTTAAGCATATCGGCATTGATATTGCCACTAAGTGTCAGATTTGATTGCGAAAATGGTAGCTCTTTTCCTGATACTTGGGTCGTTAAATTTAAATCTGTCAGTGTGTAGCGCTGATTTTCTAAGTCAACCATCACTTTAGAGTCAAATTTGATATGCGCTTTAGCCTGTGGCTTGGAACTGGCTAAGTCAAACTCCATATCTAAAGCCGTTGGTTTTCCCGGGACAAGAGGATCGGTGTTGAGATTGAAATTTTGTAACTGGTAATTTTCAGCAGTAGTGGCGTCAGACCACAAAATATTAGCATTACTTAATTTAACACCAGCAACACTAATAGCTGCTAGAGCTGGGCCATCATTATTTGGGGCATCTGCTTTTTTAGTATCGTCTGCAGATGTATCGTTCTTGGATACGAGATCATCCCAATTGGTTTTTCCAGTTTTGTTTTTTTCAAGATTTAATACTAAACCATCTAAAATGACGGTATCCATTTCTAGTTGTTTTTTTAGTAATGGCATTAATTTAATACGAATTTCAGCGGCCTGAACTTTCGCAAATGAATCCGATTTGAAGCCAGTGGCATTACTTAATGATAATGGCCCAAGTTCAAGTGCAATCCAAGGGAATACAGATAATTTAATATCACCTTCTAAAGTTAGGGTGCGCCCAGTTGCTTTTTCTACCTGACTTGATATTTCTTGTTTGTAATCATTAGGGTCAACAATAAAGGGCAGGGCAATAAGGCCTGCAATGACGAGAATAACGATAAAAATTATAAGTTTAAATAGAATACGCATATTACTTTCCTTGAAGTCTTTTAAATTAGGACCTTGTCATGGGTCATCTTTTATAGCTGCTTTTGCTTTGTCCTGACGAAAAATACTTATTGTGCAAAAGTCTTAAAATAATACTTTAATTAGAAATGATTCTGATTGTCGTATTACTACATTATGACCCAGCTCGAACTTTAAAGCTAAATTGCTGATATGAGATAGTACTGTCAATTTAGATGCTTCGACATTATTAAAATCCTTAAAGTTTGATTTGCAATAGCGACTTTTAAACGTTGTCCTGTGGTAATTCGGCACTACGGATCCGCACTGTTTTGATAGTGTTATCAGTTGTTTGTACAACCTCAATAACATAGTCTTTAACGCGTAAACTGACTCCTGGATCTGGAATAGTTTCTAATATTTCTAGGATCAAACCATTGATTGTTTTAGGGCCATCAGTTGGTAGATGCCAATGATTATTTCGATTAATATCGCGAATATTAGCCGAACCATTAATCAGATAACTGCCATCTTCTTGAGGATGGATATCTTTATCTTCATCAATTGAACCCGCGGTAAATTCACCAACAATTTCACGAAATATATCTTCTAAGGTGATTAAACCTAGGATATCACCATATTCATCAACAACTAGCCCCGTTCGTCTACGATGCTTTTGAAACTGAATTAATTGGGTATTCAGCGCCGTACCTTCAGGAACAAAATAAACTTCTTTAATAATGCCATTTAAACTTTCTTTAGTAAGATTGTCCTGAGCTAATATATGCATAACTTTTCTTACATGGATAATGCCAATAATATTATCCATACTGTCTTCATAGACTGGTAAACGAGTATTACTGCAATAAGATAGCTGTTTGATAATGTCGGTCAGTGGGCCATTGATATCTATGCCTTCTATCTCATTTCGCGGCACCATCACGTCATTGACGGTCACTTTTTCTAGATCCAGAATACTCACTAACATTTTTTTATGACGCTTAGGAATAATGCTACCCGCTTCCATTAGGGCCATACGTAGTTCTTCGCTATTAATCGCCGCAGATGAGGAGTCCTCTGGTGAAACGCCAAGTAAAGCGAGTAAGCGGTTAGTGATGGCATTGGTAAACCAAACTAGAGGAAAGAGCACTATCAACATGGGTTTGAGAATCATGCTGGCCGGAAACGCAACACGTTCTGGATGTAAGGCGGCTAATGTTTTGGGTGTTACTTCGGCAAAGAGCAGTACGACAAGGGTAAGGATAAAAGTGGCGATGACGATGCCGTTTTCACCATATAATTTGACGCCGATCACTGTGGCAATAGCAGATGCAAATATATTGACAAAGTTATTGCCGAGTAAAATTAAACCAATAAGTCTATCTGGACGAGCTAATAATTGACTGGCTCGTATCGCGCCAGCATGACCTTCATGTTCTAAGTGGCGCAGACGATATCGGTTGAGCGACATTAATGCTGTTTCTGCGCTGGAGAAGAATGCAGAAAATAACAGCAAAATAAAGAGTAATGTAAATAGCAACGTGAGTGATGTTGTATCAGGCATGAGTTATTAAAAATTCCAGAACAAATTTGCTGCCAAAATAGGCAAACACTAAAAATATAAAACCAATCAGCGTCCACTTAATGGCTGTTTTCCCTCGCCAACCGTAACGCAACCTACCTTGCAATAGCATCGCAAATACACACCAAGCGATAAGTGATAACACCGTTTTATGAATGAGATGTTGGGCAAAAATATCTTGAATAAAGAATAATCCCGCAGTTAATCCCAATGTGAGTAATATAAATCCAGCTGAAATCAGTTGAAACAAGGTTGTTTCCATAGACTGTAATGGCGGTAATTTTCTCATAAGACCGACAAGATGGCGTTGCCGTAATTGTTGTTCTTGGATAGCTAAAATAATAGCTTGTAAGGCTGCCAAAGTGAATAAACTGTAAGCGGCCAACGAAAGCAGAATATGCCACTCTAAAGCGGGGTTGGTTAATATGGTTGTAGGCTCACTGGGGACGGAGGTCTTGAGGATTAGACTTAACGCAACCACGGGATAAATGACAATTCCGGGATGAGCATATTTTTGTTTAGAACCTAGAATGAGCGCGATAAAGGCCATTAACCATGTTGCGACAGCTAATGTACTGAAAAGACTTAAATCCCATCCATCCTCCATGGTTAAGAATATATCTGCACCATGAAAAATAAGAGCTAAGACGGTCATAATGCCGATTGGAAATGTTATGACACTCTGCTGATTGCGTTGAACGAAGTTACGAATCAGAATGACGCTACAACTAAGATAAAGTAAGAAGGCTAATGAATTAGCAATGGCCATGTTGGTTCGTTCCTCAAATGTGCTGATAAAGTGATTTGAACATAGTATAGATAATACGCGATGTAATCATTATCAGTTATAATTCTAAATCTTAAAAATTTATATTTTCGGCATATTTGGGCTGAGTTAACTCAAGGTGAATCATGTTTGATAGTTTGCAGGAAAGATTAGGCGGTACCTTACAAAAACTTCGGGGCCAAGGTCGGATCACAGAAGATAATGTAAAAGATACATTACGTGAAGTGCGGATGGCCTTGCTGGAGGCGGATGTCGCCTTGCCAGTGGTGCGTGAGTTTATTGAACGTGTAAAAGAGCGCGCAATGGGCCAAGATGTGCTGCGCAGTTTAACGCCAGGCCAAGCATTAGTAAAAGTAGTTAACGATGAGTTAGTTGCTGTGATGGGTACGGCGAATGAAACCCTTAACCTAAATTCCCAACCGCCTGCGGTCATTTTAATGGCAGGTTTACAAGGTGCGGGTAAAACGACCAGTGTCGCAAAATTGGCTCGTTGGTTAAAAGAACGCGAAAAAAAATCAGTAATGGTAGCGAGTGCCGATGTCTATCGCCCTGCAGCGATTGAACAGTTAAAAACACTTGCGAAAGAAGTGGATGCGCAGTTTTTCCCTAGTGAGGCCGATCAAAATCCTGTCGAAATAGCAAAAGCTGCCGTTGCATATGCTAAGTTACAGTTTGTGGATGTGGTAATCATTGATACCGCAGGTCGTTTACATGTTGATGATGACATGATGACCGAAATCAAACAGATCCATGCAGCGATTAATCCAATCGAAACCTTGTTTACGGTCGATAGTATGACTGGGCAGGATGCTGCTAATACAGCGAAGGCATTTAATGATGCTTTACCATTAACAGGTGTGATATTAACCAAAACCGATGGTGATGCGCGTGGTGGTGCTGCTTTATCTATTCGTCATATCACCGGTAAGCCCATTAAATTTATGGGGGTGGGTGAAAAAACCTCAGCCCTAGAACCGTTTCATCCTGACCGCGTCGTTTCCCGAATTTTGGGAATGGGTGATGTCTTGTCGCTGGTGGAAGATGTGCAGCGTAAGATGGATAAAGGCGCTGCTGATCAATTAGCGAATAAGCTGAAAAAAGGTAAAGGCTTTGATCTCGAAGATTTTAGAGATCAACTTAGACAAATGGGCAAAATGGGCGGCATCGGTTCGATGATGGAAAAAATGCCTGGCATGTCTAATATCCCTGCGGCAGCGAAACAACAAGTAAATGATAAAGAATTAAATAAATTAGAAGCCATTATTAATTCGATGACAAAAAAAGAACGCCAACGACCAGAAATCATTAAAGGTTCGCGCAAAAAACGTATTGCTGCAGGTTCGGGTACACAAATTCAAGATGTGAATCGTTTATTAAAACAGTTCGCACAAATGCAAAAAATGATGAAAAAAATGACTCAGAAAGGTGGCATGGCTAAGATGATGCGAGGTTTAGGAGGCAAGTTACCAATGGGAGGCGGAATGCCATTTTAAATATAAAGGCGAGATAAGCTTTTCAATTACAAGATATATGCGTAAAATGCATCTGTTTTTCGATCCAGTTTTTCAACAGGCACAAATAATGGTAAAAATTAGAATGTCACGAAGCGGCGCAAAAAAGCGTCCTTATTACACTGTCGTAGTAGCAGACTCACGCAACAAGCGTGATGGACGTTGCATTGAGCGTGTAGGGTTCTTTAACCCACGAGCTCAAGGACAAGAAGAAACATTGCGTTTAGATCTAGAGCGTATTACGCACTGGGTTTCACAAGGCGCACAACTTTCAGAGCGTGTTACTAAGTTAGTAGCTCAAGCGAAAGTAGCTTAATTAAACTTATAGATAAGGTTTCAGTTATGGATACTTCCGTGGAATATATCCCGGTAGGGAAAATATCTGGTGCTTTTGGGGTTAAGGGATGGGTAAAAATCTACTCATTCACGGACCCAAGAGAAAATATTTTAAGTTATTCGCCATTATACCTGTCACGTAAAGGTGCTTGGGTAGAGGTGAAAGTCGTTGAAGGTCGTTTGCAAGGTAAAGGCGTAGTAATGAGCTTGGATGGGGTCACTGATCGCGATCAAGTCTTACCGCTAGTAGGCGTAGAGCTTGCTATTGCCAAAACGCAGATAAAACCAGCTGGAAAAGACGAATATTATTGGTCTGATTTAATTGGTATGACGGTTGTTAATGTACAAGATGAACAGCTTGGACAAGTGGATAGCATGCTAGAAAATGGCGCCCATGATGTATTAGTTGTTGTGAATAAAGATAAAACTGAACGGTTGATTCCTTTCGTCTTGGATGACATCGTTGAGCTCGTTGATTTGAATAATAATGTTATTCGGGTTGATTGGAAATTGGATTATTGAGGTGAATGCCATCATGCGGATTGGCGTGGTGTCTTTATTTCCTCAAATGTTTGATGCAATAACGCAATATGGTGTGACCGGCCGAGCTGTGAAGCAAGGTAAGTTAGATATTGATTATTGGGACCCGCGTGATTTTACGTCGGATAAACATCGAACGGTAGATGACAGGCCTTATGGCGGTGGCCCTGGAATGGTGATGAAAGTTGAACCATTACAGCAGGCGATTCATGCGGCTAAAGCAATATTAGGTAAGCAAACTAAAGTGGCTTATTTGTCACCGCAAGGTCGAAAATTAGACCAACAAGGTTTGCAAGAATTGGCAACAAGAGATGCGATGATTTTTGTTGCGGGACGTTACGAAGGTGTAGACGAACGTCTGATAGAACAAGAGATTGATGAGGAATGGTCGATAGGTGACTACGTTCTCAGTGGTGGTGAGCTTGCAGCGATGGTCATTATTGATGGTGTTGCAAGATTATTACCAGGCGTTTTGGGTGATGATGAATCTGCACAGCAAGATTCATTTATGGCTGGTTTATTAGACCATCCGCATTACACAAGACCAGAACGATTAACTAGTCAAAATGTGCCTGAGGTACTTTTGGGTGGCGATCATGAGGCAATACGAAAGTGGCGCCTTAAACAGTCTTTAGGACGAACTTGGTTAAGGCGGCCTGAATTGTTAGTAATGGAGACATTAACTAATGAACAGAATGCGTTATTAGAACAATTTATTGCCGAATTTAGGCATGAAGAGAAGTAGGAATTAGGAGTAGAACAATGAGCAATATAATTGAACAGCTAAACGCTGAACAAATGAGACAGGATATTCCTGCATTTTCTTCAGGTGATACTGTTGTTGTAAAAGTAAAAATCAAAGAAGGCGAACGTGAACGTGAACAAGCGTTTGAAGGCGTCGTAATTGCTATACGTAACCGTGGTTTACATTCAGCATTTACAGTACGTAAAATTTCAAATGGCGTTGGCGTTGAACGTGTTTTCCAAACACATAGCCCTGCAGTGGCAAGTTTAGAAGTTAAACGTCGCGGTGATGTTCGTCGCGCTAAACTTTATTACTTGCGTAACTTAACGGGTAAAGCAGCACGTATCAAAGAAAAATTGGGTTAATACGTGGTTAGCAGAATCGAATGTTGATTCTGACTGCTTAAAAGAAGGGCGCGACTGTTTTCAGTTGCGCCCTTTTTGTCGTTATGACTAATCTTATTTCTAAAACATTATTAGTGACGCAGGTCGGGCGTATAGTGCTCCATGCTAGTGAGACGCATATATGCGGCGTTGAGCTATTCATTAGCGATGACTGTAACGATGGATGAGTATGTTGTATCAACACTTGCTCAGGAGGCTGTCAACCAGCTCAAAGCCTATTTCAATAATGCACAGTTTGAGTGGACATTACCGCTCGCTGAGCAGGGCACAGTATTTCAACGCAAAGTTTGGCAATACTTGCAAACAATACCGTCTGGTGAAACACGAACTTATTCCGAGCTTGCTCATGCCCTAGATACGTCAGCTCGAGCGATAGGTAATGCCTGCAGAGCAAACCCTTTTGCTATTGTAGTGCCATGTCATCGTGTCGTATCGAAATCAGGGATTGGTGGCTATTACGGAAAAAAAGACGGTAGTGAAATCGATTTAAAACAGTGGTTATTAGACCATGAACATCATTAATCGTCATGAATTCAGCTAAGCAAATAATAACTCGTGAACGCTATCTGCAAGCTTTTTTAGATTCACTATGGTTAGAATCGGGTTTAAGTCCAAATACAGTTGCAGCTTACCAGTGTGATCTTTTAGCTTTTTCGGCGTGGTTACAGCAGTTTGATGTCGATTTAATGGCCGCCAGTCGTAATGATATTTTACGTTATCAAAGTGTACGGATGCGCGAAGGTCGAAAAGTACGTAGCGAAGCACGCTTATTATCTAGTTTAAGACGTTTTTACCGTTATTTATGCCGTGAAGATATTCGAGATTCAGATCCCACTGTGCAGATTGAGTCCCCTAGACTGGGTCGATCTTTGCCCAGTAGCTTAACTGAAGATGAAGTTGAAATGCTGCTAGCTCAGCCAGATGTCGATGTCGCTTTAGGATTACGTGATCGTACGATGTTAGAAGTGTTGTATGCCACGGGGTTGAGGGTATCAGAATTGGTTGGTTTGACCAATGAGCAACTTAATATGCGGCAAGGACTGATACGTTGTGTTGGCAAGGGCAATAAAGAAAGATTAGTGCCACTGGGTGAGATTGCCTTAGATTATTTGCAACGTTATCTAATAGAAAGTAGACCGCAATTATTAAAAGGCGCAATAAGTGACGACTTATTCCCAACACAACGTGGCAAAGCAATGTCGCGCCAAGCTTTTTGGTATTTAATAAAACGTTATGCAAGATTAGCAGTGATTGAAAAAGATTTGTCACCACATACTTTACGTCATGCATTTGCCACTCATTTATTAAATCATGGTGCTGACCTTCGTGTCGTGCAATTATTGCTTGGCCATTCCGACTTATCAACTACTCAAATCTATACGCATGTCGCCAAAGAACGCCTGAAAAATCTACATACAGAACATCATCCACGAGGTTAAAGCTGGTATCTCAATAAGCTGCGAAATGATAAACTGCGCTCATAATATGGCTAAATTTTAGGAGATAAGAATGCCCTCATTTGATATTGTTTCAGAAGTTGATAAACACGAATTAACCAATGCGGTTGATCAGACTAATCGCGATATAAGTAATCGTTTTGATTTCAGAGGAACTGATGCACGTGTCGAGCAGTCAGATAAAACACTCACTATGCATGCTGGTAGTGATTTTCAGCTAGAACAAGTATTAGATATTCTACGAATGAAATTAGTGAAGCGAGGCGTAGAAATCAGTTGTCTTGAAATTAAGGATTCAGTTGGTAACGGCAAAATGCGTAAACAAGATGTGCTAGTGCGGGAAGGCTTGGATAAGGATCAATGTCGCATCACTGTGAAGTTAATTAAAGAAAGTAAAATTAAAGTACAAGCTGCTGTTCAAGGTGAAAGTGTTCGGGTAACAGGTAAAAAGCGCGATGAATTACAGGAAGTCATGGCTTTGTTGCGTGGCAATGAAGCGGTAGATATGCCATTACAGTTTAATAATTTTAGAGATTAGGAAATATAAATGTTGAAACGACTTTATTTGTGGCTACCGATGCTCGCTTGGGTGGGATTAGTACAGGCTAGCGACACCAGCGATATCAAAGACAAACTAGCCAAGATAATGCCGGGTGTAACGATTGATAGTATCCAGCCATTAGATAATACGGGCTTGTATGAAGCCGTTATTAATGGTGAAATCATCTATTTTAGTAAAGACGCCCGTTATGTTTTTCAGGGAGATGTGATTTATTTAGAAAAACGTCAAAATATTACTGAGTTGAAACGACTTGATTTAAGAAAACAAGCACTAGCATCTGCCGATGAATCAGATATGATAATTTATGAGCCGAAAAAAACAGAATACACCCTAACGGTATTTACAGATATTGACTGTGGATATTGCCGTAAATTGCATCAGCAAATGGAACAATATAATGCCTTAGGTATTCGTATTCGTTATATGGCCTTTCCTCGTTCGGGGATTGACTCGGAGTCCTTTAATAAAGCGGTAGACGTCTGGTGTGCTAAGGATCCTAAGCAGGCGATGACAGATGCCAAAGATGGCAAAGCAGTAAATTCAGAGAGCTGTAAATCACCAGTACAAGCACAATATGAATTAGGAAGGCGTTTAGGCGTTACTGGAACTCCCGCTCTATTCTTAGAAAGCGGCGAATTGCTACCCGGTTATGTACCACCGACTCGTCTTAAAGAAATACTTGAACAACAAGCGTTAGCTGATTCTTAATACAGAATCACTTTCTGATATGCGGTGATCATATAATACGAATTGATGATCATCGCATTTTAATACACTTGTTTTGTTTTCCCAGTCACCCAATACAATGCGATAAGCGGGCTTATTGACTAGTGTAAATGCGTGAATTGCTGGGCGATGAGTATGTCCATGAATTAAATACTGCACGTTATATTCTTGCATTATTCGATTAACTTCACCTTGATTTACATCCATGATCATGGACGATTTATATTGCTTTTGTTCGCGACTTTTCTGCTTTATTTTGTCAGAAATACTTTGACGAAAACTAACTGGTAAATGTAAAAAACACCACTGTAATAATTTATTCCGCGTTTTGCGACGATAACGTTGATAACTGACATCATCAATACATAAACTATCACCATGGATCAGTAATGTTTTGATGCCATAGAGATCTATCACCGTAGGATCGGTAATTAACTGGCAGCCACAGCGCTCAGCAAAATGTTTTCCCATCATAAAATCGCGATTACCAACCATTAGGTAAGTCTTGATTCCGGTTTGATGGAGCTGTTGCAACTGAGTAATGAGTGGTTCGAATTCGACCGCTACAATGTCATCTCCAAGCCAAGTATTAAATACATCGCCTAGCAGGTAGAGTGCTTCAATGCCTTTAGTTTGGGTGCTGAGAAATTCTATGGTGAGTTGGATTAGCGCTTCATTCTCTGGGCTGAGATGAAGGTCTGAAATAAAAAGTGTGGTCATGGCAGGTAGAAAACGACCCTCTCAACAACGAGAGGATCGTATCTAATGAATAAAACTATTCAACAACCGTTGCGGTGTTGATTATGACCGTTTCGTTTGGTACATCGCCATGGCCATTTTGATTACCAGTACTGACCGCGCGAATGGCATCAACGACATCCATACCTTCAATAACTTGACCAAAAACAGCATAACCCCAAGCAGCACCACTCTCACCGCGAAAATCAAGGAAGTTATTATCAACAGTGTTGATAAAAAACTGTGCAGTAGCAGAATGCGGGTCGCCCGTACGTGCCATTGCTACTGAACCTTGGACATTACTTAACCCGTTATTAGCTTCATTCTGTATAGAAGCTTTAGGTGTTTTTTGGACAAACTCTTCAGTGAACCCGCCACCTTGAATCATGAAGTCTTTAATGACACGGTGAAAAATTGTGCCATCATAAAAGCCGTCATTAACGTAACTTAGAAAGTTAGCTACTGTATTTGGGGCTTTTTCAGCATTTAATTCAATGACGATATCGCCGTAATTTGTTTCCAGTTTAACTTGTGGCAAAACATTGCCTCCTTCAGCGTGAGTAGAGAATGATAATACTGCTAATAGTAATGGTGCCAAATAACGGAAAAATATTTTCATAAAAGATTGGTTCCAATGATTAACAATAAATACACATCATAATTGAAATAATGGTTTAAGTAGAGTGCTTTATCTACTTTTCATTGCTCACTTACCGTAAAATGTTCGATAAGTTTTTGATAAAGAGCCTTACATGTTGCAGATTCATAATAGCCTAACTAAGCAAAAAGACATTTTTACACCTATCGAAGCGGGCAAGGTCAAACTCTATGTTTGCGGAATGACCGTATACGATTTATGTCATGTGGGCCATGCCCGGGTGATGGTCGTATTCGATGTAGTCACGCGTTATTTACGTGCCTGCGGTTATGAGGTGACTTACATTCGTAACATCACCGACATAGACGATAAAATTATCGCACGTGCTAATGAGAATGGCGAAAGCATCCAGTCATTAACCGAACGATTTATTGATGAAATGCATAAAGATGCTGATGCCTTAGGTGTTATTAGGCCTGATCTTGAACCTAAAGCCACTGAATCAATGGTTGAAATTATCGCCATGATTGAAACATTGATTAGCAAAGGTTTTGCCTACGCATCAGATAATGGCGATGTTTATTACGATGTCAGTAAATTTGAGGGATATGGCAAATTATCTGGACGTAATATTGAAGAACTGCGTTCAGGCGAACGTGTAGCGGTCAATGAAGCTAAAGATGATCCTTTAGATTTCGTTTTATGGAAAGCCGCCAAGCCCGAAGAGCCCGCTTGGGAATCTCCGTGGGGCCGAGGTCGTCCAGGTTGGCATATTGAATGTTCAGCGATGGCTGCTACTTGTTTGGGTGAACACTTTGATATTCATGGTGGCGGGCAAGATCTGCAATTTCCTCATCACGAAAATGAAATTGCGCAATCTGAAGCTGCGCATGGTTGCCAATCAGTCAATTATTGGATGCATAATGGTTTTGTCCGAATTGATGATGAAAAAATGTCTAAATCACTCGGCAATTTTTTTACAGTGCGAGAAGTGTTAGCGCGATACTCACCAGAAGTGGTGCGTTATTTTATTTTGACCAGTCAGTATCGTAGCCCACTGAATTATTCGGATGAATCCTTAGAACAAGCCAAATCAGCATTAACACGTTATTACACGGCACTGCGTGACGTAGCAGCTCAAGCTGACGTGGTATGGCAAGACGATGAAGAGTTCGGCACTCGTTTTAGTGCTGCTATGGATGATGACTTTAATACTGCCTTAGCCTTATCTATTATGGCTGATGTGCGTCAGGCGCTGAATAAAGTGTCGAATGACGATGAGCATGCTGCTTATCTGGCAGGCTTATTACGTTCGTTTGGCGATGTGTTAGGTTTATTTCAACAATCTGCTGAGGCATTTTTATTGGGCGATACCGATAAAGATGATATTGCTGCTAAAGTAGATGCATTAATTGAAGGGCGAAATGCTGCGCGAGCTAATAAAGATTGGGCGAAAGCAGATGAAGTGCGCGATGAATTAACGGCAATGGGCATTATCTTAGAAGATAATGCGGGTAAGACGACTTGGCGTAAAGCGTAAATTATTATACGCACTGTAGATCAGGTTTCAACTCGACAAATAGAACTGAAATCCGACCTACATTGTAAATACCAACTACTAATAGCGTTAAATATGTAACTCGTTAGCGGCATATAGCGTGTTTTCGAGTAATGTGGCTACGGTCATCGGGCCAACACCTCCCGGCACTGGCGTAATCCAAGCCGCTTTTTGTTTAGCGACATTAAACTCCACGTCTCCAGTCAACGAGCCGTCTTCCATACGATTAATACCAACATCAATAATGATGGCACCTTGTTTTATCCATTCACCAGGAATGAAGTTGGGTTTACCAACCGCAACCACAAGAAGATCTGCGCGTCGAACATGAAATTCTAAACTGGTGGTCCAACGATGACATACCGTTGTTGTACAGCCAGCGAGTAGTAATTCCAATGCCATAGGTCGACCAACAATATTTGATGCGCCGACAACTACGGCCTCTAAGCCATGTAAATCAACAGACGTCTTCTGTAATAAGGTCATTATCCCTTTTGGGGTACAAGGACGTAATTGAGGATTGCGCTGGGCAAGCCTGCCAATATTATAGGGATGGAAACCATCGACATCTTTATGTGGGGCGATGCGCTCAATAACGGCCTCAGTATTAATATGTTTGGGTAAAGGCAGTTGCACCAAAATACCATCGATTTCCTTATCAGCATTAAGTTGGTCAATAAGGCCTAATAGTACGGATTCAGAAGTATCAATTGGCAAATCATGTGAGTCAGATCTGAAACCTATTTCTTCACAACTACGTCGCTTACTGCCAACATAGACTTGTGATGCAGGGTCGCTACCAACAAGGATCACGGCCAAGCCTGGACGACGTTTTCCTGAAGCTAGGCGTATGTCATTTTCTTTTTTCAGGTTTTGTTTAAGCTCTAATGAAATGGCTTTTCCGTCTAAAATTTGAGCGGTCATTAAGTAGTATCCAGACAATCAAAAAAACGCTATGGTCTCATGTTGCGCAATTAACGGCAAAAAAATCAAAAAGTGTTTGACTCGGTAAACGCATGGGCGTATTATTTCGCCTTCTTCGAGGACATCTGTTCTTCGGAATGTCGGGGTATAGCGCAGTCTGGTAGCGCATCTGGTTTGGGACCAGAGGGTCGGGAGTTCGAATCTCTCTACCCCGACCAATTATAAAGTTAAGACCCTTCCCCGATTTAGAATAAACACATACAATGCGCCCGTAGCTCATCCGGATAGAGCATCGGCCTTCTAAGCCGAGGGTAACAGGTTCTTATGTAGGTTAGGGAAAAGTGCAAACGTTGAATTACATTGTTATTTAAGTGATAATGTTAATTAAATTGTAAATATAGAGCTTGTTTGCAATATATAAATTAAAGTCCCGTTAGCTCAGCTGGATAGAGCAACGGCCTTCTAAGCCGTAGGCCAGAGGTTCGAATCCTCTACGGGACACCATTTATATCTCAATTTAATAAAAATAAAATCGAGACAAAAGCCTCCCTCCATTAAGTCCTTTCCTCTTCTACCCGAAACTATCTTCAAACTATTACGCAACAATAATTTTTAACCTCTAACGCTTGCATTCATGGTGCATCTGTAATAATGTGAAAATGTACAGTAAATATGAGGTGCAAGCGTCTATGGCAATACGGAATAAATATCTAAAGAGCATTGAATACCTTGACCCTGTGATTGGTAAAACATGCTACCGACTCATAAATATTGAAACGGGTGAGACCGTTCCCTTCTTCACCGAGTATCTGAAGATGAAGGCTGCTACAGGTTCGGCAGCGAATAGTGTTGAAGCGATCGCAAATGACCTAAAGACGTTCCTTAGTTATTTGTTTGTTGCATCTGAAGTTGTTTCTAACTATTTAGACTATGAAGCAACACCGCTGTCAGAAATAATTTTTGGTTATCCGCAGTTTTTGATATTAGCAAAGAAATCTTCAAGTGACACAGCAAAACGAACAGCGCAGATACTTGATGCAACGCCTGTTAGTGAAAACTCTAAGAACCGAATGTTAAGCTCGCTTCAAGGATTTATTCGTGAAAGTGCCGGTTACCAATCAAAGTTAAATGAATTATCCGATCTTGGCTTAATTGATACTCAAAAGGCTGCGCAGTTTTTTGGTGAAGAGCTACTTAGCAAGCGTTTAGCTACAGAGAAAGAGAAAAAAGCACTCCTTCATAAGTCATTCTTAGCAGGCTGTATCTCTGGTGGCGCTGTCTATGTCGAGAGTAGTCTGTTTAAAATAAAGGCAGTTCACAACGCGAATGGCTCGGATATAGCTAAGGCTTTTCCATTAGACTCCATTATTGAAACTATTAACAAGTCAAAATCACACCGAGATAGGGCTCTGTGGGCGCTTCTCGCTGGAACCGGCATCAGAGTAAGTGAAGCCTTAAATATCCTGATGGAAGACGTTGATGGGCTAGCAGGAGAGGTGAAAATTATTGATCCTGTGACTCGTCCAGGTAAGTATCCTGACGTAACCATCAACAAACTTGAAGATCTAAAATTTAAAGGTAGAACTACTCAGGATACATACTTTCTTCAGCCCTTCGAAGAGATATTTTTTACATCACTGAAACAATACTTAGATAAAGAAAGGATCCCAGTTAATCACAGTGTATTGTTTATAAACTTAAGCAATAGAGGTCGAGGACGACCACTTTACCTTGCCAAGAACGCCAACACATACAATGAACCATTCAAAAAATGTGCAGCAAAGGCGGGAGTTTCCGGCTTCACCATTCATTCACTACGACACTTGTACGGTGTATATGCCCTGAATTTTTTACCAACTGAATCAGGCTATGGATTGCCAATTCAAACGGTGCAGTTAATGATGGGACACGCAAAAATAGAATCGACACAAAAATATGCTATTCAGGATAGTGAAATCATAAAAAAAAGAATATCTTTGTTCAATGATTCTGTTCTGAAAAACAATATAACCTGGGAAGGAACAGCTATTGCAGCGAGAAACTTAGCGCTTCCTATTTGGGATACTGAGTGAGCCATTACAAGCTACTTGTTACAGAACGGACTCTATGTTACGAGTTTACAAGATTAATCAACCTGGGAAGTAACCACTTAGCTAATTGGAATAGTAACCGGTATGGATATGTTTCACACCTATTTTTGGACTCATTCAATCAGACTGAGGATAAGCTTGGATTCATCAAATTAACCCTTAAATTCCCCATCTTAAATAACACAGCAATTTCTGCTGCATATAAGCGGAGCATCACTGAGCCACTCTTAGGTACAAAATACAATGGCGCATGTAAAGCTTCGTCCACTTTAAGAACCATAATTAGTTTAATGGAGCTTCACCTAATATCTCTAAATATCCTACGCTTTAAACCGTCTTATCAGCAGAATTTCAGTATCACCAATGCAACTTATACAAATTCCGTTCTGTTTGATACGTTGCCAGATTTGCATCGGTGTTTAATGCTAATGAGCACACCCGTATCTGTTGAGCAGTATAGCGATATTATTCCAATTGAATGGGTCGAATCCTATAAGGAGCATATTGCTACTAAGAGAGCTTATAAATCACAGTGCGGTGTTATTGGCTCATACCGAAGACTCATTTTTACATTGGGTCTTTCTGATTTTATCTCACTGAATGACGATGCAGTAACTCAGTTTAGATCTATGGATGAGAGCACATTGGCTCGTGCGTATGGGAGTGCGGTTCCATTTTTTCGTCAATTAGGCTCAGTAGGGCTAACTTCTGAAGGAGTTGCCGCTACGAAAGCTAATAAGCAGGCTTCGATAAGCTCGGCTTTTAAGGATGCTAATAATAATCGTTTTATGGATAATGGGTATCATATCTATAGGGGAGATCCGAAGCGGTGCTGCGGTTTATCTAATGTTGTTGTATCTATAAAGCGGGTAAATAAAAATGCTCAGCTTAGTTTTGGTGAATACGAATTCAATGATAAGTGGGCATCATATGATCTTGATTGTTTTAAAGATCTAAACTCTCCTTGGATTAAAGCTCAACGTGAGTTTATAAAGTCATTCCATGAAGGTGGTACGAGAAATAATGTCAATAAAAGTCTTCAGTATCTGAATGCGTATCTATTCCACTACTTGAAACATTTCTTTGCAAACAATGATGTCCCATACCAATTTCCTGAGAAGATTAGTGATTTTAAAAATGCTATCTATGTAGCGCCTTCATACATTGTTACCGAGCATCTTTATCAATCCACCGATGTTCAATTTCCATTATCGATTGTAGATTGGATCAAAATCTCTCACGAGGATATCAAGGATACAGTAATGAAAGCGAGGGCAATGAGGATTTCAAATTTCTTTGATTATGTTTTGTCTAAGTATCGGGGAATTGATGGTTATCAGATAGATGCCAATCCCCTGTCGTTAATGGATCTTAAGCAAATTAAAGGTCAAGGATATAACCGCTCTAACAAAAAAATTATGCAGCTTGAGTATTGGAAGCTATTCACGGAATTTCTTCATGTCGTAGCCGATCAACTTATTAGTAATATTGAAGAGGAAAGATATATTCCTAATACCGGTGAGTTTTCAGTTGACGTAAATCGTCTTATTGAGTTTGGTGATATTGAACTCCACATTGGTAATTTGAAGAATATAGGCTTCAAACGATGCAAGGTTAAGGGAAAAAATTATGTGCAACCTCAGATTGTACTTGCATATCTAATTATGGCTAAGTCTGGTCTTAGAATGGCTAATGTGATGAATTTAGATGTTAGATCATACGATCAGTATGTTGATAACCTGATTGAGCATGATGCGAGTCAGTTCATTGATCTATATGTAAACACTGATAAAGCAAAAACAAGCACATTTACGAGCTTGCTGAGCTACTCAACTTTTTTACTGCTTAAGCGTTTCGTTGCTATCCGCAACACTATAGAAGGCGTACCAATCTCTCCCATACCTTACGGTGATTCTGAACAGAGTAAGTGGGGTGAAGTAATTCCGATTCTGGCGATCACAGAAAGGAATTATTGGGATTCAACATTGTTGCCCACCCTATTAAATTCTTTTGAAGCGTTTGTAAGAGAAGCGGGAATTGATTTAGGAAGCGAAGTTTTCTATAAACCAGCTTTCCTTTCACCTAAATCTTTCACTATGCTACGTGCCGCGAGACAACGTACTTCTCCTGAACAATACTGCATACATTATGAGAACGAAGGGTGGGCTTATTTCACGCCAATTGAAATAGGATCCGCTGTTACGCCACATAGCTTTCGTAAAACATTGGATACATATTATTCGATAATTATAGGTGACAAGGAAACAGGTAAGTTTTTCACAGGGCAAACAGAAGCAACAGTTGGCTATTACAGAGAGGCAACCCCTGAGGTTTTTAATCAGGTTATGTCCCACTCAAAACACATTACGCTTCCAGATATAATTCCGGTAAAGAACGTCAGTAAAGATGAGGCTGAGATCCGTAGAAAAATCGCGATTGGGGGCTTGAGTGGTATTAATGGATTTACTTTGTCGGCTATTGAGACTGATATAAAAATTGACCTTTCAGCAGTGAATCCATCCGATATTGCTATTAACCATACTCATATATGTATTTACGGAAATAACTGTCCGCCCGAGATATTGGATAGTCTTCAGGGTAAGAAAAACTGTGCGGTATGCCCTGTCTCCATTGGTACACCACATGACGGTGTAGCTATTGTCGCTCAAATAAAATATCACGTTGATAATATTGCAGATATAAATGCACAACTCAAAGATGAAAATCTAATCAGTGCTGAGGTGATGTCATTGAAGTTAGCTCGTGCAGATGAACTTAACTTAGCGTGCTCGTGGTTTGTCAGGCATAAGTTCATCGTGAGTGAGGCTCATAAGTACGGCGACTATTATGTCTTAGAGGATGGCGGAGAGAAAGTGAAGGCAAAATTGAAGTACATGATGTCGTCAAATGAAAGTGAAGACATCTATTCTCGACTCATGGAAACTAAGTCTGCACCCAGTATGCAGAGTAATAAATTAAAGCAAACAGCATCAAGGCTTTCGCGAAAGTTAGTCAAAGCCATGAATAATGGCGACATAGACCTACCTGATGTTAAGCCAATTGAAATGGCTCTTGCCTTAATTGAAAAAGTGGCTGGCATGCACGGTATTCCGACAAACAAGTTGAATGAGCTAATAAAAGAATCGGGAAACAACCCAATTTTATCCCTTGATACATTACTTCAGGTAGGAGTGTCGGATGAGGGATAAAACATATGCCATGAGAGAAATGCAAAACAAATCTATTCGGAAGCGTGCTGAGCTTATAAAGCAGGTTTTAAAGCAAATGGAACGAAATAGGATTAAGCCAGAGAGTTTTACATTAATCTCTGAGTACGTGTCTGAACGACTCAGCGAAGCTGAAGACGCACCTTGTAGCGCCTCCACCATTAGAAGAAATAAGACTTACCGTGAACTTCTTCAGGGCTTCATGAGAACTATGGGCTATGAGGAAGAGAAAGATTTCAAGATCCTAAGTAACAATGTATTGTCATTACAGCTTCGAGTGAGAGAGCTTGAGAAAGAAAACTATGCACTTGAGAAAACGCTAAAACAGACACTATCTGACCTTGCTATAAGTAACGATAATTCTAATAGCAACATCACCAAGCCCCCGTCAAATAAGCTGTCTCATGAGATGTCACAGGCTTGTAGCATTATGTTTCGGATGATGGAAGAGCTCGATGCTTTCGAAATCGACATGTCGGCTGGTGAGGTTGTTGACACTGTATCGATGGTTAAATCATTTACACGTGATGAGTTTCCAGAGTTCTTTCAATGGTACAAGGAGAACATTATTTGACGAAGCTATCTGCTCAGCAAATAAAAAGGCAATCCGTTAGAGTCTTGATTAACTGGTACAGGGAGTCCAGTGCTGAAGATATACGTGAGTTCATTCGCAATGGTCAGTTAAACCGCTCCAGCATCGCTTCTGAGCTTGGCTTTTCTCGTTCGTCTTATGGTAGCAACAAACGTCTTAAACAGGCGTTAGATGCTATTGACGGGCGTTTGAGGGTTGATGGAGTATTGCTTAGCCGGGTAGAACCCTCTGAGACACCGGTTAGGGATAGAGAGGCATCAAGAAACCGAATAGATAAGCAGCGGCTAAAGAGTCTGGAGGCGCAAAATGCTGACCTTCGGGTTCGTTTGGAGGCGGCGACTGAAAAGCTTAAACAATACAAAATTTTTGGAGAGCTTCTCGCCGAAACTGGGAGGGTCCCGCGCCCATGATATTGGCTATAAATTCAATTAGAAGTAGGTTTGCTAATCAGGCAATTATTTCCGGTTACCCGCTCGATTCTGATGCTCGAACTGATGGCTCACGACCTACGGTGGTTAAGATCAATAAGGATATTGTAGGGCTAAATGCTGACATATTTCAGAGAGGTCAAATCTGGTCATTCGAAGGAAAGCTGGGCGTCAGCAAGATCACTGTTAACAATATCACCTTTAATGAACGAACTATCATTGCAGAGAAGGCAGAGCTGCTAAAACCCTCTGGTGAGCAGTTAAAGGTATGGCTGTCAAACAACGTCTCAGGGATCGGGAATGTTAAAGCCGCAAGGCTGTGGAATAAGTTTGGTGAAGACCTGTACGAGATTCTCGACAATGGTTACAGAGATAAGCTCGATGAAATTCTCAGTGAAACAGTTTGCGACAACTTGTTTGAAGCGTGGAATGAACACGGTGATTCAGCGACGCTTAAGTTCATTAATGAACATAAAATCCCGTTAGCGATGTCACTAAACTTCGTACGTTTTCATAAAAAAAACACCATAGCTAAACTAAAGAAAGATCCATACTCATTGCTCAGCTTTTCACCCACCTTCAACGAGGTTGATAAGATTGCGAGAGAGTCGTTCTTAGTCTCTCGAGAAGATCCCCGGCGAATTGCTGCCGCTATTGAAGGCTCACTGTATGACGCATTTGAAGAAGGTCATACGTGCATGCTGAGTAACACTGTGGAAAACAAGGTTAGAAAAAAACTCAAGCTTTACGACTCTTCGATAGATGTTGAGACGATTATTGCGTATGGGAAAGAGGCTGGCGCATTTGTGACAACCTGTGATGCTGACGGTCAGTTAACTCTTCATCCAACCGGCGCTTATTTGATGGAGAAAATAGTTGCCGAATTTGCCCTGTCAACTACAGCAAAAGACACTGACAACTTCAATATCGAAGACATCAATAGAATAATAAGTGACTTTGAAGAATCTGAAAGATTATCTTTCGGGATTGCTGACTTCAAGCTAAATACTGCTCAAGTTAATGCGATACTTACCGCTTTTCAGAGTCAGTTTTGTGTTATTACCGGTGGAGCAGGAGTTGGAAAGACAACGGTTCTGAAAGGGTTGTACAAGGTTTTGGATAAAACCGGAAGACCGAGGTTTCAGATGGCCTTATCAGGTCGTGCAACGGCGCGAATGAGTGAGGCTACACATGAGCCGGCAATAACGATCGCCTCTTTCTTACAAAACATCACGGAAGAGGAGTTAGGTATTAGACCTATCATCGTCATAGATGAAGCATCTATGCTTGATTTGGTAACATTTTATAGGTTAATTAAAAAGATTCCCGCTAAATCTAAACTTATACTCGTAGGAGACCCGTACCAGCTACCACCTGTAGGTGCTGGGCTTATCTTTCACGCTTTCTGCGACTTGGACTCAATTCCTAAAGCAGAGCTAAATATTGTTAAGCGACAGAGTAAAGATTCAGGCATACCCGTTGTAGCTAAGAGCGTCCGTGATGGCAGATGGCCCTCATTGCCTTCCAATGAGACCGCTGATGTTTGCTTTATTAGTTGTGCTAAGGAGCTGGTTGCGAGCACTGTTGAGAGGCTATACATGTCTGATACTGAAAACACTCAAATACTCGTAGCCACAAGACTTTCCGGCACTGCAGGTATGACGGTGCTAAATAGACAGATTCAAAGCCATAAAAACGAAGTTAGATGCATCAAAATGCAGAACGAACTTACGGGAGTGATTGAGGATACTGATCTGCGCTATGGGGATCGAATTATCTATATTGCAAATGATTGGGAAAGGAACTTGCAAAACGGATCGCTCGGACAGATAACGGCTGTCTACGAAAAGCAAAGACTGATAAATACAGGAACAGAGGATGAGGCTGTCATGGAGATGGCTGTAGGAGAGGCGGTATATGAAGGCATACAGCACTACATTTTAGAGCGGGATGTTGATCTTATCGAGCTAAGTTACGCTATTACAGTTCACAAAGCTCAAGGCAGTCAATTTCCGAGAGTGATAATTCCTGTCGTTCGATCTCGAATCATTGATAGAACATTTATTTATACAGCTATAACACGTGCTCAAAAACAAGTAATACTGGTCGGTGATGAGAGCGTTATCAAGGATGCTGTGCTCAACCCTCCGATTGCATTTCAGCGAGAGGTTGGGATTAATACCCTTTTAATCGGAGGAGAAATATGATTACTGATGTGGCGCCAGGGTAAGTCGAGTTAGGCACGCCTGATTTAACGATCTTGGCAAGCATTACCCATGCTATTCATCAGCAACGGGTTATATCACTTATATGTTAATCAGTGCCCAATAGTTCCCACCTGTCAGCACTAATACAGATAATTATCCCTGTAAATTTATTGATCATTAATTCTTACAACTGGAAAACCTACGATGCTGAAACTGGTAATTTCTTTGTGCTGATTAACATGCCTGATGTTCTTTTCGGTAGGATTAATGGCTTTATCCACTAAGCTGACTTGAATAAAGTGAGTAGCCAGCTTGATGTAGTCAGCTTTTGTTTTATGATTCATGTCAGATACCTTATTTTCATTAGGCACTAGCATAGGCTGGAACACATGTTTAACTATCTCTGATAGGCCACCGTTTTATTAGAAATGATTGTTACAGATAAAAACACCATGGCAACGCTTGTTGCCATGGTGTATGTTTGAAAAATGCTTTAGCGCGCTATAGCGCTATGGGGTAGCGAAATCGATACGCAATCAGTTCAATTGGACAAACGCGTTCTAAAACATAGCGGGCATCTCGATGAAGCCTCCCCGGTTTGCCTATAACTTTGTACTGAGAGCCTGACGCTGTTTTACCTACACCAGATTCTTCATCAAACGTTAAGATAGGCGTACTAACACGACCAAGCCGGTCAAGCTCACTGTACCCGGCAAAGCGTTGCTCACCTGTTCCAATGATTTCGATGATATTCCAGTCAGTCAATATGACCTCGCCTGCCGGCAAACTACTAATCATGACGCCTCCTCTCTTATCATGATCATTACTCGTCTCCCGAAGGAAAAGTACACAGTTTTCGGGCATGAATGAGATGCTGATAATCGAGCCCAGCAAGTGAGTTCGCCACAATATAAGGCGGATCATCCCCCGTCTGTGAATAAAAGTAGATAGTTTGTTTATACCTGATGTCAATTCCCGTCCAAATGGATGACACTTTGTTCATTTCCCAGTCGCCTGACTCATTTAAGTCACTTGTTGAAATGACATAGACGGCTTTGATTGTCATATCTGTCTCTTGCTTATATAGGCAGATTAAATCCAAGATATTATCTATCTGTAAAATAAGACGTAATGGCGGTTCACCTTGTTCTTCGGCGTCAGCCATAAACCATGTTAGGTCACTTGTTCTAATGATGCTTGTCATAATTTTTCTCGATAAATAGTTGGGCATAACTATTACATCGAGCGGGCCAGTTGAGTGTCAAGGCCCTATAAAAATGAAAGGGCCGTTAGGGCCATAAGCTATACCAGACGGCCCTTAAGAAGAAATTTGGTAAAGAAAAATAATGGCCATTTTTGCTAATACTTTTTGCGCAAAATAGGTGCCCTTATTGTGAATATGAAGCTTAAGCTAAGCGGCAAGGTAAAGGTTAGAGTCCAACTGTATTAAAAATTTATCCGGCCCCTCTTAAATCAGAACTATCTTGCCGTGTTGTGATGTATACCAACGACTTCGTTTATGCTTACGTGAAAAGGCGCAATGACCCTTACTATCATCGATCCCTGAGTCAGGTGCAAACACTACAAGAAAAGTCAGCTAAAAAACAAAGCTAACTTATATGGCTCTTCGCAGACTTGGCTATCAACACGGGGTGTAAATGCCACAATTTTTTATAAAGGGATATATGGGAGGCTATACAGAACAATTCGTCGCTTAGGTGTGAAGCGGACGTTAAAGTGTTTACCCTAATAAAGTGGTTTTCTCAGTAAATATGATGAGTTTCTTACAGCATCGCGTTAGGGCGACATACAGATGTTTGGGGCATTCAAATCTATGGGCATCCAAAATTGCGACAGTATCGAATTCCAGTCCCTTAGTAAGCAGAGTTGTTCCAATACATTTACCCTGGACTTTACGACCAGAGCGTCGAATTGTGTTCCTACTTTTCTTCATCGCTTCATAAACAGAAATTTTACCATGCTCAGCCTCCTTTAAGGCTCGTAAAAAACTAAATACAATCTCGTCTCGCTTATATTTTAGCTTTAGTCCATTTTTTGCTTCCAAAATTATTTCATGGAGGTTGTGTGCAGATGGTGTCGTGATAAATCCTTCTATTTTATCTTGAATTTTTAGGGATCGATTTTTATCGTTTTCATCTTGTTTGTTTTTTAGTCCTTCATTGTTAAACCATTTATCTAAATCCGTTTTATTAAAAAGATCGCCTAAGGAATCCTTCCTAATTTTTATAATCTTTTTTCGTGCACGCACAACTCCATCAATCAAATCATCAGCTTTTTTTGCAATTACATAAAAAGACCTGTCATCAATAGCCTCAAGCAAACTCAAAGATTTTGAATAATCAATCTGCGTTCTTATTTGTGCTCTGTGATTTATGTTTCCTTTAGGGATTCTGGTGCCGTCATGTTTAACTTCTTCATACTCTGGAACCATGAGTAGCAGGCTTTCATAATCTGGATCATTATTGGGATTCTGTATCAGTTTTTTTAGTCCTTTTCTATAATTACTTTGTGGATTCTGAAAGTCATCAGGACTTACATTTACAACGTATAGTCCATTATCGGGGTTCGATATTAAAGAAATAGGCTGCCCTGATTTTAGCAGTTCCCTATATCCTTTGAGTATATCGCCCAGTCCGCTATTATTTCTTTCTTGATACCACCTATGAGGAATTGAAAGCTCTGGAGTCATTTCAAAATCATCAAGGTCTGTATCAAAATTCACCGCATCACCATTAAAATCAAAAATGCCCTGCATGGGGTCACCTAAGATGTGTGTAGGCAAGATATTAGATAATACCAAGATCATGGCATGTTGGTCTTTGGTGCAGTCTTGATACTCATCTACAAACAAGCCTGCATAAGAAGCGGTTATAACTCTCTTTACCGCAGGAGATGTGAATATTTCCTTAGCCTTCTGGATCACAAATGAGTGGTATTCCTTTTCTTCCTGATCGGGCATGTCTGCCCCTGTATAGAAGGCATGCGAATATTTTTGTGCAAAGCTGCTGATCGTTTCAATGCTGTATGTTTTAGATTCAATATTTAGCTTTTTGATTTTCTCTTTAATTGAAGCAACACCAGCATGCGTGTGCGTTAAAATAAGCTGTTTGCCATCCGCGTGTTTCAGGCACTCCGCAATGGTGTGAGTCTTGCCGTAACCAGCAGGAGCTACAAGTATTGTTTTTCTACTACCAACAAATGCCCGATAGTCCATCAGCTATCTATCCAGTCTGATAATGCGGTCAGGCTTTTTCGTAAATGGCCATTTTCCTCGATTTCATACAAATACTTAAAAGCTATGTCCCCAAGTTTTTCGCCATGATGGATTGCCTTGAACCATTCCTCCCTTTTTTTAGTAGTCCCGCTCTTCTTTTTACTCGTTATCGAGGCCAATGCCAGCGCATCCCTTATAGCAGTAGTATCGGCTTGCAATACATCTAAAGGAAAGTCAGATGTAGGTAAATATTTTGATTTTATAGAATCGATAAGCGCCGCTTTATCGTTGTTATAATGTACTTCTAATGCATAATGGAAAAGCTCTTTCACACCATCCCAAGGCAGATCAGCAATAATCTGTTGTTCGATGCACTTATCGGCTTCACAGTCGAAGATATCTACACTGGATGCTTTCAAACTGCTTTTTTCCTTATTTACCGATGGATCGTCTGAGTCACAAAATAATGCAGTATTAATGCCTGCTTGCTGTATTTCTTTTGAGCGTTCTACCAAAGTGTTTCCCGTGCCATCAACATAAGCACAATCTTTAAATGACATTTGTTCCTTATCTTGAGAAATGCGCCATTTATCCATAGCGCGACAAATGCCTATTTCCGTTGCTCCCTCACAAACGATTACTTTTTTTGCGAAGAAAGCTTCAGAACAAGCTCTGACGGCTTTTTGCAATCGGTCATTATCTGCACTTAGTCTTCGCACTTCAATTTTTGAGCCATTGTTTTCCTTAAGGACTAAAACTAGACTACTTGCGTTTAGTTCTGTGACAACTTCACGGGAATGTGTCGTTAAGAAAACCTGGCTGGGTTGTTGTTCTTTTAAGGTGCGGATAAGCTGTTTTATTCGATCAGGCTCTAACCCTTGTTCAATTTCATCAACCAACATAATACCGCCGTTATTTACCAAAGCGGATTGAATTGCAAAAGATGCTATTCGTTTTGAGCCTTTACCCTTCAATCTAAATGGGATCGCATTCTCATGGAGGCTAATCCGTCCATCTTTAATGGAAAGCTCTTTAAAATCTAACGTGGTGTGGGTTTCTGAGATATTCAGACCAAACACAGCGGCTTGATTTTTTATGAGGTTAGTTACTTCTTTTAAGTCTGTGAAAGGAAATTCATCAATCTTGCTCTTAGCTTGTCGAAGAGAGTCTATGACTACGTTGCTTTGGCTTGCCATCTCTGGAGAACCTTGCCCCTTTAACAGGCTAAATAGTGGACTTCCTTTATTCCAAGAAAAATGCCTATCTATATAGTCTGAAACCATAGAGCAATTAAGCGTAGCTCTATCCGAAGCACTAATTTGTTTTTCTTCTTGCTCGCGTGTATTCACAATTGTCCATTTAGGCTCAAGCGACTTATCCACGGTTAATTTGACTGTAAGAACGGGTATTATATTTTCTGAGTCTTCTGGAAGGACTTCATCAGATGTTTCATTGGTTTCGATATTCAACGATCTAACGTATAACCCGTACTTTTCATCCGATAAGAGCTTTTCTGGAAAACCAATTATTGATGTCTCAATCTCAATTGGATTATCAATATCACAATTGTGGAAGTCGGTATCGTAAAATGCCAGATTCCAACTTGAGGAGAGTACGCTAGAAATAGCCTCCAAAATAGTTGTTTTCCCACTGTCTCCACGGCCAATAAAGCAAATGAGGTTTTCATCACCAAATTCAATGGAAAGATCTTTAATTCCTCGAAAGTTTTTAACCGTTAAGTTTTTTATTCTTGCCATAATAGTTATATTTCCTGATAGAAAACTCTTTTTAAAATGTCCGTTTTGGGTTGTGGGTTCAACCGGTCGATGCAGTTAGCTCAATCCGTCGTTTACGTGCCATATATAGTCTCAATAGATTGGAATCCCCTGCATATTTTTGTATTGCTTGGGGTCGAGAACAATACCGACACTATATCTTGCTCTCGTAAGAGCTACATAGAACCCAGCCCTTGATACTCCTTTAAGCTCTTTTTCCGAGTTTATTAACCAGTTGAATATTGGTGTAGTCGGGTATATCAAAACCCTGTCAAAAGTTAATCCTTTTGATTTTCCAAAGGTGTATACAGGATAGTCAGCATTTACCTGTTTCTTAACAGAGTGTCTAAGTTGGACGGGTTGGTATTCGTCCAAGTATGAGTCGACATGAAATGTATCAACGATAATAATTCCGTCGTGTCCTGTTATTGTGTCGTTTCCGGAGGTAGATTCTGGCAAGTCAGGGTAAAGTGTATTTGAGTATTCACAAATCTGTGGTGAGCAACGATGATTAACCGTTAATGATTTATCGTCAGTGTCTATCTTGATTGTGTCGTCGGAAAAGAAGTTAACTATTTCGGACTTTTTGAACTTTGCATTTTTCTGTGCATTGTTGGTCGAGTAGGTTGCTTGTCGAGGGTCGCCAACCAGTAATATATTTGACTGACAATTGAATAGGTCTTTAAGTATCTCCAAGTCATACCCAGCCAAGTCTTGGACTTCATCAATAAATATATTGTCAAAACATTGCGATAATCGGTCGATTACTTTTCCGCCTGAATCTTTGTTACACCGAATCACAAACTTTGCTAACTTGTCGGAATATATCTTACCGCTCTTCGAAAAATAGAATTCATAGGGGTTTTTAGCTTCACCCCAATAGAACTTGTTGCCGTCTTCTGTTTCATGTCGTAAACCTGATTTACCGCTTACGAGAATCAAGCCTGTAATCTCAGTGCCAATGACATAATCTTGATAAGGTTTGGCTCCGTGTTTGATTAAGAAAGAAAACCAAGTTTGTATCGTGATGTTGTCAGGAATATAGCCATGACTTTCTTCAACAAGTTTATTTTTTATTTCCTCTTCACAAGCCTCTGTGAAGGTAGTAATAAGCACCGTCTCACCAGCATTGGATTTCTCGATTGCTTTTTTTACGAGGGCGGTTGTCTTGCCAGATCCAGCAGAAGCTATGATTAACTCATTTGTCATTGCTAATAGCCTCAATGATATAGTCTGGGTAAGCTATTTTCTCTGCGCTGTCGTAAATTTTTAATGCACACTCTGTTTTATTTGACTTCATATACTTGTGTAGATCATCAATCTCAGCATGTTTAACACCAAGTATTCTTTTCGTATTTTCAAATCCGTTGGCTTTCAGGAATTTAGGTTCAAGAGTGTTGTAGTTGAATCTTCTATCTCCAATAGTTAAGTCCCCAACATCAATAACATCATCATAATGTATTGTTATATTAGGTTTAGCATTATCGCCTAAATAGTTCTCGTATTTTTTTTTGAGAGCATCGGTATCTCCGTCATTATCTGTAACAACACAAACCCTTTGAGAAATCTTCTCCGATATTTCGAGGAACCTTAAAAAAGATACCCCAACAGAAATGACATCAACACGGTCTTCTATGGGAAGCTTCCCTCCATTAGCAGTCATATAGGCTTTTTGAATGACAAGCTCATCTGAGTCACCTTCAACCAAAATTGCTTTGTCACATAGGATTAATCTTAAGGTGTCATAGCCTTGAATTTTTTCAAAGAAGGCTTTTGTATCAGGTGACAGCCCGTTCATTTTTACTGACTTTCTATCGTTCAACAAAATCAGACTGTCCAGGCCCAGCTTGTTTGCTACGAAGCTACTATGAGTTGTAACGATAATCTGCTTCTCTCCACAACTTTCTTTAACTGATTGAATTAACTCGTTGAGTTTGCTGTGTGAGAGGTGGTTCTCTGGCTCTTCAATCAGGACCACATTGGCTTCTTTGGATTTATTGTGAGCTAAGGCAAGGTTGGTTTTTACAATCCTGCTGATATAGACATCGGAGCCATTAGAAAACTTCGTGCTTGATGAGTCGATGAAAGCAGATTTTAGGGGAATGTTCCTTGCGGTAATTGAATTTCTTGAAAAGCCTTTCCAAACGATATGATAATACTCAATCGGAAGGGTTTTAACATCGCCTGATTTGATGAGTTCTTCATAGGCAGGCCTGTGTAAATCGTCAAACTCAACCTTTAGAAATACACCGCTACAATCAGCACCGTCTGTATTCTTAGTGCCTTTTAGAAAAGGTCTTTCCTCTCCATTGAAATACAGCTCAATTAATATCTTAGGGGGAAGCAAGGGCTTATCCGTAACAAGACTCGTTAAATATTCTTCGACAGCTACATTATTAAACAAATACTGACTTAATTCGTTCTGTAAGTAGCGTCCATTATACAAACCAGTGAGAGCTAGATTTATAGCTTCAAGTATAGTGGATTTTCCAGTCCCATTATCACCGACAATGATATTTAAACCACTATTTAGAGGTAGAGTAAATCGGTCCTTAAACCCTTTAAAATTCTCTATTACAATCTTATCAATAACCACATCAATTCCTTTGTCGTTGGTATTTTATCTGTTCTATAAAATTTATAGGGGAATCACCGTAGACGATGAATTGTTATTCTTTATTTGGCACGCTCCAACATGTCTTTTATCAGGTCTTTTTAATGTAGCCTTCAATCCAGATCCCCACAGTAAAAATGGACCAAAAAACTCATAAAACAATTTTATGTCATCGTACTCTCTTTCTTAAAGTAACGCCGAAACCAGATAAATTGAGAAGCTCTTCTCTATTTACGCAATCGAGCAGTGTTCGTTCAATGAACATCATTAATGATAACGTATCGCTGCGATACCTCGCTAAAAACACGACAATTAGATACTATTCATTTCTTGCTGTCGCACCTGGCTACACACAAACACTCAACTAATAAGGACTTTAAAGCATGGCTGACGAGATCAAAACAAGTAACAGCAACACACTTTCAGACTTCATCTGGAAGATAGCTGATACGCTTTGGGGCGACTTCAGGCATGTCGACTTTGCTCGCATCATGTTGCCTTTGACTCTCTTAAGACGACTTGAATGTGTCCTTGAGCCCACTCGTGAAAATGTTTTAGCTGTCTACAATAAAGAAAAGAGCTCTGGCATTGATTTGGATATGGTATTGCCACATGCCGCTAAGTTACCGTTCTTTAATACAAGCGAATATACGCTTTCGACACTGGGCTCTACCAATACGAAAGCCAACTTAGAAGACTACATCAGTAGATTCTCACCGAATGTACGCAAAGTATTTGAAGAGTTCGAATTCTCCAACACCATTATTAAATTAGATCGGGCTAAATTGCTTTATCGCGTCACCTCTGATTTTGCCAATATCGACTTGCATCCTGATGTCGTATCAGAACGTGTTATGAGTAATGCCTATGAACACTTAATCCAAAAGTTTGCCGCCTCTGTTAATGAGAAAGCTGGGGAGTTCATGACGCCTCGCGACGTAGTGCGCTTGACGACTAAATTAGTGCTCTCGACAGATGAAGAAATCTTTACACAATCAGGCGTCATTAGAACCCTCTATGATCCTACTGCAGGTACAGCTGGCTTCTTGTCTGATGGTATTGAACAAATTAAAGAGTTCAGTCCTTCTGCTCGTGTTATTCCTTTCGGACAAGAGCTCGATCCAGAAACACACGCATTGGCTTTGATTTCTATGTTGTTGCAGGGTTTTGATACCGACAACATTAAACAAGGTAGTACGCTGTCTAACGATCAGCTACCCAATAATAAGTTTCACTATGGTTTAGCCAATCCACCATTTGGCATCAAGTGGGAAAAAGACCAATCTGTTGTCGTGGCTGAGCGAGAGAATTTAGGTTTTGCAGGTCGTTTTGGGGCAGGTTTGCCGAAAATAAGTGATGGTTCCTTGCTGTTCTTACAGCATCTCGTATCTAAGATGGAATCACCTGAAAATGGTGGTGGTCGTATCGGTATTGTCTTATCGGGCTCGCCATTATTTAATGGTAATGCGGGTTCTGGTGAATCTGAAATAAGACGCTGGTTATTAGAAAATGATTTAGTTGAAGCGATCTTCGCTTTGCCTACCGATATGTTCTTCAATACGGGCATTGGCACGTATATTTGGATCTTATCTAATAAGAAAGAAGCCAGCCGTCACCACAAGGTACAACTGATCAATTTAGCCAACACATGGACCTCTATGCGTAAATCGGAAGGCAGTAAGCGCCGCCATATATCTGAAGGGCAGATTGATGATATCTTGCGTGAGTATGAAGCCTTTGAAGAGTCTGACATGACGAAGATCTTCAATACCACTGATTTTGGCTATCGCCGAATTACGGTTGAGCGCCCAAAAAGAATGTTATTCAGCTTTAAAAACCAAGATAAGATTGATGAATTCTTAAGCCTGATAAAAGATAAGTATACCCAGGAAATTAGGGATGCTATTCAATCTGCCGTAACTGAGCTTAGCGGAACAGATGGCTTTAATAGTCAAACTGATTTTGAGCGATTCATAGCAGATCATTTCAAAGGTATTGGTCGCATTCCATCGCCACTATTCAAGCTCCTATGTAACAGCTTTGGATCCGAGGACGAAACGGCGGAGGTTTGCACCAAGTCAAACGGCGATATTGAACCGTCATCTGCGTTACGTGACTATGAAAATGTGCCGTTATCTGAAGATATTAACGATTACTTTGAACGTGAAGTGTTGCCTCATGTGCCTGATGCGTGGATCGACACTAAAAAGCATGACGATAAAGATGATGAAGTCGGTATTGTGGGTTATGAAATTAACTTTAATCGCTACTTCTATAAATACCAAGCACCACGTCCTCTGCACGATATTGACATGGAAATGAGGACTATCGAATCGGAGATCGCTGCGCTTTTGGATGAGGTGACTGAAGATGCCTAAATATCAGCCTTATCCTAAATATAAAGAAAGTGAGGTTGATATGCTTGGTCATATTCCAACTACTTGGAATGTAAGTCAAGTAAGGTTTCTGTTAATGGATGGAGCTGAAGGAATAAAAATAGGACCATTTGGAAGCGCCTTAAAACTTGAGGATATGGTTGAAGATGGTATTCGTGTTTATGGTCAAGAAAATGTTATCAAAAAAGATTTTAGCTTAGGCAAAAGAAAAATAAGTGAAGATAAATTTTCCGAGATGCAAGTATATCAAATATATCCAAAGGATTTACTTATCACAATGATGGGAACAAGCGGCAAGTGCGAACTTGTTCCAAACGATATTGAAACTGGAATTATTGATTCTCATTTATTGCGAGTGAGGGTGAATCAATTACTGATAGTTCCAGAACTTTTCAGACTATTAATTGAAGAGTGTCATGAAATTAAATGTCAGATCGAAATCTCTGGTAAGGGCTCCATAATGCACGGCCTTAATTCAAGTATTGTTAAATCGCTTAAATTGCCTTTGCCAAACATCAAAGAGCAAGAAGAAATTCTATCATTCCTAAATATAGAAACCACCCGCATAGACACCTTAATCCAAAAGAAAACTCGCTTCATCGGGCTACTTAAAGAAAAACGGCAAGCTTTAATTTCTCATGCAGTAACCAAAGGCTTAGTTCCTAAGGTGTCGCTAAAAGATAGTAATGTCGATTGGATGGGGAATATTCCGGAGCACTGGGGTATAAAAAAAATTAAGCATTTATTTAAAATTGAAAAACGAATTATTGGTCATGATCAATGTCAGGTTCTGTCAATTACACAACACGGGATAAAGGTAAAAGATATTACCAGTGGAGAAGGACAGCTTTCAATGGATTACTCCAAGTACCAAATCGTTAATATTGGTGACTTTGCGATGAATCATATGGACTTATTGACTGGTTATGTCGATATATCTCAATTTAATGGCGTAACAAGTCCAGACTATCGAGTATTTCAGCTGATTGATAAAAGCTCAGTTGACCAATATTACCTATATTTAATGCAAATGGGATATACGAACAAAATATTTTTTGGTCAAGGTCAAGGTGTCGCAACGGTCGGCAGATGGAGGTTTCAAACTGAGCCGTTTAAAAACTTCCCTCTCCCTTACCCTCCTATTAACGAGCAGCAAGAGATTGTGGTTTTTATAAATAAGCAAACAGCCAAAATTGATGGATTAACCCAAAGAACACAGCAATCTATAGCTTTACTTAAAGAGCACCGCACAGCCCTAATCAGCGCTGCCGTAACAGGCAAAATAGACGTACGAAATCATGCAGGAAGCACAAGCAACAATCTGGAGGTTGCCTAATGGCACAAGCCCATCACGAAATTAATTTTGAAACTTATATTACTGAGCAGTTGGTCAAAAACGGCTGGCTCGAAGGTAAAGCAGAAAACTATGATAAACAGCGCGCTTTATATCCTGAAGATGTCTTAGGGTGGATCAAGGAAACTCAGCCTGAAAAGTGGAGCAAGCTTGAAGCACTTAATGGCGATGATACGGCGAATGTTGTTTTAAGCAGGCTTGCTAAGGCGTTAGATTTAAAGAAACAAGGTGGCACGATTAATATCTTCCGCCAAGGCTTTAGCATCCCTGGTGCAGGCTTAATTGAAATGAGCCAGATCGCCCCTGAGGACGCCCGAAATGAAGCTGTTAAGGCAAAGTATCAAGCGAACCGTTTAAGAGTCGTCAGACAGCTTAAATACTGCCCTGTGAGAGAGTGGGCAATTGATTTGGTGTTCTTTATTAACGGATTGCCTGTGGCTACCGTTGAAGTAAAAACCGATTTCACGCAATCAATTGACGATGCCATTGAGCAATATAAGAAAGATCGCCTACCTGTCGATCCAACGTCTAAACGTAAAGAGCCCTTACTGACGTTTAAACGTGGTGCCATTGTTCATTTTGCGATGTCAGATAGTGAAATATACATGACCACTAAATTAGATGGTGATAACTCATTCTTCTTGCCCTTTAATCAGGGCAACCATGGGCGCTCAGGTAATGCCCCTCGTGCTGATGGTGAATACCCTGTTGCCTATTTCTGGGATCAGATCTTACAGCCTGATTCATGGCTTAGGATCTTCCATAGCTTTGTCTATGTTGAATCCGCAGATAAGGTGAATGCACAAGGCCATCCCTACAAGAAAGAAACCCTGATCTTCCCGCGCTACCACCAGTGGGAAGCGGTCAACATGATGATCGATGATGCCAAGAAAAATGGTGCAGGTATGCAGTATCTATGTGAACACAGTGCAGGATCGGGCAAAACCAGCACTATTGCGTGGACATCGCATGATCTAATTCGCCTTCGCACGCCTGATGGCAAACCGTATTTTGATTCGGTGATTATCGTGACCGACAGAAATGTCTTAGATGCCCAGCTTCAAGAAGCCGTGAAACAGATAGATCACCAGTTTGGAGTGATTAATGCCATTGATAGAAATAAAACTGGGGATTCAAAAAGCAAACAATTAGCCAAAGCATTGATTGCTGGTACGCCGATTATAGTGGTGACTATTCAGACGTTTCCTTATGCCATGGAAGCTATTCTGACTGAGCAATCTTTGAGTGATAAAAAGTTTGCCGTCATTATCGATGAGGCTCATAACTCGCAAACAGGTTCAACCGCTCAAGGCTTACGTGCGGCACTAACTTTAGATTCAAAAGACAAAATGGATGACATGACCGTGGAAGAATTGCTGACACAAGTTCAGCAATCACGCGTGCGTCCTAATAATGTCAGCTACTTTGCTTTTACGGCAACACCGAAACACAGCACCTTGACATTGTTTGGTCGGGTTAATGAGGAAGGCTTGCCGCAATCTTTCCATCGTTACACGATGCGTCAGGCGATTGATGAAGGCTTTATTTTGGATGTGTTAGAGAATTACACGCCGTACAAAACAGCGCTTCATTTGAGCTCCCAGATAGAAGATGACAAGCGTGTGGACAAGAAACAAGCGCGTAAATCATTGGCTAAATGGTTGTCATTACATCCGACCAATGTGACTCAAAAAGTGGAATTTATTATTGAGCATTTCCGTGCCAATGTTTCTCATCTGCTTAATGGTGAAGCGAAAGCCATGGTAGTGACAAGCTCGCGTGCCGCTGCGGTTAAATACAAGCTGGCTTTTGATAAATTCATTGATCGACACGGCTATGAAGATGTGCGAGCGTTAGTGGCATTTTCTGGGAAAATTACCGGCGATGACTTAACTAAAGACACGGAAACAAATGTGGCTGGCGATCCCTTTATTGTCGATCAAGGTGCCGAGTTCACTGAGCGTTCAATGAACCCAGGTATTGGCTCACAAGACCTAAGAAATGCGTTTGACACGAGTGAGTATCGCGTCATGTTGGTGGCGAATAAATTCCAGACGGGATTTAATCAACCTAAGCTGGTTGCGATGTATATCGATAAGAAGATCAGCGGCATTGAAGCTGTTCAGACTATGTCACGCTTAAACCGTACTTACCCTGGCAAGGATAAAACCTTTGTCATTGACTTTGTTAATGAGCCTGAAACTATCCGCCAAGCCTTTGCTCAATATGATGAGGGCGCCCAGATCGTAGAGGCGCAGGATTTAGATGTCGTTTATGACATGAAATCCCAGTTAGATACCGAGAATATCTACAACCATCACGATTTAGAAATGTTTAAGTCAGCTTGCGTTAAATCGCTTAAAGCAGGTGAACTTAACCCCACTGCACATAAGAACCTATATGCAGCAACACAACGCGCTACAGATGTGTTTAACGCTAAATTAAATAGCTTAAAAACCATTATCGATCAATGGGAAGATGCCTTCCAAAAAGCGCACAAGCTTGGTGATGAAAAAGGCAAGAAAACCGCTGAACATAATCGCAGTCAATACACCAAAGAGCGTGAAGAGCTGATGCTGTTTAAATCACGGCTTGGACGATTCTGCCGCGTGTATGGCTATATTGCTCAGTTGATTGATTTTGCCGATCCTGATTTGGAAAACTTTGCTACGTTTGCCAAATTGCTGGCAAAACGCCTTGATGGTGTGACCCCAGATCAAGTTGATTTGTCTGGGCTTGTTTTGTCAAGCCTCACTCTTGATGCTGTTAATGAACCACAAGGCGGTGATGGTGGCAATGAACCAGATGATGGAACAGTAGCGCCTGTTAAACCAATCACTGCGGATGAGTCTGAAGGTGCCGATCGTGAACGTGAGTTTTTGAACGAGATTATTGAGCGAATAAATCAGATCTTCGGTGATTTAGCACCAGTAAACGATCAGAAATCATTTACTGCTCAAGTAGCAACAACAGCCAGTAAAAATGCTGTCATCGTCGATCAGATAGATCAAAACCCTAAGCATCAAGTGATGCAAGGTGATCTGCCAAAAGAAGTCGCTAAGGCTGTAATTCAAGCGATGCAAGCCAACGAGGCTATGGCTCGGGTATTATTGGCTGATAAACAATGTATGAATGATTTTGTTGGGGTTGTCTATGATTTAGTGAAGTCTAAAGAGCCTAATAAAGTATTAAATATCACTTAAATTGAGACTGTAAATTAAATTGTATGCCTGCCTATACAGTTTGAAGATCGCTTAGCCGACTTCATTTAACCAAAAGGCAGTTACACAAAATTAGTTACAGGGTCTTTAATGATTTTCATTCCAAGCAGTTTATGTATCTGAAACATATCCTTATTTTATTAAACATCACACATCACTTAATATGAAATAAAAGTTGATGTCGAATATATTTCACTGTTATCTTCCTATCAGACTAAGATTGAATCTAAAAATACTAAATTGAAATCAACGACTTTTGGTCAAAGGAATAAACATGTTAGCTATGCTCAGTTGTTATCTTTTTGGGACGTGGATAGGCTATCTTTTACGAACACTACTTGGTCAAGAACAGTCCGGTGTTGGAAGGAAAGCGTATGGAGTTATTTTTGGTGTTTTAGTATTAGTCGTTCTTGTTCTTCTAATGGGGCTATCTGGAAACTCCGTTGGACCATTGGTCGTTGCTTCTACATTTGGATTCTATTATACCTTAGGCTTCAATGAGCAACGCATGACCAAACTTTCTAAGTCATGGGCAGGGGTATGGATGCTGATTTTATTGATTAGTGTCGAATATGGAAGGACGCTACTGATTACTTCAATTCTTACTAATTGATGATGTAGGGTAGTAAGAAATGGATGAGGTCAAAGCAGCATGGAAAGTTCTTAATAGATTCTGATCCAGCGGGCTTGTTTAAAGTTGTAGAGAGATGCAGTCTCCTGCACCCAAACGGGATGACTCTTTTCAGCGGGGCTGGATGAGTGACCGATTATTTTGCCCTGAATATCATAAATTATTAGATGTACAAGTACTTTATGAATTTATGGCATGAAATTCATAAGGAATAAGAATGGACATCTTCGACATATACTTTAATTCATTCTATGGGTACAAAGCTATAAAGCGGGGATTTATAAGATATAAATCGCAGGGAGATAAGTTAAAAAGAAAAGGTTATCACCATGTAGGCACAACTTCAGCTTATTCACCTGAACAAGCCGTTAGTAAAACAATTTCTAATGGTTACGAAACAGAACCTCAACCGATTCAAACCAATAGATCAACCACGTCAACTCCTCATGAAGAGGCTTCGGTAGGGATTATTGAAAACATATGGGCAACAAGTGTATGTATTAAAGTTCTTCAGCATCATCAATTAGTCGTTGATGACATACCTGAAGCTTACCAGAGAACACTGAAATTACTTGCTGTCAGTTTAAAAGATAAAGGCTTAAATAAAGAAGAAGTTTTTACTATGATTAATAAAGGAGCTATAAAACATGGTGGATTAATGCAAGTATTGGAGTTCTATACAGAGATTTTTGGAATATAAAAATAATGAACCTATCTAATTTTTTAGAACAAGTACCTTCACAGGGGTATCATGCACGAAATGGAGAAGTCGATGTTTTTAGTGAAAAGAACTTATGTTTTGAATGTGGCTGCGGATTAATACACTCCGTACATGATTCGACAGCAATACTCGACTCAGCTCTTACAAACGAGGTCGTCTATCTCTGCCCAAGAAATGATGGCATTTTCAATTTAGTCAAAGCAACTGGCTTTTTTAGAATCAAGGGTTTGAAAACACTTACCTTCTTTAAGTCAGAGAATAATGAAGAGCGAAATAGTGTAATGTTGGCCTTAGAATCAAGGAAAAAACGTAATGGATAACCTAAAAGAGCATAAGGTGATAAAGGTATAAATCAAATGATTAGTGTCTTTTGAAAGCTAACCGAATGAGGGGAACATAGATACAAAGTCCTTTTCATCATAGATTCAGTATCAATACGTAAAAAAATAATAGTGAATGATTCAATTTGAAGCTCGCTGAGTGGACTTCATTTAAACCAAATGGCGCGGTTACACAAAATTATTTACAGGGTCGATACCTGCCAATCAGGCCTATTTTCATTTAATGGATAGCCAGTTATAAACCTAAAAAGTGTACTTAATAAACTTTAGAAGCTTATAACGAGCCCAAGCAAACTTAAATCAAGATGTCTTTTTATGTTCATAGCCATCAAGATTAAAGCAAACAATGTCTTCCAAAGACACCTTCTAATCAGCTTGGAAAGCTGGGTAAAGAGCTTGTTGAGATGCTTCTCAATGGTAATTCAGAAATCATCTCGTTTAAAATTAAGTTATTGATAAATATGGATTTATCTATCAAATCTTAAGAAACGGAAAATGAGAGACAATATGTTTAATTTCAGTAAGTTAACGTGCCTGTAAATAAAAAGTTAACGATCGAGTGTTTTTGCTTGGGCTTTTGAGCTGAGATGGGTTCGAGTGCTTTCACTGGACCTCGATGTTGCATTTACCTTACTTGCAAAACCAAAAATCAAACCTTTGGGTATCACAACAAATTTAACGTAGATAGCGCAAACGAGCGTATGCGATGCTTTGCGATGTTCGTAGTCTGTCAATCCACCTGAATCGATGAACAACGCTTGCACTCGCATGCACTTGATAGGTTTTTTAGATGATATAGACGCATGCATTAGATGCAGGCGTTAAGTATGTTACTTCAAGAAGCTCATAAGCATTTCCGCGACTGCGTATTATCATCTGAGATTACCCGCTAAAACCTATATTTGCACTGTGTTATAGGCATAATGTATACTAAGAAAGTTAGTGCTGATATACATATAATTTAATTAGTAGTCAGTCAGTCAGTTGAGCCTTTAAAAGATTCTAATCTACATATGGATTCGAGTCCTGTCGGGCGTACCATTTTGTTGTTATTTATCATGATTGTGGTGGTGAAGATGACCTGAATGGTTTTTATATTCCCCGTCTTAATCTCATCTTACATATTCTTCCTTGTCCCATACTGCTTCGGTCTTATCTATGTTTTGCCGCGTTGCAAAACAATCAAACGTTATTTTAGTGTTTGAACGAACTTCCGTATAAACGGAAATGGACTTTGTAATGATAAAACTCATTAATGACCGTTTAATATCGATTTTGTCGATATGTATCGCGATGATTTATAAAATCTTTAAGAAGCGGTATAGTCGACAGCAAATAATAAACAGGAGAAATAAGCAGCTATTATGTTGAAGGATGTGATTGATAGTTTATTGGCAAGTCCAAGAAGCATAAAAAGGACCATTACTGTCGCTGTTGATTTTGTAGCGATTGTTTTTTCATTGTGGTTGGCCTTTTCTTTACGCTTTAGTGAAATATATATTCCCCCTCAGTCGCAATGGTGGATTTTTTTGGCTGCCCCAGCGATAGCAATTCCTATTTTTATTAAATTTGGATTGTATCGGGCGATTATCCGATATCTTGGTATGCAAGCGCTCTGGACAGTTGTTCAAGCGACTTTACTGTATACAATATTGTTTGCGGTATTGGTATTACTGTCCAATGTTCAGGGTGTACCCCGAACTGTATATGGAATTCAAGCGTTGTTATTATTAATGATTGCCGGCGGAACACGTCTGATAGCACGTTGGTGGATTAATAATGTCCAAAATGGATTTAGTCACTTAGCAAGAGCTAAACGCCTAGTCCCACCTGTTATTATTTATGGTGCAGGCGCATCTGGAATTCAGTTAGCGGCGGCATTAAAACAATCGTATCAATATCATCCTGTTGCATTTATCGATGATGCCGTTGAATATCACAAACAACAAATTAATGGTCTAACCGTTTATCCCTTCACTCAGCTTAGTCATATAATTGATAAATATGCCGTTGCCGACCTGTTACTCGCTATCCCTTCCGTTTCACGAGGTCGACGCAGCGAAATTATTCGACTTTTAGAACCTTATCCTATTCATGTTCGTACTTTGCCGAGTTTAATGGACTTAGCTGATGGCAAAGTTAAAATATCAGATATTCAAGAAGTCGATATTGCTGACTTGTTGGGTCGTGAGCAAGTAGCGCCGATACAAGATTTACTACGTGCCAATATTGCAGATAAGGCTGTAATGGTGACAGGGGCGGGAGGTTCGATTGGTAGTGAGTTATGTCGACAAATTGTTAAACTACAACCGACAACATTAGTACTTTATGAACTTAATGAGTTTGGTTTATATGCGATTGAAAAAGAACTGCTGGAGTTGAATTTAAATATCCCTATTATCGCGGTCTTAGGTTCGGTATTGAATCAAACTAGAGTGGAAGCTATTTGCCAGCAATTTAACATTAATACTATTTATCATGCTGCGGCTTATAAACACGTACCAATGGTCGAAAAAAATGCAACAGAAGGTATACGTAATAATGTGTTTGGCACATTAGCGTGTGCGAAAGCGGCAATTGCCAGTAAAGTTGAGACCTTTGTATTAATTTCCACTGACAAGGCCGTAAGGCCGACAAATACGATGGGGGCAAGTAAACGTTTTGCCGAATTAGTATTGCAAGCTTTGGCTGAGGACAAAATCATAAATCCCTGCACTCGTTTCACCATGGTACGTTTTGGTAATGTATTGGGTTCATCGGGATCTGTTGTTCCATTGTTTCGTGAGCAAATTGCAAATGGCGGTCCTATCACCGTAACGGATAAACGTATTATTCGTTATTTTATGACTATTCCTGAGGCTGCTGAATTAGTTATTCAAGCTGGTGCGATGGGGCAAGGTGGCGATGTCTTTGTGCTTGATATGGGCGAGCCGATTAAAATAGTTGATTTGGCCAAACGTATGATTCATTTAAGTGGTTATATTGAAAGAGATCAAGATCATCTTGACGGTGATATCGAGATTATTTTTTCAGGTTTGCGGCCAGGTGAAAAGCTTTATGAAGAACTACTGATAGGTGACAATGTTTCCGATACCCAACATCAAAAAATCATGCGAGCACAAGAAAATGTAATTCCTTGGTTACAATTAAACGAGATCTTATCTCGATTAGAACCATTAAATGATGCTAATGAATCTGAAAAAGTTAGAACGCTCTTACTGGAATATGTCGATGGTTTTAAACCGCAATGTGATAATCAGGATTGGTTAAAGCCTAATTTAAGTTGCACCTAGTGTATAATTCCTTCTTTGTTTTTATGGATTAGCTGAGCATGTGCGGAATCGTCGGTGGTATAGCAGAAAGAAGTGTGACTCCAATCTTATTAGAAGGACTCAGACGCCTAGAATACCGAGGCTATGACTCTTCTGGTATTGCTTTGTTAGATCATGAAAATATTATCCAGCGGGTACGTGCTTTAGGTAAAATCAAGCAGTTAGAAATCAAGATCGAGCAAGAAACGACTTCTTTTACTGGTAATATTGGGATTGCCCACACTCGCTGGGCGACTCACGGTATTCCTTCTGAAAATAATGCTCACCCGCATATTTGTAATAACAAAGTGGCCGTAGTTCATAATGGGATTATCGAGAACTATCAGGTCTTAAAACAAGCCCAGATAACAGCGGGTTACCGCTTTACATCGGAAACAGATACTGAAGTGGTAGGTCATGCCATTCATCAACAGTTAGAAACCACCGATGATTTATTACTTGCCGTTACTCAAGCCTTACGTGAATTCGAAGGCGCTTATGCCTTGGGCGTCATCGCTACCAACGATCCTGATACCTTGATTGCGGCCAGAAAAGGCAGTCCATTAGTGATTGGTGTGGGGATCGGTGAACACTTTATTGCTTCTGATGTATCTGCATTATTACCGGTGACTCAAAACTTTATCTTTTTGGAAGAAGGTGATGTAGCCAAGCTGACACGTCAATCTATCGAAATTTATGATGTTAGTGGCAAGAGAGTAGAGCGCCCTATTAAACAATCTAGCCTGAGTGTGACTGCTGTAGAATTAGGTGAACATCGTCACTACATGCACAAAGAAATCTTTGAGCAACCACAAGCCGTTATCGATACGTTAGAAGGGCGCATTACCCAAGATAAAGTGTTGGTCTCAAGCTTCGGCCCACAAGCTGAAACTGTTTTTAGCAGTATAGAACAACTTCACATTATCGCTTGTGGTACAAGTTATCATGCAGGATTGGTCGCGAAATATTGGGCAGAAGATATCATTGGTTTACCCTGTCAAGTGGAAGTGGCCAGTGAATTTAGATATCGAAATCCGGTTATTCAAAACAACACTTTGTTTGTCACGATAAGCCAATCAGGTGAAACAGCGGATACCTTAGCAGCACTAAAACAAATTAAATCATTTCGCGGATCTTGCGAAGGTGATAACTTACAATCACACCATGGAAATACCGATCATGTCGGTCGGACTTTAGTTCGACATGACAACCTTAACATTCCAACGTTAACCATCTGTAACGTCGCAGAAAGCAGTTTAACAAGAGAATCAGATCTCAGTTATTTAACCCATGCGGGCCCTGAAATCGGTGTAGCATCAACGAAATCATTTACCACCCAACTGGTTGCTTTAGCATTACTAATCACTAGTATAGGTAAAATAAAACAAACACTTGATGCGAAACGTGAAAGTTTGATTATTAGTGGTTTGCAAAAACTACCTAACCTGATTTCTAATGCGCTGACTCATGAAAAAGAAATAGAAGTCATCGCACAGGTGTTTGCCGATAAACAACACGCACTTTTCTTGGGTAGAGGAACCATGTACCCAATTGCAATGGAGGGTGCGTTGAAGCTAAAAGAGATCAGCTACATTCATGCAGAAGCATATCCAGCAGGCGAATTAAAACATGGACCATTGGCTTTAATAGATGAAAATATGCCAGTGGTTGCGATTGCGCCACTAGATGATTTGTTAGATAAATTGAAATCAAATTTACAAGAAGTCAAAGCTCGGGGTGGTCAAATGATCGTATTTGAAGACGAAAAATCTGACATTAGTTCTGAATCTGGTTTTAAAGTCGTTAAAGCAACAACAAACGTAGGTCGGATCACTGCACCGATAACCTACAATATTTTGTTACAACTTTTAAGTTATCATGTCGCTTTGATTAAAGGCACAGATGTTGATCAGCCGAGAAATTTAGCTAAATCAGTTACGGTGGAATAGTTTATGAAAGGAATAATTTTAGCTGGGGGAAGTGGCACACGCTTGTACCCCATCACTCGTGGTGTTTCCAAACAGCTTGTTCCCATCTACGATAAACCCATGGTGTATTACCCTTTATCTGTCCTCATGTTGGCTGGTATTAAGGATGTATTAATCATCACTACCCCAGAAGATCAGACTAGTTTTCAACGTTTACTCGGCGATGGCTCTGAACTCGGTATGACCTTTGACTATGTTGTGCAGCCGTCACCTGATGGTCTTGCCCAAGCGTTTATCTTAGGTGAAGAGTTCATTGGCGATGAGGATGTATGTCTAGTACTTGGTGACAATATTTATCATGGTCATGACTTAACATTATTACTGGCCACGGCAGTGACCAATGCTCAAACGGAAAATAAAGCGACGGTATTTGGCTATCACGTGACAGATCCAGAACGTTATGGGGTAGCTGAGTTTGATGCACAAGGCAATGTCATCAGTATTGAAGAAAAACCATTAGAGCCTAAAAGTAACTATGCTGTTACCGGCCTCTACTTTTATCCTAATGACGTTATTCAAAAGGCCAAAGCCATCACCCCGTCACATCGTGGTGAATTAGAAATTACCTCTGTCAATCAAGCGTATCTTGCAGAACAACGTCTTAAAGTAGAATTAATGGGCCGGGGCTATGCTTGGTTAGATACGGGTACTCATGAAAGCCTACTTGAAGCCGCCCAATTTATTGAAATCATCGAAAAACGACAAGGCTTAAAAGTGGCCTGTATTGAAGAGATCGCTTTTGAACAAGGCTATATTTCGAAACAACAACTAATAGAACTGGCACAACCCTTAATCAAAAATCAATATGGCCAATATTTATTAAAACGTGCGGAAGAGGGATTTTAGGCGTGCAATTTATTTCTCAATCTATCCCTGACGTATGGGTTATTGAGCCCAAGGTACATGGTGATCATCGCGGTTATTTTGTCGAAACATTTCGGCAAGATAAGTTCGAACACGCACTAGGTTATAAGATTGATTTTGTTCAAGATAACGAATCTAAATCATCTAAAGGTGTATTACGTGGTCTGCATTTTCAATTAGCACCCCATGCCCAAAGTAAATTAGTTCGGGTAATTGAAGGTGCTGTATTAGACGTTGCCGTTGATATTAGAAAAGGCAGCCCCAGCTTTGGTCAGCACGTGGCTGTTGAATTATCGGGTGAGAATAAAAAACAGATGTTCATCCCTCGTGGTTTTGCTCATGGTTTTCTAGTGCTCACCGAAACGACTACTTTTGCTTATAAAGTGGATAATTACTACTCACCAGAATGTGACCGCGGCCTTGCCTTTGATGACAAAACACTGAACATCGATTGGCAATTAGATTCACAAAGTCTATTGCTGTCAGAGAAAGACATCACACAGCCATCACTTGCCGAGCTTGAAGACTGTTTCGATTACAACATAAACTACTATGCCTAATATCAAAACTATCTTAGTAACTGGCTGTAATGGTCAGCTAGGACAATCACTCAAAGCGATTGCCAACAACTACCCTGATTTTATTTTCACCTTTGCTACTCGTGCTGAGTTAGATTTAAGTAATAAACAATCTATTGTTGATTATTTTAAACAATATTACTTTGATTTAATCATCAATTGCGCCGCCTATACGGCCGTTGATAAAGCCGAATCAGAACCGGAATTGGCAAGCCAAATTAATCACTTGGCAGTCAAGCAACTCGCCGAAATAGCCAAACACCAAAACACCAAACTGATTCACATCTCCACCGATTATGTATTTAATGGTCAGCAATATCGACCGTATATCGAAACGGACGAAGTCGAACCACAAAGTGTTTATGGTCACAGTAAGCTCAAAGGTGAACAAGCGCTAGTAACAGCATTACCCATCAATGGTCTTATTATCCGAACCAGCTGGGTGTATTCAGAGTTTGGCAATAACTTCGTCAAAACGATGCTTAGATTAGGGCATGAACGCGACAGTCTCAATGTCATTTTTGACCAAGTTGGCACGCCGACCTATGCAGGCGATTTAGCCAAAGTTATTATGACCATTGCTGCAAGTGAAATCTTCAATCAACAACAAGTGACGACCGAAATTTATCACTACAGTAATGGAGGTGTGTGTAGCTGGTATGACTTTGCTAAAACTATCTTTGAACTGTTCAATATAAATTGTAATGTCAGCCCTATTGAAACGAAAGATTATCTGACACCGGCAACACGTCCTCATTACAGCTTACTCAATAAAGCCAAAATCAAGCAGCAGTTTGCTATTGCGATTCCTTATTGGAAAGATTCACTGCAGGCGTGCTTAAGCCAACTCGCACAACAGGAACAGCATAAATGACCACCATCTTAGTCACTGGCGGTGCCGGTTTTATCGGTTCTGCCGTCATCAGGCACTTGATTAATGATACCGAACATCAGGTTATTAACGTCGATAAGCTCACTTATGCCGGTAATTTAGAATCACTTATCTCAATCAGTGACAATCCACGTTATCGTTTTGAACACGTCGATATCTGCGATGCTAAAGAAATCCAACGGGTATTAACTCAACATCAACCCGATATCATCATGCATCTAGCAGCAGAATCGCATGTTGACCGTTCTATTGATGGCCCAGGTGAGTTTATTCAAACTAATATTGTCGGTACCTATAACTTGTTGGAGCAAGCCAGGACATATTGGACGACTCTAGAAGCAGAGAAAAAAGCTGGTTTTCGTTTTCATCATATCTCCACCGATGAAGTCTATGGTGACCTAGAAGGTACCGATGACTTATTTACTGAAACTACACCGTACGCCCCTAGCTCACCGTATTCCGCTTCAAAAGCGAGTTCTGACCATCTCGTTCGAGCATGGAACAGAACATTTAACCTGCCGACACTCGTCACAAACTGCTCAAATAACTACGGACCATTTCATTTTCCAGAGAAATTAATTCCACTGGTTATTCTCAATGCACTGGCAGGTAAACCTTTACCCGTTTATGGCAAAGGCAATCAAATCAGAGATTGGCTGTATGTGGAAGACCATGCTAGAGCCTTGGTGTTAGTCGCCACTATTGGTGAAATAGCAGAAACCTATAATATTGGTGGTCATAACGAAAAACAAAATATTGATGTGGTCAACACTATCTGTGACTTACTCGAAGAATTGGCTCCAAATAAACCACAAGGCATCAATTACTATAAAGACCTCATTACTTTTGTAACAGATAGAGCAGGGCATGATGTACGTTATGCCATTGATGCCAGTAAAATAGCCAAAAAATTGAATTGGACGCCACAAGAGACTTTCGAAAGTGGTATTCGGAAAACAGTGCAGTGGTATTTGGAGAATCAAGACTGGAGTCAACATGTGTTGGATGGTAGCTATGCATCTAAAGTTAATTAAATGAATATTGACAATATAGTTTGGCATCTTCATGTCGTCACTAAAGAACAACGTTCAAATCAAAAAAGTCAGGGTTCATGTCCTATTTGGTTTACCAATTTAAGTGGCTCAGGAAAATCCATTACTGTAAGCGCTATTGAACAAAAACGTTATGAAAGGACGTCACATCTACTGGACGACCGCAGAATTGTTCGTGATTAAGTTGAACAAAATGAATTCATTAAAGTACATATGATGACCACGAGAAATACCTGTTAAGCACAGGTTCCAAAAGGGAGTGTATAAAAAGTCAGAGCAAGTTAAACCAAACAATTTAACCTGTATTGATTGGGAACATGAAGTGCCCGAAGCCGCTGAAATCATAGTCAATGTTAAAGACTTATCAATTGAATAATATACCGATAAAGTGTCCGAAAACTTTCAAGTAAGCAGAGCATCTTCAAATAAAGGGTTAAGATATAGCGATGAGTTGTATCAATGTGTTTAATGGCGATGCAGATATGGAAGTTGTACCTTGAGCTAACTTCGATTTGCAGAGCCACGACAAGTTGGATTAGTAACAGCGATTAAAATGGGATATTCAATTACTCCCCTCCCCAAGTGAGACGTAATGCCGATTAATGAGTCAGCCAATTTCCAACTAGTGGTCGAAGAATGATAGCAGGGATAAAATTTTTCACCAGGAAATGCTCACTCAGTTGATAGAAATATTTGATTTACAGCGCTCAAAAAATTAATGACAGCAAGTAATTAATAGCTAATTTCAGCATAGTAAAATTGCTTTGATTAAAGTAGAATGACCGATTTGTTCAAAATATGAACGCACTAATTCGAACACTTAGAAATGCAACCAGAAACATTACTTGAAACATTACGCATAGTCGCAAACGAACCGAACCAACGAACCTTAGCTCAACGGTTAGGTTTCAGTGTGGGTAAAACGAATTACATCCTTAAGGCATTGGTTGATAAAGGTTTTGTAAAAGTTGAGCGGTTTGCACAGAGTGAAAATAAATTTAACTACCGCTATGTACTCACGCCGCATGGTATTAATAAACGCATTATACTTACTGAATGTTTTATTGAACGAAAACGCAAAGAATATCAACAGCTCAGCCAAGAACTTGAAGTCATGAAAGCGAGCGAAAGTAACGAAGCAACATTCACAGAATGTCTGCTGTAACATCAAATAACAGTGAGTTATCAGAAATGTCTGAAATGAGTAAAACAAAAAAAGTTGCATTAATTACAGGTGTCACAGGTCAAGATGGTGCTTATCTAGCAGAATTTCTACTCGATAAAGGATATATCGTGCATGGTGTTAAGCGCCGAGCATCATCATTTAACACTGCACGAATTGACCATCTTTATCGAGATCCACATGAAGACGATGTTCGATTTTACCTTCATCATGGTGATTTGACAGATTCATCTAATTTGACACGCTTAATTAAACAAACGCAACCAGATGAAATATATAATTTGGCAGCGCAGAGTCACGTTGCCGTTAGTTTTGAAGAGCCTGAGTACACTGCTAATGCTGATGCCTTGGGAGCGTTGCGAATTCTTGAATCAATACGGATTTTAGGTTTGGAGAAAAAAACTCGTTTCTATCAGGCTTCCACTTCAGAATTATATGGCTTGGTGCAGGAGACGCCTCAGAAAGAAACGACACCATTCTATCCACGTTCCCCATACGCAGTTGCCAAATTGTATGCCTATTGGATCACCATTAATTATCGTGAAGCTTATGGGATCTATGCGTGTAACGGGATATTGTTTAATCACGAATCTCCAGTCCGTGGCGAAAACTTCGTTACACGAAAAATTACTAGGGCATTAGCACGGATTAAACTTGGATTACAGGAGTGTCTCTATTTAGGAAATCTTGATGCAAAGCGTGATTGGGGACATGCTCGTGATTATATTGAAATGCAGTGGCTTATGTTGCAACAAGACCAAGCTGATGACTTTGTAATAGCAACAGGAGTTCAATATAGTGTACGTGATTTTGTTAATGCTGCAGCAAATGAATTAGGCATCTCAATATCATGGAAAGGTAATGGGATTGATGAAAAGGGTTACGATGCCGATGGCAAGTGTATTGTTGCTGTAGATCCACGTTATTTTCGACCTACTGAAGTGGAAACTCTGCTTGGTGATGCATCTAAGGCAAAACGGATTCTTGGTTGGGAACCAAAAATAACTTTTGATGAGCTGGTTAAGGAAATGGTACGAGAGGACCTGAAAACAGCAGAGCGAGATGAGCTTGTGAAAAAACATGGTTATTATGCAAATAATTATCATGAATAGCTAGAATATGGCGTTAAGTAGAAACCTGCTGGCTGGTTTGACGAATTCGATCTGGTCAGCACTTATTGGCTTGGCTGTAGTACCGTTTTACCTTAAATATCTTGGAATAGAAGCCTACGGATTGATTGGCTTTTTTGTGACGACACAAGCCGTACTGAGTCTTCTCGATATGGGATTAGCTCCCACGATTAACCGCGAAGTCGCACGCTGTTCAGCATCAGGTGATTTGCGAGAAGCTGGAAAACTACTGCACACTCTTGCCGTCATTTATTGGGTAATGGCTGGTGTAATTGCTTTATTAATGGTGCTACTTGCCCCACTAATTGCAGAATATTGGTTGCAATCCAAGCAACTACCAATAGAAACCATTACTCATACCGTGATGTTGATGGGTCTAGTCGTAGCTTTCCGCTGGCCTATCGGTTTGTATCAAGGCGCTTTGATCGGCGCACATCGTCTGACTATATCTAGCGGCATCAATATAGTTATGACGACAATCAGTAGCTTGGGTGCTGTAAGCATACTCGCGTTTGTCTCGCCAACAGTTGAGGCTTTTTTTATATGGCAGGCATGCTTGGGCCTTCTTTATGCGTTTGTTATTCGTGGAGCTGCTTGGCAGGTGATTGGACGATTAAATAAGACCAGATTCGACGTGGAACAGTTTAAAAATATCTGGCGATTTTCAGTCGGTATCAGTGGAATTGCCTTGTCTGCGATTGTGCTCACCCAGCTAGATAAGTTAATTCTCAGTAAGACTCTTGATTTGGAAGCGTTTGGTCATTACATGCTCGCCACTACTATTGGAGGTGGGTTGTATTTGCTGATTATGCCAGTATACAACATAATATATCCGCGATTTTCTTCACTTGTTGCTGCTGGTAGTATAAAAGATTTGGGTGAAATGTATCGAGTGATGACTCGCCTGTTTACATCTGTGCTTTTTCCAATTGCGATGGCGCTTGCATTTGGTGCAAAGGATTTTGTTATCGTTTGGACAGGAGATCCTGCTATCGCACTAACGATTGCTCCGATTATTAGTTTACTAGTGTTAGGTACTGCGCTTCACGGGGTCATGTTTTTTCCGTATGCGCTGCAATTGGCTTATGGAATGACACGACTACCATTAACAATAAATACGATATTGATGGTTGTTTTAGTGCCGCTAACTATTTTTTTATCATTGAAGTATGGTGCCTTGGGAGGTGGAATATCATGGCTTGTGCTACATGTATTTTATCTGCTGATTGGAACCTGGCTTACACATCGACAGCTGCTCAAAGGAACTGGTATGACATGGCTTTATCATGATGTTTTTATTCCATTATGTGTGTCGGGTATGGTGGGGCTTATTGGCCTGTATATAAATCGAAATGTAGAATATTCAACCAGCGAGACACTGATATTTTCTGTTATTTTGGCTTTGATCGCTACTTTACTTTCATTTGCTATAATGCCTAATGAAACTCGTAATCTTATTTTGCCTAGAATTAGGCGGGCAAAATAAGATGGAATGGAACTTTAGTGATATTTATAAGAATTAATGTGAAAAAGTATAAGGATGATAGATGTATTACTCACAGTTTGGTGAAGATAAGATTCTCGCAGAAATATTCAAAGGCAAAACAGATGGTCTGTGTATCGAAGTGGGTGCCAATGATGGCGTCAATGACAGTACAACTATGCACTTTGAAGAAATTGGATGGACCTGTATTTTGGTTGAGCCAAATCCAGTTTTATGCAATTCAATCCGTAAATCACGAGGTGCAACTTTGATCGAGGCCGCCGCCTCCGATAACAAGGGGGAGGTTTCACTATTCGTTGCGGAAGGTGCCGAAAGAGCACACGGTGTATCAACTATCAGCTCTGCTCAAGAGGCATTGGATAAAATAAAATCGTATGGATTTACGTATAGTGAAGTTAGGGTTCAGGCGAAAACATTAGATGAGATGCTAGGTGCTCTAAAACTTGCTCGCGAAATAGATTTTATTTCTGTGGATGTTGAAAATCACGAGATTGAAGCGATCAGAGGCTTCTCGCTTGAACGCTGGCATCCGAAGATTATTTTGATTGAGGATAATTCGAATTATGAAAATTCAATTGTCAGTAATTATTTGAAACAATTTGGGTATCTGAGATTTATGCGCACAGGAGTAAATGATTGGTATGCACATAAGGACAATACTGAACTTGTAAATTTGAATAGCAGAAGCAGGTATGCTCTACGCGCACTCAATGTCAAAGCGAGAACGGTGATAAAGAGAATACCTGGGATGCTGAAATTGAAAGATTTCTTATCGGACAATATTAATAAACGCTGTAAAAATTCCTAGGAAGTAAATGGATTCACAGGTTAAACAATGCAAAATTCGACTATCAGTTTGCATACCAACTTACAACTTTGGATGTTTTATTGGTCAAACGCTTGATAGCATCCTGCCGCAAATTACAGAAGAGGTGGAAGTTATCGTTCTGGATGGGGGATCAACCGATGAAACTGAGAAAATGGTTGCCAATCGGCAGCGCGAATGTAGCTTGCTGACTTACTTTCATCAAAACTTTCGCGGGGGAATTGATCGCGATATTGAGAAGGTTGTCAGTCTTGCAAAGGGTGAATATTGCTGGCTATTCTCTGCGGATGACATTATGTTGCCCAATTCGATAAATAAAATACTTGAAGCTATAAAATCAAAAGATGATGTTTATATTGGCGAACATTTTATGTGCACTTTAGAGATGGTTCCAATCAGCACATACCCACTCTTCAATAACTTGAGTCATCCTCGGCTATTCAATCTAGGTGATGCGGAGCAACGAAAAGTTTATTTCAGCAAGGCTAGAACAAGTGAGGTATTTTTTAGTTTTATGTCTGGCCCAATATTCAAAAAGAAAATTTGGGACGATGCAGTGGTGCCTGATTCATTTCGCGGTACTTGCTGGATAGTCGCAGGGCATTTGCTAAGCATGATACCTAAAGGAATTACAGTTAGCTATCTGGGCGAGACTTTGCTGCAAAAACGGGGAGGGAATGACTCATTCTCTGACCGTGGCATCGTGAATCGTTGTCGGATTGCAATTGAAACCTTTCAGTATGTTGGACATGTTGTGTTTGGAGAGAAAACAGAAGAGGCTTTTCATATTAGGCGCGTACTGCAATTAGACGTGACGTTATTACATTTGCTGTATGCAAAATTAAAAACGGCGGAATTTCCGGCGACAGAGGATATCAACATATTGAATCGGCTTGCGAAGAAACAGTATGCAGATAAATCTGCGAGCAATTGGGTGAAATATACAATATATAAAATGTCACACGTAAACATGCTTAAAGTTGCGTCTTGGCTGAAGAGAATGATGCGATAGAAAATGAGAAATGAAATAGATCAAGTTCGCGGAAGGTGGCTATCATGAAGTTATCTATCTGCATTGCGACCTATAACAGAGGGGCATTTATTGATGAGACGCTGGACTCAATACTTGGTCAGATGACGCCGGAGGTAGAGCTTGTTATTGTGGATGGCGCATCGCCAGACAACACGCCAGAAGTGATGGCTCAGTATTTGTTGCAACATCCTGAAATTCGCTATTTCCGAGAGGAAGTCAATTCTGGTGTAGATGCAGACTTTGATAAGGCTGTTGGCTATGCACGAGGTGACTACTGTTGGCTGATGACTGATGATGATTTGTTAAAGCCTGATGCGATAAAGAAAGTGTTATCGACACTAGGTGATGGTGAAGATCTGATTGTCATTAATTCAGAAATTAGAAATGTGGATTTATCTGTAATATTTGAACATCAACGCTTGGTGTTTGATGTTGATAGGGTGTATCACGCGGCTGATAGTGAAGCCTTTTTCGCCGAAATTGCGGGTTACCTTTCATTTATAGGTTGTGTAGTTATCCGTCGTGCATGCTGGCTTACCAGAGATCGCTCTACCTATTACGGAACGTTGTTTGTTCATGTGGGAGTGATTTTTCAGCATCCATCAATTACGAACGTCAGCGTAATTTCAGAACCATTGATTATCATTCGCTATGGTAATGCAATGTGGACTTCGCGTAGTTTTGAAATCTGGATGTTCAAGTGGCCAAAGCTAATTTGGTCATTCCCTGATTTTTCAGATGCTGCGAAAAGAAAGGTCTGCCGATGCGAACCGTGGAGGAGTGTGAAAGCACTTTTTCATAACCGAGCTCTTGGTGCTTATACAGTGTTAGAGTTCCAAAAATTCTTCCCAAGTAATGTTGGAAACTTGGAACGTGCGATTGCTTATTTTCTGAGTGTTTTTCCCGCGTCACTAGCAAATCTCATAATGGTGTTATATTTTTCTATATTTGTTAAGGATGCTCAGATGGCGTTGCACGATTTACTATTTAGTCGCAATGCAGGCATATTGAGCCGTTTTGTTGTTCGATTTATCAGTAGGAAATTGTGAGCTAATATGCAAACAGCGCTCATTACGGGGATAACAGGGCAGGATGGATCGTATTTAGCGGAATTGTTAGATATGAAGGGTTACCGTGTCATTGGTGCCGTGAGGGATGTTCAGAAGGCTAAGCAATCGCTTCCTGTTGAACTGAAGAATAGCGTTGAGTTGATCGCATGGGATATGTTGGACCAGCATCGGATGATTGAGGTCTTATCAGAATATAATCCGACAGAGATCTATAACTTTGCTGCTTATTCTTCAGGAATTGGGATGTATGATGATCCTATCGGTGTAGGCGAGGTGAATGGTTTAGCTGTGACTCGTATACTGGAAGCTATTCGTGAAGTTGATGATAAGATACGATTTTCTCAAGCTTCAAGTAGAGAAATTTTTGGTGAAGCAGATGAGAGCCCTCAGACTGAATCTACGACAACAAATCCACGAAGTCCTTATGGTGCGGCCAAACTTTACGCGGACTCTATGATTCGAATTTATCGACAACGATATAATCTCTTTGCGTGTTCGGCCATTTTATTTAACCATGAAAGCCCACGTCGAGGCCTTGATTTTGTGACTAGAAAAATTACACATGAAGCAGTGAAAATAAAGTTGGGTTTGGCAAACGAACTACATCTAGGTAATTTGGATGCGCAACGAGATTGGGGCTTTTCTGGAGACTACGTGCGAGTTATGTGGTTAATGTTACAACAGAAATATGCTGATGATTTTGTTGTTGCTACTGGAGTAGTGCATTCTGTTCGTGAATTATGTGAATTTGCTTTTAGTCATTTAGGACTCGATTATCGCGATTATGTGCGTGAGGACGAGTCTGCGTATAGGCCCGCTGAATCTGTCATATTGGTAGGATGTGCAGACAAGGCTAAGATTAAATTGGGATGGAAACCGGAAATAGCGTTTAGAGAAATGGTGCATATGATGGTAGATGCAGACTTACAAAACTTAAGTAGAAAGATTTAACAAATTAATAAGGTAAAAAAATGTACAAAAAAGTCGAGAAATGCAGGATCTGTGGCAATACGCACCTGGAGCTAGTGCTGGACTTGGGTGAGCAGATGCTGACGGGCGTCTTCCCTCGCGAGAAAGATGCGAAAGTAACAGTGGGTCCTCTACATTTGGTGAAGTGTGTGGGTGGAGATGAGGCGTGTGGGCTATTGCAGATGGAGCATTCTTACGATTTAGGTGAGATGTATGGTGAAAACTATGGTTATCGCTCTGGTCTTAATGCCAGCATGGTGTCACACCTACAGGGTAAGGTGAAAAAAATTCTTGATCAGATTGAGTTAAATAAAGGTGATCTTGTTATTGATATTGGTAGCAACGACAGTACTACGTTGCAAGCATACCCAGCATCAGGTCTAGTATTGGTCGGCGTTGATCCAACTGGAATCAAATTTCATAGTTATTATCCACCCCATATTGAATTGATTCCGGATTTTTTCTCTTCTACTCTAGTTAATGAACGTTTTCCTGAACAGAAGGCTAATGTCATTACTTCATTTTCGATGTTTTACGATTTAGAAGATCCAATGGCCTTTATGCAGCAAGTCTATGATGTGCTGGCAGATGATGGTATTTGGGTATTTGAACAAAGTTACATGCCAACTATGCTGGACACCAATTCGTATGACACTGTGTGTCACGAGCATTTGGAGTTTTATGCGCTGCACCAGATAAAATGGATGGCCGATCGGGTGGGCTTCAAGGTTATTGATGTGGAATTCAACGACATTAATGGGGGGAGTTTCTCCGTAACGGTAGCAAAGTCACATGGTGATCTGACAGTGATTCCATTGGTACAGAAGATTCTGGACGATGAGCGAACAAAGGGCTTGAATACTTTATTGCCATACCAAGAGTTTGCTGCTCGCGTGGTTCAAACTAAGCGTGATTTGCTTAAGTTTATTGAAGTGGCTCGCGCTGAAGGTAAATCTGTGGCGACTCTCGGCGCATCAACTAAGGGCAATGTACTATTGCAGTACTGCGGACTAACCACAAATCAAATTGAATTTGTGGGAGAGGTGAATCCCGAAAAATTTGGTTGCTATACACCAGGCACTTGGATTCCGATCATTTCGGAACAGGATCTACTTGCTAAGAAGCCAGATTACATGATCGTGCTGCCGTGGCATTTCAGAAATTTTTTCACATCAAATAAAAAATTGTCAGGAATGAGCTTGGTTTTTCCTTTGCCTAATGTCGAGGTTGTGAAAGTAAATTAGTTACTTTTTCTTCAAAGCAAAAAGAAAAACATATTCAACTAGATTTCGTGATGATAATAAATGAATGAATTGATCAGTCTTGCGTATTACCTTCCTCAATTTCATGAGGTGGAAGAAAATAATTTATGGTGGGGAAAATCATATACAGAATGGACAGCGCTATCTTCAGCTAAAAAGTTTTATAACTGGCAGATTATAAGGAAGCCAGTAGCACCACATTATGAGTATGATTTGACATCAGGAGAAGTGCTCGAATGGCAAAATAAGCTTGCTACTGATCATGGAATTACAGGCTTTTTTATGTGGGATTATTGGTTTGGTAAAGGTGAAAGACTATTGGACAAGCCTGCCAAAATAGCGCTTAATGAAAACTTGAACTTTAATTATTGTTTTATGTGGGCTAATCATTCTTGGTATAACAAAAAACTCAATTTATTATTGAAAAAACAGCATTATTTAGGGAAAGAAGATTATTTGGAATATTTCAATGAGTGTTTACCGCATTTTTTGAATAACAATTATATTAAAATTGACGGTAAACCGGTTTTTGGTATTTTTAACCCATCTGAAGTTCCTGATTTAGAGTGTTTTGTCGAAACATTTAGAGAAGCGGCTTTAAAGTCCGGTCTGACAGGAATATATTTTATTGCAGAAAATACTACCGTTAAATCAAGTTATGTAGGATTATTTGATCGTTTTCTTCGTTCAGGAAAATACTTTTACGCAAGAAGAAAAAGGCATCCCATTTCCTTTGTAAAGGAGCAGTTAATTAAACGCCTTAGACTCAATTTTATAGGCCCCGTGGTTTATGATTATTCTAAGTTAATGTCCGAAAAATATAGTACTGAATCTGGTGGGCAAGACGAGATACCTGTTATTTATACTGGATGGGATACGACACCTAGACATGGTGAAAGAGGGACGATTCTGAAGGGGTTTGATCTGGAAAGCTTTAATGCTCATCAAAAAGGCATAAAAAAACAGCTCGAGTTTCAAAGACATGATGTCCCGCTGATTATTATAAAGTCATGGAATGAATGGGCAGAAGGTAATTTGATGGAGCCTGATAGTGTGTACGGAGATGACCTTTTAAAAGCTTTTAATGTAATATTTCATGACGCAATCATTACATGAAAGTACTTTCATGAATGGATATCTAATGTTTACCTGTCTAGTTTACTCGTCTATCTCGTATGGAATCAGAGTACTATAATGTTCCTTCTCCTTATAGGAGTAATTCTTTATTCTATTTAAAAGATTGATTCATATACTGATTATAGTGAATATGAACCACTCTTTTTGTGATAATAGTATTTCAAATTTGATGACAACGTATTCTGAATTTGATATGAGGTAATAAATGGTCGCTCTATAAGGTGATGGTCGTGATTTTGATATTCCAACACTGTATGATGTAGCGGGATTAGAATTTCAATGAGCTATCAAGAGTTCCTCCGTGTAGAAGGTCATAAGCTATAGCTTTGAGTCCTTAGTTTAGCCTTATGGCGTAAAGCACGGATAAATTTTGATAAACAATCAAAAATAAATGCATTATTAGTAGTGAAATTATACCTTTAGAGATAACGATAATATATGCAACATCAGCTTCATATAGTGGCCGATACATCACTAATGTCCGGCGGGGAAGGCCTTGCCGCCTTAAAATATGCAGAGCACATTGCTCAAGCAGGTTGTCATGTGACTCTTATTTCTTTAGATGGAATGGAAGCTCCGAAAAGACAAGTGATGGGCCCTGGAAGTATTGCTATTAATTTGATTCCTAAAAATGAAAATATCTTTATTCCTCGATATTGTTCATTCTATTCTTACATCCATGAATTATGTAATGAATATAAAGTGGATATTATTCATTTTCATGGAATGTGGAACCCTGTACTGGCTGTAGCGGCTATCGTTTCAAAAAGTAATAACATACCGTTAATTTTATCGCCACATGGTTGTATGGAGCCCGTGGCTTTGGGGTATAAGTTTTATAAAAAATGGTTAGCATTAAAAACTTATCAGGGAGTTGTTTTGCGAAATGTCTCATTATTTGTTGCTACGGCTGAACAAGAAAAAGACTCTATTCGCCGATTAGGTTACAAACAACCCATTGCTGTAATTCCTAATGGTGTAGATATAACGGACGCTGTTTCTTCGCAGAAGAAAACTACTAAGACTATTCTTTTTCTATCTCGATTGCACCCTAAAAAAGGCTTGGAGAAGCTAGTCGAATCTTGGTCTAAAGTAAGAAAAAATGGTTGGAAGATTATGATCGCGGGTGATGGTGATAGTAAGTATCGTGAAGAGCTAGAGAGATTAATACGCCAGCACGGACTAGAATCAGATTTTGAATTTATTGGCTTTGTCACGGGGGCAAGTAAGCAGACTTGTTTCGAAGTGGCTGACATATTTATTTTACCAACACGTTCTGAAAATTTTGGTCTTGTAGTTGCTGAAGCTTTAATGAATGAACTACCTGTAATAACGACAACGGGAGCTCCATGGAAAGACCTAGTTGATTATCAATGCGGTTGGTGGGTCGGGCCTAATGTGGAAGGTATCTCGAAAGCATTAGTTGAAGCCATGTTACTTGAACGCGATCAATTAAAGGCAATGGGACAGCGCGGTCGGCAACTTGTGCTTGATAAATATTCTTGGCTTAATATTGGAACCATGGCATTGAATGTTTCTGGGTGGTTATTAGACCAGTCTCTTGAAAAACCTTCGAACATTGACCTGCAAAGTGAGATTACAGATAAGTGAAATATTGGTCGTGACAAAGTATTTTTGGTCTGAGAGTTGGAGTGAAACTGGGTTTATAAAAAACAGTCATATAGCTAAGTGTTTTTTAGTTCGTTCTAAGCTGATTAAAAAGTAAATTGACTTATGATTAAATTAACATTTTTATATCCCTTAGCTGCGGCCATTAATTTTTTTTCGGTCACGGGGTTGTTGATCATTTCGGGCCTTTTGGGAAAAGGGGAGTTGGCCGCTGATATTGGTATTGTGCAGGGCGCACTCATAGCGGTGTTCCTTTCTTTATCAGGAAACGCACGTAGTCTTATTTTAGCTAACAGTACAGACGATGATGAGCGAAACCTGTACTATTTTAGACTGTTACTCATGTTCCCAGCTGTAATAGCTGCATTTATATTAGCTACAAGTATCATTGATATACCCATATATTTATTTGTTGGATTGACCATTCGGAAGTGTTCAGAATGGTTCTCCGAGCTGCAGCTTGCTAATAGAGAAAAACATAATGATATCCACTTTGCGAATAGGTATGTTCAGATAAATACGGCAGGTTTCTTGTTACTTATCTTAACGCTGGCCTTTTCATGGGTGGATGTTTTTTATCTTGTTTTATATGTGTGGGCACTATTACCTGCCATTTTTTTATTTCCTTACATTAGATGGATTTATGATGCCAAGCGATTCAAACTTAGCTTTTCTAAATTTATTCCACACATCGGTTCAACTTCAGTTATCGGAATAACCACATATATTTTTCGGATCTTAATTGTTCTTCTGGCAGGCAAAGCCTTATCTGGACAAATGTTTACGGCTTATGCATTAGGCGGTATCGTCAGCGCTTTATATACATATGCGCTTGGCCCCACTCTTTTATTACGTGGTAAAAACTCTAACAGCCCAATATATTTTTTTACATTACTAAGCATATTGGTGGGGGGGGGAGTGTGTTTGTCAGTACTATTACTAGACGGAGAGCTTTCTTCTTTATTCGTATACGCAATTGGATTTTCTTTAATGGGTGGCGGCATCATGTTATTGGCTCAGCGGAAACGCATGTATCTTTTGCAAGTAGCTAAGAATGATGTCTTTGTACCTGATGCGTTGATAAATATATTGATTACTCTTTCCATACCATTTGCTTATTATGCGGTTGGCCAAGTATCTTTAACGTTTTTCTTTTTGTGGGCGGCAATATTGAATTTATTGTTTTATTCAACATTGAGTTTTAAAAGCCGTATTGGAAATATTTAAAATGCTAAAATTAAACACAAAAAATAACTGTCGTTTATCAGAGGAGCTTAAACAAGCACTGCTTTTATTTTTATTTTTTATGCCCTTATTTTTTCAATTATCAGGGTCGATCTTTAGATTAGACAGCATGAATTATGATACGCAAGGAAAGCTTCTACTTCTGCCTTTGCCGATGGCATCTTTTTTTTGTTTTATAGGCATTGCTTTGTTACTTCGCCTTGAAAAAAGACATTTTGGTATGGGAATTATTTTTTCGATATTCACATTAATGATGTTGAGTATCCTTGTTTCGTCCAGTGAATCAGAACAGACTGAGTTGACTAAATTTATATTGCTAGTTCAGTTTATCTTACCTATGTTTGCACTGGTGCTTGGGAGCCTTTATATATCGCCGAGATCAGATTATTTGCGGTATGAAGCAATCGTTTTATATATATTGTTATTCGTCATACCCTTAGAGGTGATTTCGACTCTTATAAAGGGTAGTGGATTACTGTCTCCAGATTTATATGTTTTTAGTTTATATCAACATTTACAGTATTTGCCAGTCATTTTTATTGGATTGTATCTTCTTGCAATAAACTCTCTTTATGAAAATAAGAGGCTTCGATATTTGGTTTTATTTTTGGCTCCATGGATGGGTATTTATCTTGCAGCATCACTTTCTATTTTAGCTGTGATTTTGGCGATGTTAGGAATTTTGGTGTCCCTCTGGTATTTAAATAAAAATGGAAAAAGGTGGTATGGTCTAGCCTTAATAATTTTCTTATGTACTTCTTTTACACTTTATTATCCGACTATACAGGCAACAGGGGTTTATGCTTTAAAGTTTGATCAAGAGTTAGATGCAAGTATAAAAGAACCTATATTGGTGAATAAAAACGATATCCAAGAAAAAACTTTTATGACCAACTTTATTGCTGTGTTACCAAATAACCTAAAAGAAAGATTTCATTATTGGGTGTTTTATGGCAGAGGAGTACTAGAAAGCCCTAAAATATTTTTATTCGGTCATCAAGTCCGACCAGATAGGAATAAATATCCTAGTGCTCATAACTATTATCTCGATCTAATGTATCAGTTTGGCATGATGGCGATGTTGCCTATAATTTATTTGATTTATGTCACGGTGCGTAATTGTTCGCGAGTTATCAGGGCGAGGACGCTTACACCTGAATTAGCTATGTTAATGGTTATAGTCGGCTTTATGGTGTTTGCTGATAACTCTTTAAAAGTCAGTTTTCGTCAGCCTTATTCCGGAATGATCGCCTTTTTTCTTTGGGGTGTATTACTGACTAGTTTATCTAGTAGACATGAAATTAATGGTAGAGGATGAAAATTCTTGTTGTAAGTCAATATTTTTGGCCTGAATTTTTCATTATCAACGATTTAGTTCAAACCTTGGAGTCTCACGGGCATACGATTAAGGTTTTAACGGGCAAGCCAAACTACCCAAGTGGAAAAGTATTTAAAGGATATACTCAACAAGGTGTGCAAGAGGAGTTTTTTGCTAAAAATATCTCTGTATTTCGAGCACCTTTAAGGCCAAGGAAAACTGCTGGGGCTAGAAATTTATTTTTAAATTATTTGTCTTTTATTTGGAATGGATTACGATTTTTTCCTACTGCATTAAAGAATGAACAATATGATGCAATTCTTGTATTTGCCCCATCCCCAATCACGATGGCGATACCTGCTATTTACCTAAAATGGAAGTTAAAAACACATTTAGCTATTTGGGTACAAGATTTATGGCCAGAGAGTTTGAGTGCAACTGGATTTATAAAAAACAGGTTTTTATTAGCGTTGGTCAGAGTACTGGTTCGTGGCATTTATTCTCAGGCGGATACGTTACTTGTTCAGTCTGAAGGATTCATCAAACCTGTTTCGCGTTATGCAGATGCTGATAAGATTATTTATTATCCCAATTCTTATAAAGATGAGTACTTTGGAGTGAAGCAAGATCTTACCCAATCAAAAGATGATGCCTTGCCTACGCATTTAACTCATTTATTAGAGCAGTATTCTTGTGTAACGTTTACAGGAAACTTGGGTATGGCTCAGTCATTAGAAACAATTGTAGATGCAGCTGCTAAATTAAAATATCTACCTAATTTACGTATCGTTTTAGTCGGTAGTGGTGCTTTGTCTGATTGGTTGTTAGAACAAAAGGTAAATCGAAAATTAGACAACCTAGTTCTAGCTGGACGTTTGCCATCAGAAATGATGTCACAAATCTTTATGCGTTCTGAGGCTTTGTTAGTAACGCTTAGCAAAGCGGAAATTTTTAGTTATACCATTCCCAGTAAAATCCAAGCGTATTTAGCATCAGGTCGACCTATCATTGCTGCCCTAGATGGCGAAGGTGCTAAAGTAGTTGAAAAATCAGGTGCGGGATTGACCTGTGGTGCTGAAGATGTGAATGGTTTGGTTAGAAGTATTGAATGTTTGTGTAATATGACGGAAGTAGAAAAACAAAAAATGTCTGAATCGGGTAGAAATTACTACTTGGAGCATTTTGAGATGGACTTACAAGCGAAGAATTTGATAGATATTTTGAATAATAGAATTTAAGTAATGGATACAGAGAGAATGAAGGTTTTAATTTTAGGTGTTACAGGAATGTTGGGTAGTACTGTATTTAAAATGCTGATGAAAGACAAATTGCTCACAGTGTATGGTACGTTACGCAGTGCTTCTGGAACTAAGTATTTTCCAATAGATAGTCACACACAATTGCTTGCGAATGTGGATGTGTTGGACAATGATTCTTTAATTTCTGTGATGACGGCGGTAAAGCCTGATTTGGTCATTAATTGCATAGGATTAATTAAACAATATGCGGATGCGAACGATCCGTTGTTAGCTTTGCCGATAAATGCTATGTTTCCGCATCGGTTAGCAAATTTGTGCTTATTAATTAATGCGCGACTGATTCATATTAGTACGGATTGTGTTTTTAGCGGTAGTAAAGGAATGTATACCGAGGAAGATGTTTCTGATGCTAAAGATCTATACGGAAAATCAAAATATATTGGCGAGTTACATGATTTGTCTCATGCCGTAACATTACGAACTTCAATTATTGGTCATGAGCTTAATAGTCAAACTTCGTTAGTTGACTGGTTTTTATCACAGACAGGTCAGGTAAATGGCTATAAAAAAGCAATATTTTCTGGCCTACCTACCGTTGAGCTGGCAAGCGTGATTCGGGATTTTGTCATTCCGAATGTGAGTTTGCACGGCTTGCATCATGTGTCTGTTGAGCCAATAGATAAATATTCACTATTGAATTTGATTGCTGATGTTTATGGTAAAGAAATAGAAATTGAAGCTGATGATAAAGTGCAGATTGATCGATCTTTGGATTCAACTAAGTTTCGACAAGCAACAGGATACGAGCCACCAAGTTGGTCAATATTAATTGAAAAAATGCATCACATGCATGAAGGAGTGTAGAAAACCATGTTCGATAACAAAGTTTTAATGATTACCGGTGGCACAGGCTCTTTTGGTCATACTGTATTGAAGCGCTTCCTTGATACGAATGTAAAGGAAATCCGTATTTTCAGTCGTGACGAAAAAAAACAGGAAGACATGCGTATCGAGTTGGCTAACGACAAGGTCAAGTTCTATATCGGTGATGTGCGTGATTACGATAGTGTTTCTCAAGCTATGGTGGGTGTGGATTATATTTTCCATGCAGCAGCGTTAAAACAGGTTCCCTCTTGCGAGTTTTATCCGATGGAGGCTGTTAAAACGAATATTGTTGGTACCGAAAATGTTTTGAATGCAGCGATAGCCAACAGCGTTAAAAGAGTGGTTTTTTTAAGCACAGATAAGGCGGTATATCCTATTAATGCCATGGGGATATCAAAAGCCATGGCTGAGAAAGTTGTGGTAGCGAAATCTCGTTCAATTCCTGAAGGTGGGCCCGTTGTTTGTTGCACGCGTTATGGAAATGTCATGGCTTCTCGTGGCTCAGTGATTCCACTCTTTATTAAGCAAATGCAAGCTAATGATGTTTTGACGGTGACGGATCCTAATATGACTCGTTTTTTAATGTCATTAGAAGATTCAGTAGATCTAGTGATACATGCATTTGAGCATGCACAGCAAGGCGATATTTTTGTACAAAAAGCGCCAGCATCTACTTTAACTGACTTAGCTCAAGCTTTGAAAGAGTTGTTTGACAGTAAGACTTCTGTGAAAGTGATTGGTACTCGGCATGGCGAAAAACTATATGAGTCATTAATTTCACGTGAAGAAATGGCAAAAGCTGAAGATATGCAGCGCTATTATCGTATACCTGCTGATAATCGAGACCTGAATTACAATAAATACTTTGTTGAAGGTGAAATTCACATTTCTGAGGTGGAAGACTATACTTCACATAATACCGAACGATTGAATGTTGAGGGTGTTAAATCATTGTTGCTGAAGCTGGATTATATCCAGGAGACATTAAATGCTTAAAGTGATGACATTGGTTGGTACTCGCCCTGAACTGATTAAAATGAGTCGAGTGATTGCAGAATTAGATAAACAGGTCAATCATATTTTAGTCCACTCAGGGCAAAATTATGACTATGAATTGAATCAGGTTTTTTTTGATGATTTAGATATTAGAAAGCCGGACCACTTTCTAAATGTAAGCGGAGATACTGTTGCCAAAACTATCGCGGATATAATTACTAAGGCTGATGACATATTTGAGTTGGAAAAGCCTGATGCTTTGCTTTTGTACGGTGATACTAATACTTGTTTAGCAATCATGGCCGCGAAGAGGCGAAAAATTCCAATTTTCCACATGGAAGCAGGTAATAGATGTTTTGATCAACGTGTCCCAGAAGAGTTAAATCGAAAGGTATTAGATCATTTAAGCGATATTAATATGGTTCTAACTGAGCACGCGCGTAATTATCTACTTGCTGAAGGTGTTCGTCCTGAGACCATTATTAAAACTGGTTCGCATATGGAGGAGGTGCTGAATCATTATATGCCTCAAATTCATGCCTCTGAAATTTTGAAAAAAGAAGGTCTTGAGCAGGATAAGTTTTTTATAGTGAGTGCGCATAGAGAAGAGAATGTTGATACGCGAGAAAATTTAGAAGATTTACTGGAAACATTGAGAGTACTTGCTGAAACGTATCAATATCCGATTATTGTTTCGACACATCCGAGAACAAAAAAACGCTTGGAAGAACTAGATGGGCATGTTGAGCATCCGTTAATTCGGTTTGTAAAACCATTCGGCTTGTTGGACTATATAAAACTTCAAATGTCCGCTTTTTGCATTCTTTCCGATAGTGGCACTATCACGGAAGAAGCCTCTTTATTAAATTTGCCGGCTGTGACAATTCGTAATGCACATGAACGTCCTGAGGGTATGGACGAGGGCACGTTAATAATGAGCGGCCTGAAAGCCGAACGAGTTCTTGAATCGGTTAAGGTAATAATTAGTCAACATCAGAGGGACACTCGCGTAATGAAAGTAGTGAACGATTATCAAGGTGGCTCGGTATCAAAACAAGTTGTAAGAGTTGTACTTAGTTACACTGATTATATTAATCGAACTGTGTGGTCTAAAACGTATTAGGAGCGATAAAAAATGCGGATAATTTTGGAAAAAAATAGAATAAGGTTTACTTATCAATGATTCCCGTCATTATGTCCGGTGGAAGTGGCACTCGTCTGTGGCCGTTATCACGTAAACACAAACCCAAACAGTTCTTGGCTTTGTTTGGCGACAATACGATGTTTCAAGAAACGCTACACCGCCTCACGGGTTTAGACGATCTACAGCCGCCCATTATTATTTGTAATAATGATCATCGCTTTATGGTCGCAGAGCAGTTACAACAGTTAGCAGTGACAGAACCGACCATTATGTTGGAGCCTTTCGGCAAAAACACGGCGCCAGCATTAGCGATTGCCGCTTTACAAGCGATGGCCTTGGGCGACGATCCTATTTTATTGGTGCTTGCCGCTGATCATGTGATCAATGATATTGCTGCCTTTCATCATGCTATTGCTCTGGCCAAAATTGAAGCCGAAAAGGGTTTGTTAGTAACCTTTGGTATTGTGCCAACATCGCCGAATACTGGTTACGGCTATATTCAAGCAGACGAAAAGAATGCCATCAGCAATGTTACCGCTTTTGTTGAAAAGCCAGATTTAGATACGGCTATTAACTATGTCGCCTCGGGTAATTATTATTGGAACAGCGGTATGTTCCTGTTTAAGGCCTCAACCTTAATTACCGAATTAGAAAAATACTCACCTGATATTGTCACTAGTTGCCGTGATGCACTTACTAAAGGTCAAAGCGATTTAGATTTTATCCGTTTAGACAGTGATGCCTTTGAAACTTGCCCTGCTGATTCTATTGACTATGCCGTTATGGAGCACACTGATAAAGCAGTGGTTGTACCTTTAGATGCTGGTTGGAATGATGTCGGCTCATGGTCATCTCTATGGGAATGTGCGGAGCAAGATGATGATAGTAATGTGTTGCAAGGTGACGTCATGATTGATGACGTACAAAACTCTTATATTCATAGTGAACATCGTTTAGTTTCTGTATTGGGCTTAGATCATATTGTAGTCGTCGAAACGGCTGATGCGGTGATGGTTGCTAGTAAAGATAGCGCTCAAAATGTCAAAGAGATTGTGAATCGTTTAAACAAAGAACAACGGCCAGAAGCTGAAACGCATCGCCTATGTTATCGCCCTTGGGGTCATTATGACTCGATTGATCATGGTGAACGTTTTCAAGTAAAACGTATTACGGTTAAACCGGGCGCTTCATTATCACTACAGATGCATCATCATCGTGCCGAACATTGGATCGTGGTGACAGGTACTGCCGAAGTCACCTGTGAAGATAAAGTCAGCTTACTGTCAGAAAACGAATCAACCTTTATTCCTGTTGGCAAAAAACATCGTCTCCATAATCCTGGGCGTGTGCCTCTGGAAATTATCGAAGTACAGTCAGGCAGTTATTTAGGTGAAGATGACATCGTACGGTTTGATGATAACTATCGTCGTTGTTAAGTTAAACTAACTAAAATAAGCCAACAGAAGAAATACAATAACGATGCAGATTAATATTAACGAACTCATGGCTAGTAGTAGCGTGCAATTTGGCACCAGTGGTGTCCGTGGTTTAGTCACCGATATGACTGATAAAGTCTGTTTTTCCTATGTCACTGGATTCTTGCAATATTTGAATGAAAAACAACTTATCTCAAAAAATGACAAAGTCGGTATTGCCGGTGATTTAAGAAATAGCACGCCTAGGATAATGAATGCAGTAGCGGCAGCATGTAAAGCAATGGGTTATGAATTTATCAATTACGGCTATATTCCCTCACCTGCTATTGCCCTTTATGGCTTACACGAACACATGCCCACCATCATGGTGACAGGCAGTCATATCCCTGATGATAGAAATGGCATTAAGTTTAATACCCCACTGGGTGAAATATTAAAGCCAGACGAAGATGGAGTTCGTGCTCAACAGATAGCTATCAATGATTTATTGTTTGATGAGCAAAGCCAATTAAAACAAACAAATTATCTAAACAATATCAATCCAGATGCAGAACAACATTATATCCAACGTTATATCGACTTCCTGCCAGATAATTGTCTAAAAGGTAAACACATTGGCTTATATGAACACTCATCCGTAGCACGAGATTGTCTAAAAACGATTCTACAGCAACTCGGGGCAACGGTTACCTCACTAGGACGAAGTGAAAAATTTATATCTGTTGATACTGAAGCGATACGACCTGAAGATGTCATCCTGGCCAAACAATGGACACAGCAATACACGTTTGATTGTATTATCTCTACCGATGGTGATGGTGATAGACCGCTCATTAGCGATGAAAAGGGTAATTGGTTACGTGGCGATGTTGCTGGTATTCTTTGTGCCAAATACCTTCAAAGCGAAATCGTTATTACGCCAGTGAGTAGTAATACTGCAGTTGAAAAGAGCGAGCTCTTCAAGCAGGTTATAAGAACCAAAATTGGTTCTCCATATGTGATTGAAGCCATGCAACAAGCACAAATAGAAAACAAAACTCAAACCGTTGTGGGGTATGAAGCTAATGGCGGCTTTTTACAGCAAACCGTTATTAGTAAAGATGAGAAAATCTTAGCACCCTTGCCCACCCGTGATGCCGCTATTGTACCGATTACTATTTTGCTACTCGCACAACAACAGAACACGACCATCTCTCAATTGTTACACACACTGCCACAACGATATACACATAGTGACAGACTAAAAGCCTTTGCAATCGAAAAAAGTCAGCAACTGATATTGCAACTCATCGCGAATAACACGCAAACCAATCTACACAACATTAAAAGCCTATTTCCCGCTCTAGCGAACCCAATAGCGATTGATACCACCGATGGGGTGCGCATCACACTAGAGAATGATGATATTGTGCATTTAAGACCTTCTGGTAATGCCCCAGAGTTACGATGTTATTGTGAAGCATCATCAGTGACTAAAGCTGTCGATTTATGTGAGCAAGTCATGAAATTAATATCAGATATAGCGATAGTGGAACCATGAACCTTGTTTCAGAATCATAGATTATGAAAGTCTTAGTTACTGGAGCAAATGGATTTGTTGGCACTACTTTGGTTACACAGTTGTTTGCCAATAATTTTGAAGTTATAGGAACAGTAAGATCCAAAGATTCTATATTGCCGGATGGTGTACCTAGATTCCTAATTTCTGACATCGCAGATGAAATCCACTGGAATAATATGTTGGAAGGTGTAAGTGTCGTTATTCATACTGCAGCTCGTGTTCATGTTATGGATGATTCTGTAGCCAATCCATTGGTTGAATTTCGTAAGGTAAATGTGGATGCAACATTAAGATTAGCGCGACAGGCTGTTAATACCGGCGTTAAACGATTTATATTTATTAGTTCCATTAAAGTAAATGGTGAAATGACGTTAACAGAACAGTCATTTAAGCCGAATGATAATAATAAACCTACAGATCCTTATGGCTTATCTAAATATGAAGCTGAGCAAGGATTATTGGCTTTGGCTAAAGAAACGGGTATGGAGGTGGTGATTATTCGGCCACCTTTAGTTTATGGCCCTGGAGTACGAGCTAACTTTGCATCGATGATGAAATGGATTAATAAAGGCGTGCCACTTCCGTTTGGTGCTATACACAATCAACGCTCATTAGTCGCCTTAGATAACCTAGTGAGCTTTATTATTCATTGTATTGATCACCCCAAAGCAGCTAATGAGATATTTTTAATTTCTGATGGGAAGGATGTTTCTACCTCTGAATTATTACGAAAAGTAGCAAAGGCTTTTGGTAAGCAAGTATGGTTACTCCCGATACCTGTGAACTGGATGAGCTTTGTAGCAAGATTGATTGGTAAAGGGGATGTGGCCGACCGACTATTTGGTTCTTTACAGATTGATAGTTCTAAAATACATGATTTATTAGGCTGGAAGCCGGTGATAACTATGGATGAACAATTAAAAAAAATAGCGGATGCATATTTAAATAAGCCGAGTGATTGATGAGTTTTCATCGGTTTACTAATTTTAATTCTTTGTCTCAAACATAGGTTGTGTAGATGAAAAGAGTGTTAGATTTACTTCTCGCTTTCGTGGCGATGTTAGCTTTATTGCTGCCAATTATTATTGTTACAGTGTTAGTTAAGTTGACTTCAAAAGGCCCCGCTTTGTATTGGTCAGATCGGGTGGGCAAAAATAATACTATTTTTAAAATGCCTAAATTTCGAAGCATGAAAGTTGATACGCCCGCTGTGGCAACGCACTTATTGAAAGATCCTAAAAGTGTTTTGACGCCGATAGGCAATTTTTTACGCAAATCGAGTTTGGATGAATTACCTCAATTATGGTCAATCATTAAGGGCGATATGAGTTTTGTTGGGCCTCGTCCAGCATTATTTAACCAAGATGATTTAGTGGCATTACGTACTGAACAAGGCGTTCATACACTTGTTCCTGGTTTGACGGGCTGGGCTCAAGTTAATGGTCGTGATGAATTGCCCATTCCTCAAAAAGTGATGTTGGATGTGGAGTACTTAGAAAACCAATCCTTGTGGTTAGACATTAAGATAATTGGTCTAACTTTTTTAAAGGTTATTAAGTCGCATGGTGTTTCTCATTAAATGTTCAAAATATCATCACTAACAAGAATAAGTTTATTGCAATAATGAACAGATGAGCTTAAGCTCAACTGACTGCCAGTGAGGCAGTTTTATGCTAAATAACAAGGAGTAAGGACTATGTTTAAAAAGGTACTAATGTCATTAGTTTTGGCAACGGTGTTAGCAACAGGATTTGCATATGCAATGGATAAAATTAATATCAACACGGCAACACAATCAGAGTTGCAAACATTGAATGGCGTGGGTGAGGCAACTGCTGCTGCGATTATTCAATATCGTGAAGATAATGGTATGTTTAAGTCAGTGGAGGACTTAATGAACGTCAAAGGGATTGGTAGCAAAAAAGTAGAAACGTTAACGGATAGTGTAAGCGTTTCTAAATTAGAATAAGCTCAGTTTTTTAATAATAGGGCGCAATTAGTTTTGCTAATTGCGCCTTTTTTATGTCGGTAATAAATGAGCTAGCTTCATTCTTTATCTCAATAATACTAAATTAGATAATTTTACTCAGATTGTTCTCGTTAAATAGACAAATCAATCGTCAATTTCTGTTGCAGGTTATTTTGTTCAACCAAGTTTAATGGTTCATCTGTTAGCGTTGAGATAAAAAACACATCTTCTACTTGGTCGCCTAAAGTGACGAGTTTAGCACTGCTAAGTTGGATATCTTGTTGTAAAAAAACTTGGGCAACAGAAGAAAGAAGTCCCGGTCTATCATGGGTTTTTAGTTCCATTACGGTGTGGTTTTGTTGTTCATTGGTTTGAAAGTGAATACTGGGTGTTGTTTCGAACAATTTCATTTTTCTAGGCGTAATAACTGAGCTAACGTTTTTGATTTCATCTAAGTTATTGAGTTGTTTTTCTAATGCATGCGTGATATCTGTTTGGTGTTGATTTAAACCGTTAACGATGTAGGTATTGAGTGTGTAGCCATCAGAGGTAATACTAATTTTAGCATCGAGAATATCTAGCTGTAGTTGTTCTAAACACGCAGTAGTTGCTGCAAAAATTCGAGGTTTATCTTTAGTGCAAATAAATATCTCAAGCATATTTTCTTGATCGTGTTTTCTACTGCAAACGAGTGTCGCTGACATTGGGTTTTGTATGCGACACGCTAATTGCCAACAGATCTCATTGACAGTGTGACGTAAAAAATAATCAGACTCATAATGCTGCCATAAGTCAGTTATTTGTTGTTCTGAAAATGATTGATCAATAAGCGATTTTAATGCTGAAGCTTGTTGACGCTGACTTTTTTCTGCCGTGTTTTTTGCGACTTCATCATGATGAATCAACCATTCTTTAGTCGTGTAATAAAGCTGTTTTAACAAGGAATCACGCCAACTATTCCATAGGTTATTATTCGTGGCACGAATATCGGCAACCGTTAATAAGTAGAGATAATTAAGACGCTCGACAGTGTTTACTTTCTCTCCAAATATTTTAATAACTTCGGGGTCATGAATATCATATTTCTGTGCGGTTGCAGACATGGTGAGATGCTGGCGAACTAAAAATGTCACAATATCCGTATCAAAATCGCTTAGACTGTGTTGCATGCAAAACGCGGCAGCATCAACCACTCCTAGCTTACTATGATCGCCACCACGACCTTTAGCGATATCATGAAATAGGCCGGCAATAAATAATAATTCTGGTTTTGGCAGTTGTTCGTAAACTTCAGAACACAGTGGGAATTCCGTCTGATATTCTGGGCATGAAAATCGTCGTAAGTTCCTCACTAGGAATAAAGTATGTTCATCTACCGTGTAGGCGTGAAATAGATCATGTTGCATTTGTCCGACAATCTGTCCAAATGCAGGCAAATATGCACCTAAAATCCCTAATCTATTCATCCGCCGAAACTCATGGGTAATGCCTTTCGGTTGGCGAAGAATTTCCATGAATAGGCTACGGTTTTTGATATCAGCTCGGAAGCGCTTATCAATAAGATGTCGATGAGCATGAAGTTGGCGAATGGTATCGGCACGAATGCCTTTGATCTCAGGCTGCTGTTGTAATATTAAAAATACTTCCAGCATGGCGTAAGGGTAAAAAGCAAAGATCCCTGAATTGATCGTTTCAAGATAACCATTATGGATTTGGAATCGTCTGTTGATCGGTTCAATATGAGGTGTTTCATCGGCGAGGATGATATTTTCTTCAAAAAGTTGCAATAATAACTCATTCATTTGACTCACTGAACGAGCGCAACGGTAGTAGTCCTTCATGAAATGTTCGACAGCAAGTCGACTATCCGTTTCTTGATACCCAAGATGTTTGGCGACTTCACGCTGATGATCGATCATTAGCTTTTCTTGTTTGCGATTTGCAACCAGGTGAAGTGAAAAACGAACGCGCCACAAAAATCGCTGAGCTTTATCTAATCGTTGATATTCACTATTCGCAAGAAAACCTTTTTGTTTTAGACCCTTTAGATCTTTTACGTCGAAATGTTGTTGAGCGACCCAACTAATAACCTGCAAATCACGTAAACCGCCAGGCGATTCTTTAATATTGGGTTCTAAGTTATTTGAAGAGTCATTGTATTTGAGGTGACGTTGTAATTGTTCTTGTTTCTTTTGTTGATAAAAGCGGCGTGTATCCCACGTCTTGTGATTGATAGTGAGTTGCTGCAATGCAGAATATAAGGCTTTTTCACCACATAATAATCGTGTTTCGAGCAGGTTAGTGGCAACGGTAATATCATCTTCTGCTTGCTGACGACATTCTTGAATTGTACGGAGACTATGACCGATTTCAAGGCCTATATCCCACAGTTGAGTTAGAAATGTAGAAAGCTCACTGGGTGGTTGTTCAGAAATAGATTCATCGAGTAATATTAATAAATCGATATCAGAATAAGGATGGAGTTCGCCACGACCATAACCACCCACTGCGATAAGACTGATCGGTGCATCTACTGAGATATGATGCCGCCATAAGTCTTGCAATACTTCATCGATAAAAACAGCACGTTGTTGTACCAACGTGATGATATCTGCTTGTTCTTCAAACTGTTGTTTTAGAAAAGCTTGGCCTTCTTTGAGCGCGCTGCGATAAAAAGCAATATTAAGCGTGTCTGAATTAGGTTGTTGATTATTACCTATTTGCCAAAGTGATAACAGTGAGCTTGTCATGAGTTAAATCACTTCATCCTTACGTAAGGTCAGGATCTCGTGTCCTGTATCAGTCACTAAAATAGTATGTTCCCACTGAGCTGATAAAGAACGATCTTTGGTGACTACCGTCCAATTATCTGGCAGTTGTTTGATATGTCTTTTTCCTGCATTCACCATAGGTTCGATAGTAAATATCATACCCGCTTCAAGGACTAAACCAGTTCCTGGCGTTCCATAATGTAATACTTGGGGTTCTTCATGGAATCCTAGTCCAATACCGTGTCCACAATATTCTTGCACAATAGAAAAGTTTTGTGCTTCAGCATGGCGTTGGATAGCGTGACCAATATCACCTAGCTGAATGCCTGGTTTTACCATTGCAATCCCAATCAGCATGGCTTCACGTGCATTTTCGCAAAGGCGTTGAGCTAAGATAGACGTTTTACCAATATAAAACATCTTACTGGTATCACCGTGATAGCCGTCTTTAATTACGGTGATATCAATATTGATGATATCGCCATCTTTAAGTTTCTTGTCACTAGGAATGCCATGACAAATAACATGATTGACGGAGGTACAAATCGATTTTGGAAAGCCATGATAGTTTAAAGGGGCGGGGATCGATTGCTGAACATCTACAATATAATCATGACAAATTTTGTCTAACTCGTCAGTGGTAATACCGGCAACTACATGAGGTTCAATCATTGTCAGTACGTCAGCAGCTAGACGACCAGCTACACGCATTTTTTCGATTTCTGCTGTTGTTTTGATACTAACTGCCATGATTGAATGGTTTCCTTGAGATGGTAGAGGGGATAATATTTAGTCTGAGTGCTAGTGTGCCGGAAAATAACTGAAACGACCAGTAAATTGATGATAATAGACCATAAGTTTTGCCGGATTTAAGGTCGTTTCATTTCATCGTTGAACCCGAGCATTACCCGAACATTATTAGTGAGCCAAGTTCTTAAGTGTAATTTAATTAATTGAAAAGGTCGATAATGTGCTAGTGATCGCGATAAACAGATTGATTTTACTTTGTTTTTATACGTGAATTGTGGAATAATATGCGCGCCTAATATAAGGCACAAATCACACATGCACCGACACAAGTCTCGGGGTGCTAACAGCTTAGTCAGTTAGTCGATACTTGGGGTGTGTGGAGGTTTAACCCCACATTTAATATAAAGGTTTTAATTAAAATGGCTAAAACAACAATGCGCCAAATGCTTGAGGCAGGCGTTCACTTCGGTCACCAAACTCGTTACTGGAACCCAAAAATGGGTCCATTTATTTTTGGTAAACGTAATAATATCCATATCATGAATCTTGAGCACAGCTTACCGATGTTCAATGATGCATTGAACTTCGTTGGTAAATTGGCTTCTAAAAAAGGTCGTATCCTATTCGTTGGTACAAAACGTGCGGCACAAGATCCTATCCGTGAAGATGCAGAACGTGCAGGTATGCCTTATGTAAATCGTCGTTGGTTAGGTGGTATGTTGACTAACTACCAAACTGTGCGTAAATCAATCAAACGTTTAGATACTATTCAAGAAATGATCGAGTCTGGCAAATTAGAAGGCTTGAAAAAGAAAGAAGTTTTAAACTTGACACGTGAACAAGAAAAATTAGAAAAAAGCATTGGTGGTATCCGTAAAATGGGTGGTTTACCTGATGCGTTATTCGTTATCGATGTTGATCATGAACGTATTGCTATTCAAGAAGCTAACAAGTTAGGTATTCCTGTTATTGCTGTCGTTGATTCCAATAGCAATCCTGATGGCGTTGACTATGTCATTCCTGGTAATGACGATTCTATGCGTGCTATCAAACTTTATACATCAAGCATGGCTGAAGCGATTTTAGAAGCTCGTGCAGCAGTTGCAAGTGGTGCTGAAGAGATGGCTGACGTTGTTGCTGAAAGTACTGAAGCGGCGGCTGAGTAACATCATCTAGTTAAATCAAGTATGCAGGCTCACTAGTTTAGTGGGCCTGCATTGTATGTGCGGCTAGATTCTAGCTAAACATAGTTCAAAGATATAAAGGGCTAAAACAAATGGCAATTACTGCTGCATTAGTAAAAGAACTGCGTGAGCGTACAGGTTCAGGCATGATGGAATGTAAAAAAGCGTTGGTAGCAACGAACGGTGATATCGAAGTTGCAATCGATGAAATGCGTAAATCTGGTTTAGCTAAAGCAGATAAAAAATCTGATCGCATCGCGGCTGAAGGTGTTGTTGCAATTGAAATCAGTGCTGATGGTAAACAAGCTGTTATGTTAGAAATTAACTCTGAAACTGATTTTGTTGCTAAAGCAGAAGATTTTATGGCTTTTGTCAGCAATGTTTCTAAAACAGTATTGAATGCTCAACCTGTCGATCTTGAAACATTAATGGCATTGCCATTGAATGGTACGGGTGAGTCGATTGAAGTTGTTCGTCAAGCACTAGTTGCAAAAATTGGCGAAAACATCAAAGTACGTCGCTTTGCCTTAATGGCAACTGATAACGGTATCATCGGTTCATATCGTCATGGTGACCGTATCGGCACAATGGTTAAAATGACCGGTAATGACTCGTCACTCGCTAAAGATTTAGCAATGCATGTTGCTGCTAACCGTCCACAAGCTATTTCTGCTGCAGACTTACCTGCAGAATTGCTTGAAAAAGAACGCGATATCGTTGCAACACAAGCAAAAGAAAGTGGCAAACCAGACGCTATTGTTGAAAAAATGGTTGAAGGCCGCATGAGCAAGTTCGTTAATGAAATCAGCTTTATGGGTCAACCATTTGTTAAAGATCCTGATGTTACTGTTGAGCAGCTAGTTAAAAAAGCAAATGCAACCGTTGAAGCATTTGAATTTTTTGAAGTTGGTGAAGGTATTGAAAAAGCAGTAGATAACTTTGCAGAAGAAGTAATGGCGCAAGTGAAGGGTAACTAAGTAATGACAGAAACAGGCAATAAACCAGCTTACAAACGTGTTCTACTTAAATTAAGTGGTGAGGCGTTAATGGGGGATGCTGACTACGGCATCCAACCTGAGGTGATTGCCCGTTTTGCGACAGAAATCTCCGAGCTCAGCGCACAAGGTGTTGAGCTTGGGATTGTCATTGGTGGTGGTAATATATTTCGTGGGGCGGGTTTAGCGGCCAGTGGAATGGATCGTGTTAGTGGCGATCATATGGGCATGTTAGCTACGGTTATGAATGCATTAGCACTACAAGATGCCTTAGAGCAAAAAGGTTCGTTTTGCCGCGTCATGTCAGCAATACGAATAAATGAAGTCTGTGAAGATTATTTACGTCGTCGTGCCATTCGCCATTTAGAAAAAGGGCGCATTGTTATTTTTGCAGCCGGCACAGGAAATCCATTTTTTACAACGGATTCTGCTGCCAGCCTTCGTGCGGTGGAAATCGGCGCTGATTTGCTGATAAAAGCAACACAAGTAGATGGCGTTTATACTGCCGATCCTAAAAAAGACCCCAATGCAGTTCGTTATGATGAGCTGAGTTATGACGAAGTTATTACTAAACGTTTAGCCGTAATGGATATGACTGCAGTAGTGATGTGTCAAGAGCAACAAATGCCTTTACGCGTCTTTAATGTACATAAAGAAGGTAACTTGACCAAACTTATTTACGGTGAAAATATTGGTACACTAGTTAGATAATTTTAGGTTTGATAGGTTTTCAGGTTAAAACATCAAGTTCAAGCTAGTCAGGTTAATAGCTAAGTAGGATACAAAAACATGATTGAAGATATTAAAAAAGATGCGGCTGATAGAATGCAGAAAAGTGTTAGCTCGCTCACATCAGCAATGGCTAAAATTCGTGCCGGTCGAGCACATACCAGTTTACTAGATCAGATCATGGTGCCGTATTACGGCTCTGATGTAGCATTAAGCCAAGTGGCAAATGTAGGGATTGAAGACTCTCGTACTTTAACTGTCACGCCTTGGGAAAAAAACATGTTGTCAGTGGTTGAAAAAGCCATTATGACGTCAGATTTAGGTGTTAACCCAAATAGTGCGGGTATGACTATTCGTATTCCAATCCCACCTTTGACTGAAGAGCGCCGTAGAGATATGGTTAAAATCGCTAAAAATGAGGCTGAAGGTGCTCGTATTGCCGTTCGTAATATTCGACGTGATGCAAATAGTACTTTGAAAGACCTATTAAAGGAAAAAGACATTTCTGAAGATGAAGAGCGTGGCGCAGTAGAAATCATCCAGAAATTGACTGATTCAACAATTAAACAAATTGAAGCCGTATTCGCTGAAAAAGAAATAGACTTGATGGAAGTTTAACGGCGGATACCTGTCCGTCATTTAACTACTCATGTCAGAGGAAGCCCACCCAGTCCCCCAACACATTGCTATCATTATGGATGGTAATGGACGCTGGGCGAAAAAACGTCTCCGCCCTCGTTTTATGGGCCATAGAGCGGGTGTGAAATCTGTCGAAAATATTGTTAAACACTGTATTGAACGTAACGTTGCTGTACTGAGTTTATTTGCATTTAGCAGTGAAAATTGGCGACGACCAAGTAAAGAAGTTAGTTTGTTAATGGAATTGTTTGCCTTGTCATTAAAACAACAAGTTAAACGGTTGCATAGCAATAATATTCGTCTACGAATTATTGGTGATGTCAGCAAGTTTTCTTCAAGCTTACAAAAACAAATTTCCCAAGCTGAAAACTTAACAGCAACTAACACGGGTTTAACTATTAATGTCGCTGCTAATTATGGTGGGCGATGGGATATTACACAGTCAGTCAAACATCTGGCAGAAAAAGTAATAAAAGGCGAATTGTTACCTGAAGATATTACTGAAGAGACAATATCTGCAGGGCTAACGACTGCTGAAATTCCAGAACCAGATCTATTTATTCGTACGGGTGGCGAACAACGAGTTAGTAACTTTTTATTATGGCAAATGGCCTATACCGAATTCTTTTTTACCGAAACATTATGGCCGGATTTTGATGGAACTGAATTAGATAAAGCGATTAACTCTTTTTGCCTGCGTGAACGACGTTTTGGTCAAACATCTGAACAATTACGAGAAAACAATAATGCTTAAACAGCGATTATGGACTGCGGGTCTTTTGATCCCCGTGGTGATGCTAAGCATTTTATACTTGCCCATATCAATCTTACAGTGGCTGTTTGCCGGCGTGATTATTTTGGCCGCTATCGAATGGTTTGCCATAATTGGTTATGCAGGCCGGGTGCAGATGATGTTGGCGATAGTAGCATTGGGGATAATTAGCGGCCTAATGTGTTTGCTGTCCACAAATACGTTAATGTTGATGCCTATAATTGTATGGGGACTTATTTTACTGATTGTCAGTCGTTATGCACATCGCCCGATGCCCGCGTTCATTCAAGCATGCTTAATGAAACGATATAATGCGTTAATTTTAGCCTCTCTAGTATTAGCCTTATTTGGTCATGGTGCTGTGATACTTCATCAATCTAGCGACTTAGGTCCACAACAATTATTGTTTGTTATAGTCTTAGTTTGGCTGGCCGATACCGGTGGTTATTTTGCAGGTAAAAGATGGGGTAAAACGCCGTTAGCTAAGGCAATCAGTCCTAATAAAACATGGGAAGGCGTAGCAGGCGCGATAGTGTTGGGGTGGATTTGGACTTTAATCGGCTATAACGTAGGAATATCTGGTTCGTTAAGCTTATCTCAATGGTTAATATTATCTCTGGTAGCGTTGCTTATTTCTGTAGTCGGCGATCTATTTGAAAGTCTATTTAAACGTTGTCATAAGGTTAAAGACAGCGGCAATTTATTGCCTGGTCATGGTGGCATGTTGGATCGACTAGATAGCTTAATCGCAGCAGTACCTATATTTACCGCTAGTTTGTTTTTATTAGGAGCATTTTAAATGCAAGCTGTCACCTTATTGGGCTCAACAGGATCAATTGGCGTTAGTACCTTGGATGTATTGTCTCAGCATCCTGATAAATATTGGGTTTATGCGCTGACAGCAAATCGGTCAGTAGAACGATTATTCGAACAGTGTCAATGTTTCAACCCTGTTTTTGCAGTAATGTTGGATGAAAAGGCTGCTTTGCAGTTAGCTGACAAATTAAAAGCGGTTGGTAGTGCGACGCAGGTTATATCAGGACCAAATGCCTTGTCGAAAGTCGCTGAGAGTGAACATACTGATTATGTTGTAGCCGCCATTGTAGGTGCCGCTGGTTTGATGCCAACCCTTGCTGCTGCGCGTGCTGGCAAACACATTATGTTGGCAAACAAAGAAGCTTTAGTGATGAGCGGTGGTTTGTTTATGCGCGAGGTAGAAGCCAATGGTGCAACATTATTACCAGTAGACAGCGAACATAATGCTATTTGGCAATGTTTACCTGTGGGTTCAAAGCAACAATATCATTATGATGGCAAGGGTGTTCGGAAAATAATTTTAACGGCATCTGGTGGACCATTTAGAGATTATGCCTTTGCGGACCTTGAACATGTAACACCAGAACAAGCTGTAGCTCACCCAAATTGGTCGATGGGTCAAAAGATATCAGTCGATTCCGCAACAATGATGAACAAGGGATTGGAAGTGATTGAAGCACATTGGTTATTTGGTTTACCAGCCTCTCAAATTGATGTGGTATTACATCGCCAAAGCATCATTCACTCGATGGTTGATTATGTTGATGGTTCAGTATTGGCTCAGATGGGTAATCCTGATATGAGAACGCCCATTGCTAATGCTTTGGCATGGCCGAAAAGAATTGAATCAGGCGTTGAGCCTTTAAATTTAGCTACGGTTGGTCGACTAGACTTTTCGGTGGCTGATCATAAACATTTTCCATGCTTAGCATTAGCATACCAAGCACTAAATGCTGGTGGAACAAGCACGGCAATTTTAAATGCTGCCAATGAAGTAGCAGTCGAAGCCTTTTTACAAAGGCAGATCAAGTTTACTCAAATCCCGCAAATTATTGAGCAGGTATTATCAAAAATAACCGCCCATGATGGGGATACATTAGAGCAAGTCTTAGCTGATGATGCTCTAGCACGCGCCTTAGCCATAGAGTTGACTCACTAATTATGCAATCACTGTTATTTTTTATTATCGCATTAGCTATATTAGTTGTTATCCATGAATTTGGTCATTTTTGGGTTGCTCGACGATGCGGCGTTAAAGTCCTTAAATTCTCAGTAGGATTTGGCAAACCTTTATGGCAAAAGCAAGGTAAAGATGGCACGCAATATATTTTAGCGGCTATCCCTTTAGGCGGCTTTGTAAAGATGCTTGATGAGCGCGAAGGTGATGTCGCAGATGAAGATCTAGACAAAACATTTAATCGCAAACCTTTACGATCTCGCGTTGCCATTGTTGCGGCTGGACCTATTGCTAATTTGTTATTTGCAGTGATGGCGTACTGGATTATCTTTATGGTCGGCATTCCTGGTCTACGATCTATTGTCGATGAGGTAGTACCTGAATCTCCTGCAGCCTATGCGCAATTGATAGGTGGTGATGAAATTCTTCGGGTTGAAGGCCGTGATACACCGACATGGTTAGCCGTGCATAAAGCTTTGGCGCGCATAGCAGAAAGTGGTGGGAGTGCAGAATTAAGTGTAAATACTGGCAGTGCTGAAGTTTCACGGTCAATTGATATACCAAAGTGGCAGTTTGATCCTGATGCACCAGAGTCGCTCTTACAAGTACTGGGCATTAGCCCAATTAATATCGCTTTAAAACCAGTTCTCGGTACTATTTTAGAAGGCGGACCTGCAGACCGCGCGGGTTTACAAGTAGGTGACGAATTGATTGCTGCTGATGATGTGCTTATCGGTAGTTGGTCGGCTTGGGTAACCTTGATAAGAGCTAATGCAGAGAAAGCGCTAACAGTAAATATTAAACGCGCTGAACAAAATATCAGTGTAATTTTAACACCGCAGAGAACCGCAGAAGATGTAGGACAAATAGGTGCGGGTGTCGATGTTAGCAAGACCACTGTGCCAGCAGGGTTAGAGACAGAATTACGATATTCCCCTATATCCGCAATAGGTCAAGCCGTACTTGAAACATGGCAATTTTCGAGTTCCACCGTCAAAAGTTTGGGTGGAATGTTAACAGGAACGGTGTCTAGCAAGAATATTGGTGGCCCCATTACTATTGCGCAATATGCCGGTGCTTCTGCGGAACGAGGTGTAATGTCATTCCTCAGCTTTTTAGCAATGATCAGCATTAGTTTAGGTATATTAAATTTGTTGCCTATTCCAGTGTTAGATGGCGGCCATCTAGCAATGTATATTGTTGAGTGGTTACGCGGTTCTCCGCTATCTGAGCAGGCTCAATTACAAGGGCAAAAGGTCGGCATGGTGCTGCTTTTGATGTTGATGTTTCTAGCCTTTTTCAATGACTTATCAAGACTGTTTGGATAATGGCGCTAATTACGGTTACACTAACGTTTTTACGTCCCTAAAAATTTAATAATAATGACAAAAATACTCCAGATACTTGCATTACTGTTACTCACTAATATCGCTTTGGCTGAGTCTTTTACAATAAAAGATATTCGGGTCGAGGGGTTACAGCGGATTTCAGCGGGAACCGTCTTTAACTTTTTGACAGTAAAAGTGGGCGATGAAATGACTGATAAGGATGCGCAAAGTATTATTCGTGCGCTATTTAAATCGAAATACTTCAATGACGTTGAAGTAGAGCAACAAGATGGTGTATTAGTTATTAAGGTGAGTGAACGACCCGCAATATCGAGTATAGAGTTTGTTGGTAATAAGGATCTTGATAGCAAAGACTTATTAAAGTCACTTAGCCAAATTGGTTTTGCTGAAGGTCAAGTTTATGAAAAAGCAATGCTTGAGCGTGTAGAGCTAGAGTTAGAACGCCAATATTTCAGCCGCGGTAAATACGGTGTTACGATTGAATCAGAGGTGACACCGTTATCTCGCAATCGCGTGGCAGTCCGTATTACGATGGCAGAGGGCGTAATTGCCACCATTGGTAGCATTAATATTGTAGGTAATACGGCTTATGATGAAGAAGAATTACTCGTAGACTTTGAATCAACTACAGGTAGTTGGTTGTCTGTTTTTACCAGTGATAATCAATATTCACGGCAGAAATTATCAGCTGATTTGGAAACCTTACGTTCATTTTATTTAGATCGCGGTTATGTTGATTTCACGGTTGAATCAACGCAAGTAACTATTACCGATGATAAAAAGCACATGTTTATCACCATTAATATTTCCGAAGGCGCACGTTATAAAATTAAAGAAGTGCGTCTAGCCGGTGACTTGATAGTGCCAGAAAAAGAATTGTTTGAATTAGTGACGATTAGAAAAGACGCTGTTTTCTCTCGTAAAGCAATCACAAAAACCACAGAAGCACTAACGGGCCGTTTGGGTGATGACGGTTATGCTTTTGCCAATGTTAATGCAGTACCGTCAATTGATCGTGATGCCAACGAAGTATCATTGACCTTCTTTATAGATCCCGGCCGTCGAGCTTATGTACGCAGAATTAATATCGCGGGTAATAGTAAAACACGCGATGTAGTTTTACGTCGTGAAATGCGCCAACAAGAAGCTTCATGGATCTCAACTAAAGATGTCAATCAATCTCGTGCGAGGATTCAACGTCTTGGATATTTTGAAGATGTAAACGTAGAAACTAATCCCGTTGCAGGCACCGCTGATCAAGTCGATCTTGATTATAATGTGACCGAAATGGCATCAGGTAGCTTGTCTGCTGGTATAGGGTTTTCACAAACAGATGGTTTGATTTTTAACGCTAATGTCACACAGAAGAATTTCTTAGGTAGTGGTAAACATATCAACTTTGGTTTTAATAATAGCAGTATAAATACGGTCTATAGCTTTGGTTATACAAATCCGTTTGTGACAGTTGATGGCATTAGCCAGGGCTTTAATGCTTTTTATAGACAGACAGATACAACAAACGCTAATCTAGCTCGTTATAATACTGATGTGTGGGGTGGGGACATTAGCTTTGGTATCCCTATTTCTGAAGAAAACCGCATTCGATTAGCATTAGGGTATGAAAATACAACATTGAAACTTCCTAATAATAATCTTATCCAGCGTTACCAAGATTTTATTGATAAAGAAGGCTCGAAATTTGATACTTGGTCACTGACTTTAGGCTGGTCTAATGATAGCCGTAACAATGCAACCCTGCCAACGAGTGGTATGAACCAAAGTTTATCTGCTGAAGTGTCTGTTCCAATTGGATCGTTACAGTATTATAAATTACGTTATAAAAATGATTGGTATCACCCAATTAGTGATTCGTTAACCCTGGCTTTAGGGGGGAATCTTGGCTATGCTGATGGCTATGGAGATACAGATGAATTACCTTTCTTTCAAAACTTTTATGCCGGTGGTATGCGAAGTGTGCGCGGCTTCCAGTCAAATACACTCGGCGTTAAAGAGAACGGTCAAGCTCTAGGGGGTAACTTTCTAGTAACAGGTGGTGCCGAAATTATCTTTCCTGTGCCGTTTATGAAAAAAACATTAAAATCATTCCGATTAAGTGCCTTTACTGATTTTGGTAACGTCTATGATGTTAGTGAAGATTTTGATACGAGTTTATTACGTTATTCAGCAGGTCTTTCTGCCATTTGGATCTCACCGTTTGGTGCGATGTCATTCAGTGTGGCAGCACCATTTAATGAACAAGAAGGTGATACAACAGAGTCCTTCCAGTTCTCATTAGGCTCAACATTTTAGTTAAATTTTAATGGAGAAAAGTGTGAAAAAAATGAAGTTAAGTTGGTTGTTATTGGCACTTGTTTTTGTTGGTACATCAGTTAGTGCCGCAGAATTAAAAATAGGTGTGGTAAATGCGGGTGCGGTACTTGATCAATCACCGCAAAAAACGCAGGCGTTGTCGCGCCTAGAAAAGGAATTTTCAGCGCGTGGTAAATCATTAGAAGGTAAGCTTAAAGCGCTTAGAGCTGACCAAGATAAATTATCAAAAGACGGTGCAATCCTCGGTGCAGATGAACAAAAATCTAAAGAACGTAAAATTTTGTCGGATCAGCGCGAATTAAAACGTTTACAAGATGAGTATAGTGAAGACTTATCTATTCGTCGTAATGAAGAATTACGTAAACTAGAACAAAAAATTGCACAAACTATCGTTGATTTAGCTAAAAAAGAATCATATGACTTAGTTGTTTATCAAGGTGTAATTTATGCTAGCGATAAGGTCGATATGACCGCTAAAGTCTTAGCGTTACTTAAAGCTCAAAAGTAGGCTGGTTAGATAGTGGCGTGGACGCTAGCTGAAATAGCTAAACATATTGATGGCGTTGTGCTCGGCGATGATTCATCAGAAGTAGAAAGCTTTGCAACATTAGAGCATGCTTCTAATCATCAAATTAGCTTTTTAGCGAATTTAAAATATAAAAAATTTTTAGCTAAAACAGCGGCAGGTGCTGTCATTGTAAACGCTGAGGCAGCGTCCTTAGTCCCCAATAATGCTATCGTAGTCGAAGATCCCTATGTCGCTTATGCCAAAGCGGCACGTTTATTAAATCCTGTTAGCTTTCATGGAGCAGGAATTGCCACTAGTGCAGTGGTAAGTGATGATGCCGTTATTCATGAAAGTGCTTCAATAGGTGCTCAGGCAGTCATTGAGTCGGGTGTTGAAATAGCTGAACACGTAGTGATAGGCCCTAACTGTGTTATACAGACGGGAGTCAAAGTGGGGGCTGGATCAAGACTAACCGCCAACATCACCTTATGTACAGGTGTGAAAATCGGTGCGCGTTGTATTATTCATCCTGGAGTTGTTATTGGCGCAGACGGCTTTGGCATCGCTAATGATAAAGGGCAGTGGATTAAAGTACCTCAAGTAGGCAGTGTCAAAGTTGGTGATGATGTCGAGATCGGTGCGAATACGACAATAGATCGTGGTGCAATTGAGGATACGATTATCGGTCAAGGAGTGAAACTTGATAACCAAATCCAAATTGGACACAATACGATTATCGGTGATCACACCGTAATAGCAGGTTGTGTAGGCATCGCAGGTAGCACAACAATAGGTAATCACTGTGTAATTGGTGGTGGAGTAGGTATCGGTGGCCATATTACTATTGCCGATGGTGTTCAATTGACCGGAATGACCATGGTTACTAAGTCAATCACTAGTTCGGGTGTTTATTCTTCAGGTATCCCCGCTGAGCCGACAGCCCTATGGCACAAAAATGTAATACGCTATCGTCAAATGGATAAATTAGTTGCTCGGGTTAAAGAATTAGAGGAGAAATTGAGATAGTCATCCTATTTCTCTAAATTTTACTACTGCTAAGCTAAAACAAGACATTAGAATAAACTAATTAACAAAACGTTAAGGATCAAAGCATTGAACACTATCGATATACACGAAATACAACGATTGTTACCTCATCGGTATCCTTTTTTATTAGTCGATCGTGTTATTGAATATACACCAGGCGAACATTTAGTCGCGATTAAGAATATAACATTTAATGAACCTCAATTCACTGGTCACTTTCCTCAACGAGTAATCATGCCTGGCGTGTTAATTCTTGAGGCATTAGCTCAAGCAACCGGATTATTAGCATTTAAAACGGCTGATGATGTACAGTCTGATAATGCACTTTATTACCTGGCGGGCATTGATAATGCAAGATTCAAAAAGCCCGTAGAACCTGGTGACCAACTTAAGTTGGAAGTTAAGCTAGTCAAAAATAAACGTAATTTTTGGAAATTTAGTGCTGAAGCATCTGTAGACGGCGAGACAGTTGTAACTGCAGATATTATGTGTGTTCATCAAGAAATGCCTAAATGATCCACAAAACAGCTATTATTGATCCTTCGGCGAATATCGCCGAAAATGTAAGTATAGGTGCTTATTCAATTATTGGTGCTAACGTCGATGTGAGTGCTAATTGTGAAATTGGTCCTCATGTCGTGATCAATGGACCGACAAAAATTGGTAAAAATAATAAAATTTACCAATTTTCATCAATAGGTGAAGATCCGCAGGATAAAAAATATGCCGGTGAAGCTACATTATTAGAAATTGGTGATAATAATCTCATTCGTGAAAGTGTGACTATAAATCGCGGTACCGTACAAGGCGGTGGTATTACAAAAATTGGTGATAATAACTGGATCATGGCTTATGTGCACATAGCCCATGACTGTTTGCTAGGTAACGATAATATTATTGCTAACAATACATCTTTAGCGGGTCACGTTATTATCGATGATTGTGTTGTTTTGGGTGGCTTCAGTCTAATAAGCCAGTTTAATAAGATTGGCTCATATGCTTTCAGCGCAATGGGTAGTGTGATATCGCGTAATATTCCACCCTATGTATTAGTGTCAGGACACATGGCAAAACCAATTGGTGTTAATGTCGAAGGTTTACGTCGTCGGCAATTTACAGAAGAACAAATAAAAAATATTAAACAAGCTTATAAATTGGTTTATCGGTCTGGATTACGTATTGAAGAAGCTGAACAAAAACTTGAGCAACTTAGACACAATCAGCCCGAATTAGGTATATTATGTGCTTTTTTAAAAACGCAGCACGGCGGTATCATTCGTTAATATGAAATATTTACCTGTTTAGATAGTCAATCTCAAAAAAATATAATTGCCTAAAATATATGTAATTTCTGCTCAATACATTCCTGTATGCAATCAAAAATGCTGCGTTAATCGTTAGCTGGCGTCGCGCTGATTTTATGTATACTTAAATCTGCACCATCATATTCTTGTTCTTGTGATAAACGTAAGCCCAATACTTTTTTAAGCGTACCGTAGACAAGATAACCCCCGACAAAAGCAATGCTTATGCCTAAGGCCGTGCCAATAAGTTGTGAAGGTAGACTTACACCACCCAGTCCCCCCAATGCTAACTGACCAAATATCCCGGCAGCAACGCCACCCCAAAGTCCACAGATACCATGTAAAGGCCAAACACCAAGCACGTCATCTATTTTCCACCTGTTTTGGGTTAAGGTGAAAGCATAAACAAATAATCCTCCTGCTATACCACCGGTAAGGAGCGCACCAAGAGGGTGCATAATGTCTGAACCTGCGCAGATGGCAACTAATCCTGCTAGCGGTCCGTTGTGTACAAAACCTGGATCGTTACGGCCAACTAGGCATGCGACCAAGGTGCCACCCACCATCGCCATTAGAGAGTTAACCGCTACAAGACCACTAATACCATCAATTTCTTGAGCAGACATAACATTAAAACCAAACCAGCCTACCGTTAATATCCACGCACCTAAGGCTAGAAAAGGGATGTTTGAGGGGGGATGGGCATAGACTTCGCCCTTTTTACCATATCGCCCATGACGTGGACCGAGATGTAAAACAGCAGCTAATGCAATCCAGCCACCTACAGCATGCACGACAACTGAACCCGCAAAGTCATGAAAACTCGCTCCGAAAGTGCTTTCTAACCATGTTTGAAAACCAAACAAGTTATTCCAACTTATTCCCTCGAATAGTGGATAAATAAAACCTGCCAGCATAAAGGTCGCAATGAGTTGTGGATTAAATTTTGCTCTTTCAGCAATACCACCAGAAACAATCGCAGGGATTGCCGCAGCAAAAGTAAGTAAGAAAAAGAATTTCACAAGTGCATAGCCGTTACTGTCAATTAAGGCAGGCGCAGCTTGAAAGAAATTAACACCATAAGCGATGCTGTAACCTATGAAAAAGTACGCAATCGTTGAAATCGCAAAATCCATAATGATTTTGACCAAAGCATTTACTTGATTCTTTTTACGAACTGTACCCACTTCTAAAAAAGCGAAACCAGCATGCATCGCAAGCACCATAATGGCACCGAGTAGAATAAACAGAACATCAGTAGCATTATGCACAGAGATTTCCTATAGATTGATAAATATGCTCTTTTTTAAAGCAATTTCTGCACCAATATAGACATTAGTAATTAATACAACAACCTAATGATTAGCATAATCAAATATGCGACACTGTCGTGTACTATATTGGTGCGAATTTTTATTGGGGGCTTTATTTTGGTGCGCATAAATGTCTTATCCACTTTAGCCTTAGATCAACGTATAATTAACGGCTGTATAAAATTACTAATTTGCCATAACGGCAACCGAGGACTGAATAGATGGATATTTACGCTTCAGATGATGAAAAAGGTGAAGAAATTAAACAATGGTGGCGAGATAATGGTCGTGCTGTACTAGTTACTATCGTGTTGAGCTGCGCATTAATCTTCTCTGGTCGTTATTGGCTTAATCACCAAGCAACAGTGACAGAACAGGCATCACTAAGCTATCAAGAATTAGCGTTATTACTTACTGAAGATAAAAAAGCTGAGACAGAACAAAAAGTGCAGCAACTTTTTAGTGAATTTTCATCAACACCTTATGCCGTATTTTCTGCATTTGATATGGCTAAAAAATCAGTTGAACTTGAAGATAATGATGCTGCGAAAACTTATTTTCAATGGATCATTGACCACGCTGAATTATCTGGGCATAAGGCATTAGCACAGTTACGACTTAGCGAGCTATTATTATCTGAATCGAAATTCGATCTTGCCTATGAGTTGATTAACCAGCCTACATCAACTAGCTTCACGTCATTATTTGCTGAGGCACAAGGTGATATTCTTGTTGCCCAGAATAAAGATAAGGATGCAAGAGCTGCATATCAAACTGCGATGATGAGCTTAGGGCAAGGGCAGCCACGCCAAAGCATATTGCAGCTCAAACTTGATGATGTGGCGATACCTCAATGATGGTTAAAATATTTCGAAATATCGGTGCGTTAATACTCATTACGTCGTTAACCGCCTGCGGTACGGTAAGTGGATGGTTTAAAGATGATGTCTACGAAGTACCACCTGCTGAGTTAACAGAGTTTACTCATGAATTTGAACCTAAAATTGCTTGGTCGACGGATACTGGCGGCTCTGATGATAACTATAATAGTCTAGATGCTTGGTTACAGGGCGAGGCTGTTGTAGCTATTGATTCGGAAGGTGAAGTGAATAGCTACAATGCCCAATCTGGCAAACGCCAGTGGCGAGTATCCCTTAAAGTGCCTGTCGCGACAGGTGTAGGTGGTGGTGATGGTCTTATTCTTGTAGGTACAAAAGAAGGCCAAGTGATTGCTTTGGATGAAAATAACGGCGACTTACTTTGGAAAGCGAAATTAAGCAGTGAAGTACTTGCACCACCAAAAGCAACTCAAGGGGTGGTTGTTGCCAGTACTTCTGATGGCCGTATGACGGGGTTATCTACAACAAGTGGCCAAGTATTATGGAATTATCAACGTGCGGTTCCTTTATTAAGTTTACGCGGTGCGAGTGCACCTGTTTTAGTTGACGATAAGGTCATTGCAGGCTATGCCAATGGCAAATTAGTCGCTTTGTCGATCATTGACGGCAAGGTGATGTGGGAAAAAAGCGTTGCGGTACCTCGAGGTAGAACTGAGCTTGATCGCCTAGTTGATATTGATTCTGATCCCGTTGTCATTAATAATACGGTCTATGTGGTGGCTTATCATGGCCGTGTAGCGGCACTATCACTTGATGATGGCTCCATCCTTTGGGCTCGTGATATGTCATCTCGATCAGGATTAGACGTAGCTGTGAATGAAGCCGTTTATGTTAGTGATGATGAAGGAAATGTTTGGGCGTTACAGGATGGTTCAGGTGATTCTCTTTGGCGGCAAACACGATTATTAAGACGTAAACTAACAGCACCAGTTGTCGTAGGTGATAATGTGATTGTGGGTGATCTTGAAGGTTATGTACACTGGATTTCTCGTCAAGATGGCCGTTTTACAGCACGCGTTAAAGTTGCTGATTCTGCTATTCGTAGCAAACCAGTAGTCAGTGATAACTTGGTCTTTGTTACCGCCGCCGATGGTACATTAACCGCATTCCGGATCCAATAATATGAAGTCAGTTATCGCCCTAGTTGGCCGCCCTAATGTGGGCAAGTCAACCTTATTTAACCGTTTAACACGCAGTCGCGATGCCTTAGTTGCAGATTTCTCGGGCCTTACTCGCGACAGAATCTATGGCACGGTTAAAAGTGATGGCTGTGACTTTATTTTGATTGACACCGGTGGGATGACTGCACAATCGGACAGTATGTCAGGTTTAATGCGCAAACAAGCAGATTTAGCGATACAAGAAGCTGATTTAGTTTTATTTTTGGTCGATGGTCGTGCTGGAATGACATCTGACGACCAAAATATTGCCCAAACATTACGTAATATTGATAAACCCATAATTCTAGTAATTAATAAGTCAGAAGGTGAACAGCGTGAGTTGGTTGCTGCGGATTTTTATGCGCTAGGCTTGGGTGAGCCGCAAGTTATTTCTGCTTCGCAAGGTCGTGGTACGGCAAATCTGATAGCTGCAATCACCGATAGCCTTCCAGCAGCATTGGCTATGGAAAGTGATGAAGAAGAAGAAAATGAAGAAACGAGAATGGGGATCCGCCTGGCTGTTTTAGGACGACCAAATGTTGGAAAATCCACATTAATCAATCGTATTATGGGTGAAGAACGTGTTGTGGCATTTGATGAGCCAGGCACAACCCGAGATAGTATTCATATTCCATTTGAAAAAGATGGTACTCGCTATACGTTGATTGATACTGCCGGAGTACGCAGACGATCAAAAGTATCCGAAATGTTAGAAAAATTCAGTATTGTAAAAACATTGCAGGCATTAGAAGAAGCTAATGTTGTTTTATTAGTACTTGATGCGCATGATGGTATTGTTGAACAAGATCTTCATCTAGCTGGGCTCATATTGCAAAGCGGACGCGCTCTAGTTATTGCTGTTAATAAATGGGATGGGTTAGAAAAAGGTGAACGCGATTGGGTAACGACCAATATTGAGCGACGTATACCATTTTTAAATTTTGCTAATACTCATTTCATCTCTGCCTTGCACGGTAGTGGGGTAGGTTTATTATTTAAGTCAGTTAAGCAAGCCTATGAGTCAGCGATGGCACAAATTCCAACGCCACGCTTAACACGAGTACTAGAAGATGCTGTGGCTGATCATCAACCACCAATGGTCAATGGTCGTAGGATTAAATTTCGTTATGCTCATCTTGGCGGAAAAAACCCACCACGTATTATTATTCATGGAAACCAAACGGATAAAACGCCGAATAGTTATATGAAGTATCTAGAAAACACCTTCAGGACGGTGTTAAAGTTGCATGGCACGCCGATAATGATTGAATTTAAAATGAGTGATAATCCGTTTAAGGATAAGAAGAAAAAATTAACTAATGAGCAATTAGTTAAAAAGAGACGTTTAGAAAATCAGCATTCAAATTTGAAAAAACGTCGTGATTAATTTTAGTGTTATTGAGAACGAATAGCAATAACAGTAAGATTAGTCAGTAACAATAGAACTCGATGTAGAGACTGCTCTGGAAGTGTTAAGACGTGAGAGCGGCATAAACTAAGTAGTTTTAGAAATATTTTTACAAACCATTCGTATTGTTTTCTACCCATCGTTCACCATCTTGTCTAGTTTCTTTTTTCCAAAATGGTGCCTGATGTTTTAGTTCTTCAATTAACCAGCTACAAGCATCTAAAGATGCACGACGATGAGCTGACCAACAAGCAATCAATACAATCGGATCAGCTGGATTTATCTCACCAACGCGATGAATGATCAAGACATCTAGCAAGTTCCAACGTTGTTTTGCTTGCTGTTCAAGTTGAATTAAATAACGTTGGGTCATTGCGGGGTAATGTTCCAATACCATGTGCGAGACATCAGCATCGTCATTAAAATCACGCATCGACCCAATAAAGGTGGCTGTAGCACCGAATTGATTACCGAGTGCAGATTGTTGTTGATGATGCACAATGGCCTGCCAAGGATCAAATGAGTGTTGTTCAATATGGGTAGACATATTAGCCGCCTGTAACTGGCGGGAAAAATGCAACTTCATCACCATCTTGAACAGGACTTGTAAATTGGGCATATTCAAGATTAATGGCAACTAGAATATTGATCGGGCGATCAGCTTTATTTGTAGCGATATCCCATACTTCACCCGCTGAGCTAGCATGGTTAATAGTAGTATCACCAACACCGATGATTTCTCGGAGACTGGCAAAAAATTTGACTTGAATGCTCATCTGGTTAATTGTTTCACTAATTTAAAATTAAAAGGATACCACTCATGGCTGATTTAACACACTTTAATCAAGCGGGGGAAGCCCATATGGTTGATGTCGGAGCAAAACAAATTACCAAGCGTGTTGCTGTTGCAGAAGGCCAAATATTGATGCTGGATAAAACATTAGAGCTTATTCAACAGGGCAATCACAAAAAAGGTGACGTATTGGGGATAGCCCGTATTGCTGGGATTATGGCGGCTAAACGAACCTCTGATTTAATTCCACTTTGTCATCCACTGGCTTTAACAAAAGTGACGGTAGATTTCAAAATTTTAGAGGATGATGTCGCGGTGCAATGTCGAGTTCAAGTGGAAACCAGCGGTCAAACGGGTGTAGAAATGGAAGCATTAACCGCGGTGCAAATTGCGCTATTAACGATTTATGATATGTGCAAGGCCGTGGATCGAGGCATGGTCATGTCGGATATTCGCTTACTTGAAAAAGCAGGTGGGAAGTCTGGCCATTGGGTACGAGAGCTCTAAAGCTGACTCTCAATTCAGGAAAAGATGTCTTTAAACGTAACGGCGTCACCTGAATGTGATACATCATAACCAGGAAATCCTAATAACGTATCCTTAAATACCGCGTTTCCCAGTAATTCTTTTATTTGTTTAGTGGATTCATCTTCGCTAAGATAATTAGGAATGGCTAAGCAATAATGTTCCCAAACTAAAGGAACGAACTCTAAATTAAACTTACTCGCCATCGGTGCGATACCAAAACCTACATCAGCAGCACCACTGGCGATCATTGCAGCTACCGCCATATGAGTAAACTCTTCATGGTCATAGCCGTTAATCTCATTTGGCTCGATGCCTTCAGCTTCTAACAACTGATCAAATAATAAACGTGTGCCTGAGTCCGTTTGTCGGTTGATAAACCTGAGATCATTATTCGTTAATGATGAGACTGTACTAATTTTTGTAGCATTTTCAGGCCTAAACATTAATCCTTGGTTTCTTTTTACAACATAGATCAGTTTGTGTTTATGAGGATCAATGAGTTTGAGATATTGCGACCGTATGTTTTTTGCTAATGGTCCGATAGGAATGTGAAATCCTGCGATATCACAGTGGCCACTATCAAGGGCTCGTAAGCTTTCCAAGCTGCCGTGAAAATGTAAATCCAACTTAAAATTAGACTCTTGATTTATCAGATCACGCAAGGTACTGATAGCGAGCCCATGACTTGCGAAGATATTTAAAGAAGGTGTTTTTCCTTTATCTAATAGCAATTCAAAATCTCGTTTGAATTGAGTAGCAAAGTTATCTAACTCAGGTGTAAAACGAGCCAGTAGTTGAACATTTGCATTAAGTAAGCTCTGACCTGTCGGCGAAAGATAGGCGCCGCGGCCTCGTTCGAGAATAACTAAAGGTTGTCCCAATAATTGCTCCCATTTTGCGAGTAAACCCCAAGCAAATCGATATGATACTTTGACCTCATCAGTCGCACTTCTTAATGAACCAAGGTCATAAATTGCCGTAAGTAAAGGAAATAAAATGGGATCAATATTCTGTTGTTCAGATTGACTGATTTGCCAGTTAAGCGATAGTTGAATATTCATAATAGGCATAGTTAAACATATTTTGTATTAGTTGAATACTATTTAAACTGTCATTTATTATCAGGAATATATGCATATTAATGCCTTTATTTGATGACGTTAATGACTAAGTTTATTATTTAAATAGGAAGATAAGACAATGATGTTACGAAAAACGCTAATCGCGGGCGCGATATTTTCAACCTGTATAGGCTCCGCTTATGGTGGCTCGGAGATAGAAACCTTGATCACAATGTTACACGAAAATGGCATGGTTGATGATGCACAATTTGGTCGTTTACAAGATGAGTTAAAGCAGAATAAGGTCATTGCGAGCAAAGAAAAACAAGCGGTACAAAAACAACTAGCTGAAGCAACTAAGCCCTCTGATGTAGAGGTACAGGTTAAAGGTGGGGTGACCGTTAAAACACGTGACGGAGAATTTTCAACTAAGATAGGCGGTCGAGTACAAGCGGATGCCGCGAGCTATAGTGGCGATCCTGCAATAGGAAATGGTACTGAAATACGTCGTGCCCGTATCTATTTAAGTGGCACTATGTACAACGATTGGGGCTACAAATTAGAATATGATTTTGCTAATACAAATAGCAATGGTAGCAGCGGTATTGCCGATGCATTTGTTGCTTACAACGGTTTTAATGATTTAGAAATGAAAGTAGGTCACTTCAAAGATCCTTTCAGTTTAGAGCAACAAACCAGTTCTAATAATGTATCGTTTACTGAACGTTCATTAACCAGCGCTTTTGCTGCTGGGCGTCATATTGGTGCTATGGTCAGCACTAAGCAACAACATTGGTCATTAGCGGGTGGACTCTTTGGTGATTCATTAACAACAACTAACGGTTCAGCGCACAATCAGGATGAAGGTTGGGGTTTAGGTACTCGGGCAACATTTGCACCTATAAATGAAAAAAACAAAGTTGTGCATTTCGGTTTAGGTTTGAACTATCGTAATACGGGTGATCTCACTACAGCATCATTTAAACAGCAGCCTGAAACGCATATCGGTGGTATTAATATTGCCGATACGGGAACCATTGCAAATGTTAATGATTTTTATAAAGTGGGTGCTGAAGTTGCCACCGTTATGGGCGCTTTCTCAGCACAGGCTGAGTATATTACAACATCAGTAAGTCGTAAGGCTGCCAGTGATTTGGACTTTGATGGTTGGTATGCCCAAGCAGGTTATTTCTTTACGGGAGAATCACGTAATTATAAAAAAGGTTCATTTGGTGGTATTACACCTAAAGCGAGTGTTGGTGAAGGTGGTATCGGTGCTTGGGAATTGGCATTACGTTACAGTACACTTGATTTGATTGATAAAGATATTAACGGTGGTGATATTGATTCCTACACGATAGGATTAAATTGGTTTGCAACACCTAGCTTACGTTTTAGTGCAAATTATGTCGATGTATTGAATGTAAAAGGTGGCACGTATGATAATCAGGAGCCAAGCTTATTCCAAGTACGTAGCCAGTGGGCATTTTAATTGCTCGTTTTAATGATATTTAAGGAAAATACAATGACAATCAAAAAATGGTTATCTATAGCTACTCTCATAATAATGGCGCTGGTCTCAGTGACAGCTCAAGCACTTGAACACTTAAAAATGTCAACAACAACTAGTACTGAAAACTCAGGCTTATTAGCCGTGTTGAACCCCGTCTTTGAAGCCAAATATAATGCTAAAGTTGACGTGATTGCGGTGGGCACAGGTAAGGCGCTAAAAATTGGTAGTAATGGTGATGTGGACATAGTTTTTGTGCATGCGCCAGAGGCTGAATTAAAATATGTGGAGCAAGGTGATTTTATTGATCGTAAAGCCGTCATGCATAATGACTATGTAGTTGTTGGTTCGGTTGCTGATCCCGCAAACATTGCACAAGCAAAATCGGCCAGCGAAGCTTTACAAAAAATTGCTAAAGTGAAGGCTATTTTTGTCTCACGGGGTGATGATTCAGGCACACATAAAAAAGAAAAACAATTATGGCTAGAGGCTAATGTAAAGCCAGAAGGTAGTTGGTATATTCAAGCAGGGCAGGGAATGGGGGCGGTACTCACTATTGCTGATGAAAAACAAGCTTATGCTTTAGCTGATCGCGGAACTCAAATCGCCTACGCTGACAAAATGAGTTTAAAAGTATTGTTTGACGGTGATAAAACGTTGTTTAATCCTTATCATGTGATGGCGGTTAATCCTGCAAAACATTCACATGTAAACTATGATTTGACTACAAAATATATTCAATTCGTGACAAGCAAAGAAGGGCAAGCAATTATTGCTGGTTTCAAGAAATCGGGTCAGCAGTTATTTTATCCTGACGCAATAAACTAGTTTATATCCAACAAAAAAGCCGGTAATGAATTAAACATTACCGGCTTTTTTATTTAGGCATGACTAGATTAAATTGTGATTTTTTAGGCGTTACCTGATGCTAAGTACAGTAATCTTCTGACCCACTTAGTGTTTAATCTTCTGACTTGTTTTTATCCATCATTTTATCTTTCATTTCAATAGCTGAATCAGCAACATCATTTGCCATATCAGAGGTTGCATCGACGGCATCGTCAATTACTTCCGATGTACTATCAGCTGCATCTTTAGCCATTTCTTTTGTTGCATCGACGGCTTTAGATGTGCTGTCACTAACTGATTCAGCTGCATCTTCAGCCATTTCTTTTGTTGCATCAACTGCATTAGAGGTGCTGTCACTAACCGTTCCCGCTGCTTTCTCAGTCATTTCTACTGCGTTGTCTATCACTGATTTATCGGCATCAGCAGCGTCTTCTGAACTTTGGTCGCAGGCAGAGATAAGTAAAAAAGAAGCTAGTAAAGCTGACAATGTAAATTTGTTCATGGTGAATCTCCTAGGTTAATTGGTAGAGTAATGATTTTAACCTGTATAGCTTATCCTTGACTGAGTAAACTACGCAAATCAATTATTGCGGCGTTAGCGCGAGCGATATAAGAAGCCATCACTAACGAATGATTAGCCATTAAGCCAAAGCCACTACCATTCAAAATAACAGGGCTCCAGATAGCTTCCTGGCTCGCTTCGAGTTCGCGAATAATTTGCCGTAAACTAATTAAAGCATTTTTCTTAACTAAAATATCGGAAAAATCATATTCGACAGCTTTCAATAAGTGGATTAACGCCCAAGCTGTTCCGCGAGTTTCATAAAATACATCATCAATCTGGGTCCATGGTGTTTGAGTGGTTACCTCGCTAGGAGTGGGTGTTGATTGGTTAGCATCAGGATCACCTGCTAGATCAGTATTGACACGAATTTGACCCACACTTGCACTTAGACGTTGCGACAAACTGCCAAGACGTTTTTCTACAATAGCTAACCAAGCGGCTAAGTTATCTGCACGGGCGTAAAATTGAGCGTCATCTTGTTCAGTATTACTGAGGCGTTGTAGATAAGATTCGAGAGCAGTAATCGCTTTTCGATATTCATTTTCAGTTGGAGGAAACATCCACGATTCTGAGTTAAAATTAAATTGTGGCTCAGCAATCGCAAGATCAGGATCCTCCAGTGACTGAGACTGCGAACGACTAATGTCATTGCGCAAGGCACGAGCATAATCACGTATTTGTACTAAGACACCAAACTCGAAGTTTGGCACATTATCCATCCAGATTGACGGCGGCATAACATCGTTACTGAGGTAGCCACCAGGTTTATCTAATAATGAGTTGCCGAGTGTAATTAAGGTCGAAGTAGAGACATAGCCCGTGACCATTTGTTGATGTTTTTCGGCTGCGTATTGTTTTGCGCGCTCAACAGGATCAAAATCATTAGGACTACGATCCCACCACAACATGATGATGAATAGTATTAACGTAATACTAACTAGAAGTAATATTGAGAATTTTAATGTTTTTTTACGTGAGCTGGAGTCATCAAAATTGCCAATAATGCTATAGCCGATATCTCGTCCAAGTTGAATTAATTGTTTGAATGCCATGTTGGATTTATTGCCTTAAATACAAAAATGTTTGAATAAGTAGGTTATGCCCTTAAGTGGATGATGGCAATACCAATATAATCATCATTAGCAAATCAAACTTGACTTGTGATGCCTAACCTCAGAATAATGTGCGGTTACGAAGAATATTGATGGGCTGGGAGATGCTTTTATTATGACGTTGAGAATCGAGATCGAAGATCTGGCTAAGCATTTCGGTGCTATTAAAGCTGTGGATGGTGTGTCATTTTCAGTCAAAAAGGGTGAGGTTTTAGGCTTTCTAGGACCAAATGGTGCAGGAAAATCAACCACCATGAAGATGATCACTGGTTTTTTGGCGCCTACGCGAGGCACAGTAAGAGTCTGTGGACATGATGTATTAACCGATCCTATTGCAGTCAAAGCGAGTTTGGGATATTTGCCAGAAGGCGCGCCAGCCTATGCAGATATGACGCCGGATGGTTTTTTACGCTTTATTGCCGATATTCGTGGTTTATCGGGCGCAGAGAAAAAACGAGCCGTTGCTTCTGCTGCAGATCGTGCTCAAATTAAAACAGTAATGTTCCAACCCATTGAAACCTTGTCTAAAGGCTACAAACGAAGAGTTGGACTTGCACAAGCTATATTGCATAACCCACCCGTTTTAATTTTAGATGAACCTACAGATGGTTTGGATCCTAATCAAAAATACGAAGTGCGCACTTTGATCAATGAAATGGCACACGATAAAGCGATTATCATTTCAACGCATATTCTTGAAGAGGTGAATGCCTTATGTACGCGCAACGTGGTTATTGCAAATGGGTTAATCCAATTTGATGGCACACCGAGTCAGCTCGAAGCCATGTCTGATTATCATAATGCTGTCTGTGTTGCGGTCGCGAATGTTGATGGGGATGCATTCTTTACTTTTCTCAATAGCCTTGATTTTATTAGTAAAGTTGAAGCATTAACAGCAAACCGTGGCTTTCGTGTCTATCCTGCTAATAAGCGACAAATTACAATTGAATTAGCACAAGTCATTCGCGGTAATGGCTGGGAAATAGATTCGCTATATGCTGAAAATGGTCGATTAGATGAAGTTTTCCGCACTATCACAACAGGTGCAACGGGCAGTTTACGGAGTAGCATTTAATGAATATACGTAACATCTGGTTTATTATGAAACGTGAGCTGAGTGGCTATTTTGCTACACCAGTTGCGTATGTTTTTATTATTATATTTCTACTACTAACGGGTTTTTCGACCTTTTTTGTTGGTAATTTCTTTGAGCGTGGCGAAGCAGATTTATACCCATTTTTCTCGATTCATCCATGGATCTATGTGTTGTTGATTCCTGCAATCTCAATGCGTTTATGGTCTGAAGAACGCAAAAATGGCTCAATTGAATTACTAATGACCTTACCGGTATCAGTGTTTGAAGCTGTGCTAGGAAAGTTTCTTGCTGCATGGGCATTTACAGGCTTAGCGTTGTTATTGAATTTCCCTTTATGGATTACGGTTAATTATTTGGGCTCACCCGATAACGGCGTTATTTTTGCCGGTTTCTTGGGTAGTTTATTGATGGCAGGTGGCTTTTTAGCCATTGGTGCTTGTATTTCTGCGACGACTAAAAATCAGGTTATTGCCTTTGTATTAAGCTTGATCGTTAGTTTGATCTTCGTATTAAGTGGTTACGGCATTGTATTAGACTTCTTTAGCAGTTGGGCACCAACAACGTTGATTCATGCGATTAGCTCTTTCAGCTTCTTAACCCATTTTGATGCCATCTCTAAAGGTGTAATAGATATGCGGGATATGTTGTATTTCGCCTCAGTCATCATGGTTTGGCTTTTTGCCAACGCCATTGTTGTTAATGCCCGTAAGGCCGATTAGGAATTTAAGCCAATATGAATAAACAACTATTATCGACCACTGGCCTAGTACTGGCCATTATCTTGTTTTTGTCATTTAACATTGTGACTAATGGCAATTTAAAATCAGCACGCATCGATTTGACGCAAGATAATTTGTATACCTTGTCAGAAGGTACATTAAACATTATCAAGTCATTAACAGAGCCACTGACTTTGAGGTTTTATTACTCAGATAAAGTCGCACAAGAGTTACCTAGTGTAAAAGCGTACGCACAACGTGTTCAAGAATTACTAGAAGAATACCAACGTGCTTCAGACGGCATGATCAAATTGATTGTGATTAATCCTGAGCCGTTTTCTGATAATGAGCAACGTGCTGATGATTACGGTCTACAAGCTGTACCTATCGATGGTAAAACCGATCAATTGTATTTCGGTTTAGTGGGCAGTAACTTATTAGATGGTGTCGAAAATATTTCTTTTTTCCAACCGGAAAAAGAAGATGTACTTGAATATGACTTAACCAAACTGGTTTACAAGCTATCTAGTGCCAATAAAAAGACCATCGCTATTTTGAGTCCTTTGCCGGTAGATGGTGAAGGATATGACCCTTTAAAAGGTTATGCACCTAGCAATGATGGCCCTAAACCTTGGGCTGTCATGGCGGAATTGCGTCAGATGTTTAATGTGACTGTACTACCTATAGATATCAAACGGATTCCATCTAGCATTGATGTCTTGATGGTCATTCATCCTAAAGAATTAGAAGATGGTATTTTGTACGCTATCGACCAGTATGTTTTAGCGGGAGGTAAATTGATCACCTTTGTTGATCCTTATGCTGAGATAGATATTCCCAAAAAAGATCCTGATAATCCGATGAATGCGATGTTGGCATCACACAGTTCAAACATGCCGCAGCTGTTTAATGCCTGGGGCTTCGAGCGTTCACCGACTGATGTTGTTGCTGATCGTAAGACGGCTATAAAAGTTGATTTTGGTGCTAGAACTAATAATCAACCTATCGATTATGTGCTGTGGCAATCTATTCCATCAGAACAAATGAATGCAGAACAAGCGATAACTAATCATTTGAAAAAAGTGGAAATGGCCACGGCTGGTCACTTCGATGCACTTGATGGTGCGACAACGCAGTTTATTCCGCTTATTTCATCTAGTAATGAAGCCATGATGGTTGATAAACGAGTCGTACAATTCCGTAATGACCCAATGGCTTTATTAACTAAGTATCAAGCTGGGACCTTAAGTTATCCTATTGCTATTCGCGTGACAGGTCCGGTTAAATCTGCTTTTCCTAATGGCTTAACAAATGAGGCGGGTGTTGCAGAAAAATTACCTGGTTATTTAAGTGAATCTAAACAGGATATCGATATTATTGCGATTGCTGACGTGGATATGTTGCAAGACCGCTTCTGGGTGCAATTGCAGGATTTCTACGGTAAAGAGATTGCTTATAGCACGTCTAATAATATTGATTTTTTAATCAACGCTATTGATGAATTAACGAATAGTCATGGCTTGATTAGTGTTCGCTCACGTGTCGGTTTTTCTCGACCGTTTGAACGCGTTTTAGATTTACAGCGTGAGGCAGAAAAAAACTATCGTACGAAAGAACGTGAGTTACAAAAAATCTTAACTGAAACGGAACAGCATATTGCCAGAATGCAAGTTGAACGTAGTGGTAGTGGTGAAGAACTTCTGAATGAAGAACAGAAGCAAGAAATTGCAGATCTGAGAATGATGAAGAATAAAACTCAACAACAACTACGTGAAGTACAAGGTAAGCTACGTCAGGATATTGATACGCTTGATACTCAACTTAAGTTCTTTAATATTGGCCTTGTACCTATACTGGTCGCACTTTTGGCTGTGCTCACAGGCTGGATGCGTGTTCGTAAACGTACTAAAGGTCGGCATCAACAGTAAGTTAGACTCGATACTCTACTAGGTTTGTAAACATGATAAAAAAATTAAATAGTCTCACAATATTGTTCCTCATCACCTTAGTCATGGTGGTGTTGATGTTAATCACTATTCAACGTCCTAGTGATAGTAATGATGATGAGGGTTTGCTGTTCCCTGATTTATTTGGGCAATTGAATGATGTTGATACACTTAAGTTTAAAAGCGCCCAAGATGAATTTACCTTATTTAAAAAGGGTGAAGACTGGTTTGTTAAAGAACGATTAAATTACCCTGCAGATTTTGATTTGGTCAAACGTGCACTGATTGATCTGAGTGATACTAAAATTCTTGAACGTAAAACTGATGATCCTGAACAATATCCGCTGTTAGGTGTCGCGGGTCTTGAAGAGGGTGGGGAGTCGTTAACGTTAACCATGTTAAATGGTGATAAGACTATTGCAGGGTTAGTTTTAGGTAATGAGCGTGAAACCACCGTAAAAATGGGTGCGAAACAGTTCTATGTACGTAGAGAAGGCGAAGCAAGGGCCTGGTTGGCTGAAGGTTATTTGAACATTAATCCATTGATGTTGAACTGGATTAAAAGTGAAGTCATCAACATTGCTCGTGAACGTATTGCTGAGGTGAATATTATTCAACCTACTGGTGAAACCGCCACCTTGGTGAATCTGGGTGTAAAAGACAAGTTTGGTACGCCGAAAGCATTGGATAAGACGGTGTTTAAATATGAGCAGTTGGGCTATGACATCGCAGGTACTTTGTTTCAATTACGAATGGAAGATGTTCAAGCGGCAAAAGATTTTTCAAGAAACGGTGCGGAAGTTGTTACTGCGGAATTTATTACTTTTGACGGCTTGAAAGTTATCACGAAAACATCCTTTAATGATGGTTTCTATTTTACTACTTTTCATGCTGAGTTTGATGGCTCAGCCATTAAAGCGGCACCAAGCGATATACAAGCATTAAATGTGTTACAAACGCCAGAGCAAGTACAAGCAGAAGTCGCAATGATTAACAGTGAGTTGCAAGATTGGGTGTATCGTTTTGGTGGTTTTGTAGGAACTAATATGATGCGAGCGAAAGCTGATATGGTTACGGAATCTGAGAATGTTATACCGATGCCAGCCGATGTAATGGGCTTTGGCTCTTAAAATATAGAGCTAAACATCAATTACAATAATAAGCGCCGTAATCGGCGCTTTTTTTATGGATAAATTATTTTCAGCGCTCTAGTTTCCATTCCTCTATTAGTGCCTGCACGGTGACGGCGAGATTATCGGGGGAAAATTTCGGGATGAATTTATTTGCCCCTACAATATCAATCATCTTAGTGTTGAAAGTACCACTCATCGAAGAATGTAACAAAATCTTAATATCCTGTAAGCGGGGATCTTTACGAATTTCGCTGGTGAGGGTGTAACCATCCATTTCAGGCATTTCGATGTCAGAGATCAGCATGGCGATATGCTGTTTTACGTCTATCCCTTCATCAGCCCATGTTTGGAGTTGTTGTAGGGCTTCTTTACCATCACGGGTTATAGTGGTGTCGATACCCAGTTGCTCCATCGTACGTTTAATTTGATTGCGGGCAACACTAGAATCATCCGCTACTAAAATATGCGAGCGATAGTCAGCATTTTGACTCGTAAAATTATCGACTAAATTGTCGGATACTACTTCATCAGCTCCGACGACTTCAGACATGACTTTTTCTACATCAATAATCTCTATTAATTCATTATCAAGTTTAGTGAAAGCAGTCATATAGCTATCATTACCTAATGTCGATGGTGGCGGTAATATATCTGTCCAACTAGTGTTAACAATACGCTCAATATTGCGGACTAAAAAGCCTTGAACTGAGCGATTGTATTCAGTAACGATTACAAAACTTTTACTTAGGTCATCAACTGCAGGGCCACCAATACTTAGTGATAAATCAAAAATACTAATGGCTTGCCCGCGGATGCGTGCTGCGCCACGGATAACAGGGTGTGAAAATGGTAGTTTAGTTAAAACTGGACAGGGAATAACCTCACGCACCTTAAATACATTTATGCCAAATGTTTGAGTTGTGCCTAACTTAAAAAGCAGTAATTCAAGGCGATTATGACCTACTAGTTGCGTACGTTGATCAATACCCTCAATCATACTAGCCATTTTGTTGTGCTCCTCTAAGATTGTGTTAATTCTTATTATTTAGTCGATCAGTTTCTTGAATTTACGGACTAAATAATTATGATAGGCATGCTAATTGCTATGTTTATTGTTAATCGGTTGAATGTCATAAAATTGGCATTACGAACAATAATGAGGGTACCGCAATGTCTATTAATTGGAAGCATAAACTAAGCCTCGTCTGTGGCGTATTGGTATCATTTGGACTTTCCGCAGATACTTTACATGCACTTGATAGAATTGAGCAAGTGGCCTATGAATATGCTCTGAAGCAGACGCAAGCCAGTTACGATAATCCACAAATTGTTATGGATTCATTAGATAACAGGTTGCGGTTACAGGCTTGTGACGTGGCACTGGATGCTTTTTCGACTAATGGTATTGTGGGTTTAGGTAATCAGACAATAGGGGTTAAATGTAATTCACCAGTAGCATGGACAGTCTATGTGCCTGTTAAAGTGAAAGTACTTAAATTAGTTGTGGTGGCAAGTCGGCCTTTATCGTCAAATCAATTAATTACCCAAAGCGATATCAAATTACAACAATTGGATATTAGTAGTCTGCAACATGGCTATTTGAATAGCACTCAATTAGTCATTGGGCAGCAATTAAAGTACTCAGTATCGATGGGATCTGTCATTAAACCAAATAGTCTTAATGCTCAAAAAATAGTGCATCGTGGCGAACAGATCATGTTGGTATCGATGGCGGGACAAATGGAAGTAAGAATGAGTGGAACAGCCTTAGATGACGGTACATTAGGCGAACGTGTAAAAGTAAAAAACAGTACTTCTAAGCGTATTGTGGAAGGCGTGGTAGATGCTCCGGGTATCGTTAATGTGTCGCTGTAAATAATTGAAGCAAAAAATGTACAAAAAAACTCAAGTTTTTATAATTCTGGCCGATGTATTAATCAGACTCTGAAGGAGATAAATAATGTCAGAAATAAATACAATAAAAACGACGAGCCAATTAGGGCTAAATACAAACCGAAACAGCAATGTTCAGGTGGATTCTGCTAGTAATAAAACGCAAGACGTAGCTGTAAATTCATCACGTGTTGATACGGTGAGCTTGACCGATACTGCAACTGCATTGCAGTCACTACAACAAACTTTAGCCGATGCGCCTGTGGTCGATAATGCTCGCGTATCAGCTCTAAAAGCAGCTATTGCAGAAGGATCTTACAATGCTGATCCTGCTGAATTAGCTAATAATATGATCAATTTCGAGCAAAAGCTCGGTTAGGTGATACCCATGACGATGACTTCATTACAAAAACTACATAACATTTTACAGGCAGAACAGACGACAGCTTCTCAGCTGCTTGCGATGCTTAAATATGAACGTAGCGCGTTAACGAAGTCGGATGTTGATGTCATGACAGAGCTCACTGCAAAGAAACAGCCCTTAGTTGTCGCCTTAGAGAAGTTGGGTCGTCAACGTGAAGCATTATTGCAAGTAGAAGGTTTTTCGGCGGGTAAAGATGGCTTAGCGGCCTTTATTGCCAATCAAACAGACCAGCATTCCCGTATATTGAATACTATGGTGGATGCATTAAAAATTACCGCCAAGGCTTGTCGAGAACATAACCAAGTTAATGGTGGTATTGTTAATGTTAATCGCCAATATCTTCAGCAAGCAATGAATATCTTGCGGGGACGAGACATGACGCCTAGCGCATATGGCCCCGGTGGCGAATATACAAGCCAAGTGGTACGCCAACCGTTATTAGGAAGAGTGTAAGTCGGTTTAAGAATAAAATAGCTACTAACATCACTCGAGTGGCATTTTCTGTTAAACCAGCAACGGCAACTATATTCTGTCATTTAGATATACTAGATACCAAAAAATAAACGTGATTGTATTGCCTATAAATTGATATCTAATGATAATTGACGTTGCGCCTTAAATTTAGGCCGTGCAGTCATTCCGTTTTTTAGCTTAGGTAAGAGCGACCTATGATGTCCATTTTAAACATCTGAAACTTACGCGTGATGATTGTCTAGCAAACTTCGATTATCTACGATAAATGTTAAGTCATTGGGTTAGGCATGGTGATTAAATAGTCGCTACGAGAGTATTAATTGTTTGGACATTAACGTTTTATTGTATCCAAGCTATCTCCATTATTTATAAAATTCCATCGTCATCCGACATTAAGTTATCAAGCGTCGTTAAATGGCCACGTATCTTTTCACGATTTGCTAGCTTGCCCTGTGCTACTAAAGGTAGATCGGTGAATTGAATGACATTTTTATCAATTAGGGTATCAATTAGATCTTCAAGGACACGAATGAGTGCCACATCTGAGGAGGACAGAACGGTTTTAACATCGTGATTAGTAGCTGTCTGCTTAATAAAATCAATAAGCTCAGCATTATCTAAAGAAATGTATTCCTGACCCTCATTTTGTTGTGTCTCAAAAAAACCGGTAATGTCGCCATTCTTATTACGATTAATATAGGCCATTTTCATCCTTGTAATGTTAGATAAGGATATTCTATCATCCGTATTCAGCTCTTCATTTGAGTTGTAAATTAGAGATAAAATATTAACGTCGAACTGCTATGAGACCTGATTTGTGTTGATAATCTATCAAATCCCACACAATGATGGTATTAATTTTTGTATTCTATGATAGAGTTCACGCTTAAAATTTTAGCCAGATGTGGATTTTCGTTGCCAAGGATACCAATGTAAATATGTCTGAACAAGCAATACCAACAGAAGAAACTAAGCAGTGGCAAGCTGATGACGGTCAGCAAACTTTAGATGATCCATTACTGAGTTGCCTTACGCTCCTCAGCAAACTATTAAATAAACCACATAGTGCGGAATCGTTAATCCATGGCTTACCTTTAGTTGACAATAAGTTAACACCGAAGCTATTTGAACGAGCAGCAGAGCGAGCAGGGCTAACATCAAAAGTAGTGAAGCGTCCTCTTCGCAGAATTTCTAATTTAGTATTACCCGCAGTTTTATTGCTCGAAAATAGTAATGCCTGCATTGTGCTGGAATTCAAGAAGAAAACAGTGAGGGTTATTTTCCCAGAAATGGGAGATAGTGAAACTGAGATTCCCTTAGAGGAGTTAAGCGCTGCCTATGCAGATTATGCCATATTCATAAAATCGGTTCATTCATTTGATAAACGAACTGATTCTTCAGTAGTTCCTAGAACTAAACATTGGTTTTGGGGAACAATCTTACGTTTTTGGCCTATTTATGGCGAAGTGTTTCTCGCTTCAATCTTGCTAAATTCATTTGCATTAGCATCACCATTATTTGTAATGAATGTTTATGATCGCGTGGTGCCAAATCGCGCCATCGAAACTTTGTGGGTGCTAGCGATAGGTATCGCAACCGTGTTTGTTTTCGATCTGCTGCTACGGTCATTACGTGGTTATTTTATTGATATGGCGGGGAAAAAGGCAGATGTAATCTTATCTGCAACTATATTTGAAAAGGTGATGGGCATTAAAATGGCCTCACGATCAAATTCCGTCGGTTCATTTGCTAATAATATGCATGAGTTTGAATCGTTTCGAGAGTTTTTTACCTCTGCAACATTGACCACACTGATTGATTTGCCATTTATGTTTTTATTTATCTTCGTTATATGGACGATATCAGGTGAACTAGCTTATGTGCCGTTGGTTGCTATTCCCTTAGGGATCATAGTGAGTCTTATCATTCAGGTTCCTCTTAGTAAAACAATTCAAAGTTTATTTCGTCATTCAGGACAAAAAAGTGCGACTTTAATTGAAACCTTAACGGGTTTAGAGACAATTAAGAGTATTGGTGCTGAATCACAAATTCAGCGGAAATGGGAACAAACAATAGGGTTTATCGCAAGATATAGTCAAAGATCACGATTGTTATCTTCAATGGCTGTAAATTTCACTGCATTTTTACAACAAATGGCCTCAGTAAGCGTGGTGGTATTTGGTGTTTACAAAATAGCCGAAGGCGATATTACGATGGGTGCTTTGATTGCTAGTACTATTTTAACGGGTAGAGCTTTAGCTCCATTGGGTCAGGTGGCGGGTATTTTAACGCGCTACCATCAATCAAAAGCCGCATTAAGCTCATTAAATCATTTGATGAGCCTACCTGTAGAAAGGCCATCTGGTAGAGAGTTTTTACATCGCCCAGATTTTAAAGGCAATATAGAATTCAAAAAAGTATCATTCCGATATCCAGAGCAGCCTATGGATGCGTTATCTGAGGTGTCATTTAGTATTAAGCAAGGCGAGAAAGTCGCATTCATTGGCCGTATTGGTTCAGGTAAAAGCTCAATTGAAAAATTATTATTGGGTTTATATGAACCTATGGATGGTTCAATATTATTAGATGGAACGGATATTAGACAAATTGACCCTGTCGATTTGCGTAGGAATATTGGTTATGCACCTCAAGATGTAGTGCTGTTTTTTGGCAGCATACGTGACAATATTGTCATGGGTGCTCCCTTTGCGGATGATGATGCTGTGATTAAGGCTGCAGATATAGCAGGTGTGACAGAATTTGTTAACCGCCATCCTGCCGGTTTTGATTTACCTGTAGGAGAAAGAGGAGAAGGACTCTCTGGTGGCCAGCGGCAGAGTGTTGCTGTAGCCAGAGCACTGTTATTAGACTGTCCCGTTTTAGTACTGGATGAACCTACAAATGCCATGGACAATAGTACTGAAGATCAATTCAAGTCAAAATTACAAGCTCACTTAGCCGGCAAAACTATGATCTTAGTGACTCATAAAGCATCGTTACTTAGCTTAGTTGATAGAATTATAGTGATGGATCAAGGGCGTTTAGTTGCTGATGGTCCTCGAGATCAAATACTAGCTGCTCTTAAAAACGGTCATATAAAAGTGTCAAAAGGATAACGTTATGGCATGGTTAAAACGTACCCATCCTGATGATGCTGAATTTATGTCTGAAGTAAGTGCTGCCACTTTAGAATCAGCACATCGTGCAGGGCATTCATTATTGATATTAAGTGTTGTTTTTTTTCTTGTTGCTGGTTGGTGGGCTTATATTACAAGTCTTGATGAAGTGACGAGGGGGGACGGCAAGGTTGTACCTTCGAGTAAAATTCAAGTAATACAGAATTTAGAAGGTGGAATATTGGCTGAGGTTTTGGTGACAGAAGGTCAAATTGTTGAGAAAGATCAGGTGTTATTGAAAATTGATGACACGCGATTTTCATCTTCAGTGAGAGAAACGGAGCTTAAATATTATGAGCTTCTAGCGCGTAGTACACGATTAAGAGCTGAAAGCGACGGGGTCGATTTTATTGTGCCAGATGAGGTTATAAGCGCTAGTCCCACATTAGCGGCAAATGAAAGGGCCTTATATCTCTCTCGGCAACGTGAATTGAAATCTGCTATTCAAGTCTTAGAACAGCAAGAAGTCCAACGCAGACAAGAATTGATAGAGAGACGAGCGAAGCAGTCACAATTAGTGCAAGGCTATGAGCTTAGCAATAAAGAATTAAAAATGTCTGAACCTTTAGTTGATGTCGGCGTGATATCAGAAGTAGAAGTGTTACGCTTGAAGCGAACTGTAAATCAATTGTATGGCGAAATGGAAGCTAACCGCTTAGCCATTCCACGCACTCAATCGGCTTTAAATGAAGCACGACAAAAAGTCATAGAACAAACGATACAGTTTAAAACAGATGCCGCAAGTCAGTTTTCCGAAGTGAATGCCGAGCTGAATAGAACTAAAGAAACTATTTTTTCTGCAAAAGATCGTGTTACACGTACCCAAGTACGGGCGCCATTAAAGGGTACTATTAAGCAGCTAAAGATTAATACCGTCGGGGGTATTATTCAACCAGGCATGGATTTACTAGAGATTGTACCCATAGAAGATAATTTATTGATTGAAGCGAAGATAAGACCTGCTGATATTGCTTTTTTACGACCAGGTCAAGAGGCGATGGTTAAACTGACAGCCTATGACTTTTCAATTTATGGTGGTTTGCCTGCTAAACTTGAGCGTATTAGCGCCGACACAATTAAGGATGATAAAGATGAAAGTTTTTATTTGATTTATTTACGAACAGATAAAAATTATATTTTCCATAAAAATGTTAAGTTAAATATTATTCCAGGGATGACCACTACAGTAGATATATTGACCGGCAAAAAAACGGTGTTTGATTATTTGTTGAAGCCAATCCTTAAAGCCAAAAGTGAGGCATTAAGGGAACGATGATGTTGAGAGAGTGATGATGTTGAGAGATGCTACGATAGCCCCCGAGTTATCAAAGACGAGTGTATGTATAGCCATTTCTGATGAGGAAGTGTGTAATGCTATTACTCTAAACTTACCTGCTCATTATGATGCCATATGTTGTCATTCGTTGGCAGATCTATTGATTTCGATTACTAGTACTCAGCCTGATATTGTTTTATGTCATGATGATTTAATCAAAGGTGAACAACTCTCTTTGATATCGTCGATTAAAGAGGTCAGTCCTTCTACACGGATTTTAATCTTGGGTGTTGGCCGGACTATTGAGAGTCAAATAGCATTGCTTAAGCAAGGGGCTCGAGGTTATTTTGATAATAATTTACCTCCAGAAAAATTGCATTTTGCTATACATGCGATATTAAATGGTGAAGTTTGGGTTGAACGCTATATTATCTCGAGTCTGATTGATGAGTTAACTCATGTCCCTGTCCCTGAAATATCACCTGGACAACAACAATCATTAGCCTTACTTTCTCCAAAAGAGATGGAGGTTGCTATGCTAGTGAGCCATGGGTCAACCAATAAAATGATTGCTCATAAGATGGCCATAACAGAACGAACTGTGAAGGCTCATTTAACAACAATTTTTCAAAAGTTGGCTATTTTTGATCGGCTGTCATTAGCTATATTTTTTAGAGATTTGCGTTAATCTTAATATATGTGGATAGTATAGTTAATATTATTCACTGCGTTAGCAAACTACGTGGCTAAATTACGATTTATGAATTAGTTTATTCAAGGTATTAAAATTATGGAATTAATAAAATCAACAAAACTTTTAATTGCTGCTGCTTTGTGTCTGGGATCAGTGTCATTGTCAGCAACTACCTTGGAAGAAGCGGTTGATGCAACGATAAAAACTAATCCAGATGTACTTGCCGCGAGTAATCAACGTAATGCAGTGGCCGAAGAAGTGAATCAAGCAAGTGCAGGATATTTGCCAACAATTGATCTTGCAATTGGTACGGGTTGGGAGTCTAGTGATAATCCTACAACTCGAACGTCAGGTTCTCATCAAAATGTACATATGAACCGCGATGAAGCCAGCATAAATTTACGTCAAATGTTATTTGATGGCATGGAAACAAAAAATGAAGTGCGCCGGCATACTGCACGTACTGATTCACGTGCCTACGATGTTTTCGGCGCTGCTGAAAATACTGCTTTAGAAGCCGTTGATGCCTATTTGAATGTATTACGCCAACAAAAACTAGTTGGCCTAGCGACAACTAACCTTGAAGCACATGAGCGCACACATGATCAAATTAGATTACGTAGTGAGCGTGGCGTGGGACGTGGTTCAGACATGGACCAAAGTAAAGGTCGTGTTGCATTAGCTAAGGCAAACCTAATCGCAGAGCAAAGTAATTTACGAGATGCTGAGACAACTTATCTACGGGTGGTAGGGATGTCTAGCGAATCTTTAACTGATTCACAAACACCGATAACGCTTATTCCTGCTACGTTAGATGAAGCGATTAGCCGAGGCTTGGATAATCATCCTACCTTAAAGTCTGCACAAGCTGATGTTGAATCTGCAAATGCTCAACATGACACGGCAATAGCACCTTTCTATCCGCGTGTTGACTTTGAATTAGGTGCAACAGCGAACAATGATATTGATGGTGTTGACGGACATAATAATGATGTTACTGCTATGTTTCGTTTACGTTATAACTTGTTGAATGGCGGCAAAGATAATGCACGTCGTCAAGAAACCGGCTATTTGATTAACGAAGCATCAGAAATTCGCAATAATACGCATCGCCAAGTCGAACAAAGTGTACGTTTATCATGGAATGCCTTACAAACAGTTACAAATCAAATGGAATATTTTAAGCTTCATGTTGATTCAAGTGTAAACTCGCGTGATGCTTATCAACAACAATTTGGTTTAGGTCAACGTACTTTATTAGATTTATTAGACTCTGAAAATGAAGTTTTCACTTCGCGCCAAGATTTAGTAAATGCGCAATACGACGAATTGTTTGCGATGTACCGGATTTTGAATAGTATGGGTAGCTTGTTGCAAGAGCTTAATGTGGCATTGCCTAAAGCTGCAGTTACGTTGACAAGTGCTAGCCAATAAATAATTTTCCCAAATAGTTTGAAATAGCCACTATTTTTATAGTGGCTTTTTTTATGTCAGAAAGTTGAAATTGTTGATGTTACTTTTTAGTTTTACTAGGTCGTGATATCATAAAACGATTGCCCAATAAGAGGCGTTTTTAAAGAAGAATCTATGAGTAAACAGTCATCATTTTCATACGAAGAGCTTTTGCAGTGCGGTCGCGGCGAAATGTTCGGCCCAGGCAATGCACAATTACCTACCCCTAATATGTTGATGATGGATCGTATTATTCATATTTCTAATGAGGGCGGAAAATACGGCAAGGGTGAAATTATTGCCGAATTAGATATTACGCCAGACTTATGGTTTTTTGCATGTCATTTTCCTGGTGATCCAGTCATGCCTGGCTGCCTCGGATTAGATGCTATGTGGCAATTGGTTGGCTTTTTCTTAGGTTGGGATGGTAATCCAGGACGTGGTCGTGCACTTGGTTCAGGAGAAGTTAAATTCTCAGGACAAGTGGTACCAACGGCAAAAAAAGTGACGTATAAACTCGATTTGAAACGCGTAATTGCACGTAAATTAGTTTTAGCGATAGCCGATGGTACTGTCTCTGTCGATGGCCGCGAAATATACGCAGCAAAAGACCTAAAAGTAGGTTTATTTACTTCCACTGAAGATTTTTAGGAAATAGCAATGAAACGTGTAGTAGTCACAGGTTTAGGTATTACATCTTGTTTGGGTTTAGATGCGGCAACCGTTACTGAATCATTACGTTTGGGCCGCTCAGGTATTCGATTTAAACAAGAATATGCTGATATGGGGTTTCGTAGTCATGTTGCTGGGAGCGTTGAGATTGACTTTAAAGCCTTTATCGATCGCAAAACATTACGTTTTATGGGTGATGCTGCAGCATATGCTTATATTTCAATGCAACAAGCCATTACTGATTCAGGCTTAACTGAAGAGCAAGTGTCTAACCCGCGTACTGGTCTCGTTATGGGGTCAGGCGGAGCATCATCATCTAATCAAGTTGAAGCGGCTGATATCTTGCGTGAAAAAGGCATAAAACGCGTTGGCCCGTACCGTGTGACGCAAGTTATGGGTAGTACAACGTCGGCTTGTTTGGCAACACCATTTAAGATTAAAGGTGTGAATTATTCGATGTCATCCGCCTGTGCCACTAGCGCACATTGCATTGGTAATGCCATGGAACAAATTCAGCTAGGAAAACAAGACATCGTCTTTGCTGGTGGCGCTGAAGAAGAACATTGGACAATGAGCTCTTTGTTCGATGCCATGGGCGCATTATCAACTAAATATAACGACACACCTGAAAAAGCATCTCGAGCTTATGATGCTGACCGCGATGGCTTTGTTATTGCTGGTGGTGGTGGTGTACTGGTATTAGAAGAGTATGAACATGCTAAAGCTCGTGGTGCAAAAATTTATGCTGAATTGACGGGTTATGCTGCAACATCTGATGGTTATGACATGGTTGCACCTTCAGGTGAAGGTGCGGTGCGTTGTATGCAACTTGCCATATCTACGGTTAAAGCGCCGATTGATTACATCAATGCACATGGCACGAGTACACCTGTAGGTGATTTGGCTGAGCTAGGCGCTGTTAAAAAAGCATTTGGTGACAATATACCTTTAGTAGGCTCAACTAAGTCGTTATCAGGTCATTCATTAGGTGCAGCAGGTGTACAAGAAGCGATTTACTGCTTATTGATGATGGAAAATGATTTTATTGCGGCATCAGCGAATATTGATAACCTTGATCCTCAAGCAGTTGGCGTTCCTATTATTCTTGAACGTAAAGACAACGCCGGCTTAAAAACAGTGATGTCGAATAGCTTTGGATTTGGTGGAACTAACGCTAGTTTAGTATTTGAAAAACTAATTGATTAGTCATTAGTTGGTTCAGTTCTCAGCTACTTAGCATTAAAAAGGCCACCTTTTAAGGTGGCCTTTTTATTTAAAAATTCGTATTTATTTAAACAAGATCTTCGTCAGTGACGGGACCTCGTTTTCCAGAAAGTGATTCCTGAATTAAACCAATAAGTTTTGCTTTCTTATCTGGGTCATCTAAATGCTTAGAGCTAAAAGTAATGCCATATTTACTTGCATATTGTTGCACTATCATCACTAAAACCGTTTCATCTTCCACCTAAATATCTCCAATTGTCATAAAATGACACCATTATAAACATCCGACACTATAAAGCATCAATCAATGAAATTGAATTATCAAACCACTGGCACGGGCCAGCCTCTTGTTATCTTGCATGGCTTGTTCGGCTCCTCTGATAATTGGCGGGGTTTAGCCAAACAATTGGCTAAACAGGCTCAGGTAATAACCATTGATTTACGCAACCACGGTCGTTCACCTCATAGTTCCGAGCAAACATATGATTTAATGGTTGAGGATGTAGCGGAATTATTTGAGCGATTAAAGTTGGAGCAAGTCGATATTATTGGCCATTCTATGGGAGGCAAGGTGGCGATGGTTCTTAGTCAGCGTTACCCACAATGGCTACGTAAACTTGTGGTGGTGGATATTGCGCCCAGAACATACTCAGCTGAACATAATGCCATATTTCAGGATTTATTAGCTTTAGACTTGTCTTTGTATGCCAATCGCAATGATGTTGATAATGCATTGAAGACCACTTTTCCGAATAATTCACTACGGCAATTTTTATTAATGAATCTGGTGTTAAACGGTGAACAATTAGGCTGGCGAATAAATTTGCAGGCGTTATATGATAATTATCCTCAATTGCTTGCAGCGGTATGTGAAGACGAGACAATAACTATTCCCAGTTGTTTTATTCGAGGTGGCCAGTCGGATTATATCGGTGATGAGGATGTGGATTTAATTAGAACAGGTTTTCCATATTCACAACTAGTGACCATAGAACAAGCTGGGCATTGGGTACATGCTGAGGCACCACAACAATTTTTGACAACAATAACTGAGTTTCTTGATTATGATTAAACCGGAAATATTAGAAAGGCTAATTTCATTTCGGCGCGAGCGCGATTGGGAAAAGTTTCATAACCCAAAAGATTTGGCTATTTCATTATCTATCGAAGCATCTGAATTATTAGAATGGTTTCAATGGAAAACAAATGACGAAATTAATCGCCAACTCAAGACTGATAAACGACAAGCGCTAGAGGATGAACTAGCTGATGTAACAGCATATTTAGCTTATCTCTGTCATGATCTCGGTGTGGATATCAATCAGGCCTTGGCAGCAAAAATAGAGAAAAATGCGGCAAAATATCCTATTGAAAAAGTCAAAGGTAGGGCAGATAAATATACAGAATATTCATGAGTGCCAGCAATAATGCTACGATACGATGAATTTAATAGTCTGAAGGTATTATCTATTTATGAACGCCATTGTTTTTCTTATTCAATGCCCAGATCAAAAAGGTTTGGTTGCTGGTATAACAAGTTTTTTTGCGAAACGAGATTATAATATTCTGCATTGTCAACAATATACTGACGTACAAGATGGTCAGTATTTTATGCGGATAAAATTGGAAGATGCAGCCCAGTCAGACCGAATGCTATTAGAGCAAGAATTTACAGTGTTTGCTAATAGCTTGGGTCTAACATGGTCAGTACGTTATTCTGATCAACCTTACCGTGTTGCTTTGTTAGTAACAAGGGCTTCGCATTGTCCTTATGATTTGTTGTTGCGAGAACTAGAAGGTGAATTGAAGTGTGAAATTTCACTGATAATCGCTAATCATAATGATCTAGCGGGTATGGCAAAACAATTTGATAAACCCTTTTATCACTTACCGATTACTAAAGACACCAAAGCACAACAAGAAGGTCAAATAAATGCCTTAGTTGATGAATATAAAATCGATTTGATTGTTATGGCGCGCTATATGCAAATTCTCTCTAAGGAATTTGTTCAGTTACATGCGGGCAGTGTAATTAATATTCATCATGGCTTCCTACCTGCATTCCAAGGAGCAAAACCCTATCATCAAGCTTATGATCGCGGTGTAAAAATCATTGGTGCTACCTCACATTACGCCACGGCAGAATTAGATGAAGGCCCAATAATCGATCAAGGCGTCGAGCGTGTTATGCACGACAATAGCCCTGAAGACTTAGTGATGATAGGTAAAGATATCGAACGATTGGTCTTAGCCCGTGCTGTTAAAGCCCATATCGAACACCGTATTATTATCTCTGGTCGTCGAACTATCGTCTTTTCTGAAGGGGCTTAATGCCTATCAGGCTGCATTAAGCGGCTAAGTATCAACACGTTTAATAAATTATAAAGAACCGGAATCATGTTATGAGTACAGAAGGGAACACCTTATCTAGCCAAGCGCTTTTACTGGCTGAACCCTTAGATCATTTGATTAATCGTGGTGGCATTGAGGTGCCCATGTTGCCTGAAGTGGCTAATAAAGCACTGTTATTGGCACAAAATTCTGATTCAGATGCGAGTGAAATGGCAAAGCTTATACAAAGCGATCAATCATTGGCGGGTCATGTTATGCGTATTGCCAACTCAGCAGCGTATACACCGATGTCTAATTTAGTGTCTTTACAACAAGCCGTCGCGCGGCTTGGTATGGGGGTTATTAGTGAAATTGCATTAACTGCTGCTATTGGTGCCAAGATGTTTAATACACCGGGTTATGAAGAGTATGTTAATGGCGTTTGGCGTCATGCTTTGGCTACATCATTATGGGCAAAAGAAGTGGCACGTCATTGTCGAAGTAATGTAGAAGTCGCTTTTCTAGCAGGCCTGCTCCATTCCATAGGTCGGCCCGCTATATTGCAGACCATTCTTGAATTGGCTAAAAAAGAGCAAATAGACTTAACTCAAAAAGATATCCATCAACTGGAAAATACCTACTGTCATCGCGTTAGCGAAGCCGTAGTTAATTTATGGAAAATGCCTAGTTTGGTGATTGAAGCAGTTAGTACTTACAGTGATTACAATAAGGCTTTAACGACAAACACTCAGGCGGCGCAGGTTACTATTGGTGCTAGATTTTCCACGTATATGTTGACGCCTGAGAAATTAGACAAGGACACTTTATTTATACTGCCTGCTCTGACAACATTAAATCTTTATCAGGACGAGGTGGAAAAGTTATTAAACCAAACGGATACCATTAAAGCCCGCTTAGAGGGATTATCATCATGAGTGACACAGGATTCAATTACGACATGTTGGTTATTGGTAGTGGGCCCGCTGGGCAAAAATCTGCTATCCAAGCAGCTAAAGCGGGTCAGCATGTTGCTATTGTGGAACGTGATAGTTTGTTTGGTGGCGCCTGCGTTCATCGCGGTACGATTCCCTCAAAGACCTTGCGTGAAAATGCGCTTCGTGTGAAAAATATGCGACAAAATGCTGCGCTAGCTGATTTTAAGCTGGGTGAAGATACTGAGATGGTTACGTTGATCGATCGTCTGGATGAAGTACTTAAATCGCATGATAAATATATGCGTAAACAAATGGATCGTAATAAAGTTGAACGGATTCATGGACGTGCTAGCTTTGTTGATAATGAAACAATTAGAATTACCAAGGTCGGCGGTGATGCGGTTGATCTGCGTGCAAAGACTATCATTATTGCCGCAGGCTCTTATCCACGTACTCCTGATAATATTCCTATCGATCATGAACATATCTTTGACAGTGATTCAATCTTGTCAATGCTGTACTTACCATCTAGCCTTACGGTATTAGGTGGTGGAGTTATTGCTAGTGAATACGCCACTATTTTTCAGGCTTTAGGCGTTAAAGTTACCATGATTGATCGTTATCCAACCCCATTGGGTTTCTTAGATAGCGATTTGACGGATATTTTTGTCAAAGCCTTTAGCAATATGGGCGGCACATGGTTGGGTAGCCAGAATGTAGAAAAGGTCTATTGGGATGGTGTGAGCGAAGTTGTTACAGAATGTGCTGATGGCACAGTAGTGCGTAGTCAGAAATTATTATGTGCAGCAGGTCGTCTTGCAAATGTTAACGGCTTACAGCTTGAAAATGCTGGTTTGGCACTTAATGATAAAGGCTTAATCAGCGTTGATGACAACCTTCGGACCAGTGTTGCTAATATTTATGCTGCTGGTGATGTGATTGGCCCACCTTCATTAGCATCAGCTTCTATGGAGCAAGGGCGTCGCGCGTCATGTAATGCATTGGGTATATCGATTGGGACAATGAGTCAGCTTATTCCTGCCGGAATTTATTCTATTCCTGAATTATCATCAGTAGGCTTAACTGAAAAACAAGCGCGAGAACAATATGGTAATGTTATCGTAGGTACAGCTACATTTGCAGAAGTTGCGCGTGGTCAGATATCAGGTAATACTGAAGGAATGTTAAAAATTGTTGCTGATCCACAAGGTAAAAAAATCCTTGGTGTAATGCTGGTGGGTGAAGGCTCAACTGAAGTAGTACATATCGGTCATATGGCGATGTTATGTAATGCTGACGTTGATATATTTGTCGAAAGTACCTTTAACTTCCCAACATTGGCAGAAGCATATCGAATTGCGGCTTTAGACATTTTAGCAAAACGATCAAAGTAACAAGTTAGGAGTAACAAATAAATGATGAAAACAATTATGATTACCGGTGCAACATCAGGTTTTGGTGAAGCTACTGCTCGGTTGTTTGCGAGCAATGGTTGGAAATTAATTCTGACTGGTCGTCGCCAACAACGTTTGGCTAATTTACAGTTAGAGCTGGGAGGACCTGAAAAAGTACATATTTGTTGTTTTGATATTACGGATCGTAATGCAGTAGAGCAAGCATTTAACACCTTACCAGAGTCATTTTCTAATATTGATGTTTTACTTAATAATGCAGGACTTGCGCTAGGCTTGGAACCCGCCGATCAGACGGATCTCGATGATTGGGATAAAATGGTTGATACCAATATCAAAGGGGTAATGTATTGCACCAGAACGGTGTTACCAAAGATGAAGCAACAAGGAAGCGGCTATATTATTAATATCGGTTCCGTTGCGGGTAATTGGCCCTATCCTGGTGGTAATGTCTATTGTGCTAGTAAGGCCTTTGTAAGGCAGTTCTCATTGGCTATTCGTGCTGATTTGTTAGGTTCTGGTATTCGAGTGACAAATATTGAACCCGGTAATGCTGAAACTGAATTTTCGATGGTACGGTTCAAAGATGATGAACAACGCGCAGAAGGTGTTTATCAGAAAACGGTTGCACTAACGGCTCAAGATATAGCGGATACAGTACTTTGGTTAGCCAATACACCATCTCATGTTAATGTCACTACTATGGAAATTATGCCCACTGAACAAGCAACAGGGGCATTGGCTATTTATCGTCAACAGAAATAAAAGAAAAGTGATGTAGAATAAAAGTGAAGTAAATTGAAATAAAAAACGCGCATAAAGCGCGTTTTTTATTTCAGTAAATATATCTAACTAACTTAAGAGAACAACCAGCCTGTTGGGTTAGGGTGAGCTTGCCCAGCATCTAAATATTTCATGCCTTTAACACAACGAATTACGACCCAAATAACAGTGAAAATAATGACTAAGTAGCCAATGATAATCATGCTTAATAAGCCACCGATAAAAAAGTATAAAAAGCCAATCCAGAAGGTACGAATTTGAAACTGGTAATGTGTTAATAACCACTCGGGTGCATCAGCTTTATTGACATAAGCCATAACAACACCGATTATGCCAAGAAAAGGGATGACGAAATTAACTAAAAATAGAATATAGATTAGTTTTGGTGTTGATGTGCTGACGGGAACTTCTGACATGGTTAATCCTTTAATTAAATTGAAAAAATTTTACTTTAGCAGAGTTTCAGTCTTGCTCCTATTCAGTAATGGTTTGGTAATGAGCACCATTAATAATAGCGTCCAAACAGTAATAGCACCAGTGGGTAAATCAAATATCAGTGAGGCGATTAGACCTAGCAGATATGCCCCTAATCCGATCATATAGGCGATGAATAGTCGACTTTTCATGTTGATGATGTGACGACTAGCCAATGCAGGCAAAATCAAGCTAGCAAATACTAGATAGATGCCAACCAATTGCACTGAAGCGGTTACGGCGAGTGAAAATACCAAATAAAACAACATTGGACGTTGCGTACAATTAAAGGTAAACCAAACTAGTAATAAAGGGATATAAAGTGCCATCACCCAAAGTAATTGTTCATAACTAACCCATAAAATTTGCCCAACCAATAAATCATGAAGTAACTCACCACTATGCGGCGCGTAACTGGCCAGCAACAAACCGCCACTTGCTGCCAAGACAAATATCAGACCGATTAATGCTTCTAAACTGCGAGCATGACGTCGTTCTAACCAGTGAATAAGTGCTGCACCGACAATGGCACTTAAGCCAGCAAATAATTGTATTTGCCATGTCGCTAGTTCGCCGCCAAAAACCGTGGCAGCAATGACACCTAAGGCAGCAATTTGAGCAATGGCTATATCAATAAAAATAATGCCGCGTTTAAGCACTTCCTGTCCTAAAGGTACATGTGTGGAAAGGATGAGTGCACCCGCCAAAAAGGCGGGTACAATCAACATAATATCAAAATCTGATACCATCATTTATTAGCATCCAATAAGCGTTGGATAGTGTCATCAAACAAAGTGAATAGGTCGGTACTTTCGGCGTCACCACCGATCGTAAACGGTAGGGTTACTTTTGTAATTCCCGTTTTATCTACTAACCAATCTGTCGCTCTTGATGGTTGATAAGCAGCATGAATAACAATATGGGCCGGTGTGATTTTCAGCTTATTGAGTACTGTATTTAAATCATCAACAGTGGGTGGGACACCTGATTTGACCTCAAGTGCCGCTACTTTATTTAAACCTAACCAATCAAATAAATAGCCCCAACTATTATGCTGTACAACGACGGAGACACCTTTGAGTGGCGCAGCTTGTTGCTGCCACTTGTTGATAGCTAACTGCCAACGTTGACTAAAATCCTGCCAGCGTTGTTCATATATGGCTGCATTGGCACTATCAATATTTTGCAATCGTTTTGATAAGGCTTGAGCGACCTTTAAAATATTCAATGGGCTGGTTTGAATATGTGGATTACCGGCAGCATGAACATCACCTTGACTACGATCTAGAGTGGTTGGAATATCAGACAATTGGATTGTATTTGCCGCCATAAAATAACCTGCAGTACCTGTTTGAATCGCGGCATTGCCTGATTTTTGTTGCAATAATGGTAACCAACCTACCTCTAATTCTGCGCCGGTACACACTAATAAATCAGCACGTCTAGCCTTGGCAATTAGGCTAGGACGGGCTTGAATATAATGTGGATCTTGCAGACCTGTGGTAGCAGAAAAAACAGTAACATTATCTCCACCGAGCTCTTTACTCAATGATGCCCATTCTGGTTCACAGGCGAAAATGTTAATGTCAGCCATGGCGGATGAACTTGCAACTATCAGTAGTAATGATGAAATTATTTTTTTCATGGGTATCTCCTTTTAATAACTATGTGCGCCGTGAGCGCCTAGGCTAACGGTATATTGCAATAGCAATTGCAAATCATCGTCATTGTATGATTGGTCGTAATTGACTTGAGCGCGAATACGGCTGAATTCGCTAGGTAAATATTCAACCATCACACTGCTGCGTTGTGGATTGTTATAGTTGCCATCTAGTCCTGCATCAGCGAGTAACTCATTATCTGATGCTTTGTGATCACTTCCGACCCAGTCATACCTTAAACCAGAACGCCATTGTGGGTTAAATTGGTAAATACCTTCAACGTAACCACCGTATTGCTTGCCATCATAATTTGCATATTCATCAGCACCATGAGTAATGTTGCCATTATCATTTAACACGAAATATTCACCAATAAGGCTGAAATTTTGTTGACGGAAATTACCATTTTTAGCCCATTTGTAAACCAGAGAGATATTACTAATATCAGTGTCACCATTGAATAGTGCAGAAGTGGCTGTTTCAGCATCATGGCTGTGACCACCACTATATGCCCGATCTTCTGGGTTTGATTGCCAATGCGACATGCTCGCTTGCCAGCTACTCTCGATACCAATGTCACCACCTGTTTTGGCGTAGACTAACCAATCACCGATCCCGCTATGCTCGCCACCACCTGGATAGCTATCACCTGCGCCAACGGTAGCACCCAATTCAAAGAGTTGATCGGTAGGCAGTACATAAGCGAGTTTCAAACCATCGGTTGATAATTGATTGCCAAATAAACCACGATAAATAAGGGGAGCATCGGCAAAGTTCCATGCATGTACATGTCGCTGATTTAAATAACCTATTGGTGAATAAAAGCGACCTGCACGGGCAGTAAGACCATTTCCTAAGCCCAGTGATTCAATAAAGGCTTCTTCAATTTCGACTTCTGTTTCACCCTCATGTTCATGAACTGCCAAGGTTGCTTGGCCATATAATGCCTGGTCTATATTTGCGCTAAACGTTAACTCACTTTCACCGAGTGAAAAACCTTGTGTGCCCAGTTCACCTTCTCCTTGCAGAGCAAAACCATCTAAAGCATAGTTTTCTGGATTATTTTGATATTGGTTAAAAGTACCATTCAATATCATACTGATCGCAGGATTAAAGCTGTTTTTAGAGCTTGCAGTATTGGTAATAGGTGCTGCCGCTGCCGGTAGCGTGTTGTTTATCGTGTCATTAAGCTCTGTTGCCGACGATTCATTGGCAGCGAGACGTTGTTCTAATTGATTAATGCGTTGTTCATAATCAGTACGCATTTGGGATATTTCGGCTTTTAAGTCACTTAGATCGTCAGCAAAAACAGGCGAGACAGGCGCAAGCACCGCCGCAATAAGCAGTGTTAATTTTAATGGTTTCATTGTGTTTTCTCATAGCATAAGTTGCAGAAATGACTCATCAAAAGACGGATCAATTCTGTAAAAATAAAGTGGTGCTTTATAGACTATGAATAGGTGGGTGGGCCGCGAATGGTATGATTTTCACGTATACGTTTTAAGGCATAGGTGAGAGTGACAGCAGGTTCAGCAACACTATATTGTAGGGTGAGCTGAGGAGTAATAGCTGTAGCTAGATCCAGCGTAGGAGTATGACTAATACTCTCGAATCGCTGACATTGATCACTGGTAATATGGAAAGGATGTTCCGTATCATGCCAAATGGCAAACGACTGCATTAACAGCACAAGTGCTGTTAGCAGATAAAGCCATTGACGATGTTTAAGGATGCGGTTCACGGGGATGATTTAGTTACTGGGCTAATAATTCAGAGAGCAGAGTTTCGTAGATAGTCGATAAAATGTCAAGGTCAGCAACGGAAACACATTCATCAATTTGATGAATTGTTGCATTAAGCGGCCCTAATTCGATGACTTGGGCACCTGTCGGAGCTATAAAGCGACCGTCTGATGTACCACCTGAGGTTGATAACTCCGTATCGTAACCCGTGGTTGATTTAATGGCCTGTTTGACGGCATCAACTAATGCACCACTCGCGGTTCTAAATGGTTTTCCTGAGAGCTCCCATTTCAAATCATAGTTTAAACCATGACTGTCTAATATGCTTTGCACATGTTGCTGCAATTGTTTATGGGTTACTTCAGTTGAATAACGGAAATTAAATACTACCTCTGCAATTCCAGGTATGACGTTGGTTACGCCTGTACCAGAATTTAGGTTGGATATCTGAAAACTCGTCGGTGGAAAATCTTCATTACCTTGATCCCATTCAACAGCACATAATTCCGTTAATGCAGGAACGACTAAGTGAATTGGATTTTTAGCTAAATGTGGATAGGCAATATGACCTTGTTTGCCTTTAACCGTTAAGCGTCCGTTCAAAGAACCTCGTCGGCCATTTTTAACCACATCGCCGACTTTGCTGGTGCTGGTGGGCTCACCCACAATACACCAATCAATTTTCTCGTTACGTGCTTCTAAGGTTTCAATGACTTTGATCGTGCCACCCGTCGCAGGGCCTTCTTCATCGCTAGTAATTAGAAAGGCGATACTACCCGAGTGTTCGGGATGTTCGATAACAAAACGTTCACAAGCGGTGACAAATGCCGCAATACTGCCTTTCATATCCGCTGCACCACGGCCATATAGTAGACCATCGCGAATTTCCGGTGAAAACGGATCTGATGACCAGTTCTCTTCAGGCCCTGTTGGTACTACATCGGTATGACCTGCAAAAGCCAATACAGGTGATTGTGTACCGCGACGAGCCCAAATGTTATCAGTCCAGTCACCTTCTTGGCCAAAACGTAAGTGCTCAATGGTAAAACCGATAGCTGACAGTCTGTCTGCTAGTAATTGTTGGCAGCCAAAATCTTCTGGCGTGACACTTGGACGGCTGATGAGTTCTTGGGTTAATTGTAGTGTATCTGTCATAACTTAATTCCACATATTATTATAAATCTATTCCAACAGTCATTAGCAGACCTGCGAAACCTAGCATGGAAACATCGGCGCCATAACGACCTATTTTATAGCCAACGCTTGGAATAATTGCTGGCGCAGTACCAAAGCGGTTGAGCGGTATCTTATCTTGGTATTCACCACGGTAACCATGAATTAAACCTGCGGTCAATTTGGTATGAAAGCCTTCAAATGAACCGTGATAGTTCCAAGCTTTACCTACATATAGATATTGAGAAAATTGTCCAAAGGAGTTATCAAATAAGGCTAATCCATATGACCAGTCATTATTTTTTATCGCTTCTAAACTGATTAAAACATCGGGACCATCATGATTATCACTGGATGTGTAATGAGTATATGTGCCACCTTGTAGATAAAGATGGTCATAATCTAGCCAATTATCATCTGCCTGAGCAACCAAAGGGCTGACTAACACTAGGTACAAAAAAGGGCGAGCAATGTTCATTTGAGTTTACTCAGAGTAAGGTTTTGTACTGGGCTTCATCAAATCCAACCAAAATAGTGTCATTTTTCACTAATACTGGTCGTTTAATAATTGAAGGAAAAGCTAACATTAGTTCTATAGCACTTTCTCTACATATTGTATCGCGTTGTGCTTGGTCAACTTGTCGCCAAGTAGTACTACGTTTATTAAGCAAGGTTTCCCAGTCAACAGATTGTAACCAAAAATCGATAGTTTTTTTATCAATTCCATCATCACGAAAGTCATGGAATTGGAAAGTCACGTCGTTGGCTTCTAACCAACGACGTGCTTTTTTAACGGTATCGCAGTTTTTAATGCCGTAAACAGTGAGCATTAAATATCGCGTAATAATTCGTTAATACCCACTTTACCGCGTGTTTTGGCATCAACTTGTTTAACGATAACAGCGCAGTAGAGGCTGTAAGTACCACATTTAGAAGGTAGGTTACCTGATACTACGACAGAACCTGCTGGGATACGACCATAAGAAATTTCACCCGTCATACGGTTGAAGATTTTAGTGCTTTGACCAATATAAACGCCCATTGAGATAACGGCGCCTTCTTCAACAATAACACCTTCAACAACTTCAGAGCGCGCACCGATGAAACAGTTGTCTTCAATGATCGTTGGGCCTGCTTGTAATGGTTCTAAAACACCACCAATACCTACACCACCAGAAAGGTGAACGTTTTTACCAATTTGTGCACATGAACCAACCGTCGCCCATGTGTCGACCATGGTACCAGAATCAACGTAAGCACCAATATTGACATATGAAGGCATCAATACAACACTTGGCGCGATATAAGAACCACGACGAACATTAGCGGGTGGTACTACGCGGATACCGGCTTTATTGAAATCTTCTTCATTAAAGCTGGCAAATTTAGGTTCTACTTTATCGTAGAAGTTAGTTTCACCACCGACCATAATTCTATTATCATTTAAACGAAAAGATAGTAATACTGCTTTTTTAAGCCACTCGTTAACCATCCAGTCGCCATTTTGTTTTTCAGCAACGCGGGCAGTACCGTTATCTAACATAGCTATTGCTTGATCAACGGCATTTTTAACCTTGGCTTCAGCATTTGCAGGTGTGATATCTGCACGGCGTTCAAAGGCTTCTTCAATAATTTGTTGAATTTCGCTCATTTTATTTCTCCATTAGGGGCATAGGGACGTGATAGTTGTCGTTCATAAGGTTTTAATTAATTTTACAATTCGGTGAGCAGCATCGATACATTCTGCTATGGGCGCAACTAAGGCCATACGGATACGATGTGAACCTGGATTACTCTGGTTATTATCTCGCGCTAAAAAACTACCCGGTAACACGGTGACATTTTGCTCATCAAATAGGCGACGGGCAAAGTCAGTGTCAGATATCGTTGTTTCAGCCCAAAGATAAAAACTGGCCTCGGGTAAAGTGACATTCATTACGGGTGACAATATGGCCAGAACAGCCTCAAACTTTTCCCGATACAGTTGGCGATTATAGATTACATGTTGCTCATCATTCCATGCCGTAATTGAAGCGGCTTGAGTTGACGGTGGCATAGCACAACCATGATAGGTACGGTAGCGTAGGAAATCTTTCATTATTTTAGCATCACCGGCCACAAAACCAGAACGAAGACCTGGTGCATTAGAACGTTTTGATAAGCTATGAAACACCGCGCAACGACTTAAATCAGTGTATCCAGCCGCAACAGCGGCCTGCAATAAGCCGACAGGAGGTTTTGACTCATCAAAATAAAGTTCGGAATAACATTCATCGGAAGCGATGATAAAATCATGTTTGTGAGCAAGTTCGATAAGCTTGGTTAATGTCGTTTGTCCAATGACTGCGCCGGTCGGATTGCCCGGGCTGCATAAATATAATAACTGACAACGATCCCACACCTCATCAGGTACCACATCGAAATCTGGCACAAAATTATTATCTGCGGTGCAATTGAGAAAGTAGGGATGCGCACCCGCTAAAATCGCCGCACCTTCATAGATTTGATAGAAGGGATTGGGCATTACAATAAGTGGGGTATGAGCGGTACGATCTGTAACGGCCTGAGCAAAAGCAAACAGTGCTTCACGGGTACCATTGACGGGTAATACTTGCGTAGCCGCATCAATATTATCGGCAAGGTGAAAACGATTATCTAACCAAGCTGCGATAGCCTGACGCAATTCAATCGAACCTGCCGTAGTGGGATAATTAGATAAGCCATGTATATGTTCAATGACAGCTTCAGTAATGAACCCTGGGGTTGGATGTTTAGGTTCGCCAATCGATAAGGCGATATGAGGCAGAGTAGACGGAGGCGTGCATCCAGCTTTTAGTTGTGCAAGTTTTTCGAACGGATAGGGATGCAAGTGAGCTAGATCTGGATTCATAAGAAGTAACTATTAAATAAAGCCGACTATTATAACGGGTTATAGCTTAGTCGTGGTATAAGGTTCGTCATGAATACACAACATACTACACACAACCGATTAGCTATCGCTGCCTTGTTATTTTCATCAAGCTTATGGGGAATAATATGGTATCCCTTACGCTGGTTAGATGAGGCGGGAATGTCCGCAGTATGGAGTTCCTTAGTCATGTATCTTGCCGCCGGAGCGCTCGCACTGCCTTTTCTATTTAAACAAAATATTTTTAATGCAAGTAATCGCAAGGATTTATTGTTTTTGGCCATCGCAGCCGGTATTACTAATATTGCGTTTCTGGTGGCCTTAACTGAAGGCGAAGTCATGCGTGTGATGTTGCTGTTTTATTTATCACCGATATGGTCAGTTTTACTTAGTCGCTGGTGGTTAAAAGAGCATTTATCTTCATCTGCCATCGCCATGTTACTTCTTGCAATGACGGGTTCATTAGTTATGTTATGGGATACGAGTATTGGCTGGCCTTGGCCACGTGGTTTGGCTGATTGGTTGGCCTTAACGGCGGGCATTGCCTTTTCAATAAACAATGTGTTGGCTAGAAAATTGGCGAGTGTATCGATGGCTGCTAAAACCGGCGTAATTTGGTGGGGTGTTGTTATAGCATCAATACTTATCCTCATTTGGCAACAAGCGCCGGTGCCAGAGGTAATGATGAATGTTTGGATCGTTGCTGGACTGGTAGGTATCCTAGGGATAGTTGTCATGACCGTGTCGGTTTTGTACGGCATCGCTCGAATGCCAATCTATCATTCATCGGTCATCATGTTGTTTGAGTTAGTTGTCGCGGCAATTGCTGCTTGGGCGTTGACGAATGAGGTGATGTCATTACAAGAGTGGTTGGGTGGAGGCCTGATCATTTTAGCAGCCTATGGTGTCGCTAAATCAGAAGCATAGACTCGGTGCTATTAAGGATACGACTAGATTCACTTGTTATTAACCTGTTTGAAGTAGCTACATTAATAAAGTGGGATCTTATGGTGCGTCGCGAAGCGTTGTAAATCGATGGCTTGTTATTGCCCAAATAGTTAAGTAAAAGTGTAATACTATTTCTGAACGCACACAATTACATACAATAAATAGAGGTTTTTATGATTAAATCAATTGCTCATGCGAGTTTTTTAGTGGCTGATGTTGCTCGATCTTTAGAATTTTATTGCGGCGTATTAGATATCCATTTAAATGAACATCGACCTAACTTTCCATTTGATGGGGCTTGGTTAGATCTTAATGCAGAAGGTCAGCAATTACATTTAATGCAACTACCTAATCCCGATTCAAAGGACGGTCGTCCTGAGCATGGTGGTAAAGATAAACATATTGCATTGGTCGTTGATGATCTAGCAGCTTTGGCTGAAAGGCTAGAAGCGGCTGGAGTGACATTTTCTAGAAGCAAGTCAGGTCGAGCTGCTTTCTTTTGTCGTGATCCTGATGGCAATGCCTTGGAATTTGCTGAAAACTTTATCCCTGCAAAATAAAGAGAGTTAAACAGAAATTGCATAGATCAATGACTTAGGGAGTTACTCACACTATCTGTGGATAACTCTGTGGTTAACTTATGTGAAAATCGCTAAGTCATTAATCTGTAACAGTCTATATGATTTGGTCGAAAAGTGACCGTTTTATAAAAGATAAATATAAACAATAAGTTATACCCTGATTGGCTGGATGTACTAACTTAATAAAGTTTGCGAAGATGTCCTTCGACTTTCAAACCCTAAAGTGCATAACTTATATAAATGTCAATAGTAAAGTCGCTATTCTGATGATTATTTAAATTGATTTAGGCAATTGCATTAAGCCATTTAAATCTATAGATGAGCATGTTAAGTTTGGATATGCCTAATAACTCAGTTTAAGCGAGAGTTGCGATTGTTATTGTTAATAACAATCACTGAGATTGCGCGAGCAAATATTTACAGAAGGCATCACTCTATTTTCAGCTTAGGTATTTCGAGACAATTTGGCAGGAAAACTAGGCTGAAACATGTCTATTTTGAGTAGAAAATTAGACTATCAAGGACTTACAGACTTACTCACAATATCTGTGGATAAGTCTGTGGGTAACATGCTGACAAATCGCTAAGTCATTATTCTGTAACAATCTACCTCAATTTGGTTAAAATTCAACCATGATTAAAATTATTATATATATCAACGACATAGGTTGATGACTAATAGTTTCAATGACTTAGCGACGACAGTTGTTACGGTTATGTGATGGTGACCCTAACTGGTGCATAACTTTGTTTTGTCATTAACATATGACGATGATTATTGTCTAGATAATGCGGGAAATTGTTTGTCATCATGAGCCGCGTCTTCTTGGCCTGTCGCTGCTAGACGATGTAACTCGAGATCTTTGAAGTTAAATAATTCATTATCAGCCAATTGTGAAGGTGAAATATTTTGAAAGCTTCGAAAAATATTTTCTAAACGACCGGGTTGTTGTTTTTCCCAGCCTTGCAACATATCTTTAATAACTTGCCGCTGTAAATTTTCTTGTGAACCACATAAATTACAAGGAATGATCGGAAACTGTTGGTGATCAGAGTAACGAATAATGTCAGATTCTTTGCAGTAAGCCAGCGGACGAATCAAAATGTTTGTTTTGTCATCACTTAATAATTTTGGTGGCATGGCTTTAAGTTTGCTGCCATAAAACATATTGAGAAATGCGGTTTCGATAATATCATCGCGATGATGACCCAGGGCGATTTTAGTGATACCGTTTTTGCGAGCATAACCATAAAGTGAACCGCGACGAAGGCGAGAGCAGATACCACAGGTAGTTTTTCCTTCTGGAACAATCTCTTTAACAATGCTGTAAGTATCTTTTTCAATAATATGAAAAGGAACGTTAATAGAAGCCAGATATTCAGGTAAAACATGTTCCGGAAAGCCTGGCTGTTTTTGGTCGAGATTAACCGCGATAATGTCGAACTTAATGGGGGCATGTTTTTGAAGGTTCATCAAAATGTCGAGCATTGTGTAACTGTCTTTACCACCAGACAGGCAAACCATTACCTTGTCACCATCTTCAATCATATTGTAATCAGCAATTGCTTGACCGACGTTACGACGCAGCCTTTTGCGTAATTTATTAATTTCGAGTGTTTGTTTTACTGTTGAGGCTTGTTCTGACATTTAAATAAGACCTGAGAAAGGTTGTACTGTGACGAGGCTGTTAGCGGGCGAACCATCGCATTTCTCATCTAATAATATAAAACAGTTGGCTGCGCTCATTGAACGCAAGATCCCTGAACCTTGACCGCCTGTTATTTTCACTTTTGTGATGCCATCATCGTCTTTGAATAAAATGGCACGTTGATATTCGAATCGACCTGGTCGTTTACGAATAGCATCAGTACAGGTCACTTGAAATGTAATGACATCAGGTTCTGTTTCCCCCATTAATTTTCGAAGGGCTGGTGTCACAAACTGATAGAACGTGACCATTACAGAAACAGGATTACCGGGCAGACCAAAAAATAGAGCGTTATCGATTTGGCCAAAGGCAAGGGGGCGACCTGGGCGCATGGCTATTCTCCAGAAATCAACTTGACCTAGTTCAGCTAATATTTCTTTTACGTAATCAGCATCGCCGACAGAAACGCCACCTGAAGTAATAATCACATCTGCTTGTTGTGATGCTTGGAGTATGGTTTGGCGAAGCAGGTCTTTTTGATCAGGCACAACCCCCATATCGAGCACATCTACATCGAGGCGCTTTAACATACCATAGAGGGTGTAACGGTTACTGTCATAGATTTGGCCGGTAGCCAATGTTTCACCTATAGATTTAAGTTCGTCTCCAGTTGAAAAAAAGGCGACACGTAGTCGACGAGTTACATTAATTTCAGCAATACCGAGTGAAGCGAGCAAACCAAGATCGGCAGGTACAATACGGCGACCAGCACTGAGTGCTATATCCCCAGTTTTTACATCTTCACCTATATAACGGACGTGGTTACCTTTTGGGTGTTTGCCGTGAACGGTGATCATATTGTCATCCACCGATACTTGTTCTTGCATGACAATAGTGTCGCATTCACTTGGCACGACAGCACCGGTCATGATTCGAACACATTCACCCGTAGTGATCGTACCTTCGAATGGTTGACCTGCGAAGGCAATTCCAACTTGTTTTAGATTAAATGAATCATTCGCAATATCACTACTTCTAATGGCATAACCATCCATTGCCGAGTTGTTGTGAGCGGGTACATTGATGGGGGAAATAATATCATCATGTAAAATACGATCTAATGCATCACGTAATGGACAACGTTGCCAAGCGGTTAATGGTGTGATTAAAGAAGCAATACGTTGTCTAGCAGCATCAATACTGAGTCGGTTTTTATCTTCTGGATCAGCACAGCTGGGTTGTGGAATTAATTCTGACATGGCGTTAGTGAGTCCAACTTTCTATAAAATGTGCTAGATAATCGGCGATAGCATCGATATTGTTGATATCAAGTTGTTCGATATCACGTTCAAGATCGAGTGGCAGATCGCTAGCAATGGCAATGATATTTTGATCTGTGGGATAGAGCAAAGGTTTAGCTAAACTGCATCGGTGCAATTCAACTTTTGGAATCGCCTCCTCTTTGAAACCCTCAACTAAAATAAGATCGAGTTTAGAGCAATCAAGTCTTGGAATAAGCGTCGATAAACTAGGTTCGATTTGAGCCGCAGATTGTACTTCTACCAAGGCCATTAATCGACTAGAAGATACCAATACTTGTTGAGCACCCGCTTGACGTATTTCATAACTATCCTTACCGGGCACATCAATATCAAAATTATGATGGGCATGTTTGATCACCGCAACCTCTAATCCTTTGGCTTTTAGCACGGGGATTAATTGGCGCAATAAGGTTGTTTTTCCGGTGCCACTAAAGGCGGCGAAGCCGATTAAAGGTATAGGCGACTGTACGCTCGTCTGATGTGTGACTAAATCTTCTGGATGGTTAACATTAATAAAGCTGTCAGCTTGATCGGAAAAATCTACAACAGCCATTACATGATTTGCGAACCAGGTATCAATTTTGCGACCACCTTGTTGTAAATAGCTTTCAAGATCAGCTTGTAGTCGGCAAGGGATAAGACAAAATACGGGTTGTAATCGTTCGCCATTGTGTGCGACGGCTATATCTGCTCGCTCATTTAATAAGGTTTCCATCATTCGTTGGCGTAATTGGTGAGAAATATTCGGGGAGTCACAAGGTGCCGTTAGAATATAATCAGTGTCCACCGTTTGCATGGCGCTCAACATTCCTGCCAGTGGCCCACAAAAATCATCTAAGCTGTCACTGATAACAGGATATTTAAACGCCTGATACTGTTCGATATTACGATTAGCATTGATGACCAGCTTATCCACTTGCGGCTTTAACGCTGCGATGACATGGGCAATCAAAGGTCTATGATTGAATAAAATAAGGCCTTTATCCTCACCACCCATGCGGCGAGCTCGTCCACCTGCCAAAATGACACCGGTAACAGAGGGAGTAGATGATGTATTCATGATGATTCGCTGTTATTCTCTTAGAGTCAACTGTAAAAAAATGAGGGATAAACCCATGCAAAAACCATGGATATCATGGGCTTCGGCACTTATTATACTGATAAATACGCCACTAGTATGGTCTGACCCACTGAACATTGTTGTCGTGGGTTTATTTAGTGAGCAAGCAGTACTAAAAATCAACGAACAACAGCGTTTATTAAAAGTTGGCAAGACCAGTCCCGAAGGTGTCAAACTTATTTCTGCGACAAGTCAGAGCGCAATTATTGAAGTGGATGGGATTCAAAAAAAATATCTTTTAGGCTCACAAATCGGAGGTCATTTCGCCCCCACGGTTGAGCAGCCGGTAGTGAGTATTTGGCCAAATAATGGTATGTATATGACGGTGGGTAGTGTAAATGGTTATAGCGTTGATTTTCTGGTTGATACTGGAGCATCTACCATTGCTTTCAATGCGGCAACAGCGCAGCGGCTGGGTTTAGAATATCTTAATGCGCCAGCGGGTATGGTGCAAACGGCATCAGGAATTGAAAAGGCCTATAAAGTAAACTTGGATCAGGTTCAAATAGGTGATATTAAGTTATATAATATTGGTGCTCTAGTATTAGATGGCCCTCATCCCACGCGGGCGTTATTAGGCATGACATTTTTGGGACAAGTTCAAATATCTCGGACAGATGAACGCATGGATTTGAAAAAAAAATATTAACAGCTTAAAAATATCATTTGAGAAACTAAGACATGATGATGTGGTGGAATAGAAAGTTTTCTGGTTATTTAGCCTTATGCATCATTGTTTTAATTATATTTGTAATACGTAATATGAACGATGATGACTTACCGGACTTTAACTCATTTTCTGATGTGAAAGACAAAAAGCAGCATTTTTTGATTTTATACGTCCGATAGTTGAGGCTGAAAATCAAAAGGTGCTTATAAACCGAGAGAAATTACTGATGCTTGAACAGCAGTTTAGTAAAGATAGGTCGATGCATTCAAAAGATGAAAAATGGGTAAAGAATTTAGCCAAAATATATAAAGTCAGAATTGATACTTTGGACGATCAAATGGCATGTACTACCCTAAAGCAGCGCGTTGATATAGTGCCTGTGCCGCTGGCATTAGCACAACCTGCTAGTGAATCAGGCTGGGGGACATCACGTTTCGCACAGCAAGGAAATAATCTTTTTGGCCAATGGTGTTTTATTGAAGGCTGTGGACTTGTTCCTGCTAGAAGAAGCAAAGGCACAACACATGAAGTTGCTAGCTTCAATTCAGTCGAAGAATCAATAGCTTATTATATTTTAAACTTAAATACTTTAATGGCTTATCAGCCATTGCGAACAATTCGCCGAGAACATCGAGAGGAAGGCAAGGATTTGACGGCTGCTGCATTGGCTGCAGGTCTAATCAATTACTCTGAACGTGGTGAAGATTATGTAGAAGACATTAAAACGCTGATTCGTATCAACAAGCCGTTAATGCTGAATCAGTAAGTAAACTTATAAACAAAAAAGCCCCCTGTTAATAAACGCTAACAGGAGGCTTTTTTAAGATGATGCGATGTTGTTTTTTAATCAAAACCTTTACTAATCAAGGCATAAGCAGAGTGGTTATGAATTGATTCAAAGTTTTCTGATTCGACGGTATAAGCATTAATGCGCGTGTCATCATTTAATCGTGCGGCAATGTCACGTACGATATCTTCAACAAATTTTGGATTGTCATAGGCTTTCTCTGTGACATATTTTTCATCTGGTCGTTTAAGAAGACCATAGATTTCACATGAAGCTTCTTGCTCGACAACGTCAATTAAGTCTTCAATCCACACGAAACTATCAACACGAACTGTTAGGGTAACGTGTGAACGTTGATTGTGTGCGCCGTAGTCAGATATGTTTTTTGAACATGGACAAAGGCTGGTAACTGGCACGACAACTTTGACGGTCATCATTGTTTTATCGCCAGTGATTTCTCCGATAAAGCTAACTTGATAATCCATCAAGCTTTTCACTTTACTGATAGGGGCTTCTTTATTTACAAAATAAGGAAAGTCCATTTCAATGTAACCAGATTCAGCTTGTAAGCGTTCAGTCATCTCACCTAACATTTCACGAAATGATTTAACTGTAATTTCACGTTCATGTTGATTTAAAATCTCAACAAAACGTGACATATGTGTACCTTTAAATTGATGAGGTAAGTTTACATACATATTAAAGTTAGCGATTGTATTTTGTTCACCAGAGGTGCGGTCGCTTATTTTTATCGGATGTTGAATGTCTTTAATGCCCACCTTATCAATTGCGATATGGCGTTTATCAGCGATATTTTGAACATCTTCGATTTCATCGCAGCAATCTGTTTTTTTATCAGTAGTCATGTCTTTCTTAGTCCTCACTGTAACGTACACAGGCGCGATCAGTTTCCCAAAGGGTCACACCAGAGATTTTAGCTGAGTCGATATTTAATGTTTCGCTCAGATTTTGATAAAAATATTGGGCAATATTTTCTGCTGTAGGATTTACGGTATCAAAAGGTGGAATATCATTCAGATAACGGTGGTCAAGCTTTTTAGCAAGTTCCCGTGTGGCAATTTTGATAGTTTTAAAATCCATGCCCATGCCATGTCCATTCAGAGCAGTCGCAGTCACTTCAACTTCTAGCTTCCAGTTGTGACCATGCATACGACTACAATCACCAGGGTAATCGCGTAAGGTATGTGCTGAGGCAAAATCTGCCAATATTTTTAGGGTATAGGTTGGGCTGCTCATAGTTGACTATTATACTCGGGAATTAGGACGACTAACAGGATATTATGCTGGAAAATGATTATTGACTGTATCAAGAATGCCTTTGGCATCTAAACCACAGTCACTTAACATTTGTTTATGTTCACCATGATCGATAAATTTATCGGGCAACCCCATGATTTTAAAGGGGGTAGTATTGCCGATGGCAAGCAGGTATTCGGCCACTGCACTACCTGCACCACCAAGGTGGGTGTTTTCTTCAATGGTGATAATCAACTCATGAGCGTTGGCCATTTTCTCAATCAGTGCATTATCTAAGGGTTTGACAAAACGCATATTGACTACAGTTGCGTTGATTTGTTCTGCTGCATCAAGCGCAGGTTGTACCATGCTACCAAAAGCAAGAATCACTACTTTTTCACCTTGACGTTTTAGTTCTGCCTTCCCAATTTCGATGGTATCTAAACTTGGCGATACCAATGAACCATTGCCGGCACCACGTGGATAACGTACTGCGCTTGGTCCGTTATGTTTATAGCCAGTAGTGAGCATTTGGCGGCATTCATTTTCATCAGCCGGTGCCATAACAACCATATTAGGAATACAGCGGAGATAACTTAAATCGAAAGTTCCTGCATGAGTTGCACCATCTGCACCCACTAAACCACCGCGATCGATGGCAAATAAAACGGGTAAGTTTTGCAAGGCGACATCATGAATTAACTGATCGTAAGCGCGCTGTAAAAAGGTAGAGTAAATAGCCACGACGGGTTTTTTACCTTCACACGCCATGCCGGCCGCTAGCGTAACCGCATGTTGCTCGGCAATACCCACATCAAAATAACGGTTAGGATAGAGTTTCGCAAATTCATTTAAACCTGAGCCATCACTCATGGCGGGTGTAATGCCAATTAAATCTTCCGATTCTCGTGCCATATCACACAACCATTGGCCAAAGACTTGGGTGTAGCTAGGTCCCGATGATTTACTGCTGCCAGCAGGACTTACACCATGATATTTACCTGGCTGTTGTTCGGCGGGCTCATAACCTTTGCCTTTTTTGGTTACGATGTGTAGAAAATGAGGGCCTTTACGTTCACGTAAATTACCTAATGTTGTCATTAAAATATCAAGATCATGACCATCAATTGGACCAATATAATTAAAGCCCATTTCTTCAAATAAAGTGCCCGGGATCACCATGCCTTTAACATGCTCTTCGGCCCGACGAGCAAATTCCCATGCCGAAGGTAGTTTTTCGAGCACTTTTTTACTTCCTTCTCGAGCAGACGCGTAAAATTTTCCTGATAACAGACGAGCAAGATAATTCGACATGCCGCCGACATTTTTGGAAATAGACATTTCGTTATCATTAAGGATAACGAGTAAGTTGGCACTTAAATCACCGGCATGGGCTAATGCTTCATAAGCCTGACCCGCGGTGAGTGCACCATCGCCAATGATGGCTACGGCACGGCGAGAATCACCATTGGCTTGGGCGGCAATTGCCATACCTAATGCGGCACTAATCGACGTGCTTGAATGTCCAACACCAAAGTTATCATATGGACTTTCACTACGTTTAGGAAAGCCTGATAAGCCACCTGCTTGGCGCATGGTATGCATTTGATCTCTACGACCAGTAAGAATCTTGTGAACGTAACTTTGATGGCCGACATCCCAAACAAAACGATCATCAGGGGTGTTAAATATATAATGTAAAGCTATCGTTAATTCAATCACGCCTAGGTTAGATGAAATGTGTCCGCCTGTTTGTTGCACACTATTTACTATGAGTGCTCTAATTTCCTCGGCGAGTTGTGGCAATTGTTTTTTATCTAACTTACGTAAGTCCGCTGGACTATTAATGTGAGCGAGTAGGGTATCCATAGGTGTCGCCATATTAGTGTGACCGTTGCACCACAAAACTGGCTAATGCAGCAAGTGCTTGTGTATTGAAGGGGAGCTCATCAAGTTGGACTAAAGCCTGATCTATCAAATCGGCAGCTTTTTGTTGCGCTGCAGCTAAGCCCATGAGTGCTGGATAGGTTGGTTTATTCAGCGCGAGATCTGCGCCTTGAGTTTTGCCTAGGGTATCAGTGTCAGCAGTAAGATCAAGGACATCATCTTGCACTTGGAAGGCTAAGCCAATGCACTGTGCATATTTATCAAGTTTAGCTAAGGTTTGTGTATCTATTTGCGCGTAAGCTAATGCCCCTAGACGTACACATGCACGGATTAATGCACCGGTTTTAAGCTCGTGCATGGCCTGTAAAGTGTCAAGAGTGAGTGTTTTTCCGACGGATTCAAGATCGATAGCTTGGCCGCCAGCCATACCTAAAACCCCCGATTGTTGAGCGAGTGTTTTGACCATCTGACATTGTTGAACCGGCGCCAAAGTATTTTCGCAGAGTATTTCAAATGCTAATGATTGCAGGGCGTCGCCGACTAATAATGCCGTAGCATCATCATATTTTTTGTGACAGGTTGGTTGACCACGGCGTAAATCATCATTGTCCATGATCGGCATATCATCATGAACTAATGAATAAGCATGGATCATTTCTACCGCACTTGCTGGCGCATCAAGTTGCTCTAACGCGACACCTAAAGCTTCGCCAGTGGCATAAACCAATAAAGCGCGCAATCGTTTACCGCCACTTAAACTGGAATAACGCATCGCTTCAACCAATCGGTTTGAAGTGGTTTGGTTGAGATGGTTATTATCTGGCAGCCGAGCAGAGAGTGCTTGTTCGATGCGCAGTTGGCGCTGTTGACGCCAATTAGAAAGAATAAAAGTATCGGTCACGATTCAGTAGCATTACTATCAAAATCTACTAAGTTTGATTGACCTGACTGTTGTATTAACATTTGTACTTTTTGTTCGGCAGCTTGAAGGGCATCTTGGCAATCTCGGGTAAGCAATACGCCACTTTCATAAAGTTTAAGCGATTCTTCAAGGCTAATATCACCTTGTTCAAGGCGATTAACCAGTGATTCTAGCTCAGTTACTGAGGCTTCATAATTTAGTTTTTTTCTTCTTACGGCCATGCCCGTCTCTACACAAAATTTAATCAACTAGTATTATATGTTAAACAACGTTTTATTGCCCACTGGATTGTTTTGTCGCTAGCCGTTAGGCTTAACGCCTTATAATTACACTTAAACTAAAATTAGATATCACAGGACTATGCAAAAAATAATTCGTGGGTTTTATAATTTACCATCATCTGCTGATGGTAGGCTCGGTGGTTGTGTGGCGACTATTGGTAATTTTGATGGCATACATTTAGGCCATCAAGCGGTATTAAATCAACTGGCGATGAAAGGTGATGCACTAGGCTTACCTGTTGTAGTTATTACCTTTGAACCCCAGCCTAATGAGTTTTTTTCTCCTGATAATGCGCCAGCTCGATTAAGTCGTTTCCGTGAAAAAATAGAGGCGTTGCGCAGTTATGCGATTCAACAGCTTTGTGTATTGCGTTTCAATCATAAATTAGCGCAAATGACCGCACAAGAATTTATTCAGCAGTTGCTTGTTACGGGATTGAATGTTCGATATTTAGTCGTAGGTGATGATTTTAAATTTGGCAAAGATCGTCAAGGGAATTTTGCTTTACTACAACAAATCGGTAAGGAACAAGGTTTTCAAGTCGTCAATATGCATACCTTTTCTATTGAAAATAGACGAGTGAGTAGCACCCAAATTCGCCAAGCATTAGAAGTCGGTGACTTGCTACTCGCTGAGAAGCTTTTAGGTCGTCCCTATCGCATGAGTGGCCGAGTAGCCCATGGTGATAAACGAGGTCGTACTATGGGATTCCCCACTGCCAATATCCATCTTCATCGGCGTAAAGTGCCGTTGACGGGCGTTTATGCTGTGCGGTTGTTTGGTATCGAAGGCGAACCCATTGAAGGTGTCGCCAATGTGGGAATTCGGCCGACAGTGGGAGCTGACCGTGCTTTATTAGAGGTTCACTTGTTTGATTTTAAACGTGATATCTATGGCGAACATGTACAAGTACATTTTTTACGAAAAATACGTGATGAACAAAAATTCGATAATTTGGATGCGTTGATTGCTCAAATTAATTTAGATTGTCAGCAAGCCAGGTTATTTTTTGCTGAACCGCCTATAAAGTGAAGAGAACATTAGTATTCTTGTCGGCATTATTATTGATAAGATGTATATATAAAAAAAACAGATTAAGTAGGCACTAAAATAATGAAAATCCTAATTAGTAACGATGATGGTTATATGGCTAAAGGTATTCGGGCTTTGGCTGATGCAATGTCAACCCTTGGCGATATCACCATCGTTGCACCTGATCGTAATCGCAGTGGCGCGAGTAATTCCTTAACATTGGAAAACCCCTTACGTGTAAACAGGCTGGAAAATGGTGTTTATCGCGTTGAAGGAACGCCTACGGATTGTGTCCATCTAGCGATTACAGGCTTATTAGAAGATGAACCAGATATGGTGGTTTCAGGTATTAATGCCGGCGCTAATTTAGGTGATGACGTGTTGTATTCCGGCACGGTAGCGGCTGCGATGGAAGGTCGATTTTTAGGCTTGCCCGCTATTGCGATTTCATTGAACGGTCATACTGCAACCCATTATGAGACCGCTGCTTGGGCGGCGAAAAAAATCGTGATGCACTTGCAACAATCTTCACTTCCAGCCGATACGATTTTAAATATTAATGTACCTGATTTACCGATAGATCAGATTATCGGTTTCGAAAGTACTCGATTAGGTCATCGTCATAAGGCTGCGCCACTGCTCAAGGAACTTGATCCTCGAGGCCGTGAAATGTTTTGGATAGGGCCCGCCGGTGAAGAACAAGATGCAGGACCAGGCACTGATTTTGATGCGATTCGTCGTGGCGCAGTGTCTGTAACACCCTTGCATATCGATTTAACCAGTTATAAGGCAATTGATGGTGTTGCAAAATGGTTGCAAGGCGTCGTTATATGAGTGATGCTTTCCAAGGCATTGGTATGACGTCACAGAGAACACGCGATCGTTTAATCGGGCGTTTAAAAGAACAAGGTATTAATAATATAAATGTGTTGGCGGTGATGAAGTCTTTGCCACGACATGTGTTTGTTGAAGAAGCTTTAGCAAGTCGCGCATATGAAGATACTGCATTACCAATAGGTCATGGCCAAACGATTTCACAGCCTTTTATTGTAGCGCGAATGACAGCCATTTTGTTAGAAGGTTTACCCAAGAAAAAAGTGTTAGAAGTCGGTACCGGTTCCGGTTACCAAACAGCTGTTTTATCTCGGCTGGTCGAACGAGTATTTAGTGTGGAACGTATTTCGCCCTTACAAAATCAAGCCCGCGAACGTTTTTATAATTTGAAATTAAATAATATTCGTTTAAAACACAGTGATGGTAGTTGGGGTTGGGAGGAAAATGCACCTTACGATGGTATTATCGTAACGTGTGCGCCGGAACAAGTTCCAGAAAACTTACTGAAACAATTAGCTCCCGGTGGCCGTTTAGTTATACCGGTGGGTGGTAGTATCGGTCAATCATTACGAGTGATAGACCGCAATATTAATGGCAATGGCTTTGAAGAAACAATATTAGACGATGTCAGTTTTGTGCCTTTGTTAAATGGCCAAATTTAATGAGTTTATTTTCCAAGCTGTATAACCAGGTTATGCAATGGTCTCGGCATAAATATGCTGTTTATTGGTTAGCCTTAGTCAGTTTTACTGAGTCGTCGTGTTTTTTAATCCCGCCAGATGTCATGTTGGCGCCAATGACCCTAGCTAAACCTGAGAAAGCATGGTTTTATGCCGGCTTAACAACTGCCTGCTCGGTGCTCGGCGGACTGTTAGGTTATGTAATAGGGATGACTGCCTTCCAATTTATTGAGCCTTGGTTAGTTTCCTTGGGTTATATGGAATCGTATCATCTTGCTGAACAATGGTTTGCACAATGGGGCTTTTGGGCAATATTCTTAGCGGGATTTACACCTATCCCCTATAAAGTATTTACTATCGCTTCCGGTGTGGCAGGTATGGCTTTAATCCCCTTTATTATCGGTTCAACCATTGGCCGGGGAATGCGTTTTTTCTTAGTTGCAGGTTTAATGCGATGGGGGGGCGAGGGCTTAGAAGCGGTATTACGCACTTGGATTGATCGTATCGGTTGGGCAATGGTTATCTTATTGATTACAGGTTATTTGATCTTCGCATAGTGATGAGAATGATTTTAATACTACTGATGTTAATGTTGACCGCTTGCGGGGGTAGCCGAGCAGTGGTTCCTGTTGGTAGTTATGGCGACAATTCAAGAACCGCTAGTAACTTCGGTTCTGCTTCAAGATCAGGGGCGGTGTACAAGGTTAAAAAAGGCGATACATTATATTCAATCAGTTTTCGCTATGGGATGGATTACAAAGAACTAGCTCAAATTAACCATATTCGATCGCCTTATAATATTTATGTCGATCAAAAATTATATTTCAAACAGACTGAATCAAAGCCCGCGACTAGCAGAAATAAGTTTGTTGCGAAACAAAATAACGAGCCAAAGAAAACAGCAACAAAATGGCAACCTGCACCACCAACGAAGCAAGCAACGACGACGACAACAACGTCAAGCAGCTCAGCTAATCAAAATCTAAACTGGCGGTGGCCAACAACTGGCAAAGTCATTTCAACGTATTCCATTTCATCTGCAGGTAGGAAAGGAATAGATATAGCGGGTAGATCAGGTCAAGCCGTGATTGCATCAGCATCAGGCAAAGTGGTTTATAGTGGAAATGGTTTGGCAAGATACGGTAATTTACTGATCATAAAGCATAATGACGTTTATATTAGCGCTTATGCCCACAATGAAACCTTATTAGTTAAAGAAGGAGAATATGTGAAGGCTGGCCAGAAAATTGCGACACTTGGCCGTAGTGGCACTCAACAGGAACAGTTACATTTTGAAATTAGACGTAATGGTAAGCCTGTCGATCCTTTACGTTTCTTACCTAAACAATAATTAATATGTCGAATACGCTACAATATTGGGCTTTACGCTGCTTACAGTAGCCATTAACCGTGATTTTCAAGAGGATTAACCGTTGGAACTAGGCGCAACAATGCAACGAATCAAAGAACTCCGAGGTCGTAGTGATGATCTTAGGGGGTATCTTTGACTATGATGTAAAAGCTGAACAATTAATTGAAGTTACCCGTGAGTTGGAGTCGCCAACCGTATGGGATAATCCCGAACGAGCGCAATTTTTAGGTAAGGAACGCGCGAGTTTAGAACGAATTGTCACCACCTTATCGGGTCAGCTTACGACACTAGATGATGCGAAAGAATTACTTGAAATGGCGGTAGAAGAGCAAGATCAAGATACTTTCGATGTCGTGCAACAGGATCTTGATACGCTAGAAAAAGCCTTGGAAAAACTTGAATTTCAACGCATGTTTTCCGGCAAAATGGATATCAATAATGCCTATTTAGATATCCAATCTGGTTCAGGTGGTACCGAAGCACAAGATTGGGCCAATATGATTCTGCGCATGTATCTTCGCTGGGGTGAAGCGCAAGGATTTAAAGTTGAACTGGTCGAAGCCTCTTCTGGTGAGGTTGCTGGCATCAAGAGTGCGACGATTCATTTTGAAGGCGAATATGCCTTTGGTTTGTTACGTACAGAAACGGGTGTCCATCGCTTAGTAAGAAAATCACCATTCGATTCTGGCGCGCGTCGCCATACTTCATTTGCATCAGTATTTGTATATCCTGAAGTCGATGAAAATATCGAAATAGAAATTAATAAAGCCGATTTAAGAGTGGATACCTATCGTGCCAGTGGCGCCGGTGGTCAACATGTTAACAAAACCGATTCTGCCATTCGTATTACTCATATTCCGACTAATACCGTAGTGCAATGTCAGAACCAACGTTCTCAGCATCAAAATAGAGATACGGCGATGAATTTGTTGCGAGCCAAGCTCTACGAGTTGGAATTGCACAAGCAGAATGAAGAAAAACAATCAGCTGAAGATGCTAAATCAGATATAGGCTGGGGTAGCCAAATTCGATCTTACGTCCTTGATCAATCGCGAATCAAAGATTTACGTACGAATGTAGAAACCGGTAATACCCAAGCAGTTTTAGATGGCGATTTAGACTTATTTATTGAAGCATCCCTAAAGTCGGGATTGTAAAAGAGACCAATGATGACAAACGAAATTGAACAAGACGAAAACCGATTAATTGCCCAACGTCGTGAAAAATTGGCAACGTTGCGTGAACAGGGCAACCCCTTTCCGAATGATTTTCGTCGTAATGTAGTCAATGCTGAATTAACCGTTGAGTATGAACACACTTCTACTGAACAATTAAGTGAAGCGCCGCGACGGGTAAAAATTGCCGGACGATTGATGACTAAACGCGTGATGGGTAAAGCCAGTTTTGCCAATATTCGTGATATGTCAGGCGACATGCAGTTATACGTTAAACGTGATGACTTAGCGGAAGGCGTTTATGGTGAATTCAAACGTTGGGATTTAGGCGATATTATTGCGGCTGAAGGAATCATGTTTCGTACTCAAAAGGGCGAATTATCGGTGCTGGTCGATGATATCCGTTTGTTAACTAAATCATTGCGGCCACTGCCTGAAAAATTCCATGGATTGTCTGACCAAGAAACACGTTATCGTCAACGTTATGTTGACTTGATAATGAATGAGGCAAGCCGAAAAACATTTATTATTCGTACCCGTATTATTGATGGAATTCGCCGGTTTTTAATGGCAAAAGACTATCTTGAAGTCGAAACGCCGATGATGCAGGCGATACCAGGTGGTGCGACAGCAAAACCGTTTACAACTTTTCATAACGCCTTAGATATGGACTTATTCCTGCGTATTGCACCAGAACTATATTTAAAGCGTTTAGTCGTCGGTGGTTTTGAACGCGTGTTTGAAATTAATCGTAATTTCCGTAATGAAGGTTTATCAACACGCCACAACCCTGAATTTACCATGGTCGAGTTTTATCAGGCTTATGCTGATTTTAAAGACTTGATGGATTTGACTGAAGAAATGTTACGTACAGTGACTCAAGATGTATTGGGTACCTCACAAGTTCATTATCAAGGCACAGATTTGGATTTTGGAAAACCATTCCATCGCATGACAGTAATAGAATCAATATTAGATTTTAACGCTGATATTTCTGCTGAGCAATTAGCAACGATAGAATCGGCAACCGCTGTAGCAGAAGGTTTAGGCATTCCACTAAAAGCCAGTTATGGTCTAGGTAAAATCCAAATCGAAATCTTTGAAAAAACAGTCGAGCATCGTTTGATGGAACCCACGTTTATCACTGCATATCCAACTGAAGTTTCACCATTAGCTCGTCGTAGTGATGCGGATCCTTTTGTGACCGACCGTTTTGAATTTTTTGTTGGTGGTCGTGAAATTGCAAATGGCTTCTCAGAGTTGAATGACGCAGAAGATCAAGCAGAACGTTTTCAAGCACAAGTAGCGGATAAAGATGCAGGTGATGATGAGGCGATGCATTTTGATGCCGATTATATTCGCGCATTAGAATACGGAATGCCGCCTACAGCGGGCGAGGGGATTGGTATAGATCGCTTGGTAATGTTGTTAACAGATTCACCATCGATTCGCGACGTATTGTTATTTCCCCATATGCGACCTGAATAAAATTTACATTAAGCATAAAAAAAGGCTATTTCCGTAAGGAAATAGCCTTTTTTTATGACATTAAGTTTATTATCTAATACAACTTACATCGCGCTAAATAACGCTAGGGCCTCAGCATATTCAGCACTGTTTTCATCCAATTCGACGACATTGATGTTGGTATCGATATTAAGTTTTGTAAACGCTTTAATATTTTGTAGTTGTATTTCAGTGAGTGCTTTATCGGTATTTACATAGCTCTGGATATTAGCCACTTGAATAATATCAACTAAGTCTGGCTCGTTTCCTGTATCACGCTCAAAATTTTCATGTTCAGCAGCAACGGCAATCAAACTTTCTGGAAATTTCCAACTTCTTAAAATTGCCGCACCAATACGTGTATGTAGGCGTAAGATCAGACTATCTAATACTGTTGGATCTTTGAGTATTTCAGGTGAGTCTTCCGCTTTCATTAAAATGGGTAAAACGCCAATATCGTGGATTAAGCCTGCGAGCATCGCTTCATCAGCTTTAATACCTGGTTGTTTAGAGGCAATGACCTGACTAATAGCTGCAACTTCAGTACTGTGCTCCCATAAGTCATGTAGATGTTTTTCTAAACGATTTGAGGTGGCCTGAAACATTTGTTCCATCACTAAGCTTGTTACCAGATTTCTCACCATCGTAAGTCCCAATCTAGAAACAGCCATTTGAACGCTTTCAACAGGCACTCGGCCACGGTATAATGCACTATTGGCTACTTTAAGCAGGCGTGTAGATAAGGCGGGATCAGTTACGATAATGTCTGCTAATTTTGCTGACGTTGTCTCAGGATCATCTACAACATCTCGAACTTTCAATGCGACTTCAGGTAAGGTAGGTAAAACTAAGGTACCATTTTCTAAATCGGCTAAAATTTCGTTATAAAAAGTTTCTTGTTCAGTCATAATGATAAATTCTGTAGAATGATAAGATTGTAGTGCTGACCATTTTCAGTTATTTTGCTCGGTTTGCCAACCGTTATTGCTATTTTCAGGAACTTAAGTGAACGACGACTTCCCTAGAATTAAACGCCTTCCGCCCTATGTATTTAATATAGTCAATGATTTGAAGGCAAAAGCCCGTGCGCGAGGCGAGGATATTATCGATTTTGGTATGGGTAACCCTGACCAACCTGCGCCGCCGCATGTCATCGAAAAATTAATCGAGGCGGCCCAGCGCCCAGATACCCATCGCTATTCTGTATCGCGCGGAATACCTCGTTTACGCAAAGCTATTTGTGATTGGTATCAACGCAAGTTTGATGTCACGCTGGATCCTGAAACTGAAACCATCGTTACTATTGGTTCGAAAGAAGGTTTAGCGCATCTAGCATTAGCGACGGTTGGACCTGGCGATGCCATATTAGTCCCGAATCCTGCATACCCCATCCATCCCTATGGTTTTGTCATTTCTGGTGCTGATATCCGTCACGTACCCCTAGTACCTGGTGGTGATTTTTTCGCAGAATTAGAAAAATCAGTGAAAGATTCATGGCCAAAACCAAAAATGTTGGTATTGAACTTTCCTGGCAACCCTACAACGCAGTGTGTTGATTTGGCATTTTTTGAAAAAGTTGTCGCGTTTGCTAAAGAACACCAAATCTGGGTGGTACATGATCTAGCGTACGGTGAAATCGTATTTGATGGTTATAAAGCACCCTCGATTTTACAAGTGCCAGGTGCCATTGATGTCGCGGTAGAGTTTTATACTTTATCTAAAACGTACAATATGCCCGGTTGGCGCGTTGGTTTTATGTCAGGTAATCCAACATTAGTTGCCGCTTTAGCAAGAATGAAATCGTATCTTGATTATGGCATGTTTACCCCGATTCAAGTGGCTGCTATTGCCGCTTTGGATGGCCCACAAGAATGTGTGGCAGAAATAGTTGAAACCTATAGAAAACGCCGTGATGTCCTTTGCGACGGTTTAAATTCCATTGGTTGGAAAGTGGAAAAACCTAAGGCAACCATGTTTGTTTGGGCACAGATCCCTGAGAAATATCGTGAAATGGGTTCCTTAGAGTTCACTAAGAAATTATTACAAGAAGCGAAAGTTGCAGTATCACCTGGCATTGGTTTTGGTGAATACGGCGATGATCACGTCCGTTTTGGTTTAATTGAAAATGAACACCGCACACGTCAAGCGATCCGTGGGATCCGTGACATGTTTAAAAATAGTTAGGGGATAGTTTTGCACTCAGTAAAAATCGGAATTTTAGGCTTAGGTACCGTGGGCGGCGGTACGGTTAATGTATTGACTCGCAATGCAAAAGAAATTAGCCGCCGAGCAGGTCGTGATATTGAGATTGCTTGGGCCGCTGATCGTCATCTAGATTCACCGAAAATATGTAACACCGATGGCATCTCATTGACAGAAGATGCCATGGATATCATTAACAATCCTGAAATTGAAATTGTTGTTGAACTCATCGGTGGCACTGGCGTTGCGCGTGAATTAGTGATGAAAGCGATTGAAAATGGCAAACATGTCGTTACCGCCAATAAAGCATTGATCGCATTACATGGTAATGAGCTATTCGCTAAAGCACAGGAAAAAGGCGTTACGATAAGCTTTGAAGCGGCCGTTGCTGGTGGTATTCCTATTATTAAGGCAATGCGTGAAGGTTTAGCCGGTAATCGAATTGAATGGTTGGCTGGCATTATCAATGGCACGGGTAACTTTATTCTTACCGAAATGCGCGATAAGGGCCGTGACTTTGCTGAAGTGCTTACTGAAGCTCAGGGTCTTGGTTATGCCGAAGCCGATCCGACGTTTGATGTCGAAGGCATTGATGCCGCTCATAAGCTGACTATTATGGCTTCAATTGCTTTTGGTATCCCGCTGCAATTTGATAAGTGTTATACCGAAGGTATTAGCAAAATATCGCAGGATGATGTGAAAAATGCTGCTGAATTAGGTTATCGAATTAAACATCTAGGGATGGCCAAAAAAACAGCTCAAGGTATTGAACTACGCGTTCATCCAACTTTGATTCCTCACCGTCGTTTGATAGCTAATGTTGATGGCGTAATGAATGCTATTGTTGTGCATGGCGATGCAGTTGGTTCGACACTTTATTACGGCGCTGGTGCGGGTTCAGATGCAACGGCTTCAGCAGTGGTTGCTGATATTGTTGATGTTGTACGCGCTTTGACCTCTGATCCAGAGAATCGAGTGCCGCACTTAGCCTTTAAGCCGGATTCTTTGGATAACACACCTATAATGCCAATGTCTCAAGTGATCACGTCGTATTATTTGCGGATCGCTACGGAAGATAAATTAGGCGTACTGGCTGATATCACTCGTATCTTAAGTGTCAATGGTGTGAGTATCGAAGCGATAGTGCAAAAAGAACCTGAACAGCAAGGTGGCATGGTGCCGCTGATTATGTTGACCCATGAGGTTTTAGAAGAAAATATGGATGCAGCGATTACACAAATCGAGGCATTAAGCACGGTTAAGGATTCAGTTATGCGAATTCGCATGGAATCATTAGGATAGAGCTGACGTAAGTTAAGCTCTCCAATACAGCAATTTACAGAGGAAATTTTTATGCCATTTCGTCCACGTTACACAGGTCTAATTGAACGTTACCGTGACCGCTTACCGGTCAGTGCTGATACCAAAATAATCAGCTTGGGTGAAGGTAATACGCCTTTATTAAAGCTGAATAATATTCCAAAACACATTGGTAAAGATGTTGAGATTTACGTCAAATATGAAGGGTTAAATCCTACAGGTTCATTTAAAGATCGTGGTATGACCATGGCGGTGACTAAGGCCGTAGAAGCGGGCAGTAAGGCGATTATTTGTGCATCAACGGGTAATACATCTGCAGCAGCTGCGGCCTATGCAGCACGTGCAGGTATTACGGCGTTTGTATTGATTCCAGATGGCAAAATTGCCTTAGGTAAATTAGCACAAGCGATGATGCATGACGCAGTGGTTATTCAAATCAAAGGTAATTTTGATGAAGGTATGCAATTAGTGAAAGATGTTGCAGAACATGCGCCGGTCACCATTGTTAATTCAATCAACCCTTATCGTCTACAAGGCCAAAAAACAGCGGCATTTGAAATCGTTGAAGAATTAGGCCGTGCGCCTGATTATCATTGTTTGCCCGTTGGTAATGCCGGTAATATCACTGCGCATTGGATCGGTTATAGTGAATATGCATCAAAATGTGGCGACCACGTAACCGATTCATGTGCACTTTGCCATGGTGAGTGTAAATTTACCAAAGATGCGGTTATTAGTAGTCGCCCTAAAATGATTGGTTATCAAGCTTCAGGTAGTGCACCATTTATGCGTGGCGAAATGGTTGATTCACCTGAAACAGTGGCAACTGCAATTCGTATAGGTCATCCACAAAGCTGGGATATGGCGTGGAAAGTTAAAGAAGAATCAGAAGGATGGTTTGATGAATGTGATGATGACACTATCTTAGCGGCACAAAAATTATTAGCTGAGAAAGAAGGTATCTTCTGTGAGCCTGCTTCAGCGACATCATTAGCCGGTGCCATTAGAGATATCCAATCAGGTAAAATTCCTGAAGGCAGCGTTGTTGTGTGTACGTTAACAGGCCATGGTTTGAAAGATCCAGATATCGCAATTAAACAAAGCTCATCTCCACTTATTAAAGTAGATGCGAAGCTCGATGCCGTACGTGATGCTATTTTAGGTAACATGGCTAGATAAATGGCCATGGATAAGGTCGAGGTCTCAGAACCCAATGAGGCAGAAATAAAAGCGGCAAAAGTGCCGCATGATATTTTCTTAAGCAACTTAATTATGAACCATATTTTGTTGTTTACTGGGATCTCGACTTTCGGTCCGCAATACTTGTATTTTATGGTGCTAGTACCGGTATTTTCAGTTATGGCGTTGGCTTATACATTCTACCGAGCCAGTAAAGTAAAACGAGAAGATAGTGAGTTTGTTTATATACACTGGCAAATTGCCCGACGCTGGAGCCTGTTATTTACCTATGCTTTGTTATTACTAAGCTCGGTAGCACTGCTGGGGTGGTTAGCTAATCAGTACCTTGGTCTGATGAAAGAAGCTGTTTATGGCTTGATTGGCGGTTTTGGGATCTTACCTACATTAATCACTGTTTTAGTGTTGATAGTGATTGAGTCAGATTCATTGCATCATGCCCGAATGGGTAGCTTGCCGAAGTGGGCTTTACGACGATTTCTAGGTATTGAAGCCTAAGTTTTAGCTAAACGCTTGAAAACTTTCTCACGCCATTCATCCGATAATTCCCGTGTTTCAGCAGCCGTTTGCATCACTTTTTCAGCTTCCATAAAATCCGGATCAAAATAAGCTTTAAATAAAGTTTTTACGGCTAATTGATGTGAGTGTTGATGAAGTCGCGTAACGTTATCGCCTGCGATAATAGAACCCATTTTGAGTACTTTAAAATAAATACCCGTATGACCATGGTCAATAAACTGCTTCGGCATAGTTTGCAGTGCTAAAGCGATGCCAAGTTTGAAGCAGGGTATTCTTGGTTGGGTTGCCTCTAAAATACAATCACCGATTTGTATTTGATCACCAATACATACTGATGCTTCATCTAAACCACTAATGGTGAGGTTTTCACCAAATTGGCCGTAGTGTAGTTCAGGTCTATCCAGTGTTTGTCGCCAATAATCATATTGCTCGGCGGCAAATGCATAAACGGCTTTGTGACCACCTCCATGATTTTCTAGGTCGACTTGTTGATCACCCGCTAATTTAAATTCACTGACCGCTACTTCGCCTGCAACTGGCTTTTTAAAAATACTGGTTGAAATTCGAGTATTGTTGTAGTCAATCTCAACAGAAAGTGAGACATTGACAGAAACGAGTTTCATTGGTTAGGTGGCACAACCGAATGTATGACTAAATTGTTTTCAAAAAACACCACAAAACTTTTATAGATCCAACGTGTGATTGGCGGTTGGCCAATGGCGGCGATTTCTTTTTCAGGTTCACCGAATTTATGTTCAACAAGTGTCATCGACATACCCTGTGTTGGACGTAGTATGCCCCCGGTGCTATTGACTACTTGATGAGCTGGATCAGCTATAGAAATGACCTCTGCTTGGCTAAGCGATGTTGCCAATAACAATATGCAAGCAAGTAAGGTAAACGTACATTTTTTCATGGGCAGAACTCCTTTCGATAATAGTAACAGCATACTATTCTGGTAAGAATAGCTCAATCAGCACATTAAGGTAACGTTGCCCCTTTTCTGTCGGACGAATAAGGTGAATATCTCTGGTCAATAATCCTTCTTGCTCAGCATATTGTAAGGCCTTGTCGATATGAGAAATAGGTAAGCCTGCATGTTGATAAAATAACGGGGTAGGAAAGCCATCCGTTAATCGTAATGCATTTAACATAAACTCAAATCCAATATCTGCTTTACTAATTACTTCTTCAGTTAATATGACTGCGGGTGAACCTGCGGTATCAATAAAAGCTTGAGGTTGCTTTTGTTTGGAACGACGAATAATCGTTTGTTTTGCCGCATCGGTTATCTTGCCATGAGCCCCAGCACCGATGCCTAAATAATCACCAAACTGCCAATAATTGAGATTATGTTGGCAGCGATTTTTACCTTTCGCGTAAGCAGATACTTCGTATTGTTGATAGCCAGCCTTAGCAAGTAGTTGTTGATTTACAATCTGCCAATCAATGATCGGATCTTCGTCAGGCAAAGTAGGCGGGTTTTGATAAAACAAAGTGTTAGGTTCAAGCGTCAGTTGATAATAAGAGATATGACTAGGTTCGAGTGCTATCGCCGTAGCAACATCATGTCTAGCTGTTTTCTCGGTTTGGTGTGGTAAGCCAAACATCAGATCCAAATTAAAATTATCAAAGCCAACTTTATGGGCAGTTTCAACCGCTTTAATCGCTTGCTTACTATCATGAATTCGACCTAAAGCAGTAAGCGATTGATCGTTAAAGCTTTGAATGCCAATAGATAAACGATTAATACCCAAATCACGGTAGTCAGCAAAACGCTGTGCTTCAAAGGTCCCTGGATTTGCTTCCAAGGTAATTTCGGCATGAGGACTTAATGGAATTAAAGCCCGGATTGATGAAAATAAACGCTCATAAGCTTCGGCTGAAAATAGACTCGGAGTACCACCACCGATAAAAATATTTTGCACCGTCCGGCCCCAGACTGAGGGGATTTCTTGTTCCAAATCTCGGATTAAGGCATCAATATAAGCCGCTTCGGGTAAATTGTCAGGTGACTTGTGTGAGTTGAAGTCGCAATACGGGCATTTACGCACACACCAGGGTACATGAATATAAAGGCTAAGCGGTGGTAAGGCAGTGAAATTAAACATAGTTACTTATTAGTCTCAAATTTCCAGTCGGGTTTCCAGCCAGATTTCCATAGTGCTAATGGAATAATCACGGGTGGTTCACCATTGTTATCAAACCATGAGTCAACGGCATATCGAGTCTGTGATTTGATGTCGATAATGGTTGCGGTATTATGGGGTGAAAATAATCCACCGCGAGAAGTTCTTGATGCCTGTTGATGATATAGCAGTAAATTAGCTTCAGACAACATGCGTAAATAAACCGTTGTATTAGTCGCCTCATCAATACAATCTAACTGACCGTTCACCCCATTAGCAACATAGTTCTTTGCACGATCTTTATCGGTGCCTGACTGCTTGCCAGTCATTGTTTCAAGTAAAGCAATTGCTAATATAATTTGCTTTCGCTCTTGCATGGCAGTCACGGCTGGCGGAGAAAACAATGCTTCTATCGTAGACCATTGTGAGCTTGATAAATGGATATAAGCGGTTCTAGAACACGTATGCCCATGACAAATAGAATAATTATTGGGCGTTGGAAATCCAATAAATGGTCGGTTGATACTGGCGGATAGTTCTTGTAGATTATCGATAATGAAAATAGGTTTTATAGGACCTAGTGCTGCATTGTTAGTACTACAGCCAATAGCTAGAAAACAAGCTGTAGCTATAGCGATAATGTGCTCTACATTATTAATGAGGCAGGATTTTATCAATTTTATTGACCAGATAACCTACTGCACCAGGAATAGCTACTTTAGGATCGCCTTTAATTTCACTACGATACTCTTTGACGAGTTGGTTTTCATGGGTATCAAACACTCTAACGATAAGGTAAGAAAATAGGTAAGTCGGTTTATGTAAACGACCAATTAGTATGTAATCAGCACCTTGGCTCAACCCTAGTTCGGAGGCACATTTAGCACAATCAAAAAGGTAGCCTATACTTTTGTCAGCAGCATTCTTAGCTTCGGTTGAGACATCAATAATAGTAAAACCTTCTTTATTACCCAGCCCTTTGCGAAGAAATAATTCAATATCACGCAGTTTTTGTTGCTCTTGAGCATTAATTTCAGCTACTTTTTGTGGATCAGTTAATTTCAGCGAAAGATCTAATAATTCAAAATCAGGTACTGCAATTTTAGTATCGGCCCACACTGGATTGATGATTAATACCAATGATAAAAGTAAAAAATTAAGACTCTTTTTCATGTTGAATTCTCCTATTAATTACGAAACATTTCGTAATTACATTACACGTTATTGCTCTATTCAATATTCCCCCGTATTTGGCTGTAAAGTACGGGAAAATTTCCTTGTAAAATTTTGCATGGCCTTGCCGCGATGGCTAATGACATGTTTTTGTTCAGAAGATAATTGTGCGGCACTACAAAGTAGTTCAGGCACCCAAAAAATTGGATCATATCCAAAACCTTTATCTCCCATTGGAGCATGCAGAATTCGTCCTTGCCAATCGGCTTGGCAAATAAGCGGGGTAGGGTCTTTAGCATGTCGCATCATAACCAGTAGACACTGATAGCGAGCAGCTCGTTCCCGATCGGGAACGTCGATTAGCGCCGTTAAAAGTGCATTAAGATTATCTTGATCAGTGGCGTTTTCGCCGGCAAAGCGTGCAGAATAAATCCCCGGTGCACCTAGCAAATAATCAACTTCAATCCCTGAGTCATCAGCGATAGCAGGTAATCCGGTATGTTCACAAGCATTTCGTGCTTTGATAATGGCGTTTTCAACAAAGCTTAAACCGGTCTCTTCGGCTTCTGGCACATCAAATTCAGATTGCGGTACAACTTCGATATCTAATGGCGCAAACAGCTGGGCAAACTCGCGAAGCTTGCCTTTATTGCCACTGGCTAAAACAATTTTATTCATAATAACGCTACTTTATAGTGCTAAGGCATCACGTTGATGCTGCATTAAGTTTTCAATACCCCCACCCGCTAAAGCGAGCATGGCACTCAACTCTTCTGGACGAAATGCGTGACCTTCTGCGGTACCTTGAACTTCAATATAGGCACCAGCCTCATTCATCACCACATTCATATCGGTTTCAGCATTTGAATCTTCAGCATAATCAAGATCTAGTACCGGTATACCATTATAGATGCCGACTGATACAGATGCCACTTGCCCATGTAATGGGTTTTTTTTGATTTTTTTCTTGTTAAGGAGATACGTCATCGCATCATGCAAAGCTACAAAAGCACCGGTGATAGAGGCAGTACGTGTGCCACCATCTGCTTGAATAACATCACAATCAATGGTGATGCTACGTTCGCCTAGACCTTTCAAATCAATGGCTGCACGTAAAGAACGAGCAATTAAACGTTGGATCTCCATGGTGCGACCACCCTGTTTACCCCGTGCAGATTCTCGTTGCATCCGACTACCTGTTGAACGTGGCAACATGCCATATTCTGCCGTTACCCAACCTTCACCTTTGCCACGCAAAAAATGCGGAATACGTTCTTCAACGGAAGCAGTACATAAGACCTTGGTATCGCCAAATTCGACTAAAACCGATCCCTCAGCGTGTTTGGTATAGTTGCGAGTGATAGTGATTTCACGTAATTCATTGGCTTGACGACCGCTTGGACGCATAGGTCTTTCCTTAAATAACAAAAATGATGGCACTATTATACGTGGCTGAATGTTATTACTGACGCTTTTCGTTAAGATGTATGGTTTATAGACAAATTCAGGAATAATCGTGACTCGAAGCATGACCGCATTCGCTCGCCAAGAAGCGCAAACAGAACAAGGTGATTTAACATGGGAAATCCGTAGTGTTAATCATCGTTACCTTGAAGTCTCACTTCGTTTAGATGAACGTTTCCGTCCATTAGAGATGAAAATAAGGAAATTATTTTCTGACAAGTTAACGCGCGGTAAAGTGGATGCAGTGTTACGTTATAAAGCGCCCGAACAACAGCAAGCCGCATTAGAAATTAATCAAGATTTAGCTAAATCTCTCATCGCTAGTTGTGATGAATTAGCAATGATGACGACACGTCCCGCACCGATTAATATGCTCGATGTCTTACAATGGCCTGGTGTTTTAAAAGCAAATACACCCGATCAAAAAGCACTCGACAAAGCAATTATGACCTCGGTAAATAAAGCAATTAAAGAATTAATCGTAACGCGAGAAACTGAAGGTGCAGCCCTACAACAAATGATCGAACAGCGTTGTATTGATATTAATAATATTGCTATCGAAACACGCAAAAATATGCCGATTATTCTTGAGCATCATCGCCAACGTTTGGCTGACCGCGTGGCTGAGATGAAAGTGAATTTAGAGCCCGAGCGTCTTGAGCAAGAAATGGTTGTGTTAGCACAAAAAAGTGATGTTGCTGAAGAGCTAGATCGCTTGCAAAGTCATATTGTCGAAGTACAAAATGTCTTGCAACGTGATGAACCCGTTGGCCGACGCTTGGATTTTTTAATGCAAGAATTGAATCGTGAAGCCAACACATTAGCCTCTAAATCGATTGATACTGGCACAACACGCAACTCTGTTGATTTGAAAGTGTTGATTGAGCAGATGCGTGAGCAAATTCAGAATATAGAATAATGATTGTATGAGTCTTTATTTCCGAGTCTACCGTAGTGCCTAGGAGCATGAACGAATACTCAGGGTTTGGTATTTTACTTGTTCACCTATAATCTTAAGTGCTAGTCAGAATTCAGGTCATGAAAGTAACGCTCAAGTTACTAACGTGAGCGAGTCACTGAAAGGATAGCCATGCAAATTCATAATATCAATGTTCTGAATGCTCAAATAGCAACAGCAGTTGAACAGCAAACCAATGTTAGTGAAAAAGTGAGTGGAAATATTAACCAAATAATTCAGGCATCTGAATAGGTGACACGTGGAGAAAATGAAGTTAAAACGCTGCTATAAAACTTGCTGCACAAGCTATCGGTTTAAACAATATGTTGGATAAATGCCGTTAGAAATAAAGACACTACAATTGATGACTTGCCGAGATTTTATGTGAGCATAGCCAAAATATATAACGAGTTTGTATTTTCAGCTAAAAGTAAATACTGTCTTAGCAATTTGAGCAATGAATATTTTGCATTAGATATTTATCGCGCTCGTCAGCTCTAACCATATTTCATCATCATTACGATGTTCTAATGTTAGCGTTGTTAAGCTTTGTCCAGCACAAGGCCCAGCAATACAATAGCCATTTTCCACTTTAAATAATGCACCGTGAGTAGAACATTGAATATGGACACCTTCAAGGCATAAAAATTGGTCAGGTTGCCAATTCAGAGGGATACCAAGATGAGGACAGTGATTTTGATAAGCGTGCAGTTTATTGTCTTGGCGAACTAAAAACAGTTCAAGCTGACCTTGATCAGTTTCAATTGTGAATCCGAGTGTTTGAAGTTCGGCAATATCTTTATTGTGGCAGAGAAAATAGCTAGACATAAAAATTAAGCTTCAAAAGTTTGAGTAAGATGATTAAAACCGACTTGGCCACATTTATGACCAGCGAGTCGGCAAGCGTAAGTTAAAGAAAATTGTAATTCTTTATTATTGATTAGGTTATGGATTAGACCTGCGTTAAACGTATCACCCGCACCTAAGGTATCTATCACGTTTTCGGGCGAAAATGCTGGGCTGTGGATGACTTCTCGATGATGGTTTATCGCCCACGCGCCATCTTTTCCCCACGTGCAGGTCGCCATGACATTTGAATTTAATGACGATAATAGGCTGTTAGCATTTACAAAACCACGTGCAAGTGCATATTGTTGTGAAAGCATTAGTACCGCTGGCAAGTCAAATAATAGTTCAATATCGAGACGTGGTTTTTCTATTTCCAATGAGCAGGGTAGGTATGGATGATATTTTTTGATATGTAGCAACATGAGTCGTGTTTCAGCTACATTGCGTCCTTCAAAATGTACCCATTCAAATTGAGTGAGATCAATTTTATTAAAATCTTCGAAGCTAAATTCAGGGCAATCTCGATGATGGACGATGGTCCGACTACCCGTTTGTTGGTTTAGCGTGATGTAAGAGGTGGGCATTTTGCCATTAGCAAGCCGTTTGCACGCTGTAAAATCAATATTATGACTACGTAAGTCGTGCTGAATCACTTGACTGTCAGGCTCATCAATTAATACACCGCCCCAAGTACCATGATGGCCTAGTTGGCTAAGCACCGTTAGCGTGTTGGTGGCATTACCACCACGAGTTTGATGCTGGCTTAAAGCGCGTTGCTCACTATCTTCATCGGGGTAAGATTCAACCGTATTAATGATGTCGAGTGTTGCGATGCCTATTGCAAGAATATTAGCCATAAGAGAGCAAAATTCCCCTCTTGATCAGACAAAAGGGGATTTAAAGTTGAGATTAAATAGTATCGAAAATAGCGGTTACCGCATTGGTAATGTCGTCAACGTTACCAATACCGGCAATACTGTGTAATTTGCCTTGTGATTGATAATAACCAATTAATGGTGACGTTTGTTCTAAATAAACATTTAAACGGTTGCCGATAGTTTCTTCGTTATCATCCGCGCGATGTAATAATTCACCATTACAGGCATCACAATGCCCCGCTACTTTAGAAGGTGATAAATGGATATTGTAAATTGCTCCACAATCTTTGCAGGTACGACGACCCGTTAAACGTTGTAGCAATTCTTCAAAAGCCACATCTAGTAAGACCACGCCCTGTAATGGTTGGTTTAGTGCCGTTAACATGGCATCTAAGGCTTCTGCTTGGGCAATATTACGTGGAAAACCATCCAATATATAACCTTCTTTGGCATCCGCTTGCGAGATACGTTCTTTGATCAAACCAATCACAATGTCATCAGACACTAAAGCACCTGCATCCATTGCAGATTTTGCCTTTTTACCTAATTCAGATCCAGCAGCAACGGCTGCTCTTAATAAATCACCTGTTGAAACTTGGGGAATGTTATATTTTTCTGATAACACTGCGCCTTGTGTGCCTTTACCTGAACCGGGTGCGCCTAATAAAACTGTTCTCATAGATTGCCTCTTTCAATATATTTAGGATATTAACTTAAGTCGATGTGCGATTAACGGATGCTGACAGCAGATGATTGCAGCATAAGTTGGCTAATTGAAGCTCCCAGTTTGCCTGCAAACTGGTCAAAATAACTAGGTCGGAGTGTGTAGTCAATAATTTCTTCCGCGCCGATCATGTCTCGGGCTACAGTGCTGCTATTAGCGAGGCCATCAATCAGTCCCAATGGTACTGATTGTTCACCTGACCAAAATAGGCCGGTAAATAAACGAGGATCATTACTAAGGCGATCACCTCGACCCGCTTTAACGACATCGATAAATTGTTGATGAATATTATTGAGCATCTCGTGAGCGAATTCTAAGTCAGCTTCTTTCATGGGTAAAAATGGGTCAAGAAACGCTTTGTTTTCACCCGCGGTGACTGAACGACGTTCAACGCCTAATTTATCGATAAATCCGGTAAAACCAAAGCTATCCATTCTTACGCCGATTGAGCCGACGATACTGGCTTTATCAGCATAAATTTCTTTAGCTGCAACGGCGATGTAATAACCACCTGATGCACAGACATCTTGAATGACAGCATAAACAGGGAACTCTGGTCTTATGGCCTCGAGTCGTTTTATTTCATCGTTGATAATGCCTGCTTGTACGGGACTGCCACCTGGCGTATTTAACCTAAGAATTAAGCCTTGTGCATTTTGGTTGTCAAAGGCGTCACGAAGCGCGGTAACAATACTGTCTGCATTCGCTTCAGCGTCAGCAGAGATTACACCGTTGATTTCAACCAGCGCGGTATGTTTAGTTTTATGCATGGGTAGATCACCTGATGGGATCATCAGCATCAAGATGGCAAATAAGTATAAAAACATTAGTCCCTTGAATACATAACCCCAACGGCGACTTTTACGTTGTTCTGTTAATGCTGCAAAAGCCAGATCCTCAAGCACTTTACGTTCCCATGTACCCGTATTTTGCGTAGGTTCGTTACTAGTATTTGAAGCGTTACTGCTAGAAGGTGGAAAATCACCAAATGTGCTCATAAATATTTTGTCCTGAGTAGTTCGCTAGAATTTTTTAAGCTATTTAATTTTAATTTCATGCAGTAAATCATATCAAAGCGATGGCGACAAGTTGCTTAACCATTGTTCTGCCTGATATAAGTCCGCTACGATAGCTTTTGGTTGGCATGCTTGTAGTGTTGCAATGCCATGAGCACCATGGCTGATACCTAAACTATCAGCACCGGCATTATATGCCATTTGTAAGTCGTATTCCGTATCACCAATCATCAGCGTTTTGTTGGCGTCAACACCAAAATAGGCAATCAACTCTTCCAGCATTTGTGGATGAGGTTTGGAATGACATTCACCTGCACAACGTGTGGCCTGAAATAAAGAGCCTAATTTGCTACTGATCAATACTTTATCTAAACCGCGTCGACTTTTCCCCGTTGCTACACCAAGAAAATAATTTTGTTTGCTTAGTGATTGAACAAGATCATAGGCATTGGAAAATAAAGGGGTATCGAGTGGATTGCTTAGCCAAATATCACGATAAGTATCAGCTAATAAGGTAATGGTTGCTGCGTTAGCATCAGGGTAAAGTGCATAAGCAGCTTCGTTAAGGCCTAACCCGATAATATGACTGATCGCACTATCATCTAAAGGAGCTAAGTTTAATTGTGCGATGGCTTGTTGCATACAATTGACGATATGGCCGGTCGAATCCATCAACGTCCCGTCCCAATCAAAGACAATGAGCTCGTATTGACTCACGCTTGTTGCCTCAATTTAGTGAGTACATTTTCTAATTGTTCTGGTAATGGCGCTTCTAGCATGATGGCTTCACCGCTGGTAGGATGGGTAATACCCAGTTTCCATGCGTGTAAAAACATTCGTTTTAAGCCAAACTTTTTCATGTCTTTATTAAAGTTACGTTGTCCATATTTATCATCGCCTGCCATTGGTGTCTGCATGAAATGAGCATGAACACGTATTTGATGTGTGCGACCGGTGTAAAGTACGACTTCTGTTAGTTGAGCTTGTTTAAATGATTCCACAGGAATAAATATGGTTTTAGCATATTTTCCTTCCGGATCAACTCGCACCATACGTTCACCAGATGAGACGGTGTTTTTTAATAAAGGCTGTTCAATGAGACGCTCTTCCGTACCCCAGCTCCCCTTTAATAAGGTGAGATAACGTTTATTGAGATCGTGGTTGATCATTTGTTGCTGTAAGTTAAGTAAAGCTTCACGGCTTTTAGCTAATAATAAACAACCAGATGTATCACGATCGAGCCGATGAACTAATTCTAAAAAAGGTAATTCAGCACGAATAACTCGTAATGCTTCAATAATGCCTTGTTGAATATTACTGCCGGCATGTACGGCTAGTCCACAAGGCTTATTTAATACAAGTAAATCATCATCTTCTAATAAAATACTTTCAGTGAGTTGGCGTCGTAAAAATTCACTGACAGTAGTCGGCGTGGTGTCTTCTGAAACATGTAACGGAGGGACGCGGACAGAATCACCGGCCTGGATTTTGTAGGTTTGTTTGATACGCCCCTTATTGACTCTAACTTCACCTTTGCGAATGGCTCGATAAATACGGCTTTTAGGCACTCCTTTTTCCAGCGTAAGTAAGAAATTATCGATTCGTTGCCCAGCTTGTGCGGCGCTGATATCAATGAATTGAACTGGATTAGGGATGAGATGAGTTTTCGTATCGCTACTTGTCATAAAAATGTCTGGTTGGCTATTGCTGATATGATTGCGTACTGTTATATTCAGTCGGTGGTCATTGCGTTAAAGGGAGTCAGTATACCGACTTTTATACAAGGTAACCTGAAATGGCATAGTCGCGCCTTCACTTAAAACACAGATTATAGAAGTTGATGCGGCAAAGCCCAACAAGTTTTGATTTAACACGTTTGACTCTGGTCAGACGTGATTGGTGCTCAATAGTGAGCAAGAAATTAAGTAGTTCTCATGTCTTGGTGATAATGAATAAATACAGTACCAAGCAGGGCATTGATAGGTAATTAATAAAGATAAATATCCGGCCAGCTACACCAGGGGGTGAAGCGCTGATATTGAGTGGATTGTCGCAGAATATTATTGCGACAGTAGAAAGTGTCTATAAGGCACACACTACACGTAGGATTAAACAATGTGCAAATGTAAGACGCGTTGTGACTATTAATTGCACAAAATAAACAATGTTGTCCTGTAGAAGTCAGGTTTTTTATGACTGAATAGGTAGCTGTAACCTAAATTATTAGGGATTAACCAGCGTGAGAACCTCAACAAGAGGTTAGTGCATGAAACGAATTTTAATTAACGCGACGCATGATGAAGAGCTGCGCGTGGCGATGGTCGATGGCCAGCGTTTATTCGATTTAGATATCGATATCCCATCAAGGGAGCAAAAGAAAGGCAACATTTACAAAGGTAAAATTACTCGAGTAGAGCCTAGTTTAGAAGCTGTTTTTGTCGAATATGGATCAGAACGACAAGGCTTTTTACCGCTAAAAGAAATTTCAAAAAGCTATTTCAAACAAAAAAATGGCGATAATGAATCTGGCCGTATTAACGTGCAAGATGTACTTTCTGTTGGCCAAGAACTTGTCATTCAGATTGAAAAAGAAGAACGAGGTAATAAAGGCGCGGCTTTAACAACCATGATCAGCCTTGCTGGTCGTTATTTAGTGTTAATGCCAAATAGCCCACGTGCCGGCGGTATTTCACGACGTATTGAAGGTGACGAACGCGCTGAATTACAAGAAGCCTTACGTTCTTTGACTGTGCCAGAAGGCATGGGCATGATCGTGCGCACTGCTGGCGTCGGTAAACAAACCGAAGAATTGCAATGGGATTTAGAATATCTTGTGCAATTATGGACAGCGATTGACAACGCCACTAAAGAGCGTAAAGCACCATTTTTAGTTTATCAAGAAAGCAATATCATCATTCGCGCATTACGTGACTACTTGCGTAAAGATATTGGTGAAATCTTAGTTGATTCCCCTGAAATGTATCAAACGGGTTATGACTTCATGCGCATGGTTATGCCGCATGAGCTAAGTAAATTTAAGTTATACCAAGATAAAGTGCCTTTATTTACACGTTATCAAGTAGAAAGTCAGATTGAAACGGCATTTCGTCACGAAGTGCGTTTACCTTCAGGCGGCGCTTTAGTTATCGATCCAACAGAAGCATTAATATCAATTGATGTTAACTCGGCCCGTGCAAATAAAGGCGGCGACATTGAAGAAACAGCGTTTAATACCAACCTAGAAGCGGCAGAAGAAATTGCTCGTCAATTACGTATCCGTGATTTAGGTGGTTTAGTTGTCATTGATTTCATCGACATGGGGCCAAGTCGTCATCAACGTGAAGTTGAAAACCGTCTTCGTGACCATCTTAAAGCTGATCGCGCCCGCGTCCAAGTGGGACGTATTTCACGTTTCGGTTTGTTAGAAATGTCGCGCCAACGTATTCGTCCGTCATTGGGTGATGCGCATGAGGAAGTATGTCCTCGTTGCGCTGGTTTAGGCCATATACGTGGAGTCGAATCATTAGGTCTCGCGGTCTTAAGATTACTAGAAGAAGAAGCGACAAGAGATGGCATTGCACAATTAGTCGTGCAACTACCTGTTTCTGTAGCGACGTTTATGTTGAACGAAAAACGTAATCAATTAGATACGATTGAACGTCGTCATAACGTGAAATTGCTGTTAATCCCTAATCCTCATTTAGATACACCACATTATGATATTGAGCGGGTTAAAGATGGTGGCGAACAAGGAAAAGTGAGTCATAATTTGATGGTGAGACCTGAACCGGTAACACCAGAAGCATTAAAAGATAAACCCGTCATCGAACAAGCGGCAGTAACAGGTGTTTCACCAGCAGCACCAGCACCGGTAATTAGTGCAGAAGTAAAACCAAAAGAAGAACAAGCGATTGTTGTTAAAGATAAAAAACCAAATTTATTAAAACGATTATTAAATGTGTTGACCGGTAAAGCAGCAGACGAACCTGAACCTGAGGTAGAGGCTAGCGTTGAAACAAAAGTGGAAGACAAGTCGGCCCGCGATCAAAACCGTCGTCCGCGCAATCGTAATAACAATAATAATCGTCGAGGTCCACGTGGACGTCCTGATCAGGATAATTCTGAACAGGCTGCCACACCAGCGAAAGCAGCAGATAGCAACAACAGTCAAGCACCTGTAGCGGCGGCCACGGCAGCACCAGTAACAACATCAACGAATGATGATGACGAACAATCTGCAACGCGTAATCCAAATGCGAAACGTGCGCGTCGCGGCGGACGTCGACGTCGTCCAGCTGGTGCAGGAGCTGGACGTACTGATGGTGAGGCAAATGTACTTCAATCTGAAGTCACTATTCCAGATGATGCGGGTAATAAGTTGCCACCAGAAAAGAAAGAGGTCGAAGGAAACTTGATCCCTAAAGCGGCACCTGAAGTGAATGGGAATGTTCCTAGTCAGGAAGTCAAAGAAGTTGATGGCAACAAACCGACAGCTGAAGCGAAGCCACGCCGTGGTAGAACCCAAACAGCTGGCAATCCACGTCGTCGTCGTGCGCCTGTTAATGCCAATGATAATAAGGCTGCTCCAGCTCCATCAGCGTCACCAACATTACCTACGATAGAAGCAGCTGCAGAAAGTGCTGCAAAAAAATCAGCAGTAACCGATAATGTAGAAGTGAAAGTAAAAGTGGTACGACCAAAACGTATAGTTAAGGAAGTGAAACTTAAAGAAGATGCCAGCGAATCATAATCTTAGATCTGAGCAGTTGCTGACCTTAATCGGGCAGCAACTTGTTTATCAACAACAGCGATGTGAAATTATTGAGCTGTTGGATGGCTGTGAGTTAGTATTACAGGTGTTAGAGTCGGATAGTAATATTCAGGCTACACAATATGGTGAAGGTCATCGTGCTGTGCCTAAGACCTATGTTTTACCGGTATATGATGGCGAAGGAGAGTTACACCCTGAGCTAGTTATTGCTGGGCTAGAGCAATTATTAACACTAAAATAAGCACTATTTAAACCCAGCTATATTTTAAAATATAGCTGGGTTTTTTTATATCCGCTTTTGATTTAAACTTAATTTAAGCTAGTAATTGACGCACCGCTATTAAGTCCTGTTCGGTATCAACGCCGTGACCGGGATTAATCAGAGCTGCGGTGAGATGGATTTTTTTGCCATGGAATAAAGCACGTAACTGTTCCAACGATTCCTCTTGCTCTAAAATACACGGACTAAGTTCCGCATAGTGCTTTAAGAAGCTAGCACGATAGCCATATAGACCTATATGGCGATAATGAGGCAAGATGGGGGGTAATGGAGAGTCTTTGTCAAAGTGGTCACGCATCCATGGAATAGGGGCGCGACTAAAATATAAGGCGTAACCCTGACTATCCATCACAACTTTGACGGTATTAGGATCAAAGACTTGTTTTTCTTCGGTAATCATAGCGTACAACGTTGCTATATCAGCATCAGTATGTAGAGCTAAATCTTCAGCCACCTGATTGATTAGGCTGGCGGGTAAACAGGGCTCATCGCCTTGAACATTAATAATAATATCAGTATCAGCAAAAGAGCGTTGTGCAGCGACTTCCGCTAATCTATCAGTGCCTGAAATATGATCGGTGCGCGTCATACAAACATCAGCACCAAAGGCTTTTACTGCTTGTGCAATGCGTTGATCGTCAGTGGCAATAATGACTTCACTAGCTAGACTTTCCTTAGCTCTGTTATAGACATGTTGAATCATGGGTTTACCAGCAATGTCTAATAGCGGTTTCCCTGGCAGTCGAGTTGATGCGTAGCGTGCTGGAATGATGATTTTAAATGACATTTATAGCTCTTCACCAGCAGCAAGTGCACGTGTTTCATCAGTCAACATTACGGGAATGCCATCACGAATTGGATAAGCTACTCTGCAAGTAGGGCATATCAGTTCATTTTCAGATTTGCGGTAGATCAGGCTGCCTTTACAATTAGGACAGGCGAGAATATCAAGTAGGGCTTTATCCATGGGGTGTAATTCCTGCTAGTTTTTGTAGAATATGTTGATCAAGTTTACCGTTTATTGTTGCTTCAATGGGAATATACCATGTGTTGCTATTAGCAAAAAGTTGGCATTTTACCGCATCTTTTTCGGTCATGAGTATTGGTTGGTTATCATTAAAGTTGAGATCCTTGGACTGAAATAGATGATGGTCATTAAAAGGGTGACTAATTATTTTTAGACCTTGTGAGGATAACTGGTCAAAAAAACGTTGAGGATTACCGATGCCAGCAATGGCATGAACACTTTGTCCTATAAAGCTAGATAGTGCTTGTTTTTTTGTAGGGTCGACTAAATTAATAGCGTGTAGTTGGGCTAAGCTCATAGTGTAATCTGCAGAGCCTGAACCATGATTTTCAACAATAAAATCGACCTGTGTTAATCGTGACAATGGTTCTCGTAATGGACCTGCAGGCAGACATAACTTATTGCCAAACTGACGCTGCCCATCAACAATGACAATTTCAATATCGCGGCCTAAAGCATAGTGCTGTAAGCCATCATCCGAAATAATGATATTACAATCATAATCTTGTAATAACATTTTACCTGCGGCAACGCGATCTGGTGCAACAACCATTGGGCAGAAGGTATGACGGCTGATAATAATAGGCTCATCGCCTACAATGCTAGGCTTACTATCTGGCGTGACTTTCTGCGGATAAGATTCAGCTTTACCACCATAACCACGGCTAATGATACCGGGACGATAGCCAGCTTGTTGTAATTGTTTGGCTAACCAGATGACAAACGGTGTTTTCCCTGTGCCACCTACAGTAATATTACCAACGATGATGACGGGAACAGGTAAATAACGTTGCTTCAATATACCACGATGAAAAAGTCCATTTCTTAGTTGAAGTATAGCTTGATAGAATAATGACAGAGGCCATAATAACCAGCGGAAAGGCTGGGGCTGATACCAGCTATTGATGAGCCATTGCGTCATTAGTACGTACTATTTATCCTGAAACTGTAGTCGATACAGCTCAGCATAGTGTTGACCTTTAGCGAGTAATTCAGAGTGTGTGCCTGTCTCAATAATCAGACCATTATGCATGACGATAATTTGATCGGCTTTTTCAATAGTCGATAATCGATGAGCAATGACGAGGGTTGTACGCTGCTTCATCAAGGCTTCTAAAGCTGCTTGAATATGGCGTTCGGCTTCGGAATCTAGTGAAGCGGTAGCTTCATCTAAAATAAGTATCGGTGCATCACGTAATAATGCACGAGCGATGGCTAGCCTTTGTCTTTGACCGCCAGATAATAGCACCCCATTTTGCCCGACACGCGTTGCCAAACCTTCAGGCAGACGTTGAATAAAGTCCCAAGCATGAGCTGCTTTGGCCGCAGCAATGATTTGATCATTCGTGACCTGTTGTTTCTGACCATAAGCAATATTATTGGAAATGGTGTCGTTGAATAAAACAACTTGCTGATTTACAAGAGAAATCTGGTTGCGTAATTCCGATAGCTGGAGGTCATTGATATCTATGCCATCGATCAAAATATGACCGTTACTACTCGGATAAAATCGGGCTAACAAACTGACTAAAGTGGTTTTACCGCTACCAGAGTGGCCGACGAAGGCAATAGTCTGTCCCGGTTTAGCATGAAATGAAATGTTTTCTAAAACGACACCTTTGCTAGCGTTGTAGCTGAACCCTACATTTTGATATTGAATATCACCCAGTGATCGACCGATGACTTTAGTGCCGGTATCAGACTCTGCATGTTGATCAAGTAGGTTAAAAACACTTTGTGCGGCCGCGATACCCGCTTGAATTTTACCATTTATTTTTGTCAGCCGTTTGAGTGGCGTCAACAACATGAACATGGCAGTGATAAAGGAAATAAAGCTACCAGCTGAAATTTTGTCTAACATCTCAGGCAGGGTAGCAATATAAATAACCCCTGATAGCCCTAATACCGAAATAAGCTGAATAATAGGCTGACTGATAGCGTCAGTAGTGATCATTTTCATTCGCTGGCGGCGATTTTGTTGATTGATGATGTCAAAGCGTTTCAGTTCATAATCTTGGCTACCAAAAGTTTTCACTTCACGATGCCCTTCGATTATTTCATTACTAACATGACCAACATCCCCCATCGAATCTTGAATGGTTTTACTAATGCGGCGAAAACGATAACTCACTTTGTATACCAGTAAAGCAATTAACGGTACGGTCAGTAGAATAATTAAAGACAACATACCATTGATATATATCATCCATGCCAATAAACCAATAATGGTCAGAGTGTCACGAATCATCGTTAACACGGCATCTGTAGCGGCCTCAGCTACTTGCTCGACATCGTAGAGTAGCTTGGACATCAATTGTCCTGAGGTACTTTGATCGTAATAACTTGCAGGTAAGGTAATGAGTCGTTCAAACATTTCGGTGCGTAATTGTTTGATAACGTTACGTGCTACCCAACCAAGCCCATATGATGTGACAAAATTCGCAGCGCCACGAATTAAAAATAAACCAATAAGTGCTAAAGGAATGAATTTTATTGTTTCGGCATCTTTATTAACAAAACTGCCATCCATCAATGGTTTCATCATTGCCGCTAAACCCGTTTCGGTACCGGCATAGATAGCCATAGCAAAAACTGCAGCTGAAAAAGCGAGCCAATAGGGCTTAACATATTTTAATAGGCGCCGATAAACCTCGGAGGGACTAATATTATTACTATTTTCTATCATGGTTTATCGTTTGTTTTTTGTCGTGTTGCTAGTGTCAATCTGCTGTATCCCAACTGCTGCGCGCTATCCATTGCAGTGACAATATTTTGGTAGTCTGTCTTGGCATCAGCTGTAATAATAATATGTGGATCCGCATTTTCCCCTACCGCTAATTTAAGTTGTGCGGATAACTCGGCTTTGTTAGGTGTTGCCAATATAATATTGTTGACGGTAAATTGGCCATCGGCATTGATGATAATATCGATAGGTTTTTCTTGTTCGGCTAATGCTTGACCTGTTGCTTCAGGTAAATCGACTTTAAGTGAACTTTCGCGGATGAAACTAGTGGAAACCATAAAAAATAATAACAATAGAAATACCACGTCAATCATCGGCGTCAGATTAACATCGGGCTCATCTGATTTTTGTGGTGATAGGTTCACTTGTCTAGTTCCTCATCAATATCAAATTCACGATCGCCGTGTAAAATTTCAATTAATTTCATCGCTTCTTGTTCCATATCAACTACTAATGAACTGATTTTTCCTCGAAAATAGCGGTAAAAAATAACACTTGGAATCGCGACGATCAAACCGGTGGCCGTAGTAATCAATGCAACAGAAATACCACTGGCTAAGGTTTCAGGATTTCCAACGCCTTCTGTGGTTATAACCGCAAAGACTTGAATCATGCCAAAAACGGTACCTAGAAGACCTAATAGTGGTGAGATCGCAGCAATAGTACCTAAGGTATTGAGGTTACGTTCTAACGATAAGGTGACGTGGCGACCAATATCTTCAATACATTCTTTAGTGATTTCGCGAGAATGGTTACGGTTAATTAAACCTACGGCTAAAATTCGACCTAAAGGTGAGTTAGCTTGTAAGGCTTTAATACGATTGTCATCAACTTGTTTAAATCGTAACCATTGCCAAATTTGAGTCATCAATCCTGGTGGGGCAATACGTTTAGTTTGAAGACTCCAAAACCGCTCAGCAATAATGCCGATCGCAATTATAGAGCAGGCAAACAGCGGTATCATCAGCCAGCCACCAGATTTAAATATCTCTAACATTATGTTAATCTCGATTTAAAAAAACTGTCGTTATCATACGTTAATGATGCCCGTTAGTCAGTAGTCCCAGCGGACCAAATAGTTTTGGCCTGCTGACGATAGAGGTGAGGTACTGATACGATATCAATGCCCATTTCATATTTAATGGCACCATGGTCAGCAGTATTGTATTGGCTAATCTGCCTATCATGATAACGTTCGGTGATCGTTTTCGCAGGAAAATGATAGCGATTATGATAACCAACAGGAAATAAAACGACATCAGGTTGAACGGTTTCAATGAAGCTAGTGCTAGATGAGGTTTTACTGCCATGATGTGGCGCGACCAATATCGTTGTATGTAAAGCATTGCCGTATCTTAAAATTAGCTGCTCTTCGGCCTGTTTTTCGATATCACCCGTCAATAGGACACTGCCTGCAGTGTTACTGACTTTTAACACGCAAGATAGATTATTTTCACTGCCTTCATCTTCCTTCGCAGGGTAAAGCATGGTGAAAGAAACGTGGTCCCATTGCCAAGATTGACCCGCTAGACAAGGTAAAGCGTTGGACAGCTTATGAGTTGGCACACTTGTTAATAGAGTTTTGACGGTTATATTTTTCATTAATGGTTTTGCACCACCGATATGGTCATTATCAGCATGACTGATAATAAGAGTATCGATACTGTTAATGCCTTGCTGTTGTAAAAAAGGCTCAATAATGGCTGTGCCAGCATCAAAACTAGCACTATATTTGGGGCCCGCATCAAACACAAGCGTGTGATCTTTAGTTTGCACCACCGAGGCTAAGCCTTGACCGACATCCAATAAAGTAAACCAAAACTCACCTTGTTCTGGGCGATTAGAATGGAATAAAAACAAGGGTGATAGAGCTATTATGCCTAGCCATTTGGCAGGAAATCCGCGAGGTGATAAGCATAATAAAGTGCCAATCACTACCGCTAGATAATAATAAAAGGGTAGGTTAGCGACGGTCCAATGTGAAAAGGGTAAGGCAGCAAGATAATCAAGTAGTGGCCAGAACAAGGTTAATAAGCTGTCAGCTAATTGAAGTAGCGCCGCACCTATTGGTTCGAACAGCCATAACATTAGGCTAGCCAACAATAAGATTGGCACAATAATCAAACTAATGAAGGGTACGGCAATTATATTGGCAACTGGAGCAATAAGTGAGGTTTGCATAAAAAATAATAGCAGCAAAGGGGTAAGGCCAAATGCAATTAAAGTATGAATTTTCAGCCATTGCCAGCGTGGAGATGGAAATCTATTCTGGCTGGTGAACAAAATGATGGCTACGGCGGAAAAAGACAGCCAAAATCCTGCGGATAGCACAGCAAAAGGATCCCAAATCAATACCAGTAACAAGCTGAATGCTAATACATAAGATGGTGCAATCGGACGGCGAATTAGCACTGCAATCATTACTGTTGTAACCATAATGAGCGCACGTTGTGTCGGAATTGCGAAGCCTGCCAATGCAGCATAAAAGAAGGCGGCAAAAAAACCTGCTATGGCTGCAGCTTCAATTGCAGGTAATAACAATAAATTTTTAGCGCGACGTGACCACAACCATCGCATACAAAAAAAGCCAATGGCGGCTGCTAGGCCGATATGTAATCCAGAAATTGCGAGTAAATGATTGGTGCCAGAAAGCCGTAATGTTTGCCATTGGGCTAAACTAATATTGTCGCGAATGCCGGTCGTTAATCCCTGAATTAAACCTAATTGTGAACTGCCTTGAAGGTGGTTACTTAATTTGGTTAATAGTGATTGTCGCAAGGCATTGACCGAATAAAAGGGTGCAGCAGCAAGTCGTCTATTATCCTTATGATTACGAACGTAGCCTGTGGCACCAATTCTTTGTTGAAATAACCAGCCCTCATAATCAAAACTGGCGGGGTTAGCCATGCCATGAATTTGTTTTAGTCTGACTGTTAAATGCCAACGTTCACCCGCCCTCAAGGATAATGGCAAGGGTTTATACCAATTGAGGCGTAGTTTGTGAGGAAGAACAAGATTCGTCATCTTATCCGGTGTAAATTCAAACCGGATGTATTGACCATGATGCTCGGGCACATTGGCAATGCTGCCAGCGATGATAAGATCGTTACCTTCTAATTCTGGTAATAATCGGTCGTTGAGTACGTTATTAGCTTGTATCAATGCCCAGAATCCACCCAATAATATACAGGCTAATAACCGAGTCTTAGCAAAGATGAATAGTGTGACTGTCAATACGATCATCACCCATAACCAGATTAGATCAGGTAAACTGGGTAATTGTAAAAACAACAGACAGCCCAACATAAATGAAATGGCAGTTTTAATCATATATCCCTATAATGACGACCGACTTAATTGTGACCTGAGACATGATGCCTCGTAAATTCCTTAAACGCTTTATGCCTGATCATAAAACAATGCAGGAGCATCCGCATCTACAGAAGTTTGGTCAGCGTCTTACCGATCCCAAACTATGGCACTTAAACCGGCGAGCGGTTGCAGGTGGCCTAGCACTGGGTTTGTTTGTCGGTTTTATGCCCGTATTAGCCCAGATGTTCATAGCCGTAGCACTAGCCATTTTTTTCCGCGTCAATCTCCCTATTGCTGCGATGGGTGTATGGATTACCAATCCACTCACATTTGCCCCTATTTATCTATTTAATTATAAAGTAGGAGCATGGGTACTCGATATGCCTGTAGAACATTATGGTTTCACCATGACGTGGCAATGGTTCACCCATGAATTTTTAATGATGTGGCAACCCCTGTTATTGGGTAGTTTTATATGTGGTGCCATTGCCGGTTTGATAGCCATTTTATTTGTTCGAATATTATGGCGTCTAATGGTTGTTCGCAACTGGCTGAAAAGAAAGAAAAAATGTGTACCTAAAGACTAAGGTTACCATCTAATAGCGTAAATGTCTTATCCATACGGCTAGCCAGTTCATTGTCATGAGTCACTATCACTAATGCAGTACCCAGTGACTCATTCAATTCTAATATTAAATCAAAAATCGCCTGAGCTGTGCGATGATCTAAATTACCAGTAGGTTCATCAGCCAGCAAACAGTCAGGCTTAGTGATTAACGCTCGCGCTAACGCAGCACGTTGACGTTCACCACCTGATAATTCACTAGGTTTATGACCAAGACGATGGCCTAAACCTACTTTGATAAGTAGTTCTTCAGCTTGTTGCTGGGCCTCTTTCGGAGACATTCCACCGATAACCAGTGGAATAGCGACATTTTCGACGGCTGTAAACTCAAGCAATAAATGGTGAAACTGGTAAACAAATCCTAAACTCTGATTGCGCAACTTACTTAAGCTGTTGACCGATAGAGTATTAATGTCTTGGCCATGGATTTCTACTTTACCACTAGTAGGTTCATCCAACCCGCCCAATAAATGCAGCAATGTGCTTTTCCCAGAGCCAGAACTACCTACTATTGCGATCTTATCGCCTTTTGTAATAGTTAGATTGATGTCATTAAGAACCTCAGTATCTAGGCCACCATCAGTAAAATGTTTAGTAAGTTGACTGCATTGAATAACTGCTGGTTTAGTCATAACGTAGTGCCTCGGCTGGGCGTATTTGAGCTGCACGCCATGAAGGGTAAATAGTCGAGAGCAATGAGAGTACAAAAGCGGTCAAGCCAATTACGGTGACATCGTTCCATTGTAAATCAGAAGGCAAACTACTGATGTAATAAACGTCGGCAGGAAGAAATTGATAGCCCAATATTTTTTCTACGCCAGCAATAATCGATTCGACATTAAGTGCCAATGTCACGCCGCCAATGACACCTATTAGTGTCCCAAACAAGCCAATTAGAGTGCCCTGCACCATAAAGATAGTCATGATGTTTTTGGGGGTCATGCCTAGGGTTCTTAATATGGCGATATCGGATTGTTTATCTGTGACCATCATGATCAAGGTCGAGACAATATTAAATGCCGCCACGGCAACAATCAGCAGTAAAATGACAAACATCACGATTTTTTCGGTTTTCAGTGCCCGGAAAAAATTAGCATGCTGATAAGTCCAATCTGCCCCACGATAATTCGCGGGTAAGGTCATCATCAAATCGCGTGTGATACTTGGTGCTTGATAGATATCATCTAATTTGAGACGTAATCCTGTTACTGCGTTAGGTATACGAAATAGCTTCGCGGCATCTTCAATATTCATAATGGCTAAGGCACTGTCATATTCGTACATACCAATTTCAAATATGCCTACTACTTCTAGTCGTTTTAGACGAGGGATAATACCGGCTGGTGTAGGGCTAACATCAGGGGTAATTAAGGTTATCTTATCGCCCGTTGCTACGCCCATGGCATTGGCGAGATCTTTACCGAGAATAATGCCAAAACTACCTGGCGTTAACGCAGAAAATTGACCTTGAACAATTTTGTCGCCAATAGTCGAAACTCGACCTTCTAAATTAGGATCAATACCTCGGATTTGCGTGCCACGAACATGGCTACCTTGACTCAACATTGCTTGACCTTCAACGAATGGCGCAGAGTCGAGAACATGGGGTTGATTGATAATTTGGTCTTGCAGACTTTTCCAATCTTTGAGAGTGCCATTCGCTTCGGTAACAAAGGCATGTGAGGTCATACCTAAAATCCGAGTACGTAATTCTTTTTCAAAACCATTCATCACTGACAATACCGTGATTAATGCTGCAACACCTAGCGCAACACCTAGCATGGATGATAAGGATATGAATGAAATGAAGTGATCACGACGTTTGGCGCGGGTATACCGCAAACCGATGTAGACACTTAAAGGTTTAAACATGGCGTTTTAATTACTACTTTGGTGAAGGAGCGATACCTCACACTATTTAAAGTGTGAGGTTATCTTAAATGGTTTACCTTATTTAGCATAAACTGTTTTTGTGCCGCTTTCGCTACCCAACAACAATACATCAGCAGGGCGCATTGCAAATAAACCGTTAGAAACTACACCAACGATGTTATTCAATTCTTTTTCTAGTTTAATTGGCTCCATGATTTCTAAACCATGAACATCTAAAATGACATTGCTGTTATCAGTGATAAAGCCCTCGCGGTAAACAGGTTGACCGCCCATCTTGACAATTTCACGGGCCACATAACTGCGTGCCATCGGAACCACTTCAACCGGTAATGGGAATGTACCTAAGATATCGACTAATTTACTTTCATCTGCGATACAGACAAATTTGTCACTAGCGGCTGCGATGATTTTTTCGCGGGTTAAAGCACCACCACCACCTTTAATTAATTGCAAATTGTGGTTAGATTCATCGGCGCCATCGACATAAATTGCGATCTGACCAACTGAATTTAAATCAAATACTTGAATACCATGAGCTTCTAAACGTTGAGTTGAAACGATAGAGCTAGAAACCGCGCCTTCAATTTTATGTTTAATAGTCGCTAATGCGTCAATAAAATGATTAACCGTTGAGCCAGTACCCACGCCCACGATGCCATTAGTATCAATGTGCTCTAGTGCAGCATAAGCAGCTTGTTTCTTCATTTCATCAGCAGTCATTACATATTCCTTATTATTTAATTTGGTAAATTATCCCGCCAATTATAGAGATAAATGAGCGGCAGTGTTACCGTAAGCACTATTATTGATTAATTATAGTGAAGAATAGTGTGGTCATGCTGACTGAATATGTCGAAAAAATCCTAAAAGCGCGCGTGTACGATGTCGCCATTGAATCGCCGCTTGATATTATGCCGCGATTATCCAAGAAAACTAATAATACCATTCTGTTAAAACGCGAAGATTTGCAGCCGGTATTTTCATTCAAATTACGTGGCGCATATAACCGGATGAGTCAATTGTCCGCGGAAGAACGCGTGCAAGGCGTAGTGGCTGCCTCTGCCGGTAATCATGCGCAAGGCGTGGCATTATCAGCAGAAAAAATGGGCATCTCAGCACTCATTGTGATGCCAAAAACAACACCACCGATTAAAATTGAAGCAGTACGATCGTATGGCGCTGAGATCATCTTACACGGCAATAGTTATGATGAAGCTTGCGCTTATGCCATGAACATTGCCGAGAAACAAGGCCGTACCTTCATTCATCCTTATGATGATCCTGAAGTGATTGCAGGCCAAGGCACTATTGCAATGGAAATCATGCGGCAACATCCTGATCCCATACATGCGATTTTTGTACCGGTTGGTGGTGGAGGGCTTATTGCGGGAATCGCTGCTTATATAAAAGCTTTTTGGCCTGAAATAAAAATTATTGGTGTTGAACCCGCTGATGCGGCGAGTTTAAAAGCAGCATTAGAAGCCGATGAACGCGTGGTACTTGACCAAGTTGGCTTATTTGCTGATGGCACTGCTGTCCGACAAGTTGGCACGGAACCATTCAGAATCGCTCGTGAAACCGTAGATGAAGTGATCGTGGTAGACAGTGATGAGCTATGCGCTGCGATCATGGATATTTTTGATGATACGCGGTCAATTGCTGAGCCTTCGGGCGCACTTGCTGTCGCCGGCGCAAAAAAATATATTGCACGTGAAAAACTTAAAGATGAACACATGGTGGTGATCGATAGCGGAGCGAATATCAATTTTGATCGCTTACGCCATGTGGCAGAAAGAGCAGAATTAGGTGAGCGACGTGAAGTATTATTTGCCGCCACAATTGATGAAAAGCTAGGTAGTTTTCAACTATTTTGCCAAACATTATCAGATCGAGGCATTACTGAATTTAACTATCGTTATGCCGATACGCAGCAAGCACAAGTCTTTGTGGGTGTGAGATTGACAGGGGGTGATAACGAGCGTCAGGCCTTGTTTGCCAGTCTTGATAAGGCAGGTTATCAATGGACTGATTTCAGCGACAATGAAATGGCAAAACTGCATGTTCGATACATGGTTGGTGGTCATGCACCGCAAGTTGAAGATGAGCGACTATTTAGATTTGAATTTCCTGAACGTCCCGGTGCTTTATTACGATTTTTAACGCGCATCGGTCAACGTTGGAATATTAGCTTATTTCATTATCGTAATCATGGTGCCGCTTATGGTCGTGTATTGGTTGGTGTCCAAGTGCCGGATGATGAACAAGCAGACTTCCAAGGCTTTTTAGATGCACTTGGTTATCAATACTGGCAAGAATCCGATAACCCTGCTTATGATTTGTTTTTAAAATAGTAGAGAAAAAGCGTGTTTTTGCTGTTTCTTGTTTGAGATGGGCTGATTATTCACCGACTTAGTTTTAGAAGCTATTTTTCGCTTGCGTAAAAAATTAAGGGCTGTATAATTCCATCGCTTAACGGCAGGCGCGTAGCTCAGTTGGTTAGAGCACTACCTTGACATGGTAGGGGTCGGTGGTTCGAATCCACTCGTGCCTACCAGTTAATTCATTGTTACTGATGACTTAACTGGTATTTTCAGAAGCCTTAAAAATACTCCCCCCCAAAAAAAACTATAACGCACCAAACATTTCAATTCGTGTGCATATTGAGTTTGTCTATCAAGATAATCTTGCGTTATTTTATCCTCGCTGCGTCCGCGTGGTAATGGGATCTGTTTAGTATTCCAACTTTGTCGTTGATAATGATATCTAGATAAATTTAATATTACTATGAAATGTAGCTGAGTTATTACGCCATAATTCATTTGTATTGTTATGCCTCCATTTAATTCCTGAAACGCCTCTTTATCAACACTTTTGAAGTATTTTTACTTTCGATTAATAAATTTAAACAATGGTTGAAAATTTCTTAACTCGAATGATAAAGCCCCCCCAACCATGAGTAAATTGGAGACTAGTACCAAAGTACACTATCAAAATAATTTCTTTGAGTTAAAGTAGCTAGCAAGTAAAGGTAGAAATAACCTTATTAAATTGTTTAATACTTAAATATTTTAAGGAAAGAATCATGGCTACAGACATTGGTTACATTAAAGGACTTATCGGTTCAGCTATTGCCACCGCTGCAGACGGTTCACAGCGTACATTGCAAGTAGGTGATAAATTGTTCGCCAATGAGATTGTCAGCACAGGCGCAGCAGGCGCTGTTGAGATTGAATTTACTGATGGCAGTATTATGGACCTTGGCAGAAACTCACAAGCGATCCTTGATAATGAAGTGTTTGACCCACAGCAATCCACGCAAGCTCAAACGCAAGTGCAAGACGATGTTGAAGCATTACAACAAGCCTTATTAGATGGAGCTGACCCCACACAAGTTGGTGAAGCAACTGCTGCAGGCGCAGGAACACAATCGGATGGTAATGAAGGGCACACACCAGTTACCGTAGAATATTTAGCTCCACAGACTGAAGTAACCAGCGGGTTTGAAACAACAGGCCCTGGTTTAGTTCTACCTGAAATTATTAATGAAATTTACGAAGAGGTGTTTGATGATGTACCTATCGCCATTGATGATGGCCTTCCAGGAACATTAGATGAATCAAATACCGTTTTTGAAGATCGAGCTGATTTCAATAACCCTGCAGGAACAGGCTTAGGCTTTATCAACAGCCGTGGTGAATTTGCTTCACAACAAACAACAGGAAATATTCTTGCCAACGATAGCTTTGGCGCAAATGGCCCCGGCGGTTTAGTTTCAGTAACTTATACAGGAACAAGCACAGGCGTTACCGGCACATTAATAGGCGGCGTTGCTACATTAGAAATGGCTGATCCTGATTCTCCAGGAACAGGTCCAATCTGGACTTTAACGGTCGAACAAAACGGTGAATACATATTTACACTTCACAAACCATATGTTCATAGTGGCGAAGGCGAAGATATTGCCCAAGAATTATTCCAATACACAATTGAAGATGCTGATGGTGACCGAGCCTCAGCAACATTAACATTTAATATTGTTGATGATGTGCCACATATTGATAATGATAGCCAACAATCTGGGGATCCAGCACCTATACCTACTGCATTGGTTGATGAAAGTGATATTTCAGACAGTAATGCTGAAAGTTTTATCACCCTTCCTATTAACTTTGGTGCTGATGGTTCAGCATCTACCGGCGCGGTTAGTTTAAGTACCGCAGGCATCGTTGATCAAAATGGTAATGCTCTTACATCGAATGGTGTTGAGCTGGCTTATACATGGAATGCTGATACCGGAATTTTGACAGGAATGGCCGGTGACATCGCCGTTTTAACCATGACGGTTCAACACAATCCTGTCTCTGATTCATATGGTGTTCAGGTTAACTTATTAACTAATCTTGATCATCCAATCACTGGGGTAGAAGATAATCTTATTATCAATATTGGCTACACAGCGACCGACTTTGATGGCGATTCAGTTGATGGCAGTTTTGCAGTGGACTTTGATGATGATATGCCTGTTGCAACTACCAACACAGTAACCGCGACCGTTGATGAAGACGATATTGTGACCTCGCAGTCACAAGGTAATCATCCAAACGATGGTAATAGCGACGGTTCTACTACTGGTAATGCCGGCTCAGGTCCTGCAACTGTTTCTGGTTCAGTGGCGTCATTAGTTTCTTTTGGTGCTGATGCTAATGGTACTTTCACATTGGAAACAGACTTTTCAACATTAGTCGCTCAAGGTCTTGAATCAAAAGGTGTTGAGTTAAGCTACGAAGTTAATGGTAATACAGTAACGGCAATGGCTGGTGGCCGTACAGTATTTACACTGACTTTAGACAATAACGGTGATTACCAATTTAAACTGTTTGACCAATTAGATCATGCTAGCGGCCAAGGTGAAAATAACTTGGCGCTCGACTTATCCTCTTTGATAGTGGCGACGGATAGTGATGGTGATGCTATTACTTTAAGTAATGGCTTTATGGTTAATGTGACCGATGATGTGCCAGAACAAGTAGAATCATCACCTTCAGTTGGTATTGTTGAAGAAGAAGCCTTAGCGACAGGCAATCAAGAACTAAATGATACTACTCTGCTTGGAAATCCTGTTGATGGCTGGCCAGATACGGTCGTTACGCAGGGATCAGTGTCAGGCCAAGTGTCTGGTGGTGCTGACGATAACATTAGCTTTAGCTTGGCAACAGTACTAAGTAACCTGCCATCACTTACATCTGGCGGTGAATCGGTTGAATATACGGTAAACGGCAATGTTTTAACGGCAACAGCAGGCAGCACGCCAGTATTTACCTTCACGCTCAATGCAGATGGTCAATATGCCTTTACTTTGCAAGGACCGATTGATCATCCTGATGCGGGTGAAGATGTTCTTAATATTGATTTATCAACTGTGATTGTAGCTACCGATTTTGATGGTGACTCGATAACATTAGATGGCAATGACCTTATTATTAGCATCGTTGATGATGTACCCGTCATCACTAGTCAAGCAATCCATTCAGAGTTGTTACTACAAGAATCATTTGAGAATTTCAGAGGGTCAGATGGCTGGAATGTTGAAGGCGAAGGTGGTGCAACCATTGTTGGTGATCATGGTGTTGTTTGGACAACGAATGTAGCGGGAGTCGAGATTCAACGAGGTAATGTTGGTGGTAGTACTGCCTCTGATGGTCAATCTCATGCAGAATTAGATGCAAATGATAATAATAATGATGGCGGAACGACGTTAACCGTACTTAGTACTTCTGTTAACTTGCCTTACGCTGAAGCTAGTTTAAGTTTTGACTATAAACCACGCCCAGATGATAAAGCGGGCAGTGACATGAAGGTCACATTGGGTGAAGGTAATTCTGCGATTACAGTTACTTTAGATTCACAATCTGATGGTACCGTTAATATTACTTCTGACAATGGTGTAACAGTCACACAAGTCACTAATCCTGCAAATGGGTGGATTACCATTACTCTGAATTACGGTGGTCTCACACCGGGTGCAACAATATTGAGTTTTGCTGGTTTACCAGATGAAAATGGTGGCTCAAATACATTAGGTGCTTATATTGATAATATCAATATGACAGCGAATGCTTTTAGTTTACAGGTTGATGAAACTAATCTTAATGTTGATGCAACTGCTGATTTTTCGAGCTTATTCACCAGTAGCTTTGGTGCGGATGGTGCAGGTTCAATGGTCTATACATTGAATGTGAATCAAGGTTCTACAGGCATCACTGATACCGCTACTGGCAATGAAGTCATGCTTCGTCCAGTAGGTACTGATGGTTTAGCTATCGAAGGGTATGTCGTTGAAAATAATCAAGAAGTGATTGTTTTTAATTTAACAGTCGATGCCGGAGGTAAGGTTACATTAGATCAACAGCGTGCCGTTGTACATACCGATCCTGCTAATAATGATGATACTGTGAGTCTCAATCCAGATTTAATCAATTTAGTGGGCACTATTACAGATGCTGATGGCGATGAAGCAACAGCAGAAGTTGATCTAACTGCTGCGATTAGCTTCCGAGATGATGGACCAAGTATTACAGCCACTCAACCAACTACTCCAGCTTACGAGTTTACTATCACGAATCATGATGAAGTAAGTTCAGCGGGTTATCACAACAGCTATGGTTATTACATTAAAGATGCTGTTACTGGAGAACCAACAACAGGTGTTGTTGTTTGGGATGATGTTCATGATAAAGATACTGTTCCGGTAACGGTTACGGGTTATACACCTGACCAAATTGGTTTCTTTATTATTCCAAATGGTGATAATACAAATTCAGGTCTTGAAGATAATACTCCAGTGACGTTTAGCCTTGTGAATGGTCAATGGCAAGCCTTTTCGGGAACGGCACCCCTAGTTGGTAGTGGTTCCCCTGTCTACTTCGATAATGGTAACCTGAATAAAGATGCACAGGATCACCTTGTTGATAATGGACTGATTGGTAATCAAAATTGGGAAGATTTACCGATTCCAAATGGTGATGGTGACTTTAATGATATTAATATCAATGTTGAATGGAATGTTGTGGATAGCAGCTTAACCGTTGATGAAACAAATATTGATACTGATATTGCAACAGTTGATTACAGTGGCTACTTCGCTAGTAGTTATGGAGCTGATGGCGCGGGAGGTATCTCTTATGCTCTCAGCGTGACAGATCCACAAGCAATAACAGGTATTACCGACACACTTAGTCATGAAGCCGTTGTTTTGACAATCAACGGTGGTGTTATTGAAGGCCGTACAGGAACAAGTGGTGCGTTAGTCTTTACGCTAACCGTTGATGGTGATGGAAAAGTAACATTGGATCAGGTTCGAGCTGTTGAGCAAGGAGACATCACTGATTACGATGAAGTTGTCAGTATGAATGCTGGCCTAATTAGTTTGGTAGCAACTATTACCGATGGTGATGGTGATGAAGCTACGGCAAATCTCGATTTAAGTACATTAATTAGCTTTAGAGATGATGGTCCGACTGCCGTTGCAGATAATGATGTAACGACCAATGAAGATACCGCTATCATTATTAATGTATTAGCAAATGATTCTGTTGGTGCAGATAATGCGACAATTACTAGTCATACTCAAACAGCAAACGGTACTGTTGTGTTAAATAGTAATGGTACATTTACATACACGCCATCGGCTAATTATTCTGGTACTGATACGTTTAACTACACACTAACAGATGGTGATGGTGATCCATCAACAGCTACCGTTAGTATCGACGTAAGTCCTGTTGCTGATGTACCGACGTTGATTATGAGTATCGATGAGCCAACAATAATTGTAAGTGCCGGTGAATCTACAACGATTATTGGTGATGTAAACTTAATTATTAATGGTAGTTTTGAAGATCTTGGTCATGTTAATGCTAATGGTAGAACAATACTAGGTGAGTTGACTGGAACTAGTTTAACCTCAGTTGCTTCTATACCTGGTTGGACGACTATTGCTGGCGCAAATATGGAACCACATGCAAAAGGTCATGCGGGTGTTGGCTCAACCGATGGTGAGCACTATATGGATCTAGGTGCAAGCCCAGGTAATAGCTCTATAGAACAAACATTCGATTCACTTGTTTTGGGTCAAACATATCAGCTGTCATTTGACTTCCGAGATAAAGCCGCTATGCAAGAAAGTGGGCAAGCTGGCCAAGATTCAGGTGTTATGAATATCGTATGGAATGGTGCTGTGATCGGTACAGTTCAGGGAAATAACACTGATGGTTGGGAATCTCTCACTGTTAATGTGACTGCAACGGGAAATGATAGCTTAGTTTTTGCTGAAGTAGGCGTTAGTGATGACAATTGGGGTATAGCTATTGATAATGTTCAACTGTTTGGCGTTTCTGAAGATGTCGGTCCGTCAGAAATAACATACAACTATGATCTATCAATCGTTGCTGCATTAACTGATCTTGATGGTAGTGAATCATTGAGTGGTGTAACACTAACTGGTTTACCAACAGGTGTGACAATTGCAGAGCTTCCAAATCAAGATGGAACGTATAATGCTGGAAAATTAACACTTGTTTCAGATCATGAGTTATCTGGTGATGAGGTTAATGCAATTTTAGGTTCAGTAACCTCTACAGATGGTAGTGATACAGCAACAACGGAAAGTAACGTTAAGGTAGCGGTTGATCATATCGACTTTAGTGCATTGTCTCTTGTTAGCTGGGGCGGTTCTGCTCAAAATAGTGCAACAAGTAGCGCGCCGACAGTGACAGAGAATGTACTTACCTTAGCAGGAAATTCTTGGAAAGCTGTTTCGCTTGCTCAGCTTGGTGTTGCAGGTGATTTTGATTGGTCTCATGGCAGTTTGACATTCGAAACCAAAGTAACGGCTGGTGGTGAACTACAAGGTATATTATTTGATAATAATCTTGCTAATGATAACGCTATTGATCAGCCTAACCTGATTAAAGTTGCGGGTACTCAGTCATGGGGAACTAATGCTAACTATACATCAGAGAATTTAGGTGATGGTTGGGTTAGAGTTGAAGTTGATTTGAGCACATTAGATCAAAGCAACGGTGAGTTTAATAACCTAGTCTTTGTTAATGATGATGACAATAATGATCCTGCAGGTAATGGCGAAGGTAGTATTTCATTCAGAAATTTAACCATTTCAGACACAGCCATTGATTCGGATATTTCAACGGATAACCTATTAGTAGGTACAAGTGGAAATGATGCTCTCTATGGCGATTCAGGTGATGATATTTTAATTGGTGGCGAAGGCAATGATATTCTCACTGGTGGTGCAGGTTCTGATATCTTTGTTTGGAATCAAGAGGATGTCGGTGTTGCTGCGACACCAGCTCACGATACAGTGACTGACTTTGATGTAGCCCATGATGTGTTGAACTTATCAGATTTATTATCAGATCCATCAGTACCTCATACTATTGAGGGAATTACGACAGGGGCTGATAATCATTTACAATTAAATATCAAAGATGCCGTAGGTGCAACCGTTCAAGAGATTGAATTGCAGGGTGTGGACGCGCTTTCCCTTGGTGCTAATGCAAATGCAACACTTCAATCATTATTGGACACCGGTGTGATCAATGATGGTATTTAGACGTTAAGTTTGTTTGATTAAAAGATAAGGCACCTTCGGGTGCCTTATTTGTATTCAGGTTTAGGATTATAGTTTATGTAAGTGTAATGCTATGATATTAGAGCCTTGCAGCCAATATTAGTTGACTGATAGCGAGCAAGAGATCCTAGCAAACTCTCGCTTAATTATCTCGCCTATAAGACTAAGAACAATAAATTCCTGGGTATTAACGCCGCTGAAGATCAGCAACATAATCTTGGAAAATGCAATCTGAATTGGGTTGTAAAAGTTAAAGTTCATCATTAGAAAAAAGCGCCTAACATCAAAATGCGTAAATTTCGTCAGCTGTTGTTTATTGTTTTTTTATTAAACACTAAGCTTAGACGTTGTTATTATGAATGTTGAAATTTTTAGTGTTTATCAAAATAAACAGTTAAATCATACTCAATAAAAAGCCCCAATATCGTAACGTCAATATTGGGGCTATTTAGATATCATTCAATTTTTAGTTGAGTTATTTCATTGTGCGCCAGCCACTGATCATTGAACTAATAATCGATTGACGTGACATGATATCTTCCCTAACTGCAACATAAATATGGATCATTACGAACAGGATGATTACCCACATCCCAAAATGATGCCATGTATGTATGTCCATACTTTGACCAAACAATGGTATTAACCAAGAAGTAAAGACGGTATTAGCCCAAGAGCCAGCCCCTGTTCCTTGACCATATAGGGCAAAACCAGTAAAAATCATAAAGATGATTCCATATACAAAAAGCCAATGCATTACAAAAATAGCTAATGGATTATGACCTTCATACTGTTCAGGTTCTTTTGCTATAAACAAATACCATTTTATTTCATGCCATAGGCCCTGCCAGTATGTTTTTTTTAAGATATTATGAAAGAATATTTCTCGGGCGTGCTTATTACCGGCAAATGCCCAATACAGCCTGAATATAAATCCAATTAAAACAATATAGCCTGCTGCAAAATGGGCGAATCTAATATACCCCATTAGAAAATGGTCACTCGCTTCTCCCGACAAGGTTGGTAACGGTGAACCTATAAAATAACCTGTTATAGCAAGAATAATGATCGCTAAGGCATTTATCCAGTGCCAGATTCTAACAGGTGCTTCATATACATACACTGCTGTTTCTTTATGGTTAGATTGTATGTTCTCACTCATATTAGTGCCTCCTCGGTTAACGAACCTTCACATTCGCAAGCTCTTCACCATCTTTACTCATAACATGAGTTGAACAGGCAAGACAGGGATCGAAACTATGCAGTGTTCGCAAAATTTCAACCGGTTCTTCTGGACGTTCTACTGGTGTGTTCATCAATGCTGCTTCGAAAGCACCGATATTGCCAGCAGGATCACGAGGTGAACCATTCCAGGTTGTTGGAACAACACATTGATAATTCTCTAGTTTGCCATCTTTAATTTTGATCCAATGGCCTACAGCACCACGAGGAGCAACAGCTGTACCGACACCTTTTGCTTCTTTTGGCCATGTTGATGGATCCCATTTCTCCATATTAGCCGTCGAACTATCACCATTTTTAATATTTTGGATTAATGAATTCCAGTCATCAACCATCATGTCTGCACAATATTCTGACTCTAATGCTCGGGCAAGGGTGCGGCCAATAGTTGAATTGAGAGCCGTTTTAGCATCCAAGTTGGTACCTGCAAGTTGATTAAATGCACCTAAACTACGGTTTAATTGTTCAGTGACATATTCACTGCCTTGAGCATAGGCCAATACATATCGCGATAATGGACCCACTTCAACAGCATGGCCTCTCCAGCGAGGTGATTTAATCCATGAATATTTGGCATTTTCATCAATTTCCTCAATATTGGTTCTGGTTCCTTTTAAATCAGGCCCTAGCTCATAATTAGGCTCAGTAATACCGTCCCATGGGTGTAATCCTTTAGATTCATCTGGATATGAGTACCACGAATGACCGACAAATTCTTGAACTTGTTCGGGGTCACGTGGATCTACTGGGAATACTTCATCCCAGTTCCCATTTAATATCGCACCACCCGGCAGTTGATCAGTCGATTTATCATCTTGAATAGTAGGGTAGCCACCATAGTCCATGACACTCAAGGCTCCCATGCCGCCACCCCACAGTTGATTTTTGTAAAAGCTAGAAATAGCGATAACGTCAGGTACATAGACATTCTTATTGAAATCAACCATTTCTTGAATACGAGCAAGGACAAAATTCAATCGCTCCATATTCAATGGTGCTCCAGCAGACATGTCTCCATCCATATTGATGGCACAAGGCACGCCACCTACTAAATAGTTAGGATGTGGGTTTTTACCACCGAAAACGGTATGAACTTTGACAAATTCTTTTTGTAAATCTAACGCTTCAAGATAATGGGCAACCGCCATTAAATCCGCTTCAGCTGGTAGCTTATATGCTGGATTGTCCCAATAACCATTTTTAAATGGTCCTAATTGACCCGATTCAATGAACTTTCTGATACGCGTTTGAATATCGCGGAAATAGCCTGGACTAGACATTGGATGATGAGGTGATACCATTTGTTGTAGTGCAGATGTTGCTTTGGGGTCGGCTTTCAATGCATTGACAGGGTTAACCCAATCTAGCGCATGTAAATGATAAAAATGAACGACATGATCGTGAACAGCTAATGTTTTAGCCATAATTTCACGAATTAGAAATGCGTTATATGGAATTTTAATATTAAGTGCATCTTCAACAGCACGAACTGAGCATAGGGCATGACAGCCGGTACATACACCACAGATCCGCTCAACAAAAGCCCAAGCATCACGGGGATCACGATTTTTTAAAATGACCTCCAAGCCGCGCCACATGGTACCTGTCGATACGGCATTACGAATAATGTTGTTTTCGTCAATATTGACTTCACAACGCATATGACCTTCGATGCGTGTCACTGGATCAATGACGATACGTTGACCTGATGTATCAAGATTATAGCCATTTGGAGTTTGAATAATACTCATTACTTAGTGTCCCCTTTATTTTGTGCTCGTTTAACTGCCGATATTGCTATATGTGAAGCGATAGCAGTACCTACAACAGCTGCTGCTGTTCCACCGACTTTGTCGGCATTAGCTTCAACACCAAATTGATGAACATCAGTCAGGCGGGCATACCAAGAACCTTTATCCCAAAAACCATCTTCAGAACAACCGATACAGCCATGTCCTGCCTGAATTGGAAAAGATGTACCTTCGTTCCAACGGATCGTTGAACAGGCGTTATAAGTTGTAGGACCTTTACAACCTACTTTATAGAGGCAATAACCTTTGCGAGCGCCTTCGTCATCAAATTTCTCAACAAATTGACCTGCATCAAAATGTGGACGTCGATAACATTTGTCGTGAATTCTCTGACTGTAGAACATTTTTGGACGACCTTGGCGGTCAAGTTCAGGGAATCTTTCAAAGGTTAGAATATAGGTAATTACTGCGGTCATTACTTCAGCTATAGGAGGACAACCAGGTACTTTTATAATTGGTTTATCATGAATAACTTTATGTACAGGGACTGCTTTGGTTGGATTGGGGTAGGCGGCTTGAACGCAACCATAAGAAGCACACGATCCCCAAGAAATAATGGCCTTACAATGCTCAGCCACATGCTTTAATTGTTCTGTAAAAGGTTTTCCGCCAATAATCATTGACATACCTTCTTGATTTAACGGTGGATTACCTTCCACTGCCAAGATGAAATTACCGTCATACTTAGCGATTGTTTCTTCAATGATAGCTTCGGCCTGAGTACCTGCGGCTGCCATAATGGTATCGTCATAATCCAACGATACCATTGATAAAATGACATCTTTGGCTAAGGGATGCGCTGAACGTATAAAAGATTCGGAGCAACAGGTACATTCCAACCCATGTAACCAAATTATTGGTATACGGGGTTTAGTTTCCATAGCATGTGCAATTTTTCCTGCGAACTCAGGACCTAATCCCAAGGCTGCGGCGGTTAAGCTACAGTATTTCAAAAAGCTCCGACGAGAAATGCCTTGTCGACGCATCACCTCATAAAATGTCTCAATCATAATTATTATTCCTACCTTTAGTTATTGATTTTTACCCATTTAGCTGCATTAGAATTTGGAAATATTTTCAATCTAACAAAGATAAGAGCTGCAACACACGTGCCATGGATGTATCTTGTTGATTTTTATGTTTTATTAAGGGTTTTTACTTTGATGTTAGTACTTTTTTAGAGAGGATAGCTTTCAGTATTTACAATTTAACTGGAAGGTTTTCTTCCAGTTAATAGGGTGTGGTTATAGTGTTAGTTAGATAGTGAAGTCAATGGGTTAATGCTAGTAATTACTTGGATTACCATAGTGGTTACCATTTAATTTGTTGTTATATATGGTTATATATTAATTTCTCGGTTTCATGAAACAGTTTTGTTGCATACGTTTTTTATAATATTTTATTGCTGGATTTAAATTAATGGAATGTAATGTTTCACTTTTTTGTAAAAGTGTAATACTATCAGCCTAAAGGCTTGGTGTTTTTGATAAGTGAGGCTAAATAATATGAAAGAGAAGCGTGTATTACTGCTGGGTATTGGCAATCTGCTATGGGCAGATGAAGGCTTCGGTGTTCGCTGTATTGAAGAAATTCATCGCCGCTATATTTTTCCTGAAACAGTTACGCTGATGGATGGTGGTACTCAAGGAATTTATTTAGTTCAATATGTTCAATCCGCAGATATATTGATTGTATTTGATGCAATTGATTATCACTTGGAAGGTGGTGAACTTATGCTTATTGAGGATGATGATGTCCCTAACTTCATGGCCGCAAAAAAGATGAGTCTCCATCAAACAGGATTCCAAGAAGTATTAGCTACGTCAAAATTACTCGGTGATTATCCTGAAAAAATACTATTAATAGGCGTTCAGCCTGTTGAGCTAGAAGATTTTGGAGGCAGTTTACGCCCTGCAGTAAAAGCACAAATTAATCCTGCTATTAACATCGCGATTGAGTACATTGAAAAATTAGGCTTAATGGTCAGTGAGCGTGCTGAGCCACTGCCAGAAGTTGAACGGTTATCGCCGTCAGAATTAGCTCTAGAGCAATATGAAGCAGGGCGCCCCTCGGAGGTCGATGCCTGCCGATCAGGAGATGAACGCGTACTCACGGATGACAAAGTTAAGTTTGACCCTAAACCGTCACCTATTCAACAGGCACGTAGTGTGCCGGTTGATCATCGAGGACAATATTAATGTGTATTGGAATCCCGATGCAAGTTTTGGAAATACGTGGTGTTTTTGCATTGTGTGAAGCCGACGATAAACAAGAACTCATTGATATGAGATTGGTCGGACAACAAGCTGTAGGCACATGGATTCTGAATTTTTTAGGGGGTGCCCGTGAAGTATTGACTGATGAAAATGCAGCTCAAATCCAGCAGGCAATACTAGCAATGAAAAGCATTATGGGTGGCAACACTGGTGAGATTGATCACTTCTTTGATGATTTGATTAATCGTGAACCAGAATTGCCGCCACATCTACAAGCTCAAGTCCCGGCTAAACACTAAACATAGGAATTACATTATGTCTACACCAAAGCCAACACCAAAGCCAACACCTCTAATTGATCGTCTTCACGATGATCTGAATTATCCTTTATTAACGTTGAATACAATCAAAGACTTCTTACTAGACAATGAGCATAGTGTGTTGTTCTTTACAGAAGATGCCAACCGATTTGCTGAATCAAATGATGTTGCCATCGTTTTACCTGAATTAATAGCTGTTTTCCCAGACTTGAAACCCGCTCTCATTGCCCGTGATGATGAGAAAAAATTGCAATCTATGTACGGCTTTACGGCATGGCCAGCGTTAGTATTTATGCGAAGAGATAAATATCTGAATGCGCTAACGGGAATTCACGATTGGTCAGATTATCTGACGGAAATTAAGCAAATTCTTACATCACAACCCAGTCGTCCAAAATCGATTGGAATTCCAGTGGTAAGCCACTAAATATTGGAGAGAAAAATGGATATAAAACAGTATGGTAAACCAATTGATATTCCAGTTGTAGGTGAAGGCTCGCAACCATTAGAATCGGGTGATGAAAATTTTAGTTTCACTAAACCGCCCGGTGAGATGTATACGTACCAGACACCCATAATTCCTGAACCTGAAGATGTAGCAGATCTTGATGAAGCCAAAGCTATTTTAGCTAAATTATTTTATGCCATTAATAGTTATCAAGCCGGGCAACCAGCCGTTATTTTTGATATTAGTGTCCTTGATGCTGCCAATATTGATTTGGTCAATCAGGTTCTCAATGAAGGTGAAGTCAGCGTGCTGTATGAGGGGGATACCAATGTACATATTCAAGAAGCGGTTTTAACTGGCATTTGGCGAGTAAGAACTAGCGATGATAATGGCATTGTTATCAGTGATATGATCGAAGTTGCCGATATACCTTCTATTGTAAGACAGCAGGCATTTGCCAATAGTAGCCCTCTCGATACTAATTTAGAGGTTATTCCTCCCGGTGTACTTAATGTACCACCACTGATTATTGAGTTAGCAGATCAAATACAAAATTGGAAAGTCGGTGATGTAAATCATGTGATCAACCTTACCTTGTTACCATTATCAACAGAAGATCTTAATTTTCTGGGGCATCGCCTAGGTGTGGGACCGATAACTATTCTTTCTCGTGGTTATGGTAATTGTCGTATAGGTAGCACTAATAAAATGAATGTATGGTGGGTTAAATTCTACAACTCTGAAGATAAATTGATTTTAAATACGATTGAGGTTGTTGATGTGCCTGGCGTAGCTATCGCTGCTCCTGAAGATATAATAGACAGTGCCGAGCGTTTAAAAGAGATTTTAGATGTTTATTCTGTAGTTGTCAGCTGATGAGTAGCGAAGGCGGACATAGTCCATTTGAGTGTTCTTATGGTGGTGATAATTCACGCATCAAAGACTCGGACAGAATGGAATGTAAAATATGCTGGAAAGTTTATGATCCTGAACTTGGCGATGACTATTGGCAGATCCCAGTTAATACACCATTCTCTCAGCTTCCAGATCATTGGCGCTGTCCAGAATGTGATGGGGCTAGAGAACAATTTATGGTTATTACGGTATAAATGATGAGTGAAGAGCACCCTTATCAACGACTCGAAACCACGTTTAGTTACATTCAACGAGAACGTATGGAAGGGGTGCCCGTATTAAATGAACGTCTGTGCGTTAAAGCCATCGGCTTTCATGAGTGGAATGGCTATCAATTAGGTATACTCATCACACCTTGGTTTATGAACCTAATGCTTTTGCCTGCAACGGTTAAAGTGAGTAATGAATCGAAAATAGGTGATATCCAAACCCATATTTTCCCATCGGGTGCTTATGATTTTATCGTAGGGTATGAAGAACAATTTGGCGTGTACTTAAGTTGTTCGTTATTTTCACCTATGTTTGAATTTGAAGATCAGGAAGCGGCAGATTTAACGGCTCAAGAAGCATTAGCTGCGCTTATAGATGAAGAGAACTTTGATCAAGAGTCTCAACACCGAACTCAAGAAATCGCTGAGATATGGTCAGGTGAAAAAACTATTACACCTGAAAAAGACGGCTTTAATCGAAAGTCAGAAACAGGTGCAGAAGATGAAAACATTCAATTGCCACCACAAAAGGTAATTAAAGAGACCGCATCAAGACGAGATTTTATACGAGGTAAGATTTTCAATTCGGGCTCAGATGCATGAGTGTTCAAGGACAGATATCAATCGCTTTGATGCAGCACCAGTTTGCTATTAAAAGTGTTATTCAGTCATCACGACCTATCCATGCTGCAAAAATTTTTTCGGGCAAGTCGATTGATGAAACATTACAAGTGTTGCCATTATTATTTAATGTTTGTGGCAAAGCACAGGCAATCACAGCTGTTAATGCGATAGAAAGCGCAATGAATTTATCTGCCAATAACAAGGTTCAATCGCAGCGTGAAGCCTTGGTATTACTAGAAAGTCTGCGTGAGCATAGTCTACGTATTTTAATCGATTGGCCTAAATACGTAAGAGAAGAAGTTAATCATAGTGCGCTGGCACGTATTGTACAGTCGATGAATCTTGTTATGCAGTCTTTAGAACCGAAACAGCTATTATGTATCGATGCAAAAGTGACTACTATTTCAGATACAGTTGTTGAATTATGGCAAAGTTGTTATCAACAACTATGTGAGACTATTTTTGGTATGCCCGTAGAACATTGGAAAACCTCTAATGAAGCTGAAATAACAGTATGGGCTCAACAACAGAAAACTCAACCGTCGCGTTTTATTACATGGTTAAGTGACCAACCATGGAAGCATGCGGGTGATTCAACTATTCGTCCATTACCAAATATAAGTGATGTGGAATTCATTTCACAATTAACAACAGATAAAGCAATCTTTGTTGCACAACCGAATTGGCAATCACGTTGTTATGAATTGAGTTGGTTTAATTATCAATACGCTACACCGCTCATCGCTCTTTTAACAGAAAGATGGGGCAATGGTATTTATACCCGTATGATAGCGAGATTGAATGAGGTGGGCGATTTGATCATAAAGTTGCAAGATTTTTTTCAAATGGAAGTAATGTTAAATAAGTGTACAAGTACAGTTGATGGCCTTGCTCATACAAATGCAGCTCGCGGTCGTTTAAGTCATTATGTCGAGCTCGAAGGACAACATATTAAACAGCTCTGTATTGTTGCACCTACCGAATGGAATTTTCACCCACAAGGGGTGGCGGCGGACAGTTTGTGTCATTTAAATACCGAGCGGCAAGATACCATACGTTTACAGGCCGATCTGATGATTCATGCCATTGACCCTTGTGTTGCGTATCAACTTCTGATCAACGATGAGGTGAGACACTAATGCATGAAATGTCACTTTGCGAAGGCATACTACAAATAATTGAAGCGGAAGCAGAAAAACAAAAATTTACTGAAGTGAAGCGCGTTATTTTGGATGTTGGCGTGTTATCCGGCGTTGAAATTTCGGCATTAGAGTTTTCATTTGGCATTGTCATGCAAGGTTCAGTTGCAGAGAAAGCTAAGTTGAGTATCAATAGTATTGAAGCGCAGGCATGGTGTATGCAATGTGCAAAAACGATAACCGTAAAACAGCGGTATGATCCCTGTGACGAATGTGGAAGCTATCAGCTACAAGTGAGTAGCGGTGATGAGCTCAAGATTAAAGAACTAGAGGTGAATTAAATGTGTACTACATGTGGCTGCGCTAGCGGCGAGATAACAATCGAAGGTCATGACCATATTCATCCTCATGACCACAACCATGATCATGATCACAACCATGATCACGATCACAACCATGATCACGATCATGAGCATGATCACAACCATGAGCATGATATCCATTTTGGTCAAGGGCCGGCTCATTCTCATGCCCCAGGATTAAGTCAATCACGCATGGTTGAAATTGAGCAGAATATTCTGAGTAAAAATGATGAATATGCACAAAAAAATCGTCGCTACTTCATTGACAAGGGTATGTTGACTCTTAATTTAGTATCAAGTCCAGGCTCAGGTAAAACGACACTATTAACTCAGACCATTACCGATTTGAATGGGGAATTAGCACTGTCAGTAATTGAGGGAGACCAACAAACCTCAAATGATGCGGAGCGTATTCGAGCAACGGGTGTGAGTGCAGTGCAGATTAATACGGGTAAAGGTTGTCATTTAGATGCCCATATGGTTGAACGAGCCTTAGAAACACTCGGCCCGACAGAGGGTGGCGTTGTCTTTATCGAAAATGTAGGTAATCTTGTTTGTCCCGCCGCCTTCGATTTGGGGGAAGCGCATAAAGTGGCTATATTGTCGGTTACTGAAGGTGAAGATAAACCGCTAAAATATCCTGATATGTTTTTTGCAGCTGATATTATGATTTTGAATAAAATTGATTTGTTGCCATATTTAAATTTTGATGTCGCTAAATGTATTGAATATGCCCGTCGAGTCAATCCTAAAATATTGATATTACAAGTTTCAGCGACTACGGGTGAAGGAATGGAAGACTGGTATCAATGGATCCGCACATCAAGACAATTAAGACTTATTGGCCGATCTGATATGCTTGTTGCTAATAAAGTAGCCATGAAGGTATCTGTGTAAATATGAACGAAGTACTGCCTAGCATTTTAATTATTGACGATGAAGTGCGATCAATCGAGACGCTTGAGCGGATTTTGAATGAGTACTTTGATGTCTACACCGCAACCAATATAAAAGATGCCAATCGCATTCTTGAACGGGAGTGGATTCAAGTCGTGCTTTGTGATCAACGTATGCCGGATATGACTGGTGTTGAATTTTGTGCGGATATTCGTCAACGATGGCCTGAAATTATCCGCATGATTATCTCTGGATATACAGACTCCGAGGATATTATTGCAGCGATCAATGAAGGCGGCATATATCAATATATTAGCAAACCATGGCACCCTGAAGACGTCATTTTAAAGCTAACCAATGCGATTGAATTATTTGATTTACATCGTAAGAATGAACGATTATCGATTGAGTTGAACTTACAGCCGAAAACACTTCGTGAAGCGATTAATGTTCAGCGGGCAGCATTACAAGCACGTTTTAGTATGGACACTATTGTGCGTAGCCCAGATAGCTGCATGAATAAAGTGTGTGTGACCATAAAACAAATTTCACCCTATGATGTGAATGTTCTAATAATGGGGGAGTCGGGTACCGGTAAAGAGTTGTGTGCACGAGCACTCCATTACAACAGCCTTCGTCAAAAAGAACCTTTTGTGGCAGAAAATTGTGGGGCATTACCTGATGAGTTGCTTGAAAGCGAATTATTTGGACATAAAAGAGGGGCCTTCACTGGTGCCGTTGAAGATCGCACAGGGTTATTTGAAAGTGCTGAAGGTGGTTCAATTTTTCTCGATGAAATAGGTGAAACTTCACCAGCCTTCCAATTAAAACTGTTGAGGGTGTTACAGGAAAAAGAAATACGGCCTCTAGGAAGTAACAAAAGGCGGCCGATAGATGTGCGGATTATTGCAGCGACAAATCGTAAATTAGCCGAGGATGTACGAGAAGGGCGATTCAGAGAAGATCTGTATTATCGTCTGGCTACTTTCACAATAGAAATGCCAACCTTACGTGATCGGTTACAAGATATTCCTTATCTTGCTTTAGATATTCTGAATAAATTGCAGGCTGAACTTGGCAAAAAAGTGGTTGGTTTCACTGCCGAGGCAATCGAGTGTCTACAAAAATATCAATGGCCGGGTAATGTGCGTGAGCTAGAAAATGAAATCAAACGGATGTTGGTATTAACCCAAGATACTAAATTAGGTGCTGATTGTATGTCACCCCATGTATTACGTGCAATACCTGAAGAAATGCGTCAGGATATGAAGTTAGTGGCCAGTCGTTCACAGGGTAATTTAAAAGATCGTATCGAATTATTGGAAGCTCATATTCTGAAAGAGACATTAGTTCGACACCGTTGGAATAAAACACGATCTGCCGAGGAACTGGGGCTTTCTAGAGTAGGCTTACGCAGTAAATTAGAACGCTATTCACTTGAACCGATGGAACAAGAGGTCGTTCAACTACCCATTAGAAATAAGTTGAATTAATCGTAACTCATTATGGAAAAGCATCAATCCGATCCTAAACTACTACATGAAACAGATGGTTTAGATTTAAATTTGACTCGGCCGGATGATAAGGCATGGATTGAAGTTATCCAGCATATGGATATCATTTATGCTGATTTGGTGAGTTCACAAGTTAAACTTGAAAATAAAAATACTGAGTTAGAAGAAGCCCACCAATTTATCGAAAGTATTTTATCTACCATGAATAATATACTCGTGGTAACGGATACTGAAAGTCGAATACAACGCGTCAATTTAGCATTTGAAAAGTTAACTGGAAAAACGAATCTTGAGCTTAAAGGACATGAATTAAAAACCTTATTCGTTAAATCAACGGTTGTTGGTACAGAATTATCAGATACACTGATAGAGCACATTCGCACAGGTACCCTAACGGATTGTGAAATTGATGTTTGTGGTATACAAGGTGAAAAAGTACCCATGGCGCTCACCTGTAAAGCCCATTATGACTATACTGGGAAGCTTATTGGTTCCGTTTTAACGGGTAGGCCATTGGTTGAAATACGTAAAGCCTATCTAAAATTAAAGGAAACTCACGATAAGTTAAAAATGGCTCAACAACAATTGGTGCAATCAGAAAAAATGGCTTCTTTGGGGCAATTAGTCGCGGGTGTCGCCCATGAGCTAAATAACCCTATCAGCTTTGTTTTCGGCAATATGTACGCATTACAGCGCTATGAAAAAAACTTCAGACTTTACCTGGAAAGTGTTCATAAAAATGTTAGCATTGAAGAGCGAGATAAACTACGTTCCAAACTCAAGATTGATTATGCGCTTAATGATATACCTTCATTACTCGAAGCCTCTTTAGAAGGTGCAGAACGTGTCAAAAATATAGTTCAGGAACTACGACGATTTGCTACACCTGGAAGTAATAAACACGTTGAAGTCGAACTGGTTGGGCTGATTAAAAATGCCATTCATTGGATCAGTCATTCGTCGAATATTAAACCAACATTTGTTGTCGATCTGCCTGAACAATTGATTATTCAAACCAATGAAGGCTATGTACATCAAATATTAATCAATTTATTACAGAACGCGATGGATGCCATCGAGAAAGTCAAAGATGCCAGAATCGACGTTGCCCTTCATGCGGTTAATGATGTGATTATACTGACGGTTCGTGACAACGGTTTAGGTATTACATCTAAAGATATGCTGTCGGTATTTGACCCCTTTTTCACAACAAAACCAGTCGGGAAAGGAACTGGCTTAGGCTTGTCGATTAGCTATGGTTTGGCAACCGAACAATGTAATGGCAGCTTAGAAGTTGAAAATCATATTAATGGTGGTGCTATGTTTACTTTGAAATTACCTAATGTTTAACGTGTTATGGTTGCAGTCTGGCGGTTGCGGTGGTTGTAGCATGTCATTGCTAAACGCTGAATCCCCAGATGTGATGACCTGCCTTAAGAGTGCCCAAATTAATCTATTATGGCATCCTTCCTTAAGCGAAGCATCGAGTGATGAGTTTGTGGCGCTACTAGACGATATTCTGACAGGAAAAATTCATTTAGATGCACTTTGTCTCGAGGGTTCTGTGATGATGGGGCCCAATGGAACAGGGCGATTTCATATACTAGGGGGTACTGGAAAACCGATGATGACCTGGTTGGGCGAATTAGCAGAAAAGGCCGACTACACGCTTGCAATTGGATCTTGTGCGGCCTTTGGTGGCATTACCGCAGCAGGTAATAATCCGACTGATGCCTGCGGCCTTCAATATGATGGTGAGACCTTAGGCGGTTTATTGGGATCGAAATGGCAATCACGTGCAGGTTTTCCCGTTATCAATGTCGCAGGATGTCCGACGCATCCAGATTGGGTAACTAATATATTGATGCAGTTAGCATTAGGTGATTTACGTCATTCAGATCTTGATGAACTTAACCGCCCGCGTGCTTATACTGATCACCTAGTGCATCATGGTTGTGCACGAAATGAATATTATGAATACAAAGCAAGTGCAGAAGTGCTGGGTGACATTGGCTGTATGATGGAACATAAAGGTTGTTTAGGTACACAAGCACGCGCTGATTGTAATATTCGACCGTGGAATGGATCGGGCTCTTGTTTAAAAGGAGGCTACCCATGCATCAATTGCACGGCACCCGAATTTGAAAGTCCTCGACTAAACTTTACCGAGACGCCAAAAATTGCAGGTATTCCTGTTGGACTACCGACTGATATGCCGAAAGCTTGGTTCGTCGCCCTTGCATCACTTTCGAAAGCGGCCACACCAAAACGGATAAGAAAGAATGCCACAGCGAAACACATCATTTCTCCTCCTGGTAAGCCCAAGGACACGACATGACGCGTAAAATACTAGGTCCTTTTAATCGAGTCGAAGGTGATCTAGAAGTTGAAGTGGAAATTACGGATGGCAAGGTCTCAAAGGCGTGGGTCAATTCGCCACTCTATCGTGGCTTTGAACAAATTATGCAAGGTAAGCCCCCCCTAGATGCATTGATTTATACTCCTCGAATTTGCGGGATTTGTTCAGTTGCACAATCGCTAGCATCTGCTAATGCACTGGCTGATGCCCAAGGAATTCGTCCTGAGTTAAATGGTCAGTTGGTCAGTAATCTTATCTTAGCGTGTGAGAACGTAGCGGATCACTTGACGCATTTTTATTTATTTTTTATGCCTGATTTTGCCCGCGATAGTTATCAGAAAAAAAGCTGGTATCAGGCTATTGAACCTCGATTTAGAGCGCAGACAGGTTCGGCAGCAAATACGATGCTTAAAGCGCGTGCGGAGTTTATGCATATAACTGGCATACTTGCTGGAAAATGGCCTCATACTCTCAGTATTCAACCAGGTGGAACAACGACATCACCAAGTGCTTCAGATAGAGTTAAATTATTAGCTATATTAATGGGGTTTCGTCAGTTTCTTGAGTCAAATTTATTTGCGGATTCATTAGAGAATATTAGTCAACTAGAAACGGCTGATGACCTTAAAATATGGGCTATAACCCATAGTCAGAGTGATTTTGCACAATTTCTGTTGCTTGCTGAGGATTTAGAGCTAGATAAACTCGGCAAAATAAAAGCTCACTTTATGAGCTATGGCGCTTATCGCTTTGACGATACATTTTTATTTCCGCCAGGTATTTGGACGGGTCAACAGGATAAGGCTCCTGAAACGTTCAATTCATCACTTATACTTGAAGATATTAGTCATAGTTGGATGTTAGCTCAAAATGAAACGGCTCATCCTTTTGATGGCACGACTTTACCTGACAGTAATCAACAAAATGGCTATACATGGTGCAAGGCTCCTCGTTATGATGGCGATGTAATTGAAGTGGGAGCGATTGCTAGACAAACGATGTCTGGGCATCCTCTTTTTCAAGAGCTTGTTGTGAATGGGCAAAGTAATGTCTACAACCGGATCGTGGCTAGGGTTATTGAAATTGCTCGGATAGTGCCTGAAATGGAAAAATGGTGTAAACAAATTGCCTTGGATGAACCTTTTTGTAAGCAAGCTAGTATGCCTGATGAAGCACAAGGACAAGGCTTAATAGAAGCCGCTCGCGGTAGTCTAGGTCATTGGGTCCGCATTGAGAAAGGCAAAATTCTAAATTATCAGATTGTTGCTCCTACAACATGGAATTTTTCACCAAGAGATAGGAATGCGATCCCTGGAGCACTTGAGCAAGCATTACTCAATACACCTATAGATCAAAATGGTAAAGAGTCAGTATCAATACAACATATTGTGCGTTCATTTGACCCTTGCATGGTGTGTACTGTGCACTAACATATGAAATAGGAATAAAGTATTACACTTTTAGTGAAAAGTGTAATAGTATGTTACAGAACGCTTCATTCGGGAGTCTCTGTTAATGATAAATCTGATCGTTACACCATGATAATTCAAGCTGAACAGATCCATGTTTCTGGCATCGTTCAGGGCGTTGGCTTTCGCCCAACAGTCTGGCATTTAGCCCAGCGCTTTAATCTAACTGGATCGGTTAGTAATGATGGCGATGGTGTTGTTATTAATGTCCAGGGACTTAAAGATACTATTGATTCATTTGTACAAACATTAATCGATGAAAAGCCCATATTGTCGCGTATTGATAACATCAAACGTTCACAGCAAAATACAGTAGTAAATTCCTTTATTAGCTTTGATATTGTTGATTCTATTAATTCTGATATTCATACTGGCATTACCGCTGACGCCGCAACGTGTGATGCCTGTTTAGATGAAATTCTAGATCCTAATAATCGTCGTTATCATTATCCTTTCACCAATTGCACTCACTGTGGTCCGCGCCTTAGTATTATTAGCGGCATTCCGTATGATCGTAGTCATACTAGTATGGCTGAATTTACTTTGTGTAATGATTGTAAACAAGAATATAACTCACCAGATGATCGTCGTTTTCATGCTCAACCCAATGCATGTAATAGCTGTGGGCCGCAATTATATTTGACCGACAAGGGTGGAAAGAAACTTTCCACTAAAGATGTGATCGTCACAGCTGTTGATTATCTTAATTCTCAGGAAATTGTGGCAATAAAAGGTATTGGTGGTTTCCACTTAGCTGTTAATGCGTGTGATGATGTGGCGGTCAAAAAGTTAAGGCAGCGTAAATCTCGGGCTAGAAAACCTTTTGCGTTAATGGCTAAAGATATAGCTATGATCGAACGTTACTGCTATGTCGATGATGACGAGCGAGTCTTACTAACAAGCTCAGCGTCGCCAATAGTATTGTTAAAAAAACGTGATGATGGTGACTTAGCCGCTTCGGTAGCGCCAGGGCAAAACCAATTGGGTTTTATGTTGCCCTATAGTCCACTGCATTATTTGCTGATGGATGTATTGGCGCAACCACTGGTATTAACGTCAGGCAATGCTGCTCACGAACCGCAATGTATTAGCAATGAGGATGCGCTATCTAAATTGGCGGACATCGCCGATTATTTCTTATTACATAATCGAGATATTGTTAACCGAGTCGATGACTCTGTTCTGCGAATAATGGCTGGTGAACCCCAGTTTTTAAGACGTGCCAGAGGTTATGCCCCTGAGTCACTTATATTAGCCGATGGTTTTAACCAGGCCACGCCTGTTTTGGCAATGGGGGGCGAATTAAAAAATACTTTTTGTTTGCTCAAAGATGGTCATGCCATTATCTCTCAGCATATGGGGGATCTCGAAAATTACCAGACCTATCAAGAGTACCAACACAATATCGATTTATATCAGAGCTTGTTTCAATATAAGCCTGAACATATCGCCATTGATGCTCATCCTGAATATATGTCAACCAAAGTAGGTTATGAGCTGGCTAGTCAACAAAATCAAGTGATACATACCATTCAGCATCATCATGCACATCTCGCATCATGCCTTGCCGACAATGTTTACCCGCTCAATGCACCACCTGTTATTGGTGTTGTTTTGGATGGCCTAGGATTTGGTGATGATGGGGCACTGTGGGGAGGCGAATTTTTATTAGCAGATTATAACCATAGTCTTCGTTTGGCACACTTCAAGCCGGTTGCATTATTAGGTGGAAATCTTGCGATGAAAGAGCCATGGCGAAACAGCTTTGCCCATTTAGTGTCCTGTTTGGGGTGGGAAATGCTTGAACAACGATATTCTGAATTAGATTTAATAGGGCAATTTTATCAAAAGCCCGTGGTCACGATGAATGCGATGTTAACGACGCAGTTCAATTGTCCACTTGTATCTTCGGCTGGTCGTTTGTTTGATGCCGTTGCTGCCACTATAGGAATATGTTTTGAGCAGATTGAGTATGAGGGGCAGGCAGCGATAGAGTTAGAAGCATGCATCGATGATGAAGCCTGGCTTGATAGTGAAACAACAGCCTACTCCTTTTCTATTGAAGATGACGTGCTTGACCCTAGTCCTATGTGGATATCGTTATTAGATGATTTGCTACATTCTATCGATATATCGCTTATTTCAGCACGGTTTCATCGAGGGTTGTCACGAGCAGTCCAGCAACTGGCCACTAAATTAGCGAGGCAACATCATATTAAGACCATCGCATTGTCTGGTGGTGTTTTCCAGAATAAAACGCTGTTTGAAGATGTTAAGCATAACTTACAACAACAAGGTTTTACCGTATTGTCTCATCGCAATGTTCCTGCTAACGATGGTGGACTAGCATTAGGGCAAGCGGTAATTACGGCTTCAAGAATTATGAGGGATTTACAATGTGTTTAGGCATTCCAGGACAAATTATTACGATTACAGATGCTGAAAAATTATTAGCTAAAGTTGATGTGTCAGGTGTTAAGCGTGAAATCAATATTGCTTGTATCGTCAGTGATGAGCATCCGGTTGAGGCATGCCTAGGCGATTGGGTCTTGGTGCATGTTGGTTTTGCAATGAGTCGAATTGATGAGGATGAAGCTGCTCGTACCCTCCAAATTCTAGAGGAATTGGGTGAGGTAGAGTTGGAGTTAGATGCTATGAAACTGGGTGCGCAATAATAATGAATCGACATGATAACGATCAGCATCTCAGGGATCTCTATCCCTTCCTCCATAACAAGGAAAAAGATCCTGTTAAGGAACATCTGGCTTTGTTGGAATCAATAAAACAAAAGTCAAACGAAAGCATTACTGTCAAACAACAGTTTTTTTTAGAGAATGCAGAAGCCTTATTGGCAGCTGCACATGCTATTGCAAAGGTTTACCAGAATAACGGCCGAATGTTGGCAATGGGTAATGGTGGCTCTAGTTGTGATGCCGCCCATTTTTCAGTGGAATTTCAACATCCAGTTACTGCGGGACGACCAGCGTTGCCTGCCATTAATTTACTTGCAGATACAGCAATGAATTCAGCTGTAGCAAACGATGTCGGCTTTCAGCATATATTTGTTCGACAACTATGTGCTCATGGGCGAGAAGAAGATGGTCTTATGGGCTTTTCTACCAGCGGTAACTCACACAATCTAATGCAGGCATATGCGAAAGCCAAAGAACTGGGCTTAGTTACTCTTGGTCTTGCTGGTGGTGATGGTGGGGAGATGAAAAGTAGTGGTTTGGTCGATCATTGCCTCGTCGTGAATAGTGACTCGATTCATCGTGTGCAAGAAGTACATGTCGCGTGTTATCACATCCTTTGGGATTTAACACATACACTTCTAGCCGATAGTCGCGGTCAAGTAAGTTAATTTAAAGGGGCAGACTATGAAATTTGTTGATGAATTCCGAGATACTGAAAAAGCTCAAGTACTGACTAAAGCAATACATAGTATTGCTGCTAAATTGGCTGTGAATCAGGTAAAACCATTACAGATAATGGAATTTTGTGGCGGGCATACTCATACCATTTTCCGTTATGGCATTGAACAAATGTTACCCGATAGCATTGAAATGGTGCATGGTCCAGGCTGTCCTGTTTGTGTCTTGCCGATGGGACGGGTTGATGATTGTGTCGTTTTGGCAGAGCATCCAAATGTGATTTTTACTACATTTGGTGATGCTATGCGGGTGCCGGGATCTAAAAAAAGTCTATTGCAAGCAAAGGCCGATGGTGCCGATATTCGAATGACTTACTCTCCGATGGACGCATTAAATTTAGCCCGGAAAAATCCTGATAAAGAAGTCATTTTCTTTGGTCTTGGCTTTGAAACGACGATGCCGAGTACAGCACTAACCGTACTGCAAGCAGAGCGTGAAGGCATTACTAATTTTTCTTTGTTTTGTAACCACATTACTACAGTGCCGACCATTAAAGCCGTGCTTGATTCTCCAGATATGAAATTGGATGGTTTTCTTGCACCAGGACATGTAGCAATGGTTATTGGCGAGCGGCCTTTTGATTTTATCGCTAAGGATTATCATAAACCATTAGTGGTGACTGGCTTTGAACCATTGGATATTTTACATTCCTTATGGATGTTATTACTGCAAATAGAGCAAGGCCGTAGCGAAGTTGAAAATCAATATACTCGCATTGTACAGGCCAATGGTAATACTCCGGCGTTGAAAGCAATTAGTCAGGTATTTGAAATAAGAGAGTTTTTTGAATGGCGAGGATTAGGCTCGATCGATCATTCAGGTGTGCGAATGAAAGAGGGCTACGCAGCCTTTGATGCGGAAAAGAAATTTTCTATCCCTAATCTAAAGATTGCTGATCCTAAATCATGCCAGTGTGGTGAAGTTATTAAAGGTGTTATCAAGCCGTGGGATTGCAAAATATTTGGTACAAAATGCAATCCTGAAAACCCAATGGGGGCATTAATGGTATCGAGCGAAGGTGCATGCGCCGCCTATTTCAATAATGGTTATAACGAGCAGAAAACAGCATGAATACGCCATTACGAATAACTAAATTTAGCGGTAAAAAAATTAACCTTTCTCATGGTGCTGGCGGTAAAGCTATGCAAGATTTGATTGATGAAATTTTTGTAAAAGGTTTTGCCAGCCCCGAATTAGAATTGCTTGAAGATCAAGCTCGTTTTGAATTGAGCGACCTCGCCAAATTAGGTAGTCGTTTAGCAATGACGACTGATTCATATGTAGTTGATCCGCTTTTTTTCCCTGGTGGCGATATCGGTAAACTAGCAGTGACTGGCACGGTCAATGATTTGGCTGTCGGTGGTGCAATACCTTTGTATCTAACATGTGGAATGATTATTGAAGAAGGTTTTCCTATTGATGATCTACAGCGAATAGTTGCTTCAATGAAAAACACAGCGGACCAAGCTGGTGTTCGAATAGTTACAGGGGACACTAAAGTTGTTCCTCGTGGGGCTGCCGATAAGCTTTTTATTAATACGGCTGGCATTGGGGTGATTGCTGAGAAAACTAATATTTTAGCAAGTCGGGCTCAGGTCGGTGATGTCGTAATTATTAATGGCTATGTAGGTGACCATGGTGCAGCAATAGTGGATGCGAGAGGTGAACTTGCTTTAGAGATCAGTGTCGAAACAGATTGCCAACCGCTTAATAAATTGATTCAAGAGATGCTTAAAGTCTGTCCAGATATTCACTGTATGCGTGATGCAACCAGAGGAGGACTCGCTACAATTCTAAATGAATTTGCTACACGAAGTGGTATTGCTATTGAGCTTGAACAGTTGCAAATACCTGTTAGAGAAGAAGTTCGAGGTGTGTGTGAAGTTCTTGGCCTTGATCCACTTTACCTTGCAAATGAAGGCAAATTACTTGCGATTGTTCCAGAACAGTACGCGCAAGCCTTATTAGAGATGATGCAGAAAGATCCTGCAGGGGAAGCCAGTTGTATTATTGGCAAAATTGCAGCATCGCCAAAGGGCAAAGTTATTCTGAATACTGGCTTTGGTGGTAAACGTATTATCGATATGTTGATCGGTGAACAGTTGCCTAGGATATGTTGAGGGATTAATTATGATGAGCTTACTTTTGTTTGGTTTTTTTATGGGCATGCGTCATGCCTTGGAAGCAGATCATTTGGCTGCAGTCGCAGCCATATCAACTAAGCAACACTCTCTTAGGGCTAGTATCAGACATGGTGCAATATGGGGCTTGGGGCATACCACCACATTGTTTCTATTTGGAACCATTGTGATTTTTATGAACACTATTATAACCCCACGAACAGCAAGCTTTCTTGAGTTGGCGGTGGGGATTATGCTTGCGTTACTTGGATTTGATGTATTACGACGGATCCTCAAGGAACGTATTCATTATCATGCCCACAGTCACAGTAAGACATTGGTACATTTTCATGCTCATTCACATGCAGGAGTAGTTAGCCATAGTGAAAGTAATCATAAACATAAACATACCCCGTTTCCTTATCGCACTTTTTTTATCGGTATTATGCATGGTCTTGCAGGCTCAGCAGCACTAGTTCTACTCACACAAACTACAGTGAATTCATTATCATTGAGTATGATCTATATTTTATTATTTGGTCTTGGCTCGATCGTAGGAATGGCGACACTTTCTATGGTGATTTCTGTCCCTTTACGAGCCACTAGCAAACTCACTTATTTGCACAATGGTTTGCAAGTTAGCATCGGATTTTTAACTATTGGCCTAGGAACTTCGATTATCTATCAGTCAACTATTTGGTCTACAGTATAAATAGTTAGTTAGGAAGTCATTCCAAAATTATAGAAATGAGCGCGTAAATAATTTCGTATAAAATTGTGAGCGTTTTATTTATGGGCTTGAAGCTAAGACAATAACTGTCTATTTTGACACGGCTAAAAAAGGGAGTATAGTACGCTGGCTATAGGTCTACGCGAGTTAGACCTCCTTTTTGACATGGCGGAGAACAGTAGTTTGAACTACTGGTGTCTACCAACCGAATATAGAAGGCACCTGAAGGTGCTTTTTTGGTTTTTACGGCCCTTTGTATCGGCCACAACCGGAATAAAATCACATGATTACTGTAACGCTTCCTGATGGCGGTCAACGCCAGTTTGATCACCCTGTTTCTATTTTTGATATTGCCAATGATATTGGTGCTGGTTTAGCACGTGCAGCTCTAGCGGGTAAGGTAAACAATCAGTTGGTTGATACCTCACACGTCATCGATCAAGATGCAGATATCGCGATCATTACTGAAAGAGATGAAGAAGGGCTAGATATTATTCGGCATTCTACATCGCATTTAATGGCGCAAGCGGTGAAGCAGTTATTCCCTGAAGCACAAGTGACAATTGGTCCTGTGATTGAAAATGGCTTTTATTACGATTTTTCTTATGCTAAAGGTTTTACACCTGATGATTTAACGAGCATTGAAAAACGGATGGATGAATTGGTGAAACAAGATTTGCCGATTATTCGTGAAGAAATTTCGCGTGAAGCAGGTATCGAAAAATTTCGCAGTATGGGCGAAGCGTATAAGGCCGAGATTTTAGAAGATATTCCTACAGGACAAACATTATCGTTATACGGACAAGGTGATTTCATTGACTTGTGTCGTGGCCCTCATGTTCCAAGTACAGGTAAATTAAAAGCATTTAAATTGATGAAGCTTGCTGGCGCTTATTGGCGTGGTAATTCAGATAATGAAATGCTGCAACGTATTTACGGCACAGCATGGACGGACAAAAAAGCCTTAAAACAATACCTTTATCGTTTGGAAGAAGCCGAAAAGCGTGATCATCGCAAAATTGGTAAAGCACTGGATTTATTTCATCATCAAGAAGAAGCCGCAGGAATGGTGTTTTGGCACGATAACGGCTGGCGGATTTACCGCGAAGTAGAAAATTACATCCGTGATGTTTTGCAACAAAATGATTATCAAGAAGTTCGCACTCCACAAGTAGTTGATCGTTCATTGTGGGAAAAATCAGGTCACTGGGATAAGTTTGGTGAGATGATTTTTACAACGCATTCAGATAATCGTGACTATGCGATTAAACCGATGAATTGCCCATGCCATGTGCAAATATTTAATCAAGGTTTGAAAAGTTACCGTGACTTACCTTTACGAATGGCTGAGTTTGGATCATGTCACCGTAATGAACCCTCTGGCACATTGCACGGTTTGATGCGTTTACGTAGTTTTACCCAAGATGATGCGCATATTTTCTGCACTGAAGATCAAATTCAGTCAGAAGTCTCAACTTTTATGGATTTATTAAAAGAAGTTTATGCGGACTTTGGCTTTAATGAAATCATAGTTAAATTATCTACAAGACCAGAAAATCGAGTAGGTAGTGATGAGGTATGGGATAAAGCCGAACATGCACTTGAACGAGCTTTAAACGACAAAGGTTTAGCGTGGGATTTACAACCTGGTGAAGGTGCTTTTTACGGTCCTAAAATTGAGTTTTCATTAAAAGATTGTCTTGGCCGAGTGTGGCAGTGCGGTACTATACAGGTTGATTTTTCCATGCCTGGTCGCTTAGATGCTGCATATGTTGCCGACGATGGTAGCAAGCAAGTGCCAGTAATGTTGCATCGCGCAATTCTTGGTTCTTTAGAAAGATTCATCGGTATTTTGATAGAGGAATACGCGGGATCTTTCCCAACTTGGTTGGCTCCACGTCAAGTAGTTGTGATGGGAATCAGCCAAAACCAGTCTGAATATGCCAAGATAGTTACTAAAGAATTACAAAAGAAAGGCTTTAGAGCTGATATAGACTTGAGAAATGAGAAGATAGGCTTTAAAATACGCGAACACACATTGCGCCGCGTTCCTTATCTGATTATACTTGGGGATCGTGAAGCACAAGAAAACTCCGTGGCAGTACGAACTCGTAAGGGTGACGATTTGGGTGTTATGACACTTGAAGATTTCGTCAATACCTTAAGAACTGATATTGCTAGCCGAGGCCGAATTATTTTAGAGGAATAACGCAATCGCTACTGATGACAAAAAACTGAATGGTGAGATAACCGCCAGAGAAGTTCGCCTAACAGGCGCAGATGGTGAACAATTAGGCGTAGTGCCACTAGCGCAAGCTAGAACACTCGCTGAAGAAGCAGAACTGGATTTGGTGGAGATATCTGCGCAAGCAACTCCACCGGTTTGCCGTATTATGGATTACGGTAAATTTGTATTTGAGACTAATAAGCAAAAAGCAATTGCTAAAAAGAAACAAAAACAAATAGTGGTCAAGGAGATTAAGTTCAGACCGGGCACAGAAGATGGGGATTATCGGGTAAAACTACGCAACCTGATACGTTTCTTGGAAGAAGGTAATAAAACTAAAGTCAGTCTTAGATTCCGCGGACGTGAAATGGCGCATCAGGACTTAGGATTAAAGTTACTTGAACGAGTAGCTGAAGATCTTAAGGAACTGTCTGTTGTCGAACAACGCCCTAAGAAAGAAGGACGTCAAATGATTATGGTTTTAGCACCCAGTAAAAAATAAATTAATTTAATAAAATACGAATGCGGAGTTCGAAATAATGCCAAAATTAAAAACACATAGAGGTGCTGCAAAGCGCTTCAAACTTACTGGTAGCGGTAAGTTTAAACGCTCACAAGCGTTTACCAGCCACATCCTTACTAAGAAGAGCACAAAGCGGAAACGCCAATTGCGTTCGACATTGATGGTTTGTAAAGCCGATCATCGATCAGTTCGTAAAATGTTGCCAAATCTATAATTATTAAGGAGTTATCTCATGCCAAGAGTTAAACGTGGTGTAGTCGCTCATGCGCGACATAAAAAAGTTATCGATCAGGCCAAAGGTTATCAAGGTCGTCGTAAAAATGTATATCGTGTAGCGATTCAAGCTATTACGAAAGCAGGACAATACGCATACCGTGATCGTCGTCAGAAAAAACGTACTTTCCGTACATTATGGATTGCACGTATTAACGCTGGTGCACGTGAATGTGGAATGTCTTACAGTCGTATGATTAATGGCTTGAAAAAAGCAAATATCGTAATCGATCGTAAAGTACTTGCTGATATCGCAATGCATGACTCAGCAGCATTTGCTGTTATCGCTGAAAAAGCGAAAGCGGCTTTAGCTGAGTAATACTGTTTTACTTATTATCAAGTAATATAGCAGTGTGTTGATTAAGAAGAGGGCCGTTACGACGGCCCTTTTTTATTTGTACTAACCCATTTTCAGGTGAGAATAGTATGGCTGAGCTTGACTCGCAGTTACAGGCATTAAATGACATTGTTGCAATTGCAAAAGATGCAATTGCTCATGCAGATACCAATGCTGTTTTGGAAATCGTTCGTGTTGAATATTTAGGTAAGAAAGGTAAAATTACTGCTTACTTGAAAGAACTGGGCAACGTTAGCGTTGAGCAACGCCCCGTTATAGGTAAATCAGTTAATCTAGCTAAACAAGAAGTCGCTGGTTTAATTGATGTCCGTGGAAAATTATTAGCTGAATCTGCAATGAATGCAGCATTAGAAGCTGAAAAAGTCGATGTCACATTACCTGGTCGAGGTGAACAAACCGGTGGTTTACACCCTGTTACCCGGACTTTGCAACGTATTGAACAATACTTTCAGCAAATCGGATTTCAAGTAGCTGAAGGTCCAGAAATTGAAGATAGTACTCACAATTTCACCGCACTGAATATCCCCGAACATCATCCTGCTCGTGCGATGCATGATACCTTTTATTTCAACGCCGAAACTTTACTGCGAACTCATACTTCGCCAGTACAAGTACGTGTTATGGAAAATGAAGAACCGCCATTACGAATCATTGCTCCGGGTCGTGTTTATCGTTGTGATTCTGATTTAACGCATACCCCGATGTTCCATCAAGTTGAAGGCTTAATGGTCGATGAGAATGTTAGTTTTACCGACTTAAAAGGGATCTTGTCTGATTTCTTACAGGCCTTTTTTGAAAAAGACTTAAAGGTTCGCTTTAGACCGTCGTATTTCCCCTTCACTGAACCCTCTGCAGAAGCCGATATCGAGTGTGTAATGTGTAATGGTGAAGGCTGCCGTGTGTGCAGTCATACCGGTTGGTTGGAAGTATTAGGCTGTGGCATGGTACATCCTACGGTCTTTGAACACGTTAATATCGATAGTGAAAAATATCTAGGCCTTGCTTTTGGTATGGGTGTAGAACGATTGGCAATGTTACGTTATGGCGTCAATGATCTTCGTTTATTTTTTGAAAATGATCTGCGATTCTTGCGCCAGTTCAATTAATATTGAGATAACACAATGAAATTTAGTGAAAAATGGTTACGTGAATGGGTAAATCCTGACGTCGATACGGCAACATTGATTGCCCAGCTAACGCTTGCAGGTCTAGAAGTTGATGCTGTTGAGCCTGTTGCCGGCGCATTTAGTGGCGTGCTTGTAGGGCAAGTTGTTTCTGTAGAACCGCATCCCGATGCTGATAAATTACGACTATGTAAGGTTGATGTAGCGGCAGATGAGCTACTCTCTATAGTATGTGGCGCGTCGAATGTTCGCTTAGATTTGAAGATCCCTGTGGCAGTAATTGGTGCCGTCTTGCCGGGTAATTTTAAAATTAAGAAAGCCAAATTACGTGGCGTTGAATCATTTGGCATGTTGTGTTCAGCAAAAGAACTTGGCATGGTTGAAAATGCTGATGGATTAATGGAACTAGCCACTGATGCACCTGTTGGTCAAGATATCAGAACTTATTTAGATCTTGATGATGTATCGATTGACGTAGATTTAACGCCGAACCGTAGTGATTGTTTAGGTATTGCCGGTATTGCGCGTGAAGTGGGCGTGTTGACAGGCAGTGATCTCACCCAATGGCCACAAGAAACGATCAATGTACAAAGCTCAGCAGAATTACCCGTTGAAGTTGAAGCATCGAATGCTTGCCCGCGTTATGTTGGTCGCGTGATTGAAAATATTGATGTCAAAGCAATAACACCGATATGGATGCAAGAAAAATTACGTCGCAGTGGCGTGCGTTCAATCAGTCCAGTAGTTGATATCACTAACTACGTGATGTTAGAGCTAGGGCAGCCTATGCATGCTTTTGATTTAAATACATTAAATGGTGGTATTAAAGTCAGATTGGCCAAACAAGGTGAAAAATTAACTTTGTTAGATGGTCAGGAAGTGACGATTAGCGGGACTAGCTTAGTTATCGCGGACCAAACATCGCCACTGGCACTTGCAGGTATTATGGGCGGCCAGGCATCAAGTGTTAGTAACCAAACAACGCATTTATTTCTAGAAGCGGCATATTTTAATCCCTTAGCGATTGCTGGCCGTGCACGTGAATATGGTTTACATACTGATTCATCACATCGTTTTGAGCGTGGAGTTGATCCTGAATTAGCTAAATTAGCAATCGAACGTGCCACTGCTTTGTTGTTAGATATCGTAGGTGGTCAGGCAGGCGTTATTACCGAAATCGTATCAGAATCGGAGCTACCAAAAGCGCGAGTAATAACATTACGTGCCGCTAGAATTAAACGCGTCTTGGGTATTCATATTGATGCTGCGCAGGTCGAAGAGCAATTGACACGCCTAGGTTTAACGGTTGTAGCTAACGATGCGGGATGGCAAGTTACTGCACCAAGTTTCCGTTTTGATATTGCGATTGAAGTTGATCTGATTGAAGAGCTCGGTCGATTGTATGGCTATGACAAATTACCAAAAACACGTCCGCAAGGCACCGTTTTAAGCGCCGACATTTCAGAATATACGTTGGCAACGCATCGTTTACAGGCATTGCTAGTTGATCGTGGTTATCAAGAAGCCATTACCTACAGCTTTGTAGATCCCACAATTCAACAGCATTTAGCCATTGATGGTGAGCAGGCAATTGCCTTGGCGAATCCAATTTCTGCAGATTTATCAGTAATGAGAACATCATTGTGGCCAGGACTTATTCAAGCGATGGTCTACAATCTTAATAGACAACATGAACGTGTACGTTTATTTGAAGTAGGTCGTGTTTTTACCGGCACCAGTGATAATGTTGAACAACATCGTCATATTGGTGGTGTTCTGTGTGGTAGCCGTTATGCGGAACAATGGTCAGAAAAACAACGAGTCGTTGACTTTTTTGACGCAAAAGCTGATGTTGAAGCTTTATTAGACTTAGGAAATGAAGATAATATTCATTTTGTTTCAGAGTCACATCCTGCACTTCATCCGGGACAATCAGCGCGCATCTATAAAAATGAGCAAGCAATTGGTTGGATAGGTGCACTGCATCCTAGACTGAATAAGCCTTTAGATATCAATTGTAGGGTTTATGTATTTGAATTGGCATTGTCGGCGGTACTTGCTGCTAAGGTGCCTTCATTTTCATCTTTATCACGTTTCCCTGCACTTCGTCGAGACTTAGCATTAGTTGTAGATGATAAGACAACCGCTGGTGAAATTGAATATTGCTTGAATGGCATAGAATCTGATATTCTTGTGTCAATTCAACTGTTTGACGTTTATAGTGGAGCAGGTGTCGAGGAAGGTAAGAAGAGTATCGCAGTCGCATTTCAGCTTCAACATACTGAGCGCACATTGACTGATGAAGACGTTGATACCTTAATGCTTACCGTGACACAAAAATTACAACAACACGTCGGTGCAACGATTAGATCGTAAGCTGGATAGAAAAAAGAAATATTAGAGGGTAACCATGGCACTGACAAAAGCCGACATGACAGAACAACTATACGACGAGTTGGGATTTAATAAACGTGAAGCTAAAGAATTAGTAGAAATGTTTTTTGAAGAAATTCGTGGTGCTTTAGAATCTGGCGAACATGTCAAATTATCGGGATTCGGTAACTTTGAGCTAAGAGACAAAAGTGAACGACCAGGCAGAAATCCAAAAACAGGTGAAGAAATTCCAATTTCTGCACGTCGAGTAGTCACCTTTCGTCCAGGGCAAAAATTAAAAGCTAGGGTGGATAATTATGTTAGAAGCGAGTAACAATAACGAATTACCCGTTATACCAGGTAAACGCTACTTTGCCATAGGTGAAGTGAGCGAGTTGTGTGGTGTTAAACCGCACGTTTTACGTTATTGGGAGCAAGAGTTCTCGCAGCTTAAGCCCGTTAAACGTCGTGGTAATAGACGTTATTATCAACGGCATGATGTCGTCTTAATTCGTGAAATACGCGAGTTATTATACGAACAAGGTTTTACTATCGGTGGCGCTCGCCAGCGTCTTGAAGCAGATGTGAAAGTAAAACCAGAATCAGCACAGGTTAATAAAAAACACATAATTCACGAAATGTTGGAAGAGCTAGAACAGATTCGTGCTTTTTTAGCGTAAAGAATACATTCTAAACAGCGCATGTAATTCAATTATGACTAGTGGGGTTTAATCTAAGCCTCACTAGATTGTAATATCTCTCCGTTAGAATTATCTACATTTTATATTATTAGAAAATCTGGTTTTAAGAATTATATATTTGTAACGAAACAGGCAGAACAACAGACTCTTAATCTGTTGCACATCACCCATATATTTCTACTCCATTCCATCCAGCCAATGTATAATTGGCAGCTTCTTAACTTTCCGTTGTTCACTAACCATGAGTTCACAACCCGTTAAGAGAGTAAATGTTCAATTTTATTACAGTCGGGGCATGGCGCAGTCTGGTAGCGCACTTGTCTGGGGGACAAGGGGTCGCAGGTTCAAATCCTGCTGTTCCGACCAATAAAATAAATAGCTTAGATATTGTTAAGTTGTGAAAATTAAGGTTTTCATAAAACAACGTGCTTTTTGGCTTAGCGAGTAGGCTTAACTTTATTTTCCTTCCTGTCATATACCTTAAAAATTTTGGCGTCATGGTGACCTGATGCTTTAAGTTTGTCTCCAGTGGTGTCACTGACACCTGCTGCTTTAAGATCATGGAAGTTAAATGGTTCAATTCCTGCTTCAATCATTAATTTTTTGAGTCCTAGTCCACGCAGATTTAAATGCGCTCTCCGTAATACGCTGGCCTTGTTTATCATGAATAACATACATACCTGTTACTTTTGCGTCAGCCTTAACTGCTTTACGTAGTCTAGTTGACCACAAGGTTATTGCGTCGCGACTACCTTTCGAACGGAGAGTATCAAAGCCCTCTGATAAGATCTGTTTTCGTGTCGCTCTTAGGATTTCACATCTACGCATACGACATAGATATGCAAATTCCATTGCTGGTTGGAGATAAGGATATTTTCCGGCTAACCTATACGCTATTTGATACTCTTCTTCTGTAACATAGCGTCTTTGGTTGTGAATTAGCCCATCGAAATTTACATGGCAGGAATTAAAACTGCTGGGTTAGGCGGTGTATTTCGTGGAAAGGTGTGGCGCGCCAGTTTCAACGATGGTGTTCCAAAATGGGACATCCGTGAAAATTACATGCATTGTCAACCGTCGATTATTAAAGGTGACCAACATGTCATACATAGAGATTTGTTCGATGAAAATTTGCATTAATGGCGAAAAATAAAAGCTGTTATTAAATGAAAAACGAACGACTTATGCCGAAATATATGTTGAGCAAGACTATCGAATAACCATTGACGTAGTGAATCGTTCTGGTCGACGAAACGTGACACAAATATTTATCGACGAGGTAGCTATTGGTGATTATGAAGAGTTGGCTAGTATGTATACAGTTTTTTGATAAAAAGTGATTCTTGATGAAAGGATGGGGTCAAGAGTTTATCTATAAGGAAAATTATCAAAGAACGCTGACTATAAATTATCACTAACGTATCATTCAGAAATAGATGTTGTAACATTCCAAAGTCCAATTCGTCTGTTATGTCTTAATAAAATTAAATCTACATAATTAAATACAACTTGGATATAAGATGAAGTTCAAAGTCGCACATAAAATTTTTATTGGTTACATCGTTGGGCTCTTATTGTTTTTGACTTTTTCAGGCCTCACTTTATTCAACGGTCAGCGCATTAATACTGTTACTCACTCATTGGCAGAAACCAAACTTCCTGGCCTCGTTGCTATTGCTAATCTTAAAAGCAACATTCAATCACGGCAACTTGCGTTATTTGAGCTCTATGCTACTGCAGATAGCTCGGAATTTAATAAAAAATTTAGTCATGATGAAGAATTATTGCAGGATCTGTTGCTCATAGTAAGTGAATTACCTGAGTATCTAGACTATCAATCTCAAATAATGACATTGATAACAAGCCAACAAGAAACGGCTAAACACTTCGTATTAGAAATGACGATGGAGCCGATTGATTGGGATAATGCTAGAACTACACTTAGCAACTTTAGTCGATCAGCAGATGAAACATCAGTATTATTAAATACATTATCCAGAGAAGCTGAATTAGCAACACTTACTGAGGCTAAATGGTCTAGCCAGTTAATCAGTCAGCTAATTAAAATCAGCTTTATCATTACGGGGATCTTCATCGTCGGACTTTTTATGATGATGCGTTATACCCGACGTGCGATCATTTCACCACTAACGACGATAAGTAATCATTTAAAATTATTGACGACTAATAGAGATATCAGTCAAAGACTTAAAGTAGAAACTGACGATGAAGTAGGAGATATCGCTCAAGAAATAAATGCATTACTCGCTGAATTCCAAGATATAAGCAAAACAATTGACATCACAGCAAAAAATTTAGAGGATACAGTTCAAACATTAACAGCCGTTTCTCAACAAACCCGCACTAGCATTGAACTGCAAAACCAACAATTAACGATTGCTGATGAACTTAGTACCGAAATATCTGAACAGGTCATCACTATTGCATCAAAAGCGAACACGGCATCTTCTGAAGCGAACAATTCAGCATTATTATCTCAGCAAGGCCGTGATGTAGTTATTCAGAATAGAAAAACAATTGATGCGTTAGCACGTGAGGTGGAAGATAGTGCGGTTGTCATTATCAAACTTGGCGTTGATTCTGAACGTGTTATTAGTGTGTTAGATATTATTAAAGGTATAGCAGAACAAACTAATCTGTTGGCACTTAATGCTGCTATCGAGGCTGCGCGGGCAGGTGAGGCCGGACGTGGTTTTGCTGTTGTTGCTGATGAAGTTAGACAGTTATCTCAAAGTACCAGTAACGCCACTGCTGATATCAATGACATTATGAATAATTTACGTAGTGTTGTGCAGGATGCGAACACCTTAATGTCGCAAGCACGTCAACAAGCTAAATCGAGCGTATCTGTGGCCATCGATGCCGAGAATAAACTGCAATTAATTCAAGATTCAACAGAGATAATCCTTACTGCTAATTCAGAGATCGATACCATTTCTCAGAACCATCAACTACAAGTAAATGAAATTAAAAATCGGATGGAAACGGTCAAAAGACAGTCGTATACGACAATTGATAATCTAACTTCTTTACAGCGTACATCAGATGAATTAAATGAAGTTGCGAGCCACCTTTATCAACAAATAAGCCTAATAAAATATTAAGCGTTATGATGATAAGGTTATGATTTTAGCGAACAATAAATGATTATTGTTGACGAAAATAGCATTAATACAGTTTTGTAGCTGATAATATGTCAAAAAATTAGTCATTATGCTAATCATTTATTTCATACAAAGCTTGGTAGCATGTTTAAGAATATGGAATGGAAAGACTATCGTAGAGGAAATATAAACCTATTCCTGATTTGCTAGGGGGGAGTGATTTGAGTATATTAGAAAGTAGATAAATTAAGGCTGGGTGGCAGAATGTTTATGCAGGGGCTTGCAACGTCCCTTATGTTGGTTCAAATCCAACCCCAGCCTCCATTTATATGTGTTAGTTGCTGTTAAAGCATATGTTTTAGAAACTTGTCGCAGTTCTTATTGGGAATAATAGAAATGGCGTAATAGGACTGCAGATTTTGTGTCTCAAAACAACTGCATGTTAATCGGCACTAAGGAATTAATAATTTCAGCCTCGTGATTTTTACTTTTAAGAGTTAATTGCCAATAAATTCATGTAATAACCATCTGTGCAGGTGCTGAAGGGCGAAAGCTATTGGTATACTTATGATCTCGCGAAGATTAGACGCATTGCTGATCATGTTCCGATGTGTTCGGTTTCGCCGGGATGTGGTTTCATTATTGAAAGTGGTGATGCCTTGACGGTATTAGATAAGTCGCTTCATCCTATTACTCAAGCTTTTGCCAAGGTTAAATAAACATGCCGCTGTTCGGTTATTGTTTTAAATAGCGGCTCCCTAAAATCACCATTAATATGCCTCCCAGTATCATTGAGGCAGAAATAGTGAATCGGGCAGTGATCGTCTCAGATACAAATACTATTCCTCCCAACACTGCAATTACAGGCACTAACAATTGAACAACCGTTGCCTGTGTAATGGAAAGACCTCTAAGAGCACTATACCAAAGAGCATAACCAATTCCAGATGCAAGACTACCTGATAAAACGGCTAACACTACGCCTTCAGTAGAATAATGTGCATCTTTAATCGTAATAGTTATTAAGGCGATTACGAGTGGAATCGTCCTTAAAAAATTATAGGTAGTATCGCTCAGTGAGTTATTTGATTTACGTCCTTTAAGGGTATAAATGGCCCATGCAATGCCAGATGTCGCCATAAGTAAAAAACCAGTAACTGAAGGTGTAGTTATTGTTGGTAAGATTAAATAACTAAATCCCATAAAAGAAATTATAACTCCGGCCCATTCTGAGAAATGTAATCTATTTCCAGAAAATACTGACAGCAGTATCATAGTGATCTGGACCGAACCAAACAAGATGAGTGCCCCTGTTCCTGTGTCTAATTTTAGATAAGCAAAGGAAAATGTTGTTGCATAAAGAAACAACATAAAACTAGCAGACCAGCTTCCTTTTGTCGAAGAGGTATTATTACTATTGCCTTTAAGGGCTACGAGCAGTAGTAGCACTAAGGTACCTGAGAGTAATCGTATAATGGTAAAACTGGAGGCATCGATGGCATTTCCTCCCAATGCTAATCGACATAATATGGAATTTGCAGCAAAGGCTATAAGTGCTAAGCCAGTAAAAAACACTGTTTTTACTAAAGAATTACTGGGTGTAAGTTTCAATGATAGTATGCCCATAAAATTCGCTGAGTGAGTGAAGTGATTGACTATCTCGCTTAAACTAATTAACCCAGAGTATAGGATCCCGTTAGTTTGAACGGTTAGCGTTTTTTTTTGCAATCCAATAATCCGTGCTTACAAATTTGCCAGCACCAATGAAAAATAATGTTAATAATATTCTGAAATAGGTAGTGGCGAACTCAATGCCATTGTTCAAAATAACAAAAGGACCATTTTGAGTTAACCAGTCATAATTACCATGTTCTTGTAATAAAGAACGTGCTGCCTCAAGTTGAGCACTTGGTTCGGCAATTGCTAACCAACCATTTCCCCAATGTACTGTTACCGCCGCCACAATCATCGTCGTCATCAAGGGAATGCTGATCCAGCGAACAGCAAAACCAAGCACAAGGAAAATTGCCCCAAAATATTCTGTCCCCCATGCTAAATAACCTAGGATCTCAGGGAAGGGTAAACCTAAGCCCCAATCTGCATTGCCAAACCAATCGATGGTACTGCTTAATGAACTTTCACTATCAAATGGATTCCACTTGTTATTGGCTGCCATCGAAAACACAGGTGCAAGATAAAGCCATTAAAGCCAATGGTGCTAAAAAATCTAATACCGTGGTTTTGTCCAACAGGTTTTGCAGGCCAGAAGTTAATTTACAAATTGACATACTCGTCTCCTTTAAGACAAAAAAAGGGCTCTAGAGAGCCCTTTTCATCATACATAGTTCAGGCTAAACGTATTATTTGTTGGCACCACATTTTGCTTCTCCACATTTACCTTCTACTTTTGTACTTTCTTCATGACTCTTTTCTTTGTTGGCACCACATTTTGCCTCACCTGTTTTTTCAGCTGCTGCGTCTTTATTAGCACCACAATTACCTTCAGCAACTTGCATATAACCGTTAGATAATTCAGCAGATGCAAATGGATTAGCTTCCGCGCTTGCCATCATTGGCGTTAAAGCCAAACCAGCGGTTAATGCTACGCTAGCAGCTAATGCGATTGTCGTTTTTTTAGTAGTAATAGTCATGTTCGTTTCCTAGTTTAAGTAAATTTAATCGGTCAATATCGCCCCGTATTGCTAAGATAGACTGACATGAATTTAATTTGTTACAAACTAAAATGAAAAATATTGTCACTTCGAAACGGCTCTGATTCAGAGGCTCATAGCTGGTGAACAACAAGCATTTGTTCAAGTTGTCTCTGGTTATCAAAACCTCATGATTTCTGTAGCAAGCGCTATTGTAGGAGAGGCATTTGCTGATGAGGTGGTTCAAGATGCTTGGGTGTCGGCGATTAAAGCGTTACCCAAATTTGAACAACGTTCATCTCTAAAAACGTGGTTACTTCATATTGTCAGTAATGGGGCTAAAGCACGCATTAGAAAAGAAAATAGAACTGAATCACTAAATGATGGATGGGAATCTGTGTCGGCAGATAAGTTTGATTATCGTGGTTATCGATTGGATAATGTTGATGCTTGGGAACTCGAATCACCAGAAGCATTGCTTGCCAATTCACAATTACAATCGATTATAGAATTGGCTTATCAGCAATTACCTGCCATGCAACGAGCAGTATTGATTATGTATGATGTGAACGGCATAGATATGAAAGAAATGTGTAATATTCTTGATATTACCGCGTCCAATGCTAGGGTATTATTGCATAGGACCAGAACATTCTTACACTACAGTATTGAACAATACCAGGATAAATAATCAGATGTTACAGTGTAAAAAAGTCGCAGAGGAAGCAAGCCAAATTATGTCCGCCAATTTGTTTGCGATTCTAGCATAATGACAAATTGAGCATCTAAGCTGCAAGATTTTACTAAGCAATATTGGCCATCATCTGAAATCATCAGCCAAACTACTTTTCTACAAATGCTCGCTCAATCACATAATCGGCTGGCTCACCTATACGAGGTGATACGTTAAAGCCTAAGTTATCAAGTAAGTCTTCGGTATCAGTCAGCATTTGAGGACTGCCGCATATCATCGCTCTATCATCATTCGGGTTTAGCGGCGGTAGACCTATATCTTCAAACAACTTACCAGAATCAATAAGGTCTGTGAGGCGACCTTGGTTGCGAAACGACTCTCTGGTGACGGTTGGATAATAGATCAATTTATTACGCACTTCGTCACCCAAAAACTCATGGTTAGCTAGCTCTTTTTCAATGAAGTCAGCATACGCCAACTCACTGACATAACGCACACCGTGTATCAAGATCACTTTTTCAAAACGATCATAAACTTCAATATCCTGTATTAAGCTCATGAATGGTGCTAATCCTGTACCTGTTGATAATAAATAGAGATTCTTAGCTGGTTTTAAATCACGAATCACTAAAGTACCAGTAGGCTTGCGGCTGACTAACAGTTCATCTCCAACTTTTAAATGTTGCAGACGTGAAGTCAGTGGGCCATTAGGAACTTTAATACTAAAAAACTCTAAATGCTCCTCATAATTAGGGCTAGCGATACTATAAGCTCGGGTAAGCGGTCTGCCGTCCACTTCAAGTCCTATCATGACGAACTGACCATTATCAAAGCGCAATCCTGGGTCACGTGTAGTTTTAAAGCTAAATAGATTGTCATTCCAGTGATGAACGCTCAAAACGCGTTCAGAAGAATACTTACTCATAATGAATTTCTTTATATTAGTTATTGAATCGCTGCAGTCAGTGCAGGGACGGCTTCAAATAAATCTGCCACCAAGCCATAGTCAGCTACTTGGAAAATAGGCGCATCAGGATCTTGATTGATCGCAACCACAATTCTGCTGTCTTTCATGCCGTAGGTGTGTTGCACCGCACCCGATATACCAACAGCTATATAAAGTTCAGGTGCAACCACGATGCCGGTTTGTCCTACCTGAATATCATTAGGTGCAAATCCTGCATCCACAGCAGCGCGAGTCGCACCTAAGGCCGCTCCAAGCTTAGAAGCTAGTGGTGATAATACTTGTTCAAATCTTTCAACACTGCCAAGAGATCTACCACCAGAAATGACTACTTTTGCTGAATTTAAGGCCGGCCTATCTGATTGACTACGAACCTCTGATACCCAGCGAGTTTTAGCATAGGCCGCAGGTGTTTCAATACTGACAATTTGAGCATTATTACCTAGACTTGCAGCGGCAAAGTTACTGCCGTGTACAGTCAACACTTGAATGGCTTCTGTGCTTTTAATAGTGGTAAGAATGTTCCCTGCATATATAGAACGGACATAAGTGTTGTTCGCTTTTATATCCAATACATCAGAGATCATTGCGACATCTAGTAAGGCGGCGACACGAGGTAAAGTATTACGACTAAAAGAGCTGTGGGCTGCCAATATCACTCCGTATTCACTACTAATAGACATGATTAAGTTCGCCACATCTTCGGCCAATGGATGCTCAAAAGATGTTGCCGTGGCGTTAATCACTCGGTCAACACCTTGAATGGAGGCCGCCTGCTGATTAATAGCATCAGAACCATTACCAGCAATCAGCACATGAACAGATGAATTCCAGAACTGTGCCGCAGAGACGGCTTGTTGCACTGATGGGCTTAGTTGATGACCGTCATGCTCGGCTAGGATCAAAATTGTCATACCAATACTCCTTCGTGTGTACGTAATATATTGAGAAGTTCCTCGACGCTACCGACTTTGATGCCTGCTTTTCTGGCCGCAGGTTCGTTAACCTGTATTAAATTTAACCGTGGCGCTATTTCAATACCAAGATCAGCTACATTAATTGTTTCGATAGGTTTTTTTCTGGCCATCATTAAATTAGGTAGCTTCACAAACCGTGGATCGTTTAAGCGTAAATCAGCAGTAATCACGGCAGGTAGTGCGAGTGCAAGCGTCTCAGTGCCACCATCGACTTCACGTGTGACAACAACTTCATTACCATTAACGTTTAAGGTTGATGCAAAAGTACCTTGTGAATAATCCAACAGCGCAGACAGCATTTGGCCTGTTTGACCGGCGTCATCATCAATCGCTTGTTTACCCAAAATGATTAGGTCCGGTTGTTCGCGTGCAACAATCACCTTTAATAGTTTTGCAACTCCTAATGGCTGTAAATCGACATCGGTTTCTAAGAGGATGGCACGATCTACTCCCATCGCTAATGAATGACGTAATACATCTTGATTAGCTGATGTGCCTAGAGAAACTGCCACAATCTCAGTAGCAATACCTTTATCTTTTAAGCGAAGCGCTTCTTCAATGGCATTCTCATCAAATGGGTTGATCCCCATTTTTACACCGTCGATATCTACGTTTGAACCATCAGGTCTAATCTGCACTTTAATGTTGTAATCTACAACGCGTTTGACTGCTACTAATATTTTCATGACTACTTCCTCTGCAATTGCTGTGCATTGTATAGGAGCGTACAATATATGTTAAATTGATTGTAATGATATTATGTATCTATTTAACAGATAAGAAGAAGTAATGAAATATAGCCTACGACAACTCGAGATTTTTGTTGCTGTTAGTAAAACAGAAATCGTATCACGCGCTGCTGAAGGATTGTCGCTATCACAATCGGCAACGAGTACCGCATTAAGCGAACTTGAACGGCAATTCGATTTACAACTTTTTGATCGGGTAGGAAAGTCTTTACGCATTAATCAAATGGGTCGGCAATTATTGCCTAGAGCGGTAGAGTTACTCGATCGAGCACACGAAATTGAAGCGCTACTGCAAGGTCATGCAGGTTTTGGCTACATGAAAATAGGTGCAACACTTACGGTAGGTAATTATTTAGCCACATTGCTGGTCGCCAGATTCCTACAAGAGCATTCAGAGAGTCGTATCCAACTACAGGTACATAACACCAGCACGATTGTGCAACAGATTGTTAATCATGAATTGGATCTTGGCCTGATAGAAGGCGACACTCACCACTCTGATATTGAAGTTCAGCCATGGATTGCTGATGAGCTCGTCGTATTTAGCGCACCAGGTCATCCATTGGCGAAGGCCAGTAGCGTTTCTATTGAACAACTTTTACAAGAGCCATGGATACTACGGGAAAAAGGGTCAGGCACGCGTGAGACATTCGATCGGGCCTTAAGTAACCATCATTCAAAACTAAATATCAGACTTGAGCTTGAGCATACTGAAGCCATAAAACGTGCCGTTGAATCCGGACTTGGTATAGGCTGTATCTCGCGTTTAGCATTAAAGGATGCTTTTTCTCGAGGGAGTTTAGTGCCAATTGCCACACCTGCTCTAAACTTAGGCCGCTATTTCTATTTTGTATGGCATAAGCAGAAATACCAAACTACGGGAATGCGTGAGTTTATAGCCTTGTGTAAAGAAGTGACTGCTGGCGCTACGCGCAGCGATTTGGTCAACCTACACGATATTTCATACAGAATGACAAAGGGATGAAGATGCAACGTGATGTGATGAATTACGACATTTTGATTGTAGGGGCCGGCCCATCAGGCTTAGCTTCTGCTATTAGACTCAAGCAACTTGCTAATGAAGCTGGGAAAGAACTCAGCGTTTGTGTGCTGGAAAAAGGTGCAGAAATTGGTGCTCATATCCTATCTGGCGCAGTGATTGATCCGGTTGCATTAAATGAGCTTATTCCAGATTGGCGTGACAAAGGTGCGCCGCTCAATACACGTGTAAGTGAAGATGAGTTTCTGATACTAAGCGAAACTAAATCTTGGTCTATTCCACATTGGCTGATGCCGCCACTGATGAGCAATCAAGGTAATTATATTGCGAGCCTGGGTAATGTATGTCAATGGCTAGGTGATCAGGCAGATAGCCTTGGAGTTGAGATTTATGCAGGGTTTTCGGCACAAGAAATGCTCTATGACAACAACAATCAAGTGATAGGCATTATTACGGGTGATATGGGGCGGGATTCAACTGGTGAACCTACTTCACAGTTCACGCTTGGCATTGAGATTAGAGCAAAATATACCTTAATTGCAGAAGGCGTACGTGGATCATTGACGCGTGAATTAGAAGGTCGTTTTGATTTAAGAAAGCATGCATCACCACAAAAGTATGGATTAGGCTTTAAGGAAGTGTGGCGGATTCCTGTTGAACGGCACAGCAAGGGTTTGGTTCAGCATAGTCTAGGATGGCCACTCAATGCAGATACTGGTGGCGGTTCATTTGTCTATCATTATGGTGAGCAGTTAGTGTCAATCGGCTTCGTCGTACATCTGGATTATGCCAACCCACACTTATCGCCTTATGATGAGTTCCAACGATTTAAGACGCATCCTGAAATGAAATCGCTACTGAAAGACGGTCAACGTTTAAGCTATGGCGCTAGAGCCATTAGTGAGGGAGGCCTGCAATCTTTACCAGAGTTAATATTCCCGGGCGGTGCACTGATTGGTTGTAGCGCGGGTATGGTGAATGTGCCGCGGATTAAAGGTAGCCATAATGCAATGAAGTCAGGCATGTTGGCAGCAGAGGCCGCTTTTGAATCGTTAAATATATACGAGAGTGATGATTCTTTAGCTTTGCCGCCATTGTTGCACGCCTATCCAAAAGCATTGCAAGCGTCATGGGTCTGGCGAGATCTACACGCTGTACGCAATGTTAAACCCCTGTTATCAAGATTGGGTAGTTGGATTGGAACACTGCTGGGCGGTCTAGAGATGTGGCTGGCCGCGATTCAGCTGTATTTGCCGTGGACCTTGCAGCATAAGCAAGCCGACCATCAATGTACTAGACCCGCGACTGAGATGCCGGTCATTATTTACCCTAAAGAAGATGGCATCTACAGCTTTGATAAACTCAATTCTATTAGTTTGAGTAATATTTCGCATGATGCAAATCAGCCATGTCATCTACATTTACTTGATAAAGCTACTCCGATCAATATCAACTATGCAAAATATGATGCTCCTGAGCAACGCTATTGTCCGGCGGGGGTGTATGAAGTTGTGCAGGCTCAGGAATCAACCTATATGCAGATCAATGCTCAAAATTGCATCCATTGTAAAGCTTGCGATATTAAAGACCCAACCCAGAACATAGTTTGGATGCCACCAGAAGGTGGCAGTGGCCCAAGTTACTCTGGAATGTAATTTGTGAAAAATCTGCTTTGAGTCAACAGTTGCCGGTCAGCTATAGGGGGGGGGAACTACGAATGGTCATCGGGCAGGTAATAGAACCTGTTACTAATAATAGAAATTTAACTTTAGTCATTAATGGAAATAGCCATAATTAGGGTGAGGTATTAAATCTTGTTGCAAATTTTTTAGAAATTTCACTAAACTTTTCCTTTAAAAAGAAAAGGGCCCTCTAATAAATTAGAGAGCCCTTTTTCTAGAATAATTTTTAGCTAGAAATTTAGAAATAGATATCTCTAATTTATTTCCAGTTAATTGGAAAAATCCTATATCAATAATTGTTAAAATTGAAGCTGCATACTCATGACAAAAGAGTCAGTATCGGAAGCGTTAGTAACTTCAAGATTTCTGTAAGTTGCTGAGACTTGTGCGTTGTAACCATCAATGATGTAGTTCACACCAAAGTCGGTACGTTCTGTTTCAATGCTGTTATCAGCATCAAAGTTTTGGTAGTGAACGAAAGGCATGAACTGGCCCCAACCCACTTTTTGGTTGAAGATAAAGCCGCCACTAACAGCATAAGCATCACCTTGTTCACTTAAAAACACATCATCGGTATCATAGTCATAATAAGCTGCTTCAAAAGAAACTGCGCCGGCTTCTAATTTTTTCTCAACTAACAGATCGACAGCCACTTGGCTGTAGTCACCAACAGCAGTGACTGATGCTGCACCATCACCTTTTGAGCGTGCTGAAATACCAATAGTGAAAATATCTTTTGCACCTAGATAGTTACCTGTTCCGTAGTAACCGGGTTCTTTATCCCAGAAGCTATAACGAATTGCACCGGCATACATAAGATCATCACTTTGATTTGGGTTCGTTGTTACATCACCGACACCGCTGTAAAAAAAGATCTTGTCAGCTTCAAAAGCTCCAAAAGAATAAGCAAGGCGTTGATCAAGTGCCATACCGACAACAGCTGCACCGTCATCACGGCCTATTGTTCCACCATTCCAGCCATAACGTGCTGAGATGTTCTGCCAATAACCATCACCTGAGGTGTAATAAGGGCCAGCCATATTGGCTCGGGCACTTGGAGATACGAAACGACCTGCCCAAATAGCAAGATCAGGTGTGAGTTGGAAAATACCGGCGGCATCGATAACTTTCATCGATTCATCACTATTCATTTCGGTAGTAAACATACCTTTGATGTATTTATTTAAAGAGCCACCAAAATAAAGTCGGGCAGTATCAAGATTAAAGTCATTAGAGTTACCTCCATCATTTGCAGCATCTTCAACTGTGCTGAAACTACTACGCATGCCAAAACCAACGCTGACATATTTATCTTCACCAAAGGAAATAGTTCCGGCGGCTTGTGAAATTACGGGTGTCATGCTGGCTGTACTGGATAAAGCAATAGCAATTGCTAAGCTTTTGTTTTTGATCTTCATGTGGAACTCCGGATAGAATTAATTGATATATTAAATAATCACTGACTAGCGTTATTTTAAAAACGTCAGATATTATTTATGTGAAAGTAAATTTTGAAGTTTTTTCGGTTGTACATGAACTAGGAAAATCGGTGATTTGTTCTTATTTTGTATATTCCATTTTGATGAAAATGAATAAAACCTTGTAAATTTACGGAGTGGTACGACTGCTCTTTTTATATAAATAAACACAGTCCATATTTTCATTTGTCTCATCAGGTACCAGTCCATCGGCGTTTTGTCTTTCTAAAAAATATCGCTGTACAGTTCGACAGGCACCAAATGTAAGTGCCTGTTTATAAAGCCAGATGTCAGACTCTTTATCGACACCGTGAATCTTAAATAATGCCTCTTGAGGTTCACTTGATATGCCCACAAACCATTCATCAAATTGACTACCAAATTCCTTTACATAACCAAATATTTCAAACTTAATTTGTTGTACGCTATAAACCATTAGAATTCTCCTGCGTTTAATTTTTTATTAACCGTCACACTTAAAAAGCGGGGCAGCGTTATTAAGATGGCATAGGGTAAAGGGCTGTAGGGCCGTTACTTGAGCCTGTTCTTAAGCGCCAATGATCAAATAGTTGTGCCCCTTGAGCTTTTTCTTCGGCAGACATCTTATTAACAATATTCTCAAGTTCGTTCAGAGCGGTGCCAATACCATGCTGTGCAGCAAGCGTAAGCCATAAATATGCCTGTGCACGGTCTTTTGAAACACCCTCGCCTTGAGAATACATATAGCCCAACCGAGATTGCGAAGGGTAATGGCCAAGCTCGGCTGCCTTACGATATAGGTCAGCCGCTTTTTCGTCGTTCTGTTCAATACCCTCTCCCTTTTTACAGAGGACCGCCAAATTAAATAGGCCATTGATATCGCTACCATCAGCAGCTGCAGATAGCCACCTTACGGCTTCCTTAGCATTTTTTTCCACTCCGGTTCCCATGTAACACATAGCACCAACGTTCGCTTGCGCCTGGTGGTTTCCTTGTTCCGCAGCTTTTGAATACCAATTAAAGGCCATCTCACCATCTACAGAAAGCCCGCCTTCACCATTTGCATAAAAAGAACCTACCCAGGCTTGTGCCTCGGCATCACCAGCTTCTGCAAGAGGGAGCCATTTCGCAAAAGAAGCTTCGAAATCATTCTGTTTATAAAGCTCACGAGCTTGTTTTTTATCTTTCATAACATTTTCTCCAAACTAAAGACTAAGTAAACTAACGGTTATCTCTAAAAAATTAATTTGCCCCATTATTAGTTGATAAATAACCATAACAGAGGAGCTTATACTGACTTTGCTGCTCGTATTTTCGTCTTCAACAACAGCCGAAAATAAATTGATAGCAGTCTTATAAAAATTGAATCAACTCTCTACTATTCAGCATGCATATACATGGGGGAGTTCATGAAATATTCGTGTTCATATAGTAATTTATCAAGCAGATATTGTTGAAAATGGTAAGCACCAAAACTATCTTCAACACTTCCAAGCGGAGCTAGGGCTGCACGATTACTAACACTACAAGCGAGTTCTAATTCAGCTTGTTTTTTTTCGACAGAAGCTACTGTAGAGCGAAAAAATTCAACCCAATTTTTTTGTAATAACTCAACTCTGGCCACATCACTGCCTTCTGGCGTTAAAACAGAAACACGTTGCAAACACGCGCCCATACTCAATGGCTGCAAAACAACATACACAATATGGGTGGGTAATAAACACAGCAAAAGATTAGGAAATAACCAACAAAATGTAGCGTTAGTTTCGTTAGCCAGTTGCTCTGAAAGAGGAGGTAGCTTTAGGCCTGCTGCGAAATTTAATTCTTTTGTATCAATTTCCGATGACTTCCAAGCATACTCTCGCGATAGTGTTTTCTCTTTCGCAACCGTTTCATCGGTTACCGGGCTGCACGAAGTTTCAGCTTTAGACGGCTCATCAATGAAAGCGTGACCAGCTAATTTCCAATTACATTTAGTCTCAATCCAGCTTTGAACACAGTGAGTAAAAGGTGATTGTAAATACCCCTCAATTTGCTGTTCTAACTCGGTCAGAGAATCTTTTAACGGTAAGCTGTCGGGATCAAGGTTAATAAAAATAAAGGGGCCAAACGTCTCAACTTTAACAGGTAATAAACGTTCCGGTACCAAGCCAATGTACTGGTGCATTGCTGGATTATCATCGCCCAGTTCATCAGCTTTTATTACATCTCGATCTCGGCTATATCCACAAGAAGTGTAGGAACACTTTGTTTTTTTTCCAGTTTTACATTGTCCTGGAATACTTCGACATCCACCATGTTGGGCTTTATTAAAACGACCAATGAGGCTTCCATCTTGCTGACGTTCAACGTGAATCCCATGATTACCGACGGTATAGGGTAGTAGATCTCCTGGATTCGGAATTTGCATTAAAGTGCCAACTGCCACCCAACTTCGCGTCCAGAGCTTTTCATCTTCAAGTTCACTGAAGTTTTTTGACTGGTAGGCAACAGCAGGTAACATACTTGCTTTTCCAAAATCCATGCGGGCAGAGGTGTAAATATCTAGATTAGTTAAATCTACCCCTTCATACGAATACCCTTTTATAGGATTGCTAGTCATCATCGAGCTCCTAATTAGCTTATACATATAATCATTCAAAAAAATGGCACCGCCACCACGTATATGTGGCGTATGGTGGCAGTGCAATTTTATGGAATAAACTACGGACTATTTACTTTCTTTGTTCATTGGTGGTTCCCAATCTGCACGACCACGATGTACATAGGCCTCTTTTGATGGTTCAGGTAAAGGACCATCCTGCATGAAACGGTTCAGAACATTACCTGTCAGTTTGGAAATATTATTATCACAATTATTCCAAGGTAATGCCCCGCAGTACGCAATCGAACTGAAAGCAAAGCAAGCACCACCATTTGGTGTCTCATGGTAAGCAATATCAGACCTAACACGTGGGTGCTGGGTGCCATCCAAACCTTGCTGGTTGAAACCAAAATCTTCCATTACTAACATATAACCTTCGGTATGACGTCCAGCTGATGTAGCAACAACTAAAGTGTGAGGAGGTGAACCCAGCATGGTATCGACAATATCGAGCTCTGTTCCTGCAGCACCACCACCAACCAGACCGAAATTACCGAGTTTTTCATCGTATTCGATACCATCGAATGCCCATGAAACACGATCATCATTACTTTCGTATGTTCTGGAGTAGTAACTAGAAATATCGAAACCTTCAGAAGACATACCCGTACCTGCAACAGAGTGCAAGTAACGTCCACGGTAACGCCACATGCCACCTAACTCGCCAGTACCTTGATGATAATACTCACCAGGATCGGCGCGCCATGTACGGATACCCGACTCACAACGTCGCATCTCAGTGACAACGCCTCTACCGAGATGGTCGTATGCTGGATGATATGAGTGAACCCAATACCATGCATCCCCGCCCATATACATCAAACGACCACCCCGTTGAGTGTAGTCATGTAAGGCATCCAACTGAGGTCCACTACAATGCTCAGGATGTGAACCAGTGATGACAACATTGTACTGCTCAAGTCTTGCAAGACCATCGTAGGTGACATCTTCGTCAGTAATGACGTCGTAATCATAGCCCATACTTTCTAACCAACAGATTAAGTGCAAATCTGCTGGATATTGCCATGGAGCCTGAGTCAAGAAATGGTCATAATTCGGACGAATACTCAAAATAGGACGTAGTCGACTGGAGAAGCTGATACCACTACCATCGGTATGAGTATCGTAAACTGAACCGCCATATTCTCGATGCTCACTTAAGAACATATTCTGATCCTGCATGATGGGCACACGGTAAACCAGTAATTCAGCACCACCAGCGTTATTAGCAAGATGTTCATTGGCATAGGCCATATAGCTTATGGTTGGTATCATAACCGCAATTTTCGCAGTCGCTTTACCTAGTACTGGAACTACCCAGAATGGAATATAATCTTCATCGCCATCTTCGGAAGTTAGCTTAGCCGCATAGCTTGCACTCTCTTGATCCGCTGGTACGTCCCATTCAAGGCTTACACTCCAGCGAGCGTCATCTATATCATCATCATGAAAGTGAATCGCGCCATATTCTTTTGGTGCATGCTTCCAATCAAAATTATTACCGGAATGGTTATATCCGGTCATTGCACGGGTAGGGCAATTAACGATAGCCAAATCATGACGATATGGACCTTTATCGTGCCCAATGAAGGTATTTATACCATCTGAAAAATCCCAAGAACCAATAAGACAATCGGCAAGAGGACCCGTTGGTCCAGAATGACGGCGTTCGGTCAAACCTGGTTGGGCACCGAGCTTCATTGTTTCTATTTCTTCACGGCTTAATGCACGGTTACATAAACGAGGACTATCGATTTTACCGTTGTAATGACCGCTCATTAAAATGCCTGATGGCACTGATGCTTGAGCTTGAGGACTTTTGTCAAAACCGCCAGCGTATGCCGCCACTGTAAAAGGAATACCTGCAGTATGCTGGATTTTTTCACCCAGTTTTACGGTAACTGATGGGATTTCTGGATCTAATGCGTATTGAATTTGTGGCTCGTGATAGATTGTGGCTTCGCCAGTTTTCGCATCATAAGTTGCAGCCACAAAGTGCCACGCATGATCACGAATAGGAGCGCCAGTTGTTACCGTTTTACCGTTTACTCGCAATTCAAGACAGCCATCTTCATTAATGAAAAGACCGTAGCCTTTATCATTGCTCCACTTAGCCATGAGACCTTGTGAACCATGCTTCCAGTATTTGGGATGTGTTTTTGGTGTGGTTGACCAAATCCAACACTGCAGGGTGAAAGATTCTGTCTGCAGATGAGCGTTATCTTCAAGGTACCCGTATGAACCGCTATAGATACTTTGCTTCTGCCCTGCATATTCTCCGTTACACGCCGCAGGAATAGATTCTTCAATCAGCCCTGGACCTCTTGGATTAGGATTACCATTAATCATTTTCATGATTTCTACATTATATTTTGCGGGGCCATCACAATTAACGTAGAACTTAATGCTCTTACCTGGGTTAACGCTAAACTGGTCGGCGTAACCTGTTAATTTCATTGCACACATATTTACTGTCCTCATGTTTAAATCAAATTTTAGGCGAGGCATTAACCTTAAAAGCCGCGCTTCTGATTTCAAAAAACTTCTTATGTGCCCGAAAATTATTTATTCGGGCGATACGTCTAAATTGGCACTTAGTTAATGCAAATTAAGTTATGCCCAATGATCATCATGTCGTTTCCAACCTTCGTTGAAATGTTCTGGATAACCGTCTGACTCATCCATCTCATCAAGTCTCATTAGGAAAATATCATGCTGCGGTTCTTGCTCGTTGTCATAGACCTTGTCAGTAACCAATACCGGAGGAACACCCCGAATACCAGCCAAACGACCAATGCGCCACTCTTTTTCAACCTTGGTGCAAATTACGACCAATTTACCCATGCCTGGAGTAGATGCACGCATCCGCAGTAGCACTCGATTCAGTACAATATCGGCATGAATGCCTCCCGAAACATCCGTTGTATCACCTTGGGTGGCACACCGTAGGATTGAGCATCCAGGAACACCTATCATCGATTCAATACACGCCTTGTGTTCATCGATTAAACGTTGCCGCTCTGGGGAGCCTTTTTTTGGGATAGAAATCATAGTTGTTTCCTTCCTTTGTTGATTAATTTCAATATACGTAAGTTATTTTAGGTAAAGCACGCTTCTGACGTGCCACCTCTGTCCAATCTTTTCTGTTGCTTATGATTGTCAAATGGGTACCGATCTGGCCCGATGTTAAGTCATCAACTTGGCTTCTTCTATTACTTCTCCAGCATTGAACATCAGAAAACAATTTGACAATAATTTCGGAACTTTTCAAAACCTCACTCAACTTTTAACTTAATTCAATCGTAGTACCTCTTAAATACATACTGTAAACATGTACTAAAGAATGTATTTAATCTACGGATACAGACTTTATGACATAATAAAGCGCATGTCAATAGTTAATTAAAGTCATTTAAGATGTGTACTTACTTAGTAATAATGATGGGTTAACTGTTGTAACTTACTGTTATATGGGTGTTATTTGGTGGCTCATCTTGTTTGGTGAGGTTTGTGTGAGAGGTGCAGGTTTAATCGTTAAGAGTATTGGGGTGGGAAGGTAACGGAAAATCATGAAGGTATGGCTGCAGCCGAAGTGCTTGAAGTGTTTGAT